>OJKW01000002.1_pt1 | contig 778215 bp, 736 predicted proteins | sample 1596591 | NCBI WGS metagenome assembly OJKW01 (sample SAMEA4350166, study PRJEB24818) | metagenome | biome: human; feature: gut; material: faeces | place: Denmark | collected 2013-09 | reverse complement strand
CAAGAATATAAGGAAAAATTTATACAAGATCATAAAACAACATTTAGTGATATTATAAAACTTGAAAAAGAAAGATTTAAGAATGAAATAAATAATAGGATTAGCAATAATATAGTAAATGAAACTAGAATCACAGAGGTATCAGATCATTTAATTGATAGAATTAAAGAAAGAAAACTTAATATAGATGATATTGAACACACATTGAAAAATCCTTTAAAATATGGTAAAATTAAGTATGATAAGTACGATAGACCAAGTTTTAGTGTGGTTGGAGAAAAATGTACTGTATATGTAAACCCTGACAATGGAATAATAACAACAATACATAAAACTCACACTAAAACAGTGGAAAAATTGAAAGGAAACAATAAAAATGAAAATTGATATAAAAGATTTAGAAAAATTGAAAAAAATTGATGATCCTGAAATAAATAAGTTAATAAATGAATTAGATGTTGAAAATATTGAAGAAAATAAAGCAATAGAATTTATGGAATTGCTTTATGAAAAGTCAAATGAATATTTAAGTAATCCTGGATACAATGAAACGGAAGAAAGTTCATTGCTTGAAAGAGTTGCTGATAATATATATGAACAAACTAAATAATTATAAAAGTGTTGAAGAGAGCCTAAAAGGGCTCTTTTTTAGTGCTTAAATTAGAAAGGAGGGATTTTTTTGATGGGAAGCAAGGAATTTATTGTAAAGTGTAAAGAACTAGTGAAAGAATATGCAAAAGAACATTTAGATAAGAGCGATGAAATACCAGAGTTTGATGTGTTTGTAGTGTGGAGTTGCAAAACATTGCAAAATAGTAAAGCATTATTAAGCACTACTTTATATGACGGTATGTATTACGAATGTACTTTAAATGGAGATAAAAAAGAAATATATTTTGATGCTTATAAGAAGTTTGAAAATAAATGTATTAAATTAGAGGAGGAAAAGTAAAAATGGGAAGAAAAAAATCAGAAGAAATAAAAGAAAATGTTGTGGATGAAGCAACAGAAAAAGAAGTAGTTACTAGTACAGAAGAAACATTAGAAGAAACGAAGGGTGAAAGTATAGAAGCACCTGCAGAAGAAAATAATATTGAAGCAACAGAAAAGGTGCTTGAAGAAAAAGAATTGAAGGCTAATACAAATTTCAAAGATAAATATACAAATGAATTGTATGAAAAAGATACTATATTCGTAATATCTGAAACAACAGAAACAAAAAAAATAGAAAATAAAAAATATGAAATATCAAAAGCTAGAGCAAAAGAATTAAAAGCTAAAGGCTATGTAGATATTAATTAAGAGTCTAAAAAGGCTCTTTTTTTATGCGACCAAACACTGATGTCCTAAAAAGCTTGTGTATATAGTCATTTCAAGACTTTAAAAAGTTATAGGAGGTAGTGAAACATGGAAGGAAATGAAGCAAACAACAATAATGCAAATTCTAACCAAAATGCCCAAAACACTACAGGGCAAAACAACAATGCAAATCAACCAAATAATAATTCTAATGGAATTGATTATAACAAAATTCAAGAAATTATTGAAGGAAGAAATGCAAAAACAGAAGATAGTGTGTTAAAAGCCTATTTTCAAAAGCAAGGATTAAGTCCTGAAGAGATGGAAAGTGCAATAAATGCTTTCAAGACTCAAAAGGCTAATCAAGCAAATGCTCAAAACAAAGAGCTAACTGATACACAAGCATCATTACAAAAAGTTCAATTAGAAAATCAAAGATTAAAGATAGAGAAGAAAGCCTACGATTTTGTAGATGATTTAAATGTTGATAATAAAACAATGCCTTATCTTTTAAAAATGGCTGATTTTAATAATTGCATTGGTAAAGATGGAAATGTATTAGAAGATACTTTAAAAGCAGCACTACAAAAGGTCGTTGATGATGTTCCAGGACTAAAAAAACAAGTGCAAGGAGTCGTTGGAATAACAGTTGGTGCTGACACTAATAATGGTACAAATTCAAATAATGGAGTATTTGATTTTGGATTTACTGGTGTAAGACCTAGAAAAAAATAAAAAAAATTGGAGGTAATTATTATGGCATTTGAAAAAACAGGATTAAATTATGCTAAAGAATATTCACAAGCTTTAGCTCAAGCATATCCATACACTTTATTTTTTGGTGCATTATGGAGTGCAGTAAAACCAGATGTTAAATTTTTAAGAAACGATACAGTAATTCTACCATCATTATCTGTTAAAGGTAGAAAAAATGGAGATAGGGATTCAATAGGTACTTTTGGAAGAAACTTCAATAATGATGAAGAACCAAAGAAACTAAAAACTCATAGAACATGGGATACACTTATCCATCCAAGAGATATTGATGAAACAAACCATGTTGCAACAATACAAAACATAACTAAAACTATGAATGAAGAGGAAAAATTCCCTGAAATGGATGCTGAAATGATCACAGCATTATATAAATTAAAAAATGAAATAGAAACTATTACTGAAGGCGATGTTCTTACATTAGCAAATGTATTAACAAAGTTCGATGCAATGATGGATAAAATGGATGAAAAAAGAGTTCCTGCAGCAGGAAGATTACTATATGCTGATACATATACAAAAACATTAATAGATACAGCAAAAGAAGCTGCTAGAAATCTATCAGCACAAGATACAACTGTTGCTAGATCATTAGACAGAATAGGAGAAGTTGAAGTAATTGGTGTTCCAACTACTGCAATGAAATCTGCATATAACTTTACAGATGATGGATTTGAAGTTGCTACAGATAAATATGAGTTAACTGCTGATACAGAAGTAGTAAGTGGAAAAACATACTACACAAAATCAGGAACTTCATATACAGCTGTTGAAAGCCCTGTAAAATCAGGATTAAATACTTATTATGAAAAAGTACAAGAAGCTGCAAAAGATGTAAAAATGATATTAGTTCATCCATCTGCAGTTATACCAGTAATTGCTTATGACTTTGCACAATTAGGTGCTCCAAGTTCATTATCACAAGGTAAATGGACATATTTTGAAGAGTCATTTGAAGATGTATTCATCTTTAATAAAAAACATGATGCTATTCAATTCTATGTGGAAAGAAAAGCGTAGGAGTTGATATTATATGAGTATATATGCAGATACAACTTATTATCAAAGCATATATAAGGGACAAACAATTCCTGATAATGAAATTGAACAAAAATTAAAAGAAGCAAGCGGACATATTGATACTTTGACTTATAATCGTATAGTTGGAAAAGGTTTTGAAAAATTAACAAAATTCCAACAGGATATTATAAAAGAAGTTGTATGTAAGCTTGCTGATTTTGAATATGAAAATGCTGATTTATTAAAGTCACCACTTAATAGTTACTCAATAAATGGAGTATCAGCAAGTTTTAATGCAAGTTGGAATGTTCAAATTCAAAATGGTATTGCTATACCAAAAGATAATTATTGCTTATTACAGCAAACAGGATTAACTTGTAGAAATGTGAGGTATTAGATGATATATCCAAGTTTAGTAAGAAAAAAAGATTGTAAAACAGACATTCATGTGATTTTATATGGAGAAAATACAACAGAAGATGGAGCTCCTGAAATTGTACTAGATAAAGATCTAAAATGTAATTATCAAGATAGTGCCAAAAGAGTTCTAACTACTGAAAAAGTAATAATCCAAATAAATGGTGTAGCTCTTTTTTGCGAGGATTTTGCACCTGATATACCTGTTATATCTAGTGGAAAAGTTACTATATTTGGAGAAACACGAGAAATATACCAGGGGACAAAAGCAAGAAATCCTGATGGTACAGTCAATTATATTAAATTGGAGATACAGTAACAATGAAAGTAGTTTCTTCAAAAATAAAATTAAATGTACCTAAAATAAATCAATTAAGTAAAGCATCTATAACTTCTTTAGAAAAGACAGTAAATGCCTTACATACAGAAGTAGTAAATGCACAAGTAATGCCTTTTGATACTGGAAATATGCAGAATGATAATACTTATGAAGATTATTCTAATAGCAGTAAAGGAAAAGTTAGTTTAGTTACATCAACACCTTATGCTAGAAGAGTATATTTTCATCCTGAATATAATTTCCAAACAAAAGAAAATCCAAATGCACAAGGAAATTGGCTAGAACCATGGATTAGTGGAAAAAATAAAGACTTTTGTAAAAAAGCTTTTGCTCAATTTTATAAAAAGGAGGCTGGCTTAAAATGAGTAATATATTAGGGCTAGCAGATATAAGGGATTGGCTAAAAACTCTTAAAATAACTGCTGATGATAATTACTATATAGGAAAATTGAATAGTAAAAAAGATGAATCTATTGGAGTATATCAATTAAAAACTAGCAATGAAACTAATGTCGCAATAGGCGGAGTTGATAATACAAAAATTCTAGAAAAGTCAGTTAGTATTTTAATTCATTGGAATGCTAATGCAAAAGAAACAGAACAGAAATCATTAGAAGTTTATAATAAGTTTTTAGAATCAAGAAACTTTGTTATAAACAATATAAAAGTGAATTATATAAGATTGCTTGTACCTGAACCAGTAGATGTTGGAACGGATAGTAAAAACATCTATGAAAGGGTTATACAAGCAATTTTTTATTATGAAAAAAAGGAGGTATAACCAATGGCAAATGTAACAAGTGGAGTATATCCAGTATTTGATAATGTATTTAAGATTGGCACAAAAGGTGTAGATTCAGAGGATGCAGATATGAAAACAATCGCAGATTGCGAAACATTTTCTTTGTCAATGGACAACAATGTTGAAGAATGGACACCTATGACAACCGAAGGTTGGATAAGAAGAATGCAAACAGGAAAAGGATTCTCTATAAGCATTTCAGGAAAAAGAAATGTTGGAGATGATGGAAACGATTATGTCGCTTCAAAATTGTTTGCAACAGGAAAAGCTGTTGAATCAAAATTTGAATGGGTATTTGCAGATGGTACAACTGTTAAATTCGATTGCTTAATTTCTGTAAGCAATGCAGGAACAGGCGACAGTACAAATGTAGCACCTTTAGAATTTGAGGTTATGTCAAATGGAAAACCAACTGTAACACCAGCAGCCTAAAATATTGCCTCAGTATTTATATACTGGGGCTTATTTTTTTTATTTAATTTTAGAAAAAATGGAGGAATTTAAGATGGCACAAATTGATATTAGTTCAAAATTAGGATTAGAAAAGTCAACAATAAAATTAGGAGATGGAAAAATCTACGAAGTAGATACAAGTGCAGATAATTATTTATTAGTTCAAGAAAAGATAAAAAATCAAGAATTTTCTATTGCAACAATGTACGAGATGATTGAAATGCTAATGGGAGAAGAAGCTTTAAAAGAAATAAAAAGTATGAAACTTACAATAAAAGGTTTAAAAGCAGTAGTAACAGCATTATCAGCAATTGTGAGTGAAGAAAGTTATGAGGAAATGGAGAAACGATTTCAATAATCCATCTACATACGATCCAGGATATGACTTGTTTGAAGATTGGGACTTAATTGCATCAAGTTTAAAAACACAATACGGTTACAGTGTAAGAAAAGAAATTAAAAATTTGTGTTGGGGGGAATTGAGTAGTGATATTGCAGGACTTAATGGAGATACACCTCTTGGAAATATAGTAAGAATTAGAAAAGAAAAAGATCCAGAGGTAATAAAGAAATTCACAGCCGAAGAAATGAAAATAAGAAACGAATGGCTAAATAAGTCCGCTTCACAAATAAGTACCGAGAATTATAAACAAGCAATGGAAGATATAAAAAATATGTTTAAAAATATGGCAAAGAAGTGAGGTGAGATGTTTTGAGTACAAATGTAGGAGAAATTGATTTAAGTTTAATTTTAAATAGTGATAAATTTAATTCACAATTAAAAAATGTTGACTCACAAGCTGATAAAGCATCAACTAAAATCTCATCAACATTGTCTAAAATAGGGAAAGCTGTTGCAGTAGCTTTTTCAGTTACCGCAATAGTAAAGTTTGGTAAAGAATGCTTAAATGTGGCAACTGAAACTTCAAATGCTTGGATAGGACTAAATTCTATATTAACAGGGCAAGGAAAAAGTTTTTCACAGGCAAAAAAGTTTATAAATGATTATATTGCAGATGGTCTAGTACCATTAAATAATGCAGTAGGTGCATATAAAAATTTAGCATTAAGAGGATATAGTTCTGATCAAATACAGAAAACCATGAATGCATTGAAAAATAGTGCAACTTTTGCTAGACAAAGTACATATAGTTTAGGCGATGCAGTACAGACAGCAACAGAAGGTTTGAAAAACGAAAATTCAGTTGTTGTAGATAATGCAGGTGTAACCAAAAATGTTGCAAAGATGTGGGAAGATTATGCAAAGAAAATAGGAAAAACTACGAATAATTTAACACAAGCAGAAAAAATCCAAGCAGAAGTAAATGGAATATTGGAAGAAACAAAATTCCAAAGTAATGATGCAGCACTTTATGCAAATACTTATTCAGGTAAGATTGCACAATTAAATTCAGCTTTTACAAATATGAAAACAGCAATAGGAAATGCGATACAACCTTTAGCAAAATTGTTTGTACCAATAATTACTACAGCAGTAAATGCAGTAACAAAGTTGTTCACAGCACTTTCAGGCTTGTTATCATTGTTTGGATTAAAAGCTGATAGTGTAGAAACCGTATCAAATGGAATAGGAGATTTGTCATCAAACGCAGGGCAAGCATCTGATGCCATTGATGGAGTTGGAGATAGTGCAAAAAAGGCAGGAGATAAAGCAAAAAAAGCTTCTAATAATTTGGCAGCATTTGATAATTTAAATGTATTGCCAAAAGACACAGACAGTTCAAGTGGTTCTGATAGTTCAAGTGGTGGTTCTTCAGGATTAACGGACTCATTAGATGTGTCAAGCACAATAAAAGAAGATACGTCAGCATTTGATGGCTTAATGGGAAGAGTAAAAGAATTAGCAAGTATTTTTAAAGAAGGATTTGATATTAGTTTTGGAGACACAAATTTTGATGGTATAATACAGCATTTAACTAATATTAAAGATACTATAATAGATATTTGGACTGATCCAAAAGTTGTTGGTGCAGCTAATAATTGGGTTCAAACATTGCTTTTTACATTAGGGCAAGCTACAGGAGCAGTAGTAAGAATTGGTGTGAATTTAACAGAAGGTTTTGTAGGTAGTATAGATAAATATTTATCACAAAATGTAGAAAGAATAAAAAGCTTTATAATAAATATGTTTAATATTTCAAGCAAAGACTTGAAATTAACAGGTAATATGTGGCAAGCTTTAGGGGAAATATCAGATGTATTTAAAGGTGATACAGCAAAGCAAATTGGAGCAGATATTATTGCTATGTTTGCAAATCCTTTTATGAGTGTTGTTCAATTGTGTTCAAAATTCGCATTAGATGTAAAGGGAATATTGTTCCAACCAATTATTGATAATGCAGAAAAAATAAAAACTACATTGGAAAATGTAATGAAACCAATTCAAACATTTACAGGAACTTTAGCACAAGCAATGACTTATGTTGGCGATAAATGGAATGAAGTTTATGATCAACATATACATCCTTTAATGGAAAGCATTAAAACAGGGTTAAGTGATACCTTTGGAAAGTTTTTAGAAGTATATAATACTTATGTAGTTCCATTTTTACAAAATCTTGCAAATAACTTTAACGATTTATGGAACACTCATTTAAAACCTTTTGTAGACAATGTAGCAGGACTAATAGGAAGTATTGCTGATGCAATAAAGGTATTGTGGGAAAATTGGATTAAACCTCTTGTGGATTGGATTATTCAAAATATTATTCCTGTTTTAGTTCCTATCTTTGAAAGTATATGGAATACAATTTCAAGTGTATTTGGAGCCATTGCTGATACAATAGGAGGAATAATACAAACATTTAAAGGACTAATAGATTTTATAGTAGGAATTTTTACAGGAGATTGGAACAAAGCTTGGGAAGGAATAAAAACCTTCTTTACTGGAATATGGAATGCAATTAAAGGTGTTGTTTCAATAGTGTGGAATGCAATAAAAGGAATTATAGAAACAGCTGTAAATGTTATAAAAGGAATTATTACGACTGTATTTAATGCTATAAAAAGTATAATCTCTAATATTTTTAATGCTGTAAAAAATACTGTAACTAATATTTGGAATGGTATAAAAAACAATATTATAAATTCAGTAAATAACATAAAAAACGGAATAATAAATGCTTTTCAAACAGCATACAACAAGATAACTTCCATATTTAGAAATATTGGAAGCTTTTTTAGTGGAGTATGGAATGGAATTAAAAATACATTTAGTGCACTAGGAACCAAAATAGGTGATGCAATTAGTGGAGCAGTAAAAGCAGGTATTAATGGTCTTTTAGGAATGATAGAAAGAACTGTCAATGGATTTATAAATATGATAAATGGGGCAATAGGAGTAATCAATGCGATTCCAGGTGTAAATATTTCTAAATTGAATACTTTAAATGTTCCAAGACTTGCTGAAGGTGGATATGTAAAAGCAAATACACCTCAACTTGCAATGATTGGTGATAACAAACACCAGGGCGAGGTTGTTGCACCTGAAGATAAAATGCTGGATATGATTCTTACGGCATTGAAAATGTTTAAAGACCAAGATAGTAGTAATCAAAACAAAGATGGCGGAAAAGAAATAGTATTGAACTTTAATGGAACTTTAGCACAATTGATTAGAGTTCTAAAACCTGAACTTGATAGGGAGAATATAAGAAAAGGTGACAAATTGATATTAGGAGGTGCAAATTAATGGAAGAAAAATACGACTTTATAGTTATAGATGGAATAACATTTAATATTGGTGTTTTTGCAGATATAAAAGAAGCAGCAGACTTTTTAGATAAATATGCAAATAGAACAGAAGATGGAGATTTAAAAAGAGAGCTGATAGGTGTATATTTCAATTTTTCTGATATTAAATTTGAACCTCAAACTGATGATAATTACGAAGAATATGAAAGACTATGGAATAAATTATCAGAACCAGAGGAGTTTCATCAGATTAAAATTGCAAATTTTGAATTTAAAGCCTATTTTAGCAATGTATCAAGAGTTATATATGGTTATAAAAATAATAGAGCATATAGAAAAGATATGACAGTAAACTTTACGGCTAAAAAGCCAGCAAGGAGTTGATAGTTTATGAAAACAAAAGCTCAAATTGTATTTGGATTTATTGATGTTACAGCAAAAAAAGATAGTCAATTAACTGTCAATGATAAGCAAGACTTTGTAGATTTGAATGATCTAAAGCAGAATGATATAGAAGAAACAAAATATGGAACTTGTGAAAAAAATCAATTTGCTTTAGATGGAACTTTTGAATTAATGCCTGATGTTTTGGATAATATGTGCTTGTGGTCTAGTAATATGAGCAACAGTAAAGGCCTTTTTGAAAAGCCACCAATATTAGAAATAAATTTTACAAAGCCACATAGTAGTTTAGGATTAACATTTTTATTTAGTAAAGCAGGAGACTATTGTAATCATTTAAATATAACTTATTATGATAAAGATAATCAATTGATAAATGAAGCAGAGTTTTATCCTGATAGTTACAAATATGTATGTAATAATGTTGTTGAAAATTATCAAAAAATAGTAATAATATTTTATGGTACAAACAATCCTTGCAGATATTTAAAACTATATCAAATACAATATGGTGCAGATAAAATATTTGAAGGCGATAATTTAATGAGTGCAAATATACTTGAAGAAATGGATCTATTAAGTTCAGAGGTAAGTATAAATACTTTGGAATTTACAGTTTATTCTGCAGATGATGAGTTTAACATCATAAATCCTACTGGATTTTATAGCTTGCTTCAAGAAAGACAAGCTTTTAAAGTAAAAGAACTACTGCTAAAACAAAACAAGGAAATAGACATGGGAACATTCTATCTTGATACCTGGAAAAACAAAGATCATAAAATAATGCAATTCAAAGCAATAGACTTAATTGGAATTATTGACAAGACTGACTTTTATGGGGGTATGTATGTTAATGCTAATTTTGAAGATATAATCAAAGAAATAATGACTTCTGCAAAGGTTGAAGATGAGAATTATGAAATACAAGAGAATTTAAAGAAAATTAAAATGACTGGCTATATTCCAGTTTGTAGTCATAGAAAAGCTTTACAACAACTTGTATTTGCAATAGGAGCAGTAATCGACTGTAGTAGAAGTGACAAAATAAAAATATATACATTAATAAATAGAGAAGATAATAATACCATAGAACAAACTAATATATTCCAAGGAACAAAAACTGTTGAACAGAACGATATTGTTACACAAGTTACTATGATAGCACACAATTATATTAAAGGCACTGAACAAGAAGAAGTCTACAAGGGAACATTAAGTGTTGGAGAAAATAGAGTTTTATTCGATAAGCCTGTTAGTAGTATATCATGCACAGGAGGTACAATAAAAGAATACAATTGTAATTATGCTATTATAATTTGTACAGCAGAAAAAGAAGTCATAGTAAATGGTTATAAATATGAGGATAATGCACAGTCGATAACTGTTCAGTCAGATGATATAAATGTATCTAATAAATCAAATACACTAAAAATAGAATCAGCTTATTTTATAAATAAAGATAATGCACAGACTATTGCTAAAAAAGTATTGGATTATTATAAAAATACATATACAACAGGTTTTGAATTTATTTTACAAGAAGAAAAATTAACTGAAGATGTTGCAATAGAAAGTGATGACTTCAGCAGACAATTAGTTGGTCATATAAAAAAGCTTGATATTGACTTAACAGGTGGATTTATAGCGAATGGAGAAATAAATGCGAGAGTAAGACTGTTGACAGTACAAAAAGAGGTAAATTTAAGTGTTGATATAGGTTCAATATTAATAAGGAATAGTTATATTCAATTAGTAAGCAAAGGAGATGAAAGCAATGGATGATTTAATATATGATAGAGTATTAAGTGATGTTGAAAATGCCCTTAATAATCCTGGTGATAGTTCGAACTTAAAAGGAAGTTATAATTATACCGATTTAAATAGAGTGGAAAAATGGTGTGAATACCTAAAAGATATTTTATCAAAATACGGATTTGCTGAAACTTTAATAATAAAAACTAATTGGAATATGAAAGATTATCCTACAAGAACACAAATTGATAGAATAAGACATAATATTGATAAATTAAAAGAATTTTGCTATGGAATTATTACAGATTCAATAATTTACAACAATACTATGAATTATGAACAAGCAAATATTCTTGAAAAAATCCTATATGATATAGACAAATATTTCAAAGAAATGAATATTATATTAGAATTGCCTTATAATTTTGGAACAACATTAATTCGCAGAAACTATTTTGAATTGCCTATAAATACAGATACAATGACAGTGGAACATGAGATCCCTACAAATTATAATGTGGGGATTTTATTTGTGAATAGAAAATATATAAAATTATTAGTAGAGGAGGAGTAATAAATGGCTTATAGTACAACTTATATAACAACACAAGGAGCAATTTTAGCAGCTAAAACATTGCAATCAAAAACAATATCATTTTCAAAGTTTGCAATAGGTAGTGGAGAAATTGCTGATCCAAGTGTAGAAAACATAAAAGCTTTAACAGGATTAGTAAGTTCAAAACTTAATTTTGACATAACAAAAATTAAGAGAGAAACAGATACACAAGTAACTGTTAGAGGATTATTCAAAAATACTGATGCTGAAGAAAGTTTTTATTTAAGAGAATTAGGATTATTTGCTATTGATCCTGATACACAACAAGAAATATTATTTGCATATATAAATTTTGGAACAGAGGCAGAATATATAAATAATTCTATAACAGAAAAGAAAGAGCATTACTACGATATGATAATTACAGTAGATAATGCAAACAATGTAACAATTACAGTAGATCCAAGTACAGTATATGTTAATGAACAGGAATTAAATGAAAAAGCTGAAGAATTAACGGAAGATTATACAGGAAAAATAAATTCTTTAAAGCAAATAGTAGTTGCTTCAAATGCAGGAGCACACAATGCAATTTATAGAGGAAAAGATATAACAAGTAAATTTTATGATGGGACATTAAGTAAACAAATTGCAGCAGGAACATTTGATGATATATTCGTTGGAGATTATATCATAGGAAAAACAAGTGGTAGAAAATATTTAGTAGCCGATATTAATTATAGATTACACATGGGAGATACAGAATGTACAAAACCTCATGTTTTGATGATACCGGAAAGAACAATGGGAAATGAACAAATGAATACATCCAATGTAACTACAGGTGCTTATGTTGGTAGTGCAATGTACAAAACAAATTTAACAAAATATAAAACTGTAATAAAAAATGATTTTGGTTCAAATCATATATTAAAACATAGAAATCATTTTCAAAATGCAGTAACCAATGGATATGAATCAGGTGGAACATGGTATGATTCAGAAGTAGATCTAATGAATGAGACTATGGTATATGGAAGCAATATATTTAAAAACTGTTTAAATGGAAGTAACATACCTAATAATTATACAATTGATAAGTCTCAATTATCATTATTCAGATTGAGACATGATTTAACAGTTGCACTAAATGATAGTGGCGGTAGACAATGGTACTGGTTAAGAGATGTTGTTTCTTCTGCTCACTTCGCTTTTGTGACCAGCAATGGCAATGCTTCCTGTGACAACGCTTCGAGCTCTTTCGGTGTTCGTCCTGCTTTCCTAATCGTGTAATCAGACATCAGACAGGGCTTTATGCCCTGTCATTAAAATTAGCTGTTTTCTAATATAGTTAAAATTATAAAAAAAGTGTGATATGATTTTTAGCGAAAAATTGAAAAAGGAGTAATAGTATTATTAGTAATGTCAGATATAAAGAAAAGCGAAAGAACCGAATCAAAATTAGAAGTAATACATGGTGCTTATGCTATTAGAATGGCTGTAACAAATTTAGCGGAAAATAATTTTTATATAACACTTTCAAAAATAGAAGAAAAGATAAACAATAGAATAAAGGGCTTGGAAGAAAAAGAACAAAAAAGAATAAAAGAAAGTATGTATAAATTTTATAGAAGTCAAATAGATAGAGTATCAAATAATGTAATAGAATTAGCAACAGGAATAAGTAGACATTTAAGAATTGCAAATACAATATTTCCAACATATATGTCAGAATTTGAAGAACGAAGATTGGAAATGGACAGAGCAATGGCTTGTTGTAATGCATTACAGGATGAACTTCAATATGTAGGAGAATGTCTATATGCCGATTTAAATAGATATATGAATCTTGTATTACAAATTCAAAAAGAATTTAATATGATAAAGTCACTTCGCCAGACTGATAATAGATTTTTAAAAAATATAAAAAATAGTGGGTAACCTTTGTATGTTGTTTCTTCTGCTAACTTCGCTAATGTGAGCAGCAATGGCAATGCTAACTATAACAACGCTTCGAACTCTAACGGTGTTCGTCCTGATTTCACAACCCATACATTTATTATATGGACTAGTTTCCACCGTATGGATATGGGAAAAGGAAAGGAAAGGTTATCCCTTCAATTTGTAAAATTGATAAATGCTAATCGCTATGCATTTAGTTACGACTAGTAATGCTATAAAAGTGATTTTTATGAATATTTATTATGATGCTAATAAAATATATGAAGCAGGAACAAAAGCTATAAAAGGGGCACCTTTTAAGTATAAAGCACAATTTTTTGAGATGAATCATTTATTAGAAACAGCAATATTATTGCAAAAACTAAAAAATGGAGAATATAAACCAACAAAAGGTGCTAAATTCACAATAAATGAAAGAGGGAAAATTCGACATATTGCGACTAGCAATATGATAGACAAAACCATAAATCATTTAATGTGTGATGAGGTTTTAAGTCCTGCAATTACTCCATACTTGATCTATGATAATGGAGCAAGTCAAAAAAATAAAGGTGTGGCATTTCACAGAAAAAGGTTTGAAGTGCATTTACACCAATATTATAGAGAACATAAAAGTAATGAGGGATATATATTGCTAATAGATTTTTCAGGATATTATGCAAGTATTCCTCATGATTTATGTTTAAAGAATTTACAACATTTTTTAAGAAAAACAGACCCTGAAGAAGCAAAAATTACTTTGTGGATTTTAAAAAATTTATTTAATTTATTTAATATAGATAACAAAAATGGAAAAGGTGTAGACATTGGAAGTCAGCCTTCTCAAAACATAGGTATCTCATATCCATCCAAAATAGACAACTATATAAAAATAGTTAGAGGTTGTAAATACTATGGTAGATATACTGATGACAGTTACATTATTCACGAGGATAAAGAGTTCCTAAAAGATATGTTAAACAATATTAAGAAAATAGCTGATGAATTAGGATTGGTAGTAAATGATAAGAAAACACGAATAGTTAAATTATCTCAACAATTTAAAGTGTTACAAATAAAATATTCCTTAACAGAAACAGGAAGAATTATAAAAAAGATAAACTCAAAATCAATAACAAGAGAAAGAAGAAAATTGAAAGCTTATAAAAGATTACTAGATAAAAAAAGAATAACAATGGATGATATAGAAAATATATTCAAAAGTTGGATGTCTAGTAATTATAAAATTATGTCAAAAATGCAAATAAGTAATATGTATCAATTATACTATGACTTATTTGGAAGGAGGGTAAAATGGAAAAATCATTCAAAATTACATTGGCTGATGGAACACAACTTAAAAACTTAAAATTAAGTGGAAATAATTACATTTCAAAAGTAAAAATAACTGAAGATGATTTCAAGAGAAAATTATCAAAAATTACAATTGAAAATGAGACCGATAAAACATCTGAAAAACTTGAACATGTAGAATTAGTGCAAATTGTTCATTATGAAGATGGCTATTATTTTGTATTAAGACAATTATCTGCAGATGAAATTGATAAAATAAAAACAAAAGCGGATATAGAATATCTAGCAATGATGACTGATGTTGATCTTGAGGAGGTGTAGTCAATGAACGAACATAGCAAAAATTTTGAAAAGGTAAAAAACTATTATGATAATGGAATTTGGAATGAAGCAAGAGTATATAATGCAGTTGGAAAATGGATTACAGCAGAGGAATACAAAGAAATAACTGATAAAGAATACGAAAAATAAAGAACGATATAGTAAGTCGTTCTATTTTTTTGCAAATTTCACAAGAGAGGAGAAGTAATGTATGGATGAAAAATACATTCAAATGATAATAGAAACTCAACAGAGTTCCAAATCCGCACATCATAGACTAGACAAATTGGAAGAAGATGTTGGGGAGATAAAAGAATTAACTATTGCTGTAAAGGAAATAGCAATGGAGACTAAAGCCAACAGAGAAGATTTAAACAAAATGAACGAAAGGCTAGAAAATATAGAAAAAAAGCCAGCCAATAACTGGGATAAAATTGTAACAACATCAATTGGAACTATTGTCGGAGCAATAGTAGGAGCAATTATAGGTTTAATATTAAAATAGGAGGTTTTGATATGAAAGAAAAAATTGCAAAATTAATAAATGTAAAAAGTTTAGTAACATTGATTTTAACATTAGTAGTTGCATATAAAGCTATAATGGGACAAATGGATATAGAGCAAATATATTTAATGATTATAGCATTTTATTTTGGAACTCAATTAAAAGAAAGTAAAACAGAATAATACCGTAAAAATTTTACGGTGTTTATAAAATACTGGAAGAAAATAAAAAAATCTTCCAGTATATTTTTTATCTTTTGTAAGGAGGTTTTAGTATGGAAGATGAAAATGTAGTGTTGTCAGAAGAAATGACAGAAGAATTATCAAATGGAAGGGAGGAAAATGAAAATGATTAAATCAGGATTAACAGATGTAGTAGTTGAAGCAAATTCAAATAATTACACAGAAGGAAGAAAAGGATATAAAGTTTGTAAAATAACTCCTCATCACATGGCAGGGGTTTTATCCGCTGAAGCTTGCGGTAGAATATTCCAAAATGCAAATAGACAAGCTAGTTCTAATTATGGAATAGGTAATGATGGAAAAATAGCTTGTTATGTTGGAGAAGAAAATAGAGCATGGACTTCTTCAAATAGAGCAAATGATTGTCAGGCAATTACAATAGAGGTTTCAAATAGTTCAGTAGGAGGACAATATCCTATAAGTGAGGCTGCTTGGAAATCATTAGTTAGATTATGTGTAGATATATGTAAAAGATATAATTTCCGTTTAACTTATGATGGAACACCTAACGGATCATTAACAAGACATAATATGTTCGCAAATACTAATTGTCCTGGTGCATATTTACAAAGTAAATTCCCTGAACTTGTAAAAGAAGTAAATTCACAATTAGATGGTGGAGAAACATCAACACCAGTTCAAGAAACAAAGTCAATAGTAGATTTAGCAAATGAAGTTATAGCAGGAAAATATGGAAATGGAGAAGCAAGAAAACAAGCATTAGGTTCACTATATGATGAAGTCCAAGCAAAGGTAAATGAAATTTTAGGAGCAAAAAAGACAGAATCAAAGCAAACTTTAAAATCAATAGATGAAGTAGCAAGAGAAGTTATAAATGGTGCTTGGGGAAATGGACAAGATAGATTTAACAGATTAGCAGCAGCAGGTTATGATGGTAATGCAGTTCAAAATAGAGTAAACGAAATTTTAGGTGCAAAATCTACAACATCAAATAAAAAATCAAATGAAACAATTGCAAATGAGGTTATCCAAGGCAAATGGGGAAATGGTGCAGATAGAAAATCAAGACTTCAAGCTGCAGGATATGATTACAATGTAATACAAGCAATTGTTAATGCAAAATTAAAATAATAAGAGAGGAGAAAAAACTCCTCTTTATTGTATATTTTTTAATTTTTGTTGTATATTATATAAGATATCAAAAGCTTCTTTGCAAGTGGTATTATTTAGATCAATGCTTTGTATTCTTTGAATAATATCATTATATGAAGAAATTTGATATTCTGGTGCAGGATTAGATACTATTCTAAATAAAATGTTATGAGATTCTAATAAGTGTGTATATTTTTCTAATTTGGCGATTGGAAATCCACATTTTATTATCTCTGAACTTAGATTTGTTAATTTTAGTCCAATTTCTTTAGAAACTAATCTTGCATCATCATTTATAAAAATATAAAAAATTCCTACCTTAAACATATAAATAGTATTAGGATCTTTTTCTTTTAATTCATTATACTGCTTTAATAGTTTGCTCACTTTTTTTCACTCTCCTTTTTGTTTTTCTTCTTACAATAATGTCTCCTGGCTCACATTCAAGAATATCACATATTTTTTCCAAGGTATCAAAATGAATGGCTGTTGTTTCGTTGTCCATTAAGTGACTAAGTGATTGATAACCACCTTCCATTTTTTTAATAAACCAATATTTAGATTTCTTTTTTTCTTTTAGTATTTCAGTTACTCTTATATAAATCATTTTTCCACCTCACTTTCTGATAAATATTTTAGAACAAAGTTAAGTATATTTTAACTACACCAAGTTGCACTTAAACAAGCAATACCTAATTTACAAAGTAGGTATAAAGTGATATAATCAAAACCAAATGAGGTGTATAAAATGGTGGAAATATTAAAAAAAATAAAAGATATGATTAAAAATAATCAGAATGATAAAGCTATTAAATACATAGATGAAATTTTGTCAAAAAATAAAAATGCAGAAGAATATATGAATGATTTAATTAACGAATTAAAATAAAAAGTCGAATTATGTCGAATTATGTAAGCTAGGAGTATCAAGGGAAAATAGTTGCAATACCTATCAGCCAACATAGTTATTTTATGTTACATAATATGGTAAAATAGAATAAGAGATATCTCTAGAAAAGGAGGCATATTTATGATGGAGTATTTGCAAAATTTAAATATTTTTGATAAAATATTAAGCAAAGTCTTTTCTAGATACACAAATAAAATATATAGATTAGGTGTTATGGAAGGATTTAATTGGGAAAACGAAAAAAAGATGGGAAAAATTAAAAAAATAAAAATCGCTGAAAGGTAGTAATAATATGGAATACAAAGAAAATAAAGAGAAAAAAAGGGTGTCTTTCTTTACATTACGGTTGCAAAGTAAATCAATATGAAACAAATGGTATGGCTCAAAAATTAATGTCAAATTATGATATTGTTGAACCAGAAGAAAAAGCAGATATTTATATTATAAATACATGTAGTGTTACTAATATGTCAGATAGGAAGTCAAGACAAATGATTAGAAGAGCTAAAGAAATGAATTCAAAAGCTTTTGTAATTGTTGTTGGATGTTATGCTGAGGTGGCAAAAGATGAAATTGAAAAAATAGATGAAGTGGATTTAGTATTAGGAAATCATCAAAAAGCTAATATTGATAAATATATTGAAGCTTATTTTGATGGTAGAGATGTTAATGATGAAGCTATTGAGAGTTATTTTTATGATTTTGGTTCAATAACATATACCGAAAAGACTAGAGCTGTTGTTAAAGTACAAGATGGATGTAACAATTTTTGTACATATTGTATAATTCCATATGCAAGAGGAAGAATTTGCAGCAGACGTCCAGAAAGTGTTGTTGATGAAATTACTAAAATTGCTAAAGAAGGAATAAAAGAAGTTGTAATTACAGGGATTCAGGTGTCAGCGTATGGCAAAGATTTCGACAGTGATTATAGATTAATTGATTTATTAGAAGAAATTAACAAAATTGACGGAATTGAGAGAATTAGGATTGGATCAATTGAACCTTTAATGATTACTGATGAATTTTGTGAGAGAGTTAAAAAATTAGAAAAGATGTGTCATCATTTTCATTTGTCTTTGCAAAGTGGATGTGATAAAACTTTGAAAGAAATGAATAGAAGATATACTACGGCAGAGTTTGGGGAAGTTGTTAGAAAATTAAGAAGTATTTATGATGATGTTATCTTGACTACTGATATTATTGTAGGTTTTCCTAATGAAACTGATGAGGATTTTGAACAGACTTATGATTTTTTGAAAAGTATAAAATTTTATAAAATGCATATTTTTAAATATTCTCAAAGAAAAGGAACGGTTGCTGCTAAAATGAAAAATCAGGTTTCTCCAGAGAAAAAAGAAGAAAGAAGTAAGAGACTTTTAAAATTATCAAGTGATAATGAAAAAGATTATTTGGATGAGTATGTTGGAAAAGATGTTAGAGTTTTATTTGAGGAGCAAGATGGAGAATTTGTAAAGGGGCATACTGATAATTATATTGTTGTTGAAGCTAAGGGATCAGAAGAGAATTTGAATAAAATTTTAACAGTACATGTAGAGCAAAGTGGAGAAGAAAAATTGGTTGGAACTTTGATATGAAATAGAAATGTAAAAAAAGTGTAACACAAACGATAAGTATTTTGTATTGAATATTTGGTGTGGATATAGTATAAAATATTCTAAGGTGGATTAGTTTTACTAAGGAGGAAAAATAAATGGGAAATATAAATTTCGGAAACCAAAAAGAAAATATTCAAGAAAATGCTGGAAGTATTTTTACAGGAGATATGCCACAAGAAAAAGCTGATTCTTTTGCAGGAGCAATACCTCAACCACAAGGATATGCAGGAGGCTTTTTTGGTACAGCTGGAAAACAAGAAGAACAAGCTGGTTCTTATGTTGGCGGATTTGTTGCACAATCAAAAACAGCTAATTATGATGTAGAAGAATTTGATGAGAAAAAATTACCAGTTAAACGTGGTTTATGGTCAAGATTTAAATCTTTCTTATTCCAAGAAATCGATTTAACTAGTGAAGTTCAAATTGAATTATCTTCAAAAGAAGAAAAAGTATTGAATGAAGTTCATGATTTCTTATTCCAAGAATTATCTTTCAAAGGATTTATGGATATTCTTAAAATAGGAAATGATAAGAAATAATTATTGAGTTTATATTTAGGTTTAATACTAATGTGCAATTTTGTGCATTAGTATTTTTTTTATTATACGAGGAAAGTTCTCCAAACTTGCTATAATATAAATACTTTGCACAGAAATTTGCTATGCAAATTTCGCACACGAACAATTAAATGTGTGTTGAATTTTATAATTTAAAATATGGAAAAATTTAATCTGCCCACTATTGTTCTATGTAGTGCACAGAAATATTTCAAAAATGTTTATTATTTTCAAATGAGGGAAAAATAGAATAAACTATTGCATTTGTAGCGATTTTGATATAGAATATGCATGGTTATTTATGACCAAATTTTAAGTGATTAGTAAATCAAAGGAGGATTTTATATGTCAGTAAAAGTAGCTATTAATGGATTCGGCCGTATAGGACGTTTAGCATTTAGACAAATGTTTGGAGCAGAAGGGTATGAGATTGTTGCAATAAACGATTTAACAAGTCCTGATATGTTAGCTCATTTGTTGAAATATGATTCTGCACAAAAAAGATATGAAAAAGCAGATACAGTTGTTGCAGGAGATGGATGCATAACTGTAGATGGAAAAACAATAAAAATATATGCAGAAAAAGATGCTGCAAATTTACCTTGGGGTGAAATTGGAGTAGATGTTGTTTTAGAATGTACAGGTTTCTATACATCTAAAGAAAAAGCTTCTGCACATCTTGCTGCAGGTGCTAAAAAAGTTGTTATTTCTGCACCAGCTGGTAAAGATTTACCAACAGTTGTATTTGGTGTTAATGAAGGAGTTTTAACTAAAGAAGATAAAATTATTTCAGCTGCATCTTGTACAACAAACTGTTTAGCTCCAATGGCTAAAGCGTTAAATGATTATGCACCAATTCAATCAGGTATCATGACAACAGTTCATGCTTATACTGGTGATCAAATGGTATTAGATGGACCACATAGAAAAGGTGATTTAAGAAGAGCTAGAGCAGCTGCTGTAAATATTGTACCTAACTCAACAGGTGCAGCAAAAGCTATAGGATTAGTTATTCCAGAATTAAATGGAAAATTAATTGGATCAGCTCAAAGAGTTCCAGTTCCAACTGGTTCTACAACAATATTAATTGCAACTGTAAAAGGTGAAGATATCACAGTAGAAGGAATTAATGCTGCTATGAAAGCTGCATCAAGTGCTTCTTATGGATATACAGAAGAACCATTAGTTTCTTCAGATATTATAGGTATTACTTATGGATCATTATTTGATGCTACTCAAACAATGGTAACAAAAGTAGAAGATGGATTATATCAAGTTCAAGTTGTTGCTTGGTATGATAATGAAAATTCTTATACTAGCCAAATGGTAAGAACTATAAAATATTTCGCTGAATTAGGTGAATAATTTAAATAAAATGTAATTTTTATAGGGATCGCTTAGGTGATCCCTATAAGATGATTTTAGGGATATAAAATAATGTTTTTACATTGTTAAATTTGTTTTTATATGGATGTTAAATTCTATAAAGAAAATTGTATTCTAAATATACTTATAAAAGAATTTTGAGAAGGGATGATATTAGAATGAATAAAAAAACTGTACGTGACATAGATATTAAAGGTAAAAAAGTTCTAGTTAGATGTGATTTCAATGTTCCTTATGATGCAAATAGAGTAATTACAGATAACAGAAGAATCGTAGCAGCTTTGCCAACAATCAAATATTTATTAGAAAATGATTGTAAAGTTATTTTATGTTCTCACTTAGGAAGGCCAAAGGGAGAAGTAAAACCTGAATTTTCATTAGATATAGTTGCTAAAGAATTATCAAGACTATTAGGTCAAGAAGTTAAATTAGCAGGAGATGTTGTTGGAGAATCAGCACAAAAATTAACTTCAGAAATGAAAAATGGAGAAGTTGTTTTATTAGAAAATGTTAGATTTGAAGCAGGAGAAGAAAAAAATGATCCTGAATTATCTAAGAAGTTTGCAAGTTTGGCAGAAGTATATGTAAACGATGCTTTTGGAACTGCACATAGAGCTCATAGTTCAACAACTGGTGTTGCTGATTATTTACCAGCAGTATCAGGATTCTTAATTGAAAAAGAATTAAATTTCTTAGGTGATGCTTTGGAAAATCCAGAAAGACCATTTATGGCTATTTTAGGTGGAAAGAAAGTTTCTGATAAAATAGGTGTTATTGAAGCATTATTAGAAAAAGTTGATGTTTTAATGATTGGTGGAGCTATGGCTTACACATTCTTTAAATCAATGGGATACAATGTTGGAAATTCAATTTGTGAATTAGATAAATTAGATTTAGCTAAAGAACTTATGGAAAAAGCTAAAGCTAAAGGTGTTAAATTAATGTTACCTGTTGATACAAAGATTGGTAAAGAATTTGATCCTAATACAGAAAGCAAAATTGTTAAATGTTCTGAAATACCAGATGGTTGGGAAGGATATGATATAGGATCTGAAACAATTGATTTATATATTGAAGAATTAAAGAAAGCTAAAACTGTTATTTGGAATGGTCCTGTTGGATTATTTGAATTTGATCAATTCGCAGTTGGAACTAATTCTATAGCTAAAGCATTAGCAGACATAGATGCAGTTAAAATTATCGGTGGTGGAGATTCAGCAGCGGCAGTTGAAAAGGCAGGATTAGCTGAGAAATTCACACACATTTCTACTGGTGGTGGAGCTTCTCTTGAATTCTTAGAAGGTAAAAAATTACCAGGAATAGAAGCATTACAAGATAAATAGAAGAAAGAGAATTTTATATGAAGAAAGTAGTAATTGGATTAGTTGTTGCTATATTAATAGTAACAAGTATTGTAGGAATTTTGTTTTTAAATACTAAAGGTAAGAAGCAGAATTCAGAAAATGGACAGGTAGCCGCAGGTGATGAATATTATGGTAATAGGGGTAATATTTCTCAAGTAGAAAAGGTTAAATTTTTATCTAAGAATGATGAATATTTAGTTGGAATGATTGGTTTACCTGTTTCTAATGAAGTAACAAATTTTTCAAATGAAAATATGATTCAATTTGCTTTAAATATTGCTGTTGAAAGATATGGAAGTATGCTTACAGAAAAGAAAAATAAGGATGGTTCTAAGGCATATTTAGTTTCAAAAGAAGTTGTTAATGAAATAACTAATGAATATTTTGGAGTAAATGAAGTTCCATTTGATGAGAAATCTAATGCATATTATTCAAAAGCAAATAAAGCTTTTCTATATGGAGAGAATATCGAAAAAACTCTTTATTATTATCCTGTAGATATGAAAGAAGAAGCAGATACAGTTGAAATTACTGCTGATGCAATTTTTGTATCAGATGATCAAGAACAGTCTATGATTGAAAATGCTAAATATGATGGAAAATATGGTCAAGACAATGTTGATAATACTATAAAATTTATTTTTAATAAAAGTGGAAAATTAGTTTCATATCAATATTTATAATAAATATTTTTCCATTGGAAAGGTGGCGATATAATGAGAAAAAAAGTAATCGCGGGAAACTGGAAGATGAATATGCTTCCAAATGAAACAATAGAATATATTAATAGTTTTTCTAAATTAGTTGAAAATACTGACAATGAAGTAATTCTTTGTGTTCCTTATACTGATTTATTTTATGCATTAATGACAGCACAAGGAACAAATATAAAAATAGGTGCGCAAAATATGCATTTCGCAGAAAAAGGTGCATATACAGGTGAGGTTTCAGCTAAAATGTTAAAATCAATTGGTGTTGAATATGTAATCATAGGTCACTCTGAAAGAAGACAATATTTTAATGAAACAGATGAAACTGTAAATAAAAAAATTAAAGCAGCTTTTGAAAATGAATTAAAACCTATAGTTTGTGTTGGTGAAACATTAGAACAAAGAGAAAAAGGATTAACTGAAGAAATAATAACAACACAAACAAGACTTGCTTTAGAAGGATTAGATGCTGAGCAAGTTAAAAATGTTATTGTTGCTTATGAACCAATATGGGCAATAGGAACAGGAAAAACAGCAACTTCAGAAGACGCTAATAATTCAATTAAAGCTATAAGAGCTGAGATTAGAAAAATTTATGGTGATGATGTTGCTGAGAATGTTATCATTCAATATGGAGGAAGTGTAAAATCTTCTAATGCTAAAGAATTATTTGAAACTTCTGATATTGATGGTGGATTAGTTGGTGGAGCTAGTTTAGTTCCAGAAGAATTTTCTAAGATAGTTAATTATAATAAATAGAATAGGATGGGTAAAAAATATGGATAAAAAAACTACAATGCTTATGATATTGGATGGTTTTGGAATTAATGAAAAAGAGGAAGGTAATGCCATAAAAATGGCTAATATTCCAAACATTAAAAGAATTTTAAAGCAATATCCAAATACAATTTTGCATACAAGTGGTTTAGATGTTGGACTTCCAGAAGGACAAATGGGAAATTCAGAGGTTGGACATACTAATATTGGAGCAGGAAGAATTGTTTATCAAGAATTGACAAGAATTACAAAATCAATTGAAGATGGAGATTTCTTTAGTATTCCAGAATTAGTAACAGCTATTGAGAACTGTAAAAAAAATCACTCAAAATTGCATATAATGGGATTGGTTTCAGATGGAGGTGTTCATAGTCACCAACGTCATTTATTTGCATTATTAGAATTAGCTAAGAGAAAAGATTTTGAAGATGTTTATGTACATTGTTTCTTAGATGGTAGAGATACACCACCTGCTTCTGCAGAGGGATATCTTGCTGAATTGGAAGCAAAAATGTCTGAAAAAGGTGTTGGAAAAATAGCTACAATTATGGGTAGATTCTATGCTATGGATAGAGATAAGAGATGGAATAGAATCCAAAAAGCTTATGATGCTATGGTTAAAGGTGAAGGAGAAAAAGCTAGTTCTGCTTCAGTAGCTATTGAAAATTCATATCAAAAAGAAGTATTTGATGAATTTGTTGTTCCAACAGTTATTTGTAATAATGATAAGCCTGTTGCTAAAATTGAAGAAAACGATTCAGTTATTTTCTTTAACTTTAGACCAGATAGAGCTAGAGAGATTACAAGAGCTATTGTGGATGAAGAATTTGATGGATTTGAAAGAGAGTATTTTAAAACAAATTTTGTTACATTTACAAATTATGATGAAACAATCAAAAATGTATCTGTTGCATTCAAAAAAGATGAAATTAAGAACACTTTTGGAGAAATCATCAGCAAACATGGTATGACTCAATTACGTATTGCTGAAACTGAAAAATATGCTCATGTTACATTCTTCTTTAATGGTGGAGAAGAAAAACAATATGAAGGTGAAGATAGAATATTAATTCCATCACCAAAAGTTGAAACATATGATATGAAGCCAGAGATGAGTGCTTTTGAGGTTACAGAAAATGTATTAAATGCAATTCATTCTAGAAAATATGATAGCATAATTTTAAACTTTGCTAATCCTGATATGGTAGGACATACAGGAAATGTCGAAGCCGTAATTAAAGCTCTAGAATCATTAGATGGTTGTGTTGAAAAAATTGTTGAAGCTATTGAAGAAGAACATGGTATTCTTTTAATAACAGCAGATCATGGAAACTGTGAACAAATGATTGATTATAAAACAGGTGAACCACATACTGCTCATACAACAAATCCAGTTCCATTAGTTTTAGTTGGAAAAGATGATGTAAAATTAAAAGAAGGAAGATTAGCAGATTTAGCACCAACAATGCTTGATTTAATGGGATTAGAAAAACCTGAAGAAATGACAGGTGAAAGTTTAATAGAAGCTTAATTTTGGGAGGAAAAATGGCAACTTCTAATAATGAAAGGATCATTTATGCAGATATACAAAAAAAGTTATTTTATATGATTCCTGAAAAATGGGAGGCAATTTATTTATATGCATCCATTCTTGAGGAACCTTTTAAGAAACCTGTGGGAGAAATGTACTTTTATTATATTCCAAAAGGAATCTTAAAAAGACGACCTGTAAATGTGTATGAAATACCTGGATTATTTAATATTGATGAAGAAAGTTACAATGAACTTGTTCAAAAATTATTCTTAGACATAAGAAATCTGAGAAAAATTCATAGAGAAACAAAAGCAGATTTATGGACACATTTAACTATTTCAATAGAGAATTTTCAATTTAAAATAAAGTATTCATATGATGATATAGGGAAAAATTCTGAATTTACTCCTTATCAAAGACATATAATTTGGAGATATAAATATTTGCATGATGATTTAGAACTTCAAACTAGAGAAGAAAAAGATGTAATTTCTAGATATTTGAATAGTGATCTTTATGAATTTGATAAAAATAATAATGATGTTTATATTGAAGGAATATATAAGCAGCCTGTTCATAATATTATTGATTATGAGCGTACTTTGACGGTTGAAGCTGCGATTGCTTCACAAAGTTCTAATCAAGAACAGGAAAATGAAAAATCAAAGCAAAAGAAAATAAAAAAAGAGAAGGATGCTAAGAAGAAACAACCAGAAATTAAGAATAATACTTTGAAATCAGATGAAAATCAAATTTTATTTAATAGAGTAGATGAAATGAGAAATAAATCTAATAAAAAGCAGACTACACATACTATTGAAGAAATTGATGATGATATGATTTTAAGTTCAGATTTTATGACTAAAAAATAAAAAGAGAAAAAAGAGTATATTAAAAGATAAGGAATATTTATTTTTTAAAATATATTCTTTTTTTTTATTTAATGTTATACTAATGCTAGAAAAGTATAGGAGAAAACATATGAAGAAAAAAATAATTTTAGGATTATTAGCTATTATAATATTTTTGGATATTATGATAAGTTTAGTTTTTGCTGCTAATGCTAGTATTGATGTTATTAATCTGGATTGTAATGGTGCAGTTATTTCAGTAAAATCTGATGAAAAGATAAATAGAGTAATTATGTATAAAAAAGATTCTCAAGGAAACTATGTTAGATTCTTTGAGAATATGGAAACAGGATATAATGAGAAAAATTTCTTTATTTCTAGGTATAGTTTATCTGAAACTGACAAGAGTAATTTTAGAGTAGATGTAATTACTGAAAGTGGAAGAAGTAGTACAGTAGATGTGAAAGTAGATAAAGTTCCAGAATTGCCTGAGAAAAAAGAAGAGATAGTACCAACACCTACGACAAAACCAACAGCTTCACCTACTACAACACCTTCTGTTAGTCCGTCAACAACACCGAATCCATCTAATTCAAATAATAATGATACTAAACCAACAAGTATTATATTGAATCAAAATAATTTAACTTTGACAATTGGTGAAAAGAAGCAAGCACAATTGAAATTAACAATGCAACCTAGTAATGCGAAAGCAAAATTAACTTGGTCAAGTGATGATAAAAGTATTGCTACAGTTAATAAAAATGGAATAGTTAATGGAAAGAAAACAGGGACTACAACTATCAAAGTAAAAACAGATACAGGATTGGTTGCACAGTGTAAAGTTACTGTAAAGCTTAAGAAAATTAATAAAACGATAAGTAAGAGAGATGCCTCTTTATGTAAGGTAATAAATACTGAGAATCGTTGTTCGTCAATGCAGTCTGTTGCAGTTACTGATAAATATTATGTATGTGTAAAAAGGCGTAACGACGATAAACTGGGAACTGTATTAGTATATGATAAGAAAACAAATAAAAGAGTGAATGTATTGACTGGTAAATTTGGACATGCCAATGGTGTAACATATAATACAAATGATAAATGTATATATATTACACATATGGGTGGAAATAATGTATCAAGGATTTCTGAAAAAAATTTGACAGCAGGAAGCTTGAAAAGTACTATTGTAAAATTTCCTATAACTTCTACAGGGCTTGGATACGATGATGATGCTAAGCAATGGGTTTTGAAAAAGGGAAAACATATTTATGTATATAATAATAGTATGACTAAAAGAATTAGATCGTTTGAGGTTGCAAAGCATATTGGCCAAGAATGTGAAGTGTATAAGAATTTATTATTATCAGTTGATTATATAGGAAATTCAAATGCATATGTATATGTGTATAATATTAATAATGGTATTTGCTATGGAAAATATAAAATAACAATGCCTATTGAATTAGAAGGCGTTTCATATGATAAAGATTCTGATAGTTTAATTTTGACTTTCAATGATAATGAAGGAGATAAACTATATAAAATTCCAGCTAATTTAAAAAATTATATATAAAAAGTCGAAAAGGCTTGAAAAATCTTCTAAAATGTTATAAAATTTATACTTAACAACGTAAAAATACTTGTACGAAGAAAATAATATTATAGGAGGTTTTTATGGCAGAAATATTAAATGATATTTCAAGAACTTTTAATGAATATCTATTATTACCAAATTTAACAGATGAAAGATGTATACCATCAAATGTAAGTTTAAAAACACCACTTACAAAATTTAAAAAAGGTGAAGAACCAGAATTATGTGCGAACATCCCGTTCGTGTCTGCAATCATGCAAGCCGTTTCAGGTGAAAAAATGGCTATTGCTCTTGCGCGCGAAGGTGGATGTTCTTTTATTTATGGTTCACAATCAATTGAAACAGAAGCTCAAATGGTTAGAGATGTGAAAAAATATAAAGCAGGATTTATTGATAGTGATTCAAATGTAAAGATAGGTACACCTTTAAGAGATGTTGTTGATTTAGTTAATAGAACTGGACATTCAACAGTAATGATTACAGAAGATGGAACAAGTAAAGGAAAATTCTTGGGACTTGTTACAGATAAAGATTACAGATTAACTAGAGTAAATTTAGATGATCCAATAGATAAATTTATGGTTCCAAAAGAAAAACTAGTTTTTGCTAGAAAAGGAATTTCATTAGAAGAGGCAAATGATGTAATTTGGGAAAATAAAGTTAGTTGTCTACCAATATTAGATGAAGATGATAACTTAGAATTCTTAGTATTTAGAAAAGATTATGAAGATAGAAAGAATAATCCAAATTCATTATTAGATGAGAACAAGAGATATATAGTAGGTGCAGGTATAAATACAAGAGATTATGAAGAGAGAGTTCCAGCTTTAGTTGATGCTGGTGTTGATATTTTATGTATTGATTCATCAGATGGATATTCTGTATGGCAAAAAAATACAATCGATTTTATTAGAGAAAAATATGGTAACAATGTAAAAGTTGGTGCTGGAAATGTAGTTGATAAAGAAGGATTTTTATATTTAGCAGAAGCTGGTGCTGACTTTATAAAAGTTGGTGTTGGTGGAGGATCAATTTGTATCACTAGAGAGCAAAAAGGTATTGGTAGAGGACAAGCTAGTGCTTTAATTGATGTTGTAAATGCTAGAAATGAATATTTTGAAAAAACAGGTGTATATATTCCAATTTGTTCAGATGGTGGAATAGTTCACGATTATCATATTACTTTATCATTAGCATTTGGTGCTGATTTTGTTATGATGGGTAGATATTTTGCTAGATTTGATGAGAGCCCTACAAGAGTTTTAAAAGTTGGAAATAATTTTGTTAAAGAATATTGGGGTGAAGGTTCAAATAGAGCTAGAAACTGGCAAAGATATGACTTAGGTGATAAAACTAAAAATAAATTAAGCTTTGAGGAAGGTGTAGATTCATATATTCCTTATGCTGGACCACTTAAAGATAATTTGACTATTACAGTTAATAAAATTAAATCTACAATGTGTAACTGTGGATCTATTTCAATTCCTGAATTCCACAAGAAAGCACGTTTGACATTAGTTTCTAATATTAGTATAAAAGAGGGTTCTGCTCATGATGTTATACTAAAAGAGATTGAGACTAAAGCATAAAAATTTTAAAGTGGAAGGATTGTAAAAATGAAAGAAAAAGAATTGATTATAGTATTAGATTTTTATGGACAATATAATCAGTTAATAGCTAGACGTGTTAGAGAATGTAATGTGTTTTGTGAGATATTACCTTTTAATACACCAGCAGAGAAGATTAGAGAAAAAAATCCTAAGGGAATTATTTTTACTGGAGGACCTGCAAGTGTATATTTAGATGATGCTCCAAAATGTGATAAAGAAATTTTTGAATTAGGTATTCCTATTTTAGGAATTTGTTATGGTATGCAACTTATGACTCATATGCTTGGTGGAGAAGTTAGAAGAGCTTATAAAAGAGAATTTGGTGAAATCAATGTTAATATTGATAATAAATCTTTGTTATTTGAAGGTTTTGAAGATATTAATACTTGTTTGATGAGTCATATGGATTATGTTGAAAGAATACCTGATAACTTTGAAAAAATAGGTGATACACCTGATTGCAAATTTGCAGCAATGCAAAATGTTGAAAGAAAATTTTACGGAATTCAATTCCATCCAGAGGTAAATCATACTAAAAATGGTGTGAAGATTATACATAATTTCTTATATAATATTTGTGGTTGTGAAGGCAATTGGAAGATGAATTCATTTGTTGAAGAACAAATCAAATTATTAAAAGAGAAAATTGGTGATAAGAAAGCTGTTTGTGCATTGTCAGGGGGAGTTGATTCTTCTGTTGCTGCAGCCTTAGTTAATAAAGCTATTGGAAAAAATTTAACTTGTATTTTTGTTGACCATGGTTTGCTTAGAAAGAATGAAGCTGAAGAAGTTGAAGAAATTTTTACAAAGCAATTTGATGTTAATTTTATAAAGGTTGATGCTAGAGAAAGATTTTTATCTAAACTTGCTGGTGTTGATGATCCTGAAAAGAAGAGAAAAATTATTGGTGAGGAATTTATCAGAGTTTTTGAAGATGAAGGAAAAAAATTAGGTCAAGTTGATTATTTGGTACAAGGAACAATTTATCCAGATGTTATTGAGAGTGGAGTAGGTGTTGGTGCTAAGATTAAGAGTCATCATAATGTTGGAGGATTGCCTGATTGTGTTGATTTTAAAGAAATCATTGAACCTTTGAGAGATTTATTCAAAGATGAAGTTCGTAAAGTTGGCGTTGAATTAGGTCTTCCAGAATTTTTAGTATATAGACAACCATTCCCAGGACCAGGTCTTGCAATTAGAGTTATTGGAGATATAACAGAGGATAAGTTGAGTATTTTAAGAGAAGCTGATTATATTTTCAGAGAAGAAATTGCAAATGCAAAATTGGATAGAGACATAAATCAATATTTTGCAGTGTTAACTAATTTAAAAAGTGTTGGTGTAATGGGTGATGAAAGAACTTATGATTATACAGTTGCTTTAAGAGCTGTTACAACATCTGATTTTATGACTGCTACATGGAGTAAAATTCCTTATGAGATTTTGGAAAAAGTTTCTGCAAGAATTGTAAATGAAGTAAAACATGTTAATAGAGTAGTTTACGATATTACAGGAAAACCACCTGCAACAATAGAGTGGGAGTAAAATTAAATAAAAATTATTTTAGATATTGATAAAATAATATGATTAGTATATAATAACAAACGAACTTAAATGGTTCGTTTGTTATTTTGCTTTGCCAAGCTACTGGGATTCTATAATATAAATTAGTTAGAATGTCAGTATGCAAATGGCATATATGTAATTTAATATTGGGTTATCGCCAAGCTGCTGAGATTCTTCGAACGAAGTGAGTTAGAATGTCAGTATGCGGATGGTATATATATAATTTAATATTGGGGTATCGCCAAGCGGTAAGGCATCGGACTCTGACTCCGACATGCGTAAGTTCGAATCTTACTACCCCAGCCATAGTTTATAAAGGCTTTCAAGAAATTGAAGGCTTTTATTTTTTGATAGAAATATGGTAACTTGTCCATATAATAAGCAGAAGTAATTGCTTAAAAAACTAAATAAAATGAAAAATCCCTAGAAACTATTGTAGTTTCTAGGGAAAGGGTTAATTAGTTGCTTGGCTAGTACTCGTCGTACTCATCGTGCTCATCGCACTCGTCATCGTATTCTGGAAATATTGGGTCTTCAGAATTATCATTTTGTGAGAACATCATCCAAAATTCTTCTTCTTCCATCCATTCAACCAGATAATGATCGTCATCATTAATTGGATCATTGATAAGCTTTGCGTATAATTTGTTGAGCTCATCTGAATAACCTTCGTAGAGACGAGGCTTTTCAACCCAAAGAGTTGCTTTATCTGGCATTAAAGCCCTGGCTTTTTGTAACATTGCATGGAAATCTTCTGGCAATGTAGAGTCATGAGAGATAAATGTCTCATTAAGAGTGTATTCGCCATCCTCAGAATATTCTTCTAATTCCCATTCCATATCTCCACAGGTCCGTCTCAGAATATACTGTGCATTTTTAGGTGCATCTACATAAGAGTCAACATATTTTACTTTTTTGATCTTTTCAAATTTTTTCATAACTAATCTCCTTTATGAACGATTGTATTAACAATCTGTCTTTTGTTTTATGTTATATCCTTATTACAATTAAAGTATAACATGATTATGTAAACAAGTAAAATTGATTATTTTAATGCTAAATATAAGTTTTACTTATATTTTATTATTGCGTTTTGTGGAGAAAAATATTATAAAAAATATAAAAGTACAGATGTAATGTCGAATATTGGTGTTTTAGTGAAAATCTTTGGTTGCTTAATCATATGTAGTTTGATATAATACGAGTGTTTAGATAGATATAGGAGAATATTATGAATAATTTAATTGGGGTTATTTTTTCAGCAATATATATAGCAGCGGTTGTTGTTACGTCAAAATTTATGAGTAAGTTTGGGGAAGAAGCTAGTAGAAAGTTTATACATGTTTTGCTTTCAAATGTATGGATTATTTATATGTTATTTATTGATTCATTAGTGCCAGCATGTATATTACCAATTGCTTTTGTAATTATAAATACGTTATCATATAAATTTAAATTAATAAAATCTATGGAACGTGAAGAGAATGATGGATTTGGAACAATTTATTATGCTGTTTCAATGTTAGTTGTTTCTATTATTGCATATGTGGCTGGTGATCCTAAAATAGGTGCAACAGGAATATTAATTATGGGATATGGTGATGGTTTTGCTGCAATAATTGGAAAGAAGATAAAGAGTAAAAAATATAAAATAGGGAAAACAACGAAGAGTATTGCTGGTTCACTAACTATGTTTATAATTAGTTTATTTATTTCTTTTATAGTATTAAAAATGATAGGAGTTAAATATTTGATTTTTGATTCTTTTGGAATAGCTGTAGTTGCAACTATTTTGGAGGCTATTTCTATAAAAGGATTTGATAATATTACTGTACCGGTGATTACAACGATATTGACTTTTTTAGCAATGTAGGGGGACTTATATGATTTTAGATAAGGTAAATATGCCTGATGATCTTAAGAAATTGACTATTAATGAAAAAAATGAATTAGCGGGAGAGCTACGTGAAAAAATTATAGATATAGTGTCTAAAAATGGTGGACATTTGGCTTCAAATTTAGGAGTGGTAGAGTTAACAATTGCTCTTCATTCTGTTTTTAATATGCCTGAAGATAAAATTGTTTGGGATGTTGGACATCAAACGTACGTGCATAAAATGCTGACTGGAAGAAAAGATAAGATGAAGTCATTGAGAAAAATGGATGGGTTAGCTGGATTTCCAAGATCATCAGAATCAGAATATGATAGTTTTGATACAGGCCATAGTAGTACGTCTATTTCTGTCGCTTTGGGTATGGCTAGAGCTAGAGATATATTACATAAAGATAATAAAGTTATTGCAGTAATTGGTGATGGAGCTTTAACTGGCGGAATGGCCTTAGAAGCTTTAAATGATGCTGGAATAAGTAAAACTAATATGATTGTTATTGTAAATGATAATGAAATGAGCATTGCTAAAAACACAGGTGGACTAGCAATGATGCTTGCAAAACTTAGAACGAAGAAGTTTTATATTAATTCTAATATTTCCGCTAAAAATTTTATTAGAAAAATACCTATTGTTGGTGAGAAAATAGTAAAGATTGTTGTGAAGTTGAAGAGTAGTATTAAGCAATTGATAATTCCTAAAATGTTTTTTGAAAACATAGGATTTAGATATTTAGGGCCGGTTGATGGTCATGATATTGAAAAATTGGAAGGTATTTTGAAAATTAGTAAAGAACTTGATGGACCTGTTTTAATTCATGTTGTTACTAAAAAGGGAAAAGGATATAAGTTTGCTGAAGAAAATCCAGATAAATATCATTCTACTTCAGCTTTTAATATTGAAACAGGAGAGAAGATAAAAAAATCAAGTAAAGATTATTCAAAAGTAATGGGAGAAAAATTAGTAAAACTTGCTGAAAAAAATGAAAAAATTGTTGCTGTTACTGCTGCAATGGAAGCTGGAACAGGATTAACAGAGTTTGCAGAGAAATTCCCTGATAGATTTTTTGATGTTGAAATTGCTGAACAGCATGCATTAGGAATGGTGGCTGGTATGGCAAAGTCGGGACTTAAACCTGTTATTCCAATATATTCTTCTTTTTTACAGAGAGGTTATGATCAATTAATCCATGATATTGCTTTGCAAAAGTTGCCAGTTGTTGTTTGCGTTGATAGAGCGGGGATAGTTGGAAATGATGGGGATACTCATCAAGGAATACTTGATTTATCTTTCTTAGAAACTATTCCGAATTTTACAGTCATGGCTCCAAAAAATTTTGAAGAACTTGAGATGATGCTTGAATATGCAATTAATTTTGATGGACCTATTGCTATAAGATATCCAAGAGGTGGAGAAGGTTCGTATAAGTTTGAAAATGCTAATGATAAAATTGAAATTGCCAAAAGTGAAATTTTAAGAGAAGGTGAGCATGTTACTATTTTTGCTGTTGGAAAAATGGTTGCATATGCGATGGAGGTTTCTGAAAAGTTAAAAGAGAAAAATATTAGTGCTGAGGTTATAAATGCTAGATTTGTTAAACCTTTGGATGAGAAAACATTAAAGAAATCTATAGAAAAAACAAAAAAAGTTGTTACTATTGAAGATAATATTGAGTATTCTGGATTTGCTAGTGCAGTAGATAAGTGCTTGACTAATTTGGAATGTAATATTCTTAATTTAGGATATCCAGATGAGTTTATTAAACATGGATCACCAGCTGATATTGAAGCTAAATATGGTTTAGATGTTGATAGCATAACAGGAAAAATTATAGAATTTGTTGGAAACGAAAATGAAGAATAAAGATGATGAAAATGATTTGTTAATTGCAAAAGTTTTTGATAAGAAAAAATTTTGCAATACTAGAAATAAAATTACATATACAGACTTTTTAAATGAAAAAGAACAGGCTATTATTAGTAAAAATATGAACCTTGACAATGCTTTTTTCTATGGCGGAAACGAAAATGCTGATAGAAAAATATTAGTTTTTTATCCTGGAAAAATAGATGAAGGATTAGCTAGAAAAAGTTTGAATTCAGTATTGTCTGTTTTAAGAATAGAATTACCAAACGAAATGAAAGGTGAATATGAACATAGAAATTATTTATCTGCATTGATTAAGATTGGTATTGAAAGATCAAAAATAGGTGACATTTTAGTGGATAATGATGGTGCAGATATTATTATTTTTAATACTAATAAAGAATTTATAAAGCAAGCATTAATGGAATTAACACGATTTAAAAAGTCTAAATTTGAAGAAGTAGACATTGAAAACGTTAGAAATAAAATTGACAATTTTGAGGATATGACGATTATTGTAGCTAGTATGCGAATTGACAATATTGTTTCAGAACTAGCAAGATGTTCAAGAAGTGGAGCAGATGAGTATATAATTGATGAAAGAGTTTTAGTTAATTATGAAACTGTTTTAAAGAGCTCTAAATTGGTTGAAAATGGTGATGTTGTAACCATAAGAGGAAAAGGAAAGTTTATAATTGACGGGTTGGTCAGAAATACTAGAAACGATAGATATGTTTTGAAAGTTAGAAAATATGCATAAAATAGCTGAATACAGCAATTTTTGAAATAAAATATTGCAAACTTTACTCTAAAAATATATAATATTATATATTTTGTAATGGGTGATTATAGAAATTATGAATAAAACAAAGAGAAAAATTTTTGAAGCTTCTATGAAGTTGTTTGCTGAAAAAGGTTATGATGCAACAAGTGTAGAAGAAATTACGGCCACAGTGGGAGTAGCTAAAGGAACATTATATTATCATTTTTCTAGTAAAGAGGAGATTTATAACTTTTTATTAGAAGAAGGAACGAAGCTTTTAATTAATAATATAGATGTTAAAGTTTCGAAATTAAATAATTCTATTGATAAGTTAAGATCAATTGCTTTACTTCAATTGAGAGTAATAACTAAGTATCAAAATTTGATAACTATTTATTTATCTCAAGTATGGGGAAGTGATCAAAGAAATCAAAAATGTCAAAAATATATAAATGATTATATTAGTAAAATTAATGAAATTGTTGAAGATGGAATAAAAAAAGGTGAATTGAAAGAAGGAAATAGTGAAATTATTGCTTCTGAGATTTTTGCTTTTACATGTGCTGGATTTATGTATAAAATAAAATCTGGTAAACCAATTGACGTTAAAGAACTATGTATAGAGTTCGATAAAATGATATATGGTTTGAAAAAATAATATAATATGTTATATTTGAAATTAAAATGGAGAGATTTAAAACGTGAGTATAAGCAACAATAACTTGTTTGCTCTGAAATTGAGGAAGGATTGATTAAAGAAATGGGTAAAGGAATATACGATTTTGTAAAAATAACAGATTTAAAAGATATGCTAAAAAAATCAGAGAAAGCTTATGGCGATAAAGAAGCTTTTAGATTTAAAACAAAAGAACCAGGAAAATTTAGAGATATTTCATATAAAGAATTTGCTAACCAAGTAAATGCTTTAGGAACATCATTGATAAATTTAAATTTAAAAGATAAAAGAGTAGCGGTAATTTCAGAAAATAGATATGAATGGGCTGTTGCATATCTTGCTGTTGTTTGTGGTACAGGTGTTGTTGTACCTATGGATAAATCCTTACCAGATAATGAAATTAAAAGTTTGATAGAGCGTTCAGAAGTTGATGCTATTATTTATAGTAAAGCATATGATTCAATAATGAAAGAAGTGAAAAAAGAGGAAAATACAAATTTAAAATATCTTATTTCTATGGATTTAGAAAAGGAAGAAGATAAAGTTTTATCTCAAAAAGAATTAATTGAAAAAGGTGAAAAATTAATAAAGGGAGGAGATAAAAGATTTGTCAATGCTAAAATAGATAGAGAGAAAATGTCTATTATGCTATTTACTTCAGGAACTACTGCTAAATCAAAAGCAGTTGCATTATCTCATAAAAATTTATGTACTAATATACAAGATATCGCTTCGATGTTTGATATAGGTGTAAATGATAGAATGCTTTCTTTCTTACCTTTACATCATACTTTTGAGTCTACTGTTGGATTTTTGTATCCTATATATGCTGGTGCAACAATTTGCTATTGTGACGGTATTAGACATATAGCTGAAAATATTAAAGAATATCAAATTACTGCAATGATATCAGTTCCAATTTTATATGAAAATATGTATAAAAAAGTAATGAGAGGAATTGAGAAAAAAGGAAAACTTGCTAAAGTTCAAAAAGGTATGAAAATAAGCAATTTTTTGATGAAATTACATATAGATGTTAGAAGAAAAATATTTAAAGAAATTCATGATTTGCTAGGTGGAAAAGTAAGATTATTTATAAATGGTGCTGCAGCTTTGGATCCAGAAGTTGAGAAGGGATTTAATGCATTAGGTATCAATATGGCTCAGGGATATGGTTTAACAGAAACATCACCGGTTTTAGCAGCTGGTAACGGATTGCCTAAATATTCAAGAGTGGGATCTGTTGGTAGAGCTTTCCCAAGTGTTGAATTAAAAATAGACAATCCTGATGAAAAAGGAATAGGAGAAGTTATAGCAAAAGCTGATTCTGTTATGCTTGAATATTATGGAAACGAAGAGGCAACTAAAGAGACAATAATTGATGGATGGTTCCATACAGGAGATTTAGGATATTTTGATAAAGATGGATTCTTGTTTATAGCAGGAAGAAAAAAGACTGTTATAGTATTGAAGAACGGAAAAAATATTTATCCAGAAGAAATAGAAGCTTTAATTGGTAGAATTGATGGTGTTAAAGAGTCTTTCGTTTTTGGTGTTCCTGCCAATAACGCAGATGAGAAAGAATCAAAAATAAATGCAGAAATAGTATATGAAAAAGAACGTATGAAAGAGATTTTAGGAACAATAGATGAAGATAAAATAAAAGAATATTTATGGGAAAATGTTAAAACAATAAATAAAACAATGCCTGCATATAAGTATATAAGAGAGATTATCGTAACTGATCAAGAATTAATAAAGACAACTACACAAAAGGTAAAAAGACATGAAGAAATTAAGAAAGTCCTAGGGAAATAAGACTTGTAACTAAAATGTAATATAAAAAAGATACAAAAGTAATTGTATCTTTTTTTAGTTAAAGCTATAATAAATGTAGTTAAATTTTAATGTTGTACAAATTCAAAGGAGGTCAGTTTACAATGTCATTTTTGTTTGATAAATTATTTAATAATAAACAAGGCATAGTAAACGTGAGGATGGTAATCACGGAAGAGAAAATATTGTCTAATATAGAAAAGGTTCAAAAGATGATAAATCCAAAGAGTAAGAAGCAAATTGTTCAATTGGAAGAAGATACTTACTTTAAGGATTTAGTTGAGTCTATAAAAACATATCTTGAGGAATATCCTAAAAAGAAAAATTTCCCAAGAAGTGTATATAAAGCTGCATATGATTTAGTTGAATTTGCTACAAATCAATTTGAAGAAAATACTAAGAAAATTGAAGAATTGATAATTCAAAGAGAAAAGAATATAAGCTTAGCTTTTGAATTAAAAACAACATTATCTAAAGTATTAAAGAAAGAAGAAGGATTTGAAAAAGAAATCGAACTAGCTAGCACAAAATATTCAGAAGATATAGGCGAATCATTAAAAATTCTTGCTGAAGGAACTGATGATGAAGAGAAGAAAGCTGCTAGAAAATTAATTGATGCAAGAATTAATAATTTGGAATCTAATTTCCATATTGAAATTGATATGGAAAGAATTGAAGATAAATCAAAGGCTTTAAGTTATATAGGAATTGAAGTAGCAGATGCTTTGAAATACATACCAGCACCTGTTGAAGAAATTGCTAATGTTCCATTAGAGCAAACTGTAGTTAATACACAACCAAAAGTTGAACCAGTTAAAGCTCAAAAAGTTGAAAATAAAGTTGCACAACCAAAAGTACAAGTTCAACAACAAGCTCCAGTTCAAACTCAAGCAAAGCCTGCTGTTAAAAGTGGTTCTAATATTGCTGCAGCAACAATGGTAAAAGAAAAAGCTCAACCAAAGCAAAATTCAATATTGGCACAAGCTAAACAGCAAAAGACTGATGATCAATTATTAAATGACATGTATATGCAAGAAACTAGATTTGATGTTAAACCATCTTTGTGGCAACGTATTAAAAATTCAAAACTAGTTAGAACAATAAAATATGTAATGAGTATTAGAGTTGTGCTTGAATTTCCTGCTTTACCAGAAGGAAGAGGAGAGAATAACCTTTAATATAAAGAGAAAGTTAAAAAAAGATATAGGGCTATTTTTTGATAAATAGCCCTATACTGTTAAAAATGTAAAATTATATTATATAGTATAAATTGATATAAAAAAGTAATTCTAAATAAAATGGAAGAAATATATGACAAAGGAAAAAATTTTTCAATATCAAAGAGCATATACTGAATTAAACGAAATTTTGGGTTATTTATCAGATGAACAAAAAGATAAAATACCACATAATCTTATTGAAAATATAAAAAGAAAAATGGATTTGAATTATAAGTTTATATTTGATAAATCCAAAGGAATATTGGAACAGAATTTGATGACTGAAACTAAAGCGTTATTGGTAGAAATATATGAGAGATATTTGGCTAATGATGCTGAAAAGAAAACTTGGGAAGAATATGATAAATTTTGTTTAAGTCAAATTGATAAAGAAAAAAGAGAAAAGTATGATGTAAATTTATTTCATTATAATGAAAAGGTGGATATAGCCAAGCAAACTGTAAATGAAAAAATGATTATTAAAAGTGAGAATAAAAAAAATTTATTTCAGAGAATTTTGAATTATTTGAAAAATTTTTTTAAATTCGAAAAATAATTAATGTTATTCTAGAGAAATATTTGCGATAAAATTAGAAAGAAATGAGATTTTTTATGGAGCAAATAAATATTAAAAATTTTTTTAATGCTATAATAAAATTTGAAGAATGTGTAAAAAAAAGAATTAATGAAATTAATGAAGAATGTGCTTCTAATATATCATTTGAAGATTCAATTTTATATTGTGGTTCTACTGCTATGAATTTGATGTTATTAAGCCAAAATATAAAAAAAATGGGAATGATTCCAGAAGAATCTGAAATGATTGAAATACCAGATGATAAATTATATGAGAATAGATTAAAAGTCAGAAAAATACATGATATAGATATACATGTTTTTTCAAGTTTATTATTTAATGATATAGAAGCTGAAGATGATGTAGAAAGGTATCCTTATAAAATAAAACATGATGATTCATGCTTTGGAGAACCTAAATATTTTCCAAATGATAATAAACCATACATTGTTATAGATAGATATAAAGATAGTGCGTTAAAAGATGGTTTAACATGTGTAAAACCAAAAGATTATTGTATAGTTAAAATCGATGATAGAGAATACCATGTAGAAACTCCTTTAAATTTATTAGCAAATAAAATTGCATTTTCTTTAAATCAAGCAGATTTTTATAGTTATTTTGCTCGAAAAGGAAATTTTCAAATAGATAATAGTGAATTAAATAATATAAGTGCTGATATATTATATGAAAAATATGAAAAGTGCAAAAATGGTGAATATTCAAAAGAAGTTACAAGAAAAGATGGATTAGATGTATTAAGTGGGTTTGATGATAAATTTAATAACAATATTTCTGATATAAAAGTTTTATATCAATTAAGTAGAAATATGGGATATTCAGAAGAAATTATAGATGAATATATATTAGAAGTACTAACTGGATATAAAGAAAAGTTAAAAGATAATATTTATTATAATAATATTCTTAATAAATTGAATGAGGAAAATGGACATTCAACTAAAACTGCAGAAGATTATATATTAGGAGAATTAAAAGATTCTTATAATCAATCAACGAATATTAGAGAACAATTAAGAGAAAAATTGAGTATTAGTTCTTTGGCAAAAGATGATAAATTTAAAATTACAAGACCTGAGATAATTGGAGTAGCTAAAGAAGAGGGAGTAATTGGAGAAAAAGAAAATGCTAGAGAAGCAAGAAGTACATTAGAAAAAGAAGTTACTATAGAGAGGCAAGATGAAAGTGAGAGAATATGACTGTTATAGTTGTTTTGAATTAAAAAAATTTTTTCTTTTTGAACTATAAAAAAATAATAAAAAAATAATAAAAAACACTTGACATATTAAAACCTTTCCATTATAATAGGACTTGCGATTGAGAGATGCGCCCTTAGCTCAGTTGGTCAGAGCAACCGGCTCATAACCGGTGGGTCCAAGGTTCGAATCCTTGAGGGCGCACCATTTAATTAAATATTTGGGTAGGTGGTCGAGTGGTTAATGGCACCAGACTGTAAATCTGGCCGCGAGAGCGTACGATGGTTCGAATCCATCCCTGCCCACCAAACACATAACATTAGTTATGTGTTTTTTTTATGTTTAAAATAGTTTGCTTTTTCTCAAAATTAGTAAAGAAGCTGTAGAAATAAGTTGCTTTTTTCGCTTTTTGTCTTACAAAAAAATATATAAAAAAATAATAACAGTTTCCAAATTATGACATATTTTTCAAATTTAATTTTCTATAATGGTTCTAGAAAACTAAGGAGGAAAAGATATGAGGAAAAAGGAAAAAGAGGATGTAAAAAAATTTATGGATATGAAAATGCTGGAATGTATTAATTCTGAGTTGCAGAGATTGGAAGATGCGTCTGATATTGAAGAGTATAAAATACAAATTCGAAATAGAAGACTTGGTTTTGGTTTAATCTTTACTGATTTTGATTTTTATATTTCATTAATTAGAAAAAAGAGGATTATTTTAATGAGAACACGAGAGAATATTGCTAAAAGAGAAATTTTAGACAGAATTTTAAAGGATAAGATTACACATAAATTAGAGCAGATTTATAAGAAAGCTGTTATATGGGGAGAAGGTAGTGAAGAATTATTTAATTGTAAAATTTCACAGATAATTGATAGACAACAAGGAATAGGTGAGATTTTAGATAACTATGATGAGTGTATTAATTTAATAGATGTATATCAAAGGAATAATGTTATATAAATTTGTTGATAGATGATTATATTATTTCTAATTATAGAAATACAGTTATATAAAAATTGTACTTGTGTATTGTAAAAATTATCTATATAATCGGATTAGGAAAACAACACTTGGTAATACTTAAGATAAAAGATTTTAAAGGAGGTTTTTTATGGATAGAAAGGTAAGAGTTGTTCAATATGGTACTGGAAAAATGTCAGTATATACAATGAGATATGTATATGAAAAAGGTGCTGAAATAGTTGCTGCTTTTGATGTTAATCCAAACGTAATAGGAAAAGATATTGGAGAGGTTATGGGAACAGAGCATAAAGGCGTTGTTGTTCAAGATGCCAAAGATGCTAGAAGAGTTTTAGAAGAATTAAAACCAGATATATGTATAGTTACAACAATGAGTTTAATTGCTGATGTTGAAGAGCCTTTAATGTTATGTGCAGAGCTTGGAATAAATGCTATAACAACATGTGAAGAGGCATTTTTCCCTGGAAATTCAAATCCTATATTAACTCATAGATTAGATGAAATGGCAAGAAAGAATAATTGTACAATAACAGGTAGTGGATATCAAGATATTTATTGGGGGCAATTAATTTCTTCAATTGCTGGATCAACACATAAGATTACTAAAATAAAAGGTAGTTCAAGTTATAATGTTGAAGATTATGGTATAGCTTTAGCTAAAGCACATGGTGCAGGACTTTCTTTAGAAGATTTTGATAAAGAAGTTGCTTCAGTTGATAGAATGTCTGATGAAGATAGATTAAAAATAATTGAAAGAGGAGAATATACTCCATCATATATGTGGAATGTTAATGGATGGCTTGCTCAAAAACTTGGTTTAACAGTTATTTCTCAAAGTCAAAAGTGTGTTCCACAAACTCATGATACAGATTTATTCTCATCAACGTTAAATATGAATATTAAAGCTGGTGACGCAACTGGAATGAGTGCTGTTGTTACAACAGAAACAAAAGAAGGAATTGTTATTGAATCAGAATGTATCGGAAAAGTATATGCTGAGGATGAATATGATAAAAATGAATGGTCTATAATTGGTGAACCTGATACTACAATAGTTGTATCAAGACCATGTACAGTTGAATTAACTTGTGCAAGTATTGTTAATAGAATTCCTGATGTTATGAATGCAGAAGCTGGATATGTTCCAACAGCTCAAATGCCAGATTTGGAATATAGAAATAAACCATTAAATGAATATGTAAAATAAATTCGATTATTGTGTGAAAGAGGGGATTGGTTTTCCAATTTTCTCTTTTTTATATTATAGGAAAGTTCTTTGAACTTCCTATAATATAAATACTTTGCACAGAAATTCGCATAGCAAATTTCACACACGAACAATTAAATGTGGCTTGAACTCTATAATTTAAAATATAGAAAAATTTAATCAGTCTACTATTGTTCTTTTGTGAGTTAAAGTAGGTGAAGATGTATTTAATTAAAAGTCTTACTAAAATAAGTTCTAAATTTGATAAATGTGGATATAAGGCTATTATTAATAATAATTTGTAATTGACTGAAACATGATTTATAAGTATACTTACGTTAGGTAAATAATTTAAAGTTATTTTTGAAATGATAATGAATAGTTTAAAATTAGGAGGATGTGAAGGTGCAGATATTATTGTTGGCGTGTTTAATTTTATTGAATGCTTTTTTTGCAGCTACAGAAATGGCTTTTGTTTCTTTAAATGACGCAAAAATTTCAGTAAAAGCTAAAGAAGGAGATAAAAAATATAAAAAAATTGAAAAGATGTTAAAGAATCCAAGTAAGTTTTTGGCAACAATTCAAATAGGGATTACATTGGCAGGATTTTTATCTAGTGCGTTTGCATCAGATGTGTTTGCTAGTGAATTAGCAAAGGTTTTATTTGATTTGACACATACTTTTTCTGTGACAGTTTGGCAAAATATTTCAATTGTTGTTATTACAATTATTTTATCTTATTTTACTTTGATTTTTGGTGAATTAGTTCCTAAAAGAATTGCAATGGAAAATGCAGAGAAGTTTTCTAAGTTTTCTATTTCTATAATAAGTGTACTTGCTAAAGTTATGTCACCATTTGTTAAGTTTTTAACTTGGTCAACTGATGTTGTTTCAAAATTATTTGGTGTGAAAAAAGAAAGCGAAGAAACTGTTACTGAAGAAGAAATTAGAATGATGGTAGATGTTGGTCAGGAAAAGGGAACTATCAATGATGATGAAAAAGAAATGATTAATAATGTATTTGAACTTAATGATAAGGAAGTTTCTGAAATAATGATTCATAGAACAGAGATGTTTGCTTTAGAGGATACTATGAGTGTTTCAGAAGTTAGTAAGAAGTTAATTGAGGGTGAATATAGATATAGTAGAATTCCTGTTTATAATGAGGATATTGATAATATAGAAGGAATTTTATATATTAAAGAATTATTAAGAGCTAATTCTAATGTTAAGATAAAGAAGTTATTAAAAGATACTTTGTTTATACCGGAATCTAAGAGAATAAATGAAGTGTTTAAAGAAATGCAAAAAAATAAAATTCATATGGCAATAGTTGTTGATGAATATGGCGGAACAGCTGGTGTTGTTACTATGGAGGATATCTTGGAAGAGATAGTTGGAGATATTTATGACGAATATGATCCTGTTGAGGAAAAGTATGAAAAAATAGATGAGAATACTTACATTGTTGATGGTCAAATGTCTATATTAGATTTTGAAAAATTAATTGGCGTAAAAAATATAGAGACAGAATATGATACTGTTTCAGGTTATTTGATGGAGTTAATGGATAGAGTTCCAACAGAGGAAGAAAATCATGTTATAGAAACAGATAAATTAGTTTTCAAAATAGAAGAGTTTGATGATAGAAGAATTTCAAAAGTTAAGGTATGTAAAATAAATGTTCCTAAACCTGAAGATGAGCAAGAAGACGAGGATTAAAAACTTGTGTTGACATAAAGCACGTGATGTAGTATAATAATATTGTTGTAAAAATATACATGGTAGGTGAGGCCAGTATAGGGATACGGGTTACTGCCGCAAAATAGTGGAGACACTATACGCTGGTTAGCAGAGAATGTCGAATCAAGGCATGCTCTAATGTAATTTCATTGCCCTATAACGCTGAAGCTTGTACGGTATGGGATATAAAATTTAATTTGAGCGCTAATCTTAATTCTTATTACTGTACAACAGTAATGAGAATTATTTTTTTGTTTAAATCTATTGAATTTTGATATTATATGATAAATAATGAAATTTGTAGAAAATTTTAAATGATAAAGAGAAGGGAGATAATCAAATGGTAAAAAAATTACAAGAATTATTAGAGAACAGAAGATTTGCAGATGTGCACAAAATGTTAGAAAGTGTTAATAGTGCTGATATACCGAGTATTTTTGATGAATTGGAAGAAGAACAGATTGTAGTGGTTTACCGTTTGTTGTCGAAAGATGTTGCTGCTGAAGTTTTTGTTGAATTGGATTCAGATATGCAGGAGAAGTTAATAAATGCGTTTACTGATAAGGAATTGAAAAATGTAATAGATGAGTTATTTATGGATGATACAGTTGACTTAATTGAAGAAATGCCAGCTAATGTTGTAAAACGTATTTTAAAAACACAAAAGGCAGAAGATAGGAAGTTAATTAATGATTTATTAAAATATCCAGAAGATAGTGCGGGAAGTATTATGACTACTGAGTTTGTTGATTTAAAAGAAAATATGACTGTAAAAGATGCTATTGATAAAATAAGAAAAATTGGTGATGATGCTGAGAGTATTTATGTCTGCTATGTTCTTACAATGACTAGAAAATTAATTGGTATTGTTTCTTTGAAAGATATTATTTTGGCCAAAGAGAATACTTTAGTTAAAGATATAATGGATACAAATTTTATAAAAGTCTTCACAATGGATGAGCAAGAAGATGTTGCTAAAAAGTTTGATAAGTATGATGAAATTGCTATGCCTGTTGTTGATAATGAGGATAGATTAGTTGGTATAGTAACTGTTGATGATGCTATGGATGTTATGCATGAGGAGATGGATGAAGACTTCGAGATTATGGCTGCTATGTCTCCAAGTGAAGATACATATTTTAAGACGAGTGTTTTTAAGCATGCTAGAAATAGAATTTTTTGGTTATTGGTGTTAATGATTTCAGCTACTATTACTGGTGGAGTTATTACAAAATATGAAAACGCTTTTGAAGCACTTCCTTTATTAGTTGCATTTTTACCTATGGTAATGGGAACTGGCGGAAATTGTGGTTCTCAAAGTTCTACATTAATTATTAGAGGTTTAGCAAATGATGAAATTAAGTTGAAAGACTTTTTTAGAGCTTGGTGGGAAGAAGTTAGAGTTGCCTTTTTGGTTGGAATTGCTTTATTTATTGCAAATTCTATAAGAATATTAATTCAGTATAAGGATATTAAATTAGCAATAATTGTTGGATGTACCCTTATGGGAACTGTTACAATTGCTAAATCTTTAGGATGTATATTACCTATGATAGCTAAGAAATTTAAATTAGATCCAGCTATTATGGCTGCTCCTTTGATAAGTACAATATTAGATACATGCTCAGTTTTTATATATTTTAATATTGCGACTTTGGTTATGGGATTATAATGTTGCAAAATGTCGAAAATTCTTATAAAATAATTGTGTAAATTAGAATAAGGGTGGAGATAAAATGAAATTTTTTAAAGAATTTAAAGACTTTGCAATGAAAGGTAATGTTATTGATATGGCTGTTGGTTTAGTTATTGGTGGTGCGTTTCAATCAATAATTAAATCATTAGTTGAGGATATAATAATGCCATTTACAGCTTTGTTTACTGGTAATGTTGATTATACTGATTGGGTAATTAATGTTTCTACTGCACAAATTAGAATAGGTTCGTTTATTACTGCTTTAATTAATTTTTTAATAATTGCATTATCAATTTTTTTAGCATTGAAAGTTGTTATGGGAATTAATAAACGTATAGAAATGATGAATAAAGAAGTTGAAGGTAAAATTAGCCAAAAATTTAGAAAAGGTAAAAAGAATGAAAAGAAAGAAGAAGAGGAACCAGAGACTAAAGTATGCCCATATTGTTTATCAGAAGTGAAGTTTAAAGCAACAAAGTGTCCTTATTGCACATCAGAATTAGAATAATGTTTTATTAGGAAACATACAGTATTTATGTATGTTTCTTTTTTTTATGTGAATACTATATTTGCGAGGTGTATTTGCATGGAATACAAGTTAACTGAGGCTGGAAAAAATGTTTGGAAAATAGGTGAAGATTTAGCTAAAGAATTTGGACATTTGTATTTAGGTACGGAACACATTTTATATGGACTTGTAAAAAATGATATTGGTATTGTTGCTAATATTTTTAAAGAAAGTAAGGTTAATTCCGAATATATATATAATTTAATTGAAGAAATTATAGGAAAAAATACGCCCAATTATGAGATTAAGGGTAATACTCCTAGGTTAAATTATGTTATGGAATGTGCGTATTTGGAGTCTAAAAAGATTGGTTCTGAGTATATTGGCACTGAACAGATTATGGTTTCATTATTTTCTGATAAGGATTCTTTGGGATGTAGAATTGCAATAGATTCAGGAATTGATGTTAATTTGATGATTAGGAAAGTCTATAGAAAAATCTATAATCAAGTTGATGAAAAAAATAGTAGTTTTAAAATGATAGAGTTAAATAAATATGGATTAGATTTAGTTGAAAGGGCTAAGCAGAATCAATTTGATGGAGCTTTTGGCAGAGAGAAAGAAATTGATAGAATTGTTGAAATATTGGGAAGGCGTAATAAAAATAATCCTTGTTTAATTGGTGAAGCGGGAGTTGGGAAAACAGCAATTGTTGAAGAACTGGCATTGAGAATAGCTAATGGTAATGTTGAAGATTTTTTGAAAAATAAAAAAATAATTAGTTTAGATTTAACACAGGTGTTAGCAGGAAGCAAGTATAGAGGTGATTTTGAAGAGCGATTGAAAAAATGTCTTAAAGAAATTCAAGATAATAAAAATGTTATTTTGTTTATTGATGAAGTACACATGATTGTAGGTGCTGGTGCTGCTGAAGGAGCGATAGATGCGGCTAATATCTTAAAGCCATTGTTGGCAAGAGGAGAATTACAATTAATAGGTGCAACAACAATGGAGGAGTATAGAAAATATATTGAAAAAGATACAGCTTTAGCTAGAAGATTTCAGTCTGTTATAGTTGAGGAACCTACTGAAGCTGAAGCAATTAAGATTTTAGAGAAATCTAAGGTAAATTATGAAAAATATCATGGAGTTAATATTTCTAATAAGGCAATTGAAACTGCGGTAAGACTATCTATTAAGTACATTCCTGAAAAATTTTTACCAGATAAAGCAATTGATTTATTGGATGAGGCGAGTTCTAGGGTTAAGATTAATAATGAGAAAGAAATAGTTGAAGAGATTGATGTAGAAAAGGTAATTACAGGGTTGGTAGGTGTACCAATAAAGAATATTAATGAATCGCAAATTGAGAAGTTAGTAGGAATAGATAAAAAAATTTCAAATAAGATTATTGGACAAGAAGAAGCGGTAATGTCTATTATAAAAGCATTGAAGAGAGGAACAATAAAATTAAAAGATACATCCAGACCAATGGGAACATTTTTGTTTTTAGGAGCATCTGGCGTTGGAAAAACAGAGATGGCAAAAGTCATAGCTGAAGAATATTTTGGTAACAAGAGTAATTTGATTAGACTTGATATGTCAGAATATATGGAACCTAACTCTATTTCAAAAATGATAGGTGCGCCACCAGGATATGTGGGGTATGATGATGAAAAAAATTTGGTTAATAAGATAAGAAAAAAGCCGTATTGTGTTTTATTATTTGATGAAATTGAAAAGGCACATAGTGATGTATTAAATTTATTGCTACAAATTTTAGAAGATGGTAAATTAACTAATTCAAATGGTGTTACTGCAAATTTTCAAGAGACATTGATAATTCTTACTTCAAATCTTGGAGCTAATATAATGAATAAAACTGGAAGAATAGGTTTTTCTTTTGATGAAAATGTTTCTAAGAGAGAAGAAATATTATCAGAATTAAAAAATGTGATGAAGCCAGAATTAGTAAATAGAATTGATAATATTATAATTTTTAATCAACTAACAGAAGAAAATATATATGAAATTTTAAATAAACAGTTGGATGAATTAAAAAAAGTAATGAGTGAAAAGCAGATATATTTTGAAGTGTCAGATAATTTAAAAAGAAATATTGTTAATAGATGTAATTATAAACAATATGGTGCAAGAACTGTTAGAAGAGAAGTAGAGCAAGTGATTGAAGATGCAATAATTGATGAGTTAATGAAAAAGAAAATAAAAAAGGATGATCATATTATATTAGATTATGATAAAGCACAGGTAGTGGTAGAAAGAATATAAAAAGAAAACAGGGATTAAGAAATAAATTGTTATTTTCTTAATCCCTTATGTTTTGCTTGTAACATGTTATTACAGAGCTTCGTCATGTAAATACACATTTTTATAGAATTCGGTAATCTTTTAAAGATTAACTTGTAGTTGTACTACTTAAAATTCTTTTTATAATACTTAAATCCGAATTCCTTGAAAAAAGTTTATATCAAATAGATATATGTAAAAATAAGATAGCCTTAAGTATTATAAAAACTACAGCTCTATTATAACATTGTTTACATAAAAAGTCAAATAATTTGTTATTTTGTTCCATATATTCTATCACCAGCGTCACCCAAACCAGGCACTATATAGGCATCTTCGTTTAGATGATCATCTATTTTTGCACAGTAAATTTGTACATCTGGATGTTTTTCTTGAACTCTTTTTAATCCTTCTGGAGCAGCAATGATGCATAAAAATTTTATTTTTTTAACCTTCTTTTCTTTTAATAATTCTATAGCGTCAATAGCACTTCCACCAGTAGCTAACATTGGATCAAGAAGGATAACTTCTTTTTCTTCAATGTGTTTTGGAACTTTGAAGAAATAATTTACTGGTTTATGATTATTTTCTTCATCTCTATACATTCCAATATGACCAATTTTAGCATTTGGAATTGCTGTTATAACACCATCTAACATTCCCATTCCAGCTCTTAAAATTGGGACAAATGCATATTTATCTTCGTTTAGTTTGTGTGTTTTCATTTTGCAGATAGGTGTTTCAATTTCTGTTTCTTCTAATTGAGCATCTTCCATGGCTTTGTAACAAAGGAATGTTGCTATTTCACCAGCTAGTTCTCTAAATTCTTTTGTACCTGTTTTTTTATTTCTTAAAATCCCTAATTTGTGTTCAATTAGTGGATGATTTAGTTCAATTACATTTGATGTTATTTCTTTTTTTTCTGACATAATATTTTCCTCCGTTTTAGTTGTATTTGATGTATTATCTTCTTTTTCATTTGGTAGAGCTAAGTTTAGTAAAATACCTATGATTGCTGCTAAACTCATTCCTGAAAAAGATAGAGAAAAGTCACCATAGTTAAATGATAAGATTGCTCCACCTAATCCTAAAACAAGCATGCTTGATGCTATAATTACATTTTTATTTTTTCTAAAATCAACATGATTTTCGATTAGTACTTTTAGACCATTTACGGCGATAAATCCATAAAGTAGAAGAGATACACCGCCTAATACACAATTTGGTATTGTACTAACTAATGCTGTGAATTTTCCTAAGAATCCAAGACAGATTGCAAATATTGCTGCTAAGCCAATAACCCAAACTGATGCAATTTTTGTCATTCCAACTACTGATGTATTTTCACCATAAGTTGTGTTTGCAGGGCCTCCAAGTAGTCCAGCTACGAATGTTGCAATACCATCTCCAAGAAGAGTTCTGTCTAATCCAGGATTTTTAAGTAGGTCTTTTCCTATTATTGCACTTAGTGCTGTGTGATCTCCTATGTGTTCTGCTATTGTTACAAGAGCTACTGGAGCGATTGTTAATGTTGCTGCTAATGAAGGAGTGTAATGAATAAATGGGATTTTGAAGTTTGGTATGCTAAAGAATGATGCGTCTAATACTGGTTGGAAGTCTATTAATCCAAAACATATTGCACTAATATATCCAACTATAATACCAATTAGAAATGGTATTATTTTTAAAAATCCTTTTCCTCTAACCATTACTAACGCTGTTGTTAAGAATGTGATTAATGCGACAATCACTCCTTTCCAATCAGCTATTGAATCAGAAGAAAGACCTATCTGGCTAATTGCGCTAGGAGCTAATCCCAAGCCGATTATCATTATCATTGGTCCTATAACAACATGTGGTAACAATTTGTTAATCCAGTTTTTACCAATGATTTTGATTAAGATTGAGAACACTACGTATATTAATCCAACAATCATAATTCCAGTCATAGCACCTGAAATTCCACCTTTTGTGTAACCAATTGCGATAGGGGCTATAAAAGCGAATGAACTTCCAAGGTAAACTGGTGATTTAGCTTTTGTACATAAGATATAGATTAGAGTTCCTATACCTGAAGTTACTAGAGCTACTGGTATGGTTAGTACTTCGGCTCCAGCTGTTGAGTTTACAAGTATTGGAACTAAAATTGTTGCTCCAAACATTGCAAAAACATGTTGTAATGCTAGAATAATCCATTGCATTATTTTTGGTTTTTCATTAACGTCTAAGATCAAATTGCTAGTTTTTGATGTTTCTTCCATCACATATACCTCCTTAAAAAGATAAAAAAAAATACTAGAAACAAATCTAGTATCAATTCAAATATTTAAATGGAATGTAAAAACGAAGAAAGTTGTTGCTTTCTTTTTTGCTAAAGGATTTTTAGTTAGTACTTTAGTTAAATTAATCATTTTTAACACCCTGATTATAATATTATAAATTGACATATTATGCAAGAAAAATTTTATAAATGAAAAATACAAAGATGGTGTATGCTTAGAAATAAGCAAAGTAGAGCAATTAAAAAAATTGAAAGTATGTTATTGCTATCTTTTTTTCTATATGTTATAATTTGAGTAGATTTGTACAAAGGAGTAAAAGTATGACAGGGGTTCTTGCTATAATTGTTATGCTTCTTATTGTGGTCATCATGTTGGTTGGTCTTGCAGTTGCACAGATAAAGATGGCTGGAATGAATGTAAAAGATTTTTGGTCTTTTATTAAAGCGAATGAAACTTTAAATAAATTGTATGCATTCTCAAAGAAGTATGAAAAGTTAACAACAAATGAACAATTAGTTTTTTTACGTGAAGCTGAGAGAGTTTTCGATGCTTTTGATAAAGTTCCCAATGTTTTATGGGAAGAAGATTATCAAAAATATATGGAAGTCTTGTCAACATATAAAGATATAAAATTAGTAAGATGGGAGTCTCAATAAAATTGAGATTCTTTTTTTATAAAAATTTTAGATATATGTAGTAAAAATATGATGGATGTGATATGGTAAAAAAGAGGATAAAAAAAGTAATTTTTGGAAGAAAAATATGAAGTATTATATTAAAGCGTTAATAGCATTTGTGGTTATTTTTATTTTGGAAGAAATAACAAACGAATTTTATTGGTTCAATATTAGTATGGCAGTAATAAAGGGTATGAGATTTTTCATGATATAGCTGTGGCTATAGTTGTATTAGTTATATCATTTATAATATTATATTTTATTCATGTGTTGTAAAAAAATAAATATATAAAATATAAATGAAGAAATGAATATGAAAAAGTTTATAAAAATTTTAATTTTACTTTGTATAGGTGCTTTTATTATAAGTGGTACGGTATTGGCATATGATATTCCAACTCCAAGATATACAGAAACCATTGATGTTGGAAGCTATTATGGAATACATATGTTTTTTAGAATGTTTTCTATTATAGTAGGAATGTTATTGATAGTGGATTTAATAATTAATGTGATAAAATCTATTAAAGGTTATAAGGAAAATAATGATAAGGAAAGAATTTTATTAATAGAAAAATGTTTTTTGCTTGTAAGTGTTATTATTTTATATATTGATAATTTGGAGTGTTTTAGTTTGCTAGAAATGAGTTCTATTCTTTGCTTTGCTATAAGTTGCTTATTACTAGTATGTATTTTAGGTACAAGAATTTATTTTGCTTTTAAGAATAGAAAAAGTATAGAGAATTTAAAATAAAATTTGTAAAAAAAGTAGTAGCACTAATGATGATAATATGATAGAATGTCAAAAGTATATAAAGAGATTGGAGTTGTTGAAAAAAATGTATAAAAGAGTCCTTTTGAAATTAAGTGGAGAGGCAATGGCTGGAGAAAAAAAGACAGGTATTGATCCAGATGTAGTTGATTCTATTTCAGACAAGATAATTAAAATGACTAAAGAAGGAATTCAAGTTGGAGTTGTTACAGGAGGAGGAAATTTCTGGAGGGGTAAGAATGGATATAAGATGGAAAGAGTTACTTCAGATTATATGGGAATGCTTGCTACTGTAATGAATTCATTAGCTATAAAAGATGCTTTAGAAGGTAAAGGAGTTAAAGCTGTTGTTGAAACTTCTATTACTATGGTTCAAATTGCTGAACCTTATACTAAGAGAGAGACTGAAAGACATTTTGAAGAAGGTGCTGTTGTCATTTTTGGCGGTGGAACAGGAAGCCCATTCTTTTCAACAGATACAACTGCAGCATTAAGAGCTGCTGAAATAGGTGCTGATATAATTTTAGTTGCTAAAACTATTGATGGTGTGTATTCAGCAGATCCTAAGATTGATCCTAATGCTGTTAAATATACAGAAATTACATATGATGAAGTTTTAAGTAAAGATTTAAAAGTAATGGATGCATCATCTATTGCTATTTGTAGAGATAATAATATTCCATTGTCTGTATTTGCATTACAAGATCCTGAAAATATTGTAAGAGCCGCAAATGGAGAGAATATAGGAACAATAGTAAAATAAGAAGGAGAGAAAAAGTATGGATTTGGGTAATTTAGAAGAGAGAATGAATAAAACTCTTAGTGTATTAGAGGAAAATTTTTCAGAGGTAAGAGCTGGTAGAGCTAATCCAGCAATATTAAATAAAATTTCAGTTGATTATTATGGTGTCCCAACACCTATTAACCAAGTTGCTGGTATTTCAGTTCCAGAGGCTAGATTAATTGTTATTCAACCTTGGGATGCAAGTGTTTTAAAAGATATTGAAAAGGCTATTTTAGCATCTGATATAGGATTAAATCCAAATAATGATGGTAAAGTAATTCGTTTAGCTTTCCCAGAATTAACTGAAGAAAGAAGAAAAGATTTAGTTAAAGATATTAAGAAAATTGCTGAAGAGTCAAAGGTTGCAATTAGAGCAATAAGAAGAGATGGAATTGATGAAGCTAAAGAAATGGAGAAAGAGTCTTTAATGACAGAGGATGAATTGAAAAAAGCTGAAGATCAAATTCAAAAATTAACAGATAAGAAAATTGCTGAGATAGATGTAATCCTTGATAAAAAAGAAAAAGAAATAATGTCAATTTAGTATATAAAACCTGCTACTATGGAAAGGAATGAAGTTTAATGGAAAAAACTAATATCCCTAATCATATTGCAATCATAATGGATGGTAATAGAAGATGGGCAAGAGAAAGAAAAATAGATTATAGATTAGGACACAAAGAAGGTGCTAAAACTTTAGAGAAAATTGTTAGATATTCTAAGAAAGTAGGAATAAAATATATTACAGTATATGCTTTTTCTACTGAGAATTGGAAGAGAAGTGAAGAAGAAGTTGGAGCTCTTATGTTACTTTTAAAAACCTATCTTGATGATTATTCTAAGAGAGCTGATAGTGAAAATATAAAGGTTAAAGTTTTGGGAGATATTAGTGCTCTTTCAGAAGGATTACAAAAAAGTATAAAAAAGTGTGAAGAAAGAACTAAAGATAATGATGGAATTCTTTTCTGTATAGGTATTAATTATGGCGGAAGAGATGAGATTGTTCATGCTGTAAAAAATATAGCAGAAGATGTTAAAAATAATAAATTGGATGTTGATGATATAAGTGAAAAACTTATTGGTGATTATTTATATACTGCTGGAATACCTGATCCTGATTTGGTTATTAGAACTAGTGGTGAATTACGTACAAGTAATTTCTTACCTTGGCAAATAGTATATTCAGAATTTTTATTTTTAGATAAATACTGGCCAGATTTTTCAGAAGAAGATATTGATTTAGCAATAGAAGAATATCAAAGAAGAAATAGAAAATTTGGAGCAAAATAATTTTGGGAGTAAAGTGTTATGATAAAAAGATCATTAACTACAATAATAGGTTTACCTGCTGTTTTAGCAATATTAATTTTAGGAAATAAATATTTTATAGATGTTGTAATTGCTGTTTTGGCAATTATGGGAATTTATGAATATATGAAATGTGTAAGTCATAAATTTAAACCAATATCATGGGTTGGATATGTTGCAGCAGCTAGTATTGCTTTGTTACATATTATACCTGCAGGGTTTATTATTCAGTATTTGGCTTTAGTTTTGTTGTCTGTTATGGCAATTTTATTTATGCATGTTGTTTTTTCAGATATGAAAATTAATTTTGCTGATATTGCTATGACTTTGTTTGGAATTGTTTATATAGTAGGTTTCTTTTCATTTGTTGCTTTATTATATGGATATGAAGAGAATGGAAAGAATTTAGGTAAATTTTATATTGCATATTTATTTTTAGCTACTTGGGGTAGTGATATATTTGCATTTTTAATTGGAAGCAGATTTGGAAAACATAAATTTAGTAAAATTAGTCCTAAAAAATCAATAGAAGGTTGTATAGCTGGAACATTAAGTGGAGTAATATTGGTTGTAGTAGCTGCAGTTATATTTAATGTTGCGTTTGATTTACAAGTTAATTATTTGATTATAACTATCATAGCTTTGGTTATTACAATATTAGGACAGATTGGAGATTTTTCAGCATCTTGTATAAAGAGATATATGGAAGTTAAAGATTTTTCAAACTTATTACCTGGTCATGGAGGTATTATAGATAGATTTGATAGTGTTATTTTTGCAGCACCTTTTGCGTATTATTTAATAACATTATTAATTTAGGAGGATATAATTGCTTACTTTTATATTAAATGCGATTAAGATTATTTTTTTATTAGGCTTTTTAGTTTTGATACATGAAGGTGGTCATTTCCTTGTTGCTAAGTTTTTCAAAGTAAAAGTGAATGAGTTTTCTATTGGGTTTGGAAAAAAGCTTGTTTCAAAACAAAAAGGAGAGACAACATATTCTATTAGAATGGTTCCTTTGGGCGGGTTTGTTAGTATGTTAGGTGAGGAAGAAAGATCTGATGATGAGAGATCTTTTTCTAAGCAGTCTATACCTAAGAGAATTGCAATTGTTGCTGCTGGAGGATTAGTTAATATTATTTTTGGGTTGTTAGTGTATTTTGTGGTTATTGCGTGTATGGGAAATTTCTCTTCTAAGACTGTTGATACAGTTACAGATGGGTATAATGCTAAAAATGCTGGAATATTGCCTGGTGATGAAATTGTATCTATAAACGATAAACATGTTTTTATTTCAAAAGATGTTACTTCTTTAGTGAGTAAAAATTCAGCTGAACCCTTGAAAGTAAAAGTAAAAAGAGATAATGAAATTAAAGAAATTACAGTCGAGCCAACAGAGATTAAAACTAGATCTTTAGGAATATATTTGGATTCTGATGAAAATGCAAGAACCAAAATTTCATATTTATTTGATGATTCGGCTGTTAAAGATATTTTACAAGTTGGAGATGTTATTATATCTATAAATGGCGAAAATGTTGAAAATGATTATGAAAAACTGATGAAGTTTATAGATGAGTCAGATGGTGAAATAAATTTAAAAGTTAGAAGGGCTAATGAAGAAATAGATGTTAATGTAACGCCAAAAGAGTATTCTCAATATTATTTAGGTGTTGTATTTAAAGTAGCTGATAAAAAGTTTTCAACGAGATTATATTATGCTTGGTTTGAAACAGGTAATTTTGCACTTTCACTAGTTGATAATGTAAAAAGTATTTTTACAAAAGGTGTTTCTGTTAATCAAATGATGGGACCAATTGGAATTTCAAAGACAGTTGCATCAACAAATGGATTCTTTGAATTTGTATATATAATGGCATTAATTTCATTATCATTAGGTATAACGAATTTATTACCTTTTCCAGCACTTGACGGCGGAAAGATAGTATTATTGCTGATAGAGGCAATTAGAAGAAAACCATTAAAAGAAAGTTTTGAAATTTGGATACAAATGATAGGATTTTCGTTATTAATTTTGTTATCGGTATATATTTCATATATAGATGTATTAAGATTTTTTTAAGGACTAAGATTAAGTTTTGATCTGTATTTATCCTAGAAAGGAACGAAAAAATGAATTGTAAAATATGTGGTGTTGAATTAAAAAAAGATGGAGAATTGTGTAATAATTGTATGAACAAGTTATTAAAAGAGCAAGAACTTCGTAATGATAAAAGTGCTGTATATACGTTTAAAAGAAGTTTTGTTTTAGGATATGAAATTTTTAGTCATTTAGAAGAGATAGGTGTGGCAGTATTTCTTATTGGAGTTTTACTTGCTTCTGATTTTAATCAATATTGGATGTATGCATTATGTGCGGGAATAGTATTTGCAATTGTTGGTATAGGTTATTTGATTAAACAAAAATTGCGTATTCAAAAAGAAATGTGTACATTGTATAGAACAAAATTGGTATTGATGAAAGGTTGGATAAAAAAGAAATATTTAGAAATACCTTTTTCTGAAATAGAAGAAATATCATACATTCAAAATAAGTCACAAGAATTGTTTAAAGTAGGAACATTAGTTATTAAAAGAAAAACTAGAAATATATTAGAGAGAAATCTTTATATAGAATCTATAAAAAATGTGGAAGAAGTTTTTGAAAAAATAAAGGAAGTTTTTAAATAAGGTAGGCGTAATAAATGCAGAAAGTTAAAGATATATTTAGTGATTATTCAAGTGAACAAGGAAATATATGTGAAGCTGATTTCTTAAAGGCAAACTTGTATAAGAAAAGTAATAGGCTAGAAGTATGTTTAACAAGTGCTAATAAAATTTCTATTGGTGAAATTTCCAAATTTGAGGATTATATTGTAGATAGATTTAAGGTTGGTAGTGCAAGAATTGAAATTCAATATGAGAATATTGATGTTGAGCCAACTATTGAAAATGATTGGCAAGATCTTGTTACTTATATGTCAAGAAAGGCACCAATGACAAGAGCTATACTTAGAAATAGTACTGTTATAGTTGATGACAGTACTGTTTGCGTTGACTTAAAAATAAAAGGGGCAGACTTATTATCATCAAAGAAATTTGATAAAGGATTAGAACATCTAATTTATAATTTATATAATAAACGTTTTAAAGTTAAGTTTGAAGAAGATCCTCAAAAGAGTAAAGAGGAATATGATAAATATTTGAAGGCACAGGAACATGAAGCTATTTTACATATGCAAGAAATGGCTAGAAGAGAAGCCGAGGAACGTGCTAAGGCTCCAGCACCGGTGGCTACACAGATAGATGGAGAAGAAGCCAAAGAAGAACATATTGATGTTGAGCAGTCTAATGGTTTAATTATTGGAAAAACAAGTACATTTAGAAGTAAATTTGCATCAGTTTCAGATATTAATGATAGTACGACAAAGGTTAATGTTGAAGGAGAAGTTATTAATGTAACATCAAGAGATATAAAAAATAATAGAACTATTATTAGTTTTAGTATTGATGATGGTAATGCAAGTATTACGTGTAAATCTTTTGTTGATACAAATTTAGTTCCAGGAATAATGGAACATTTAAAAGAAGGACAAGGTGTCAAAGTTGATGGTAATGCCAAATTTGATGATTATGCAAATGAAATAACTATAATGGCTAATAATGTTGTTATTTCTACATTTAAATTGGCTGGAAAAGAAGAGAGTTCAGATGAAAAAGCTTCTGTAAGTGAAGGTGGAGAAGCTGAACAAAGTCCTTTAATTTATGGTAGATCACTTAATATTAAAGCTCCTAAAACTAAGATTATTGATATAAATAATGATACAGATAGAGTTTGTTTAGAGGGAGAAGTTATAAGTACTGATACTAGGGACATTAAAGGTGATAGAACTATTTTGATGTTTAATCTTTATGATGGAACTAGTACAATGACAATGAAAGCTTTTATTGAAACCAAAAAAACTAAGGAAGTTTTAGGTAGATTAAAAAATGCTAAAGGTATTAAACTTGAGGGTGTTGCTAAATATGATAATTTTGCAAAAGAAATTACAGTTATGGCAAATACAATTTTAGAAACACCTGGTGTTGCTAAGACTAAGAGAATGGATAATGCTCCTGAGAAAAGAGTTGAACTTCATATGCACACCAAAATGAGCCAAATGGATGCTGTTACTTCTGCTGAGGATTTATTGAAAAGGGCTATTAGCTGGGGATGGAAATCTATTGCGATTACAGACCATGGAGTTGTTCAAAGTTTCCCAGAAGCACATAAATTTTTAGGAAAAGTAGGAGATGCTATAAAAGTTATTTATGGTGTGGAAGCATATTTTGTTCCAGATAAAGATCCTAGTGTTGTTTATCCTAGAAAACAAGATATTGATGGAGAGTATTGTGTTCTTGATTTGGAAACTACTGGATTGTCTTTTAGAACTGAAAAGATAACAGAGGTTGGTATAATTAAGATTAGAAATGGGGAAGTTATTGATGAGTTTGAGTGCTTTGTAAATCCTGAAAGACCTATACCACAAGAGGTTGTTGATGTTACTCATATTACAGATGATATGGTAAAAGATGCTGAAACAATTGATAAAGTTATACCAAAAATAATAGATTTTATTGGAGATAGTGTTTTAGTTGCACATAATGCAGACTTTGATATTGGATTTTTGAAGCACAATTTTGCTGAATATGGATATAGTTTGGATAATACATATATTGATACTTTGAGATTGGCAAAAGTAATTTTTCCAGATATGAAAAGATATAAGCTAGGGTTAATTGCTGATAAATTAGACATTGTTGTTGAAGTAGCTCACCGTGCACTTGATGACGTTAAGACTTTGGTAGCTGTGTTTAATGTTATGATTCAAAAGTTGAAGGAGCATGGTGCTAGAATAGTAGATGACATCGATAATGTAATTGAAGGTGATCCAGAAGCTTATAAAAAGTTGCCATCATATCATGCTATAATTTTAGCTAAGGATTATGTTGGTCTTAAAAACTTGTATAAGTTAATTTCATATTCACATTTAAATTATTTTTATAAAAAACCTCGTATTTTAAAGAGTTTATTTGAGAAGTATAGAGAAGGTTTAATTTTAGGAAGTGCTTGTGAAGCGGGAGAATTATATAGAGCAATTGTTGCAGGAAGACCTGAGGAAGAGATTGAAGCCATTGCTAAATATTATGATTATTTGGAAATTCAACCAATTGGAAATAATGAATATATGGTTAGAAATGGTACAGTTGCTGATGATTTTGAACTTCAAAACATAAATAGAAAAATTGTCGATTTGGGAGATAGATTAGGAAAACTTGTTGTTGCAACTTGTGATGTTCACTTTATGGATCCACAAGATGAGATTTATAGACGTATTTTGCAAGCTGGCCAAAAGTATGATGATGCTGATTTTCAAGCTCCTTTGTACTTAAGAACTACTGAAGAAATGCTTGATGAGTTTGCATATTTAGGTGAAGAGAAAGCTTATGAAGTTTGTGTAACTAATACGAATTTGATTTCTGATATGTGTGATAAAATTAGTCCGATTTCTGATGAAAAGTGCCCACCTCATATTGAGGGGTGTGAGCAGACGATCAAGGATATTGCATATAGCAAAGCTCATGAATTATATGGAGATCCGTTACCAGAAATTGTACAAACTAGATTAGATAAAGAGCTTGATTCTATTATTAGAAATGGGTTCTCAGTTATGTATATTATTGCTCAGAAACTTGTGTGGAAGTCTAATGAAGATGGTTATATAGTTGGTTCAAGAGGATCTGTTGGTTCGTCATTTGTTGCGAACATGACTGGTATTACCGAGGTTAATTCATTACAAGCACATTATAGATGTCCTAATTGTAAATATTCAGATTTCACGGATTATGGAGTAAAGAATGGATTTGATTTACCAGATAAGGATTGTCCAAAGTGTGGACATAAGTTAGATAAAGATGGAATGGACATTCCATTTGAGACGTTCCTTGGATTTAATGGTGATAAAGAGCCTGATATTGATTTGAATTTCTCTGGTGAATATCAAGCTAAGGCGCATAAATATACTGAAGTTATATTTGGAAAAGGTACAACTTTTAAAGCAGGTACTGTTGGTACAGTTGCTGATAAGACTGCTTTTGGATATGTTAAGAATTATTATGAAGAAAGACATATACCTGTTACGAACGCTGAAATTGCTAGACTTTCAACAGGATGTACAGGAATTAAGAGAACAACTGGTCAACACCCTGGTGGTATTATAGTTGTTCCAAAAGGAAGAGAAATTTTTGAGTTTTGTCCTGTTCAGCATCCAGCTGATGATCCAAACTCAGATATTATAACAACACATTTTGATTATCACTCTATTGATCAGAACTTGTTGAAACTTGATATCCTTGGTCATGATGATCCAACTATGATTCGTATGTTATTTGATTTGACTGGATTTGACCCTACAAAGGTTCCTCTTGATGATAAAGAAACAATGTCTATCTTTAAGTCAACTGAGGCTTTAGGCGTTACACCTGAACAAATACATTCAGAAGTTGGAACTTTTGGTATACCTGAATTTGGAACGAAATTTGTTAGAGGAATGCTTGTTGATACAAAGCCAACTACATTTGCTGAGCTTATAAGTATTTCTGGGTTGTCACATGGTACAGATGTATGGTTGAATAATGCACAAGAGTTAATTGATAAAGGAATAGTTACATTAAGTGAAGCTATTGGATGTAGAGATGATATTATGGTTTACCTTATGAAAATGGGATTAGAGCCAAATCATGCTTTTAAAATCATGGAGACTGTTCGTAAAGGTAAAGCTTTAAAAGATCCGGCTAAATGGGCTGAATATGTTCAGATGATGAAAGATCATGATGTCCCAGATTGGTATATTAAATCTTGTGAAAAGATTAAATACATGTTTCCAAAGGCCCATGCTGCAGCGTATGTTACAAATGCTTTTAGAATTGCATGGTTTAAGGTTCATAAGCCAGAAGCGTATTATACTGCTTTCTTCTCAATTAGAGCAGATGGTTTTGATTATGATATTATGTGCCATGGAAAAGAAAAAGTCTTAAATAAAATGAGAGAAATAGATATGGCTGGAAATGCTGCGTTACCAAAGGATAAGGATATGTATCCTGTTTTGGAATTGGTACTTGAAATGTATGAGAGAGGTATTAAATTTTTACCTGTTGAATTGTATGAATCAGATGCAACTAAATTCAAAATGGAACCAGAAGGTATTAGACCACCACTTAATAGTGTTCCTGGTTTAGGAACAGTTGCTGCTCTAAGTATTCAAGCTGCTAGAGAAGAAGAGAAATTTATGTGTATTGATGATTTACAAATGAGAGGAAAAGTTGGTAAATCTGTTATTGAAGTTCTTTCTAAAGCTGGTTGCTTGGAGGGGATGACTCAGAGTAATCAGATGTCACTTTTTGCTTAGCGCTTGAAGATATTGCTCAAATTCTGTGTTAATGCTAGTTTCAAAAATCCTCACGTACTTTTGTACGCTCCGGTATTTTTCAACTAGCATTGCCTTGTATTTGAGTCAATCTTTTCAAGCATGATGGGTTTGAGAATGTGTGAGCTTAGCACTTGAAGATATTGCTCAAATTCTGGTTAATGCTAGTTTGAAAATGTTTACGTATTTTTTGTATGTTCCGGTATTTTCAAACTAGTGCTATATTGTGTTTTTATGTAGTAGAAAGGAAAATGATATGGGAGAGTATGGCATGTTATTTTCATGGCAGAGTGCCGTGATTTATTTAATAATAATAAATGTAATAGGTTTTTTTGCTATGTGGATTGATAAAGTTAAGGCTAAACGAGGGTCATGGAGAATACCTGAAAAAACATTGTTTACAATTACTCTTCTTGGAGGAGGATTTGGAACGATAGCAGGGATGTATACATTTAGGCATAAGACTAAGAAATTGTATTTTACTATAGGTTTCCCTGTTATATTGTTGACTGAAATTTTTGTGGTTATATACGTGTTAGTTAAATATGTTTTTTAAAATAAGGTTACGTTGTGTAATCTTATTTTTTAACACGATAAACCAATAAATGAAAAAAAAATGAAATGTAAAAGATTGACAAAACATAAAAAGCAATGTAAAATATTGTCAATACATTTTGTATGCAACTAATCCTATAAATGTTACCAATGGCTGATATTTTAGTAAAGGAGTAATATTTATGGAAAAGAGATTAATTCAAATCAATCCTGAGCTTGTTATTAAAAAGTGTGACAAGTGTTGTGCATCATGCGATTTTCTTAAAGATCGCGGAACTTGGTATCAATGTCTTAAAGATAGTAAAGAGACATATTTATCAAGTTATTGTTCTTTGTATCATGGAAATGGATAATAAAAATCTGTTATAGGATTAGTTGGTGCTGGCTATATATTTGTTTCAAATATATAGCCGGTATTAAAAAAAAAGAGGAAAAGTAATTGAATATTAATGAAATCGAAAAAGCCAAATGGAGAATTTTAAATGAATTAATAAAAGATGAATATTCATTTTCATTTGAAACTTTTAAAATTTTTCTTAGAAAAATACAAAATGTTGAGGTTATTTTATCTAGTGTAGCAGATAGTGAAATCTTAATATTATTGAATGATGTGAATGAAAAATACAAAATCGAGTATAAAATGCCTAATCAGAAAAATTCTTTTATTTTAGATTATCCACCTATTTTAATTGAGAATAATTTTTACTTTTTAAAGCCAGTTATTAATTTGAATGGAAGCAGAAGTGATAGTGAAGTTATATATACTTTTTATCATGAATTATGTCATTTATTATCAACTAGTGATTGGATATATGATTCAGATAATAAATGTATGATGCGAAGGTCTGGAATTATGGAAGAAGTATATGAATATGGAAATGGTGAAGTAAAAAGAAAAGATGATAAAGAAAATAGAGAACTAGTATATTTAAATGAATTTTTGAATGATTATGTTGCATATTATTTTTGGCAAAAGATAGAGCAGAAAAGTGAAAATATGAATTGTTTAGCGAATAATAATAGAATGAAAAAATTATTGGAAGAGTTCATAAAAGTAAAATTTGATAATAATGTAATAGATTTTATTAAGGCATATATATTTAATGAATTATTTTATGAAGAATTGGGGAATTATTTTGGAAAAAGTAAAGATAAGTGAATTTAGAGAAGTTTCTGAAAACAGATATGTAATGATTACTAATGATGAAAAAAATGAATTTGAAAATCTTTTGATTATTAAAGATATTGAAAATATGGATATTAATCAAATAAAGAAAAAGATATATGCATTAAAAAGATTTTTTAGAAGAAAAAGTAACTATGAAGAAATAATTCAAAACAAAAATGTTATTTGTGTGATATATACTTCAGATTTGGAAAATGAGAATTTAAAAAGTTTATTGATTTCTTTAAAAGCTATTTTTATAAAAGATAAATTTGAAAGATATAATTATTTATATGATGAAGCATGTAATTTTTTAGATAGAATGTTTGAGAAAAATAATTATTGCGATTTTAAGAATGATGTTTGTGTTGCCAAAAGAAACTGCAGAAGTAATAGAAAGAAAATGGGGTGTTGTTACCGTATAAATAAGAAAGATCCATTTGGCGAATTTGTTTTTTGTGAATATTTAGGTAAAAAAGGATGTAATACTAAATGTATAGCGTGTAAATTGATGACGTGTGATTATATAAAAGTAAAATTGAAATTAGAGAATATTCCGTATATGGACTGTTTCTTTAATGTATTTCAAAAATTTATTATGAAAATTAGTTTTTTCACTTTAAAGGAAAAAGTTTTAAAAAGAGTAATGTTCTTATCTTTATAATGGAAAAGAACGTAGCAATAGTGTATGCTACGTTCTTTTTTTGTGGTCGTAGAACTCTAGACTGACTACCGTTCAAACATGTCGAAATATTCTCTGAAAGTCAGACCATCTTCATCGTTTTCAACAACGTATTTTCCCATTTTTTCGAATACACTTAAAAAGTATATCCGTTGCAGGGTCGATTGAATCTGAGTCAGCTCATATCTCAACGCATCACTATAAGTCATGTCCCAAAAATCGTGTGACATATAGACTACCTCCTTTTGAACGTGTGTGTATACGAACGAGTATAACTATATTATATAATGTTTCTGAAAGGCTTTCAACAAGAAAGCGTGAGATTGGTGTTGTTATTTTTATTTTTTTAGTGTATTATAGTTGAGAAAGAGAAAAGATGTTTGGATAAAGTTAAGAGGGGTTTTTATATGGCAGATTTAATGAAGAATGTTCAATATATAAAAGGTGTTGGTGAAGCCAGAGCTAAATTGTTAAATAAACTTGGTATATTTAATTTGAAGGATTTGATTACTTATTATCCAAGAAATTACGAGGATAGAAGTATACCTAAAAAGATTGATGAACTAGTTGATGGTGAAGAGGCTTTAATTGAGGTAATGCCAGTAACTCGTGTTAGTGAGATTAGAATAAGAAGAAATATGACGATTCTTAAAATGAATGCTAGAGATGATAGTGGAATTTGTCAAATAGCATGGTTTAATCAGCCTTATTTAAAGGGGATGTTTAAAGCTGGGGAATATTATAGATTTTATGGTAAAGTTTCTAAAAAAGGCAGTAAGGTTGAAATGAATTCTCCGGTATATGATAAGATAGAAGATTCTAAAAATACTGGAAGAATAATTCCTATTTATCCATCTACATATAAGCTTTCTCAAACTGTTTTAAGGAAAATCATTGAAAATGGTTTGCATGAATTAGATGGAAAGATAGATGAGAGTTTGCCTTCTTATTTAGTTGATGAATATAAATTATTAGATTTGAATACTGCTATTAATCAAATACATTTTCCAGATACTTTTGATGATTTTAATATGGCAAGAAAGAGATTGGTTTTTGAGGAATTGCTTTCAATGCAACTTGCATTATTAGCTTTAAAAAATCAATATAGTAAAGATGTTAAGGGGATTGCATTTAGTAAAGATGCTAAGATGTCTGATGTTATTAATACTTTGCCATTTACATTGACAAAAGCTCAGCTTAGAGTTTTAGAAGAAATTGATGCTGATATGGAAAGAGAAAAGCCAATGAATAGGTTGCTTCAAGGAGATGTTGGTTCTGGAAAAACAATTGTTGCATTGATTGCAGCATATAAGTGTGTAAAATGTGGATACCAAGCAGCGATAATGGCTCCAACAGCTATATTGGCTAGTCAGCATTTAGAGAGTTTTAATGAAATATTAAAAGATACGGGTATTAGATGTGAATTGCTTATTAGTGGAATTACTAAAAAGAAAAAAGAAGATATTTTGAGAAGATTGGAAGCGGGTGAGATTGACATTTTAATAGGAACTCATGCGTTACTTGAGGATAATGTTGTGTTTAAAAATTTAGGATTAGTTGTAACTGATGAGCAACATAGATTTGGGGTTAGACAGAGAAGCATAATTACTGAAAAAGGTGATAATCCTGATGTATTGGTTATGACAGCGACACCAATTCCACGTACTCTTGCACTTATTTTATATGGCGATTTGGATATTTCAATAATTGATGAATTACCACCAAATAGAAAGAAAATTGAGACATATGCAGTTACTAAGGGAATGGATCAGAGAGTTAATAATTTTTTGAAACAGCAGATAGATCAAGGAAGGCAGGCATATATTGTTTGTCCTTTAGTAGAGGAAAACGAGGAGATAAATGCAAAGTCTGTTTTAGAATTAGCAGAGCATTATAAGAATGAAGTTTTTTCTAATTATAGAGTAGAATATTTACATGGAAAAATGAAACCAAAAGAGAAAGATGCTATTATGGAAGAATTTAAAAATGGAAATATTGATATTTTAATTTCAACCACAGTTATTGAGGTTGGGGTTAATGTTCCTAATAGTAATATTATGGTGGTCGAAAATGCTGAAAGATTTGGATTGGCACAGCTTCATCAATTAAGAGGAAGAGTTGGTAGAGGTGATTATCAATCATATTGTATTTTGAAATATAATGGAAATTCTCAGGTTATTAGAGAACGTATGAAGGTTATGACTTCTACTAATGATGGTTTTGTAATTTCTGAAAAAGATTTAGAACTTCGTGGAACAGGTGAGTTTTTTGGAACTAAACAACATGGTTTACCTGAATTTAAAATTGCTAATCTTTTTGAGGATATAGGTACATTAAAATCAGTTCAGGCAATAGCTATGAAGATTATAAATGATGATCCAAAGTTGGAAAAAGAGAAGAATAGTTTGCTTAGAAAAGTTGTTGATGAAAAATTTGGAGATCGAATAGAAATATAATTTGATGAAAATATTAGAATAAAATGTCGAAAAATGCGATGAAATCAGTGCTTTTGAGTATTGCTATAATCGTAATAATATGGTATAATAGTTATGTTAACAAATTAACTTACAATTGGCGAATGCGCCTAGAGAAATGACGGAGGTACTGTTATGGCAGAAAGAACAGAAACAAAAAGAGAGTTAACTATCAATATGGATCGGCAGAGATTGCATTCAGCAATCGCAGGAGCGATGAGACGTAAACGGATTCCGAGAAGTTTTAGAGGATATGATATCCTCAGAGGAGTTGTGTTTGGGCTGATAGATCATCCTGAATATGGCTTTTATGATTCAATGGCTAAGGCTGTTGAAGTATGTAGCTTACCAGGAAGTCCAGAAACATCTGAAGAAGGAGTGTTTGAGGCTTTTGATTGCATCGAACCAGTGTTGCGTGAAGGAGATTTTATTAATCCTGAGAATGGTAACAGAATGTCCGAAGAGGAAATTGTAAAGAAGGCTGTTGATGGCCTGGTTTATGATATTCGGAAGGAGTGGTGCTACTCAAAAACGATAGAGTTTCTTGGCGGCAGTCACTATAAGGACTCGTTAGCATCGGAACTTCTTAAAAATATGATTTTTAAGAAGCTGATTGCAGATGATTCAACTGAAGAGTGTATGTATGAATATGCATATAGAAAAGCAGTTGTTTCAAAAGAAGACACCGTTACAGCTAATGATATGAAGGCATATGTCAAAGAGCAGATGCATGATATTCTTCCAGATGGGAAAGAGCCATTTGAGTTTGCTTGTGAATGTGTCGATGAGATCTATATGACGGAAGACAAGTAAAACTAAATATCAATCAGTACAGTGTTAATAGGTCCCTGTTGCATTTTTGCAACAGGGACTTTTCTGCTTTTCGAAGTTAACAAATATTTCTTGAAAATAATAATTTGGAAGTTAGCAAAAAATTCTTGAAAATAATAATGATTTTCTACTTTTTGAAGTTAGAAAAAATTTTTCTAGCTAATAATTAGTTTTGCTTTTGGAGAGTAGAAAATATTCTTTTGAAAAATAGTGGAAATATTTTTTATCACCATATTGAAAGCATATTGAAGGCATTGACTTTTTATGAAGATATGGGATATAATGCTTATGTATTTTAATAAAGAGGATGTAAAAAATGAGTTTGTTTTTAGATATAGTTGGAGCAATATTTGTTTTAATTGGAATAGTTTTAGTTTATGATGCACGACCAATCACTAAAAAGTTTTTTAGTTTTGGTGATCAAAATGAAGGTGCGCTAGGTCTAAAAATGATTGGATTTATTTTTACTGTTATTGGTGGAGTGTTATTATTATTTTATTTATAATGGTAGAATAGTAAAAAATATATATTCGTTAAGAACAGAAAAAATATTTCTGCTCTTTTTTTGGTTTAAAATTTTTAGAAAGTTTGCTCTAAAAAGATAAAAGCATCCAGGAAGGAGAAAATTATGAGAATTACATATGAAGAAAAAATATTTGAGTCAAACAAACCTGTAAAGGTTAATGAACTATTAAAAGATGATATTAATGAAAAACATATAGCTTGTATTGTTAATAATCAAGTTCATGCTCTTGATTATGAGATTAATGAGGATTCTGAAGTACAACTTATAGATGCAAGTACAAGAGAAGGAAGAAGTGTTTATATAAGAGGAATTATGTATATTATGGGTAAAGCTTTTTATGATACTTATCCAAAAGCGTTACTTACAGTAAATTACCAATTACATAATTCAATGTTTTGCCAAATTGATAATATGAAATTGACAGAAGAGATGATTCAAAAAGTTAAAACAAGAATGCAACAGATAATTGATTTAAAATTACCTATAAAGAAAACTGTTATGACAGTTGATGAAGCTAAGGCTTTTTATGCACATAGTAAAAGTGCAAATGGAAGATTCCAAATAAATAATCATGCTAAGGAAATTTCATTGTATTTTTGTGATGATTATTATAATTATTTATATGGCCCAATGCCTTTAAATACTGGTATGATGCCATATTTTGATATAGAACTTCATAAAGATGGATATTTGGTTCGTTATCCAGATAAAACAAAACCTTATGAAATGGGACCATATAAAGAAACTAAAAAATTGTTAGCAACATTTGATGAATATGAGGATATTTATAGATTATTAAATGTAAATACTGTTCATAAGTTAAATAAAAAAGTTGAAAATGGCGAAATAAATGATTTTATTTTATTATCAGAAGCTTTACATGAAAAGAAAATTTCAATTTTAGCAGATAAAATTTGTAAAAAGAAGAATATTAAAATGGTATTAATTGCAGGTCCTTCTTCATCTGGAAAGACTACTTTTGCTAGAAAATTATCTTTGGCTTTAAGATTAAATGGTTTAAAGCCTGTTACAATTTCTGTTGATAATTATTTTGTTGAAAGACCTGATACACCAAAAGATGAAAAAGGAAATTATGATTTTGAATGTATTGAAGCTATAGATTTAAAGTTATTTAATGATCATTTAGTAAAATTATTAAATGGGGAAACTATTGAAGTGCCTAAATTTGATTTTAAAGTTGGTACTAAAGTATATGATGGTACTACAATGAGTTTAGGAAAGAATGATATATTAGTAATTGAAGGAATTCATTGTTTGAATGATAGATTAACTCAAGCTATTCCAAAGGAAGAAAAAGTTAAAGTTTACATTAGTGATTTAACTGTTTTGAATATTGATTACTTTAATAGAATATCAACAACAGATACTCGTTTAATAAGAAGAATTGTAAGAGATTATAAATATAGAGGATATGATGCTTTAAGTACATTAAAAACATGGTATTCTGTAAATAGAGGTGAGGAGAAAAATATTTATCCTTATCAAGAAGAAGCTGATTATATGTTTAATTCTTCACTTATATATGAACTTGCTGTACAAAAGAAATATGCTATTCCATTGCTAAAAGAAATAGATAGTACTCATAAAGAGTATGGAGAAGCACAAAGATTAATTAAATTTTTGGAATATTTTGATGATATTCCAGATGACGATATACCAAATACATCTTTGATTAGAGAGTTTATTGGTGGAAGTATATATCATAAGGAGACTAAAAAGAAATAATGGCTAATTTTGTAGTTATTGATGAAGAATTTATATGTGATAATTGTGGATATCATGTACCAAAGCTTGGATATTCATGTAGAAATCATTGCCCAAAGTGTTTGCATTCTAAACATGTGGATATCAATCCTGGTGATAGGGAAGAAACATGTCATGGAGATCTTGAACCTGTTGGATTGGAGATAGGAAAAAAAGGTTATGTGATTGTGTTTAGGTGTAAGAAGTGTGGAGCCATACGAAAAAATAAAGCTGCGGATGATGATGATATGAATTTGCTTATTGATTTAAGTACAAAACAATATTAAAAAATACCCTTTGCTAGTTTGGTAGCAAAGGGATTTTTTATATATTGATAAAGGTTATTGTATATAACTATGAAATTATATTGTTTAAAATAATTTTATTTTTAATTATAGGTAAGTAGCTTCGTTATACGATTCGATTTAGATTTGCGTTAGTATATTGATTTCCAGATAATTTTTTTCCTGATTTTACAGTGTTTACTATTTCTTGAATTTCATCAGGTGTTTCTTCTAAAATATCTATACGTAAAGATGTTGAATTGTCAAAATCTTCTGGGGCAATAGATGTAATTTTGGAATTATAAAGAGTAGAAACTGTTTGGATATTATCTGGAACTAATGGAAACATAAAGTTCATTCTATCTTTAAGAGAGTATGAATTCTTTGTGTTACATTTCATTGTACAAGTAGGATAGCAATGATTGCTTTTTCCAAGTGGGCAGTAATTCATGTTCATTAAGGCAATTCGTCCATAGCAGATTAATTCTTGTGCTGATGTTTCTGCAAATGATTCTATAATATCTTTATTTAATTCAGGTGATATTGTAAATTTATTAATTCCTAATTTATCTAATTCAGAAAGTGTATTTTTATTAAATATGTTGAAAGTGTAGTTTGCAATTAAATCAAATTCTTCGAAATTTAAGCCGTTTAAGAATTTGAAATTTGAGATATTTGACAATACAAATCCTTTTATATGATATTTAGAAATGCTTTTTTCAATATTAAGTGATAATAGATTTTTATAATTTGATTTTATAATTGTTGGTAAATATATGTACATATTAAATTTTTCACTTAATGTTAGTAAAATATTTTCGTAGCCCTTTTGTGTAAAATATTTTAAAGGAATGTATATGTTATCAAAACCTGTTAATGTAGTGTAATCTTTTTCTAAATCGATTTTGTTTAATAAAACAGACATTGTTTTTTGATTAGATTTTTTACTGTAATTGGTTTCAGAATATTGAGCTGCACTTGTTTTTCTAATTTTGCTTTTAGCAAAGTCCTCAACAAGATTTAGAGCTGTTCTACGAAGTTCGTTTAATGCTTTTATGTTTGGTAAAAATGTGTTTTCATCTAATTTGACTTTTATGTTTTTAAAGTAATATGGTGTATTGTTTGTTTTTGTTATTTGTGAAATTACTTTTTCTTTTTCTAATGGATGATTTATTGATTCTGTAGGAATTGTATCTACTTCACAATAAATGTCTAGCTTCCTGTATATTTCTATTTCTGATGCGGAACTTATATGTATTGAAATAGGTGAGTTTTTAACAATTTTTACTTCGCAATTAAGTGGAATTTTACGAGTTTGAGTATCATTTTCAAAAGTCGATAAAGCAGATTGAGTTAAAGCTTTTGATGACATTTTATATACTTTATTTCCAACTTTTATTTTGCCTTTCATTCTACCAAAAGTAATGGTTTCATCTATGCTAGCATTTTTTATATTGTTGTTCTTTTTCATTAATTCAGAAATTGTATATGTTCCTGTTTCGTTTTCAAGAGAGATAGTATCACCAATTTCAATAGGTTCGTTTAGTTTTAATGTAATTAATCCTTTTGATTGATTGTATTTTTCAATTTGTCCTAAGAATAGCCCCATGTTATTTGGCTTTTCAGTGAAGATGAGATTTCTATTTGGATGAGTATCTAAATGACCAGATGAAAAATTTCCTCTATTAAATACTTGCATTAGATTTTTTCTATCTGTTTCATCAATTATATATGGTTTGCCAGAAAGGGCTAAATCAATGTATTTTCTATAAATTTTAGTTACTGTTGCAACGTATTCTGGGCTTTTCATGCGACCTTCAATTTTAAAAGAGGTAACTCCACAGTTTATTAATCTTGGAATGTAGTCTAATGAACATAAATCACGGGTACTTAGTAAGTATCCTTTATCTAAAACAGTATTTTCATTTTCTATTAATTCATAAGGTAATCTACAACCTTGGGCACATGTACCACGATTTCCTGAACGGCCACCGATTATACTAGAGAATAGACATTGTCCTGAATATGAAATACATAAGGCACCATGAATAAAGCACTCAATTTCTATGGTGCTATTTTGACATATGTATTCGATTTCTTCGATAGAAAGTTCACGTGATAAAACAACTCTAGAAAATCCAAGTTCTTGAAGTTCTGAAGCTCCTTGTAAATTATGAACTGACATTTGTGTACTTCCATGGATAGGTAAATCTGGAAAAGCTTTTATTAACATTTTAGCTAATCCTAAATCTTGTACTATTATGGCATCTATTCCAAATTCATAAGCTTTTTTAGCTAGTTCAAAAGCTTGTTTTAGTTCATCGTCTTTTATTAATATATTTAATGTAAGATTTGTTTTGACTCCACGAATCTTACAATATTCGATTGCATTTTTTAATTCTTCATCATTAAAATTTTTTGCGTAGGCACGGGCACTAAAAAGGTTGGCTCCAAAGTATACGCAATTGGCTCCATTTTGAACAGCCGCTTTTAAGCAGTCAAAGTCGCCTACTGGTGATAAAAGTTCAACGTTTTGGTTCATTTTTCTTCCTTTCGATTTTTAATATATTTTGATTATATCATAAAAAGAGAAAAGGTTAAGTGTGTTTTAAAAATTTTGTAAGTGATGATGGAAAGAATAAAGTAAAATTCATGAAATAGGCAATTTTGTAATTAAAATAACATATTTAATTTATTGACTAAAAAAAATGTATAATATATACTATTAAAGAGAAAAATACCACTTTTTGTGGTAAGGAGGAACAAATGAAAAAATTAAGTATAAAATTACTAGTTTTAATTCTTTTAATTTCAATTGTATTTAGTTTTATTCAGATATTTTTTGTAAAGTCAGAGGTTAATGCTGCTGGTTTGAGCAGTTCTTATACTCAATATATAAAGTCTGGAATTAGTGCTTTTCCAGAAAGTTATCAAAAAAAATTAGCATATTTGAAATACTTGCATCCAAATTGGCAGTTTAAGGCTTATTATACAGGAATTGATTGGAGTGAGTTAACATCTAGTTCAGCAGAAAATCAATGTTTAAAAAATACGGTTTCAAAAGAAAACTTTTTAGATCCTTCTGCATTGTGTATATGTGGAAGAAGTGGAGATGTTGGATATTATTGTGCATCTGCTAAAATGGTTAATTATTATTTGGATCCAAGAAATTTCATGGGCGAGGCTATGATTTTTCAATTCTTAGATCTGGCTAATGGTTCAGGAGTTACAAGAGATGTTGTTGTTAGTGCGACACAGGGGACTTATTTATCAAGATATGTTGATGATATTATGAGTGCTGCTCAAGAAGCTCAAATAAATCCGTTACATATAGTTGCAACAATTTTTCAGGAATTAGGAAGGGAAGGAACTCCAAGAGCTATTTCAGGAACTGTACCTGGTTATGAAGGGTTGTATAATTTTTATAATTATGGTGCTACTGATGGAAATGGTGCTGTTGAAAGAGGATTGGCTATGGCTAGAGAATGTGGTTGGACATCTCCTCGTTATGCATTAATTGATGGTGCTAAAAAAGTTTTAGCAAATAAATATATCTCAGTAGGACAAACAACAAAATATTTTTATAAGTTTGATGTTGTTGGAAATGAAATTTTAACAGAGTCAGCAGGCAAGAAAACATATGCTTTGAAATATTTTTATGGACATCAATATATGACTAATTTAAGGGATCCGGCTAGTCAAGCAGGTGCTTTATATGATATTTATGCTGATAGCCAAATATTAGATGAGAATTTAACTTTTACGATTCCAGTTTATAATAATATGCCTGATGGTGTAGCTGTACCAACAACTGTATCAGCAAATAGTGATAAATTATATTATATTAATTCTTTAAAGAAATATGGTATTGCATTTAGAACAACAGCAGGTGGAACTTCAATGGGGCATTTATATAAAGATACAGTGGTTGAATTAATTCAAAATCAAGGAACTTGGTCAAAAGTTAGATTGAATAGAGCAACAACTTATAATTTTGCAAATAAAAAATGGAATACAGAATCTGTTGAAGGTTATGTAGCAACAGAGTATTTATTAAGTGTTAATGCTGATATACCTGATTATAGAGATAGAGTGGATATGGGAAATGGAAATAATCCTGGACCTATTATTGGAGATGCTAATTTCAAAGTTGATGGAAATTATATTATTATGACACCTTCAACTACAGCTAATACAATTAAATCCAAAAATCCAAGTGCGGTTATTAAGAGAAAAGATGGTACTGATATTTCGAATACAGAAGAAAATTTAGCAACAGGAATGAGTGTTACTATAGGTGATAAAACATATGTGGTTTCAAAACTTGGGGATGTTAATGAAGATGGACAAATCGACATTATAGATCTTGCTTTAATAAAAAGACATTTGATTGGCACAGCAACATTACAAAATCAAGATTATAGAGCTGCCAAGTTGCAGAATAATGCAAAAGAAATAGATATTATAGATATGGCTTTATTAAAAAGATATTTAATAGGAACACAAGCTATTGAATTATAGGAGGGACAAATGAAAAAAATTAAATTAGTTATGCTTGGCGTGATTTTTGCAGGATGTTTAATGATTTTTGGAAACAAGTCTTATGCAGCATCTGCAAGTATATCTGCATCAAGTACATCGGTAACACCTGGAACAGCAGTGACTGTATCTGCATCGGTTTCAGCAACTGAAACGTATAATTTGAGAATGACTGCTTCAGGAGGAAGCTTAACTGGAAATACAGCTAATGCTGATGCTTTTGGAACTGAAAAGAGTCAAGGAGTATTAAGTGGAACTTTTTCTGCTAGTACACCAGGGACTTATACAATAACGTTATCTGGTACTGTAGCTGGTTCAAATTTACAAATTGCAAATGTTAGTAAATCTGTAAGTATTACAGTAAAACAAAATAGTAGCAATAATAACAATAACGGTGGAAATAATAATGGCGGAAACGGCGGAACAACAGTTACTGCTCCAACATTAAGCAATTTAGGAATAACGCCTCATGATTTTACAGGATTTAGTCCTAGTAAAACATCATATACTGCAAATGTTCCAAATGATTGTACTACTATAAATTTGTATGCTACATCAAAGAATGGAAATGTTTCAGGAACAGGCAGCAAAACATTAAAAGAAGGTACTAATAAATTTGCTGTTACGGTATCAAATAATGCTGGTTCAAAGACATACTATGTTTCAGTAGTTAGAAAAACAGCAGATGGAATTGGACTTGCTACTTTAGAAATTCCAGGATATGAATTAGATAAAGAGTTTAAGAGCGATGTTTACACATATACAATAAAAGTAAAAAAACAATTAACTGAAGAAGAGTTAGAAGCATTAAAAGAAAAAGTTGTTGCTACTGCAAATGTTGAAAATGTTAAAGTAGATATTATTACAAATATTTCAGATGAAGGAGTTGCAACGATAACAGTTGTTGTTAAAGATGATGAAAAAGAATATGCAAAATATGTTATAACTTTTGAAGTAGAAAAAGAAGATACTAAAGTGGCAGGTATAATTAATTCTAATTCAAACAATCCTTTAAGAGGAATGTTTGGACTAACAGAAGAACAACAAAGTTATGTTATTTTAGGTGCTTTTGGTGGAATAACTTTATTTGCTATGATAATGACTGGTGTTGCATATGCAAAGAGTAAAAGATTGGCTGAATATGAAGAGGATTATGATGAAGAAGAAAGAGATGAAGATTCTGATTTCTATAAAATGAATCAATATTATATGGAAACACAAGCAAATGGTTGGAACAAAACACCGGAGACAGAAAAAGACAGAAGTTCTGAAATGCTTGAAGAAGCTTCTGTTAAGGATACGGTAAAAGATGCTACAGAAGGAATTAGAAAAACTAATGGTTATAGAAGAATGGCAAGAGGAAGAAGATCATACGGAAAACACTAAAGTTAATAGGTAGAATGAATATATATAGGATTTATAATCTAAGTATTATAAATCCTTTTTTTTCTGATTTGTTGATTATTATGTTAAAAGTGCTTGCGAAAAAACGTTGATATGTTGATTACTACATTAAAAGTTGTTTATAAGAATAGTGCTGACGTGTGAAATAATATAAGAGAGTCGGCGTAAAAATAATTAATGAGGTTGCAAATTTTAAAATATACTAATATAATGAGGATAGTTTCTAAAGATTTAGTAATTATATTGATTTGATTTGTTGTTATTTATAGAAAGCGAGGTAATGATGGCTGATTATAAATATTTAGAAATGTTGAGCAAAAAATATAGAAATATTGAAGAGGTAAGTCAAGAAATTATTAACCTTCAAGCTATATTAAATTTACCAAAGGGAACTGAATTGTTTTTGAGTGATATTCATGGAGAATATGGTTCTTTTTCACATATTATAAAAAATGGTTCAGGAATTATAAAGGATAAAATAGATAAGATTTATGCTAATTCTTTGCCTGAAAAAGAGAGAAAGACTTTAGCAACTTTGATTTATTATCCAGAGGAAAAGCTTGCATACATAAAAAAAGAAGTGGATAATTTAGAAGAATGGTACAATATTATTTTATATAGACTAATAAATGTTGCACGTGAAGTTAGTTCTAAATATACACGTTCTAAGGTTAGAAAGGCTATGCCAAAAGGGTTTGATTATATTATTGATGAACTATTGCATTCAGGTGGAGATAGTGAAGATAAGGAAAGATATTATAGACAAATAATAAAATCTATTATTGATTTGGATAGAGCTGATGAATTTATTGTTGTAATATCTGCTTTGATCAAAAGAATGGCTATTGATCATCTTCATATAATTGGAGATATTTTTGATAGAGGTGCATATGCTAAAGAGGTTATGGACGAACTTATGAATTTTCACAGTTTGGATATTCAATGGGGAAATCATGATATCTTATGGATGGGAGCTGCTTGCGGAAATTATGCATGTATTGCAAATGTCATACGTATTTGTGCAAGATATGATAATTTAAATACATTAGAAAATGGTTATGGAATTAATATTAGGCCACTTTCGATGTTTGCTATGGAAAAATACAATAATGATGATTGTGAAAGATTCTTGCCAAAGGTGTATGACTATAACAAATATATAGATACAGATAAAAAAATAATTTCTAAGATTCAAAAGGCAATGGCTGTAATTCAATTTAAAGTTGAGGGACAGATTATAAAGAGACACCCAGAATATGAAATGGATGATAGATTGTTTTTGGATAAAATTGATTATGAAAATGGAAAAGTTAGAATTGGGACTTCTGTATATGATATGAATGATAAGAATTTTCCAACGATTAATAGAAATAATCCATATGAACTTACTGATGAAGAACGTGAGTTAATGGAAAGATTGAGAGAATCTTTTTTGAACAGTGAGACTTTGAAAAAGCATATTACATTTTTGTATTCTAAGGGGTCAATGTATAAGGTGTTTAATTCTAATTTATTGTTCCATGGATGTGTTCCAATGAATGAAGATGGTAGTTTTTTAGCGGTTAATATCATGGGAAAAACTCTTGCCGGAAAAGAATATTTTGATTTCTTAGATAAAACAGCAAGAAAAGCTTTTACAGAACGAGAAGAAAATTTGAAAAATGATTTTAGTGATATTATGTGGTTTTTATGGTGCTCTTATCAGTCTCCTTTGTTTGGAAAAGATAAAGCTGCAACGTTTGAGCGTTATTTTATAGATGATAAAAGTACTCACAAGGAAAATAAAAATCCTTATTATTATTTAGCTGAGAATAGTGAAATTTGTGATAAGATTTTGAAAGAATTCGGAATAGGAGATGAGGATTCTCATATAATAAATGGGCATGTTCCTGTAAAAGAAACTAAGGGAGAAAGTCCTATAAGAGCTGATGGAAAGCTATTGGTTATTGATGGAGGATTTGCGAAGAGTTATAGAGCTCAAACAGGTAGAGCTGGTTATGCATTGAGTTATAATTCTCATGGATTGTTATTATCTGCGAATGAACCATTTGATTCTAAAGATGAGGCAATTAAAGATGAAATTGATATTAAATATGACATAATGGTTAATGAGAAAAAAACTAAGAGAAAACTTGTTGCAGATACTGATATTGGAAGAAAATTGAATGAGGAAATTAGAGATTTAAAAGAGCTAATTATAGCATATAAAGATGGAATTATTTCTGAGAATAATTAATTATTATGTGTAAAAAATAAAAGCAGAGATTTGGATAATCTCTGCTTTTGCTTAGTAGTAGAAGCATAATTCGGTATTTATATATTACTTTTTATCTAATACTATCTGTTATTTTATGTATAATTGCATGAGACTAATTGGGGGCTATACCTTTTAATCGAATACAATATAATCTTGGTATGATTTAGGGCATAAAATAAATTTTCTCCTTTCTTTATAGATTGTTAATATTTATATTAACGTACGAAAACTTTTTATTAATATAAATACCTAATTATATATAGAACTTTTTGGGGGAAGAATTGTACATAGAAATTTGTACAATTAGAAATAAATACGTTAAAAATATTAACTGGTTAGAATTATACTATCAAAGTATTGTTTTTGCAACTAAAACTCATCGACAAAATAGGACAAAAAAATCAAATCTAGGTTTGAAATTTATTGGTATTTTGTATTGAAAAAAGTGTTGTTTTGATATATACTGTGCTTGAAAAAGAAGAATTTTTGAATTTTACATAAGAAAGGAATAAGAGGAATATGAATGAAAAGAAAACGTTTATTTTAGCTGTACCAACAGTTATTATAATTATAATAGCGATTGTAGGAATTTCTCTTATTTTCTATAATAGAAATTTTAAGAAAATGAATAGAGATGATGTTAAAACATTAGCTCAAAAAGTTGCTACTATTGATAATATTTCTTGTGAGATTGCAATTGAAAGTAGTGAAGAAAATGTCGGAAGTTCAATTTCAGATTATAAATTGAAAGATGGTAAATTAATTAGTAAAATTGATACTTTTGAAATTTATGATAATAAGGATGAACAATCTTTAATACAAATAGACAGGGATTCTAAAGAAGCATATGTATATAGTGAATATGATAGTCAAATTGATGATTTTGAAGCAATGTTATGTACTGCTGAAAAGCTATTAGAGAGTAATGACTATGAATATATTTTTAAAGATTATGAAACTGTAAATGGAGTAAAATGTGTAGCTTTTTCATTATCAAATACAAATACAACATTTGATATTTGGTTAGATAAGAGCAATGGAATGATTGTAAAAATGGTATGTAATTATTCTGCTGAAGGTGAAAAAACAATTAGTACGACTATGCTTTATAGATATAAAATAGGCAGTGTAACAGATGAAGAAGTGCAAAAGCCTAATTTAGAAGGATATACAATTATAGATTTATAAAAATAAATACTAAAGATAAAACAGACAATTGATTTTACTTTTGAACTTAGAGATGTCAGGAGCTAGAATTATTGTACTTGTGAAAGGAGATGAAATTTAATATGACAAGTTCAAATTATTTAGTTGAATTCTTATATGGTGTTGATGTTTTACTATCTGAAATAAATAAATTGGATAGTAAAATTCGTATGTACAAAAGAAATTCAGAAATGTTTGGAATTGAGTATGAGGTTAAATTTTCTGTTTCTCCAGATAATTTTGTGAAGTTGCGTGATTTTTTACAAAAGAGAATTGATGAAGGGGCACGTTATGATAGAAATATTATCAATTTAAAGAGAGAATTTTTTAGAGAGTTACCTTATATAGTTACAAAAATACAGAAAGAAATTCTTAGAATAAATTATGTTCAAGAAGTGAAAATGAATAAAGTTGTTAATGAAGCTATTTTAAATGCTAAGATCGAAAATGAAGAAAAGATTATGAGAAGTTATGATATTGTAGAAGGCTTTTTAGACAAGATTCTTGGAAGAGCTAAATTTAATAAACTTATGATAGAAAATCATGGATTGAAAAAGCAAATTATTGAAAAACAGTATAAAAGTCAAAGAGTTGAAAGAAAAACTATATTTGAATTAGTTAATATGCTTGAAAATGCAGAAGTTAAAAATGGAAATTTATTATGCCTTGAAGATGATATTATAACAGTGTTCATGGTAGATAGAAATGTAATTAAAAGAAATGCAGAGAATTCATGGAAGATGGTTTCACTAGAGCCAAAAGGATTTTTTGCACAAAAGGCTTATTATAAAACTTTAAATAAAAGTATAGCTAATGATAATGAAAATCTAAAAAAACAATTAAGAGATTCAGTAGAATTAAATTGGAAAGAAGAAAGCTTTTCAAAAGAGAAACTATTAAAATTAAATTCAAAATTAGCAAAAATTTTAAAAGAAAAAGTTGCGTTTGAATAAAATAAGAGGAAGACAAATGGAATTTATTAAGAAGTATTATACAAAGTATGAAGAAATTATAAAATATTTATTTTGGGGAGTAATGACAACTGTAGTTAATTTTGCAACATTTTATTTATTGATTATGTGTTTTGGAAGTGTTGATGGTTCATGGAATGCATTATTTAATGATTTTGGAAAATTAGGAGATATTATTGCAAAAATTGAAAAGTCTTTTGTGGGAAATGTCTGCAATATTACTGCTGTAATTGTTTCTATTTTATTTGCGTATGTAACTAATAGACATTTTGTTTTTAAAGATAAAGCAAATGGTAGAAAAGCAGTAATTAAGGAAATGTCATCTTTTTTTGCATGTAGAGTTTTTACAATGGTTGTAGATTCTTTAATATATTGGTGTGGATGTACTGTACTAAAAGTAATGGCTTTTGCTGTTAAAATGTTTAGTCAGGTTGTTATTACTATTTTGAATTATGTATTTAGTAAATTGATTGTTTTTAAAAAGAAGAAAGAAGAAAAGAGAGATTAATGAATTTTTTTGTAACTAGTGACCAGATTGAGAATAATAAAATTTATATAAAAGGTTCTGATGTTAATCATATAAAAAATGTCTTGAGACATACAAAAGGTGATGTTTTGAATGTTGTTTCAGATCAAATAAAATATGAAGTTCAAATTGATGAAATAAATTCAGAATGTGTTGTGTGTGATATTTTGAATAAGAATTTTGAAGAAGATAATAAAATAGATTTGACTATTTATCAAGGATTGGCAAAAGCTGATAAATTTGAATATATAATTCAAAAATGTACAGAAATAGGTGTACATAGAATTGTTCCAACAGAGATGAAAAGATGTGTTGTGAAATTAGATAATAAGGACAAAGTAAAAAAGATAGATAGATGGAGAAAGATTGCAGAGGTAGCTTCTAAACAGTCTTTAAGAAATGATATTTTGGAGGTAGCTCAGGTTGCAACTTTTATGGATCTTATTAATTCATTAAAAAATTTTGATTATGTTATTATGGCATATGAAAAAGAAAAAGATGTATTGTTAAAGGATGTTTTGAAAAATATAAATGCTGATACATGCAAAATAGCTGTTATTATTGGGCCAGAAGGCGGAATTGATGATAGTGAAGCTGAAAAACTGGTTGAAAATGGTGCACGTTCAGTTTCTTTGGGAAAAAGAATATTGAGGACAGAAACTGCTCCAATTGTTGTAGCTGCAAATATCATGTATGAATTAGAATCATAAGGAAGGAATAATATTAAACTATGGAAGTTAATGATAAAGTAGAAGAATTAGGAAAAGAACTGGCTACTAAAATACAAATTCCTAAAGATGTGAAAGAAAAAATATATGCTAAAATATTTAAAGAAATAGGGATGGCAATATTAATTTTCTTATATTTTCTATTATTGAATTTGGGGTATGTTAAACTTGAAAAAGAAGTTTTTAACGAAGATTTACATAACTTTGCTGGAATCTTAATTATATCAACGGTTATAGTTTTTGAAATTGCATACAAAAAGGATAATGGAGAAATAGCTTTACATGGTGTTGAATTGTTGGTTCTTAGTATAATTACTTTGTTTATGCCATATATTTATTTTTACAGAGGAATAACTTTGAAATTTTTATATTCTTTTTCTTCTATGTATATTGCTATTTATTATGCAATAAAATCATTAGTGGTTTATGAAAGAGAAATAAAAAAATATAAAGATAGCCTTAGTGATGTAAAAGAAATTGTAGAAAAAAGTGAGAAATCATATTTGGATGAAAAGAATGAAAGAAAATTCAAAGATGATGGAATAGATGATCTTGTGGAGAAGAATAAAAATTTAAGATCAAGAGTTGAAAGAGTAATTAGACAAAATAGAAAAAAATCTTCAAAAAATTATGAGGAAAAGTTGACAAAAGATAATAATTCAGAAAAATTAAATGAAGAAGAAAAGATAGTTAAGAATGAAATAGCTGAAAAGCCTAAAAAGACTAGAACACGTAAAAAGAGTGACGAATCAAAAGAGAAAGATGCAACTCAAAATGAAGTAAAAACTCAAGAGACATCTAAAAAGAAAACAACAAGAAAAACGAATTCTACTAAGGATAAAATAGAAGAAGACATAAAAGAACCAAAGAAAAAATCTACAAAGAAAACGGAAGAAAAAACAGATGAAAAGAATGAAAAACAACCTGTTCGTAGAAAAAGAGGTAGACCAAGAAAAAATGAAGTAAAATCTATGGCTACAAGTAGAAAAAATAATAATGTAAATGGAGAAAAGTAGAAATGATTAAAAGTATGACAGGCTTTGGTAGAGCTAAGTGTGAGTACGAAGGAAGAGAATATAATGTAGAAATAAAATCTGTAAATCATAAATATAGTGATGTTTCAATAAAAATTCCTAGACAAATTTCTTATTTAGAAGAAAAAGTTAGAAAAGAAATATTGACAAAAGTTTCTAGAGGAAAAATCGATGTTTTCATTACTTTACAAGATTATAGTGAAAAAGGTAAGAATATAAAAATTAATAAAGAATTAGCTAAAGTTTATATTTCTCAATTAAGAGAATTAGCTGAAGAAACAGGCATTACAGCTGATATTGATGTTATAGATATTTCTAAATTCCCAGAAGTTTTAAATATTTCAAATGAAGATAATGAAGAGATATATTGGGATGAATTAAGAGATGTTTTAGATACTGCTTTAGATAATTTTGTTGCTATGAGAGAGACTGAAGGAAATAAGATTTGTGATGATTTAAAAGTTAGGATGGAACGTATAAAGGAAAAAGTTTCAAAAATTTCTTCTTATTCTGCTGGACTTGTTGAAGAATATATAGTAAAATTAAATGCAAGGGTAAAAGAATTAATGAGTACAGATGTTATAGATGAAAATAGATTAGCACAAGAAATTGTAATCTTTTCTGATAAATCATCTATACAGGAAGAGCTAACAAGGCTGGATAGCCATATATCTCAATTTTTGGATTTACTTTCTAATGGTAATTCATCAGTTGGAAAGAAACTTGATTTCATAATTCAGGAAATGAACAGGGAAGTTAATACAATTGGTTCTAAGGCTAATAGTACAAAGATTTCTGAAGGTGTCATTGAATTGAAAACTGAAATTGAAGATGTAAGAGAGCAAATTCAAAATATTGAATAGAAAGGATGATGTTTATGCAATTAATTAACATCGGTTTTGGAAATATAGTATCTGCAAATAGAATAATCTCTATAGTGAGCCCTGAATCTGCACCAATAAAACGTTTGGTGCAAGAAGCAAAAGATTCAAAGATGGCTATAGATGCCACATACGGAAGAAGAACTAGAGCTGTTATTATTATGGATTCTGGACATGTTATATTATCAGCAGTTCAACCAGAAACAGTAGCAGGTAGATTAGATAAAGATGATGAAGAAGAGTAAATTGTAAGGAGGCGGATTATTATGATGGTAAAACCTACAGTAAACGAGTTATTAGAAAAAGTTGATGATAGATATCGTTTAGTAGTTGTAACATCAAAGAGAGCAAGACAACTTGCTGAAGGTGCAGAACCTTTAACTGATAAAAAAGAAGAAAGTTTTGTTACACTTGCAGCACAAGAAATAGCTGAAGGTAAAGTTAATGTTGCCGAAGAAGATAATTCTAAAGAAGAATAATAATAGAAAAAGTAGCGTATTTGCGTAAATACGCTACTTTTGTATAATATTGAGGTAGACTTGTATTATAAATTTGGGATAAAAAGTAGAACTTAAAAACGAAAATTAGGAGGAATATTTTTATGTTATTAATTTTATCAGGAGTTGCTGGATCTGGAAAAGATACAATAAAAAAAGAATTAATAAAAAGAATGGAAAATGTTGAGTCTTTACCTTCTTTTACATCTAGACCTATGAGAAATGGGGATGTAGAAGGTGGAACATATTGTTTTGTTACCAAAGAAGAGTTTGAAAGAATGCTTAATGATGGCGAACTTTATGAATATGATGTTCATCACAATAATTATTATGGTACTTCTAAGAAATTTTTAAATGAAAAATTAGCTAGTGGTAAAATAATAGTTAAAGATATTGATGTTAATGGTACAGAACATTTAAAAGAAATCTTAAAAGATGATACAAAAGTTGTTACAGTATTTTTAAAAGTTCCTAAAGAGGAATTAAGAAGAAGACTTGAATCAAGAATTGATAATCCAGGACCTGATGAAATAAAATTAAGACTTAACAGATTTGATTATGAAGAATCAAAAATTGGTTTATATGATTATGTTTTAAAAAACAATGATTTAGAAAAAACAGTTCAAATAATTATGACAATTATTGAAAATGAACTACGTTTAGAGAAAGAAGATAAGTAATTGATTAATGTGTAAATTATAAATTGGGGGCGTATAAAATGACAAATAGAGTTGTTTTATATGTCCCTATTAATATTTTATTTAATGGTAAAGTGGTTCGCATTTTCTATTAAGTAAAGGCTTATGCCAAATTTTACACACGAGTTTTTTCAGAAATTTGGTGCAATGAAACGGCTTTTATTCTTGTTATAATATGTTTTTTTTGATATACTTACACAGTAAAAAGGAGACAATATGTTTGCTGCAATTTTAATTAATACAAATGCGAAAGAATTGAATAGAGTGTTTGATTATGAGGTTCCTAAGAACATGGAAAATGATATTAGAATAGGAGCTAGAGTTTTTGTGCCATTTGGTAAAGGAAAGAATTTATCAGAGGGATATGTGGTTGAGTTGAAAGATAAGTCTGAGTTTGCTTGTAAAGAAATTGCTAGTATTGAAGATTTACTTTTATCAGAAAGCAATATAGAACTTGCTAAATTGATGGCTCAGAAATATTTTTGCAATGTTTCGGATTGCATTAAATTGATGTTGCCACCAGGTTTAGCTACTAAGAATTTAGATAAGAGAATTAAAGAAAAAACAGTTAGATTTGTATATTTAAATAAAGAGATTAATGAAATAAAAGAAGATATAGAGAACAATTTAAAAAGTGACAAGCATAAGAGATTATTGGAATTTTTAACAAAAAATAATGGAGTTGAGATTTCAGAATTAGAAAATCTTACAGAAGTAAGTAAGTCAATTATGAAAACGCTAGAGAAAAATGGATATATTAAAATTGTTGAAGAACAAGTAGATAGAAATCCATTCGTTCATAAGAATATTGCTAGGGATGAAAAATTAGAGTTAAATGACGAACAGCAATCTGTGTATGATCAAATAGAATTTATGGTTGATAATGAAGAGTTTGCTGAATTTTTGTTAAAAGGAATAACTGGTTCTGGAAAGACAGAGGTTTATTTACAAATTATTGAAAGAGTTATTGAAAATGGAAAGGTTGCTATGATTTTAGTTCCAGAAATTTCGCTTACACCTCAAATTGTTGATAGATTTCTTGCTAGATTTGGAAATTGTATTGCAGTATTACATAGTAAATTGTCTGATGGTGAAAGATTTGATGAGTGGAATAAGATTAGAAGAGGTGAAGCAAAAATTGTTATAGGAGCCAGATCTGCTATTTTCGCACCTATAAAAAATATAGGAATAATAATAATTGATGAAGCTCATGATAATTCTTATAAATCTGATATGACGCCAAGATATAATGCTAAAGATTTGGCTAGATTTATTGCAAAGCAGAATAATATACCATTGATACTTGGAACGGCAACTCCAGATGTTTGTGATTATTATAAAGCATTGAATCATGATAAAGAGTTAGTTGAACTGACTAGAAGAGCCAATAATGCAAGTATGCCTGATATTGAGATTGTAGATATGAGGCAAGAATTGGCTAATGGAAATAGATCTATGTTTAGTCGAAGTTTGCAAGAGAAAATTGCAGAGAACTTGGCAAAGAAAAAACAAACGATTCTTTTTATAAATAGAAGAGGTTATTCAACTTTTATAATGTGTAGAGATTGTGGATATGTTGTGAAATGTCCGAATTGTAATATTGCATTAACATATCATAGTTTTGGAAATAGACTGAAATGTCATTATTGTGGACATGAAGAACCTGTTGTTAAAATTTGTCCAGACTGTGGTAGTTCAAAAATTAAATATTTTGGAACTGGTACTCAAAAGATTGAACATGAGATTTCTCAATTGTTTCCAAATGCAACTACTATTAGAATGGACATTGATACTGTTAGTAAGAAGAATTCACATGAAAATATTTTGAATAAATTTAAAAATGAAAATATAGATATATTGATTGGAACGCAGATGATTGTGAAGGGACATCATTTTCCTAATGTTACATTAGTAGGTGTAATTGCTGCTGATGGTACTTTGAATATTGGTGATTATAGAGCTGAAGAGCGTACTTTTCAAACAATTACGCAGGTTGCAGGTAGAGCAGGTAGAGAAAATGAAAAAGGAAATGTTGTAGTTCAAACTTATAATCCTGATAATTATGCTATTGTTTGTAGTCAAAAGCAGGATTATGAAAAGTTTTATGATGGAGAGATCTTACTTAGAAAAAGGTTGAATTATCCGCCTTTCTGCGATATAATACTGATCAGAATTCATGGAGAAAACTTGGAAAAAGTGAAAAAAGTGGCTAGTAAAATTTATGATGATTTGCTAGAACAGAAAAATGAAAATCTATCAATCTATAAGCCAGTTCCTTCTCCAGTAGATAGAATTCAGAATGTTTATAGATGGAGAATTGTTATAAAAGGAAGACTTAATAAAAAGGCGCTTGTGACAATTAATAATGTTATAAATAAATTTTACTTAGGTAAAAATAAAGATATTAATCTAATTGTTGATACTAACCCTAATAATATGATGTAAAAAGTATTAAAGATGCATTTATAGTTTGAATGTGATATGAATTTGAATTTTATTTAATGTGTTAGAAAAATAAGGTTAGAAAATTTAGAAAGGGATGAATTATTTAAATGGCAATACGTAATTTAAGATATGAAGGAGACGAAATTTTAAGGAAAAAATCAAGAGAAATTGAAGTAATCGATGACAGAATTAAGGAATTAGCTGAAGATATGTTTGATACAATGCATAAATATGATGGTTTAGGTTTAGCAGGTGTACAAGTTGGAATTTTAAAGAGAATAATTGTTATTGATTTATATGATGATGTTTCAAAATTTTGCTTGATAAATCCTGAGATTGTAGAAAAATCAAAAGAAACTGTTGAACTTGAAGAAGGTTGCTTAAGTTATCCAAATCAATTTGGAAAGGTAGTTAGATCAGCAAAAGTTAAGGTAAAAGCATTAGATTTGAATGGTAAAAAGGTTACTTTAGAAGCTGAAGGACTTTTAGCACAAGCACTTCAACACGAGATTGATCATTTGAATGGTGAAGTATTTAAGGATAAAATTTTACCAGGAACATTTGAAATAATTACTCCACAAGAAAATTAGAAGAAATATAGTTTTGTAATTAGGAGGAATAGATGAAAATTGTTTTTATGGGAACACCAGATTTTGCTAGAGATTCATTGAAAGCTGTAGTTGAAGCTGGTCATGATGTAAAATTAGTTGTTACAAATCCTGATAAACCAAAGGGAAGAGGAATGAAGATGATTCCTTCAGAAGTTAAAGAATATGCTTTGGAAAAAGGATTGAATATTGAGCAACCATTAAAAGTTAGAAATAATCCAGAGTTTGTTGAAAAATTGAAGAATATAAATCCAGATGTTATATGTGTTGTAGCTTATGGAAAAATAATTCCAAAAGAAATTTTGGATATTCCAAGATTAGGTTGTATAAATGTACATGGTTCATTACTTCCAAAATATAGAGGAGCTGCACCAATTCAATGGGCTGTTTTAAATGGAGATAAAGAGACTGGTGTTACAACAATGTTTATGGATGAGGGTATGGATACTGGAGATATGATTGAAAAAGAAGTTGTTAAAATTGGTGATAATGAAACAACTGGCGAACTTTGGGATAGATTATCAATAGTTGGTGCTAATTTATTAGTTAAAACATTGAAGCTGTTGGAAAATGGTGAAGCTACAAGGAAGAAACAACCTGAAAAGTTTACTGTTGCTCCAATGTTGAAAAAAGAAATTGCTAAAATTGATTGGGAAAATTACTCATCAAAGAAAATTAAAGATTTAGCTAGAGGTTTGAATCCTTTTATGGGGGCTTTTTCATATTTGAATGATAAAAAGATAAAAATCTGGAAAGTTGAAATTGTTGAAGAAAAATATGATGTAGATCCTGGAACTGTTGTGGTTTCTGATAGTAAAAATGGATTGGTAATTTCAACAATAGATGGAGCTGTATCTGTTTTAGATATACAAGGAGAAAATGCTCGTAGAATGGGCATTTTAGATTACTTAAGAGGAAATAATATTTCGGTAGGTGAGAAATTTAAATAAAGGTTGTAAAACTTTATTTAAATTGATATACTATTAGAAGATTAAGGAGGATTTGCAAATGGATGAAGAAAAAGAGTTAACAGAGGTTAATGTTGAAAATTCAGAAGGTGAAGGTATTCGTATTGCAAATGATGTAATAGCGGCAATTGCTAATAAAGCTGCATCAGAAGTACCAGGAGTTTTTAGTATGTCTGGTGGAATTTCAGATGTTTTTGGAAAAAAGATGTCAAAAGGAATTAAAGTTGATGCAGGAGAGAAAAGTACAAAAATAGATGTTAATATCATAGTTGAATATGGAGTTAGAATTCCGGATATTGCATTTGAAATTCAAAATAGAGTAAAAAAAGCTGTAGAATCAATGACAGGACTTGAAGTTTTAGAAGTTAATGTACATGTTCAAGGAGTTAATTTACCAGAAGAAAATAATAATGAAAATGCTTAATAGAGATTAATTGTTATTATGAATGATGAAAAAAGAATTTCTATGAGATAGAAAGGAATGGTAAAAATGAAATTAGTTGAAAGATTTAGTATGATAGTTTTTTCACTTATAGTATTGGTATTATCTATATTTACAATTTTAGTAAGTGTTGATTTAGTAAGTGTTGATGTGTTTGAAAATATTTTTGGATATTTTTCTGAAAATATTGTAGTGACTGTATGTATATGTATATTAATGGCGTTATGGTCAATTGCTAATATATTTTTTAGAAATGGTTCAAAAAATGAAAATGCTAATGGCGTTTTAATGGAAAATGCCAATGGTTCATTACTTATTACAAAGGATTCAATATCAAATTTAGTCGAGTCTGTATTAAGAAAAAATCAAGATATAAAAGAAGCAAATGTTAAAATTGAAATAGATGAGAACAAAGATGTTATAATAAATATCATTGCTGTTATAAAAGATAATATTGTAATAAAAGATACATCAGCTAGATTGCAAGAAAGTATTAAAATGGCTATAAAGAAAGCTACTGATCTTGATGTTAGTAATGTTAATATTAAAATAAAAAGTGTAGAGCAAGAAAAGAAAACAGCGCTACAATAAAGGAGAGATTTTATGGAAAAATTTCTACAATTTGTAATGAATAATAAATATCCAATTATAGGATGCCTTATAGCTGTAATTATTATAGCTACAGGAATCTATAAATTGATAATTCCTATTGCATTAATTGTTTTTGGAATTTATGCTGGAATCTATTTTCAGAGAAATAAAGAAGAAGTAAAAGAAAAAATAAAAAATTTAATAGATAGATTATAAAGGAGAATATGATGAATAGGTCTGCAATGAGAGAACTTGCTTTTAAAGCAATGTATGGGATGGAAGTTCAAAAGGAACATACAAATGAACAATTAGATTTGTTTTTAGAGGATAATGAAATAAATGAATCTGATGCAATAGAATACATAAAATCAGTTTTCAATGGTATTGAAACTAATAAAGAAGAAATTTTAAAAATGATTTCTGATAATTTAAAAAGAGATTGGACTATTGAAAGAATTTCAAAAGTTAATTTAGCAATATTAGAAATTGCTATTTTTGAAATTAAGTATAATGAATTACCATTCAAAATTGTAATAAATGAAGCTGTTGAAATAGCAAAAAAATACGGTGACGAGGCTGCTCCTCTTTTTGTTAATGGAGTTCTTGCGAGTATAGTTAATAATTAGTAGATTAAAAAAAATTATATTTAAAATTGCCTTAAGCTTTTTTGAATATAATTTTTTTTGAAATATGTAGGAAAGGTTTAAAAATATGAAGATTGAACCAATATCTGTTTCAGATTTAAATAGATATATGAAAGACAAGGTAGCTGATGATGAATATTTGAAAAGTGTTTTTGTTAGAGGTGAGATTTCTAATTTTAAGCATCATTATACGGGACATATGTATTTTACTTTAAAGGATGAAAATTCTCTTATTAAGTGTATTATGTTTAAATCATCAACTCTTACTTTGAATTTTGTTCCTAAAGATGGAATGAAAGTTAATGTTCTTGGAAGTGTTGCTGTCTTTGAGAGAGATGGAGTATACCAAATTTATTGCAAAGCGATGCAAGAAGATGGTGTGGGCGATTTATATGCCAAATTTAAAGAACTTAAAGATAAACTTGAAAAAGAAGGATTATTTGATGCAGAACATAAGAAAAAGATTCCTATGATGCCAAAGGTAATAGGAGTTCTTACGTCTAATACAGGTGCTGTTATAAGAGATATTATAAATGTTTCTACAAGAAGAAATCCTAATTGTTATATTAGATTATATCCAGTTCCTGTTCAGGGCCCCGGCGCTGCTGAAAAAATAGTTGATGCAATTAGATTTATGAATGAACATAAGCTTGCTGATGTTTTGATTGTTGCAAGAGGTGGTGGATCACTTGAGGATTTGTGGCCGTTCAATGAAGAAATAGTTGCTCGAGCAATTTACGATTCAGAATTACCAGTTATTTCGGCAGTTGGACATGAAACAGATTTTACTATTGCAGATTTTGTGGCTGACCTAAGAGCACCGACACCATCAGCTGCAGCAGAATTGGCAGTTACAGATATATTTGATTTGCAAGATAGAATTAATTTATATCAAAGAAGATTACAGTTATTGCTTAGAAAAAAAGTTGAAGTGCTGAGATTAAGATATGATAAATGTATGAAATCAAGATGTTTTACTGAGCCATCATATTTGTTTCAAGATAGATATTTGAAACTAGATAGTTTTGTTAAAAACTTAGAAAAAGCTATTAATTTGAAAATGAAAGATTATAAATTAAAAACAGTTGAAAAAATTACTAAGCTTGATGCAATGAGTCCATTAAAGACTTTAGCTAGAGGGTATACTGTAGTTGAAAAAGATGATAAGTTAGTTAAGTCAGTTAAGGATTTGAAAAAAGATGATATAATTAATGTAAGATTAAATGACGGAAAAATTGATGCAAAGATTATTTAATTTAGAAAGGATTTAGGTATGAAGGAAAAGCAAAATTTTGAAGAAATGTTAGATTCTTTAGAAGAGATAGTACAGTCTTTAGAAAAAGATGATTTGAAATTAGATGAATCAATAAAAAAATTTGAAGATGGTATGAAAATTGCAAAGGCTTGTAATAAAGAAATTGAAGAGGCAGAGAAAAAAATAGCAATATTAATTAATGAGAATGGGGAAGTTAAAGAAGAGGATTTTGATCCTCAACAATAACTTAAATACAGGAGAAAAATAAATGAATAATATTTTTAATAATAAATTTTTATGTGTTCCTTTTTGTGTATGGCTTGCTATACAAATTGTGAAGTTCATAACTGATTGGATTGTAAATAAAAAGCCAAATTTTAAAAGACTCGTTGGAGCCGGTGGAATGCCAAGTTCACATTCAGCTGTTGTTGCTACATTGACTACTTTAATTGGGCAAGAATATGGTGTAGAAAGTGGAATTTTTGCAATGTCTTGCGTTTTTTCTGCCATTGTAATGTATGATGCTGCCGGTGTTAGAAGAGCTGCTGGAAAACAAGCAACTTTATTAAATAAGTTAGTTGAAAATGCAACTAATTCAGGAATTGTTGTATCTGAGAAATTAGTAGAAGTATTAGGACATACACCATTACAAGTACTAGTTGGAGCTATTATAGGTGTTTTAGTTGGTTTATTATATGGAATGTTGTAATAAAATATATGATGAAAGATAGGTGTAAGTATGAATGATATTGAGATAGCAAGAAGTGTTACTCCAAAAAAAATAACGGAGATTACTAATAAATTAGGTATATCTGATGAATATGTTGAACAATATGGAAAATATAAAGCTAAGATATATGGTAAGTATATGAATGAATTGAATACAAAAGATGATGGAAAAGTTGTACTTGTTACTGCAATTAATCCTACACCTTTAGGAGAAGGAAAAACAACTATTTCTATTGGTTTGGCTGACGCATTGAATAAATTAGGAAAGAAAACTATTTTGGCATTAAGAGAACCTTCTTTAGGGCCTGTTTTCGGGGTTAAAGGTGGTGCAACTGGTGGAGGATATGCTCAAGTAATTCCTATGGAAGATATTAATCTTCATTTTACTGGAGATATTCATGCTATTACTGCGGCAAACAATTTGCTAGCTGCAATGATTGATAATCATTTATATTTTGGAAATAAGTTAAATATAAAAAATATTACTTGGAAGAGATGTTTAGATATTAATGATAGAGCTTTGAGAAAAATTGAAATTGGTCTTTCAAATGAAAAGAGAATGGTTAAGAGAGAAGATGGTTTTGATATTAGTGTTGCTTCAGAAATTATGGCTATTTTCTGTTTAGCTAAAGATTTGGAAGATTTAAGAAGACGTTTAGGAAATATAATTATAGGTTATAACTATGATGATGAACCTGTATTTGCAAGGGATTTAAAAGCAGAAGGTGCAATGACTGTTTTATTGAAAGATGCATTTAATCCTAATATTGTACAAACATTAGAAGGAAATCCTGCATTAATTCATGGTGGACCTTTTGCTAATATTGCTCATGGATGTAATAGTGTTGTGGCTACAAAAATGGCTATGAAGTTAGGAGAGTATGTTGTAACAGAAGCTGGGTTTGGAGCTGACCTAGGAGCTGAGAAATTTTTAGATATTAAATGTAGAAATACTGGAATTGTTCCTAGTTGTGTAGTTTGTGTTGCAACAATTAAAGCATTAAAATATCATGGCGGACAAGTAATTTCTGATATTCAAAATGAAAATTTAGAATGTTTGGAAAATGGAATACATAATTTATTAAAACATGTAGATAATATTAAAAATAAATTTAAATTACCTGTTGTAGTTGCTGTAAATAGATATGTGCAAGATACAGATAATGAAATTAAATTATTAGAAGATAAACTTAATGAAGTAGGTATTAAGATGAGTTTAGCCGAGGTTTGGGCTAAAGGCTCAGAAGGTGCTATTGATTTAGCTAATAAAGTTTTAGAAGAATCAGAGAATAAGAGTAATTTGGAATTTTCATATCAATTAAAGGAATCTATTGAAGAGAAAATAAGAGATGTTGCACAAAAAGTATATGGTGCAAAAGATGTTGAATTTTCTGAAGAGGCTTTGAATGAAATAAGAAGAATTGAGAAATTAGGATATAGTAATTATCCTGTGTGTATTGCGAAGACTCAATATTCTTTTTCAGATGATGCTAAAAATTTAGAATGTAAAGATGATTTTAATATTCATGTAAGAGAGATTATATTAAAAAATGGAGCTGAATTTATTGTTGCAATTACAGGAAAGATTTTTACAATGCCTGGATTGCCTGAAGTTCCATCTGCTGAGAATATAAATTTAGATGATTATGAAAATATTGTTGGATTATTTTAAATAAAATGAATAAATTAACTTTCTTAAGTAATACTATATTTAGGAGATATGGTATGAAAAGGAAAGTTTTTTTTATTTTAACAATTATATTATTAATTATTAGTGTGACGATTAGTGTTTGGGCAACATCTAGAAGAGGTTCTAGTGGAAGCGAGGTTAGACAAATTCAAGAAAAATTAAAAAGATGGGGATATTACTCAGGGAGTGTAGATGGAATTTATGGAAGCGGTACAGAAAAAGCTGTAAAGAAATTTCAAAAAGCAAATGGATTAACTGCTGATGGTATTGCAGGAAAGGCTACTTTAAATGCGATGGGAATAACTTCAAAGAGCTCAAGCTCAGGGGGAGGAAATGGTAGTAATGACTTGAATTTATTGAGTAAAGTTGTTTATTCAGAGGCAAGAGGAGAACCATATGTTGGACAGGTTGCTGTTGCTGCTATTGTTTTAAATAGAGTTTCAAATTCATCTTTTCCAAATACAGTAGCAGGAGTTGTATATCAGTCTGGCGCATTTGATGCGGTTTCAGATGGACAGATAAATTTAACTCCTGATTCAACAGCTAGAAAGGCAGCTCAAGATGCAATTAATGGTTGGGATCCAACATATGGTTGTATATATTATTTTAATCCAAGTACAGCTACAAGTAAGTGGATTTGGTCTAGGCCACAAGTTATAACAATTGGAAAACATATATTTTGTAAATAAAGATTAATTTATTCAACTTCACGGAATTCGATGTCTTTTTTAGTATATTTTTCAGGATCAAGGCCTACACGACTACTCATGTATTCAAGTAATATTATTACAATTACGAAACTAGAACATCCTATAATGATTGATGCATGAGCAGTGTCTGTGAAAAGAAGTAGCCATGAACCAATGAATGAAATCATTCCTGTTATAATTCCTTCAATTAAATTGTTTGCTGAGAAAATTTTTATTCTCATAGTGCTGCTTGAAAAGCTACTTAGGTATTGTTTTATTAAAGTGTAATATGGTCCTTTGGCTAAAAATTGAATTGCTAACATTAATATAACTATACTTAATTCAATATTATATGGAACGGTTAATACTACTACAAGTCCTGATACTATTATAGAGAATATAAAATAAAGACTTAAGTATGTTAATGATTTATTTTTTAATTTTTTGTTTATTTTTGAAGTGTAGGCAGAAGCTATACTTGATAGAAGTTCTAATACTGCAAATATTAAACCTATGTTTTGAGCAGATACTCCCATTTCAGAAAGTAAGCTTCTTCTATAACTTATAAGCAAATAGATTATTGCCATAAAAATTGCATTAAAATATATAAGTGATCTCAAACGAGGGGATGAGAAAATAAATTTAAAAGCATTTTTTAAATCACGAATATATTTTTTAAATCCAATTCTTGCATTTTTAATTTTTATATGATTTTCATCTGGATTTCTGATGTCTTCAACTTCTATAAACAGATGTGAAAGTATAACAGAAAATAATGTGCATAGTAAACATGCAATTATCGGAATGTTAGGATTAATATTATATAAGAATCCAGATGCTCCACATGAAAGAGCTTCTAATACATAGTAGGCGGCAGAACTTTTGCCATCAATTTTAGAAAATATTTTTTGCTTTTTATTTGATTTAGGTAAAGAGTCATATACTAGGTTAGATTCACACAGATTTTTTAGTACAAATCCTAATGCCATAAATATATTTCCGATGATCATTATATACATAGAGTGGCAACCTAGAACAAAAAGAACATATACGAAAAGTGCTAAGTTTCCTACAATTAATCCTGTTCTTTTATCTGTTTTTTCTACAAACAATGTTGCTGGAATTTGTAACAAAACTTTGAAGAATGGATAAAAGGAGTCTGCAAAGATAATTTCTGCTGCAGATAAACCTTTATATGCATTCAAAAACATGAATGAAATAGCATAGTAAAATAATAGATCCCATGAAAAAGTTTTGTATAAAAAATATAATTTAAGATTATGTTTTTTATTTTTTTCTAGTGTATTAGTTTTACTCATTAATTTCTCCTTTGTTTATTTGTTTGATTATTTTATACATTTTCAGAAGTTGATTCTGATGAAGATTCATTTATAAAAAATTATAACATATAGGATAAATGAAAACAAATAAAAATATGAATATATTATGCATTTTATAAATTGACAAAAAGTAAACATATTGATAATATAATGATGATAATTGGAGGAAAAAAATGAATGTTTATCCAGATTTATATTTAAATAGTGTAATTGATATAAATGCTACATTACTAAAGAAAAATAAGCTTGAAGCATTGATATTGGATGTTGATAATACACTTATTGACTATTATAAAAATTTAATTGATGGTGCTGAAGATTGGTGCGAAAATTTAAAAAGTGAAGGTATAAAGTGTATTATTTTATCAAATAGTAATAAAAAAGAAAAAGTTGAAACAGTTGCTAAAAAATTGGGAATAAAATATGTAATGTTTGCTAAAAAGCCTTTGAAATCAGGATTTAAAAAGGCACTGGAAAAATTAGAGATGAAACCAGAACAAGTTGCTGTTGTTGGAGATCAGATATTTACAGATGTTGTTGGAGCTAAAAGAATGAAAATGTTTTCTATTTTAGTAAAGCAGGTAGGAGAAAAAGATATATTCATTACAAAAGTAAAAAGACCTATAGAAAATGCTATAATAAAAAAATACTTAAGAGAGAAGGGTAAAAAGTAAAATGTATTTTAATAATATACATATATTAGTTTATTTGTTTATTGGTTTATTAGGCTGTGTAGTTGGACAGGCTATTGGTTTAGCAAATGAAAGATTGATGAATCACGAAAGAATTATAGAAAAAGGATCTTTGAAAAAATTTAAAGATGAATTTGTACCTCATTATGGATTAATGACAGTTATGTTTATTTTGTATGCAGGTATTGTATATGTAACTGGAATTGACAAGTCAAATTGGTATGTAAATATAAAATTAATTAGTTATTTGATTTTGTTACCTTTATTGGTATCAGCTTTTATAATTGATTTGAAAAAGCAAATAATTCCTAATAGATTAGTTTTAACAATTTTTGAAGCAGGATTGTTAATTACTTTCTTTGAAGGAATTAATAGCCCAACAGGTATGACGTTGGCATTGAATAGATTTGAAGGAATGGCTGCTGGTGCTGGAATTTTCCTAATAATAACATTACTTGGTGGACTTATAGCAGGAAAAGAAGCTATGGGAATGGGTGATGTTAAACTAATGGGAGCATTAGGATTATTCTTTGGGTTTAGGAATATTATTTCAATTTCAGTTTTATCTTTTTTATTAGGTGCAATAATTAGTTTATTTTTATTAATTTCTAAAATAAAAAAGACAGATGAATATATTCCATTTGGACCATTTATTGTTGCTTCTGCAATTTTAGCAATGGTTATACCAGAACAAGTTTTGTTTGCTCAGTTGTGGATGTTCTTTTCTGGTCAATGGATTATAAATAAATTCTTACAATAAAGTGCAGATAATAAAGTGAAAAAGGAGGATACTATTTTTTATGAATATTAAAATTAAATGGCTAAGAGATAGATTGAGAACTCAAAATTTGCAAGGTATGATAGTTTCAAATCCAGTTAATATTAAGTACTTAACAGAAATTGAAGCTGAGGGTGTTCTTCTAATAACGTTAAAAGAAAATTTTTTCATAACAGATAGTAGGTATGTTGAAGCGGTTAATACAATATTAACTATTGAAGATGAAATTTTGGTAAATGATAAGAAGAATTTAACTAAAGATGATTATGCTGCATTTTTTATGTTTTGTGAAAATGTTGGTTTTGAGGAAAATTTTGTTACTTATGCAGAATATAAAGATTTGCTTCAAAGATATAGAGTTAATCTTATGGAAACAGAGCATATAATAGAAGCACAAAGAGTTATAAAAGATGAACGTGAAATAAAATATATAGAAAAAGCTTGTGAAATAACAGATAAATGTTTTGAACATTTACAACATTTTATAAAGATTGGAATGAGTGAGAAAGAAATTGCTTTTGAAATTGAAAGATTTTTTAAAATGAATGGAGCAGAAGGAGTTTCATTTGACCCAATTGTTGCATCTGGACACAATTCTTCAATGCCACATGCAGTTCCTGGAAATAGGAAGATAAAAGATGGGGATATTATATTAATTGATATGGGGTGTAAATATCAAGGATATTGTTCAGATATGACCAGAATGATATTTGTTAATTATATGGAAGATGAATTTAAGGAACCTTATGAGATTTGTTTAAAAAATAATGAAATGAGTGAAAAGGACATAAAAGATGGAAAAAATATGAAAGCAATAGCTCAGAATTCAAATATTGATTTGAAACAAAATGGATTTGTACCACTACATTCTTTAGGACATGGAGTTGGTTTGAATATTCATGAAGAACCGTTTTTCGGAATAGTTTATGATCAGCCTTTAAAAGAAAATATGGTTGTTACGATTGAACCGGGAGTATATAAACCAGGCCAATTTGGTATTAGAATAGAAGATACTTTGCTTGTAACAAAATTGGGCTCACAAAAATTAACTAGATCACCAAAAGAGCCAACAATTATACGTGTATAGAATAAAAAGTTAATGAAAATGTCGCAAACACTTGATTTTATGCATAAAATATAGTAATATATTAAAAGACTTTTAAAATATGAAGTAAAAAATTAAAATTAAATATAAATAAGGGAGGAATAACAATGGCAGAGGTATACATGGCAGGAGATTTAAGAAACGGAACAACATTTGAAATGGATGGTTCTGTATATAAAGTTGTTGAATTTCAACACGTAAAACCAGGAAAAGGAGCTGCTTTCGTAAGAACAAAATTAAAAAATGTAATCAATGGATCTGTTTTAGAAAAAACATTCAATCCATCAGAAAAATTACAAGGTGCAGAAATTGAAAAAAGAGATATGCAATATCTTTACAATGATGAAGACTTGTATTATTTCATGGATAATGAAACATATGAGCAAATGCCTCTTAACAAAGAGCAAATTGGTGATGCTTTAAAATTCATTAAAGAAAATATGACTTGTAAAATACTTTCATTCAAAGGAAAAGTATTTGCAGTTGAACCACCAATGTTTGTTGAATTAGAAGTTACATATACTGAACCTGGATTTAGTGGAAACACAACAACAACTTCTGGAAAACCAGCAACTCTTGAAAATGGATATGAAATATCAGTACCTTTATTTGTTAATATAGGTGATGTTATAAGAATTGATACTAGAACTGGTGAGTACATGGAAAGAATTTAGTCAGAAGGAGACTTAAGTTAGTGTCAAATTTAGAAGAGCAATATCAAAAGATGATTGAAACTTTAGAGAACACAATTAAAGATAAAGAAGCTTTGGAAAAGGCAAAAGAGCAACTTGATGATATTGTGTCTATCGTAGTTGATGATTGTTCACATGTATTAGATGTATATGATGAAAAGATTAAATCTATCGAAAATAGAAATTTAGATTATGAAATGAGAATTTCTGTTTTAGAAGAAAAATTAAAATATTTTGAAAAAATGGTTGAATTAGAAGATTATGATTTTTTCATAACGTGTCCTTATTGTGGATTTGAATTTCAAACTGATTATGATGAGGAAATAGAGGAGATTATTTGTCCTGAGTGTGGGCAAAGCTTTGATATTGATTGGGATGATGAAGATGATTCAACTGATAGACCAGAAAATTAAAAATAGTTTAATGGATTGACGGCTTTGCCGTCTTTTTTTATGGTTAGATGCAAATGGCATCCTGTTGTGGCTCCATTTGTGGATTTACCAGTTGAATCTTTATATGGATTTCCAATAACGTTATATACGTATTTTGGTCCAACATGTGCTATTATTGAATTACTAGAAATTGATTGACCAACCGAATAGAGAAAATTGGGAGAAATATGACAATATGATGCAGTGATAATGTCATTTTGCACTGTTATTGTATATCCTCCTGCACCTTTGAATCCGTGTAAATATAACTTTGCCAGGAAAACATGTGTAGATTGGTGTGTCTTCTGAAGCAGCAATATCAAGACCTGAGTGGTATGATGATGCACCTCCAGTTGGAGATTTTCTTGGACCAAATGGTGATGTAATGTTCTTATTTCCGGGAAGTGGCCAGTTGAATTTGTTTGAATTAAATGTTTCATTAGTGCTATTTATGAAAGAACTTTGTGAGTATTTTAGAGTAAATATTGATATAAAGATTAATATGATTGTTATGAGAGAAAATGATTTAAAAAAAGAGCTGTACATAGAAATTCCTTTCTGGTATAGCCCTTTTATTTTTTGTGATTATATATTGATTGCTAAAGAATGTCAAGAATAAAATGGAAAAAATTACAAAGAATTAATAGGCGTTTTATATTGATATTTTGAGATTGCTTTAGTATAATTATTTTGTGTAGATGATAAAAAAGGAGAGAAACAAATGAAAAGAAAAATTATTTGCGTTATATTACTTTGCTTAATTGTTTTTTCAAATGCTATGACTAGCTATGCAATGGTTAGTGATGAATTATTGAATGGAGTTGAATCAAAAGAAAAATTAGATGCAGATGACGGAATAGTGAAAAATGAAGAAAATACAAGCTTTTCTGAAAATGAATTACAAGTTGACGAGATAATAGAAGATGAAAAAAATGAAATCGAAGAAGATAATGAGAATGTAATAAATCAAGATAGTATTGAAAACGAGAATACTGTAAGTAGTTATAGTGCTGAAATAAAAGATGGTTTAATTGAAATTGACAATGATTGGAAGATGGTTGTAAACGGTAAAATTGATTATAATTATACTGGAATGGGTGCAAATAGAAATGGAAAATGGTATGTTGAAAATGGAACTATTACATATAAATATACAGGTGTTATAGAAGAAAATGGAATTGTATATGTTATAGAAAATAGTTTTGCTAAAGAGGCATTTTCTAAAGAAGAAAAAAGATTAGTAGAATTAAGAAAAAATGACTGGAAGATGGTTGTAGATGGTAAAATAGATGAACATTATACAGGAGTAGGAGCAAATAGAAATGGTAAATGGTATATTGAAAATGGAGATATAACATATAAATATACTAACGTTGCTGCTGAAGATGATACTGTATATGTTATAGAAAATAGCCATGTTAAAGAAACATTTTCAAAGAAAGAAAGAAGATTGGTAGAACTAAGAAAAAATGACTGGAAAATGGTTGTAGATGGCAAAATAGATGAACATTATACAGGAGTAGGAGCAAATAGAAATGGCAAATGGTATATTGAAAATGGAGATATAACATATAAATATACTAACGTTGCTACTGAAGATGATACTGTATATGTTGTAGAAAATAGCCATGTTAAAGAAACATTTTCTAAAGAAGAAAAGAGATTAGTAGAACTAAGAAAAAATGACTGGAAGATGGTTGTAGATGGCAAAATAGATGAACATTATACAGGAGTAGGAGCGAATAGAAATGGCAAATGGTATATTGAAAATGGAGATATAACATATAAATATACTAATGTTGCTGCTGAAAATGATACTGTATATGTTATAGAAAATAGCCATGTTAAAGAAACTTTTTCAAAGGAAGAAAGAAGATTAGTAGAACTAAGAAAAAATGACTGGAAAATGGTTGTAGATGGTAAGATAGAGGAACATTATACAGGAACTGGCATAAACATAAATGGTAGATGGTATATAGAAGATGGACAAATTACTTATCATTATAACGGATTAGCAAAAGATGATACAGGAATATATGTTGTTCATAATAGCTATGTAGATAATATTACTAAAATGATGGAATTTGATGGCGAGTGGTATATGATTGTTAATGGAAAGGCTGATGAAAAGTATACTGGACTTGCTGAAAATAAGAATGGAAAATGGCTTTTTGAAAATGGAAAAATATCATATGAATATACAGATACATGGTTTGATGGAGAAGTAGGCTATATAATTGAAAATAATAAAGTATATATTACTGTTGATAAAAACACTAATGGAATGTTTGAAGTAAACAAAGAATGGCGTAATGTAGTTAATGGAAAAGTAGATTACAATTATACAGGGGTTGCTCAAAACGCTGCTGGTAGATGGTATTTTGAAGACGGTAAACTTACATATGCATATAATGGTGAATATACAGATACTGATGGAATAACATATATTATTTCAAATAGTAGATTTTCTGGAGTGCTTAAGGTTCCTGGATATTCAGGAAATATGATTGTAGAATATCCTATTCAATCTAATGGATATATTTCAGATTCATTATGTGTATCAGGTTGGGTGTTGAGTTCGGAGAAAAATGATAAAGTACTAATATATGTAGATGGTAAATATATTGGAGAGGCAACAAGAGAGAAAAGATCTGAATTATTTGATGAGCCTGCCAATAATGAATATGGTGGAATTGATACAACGCCGTTACCAGGATTTTATTATAACTTGGGAGATAAAGGACTAAAGCTTGGATATCACAAAATAACGGTAAAAAATGTTGCTTCTGATGGTGAAACGGTAATCCAGTCTAGAGAAGTTGAAATCGATATTACTGCACTTACTAAATCCTTTGGAATTGATGTTTCACATTATCAAGGTGAAATTAATTGGGATGCAGTTAAGAAAAGTGGAGTTACATTTGCTTTATTGAAAATTGGGGAATATTGGTCAAGTAGTAAGAAAGTTATTTTTGATCAATTTTTTGAAAGAAACTATTGGGCATGTAAAAGATTGGGAATAGCTGTTGGTGGATATTTCTATTCTTATGCTTTTAATAGAGCTGAAGGAATTGAGGAAGCAGATGTGTGTTTATCATTAATTAAAAACAAGAGGTTTGAATTACCTATATTTATTGATGTTGAGGATAAGGCTATAAAGAATGCTGTTGCTAATGGAAAAACAGATAAGGCTAATGTTACAGACGCATCTTTAGCATTTTGTGAGAAGATGGTGAATGCTGGACATCAAGCTGGTGTTTATGCAAGTAGAAATTTCTTCTATGATTATTTTGACATTCCTTTGCTTGAAAAATATTGGATATGGGTTGCACATTATACATCTAGTCAGACGGACTATACGGGAAAATATAATTTCTGGCAATATACTAGTGATGGAAATGTTAATGGTATAAATGGAAGAGTAGATTTAGATTGGTTTTATCAAAGATAATAATAACTATCCCAAGTATAATGAAGTAATAGTATGAAAGTGGATACAAAAGTTAGCTTTTATAGTATTACTTCACATAGTTGGGAAAATCATTAAAGTAACTAAAAAAAAGAAAGCTAAATAGCTTTCTTTTTTTAGTTATGGCAGGGGTAGTAGGATTCGAACCCACACAGGCGGTTTTGGAGACCGATGTGCTACCATTGACACTATACCCCTAAGTGACTTTATTATTATACAGGTTTTATTTTGGTTTTGCAATATTTTTTTATAAAAAATCCAAAAATAATAGCAATGTAATCCATATATAATTTAATAGTATTTTAGTGTTTTATTGTGTTATAAAAATTTAAAACAAGGTAAAAGAAATTTCTACCTTGTTTTAATGTATTTACTATTGATTATCATGTTCTATTAATTTTTCTACTATTTGTATAGCATTTGTTGCAGCACCTTTTCTAATATTGTCTGCAACTACCCATAAGTTTAATCCTGAATCAACAGAATCATCTCTACGAATTCTTCCAACAAATACTTCATTATGTTCTGTTGCATGAGTGGCAAGAGGATAAGTGTTTGTTGATGGATCATCTTCAACTATTATACCAGGATAATTTCTTAATGTAGAAAATACATCTGCTATATCAAAGTCCTTTTCAAATTCTAGATTTATAGATTCACTATGTGAATTTATAACAGGAACACGTACAGTTGTTGCTGTAATTCTTAAATCTGGTTTTTCTAATATTTTCCTTGTTTCATTTATCATTTTCATTTCTTCTTTTGTATAGCCATTTTCTAAGAATACATCAATATGTGGAAGACAGTTATTATATATTGGGTGTGGCCATTTTTTAGGTTCTAGCCCCTTTTGTGTATTGTAAAAATCATCTACTGCAGCTTTTCCACCACCTGATACAGCTTGATATGTAGAGTATACAACTCTTTTAATATGATATTTTTCGTCTAAAGCTTTTAGCGGAAGAACTGCTTGAATTGTTGAACAATTTGGATTTGCAATTATGCCCTTATTTTTAAAAGCAGCGTGCATATTTACTTCTGGAACTACCAATGGAACATCAGGATCCATTCTAAATGCACTACTATTATCAACAACAATACAACCTTTTGATGCGGCAATTGGAGAGAATTTTTTTGATGTGTCTCCACCTGCTGAAAAGATTGCAAAGTCAAAACCTTCATCAAATGAATTTTCTGTTAGTTCGCGAGCAGTATATTCCTTTCCCATAAATTCAATTTTTTGACCAGCAGATCTTGCTGAACAGAAGAATGCATATTCTGAGATTGGAAGGTTGAATTCTTCTAAAACTTGAAGTGCTTTTCTTCCTACTAAACCTGTTGCACCAACTAGTGCCAATTTGTATTTTTTCATATATATTACCTCACTTTTAAAGTGATAAAAGAGAAAAATATAATTATATTTTTTCTACATTACAGTATATGTTAAAAAAGTGAAAAAAGCAATAAAATATTACTTTACGATGGTATATTTTATGGACAAATTATTTATATTATGATAAGATACGAGTGATTAAAAATATTGATTGGAGATTTTATAGATGGATAAAATAGCAGTATTGATACCTTGCTACAATGAAGCGAAAACTGTTAGAAAAGTTGTAGAAGATTTTAAAAGAGTGTTACCAGAGGCAACGATTTATGTTTATGACAATAATTCAACTGATAAAACAGCTGAGATTGCAAGAGAAGCTGGAGCTGTTGTTAGATATGAAAGAAAACAGGGCAAAGGTAATGTTATTAGAAGAATGTTTAGAGACATAGATGCTGAATGTTATATAATGACAGATGGAGACGATACTTATCCTGCTGAATATGCTCAAGAAATGTGTAATGCTGTATTAGATAAAAATGTTGATATGGTTGTTGGTGATAGATTATCATCTACATATTTTACTGAAAATAAGAGAGCTTTTCATAACTTAGGAAATGTTTTGGTTAGAGGATTAATTAATATAATTTATAATGGAAAGATAAGGGATGTTATGACAGGTTATAGAGCTTTTAGTTATGAATTTGTAAAAACTTTTCCAGTGTTATCTAAAGGCTTTGAAATTGAAACAGAGATGACAATACATGCTTTGGACAAAAATATGAGCGTTGAAAATGTTATTATTCAATATAGAGATAGACCTGAAGGTAGTGTATCAAAATTAAATACATATACAGATGGATTTAAGGTTTTAAAATTAATAGGTACTTTGTATAAAAATTACAAACCATTATCATTTTTCTCATTAATATCTGCTATATTATTTCTTTTAGGATTTGCATTTTTTATACCAGTATTTAATGAATATTTGCATACTGGACTTGTTCCAAGAATGCCTTCATTTTTAGCTTGCGTGTTTTTCTTATTGTGTGGTGTGCAATCATTTTTTGTTGGATTGATATTACAGACGATTGTTAATAAATCAAGACAAGAGTTTGAGATTAAATTAAATGAGTTTCATGACAAATATAAAGAGTTGAAAAAAATGGAGGAATAAGGTGAACGAGAAAAAGATTGGCTTTAAAAATATAATAATTTTTATAGTATCGATTTTTGCAATAATTTCACTTAATATTAATTTAGATATATCCAAAGGTTTTACAGAGGCGTTTTCTGCAAATTCTGTTGTTTGGATATTGGTATTATTTTTTTCCTATTGGTTATTAAGTGATGTGTCTAAAATAGATGATAAAAGATTAAAAATTACTTGTATTATAATTGCTGTAATCCTTGCTTTGATGGAAGTCGTTGGAAATAGTTTGGATGCGTATTTGAATCTAGATGGTTTGTTCTATAATAAGAGAGTGTTTGTTAGGGCTATGTGCAAAGTTTGTGGATTTACACTTGTTATTTATTCAATATTATGCAAATTATTTTGGCGTTTGAAAGAATTAAAATTAAGTAATATAGAAGCTAAATATTTTACTTGCAATAAGAGGTCATTTTTATTAGTTTGGTTGGTTATATTTATAGCGTGGATTCCGTATTTGTTAAAATATTATCCAGGTATTACTACACCTGATTCATTTGATCAAATTTGTCAAGGTCTTGGTTTAACACAGCTAACTAATCATCATCCTGTGACTCATACAGCATTTATAGCTATATTTATGAATATTGGGAAAGCGGTTGGAAATTATAATTTAGGAATCGCATTATATAGTATATTTCAGATGTTAATTTTATCTGCAAGCTTTTCTTTTGGAATATACTACATGGCAAAGAAAAACATTGACTGTAGGTGGAGAATAATTAGTTTATTATTTTTAGCTTTATATCCAGTAAATGGAATGTATAGTATAACAATGTGGAAGGATATACCTTTTGCAGTATGTATGTTAATTTTTGTAATTATGCTTTATGAAATTGTTTCATCTAAAGGAAATTTCTTTGATAGTAAAAAGAATATATTGCTTTTTGTTTTAAGTATGATTTCAGTTATTTTATTTAGAAATAATGGAATTTATGTTGTGGTATTAACTTTACCAATAATATTATTAGCATATAGAAAATATTATAAAAAAATTACTGGTATATTTTTATTTATATTATGTGCTTATGCTATATGGAAAGGTCCAGTATTTAATGTATTAGGTGTTGAGAAGGGATCTTCAAGAGAAGCTTTATCTATACCGTTACAGCAGTTTGCTAGAATTGTTAAAGAACATTCTGATGAACTAACTGACGAAGAAAAGGAAAATATACATAAATATCTTAAAACAAGGGATTTAGATGAATTATATGATCCTAGATTATCTGATAATGTTAAAGCAACATTTGATGATGAATATTTTAAGAAAGATAAAAAGACGTTTATAACAACTTGGACTAAATTGTGTTTCAAATATCCTAAAACAGTGGTTGAATCTTTATTATGTAACAGTTATGGATATTGGTATCCTGAATTTCAGTATTGGGTTGTTGCTAGAAGTACAGTTAATTCTGATAATGATGGCAAAATTGTTTTGCCAATAGAACAGCAAAGTTTGCTTGAAAATGCAAGATGGAATAATTATGATTCATTTATTGAAAAAAGGAATATACCAATTATTTCAATGCTATTTAGTATTGGATTTGTATTTTGGTTAGTTGTTGTAAGCTTTGGGTATGTAATTTATAAAAAAGAGTACAAGAAATTATTAATATTTGTACCTGTTTTAGTGTTATGGTTAACTTGTTTAGCTTCACCTGTAAGTGGTGAATATAGATATATGTATGCAATGTTTGCAATGATTCCAATATTGATTGGAATTAGTTTAATAAATAATAAGGAAGTAGTTTAATGGAAAATAAGAAAGAACGTTTAACATATTTGGATGTAGCAAAAGGAATAGGAATTTTGCTTGTTGTTATTGGACATGTATATGCTTTTAATAGACAGATTGTTGATAGATTTTTTGTTATATGGTTATATTCATTTCATATGCCTTTATTTTTCATTATTTCTGGAATGTTAATTGCATATAAAGACGAAAAAGATATCTGGAAATTTGTTAAGAAAAGAATAAATGGGATACTTATCCCATATGTATTTTTTAGTATTTTTTCAATAATAGTTTTTGCTATAGTGAATGATTTTAATAGAGAGGTATTTGTTCAAAATATAAAGGCTACTATTTGTGGTGTTGGAATTGATACTTTGTGGTTTTTACCAGCATTGTTTTTTGGAGAAGTAATATTTTTTGTTTTGAGAAATTTACTTAAAAATAAATATGTGATTTGCATAATTAGTGCTATAATTTATACTTTGGGCAATTTTATGATGAAGGATTATGGACTTATATGTTTATTTTTAGGTAGAATTTGTATTGCTGTTGGATTTATAATGATAGGAAATTATACAATGAATTTAATAAGAAAAAGAAACATGCCATGGTATGGTTTGATTGTTATTGCTATTTTGTCAGTAATTTTGAGTAAGATAAATGGTTTAGTTGATTTGAATAATTTGGTTTTTAATAATCATATACTTTATTTGATAAATTCATTGATAGGAACATATTTGATTTTGGAAATCTCAAAATTAATTGATATTGATGAGATAATGTATTGGGGAAGAAATACATTAATTGTTATGGCTACACATTTGAATATAATATATATTCTATTTAATAAAATTTTGGGTATACATTCTTTTGGATATGTTACAGGTATGATAGTATTTGTTTTACTTTTAGCAGTTGAAAGAATTATTATATATGTGGTAAATAGGTATATGCCATTTCTAATGGGAAGGAAACAAAAGAGAGGAATAAAAATATGAAAAAACAGATGTACATTAATTTGATAGCTCAGACAATAGCATATGCGGTTAATTTAGCAATTAGTTTTTTCTTGACTCCATATATTGTTAATCATATTGGTGTTGAGGCTAATGGTTTTGTTGGGCTAGCAAATAACTTTGTAGAGTATGCACAATTAATTACTGTTGCACTTAATTCTATGGCTGGTAGATATATTACAATAAAGTTGCATCAAAAGAATCAAAAAGAAGCAAATAAATATTTTACCGCTGTATTTTTTGCTAATTTATTTTTGGCAGTGGTTTTAACAGTTGTATTTTCGTTCGTTATAGTATTTTTAGGAAGTATGTTAAATATTTCTTCAAATTTAGTTATAGATATAAAGATTTTATGGGCATTGATATTTGCCAATTTTATTGTATCTTTATTTTCTTCAATTTTTTCAGTTTCAACTTTTGTAGTAAATAGATTAGATAAAACGGCTATTGCTAATATAAGAGGTATTATAATTAAAGCTGTTATATTAGTTGCTTGTTATACATTTTTCAAACCATTTACATTTTATGTTGGAATAGCAATGCTTGCGTTAGGTTTGAATAATTTGATTAGTCATATTATTTATAAAAGACAATTAGTTCCAGAATTAAAGATTTCAAAAAAAGAATTTGATATAAAATATGTAAAAGAGTTAATTTCGTCAGGAATTTGGAATTCAGTATCTAAATTAAGTTCAATTTTATCATCTGGTTTAGATTTATTAATAACAAATATTTTTGTAAATTCTGTTGCAATGGGTGTAATGAATTTATCAAAAACAATGTCTAACATTGTACTTTCATTGTTTGGAACGTTAGCGGCAATTTTCGCTCCTCAGCTTACAATATCATATGCTGAGGGTGATGTTGAGGGAATGAAAAAACAATTAATTTCAGCTATTAAGTTAATGGGATTGTTTGCTGCTATTCCAATAGCAATTTTGATCGGTTTTGGAAAAGAATTTTATCAGTTATGGGTTCCAACTCAAAATGCTAATTTATTAGAGTTGTTAACAATCATAACATGTTGTAATTTGATTTTTGCTTTACCATTAGAGCCTTTATATAATATTTTTACTGTTAAAAATAAAATAAAAAGTTCATCAATAGCATTAATTTCTTTTAGTGTATGTAGTATTTTAACAGTATTTGTTGGATTGAATTTTATACATAATGAAGACGCAAAGATTATATATATTGTTGCAGTAGGAGCTTTTTATAATGTTCTTAGATTATTAACGTTTTTACCTATATATGGAGCAAAATGCTTAGATTATAAGATTACAACTTTTTATCCTGCAATATTGAAAAATGTGTTATCTGTTGTTATTCTAGTTGTTTTAGCATTTGGTATTGGATTTGTTTTACATATTAATTCTTGGATCAAACTAATATTAGCTTGTGCTATATTGGGAGTATTAGGATTAACTATCAATATATTTATATTATTTAATAAAGATGAAAGAAATGAAAATCTTAAAGCTTTAAAAGAAAAAATAAAAAGATCAAAAGAAAAGGTGAGTGAATAATATGGCAATTCCTAAAGTAATTCATTATTGTTGGTTCGGTAGAGGAGAAAAACCAGAACTTGCAAAAAAATGTATAGAATCATGGAAAAAATATTGTCCTGATTATGAGATTAAAGAATGGAATGAAGATAATTTCGATATACATTCAAATAAGTATGTGGAGCAAGCATATAATGCTCGAAAGTTTGCATTTGTTACGGATTATGTTAGATTGTATGCTTTATATTTAGAAGGTGGGGTTTATATGGATACTGATGTTGAAATTATAAAACCTATTGACGAGTTTTTAAAGCATAGAGCTTTTTCAAGTTTTGAGAATAATAACATGATTCCTACTGGTTTGATGGCTGCTGAGAAAGGCAATGAATGGATTAAAGATTTATTAGATGAATATACTGATTTGAATTTTATTGATGAAAGTGGAAATATGGATTTAACAACTAATGTTGTTAGAATAACTAATTTAACTCATGAGAAATATGGTTTAAAATTGGAATCTTCATATCAAGAGTTAAAAGATGGCGTTGTTACATTGTATCCGTATGATTACTTTTGTCCAAAAGATTGGGCTACTGGAGAAATTCATTTAACTGAAAATAGTGTTACTATACATCATTTTTCTGGTTCTTGGCATACTGCTGAGGAAAAGGAAGAGGAAAGAATATATAGAGAAAAATTAAAAAAATATATAGCTAAATATCATGATGAAGATGTTGCAAGAGAAAAATTAAATAAAGATGAATTATGTAAGTTTTATTTAACTCATCCTGTTAAGGCTGTAAAAAGAATTTTTGAAAAAATGAGAGGAAAGTAAAATGAGATTTAGTATTATTGTTCCTGTTTATAATGTTGAAAAGTATTTAGCTAAGTGCATTGAAAGTATATTAAATCAGACAAATCAAGACTTTGAATTATTACTTGTAAATGATGGAACCAAAGACAATTCTCAAAAAATCATAGATGAATATGTTGCTAAATATCCGGATAAAGTTTATGGTTTTGTAAAAGAGAATGGTGGATTAAGCGATGCTAGAAATTATGGAGTTGAAAGAGCAAAAGGGGAGTACATAATATTTATAGATTCTGATGATTATGTTGATGATGAATTGTTGGAAAAAGTTAATGATGCAATTGAAAAAAATGCAGGAGTTGATGTGGTAGGATACAATTTGGTTGATGTTGATGAGTCTGGAAATGTGCTTAAAACAACGGAAAAAGGTGAAAGCAATTGCTTATCGGGTGAAGAAGCAATAAAGTTTGTAGTTAATTCAAAACAATGCTTTGAACCAGCTTGCGGGTATGCATATCGTTTGGAATTCTGGAGAAATAGTAATTTACAATTTATGAAAGGTATATATCATGAGGATTTTGCTTTGATACCATTAGTTATTGTAAAAGCAAATAAAGTTATATTTACAAATTTCAATGGATATTTTTATATGCAAACACAAAATAGCATTACTAGAAATAATTCTTTTGATAAAGCTAAAAAATCTGCTTTTGATTTCTTAAAAGGATATGATTTTTTAGTAAATGAGGTAAACAAAATTCAATTTTCAGATGAATATGCTAAAGCAATGTATATGTCTTATATTGCAAATTTTGCAATATATAAAATGGATAATATGCATAAAGAAATAAAAAAAGAATATAAAAAAGAAATTAAGAAAAGAAAAGTCATTAATTATGTGATGATTGATTCGTTTAAGAGGAAGATTAGAAAGTTATTGATAAAGATGAAATTTGGTTTGTAAGGGAGAAATTGATGGTAAAAATAAGTATTGTTGTTCCTGTTTATAATTCAGAGAAGTTTTTAGAGAAGTGTGTGGATTCGCTTATTAATCAGACGATTGAGAGCAAGGAGATTTTATTAGTGAATGATGGCAGTACTGACGGTTCGCAAGAAATTATAGATAGATATGTATCTGAATATCCTGGCATGATAAAATGTGTTAAGCAGGAAAATTCGGGACAAGCTGTGGCGAGAAATGTTGGAATTGAAAATGCTTCTGGTGAATTTATTGCTTTTTTGGATAGCGATGATTATATGGAGAAAAATGCATACGAAGTAGCGATGAAAAAAGCTGAAGATGGCGATTTTGATGTTGTTTGCTTTGATTATTATGAAGTAATAAATGGATCCAAACTTGAAAAACAACATTATTTTTTTAATAATGAAGATGTTGTAAAAAAATATATTGTTTCAGAAACATCTCCATGGAACAAAGTAATAAGAAAGAAAATAATAGATGATAATAACTTTAGATTTTTAGAGAATAAAATTTATGAGGATTTGGCTACTATTCCTACTCTTGCATTGTATACAAAGAAAATTGGATATATTTCGGATAGACTTTATGATTATGTCATAAGAGAAAATTCAACGATGAGATATACTACATATAATTCAAAAATTGAAGATATATTTTATGTTGTAGAGAAATTGTATAATGACTTCAAAGACACAGAATATATGGAAGAATTAGAATACATATATATTGAGCATCTATTGCATGCTGCTTCTCTAAGATTTTTTTCTTATAAAGAGGGAATAGGCAATATAGATAAAGTTGTTAGTGTTATGAAAGATAAATTTCCTAAATGGAGAAAAAATAAATATTATAAAATGCAAAGTATTAAATATAAAATTATTTGTGAGTTATTTTATCATAAGAAATTTGGAATATTAAGCTCTATATTAGGAGGTAAAAATGCCTAAGAATATCTTGTTTGTTGTTGATAATTTAGTGATGGGTGGAATTACGAAGGTAATTACAAATTTATTAGTGAATTTGGATCCAGAAAAATACAATATTGATTTATTGGTATTGCATTACTATGAAGATATGAATGTTAAAATTCCAGAATATGTGAACATTATAGAAGGCAATAAGTTCTTTTCATCAGTGGATGTTAGTATAAAAAGAATCATGAAAGAAAAGAATGTTAGTGAATTTTTAAAAAAGTTATCTTTAGTTATTTCTTTAAAGTCTGGTAGGATTAGAAATAAAATTGTTGAGGCAAGAAAAAATATTTTAACTAAAAAATATGATACTGAAATTGCTTTTAGTGATGGCTTTTCACATATATTTGTAGCTAATGGAGATACACCTAACAAAATTGCCTGGATGCATACTGATATTTCTGTTCAAAATGATTCAAAGAGATATTATAATTTGGTTAAAGAGTCTTTGAAAAAGATGAATATGTCTGTTTGTGTATCAGATAGAGTTAGAGAAGTTTATAAATCTTATTATGATTTAGATGATGATAAAATTCAAACTATTCATAATATTATAGATGTTGATGAAATAAGAAATAAAGGTAATGAAAAAATAGATATTGAATTTTCAAAAGATGCTATAAATTTAATTTCTGTTGGAAGACTAGAGTCTCAAAAAAATTATGAAAGATTTATTAATGTACATAAAAGGCTAATTGATGATGGATATAAAATTAATTCTTATTTGATTGGTGATGGCTTGGAGAAAGAAAAACTTGAAAATACTATAAAAGAACAGAAAATCGAAGATACATTTTTTATGTTGGGAAGAAAAGATAATCCTTTTCCTTATGTAAAAAAAGCAGATTTGTTTATTTTATCTTCTATTTTGGAAGGTTTGCCAACCGTGTTATATGAAGCTATAATTTTGGGAATACCTTGCGTTTCAACAGAAGTGGCTGGAGCAAGGGAAATATTGAAAGACCAATATGGTTTGATTACTGAGAATGATGATGGGGCTTTATATTGCGGAATAAAGAAGGTTCTTGATGATAAAAAACTACTAGATACATATAAATCAGAAGTTAGTATGTATAAATCAGAAAATAGTGATATAATACGAAAAGTGGAAAAAATAATTTAAAGAGGAAATAAAATGGAAAACAAAACAAATTTAAAGGATATTGTAAAAAAGATTTTTATTGCTTTTATGATTATGCAACCAGTGTTAGATATTTACATGAGTTTATTTGATAAAAGCATTCAAATTGTTGGAGTTTCATTAGCTACTGTCATAAGATTTGCATTAGTATTTATAATGCTTGTTATGATAATGATTCATGCAAGAAAAAATAAAAGTACAAAATTGTTTATAGGATATGCTGTAGCAGTGCTGATATATATGGTGTTTCATCATATTAATGCCGTAGGTTTTAAAGTGAGACTAGTTGAGGCTAAGTATAGTCTTTTTGGAGAATTGCTATATTTGGCTAGAATGTGTATACCTGTTGCTTTAATTTATATAATATATAACATAAAACTAAACTATAAAGATATAAAGAAAATTGTTATTAGTGTTTCTTTAATAATTTCTTTAACAATGATAATAAGTAATTTATTTAAATTTTCATATTTATCTTATTCTTTGGAACAAGATACTATATCTGGAAATATGGTAGAATGGTTTACTAAAGGTATTAAACCAGATTCAGAAAAATTAAATGATTGGGTTGGATATACAACAAGAGGTTTATTCCAATCAGGAAACCAATTATCAGGTGTTATGATTATATTAGTTCCAATTCTTACATATATAGCATTTAAGGAAAAGAAAATAAAGGAATGGATTGTATTAACTTTACATATTATAGCCATGATAACTATAACTACTAGAGTTGGAGCTATTGGTGGAATATTAGCAATGGCTGCAACTGTATGTGTATATATACTTGAAAAAATTATTCATAGAGAAAAAGTTTCAGAGATTTTCAAACAAAAGAATTTTTATTGCTTGATTGTTTCTGTAGTGGTTATAGCTGTTGTTTATGCCTTTTCACCATTTAAGGTTAGAACTATGTCTGGAAATTTTGGAGCGGATTTAGCTATTGGAAAGCAAACTACTGATAATACGAATGTTGACGGCTCAGATGGAGAAATTGATAAAATTGCATACATACAGGAAAATGTAGAAAAAGAAGAAATTAATGGATATTATATATATCAGGTATATCCATATACAGATGATGTTGATTTTTGGTTTGATTTAATGATGAATGTTCCTAAGTATGAACGTGCTGGAAACAGAAAAATGAGAGCGCTATTAATTAATAGAATATTAGAACGTGATAATAGAATATCTGATCATTTAGTTGGAATTTCATTTACTAGATCAAGTTCATTTGTATGGCCAGAAAGAGATTTCCAATCTCAAGTTGATGCTTTAGGTTGGATAGGAATGATATTATTCATTTTTCCATATATTTTTGTATTTGTATTTGCTGTTATACAATTTTTCAGAAAATTCAAAGAGAATTTATATTTAAGAAGGGTTGTATATATGATGGCTTTAGCTGTTGGAATGGTAGCTGCATATTTATCAGGACATATATTGAATGAAATATTCCCATTTGTATTTTTAGCAATGGTTGCTGGTATTACTTTAAATGTTGCTATGGGTGATGAGCCAGAAAATTATGAAAAGAAAAATGAATTGAGAAGATTTTTTGATAAAATATATCCAGACGGAGAGAAAAAGTTTTTTGAAGATATAGATAAAGATTTAAAAAACGAAAAGAAAAGATTTATTGTAACTGCTAATCCAGAAACACTTATGATTGCTAATAGTAATAAGGAACTTGCTGATTGCTTATTGCAAGAATATGTTACTATTGTTCCAGATGGAATTGGAATTATAAAAGGTGCAAAGATATTAGGATATCCTCAAAAAGAAACAATAACTGGTGTGGGATTAGTTGAGCATTTGTTTAAAGAATGTAATGATACTAAAAAAAGTGTATTTTTATTTGGAGCTAAAAAAGAAGTTGTTGAAAAACTAAAAGAAGTTTTAGAAAAAGATTATCCAAATATAGAGATAAAAGGTATTGAAAACGGATATGTTGAAGATAGACAAAAAGTTTTTGATGAAATAGAAAAATTATCTCCAGACTTAGTATTAGTTGCTTTAGGAATACCAGCTCAAGAATTATTGATAAATAAGAATTTTGAAAAATTTAATAAAGGTATTTTTATTGGTGTAGGAGGAAGTTTTGATGTGCTAAGTGGAACTAAAAAAAGAGCTCCAAAGTTCTTTATAAAATTTCACTTAGAATGGTTATATAGAATAACAACAGAACCCAAAAGAATGAAAAGATTTTTCGATAGTAATATAAAATATTTATTTAAATTATCAGAAGAAAAATAAGGAGTACTATGAAAGATATAAGTATAATTGTTCCTGTATATAATGCAGAAAAGTATTTAGTAAAATGTTTAGACTCTTTGGTTAATCAAACTAAGAAGAGTATGGAGATTATTTTAGTAAATGATGGTTCAAAAGATAAATCAATAGATATTCTTAATGAATATAAAGAAAAATATCCTGATATGATTACAATTATTTCTCAAGAAAATCAAGGACAGAGTGCAGCACGAAATTCTGGAATTGAGAATGCTACTGGAAAGTATATTGCTTTTGTTGATTCAGATGATTATGTTTCTGAAAATATGTTTGAGAAATTATATGAAAAGGCTATTGAGAAAGATTTTGATGTTGTAGCTAGTAATGTGAATTGTGTATATCCAGATAAAAATCTTGAAATCCATTCAGGTATTGATTTTGAATCAACTGAAATGACTAAAGAAGAAAAAAGCAAATTATTATTAAATATGTATACTGTTGTTTGGAATAAAATATATAAAAGAGAAATTTTTGAAAACAAGGAGTTATGGTTTGAACCAGGTATTTGGTTTGAGGATGTTTTGTTTTTGTATAAATTAATTCCATACATTAAAAGTATAGCGAATGTTGAAGAAAACTTATATCAATATATTCAAAGACCTAATTCAGTAACTTATACATATTCTGATAAGTTATTAGATATAAATAAAATGTTAGATAAATTAGTTGAATTTTATGAGAAAAATGGCTTAGAAATGTATACTAATGAATTAGAATATATTTATGTTAGATATATGTTAGCTACATACATAAAAAGATTAGCTAAAACAAAAGATAAAAAGAAATTTAATCAAGGTGTTAAGTGGGCTAGAACAAAAGTAAAAGAGAAATTTCCAAATTATAAATTAAATATATATTTAACTGGGCTTGGAAAGGGATTTTATTTGAAATATTTTAATAAGCTTTTTGCTGATTTGATATATTATTTAGAAAAAAATAAAATGAATTAGGAGATGATAGAAATGATTAAAGTAATGACTGTATTTGGGACAAGACCTGAAGCCATAAAGATGGCACCTCTTGTTAAAGAATTAAAGAGTAGAAAAGAGATTGAATGTATTGTATGTGTTACAGCGCAACATAGACAAATGCTTGATCAAGTTTTAGAAGTTTTTGATATTAAACCTGATTATGATTTGGATATTATGAAACAAGGACAAACTCTAAGTGATATTACAAGTAGAGTATTGTATGGATTAGAGAGTGTTATAAAAGAAGTAAAACCTGACATTGTTTTAGTTCATGGTGATACTACAACAACATTTGCAGGTGCTTTAGCTGCTTATTATAATCAAGTTGATATTGGACATGTTGAAGCTGGACTTCGTACATGGAATAAATATTCACCATATCCAGAAGAAATGAATAGACAAATGGTTGGGGTTATGGCTGATATGCATTTTGCTCCAACAGAGAATAGTAAAAAAAGTTTGTTAAAAGAAAATAAAGATGAAGCAAAAATTTATGTTACAGGAAATACTGCAATTGATGCGTTGGCAACAACTGTAAAAGAGGATTATGCTCATCCAATATTTGATTGGATAGGAAATGATAGAATGATTCTTCTTACAGCTCATAGAAGAGAAAATCTTGGAGAGCCGATGAGAGGAATGTTTAAAGCAATAAAGAGAATAACTGATGAATTTTCAGATGTTAAAGTTGTATATCCTGTTCATTTAAATCCAAAAGTTAGAGAAGTTGCAAATGAAATCTTCGGTGATGATGATAAAGTAAAATTAATTGATCCACTTGAGGTAATTGATTTTCACAATTTCTTAGCTAAATCATATTTGATTTTAACAGATAGTGGTGGAATTCAAGAAGAGGCTCCATCTTTAGGAAAACCTGTATTAGTATTGAGAGATACAACAGAAAGACCAGAAGGAATTGATGCTGGAACTTTGAAATTAGCTGGAACAGATGAAGAAACTATATACAAATTAACAAAAGAATTATTAGAAAATAAGGAAGAATATGATAAAATGGCACATAGTGCAAATCCTTATGGAGACGGAAAAGCTAGCCAAAGAATTGCAGATGCTATTATTGAAAAATATTCTAATAAAAAATGAAGTTAGAATAAAGGAATGTATATGGGAAAATTAAGAAATATATGTGATATAGCAATAAAATGGATTTTTGGTATAGTGTTCTTTTTAGTGCTTTTGGGAATATTTAATGGAAGTTTTGGCGTAATAAGTGCAATTATTGTATTAGCTGGGGCAATATATGTTGTTAGCAGATTTGATATAAGTCATAAAAAGTTTTTAATTATTTTATTGCTTATTTCATTTTTAATAAGAACAGCAGTTGTATTGGAAATACGAAATCCACAACTTTCAGATTTTAAAACATTATATGATATTTCTGAAGATTTTTTAGATGGTAGTTTAGAAGAAGGCAGCCAATATTACTTAAATGCTTATAATTTTCAAATTTATTTTGCTTTAATACAAGCATTATTTTTAAAGTTATTTAATAAGATTGTATTTTTAAAATTAATTAATGTAATTCTCGCTATTGGTGGCATAGCTGTGATGTATAGAATTATAAATAGGATTACAAATAAAAAAACAGCTCAAATTATGACTGTATTATATTCATTTTTTATTAATCCTATGTTGTATAGTAATATACTTTCTAATCAACACTTATTTTTATTTTTAACATTGGTGGGATTTGATTTACTTTTTGAAGAAAAAATAGTAACAAAGAATTGGGTTAGGTTTTCTTTAGTTGGATTGATACTTGGAATAGCTAATCTAGTAAGACCAGAGTCAATTTTGACAATATTAACTATTATTTGTGTAAGTATATATAGATTGTTGAAAAAAGAAGATACAATAAAAAATATTGTAAAGAAATTACTTCCTTTATTTATGGTGTATATTGTAATTACAACGGTTCCAATGTTTATATTGAGAAGTGCAGGTGTAGTTAAAAATACTCCAGAAATGGGAAGTTTGTATAAAGTAGTAATTGGATTAGATGTTGAGAACAATGGAAGATGGACTGAAAAACTATATTGGGAATATACTAATCAAGAAAATTTACATGAATATGAAATTGAAAAAGTAAAAGAAGAGATATGTAATACTAAGATAATAAAAATGTTTGTTGCAAAAGCAAATATTTTCTGGAATGAATTTGGAAATTCATGGTCTTTATCACATTTAACCCAAGAAACATTAGGAAGTACGGGGATAAGAACAGAGAAGTTCGAAACATTTATTGTTGATTATGATCAAGTAATTTGGCTAATCATATGGATATTAGCATTAGTAGGTGTTTTTGCTTCTAAAAAGGATGAAGAAAAATCATATATTATTTATGTGATAGGAGCAACATTAACATATTTGATTATAGAAGTACAAGGAAGGTATGCATTTACATATAGACCTTTTATGTTTATTATTGCGTCAATTGGATTGAAAAAAATAATGGATATATTCAAAGAAAAAAATATATTCAAATTAGAAAATATAGTTAATGCAGAAAGTCGTGTGAAGAATGTAGTTACTAAATTAAGAGATTCTAGATTTTTTGCATTAATAGTGCTAGCATTATTATCTTATTTTGTTATGAAAGTAACTCTAAAATTTTCTGTTGGGGTATTTGGAACAGAAATGTATAATACATATTTTAATAATTTCTGGATAGTATTATTAAACTTTTTACCAATATATTATTTGTCTGTATTGTTTTATGTGCTTACTAAAAAGACTAGTATATCATTTGCGGTTTCAACGGCTGTTGCATATACGATTACACTTGTAAATAATTTTAAAATGAAATTAAGAAATGATAATTTATTAATAGAGGATATTTCATTAATAAGAGAAGCTTTAACAATTCAGAAAAGATATACTATTGAATTTACTAATCAGATGATAATGTATATTGTTATATTTATTATCATAGCGATTGTGTGTTTCTTTGTTTTTGATAATAAAAAAGAGAAAAGAAAGTCAACAGTAAAAGAAAAAGCGATTTCTGGTATTATCGCACTTGTGTTATTAATTATTGGTGGAGTTTCTGTGGAAAAGATTTATGCTTCATCAGATTCATATGAAAAAACAAGAAATGACGGTAATTTTTATAATTTGTGGTCTCCTATAAATCAGTATATTGAAGGAGGAACAATTTATTCTTTTTTACATAGCTACTCATCAATTAAGATTGAAAAACCACAAGGGTATAATAAAAAAGAAGCAGAAAATATGTTATCAGAATATACATATGACAATATAGAAGAAGATAAAAAAGTTAATGTAATAGGCATCATGCTAGAGGCATATAATGATTTTTCAAAATTTGATGAAATTGAATTTTTAAATGATCCTTATGAAAAAATTCATAAATTAGAAGAAGAATCATATTCTGGAGAACTTGTAACTAATATATTTGCTGCAGGTACAGTAGATACTGAAAGAAAATTTTTGACAGGTTATAGTACATTACCATCTTTAAGAAAAGAAACTAATTCATATGTAAAATATTTTAAAGAACAAGGATATTATACAGAAGGTTCTCATCCAGGGTATGAATGGTTTTATAATAGACTTAATATTAATAAAAATTTAGGATTTGATAATTATTATTTTTCAGAAAATAAATATGAAAAATATTCTAAAGATTACATAGCTGATGATGATGTACTAATGTCAGAGATATTATCTTTGTATAGACAACATAAAGAAAATTCCAATACACCTTATTTTAGTTTTAATGTTACTTATCAAAATCACGGACCATATTTGGATACCAAAGGTGATGGAAAAGAATATTTGGTAAGAAAAGATGGTTATACAGATGCAGAATGTAATATATTTGATAATTATATGAATGGAATTGAAGATACTGGAGAACAGATTTATAAACTGGTAGAAGAATTGAGAGATGATTCTGGACCTGTTGTATTAATTCTATTTGGAGATCATAATCCATGGCTTGGAAATGATAATAGTGTTTATAATATGTTAGAAATTGATTTTGATTTAAGTACAGAAGAAGGTGCAACTAATTATTATGATACTCCATATATCATTTGGGCAAATGATAGGGCTAAAGAAGTATTACAAAATGATTTTATGGGAAAAGGTGAAAAGATTAGTCCTAGTTATTTGATGAATAAATTTTTTGAATTAGCTGGTTATGGCGGAAATGAATTTATGAAAGCATCAAATGATTTAAGAAAAAATGTTCAAGCTATTAATAGTGTATTTTATTTAGAAAATAATGTTTATGCATCAGAACTTTCAGATGAGTCTAAAAAAATGTTGGACAAATTCTATAAGATGCAGTATTATTGGATATATGATAAAAAATAAAAATATGAAGAAGGAATGTATATGAATAAAATATCAATAATTGTACCGGTATATAACGAGGAAGAAGCAATAAAGATTTTTTATGACAAAATTACTGAAGTATCAGCTAAAATGGAGGCTGACTTTGAATATATTTTTGTTAATGATGGTTCAAAAGATAAAACTTTAGAAATAGCTAAAGAGTATGCAAAAAAGGATTCAAGGGTGAGATTTGTTTCATTTTCAAGAAATTTTGGAAAAGAAGCGGCAATGTATGCAGGACTTCAGGCTTCAACTGGTGATTATGTTGCTATAATGGATGTTGATTTACAAGACCCACCAGATTTAATTCCAGAAATGTATGAAACTTTATTGACTACAGATTATGATTGTGTGGCAACTAAGAGAAAAACAAGGAAAGGTGAAAATCCAATTATTTCATTTTTCTCAAGGTTATTTTATAAAATAATAAATAAAATGACAAAAACAGAAATAGTTGATGGTGCTAGAGATTTTAGATTGATGTCTAGACAAATGGTTGATAGCATTTTACAAGTTACTGAGTATAATAGATTTTCAAAAGGAATTTTTAGTTGGGTTGGATTTAATACAAAGTGGATTGCTTATGATAATATTGAACGTTCTGCTGGTAAAACTAAATGGAATTTTTGGAAATTGTTTGTTTATGCTTTAGATGGTATTACAGCATTTTCAACTGCTCCATTGATGATTGCTACATTAGCTGGAATTTTATTTTGCTTTTTGGCTTTTATTATGATTATTGCGATTATTGTTAAAACTTGTTTATATGGTGATCCTGTCTCTGGCTGGCCTTCTATGGTATGTATTGTTTTGCTTGTTGGTGGAGTTCAACTTTTCTGCCTTGGTATTATGGGACAGTATATGTCTAAAGAGTATATGGAGATAAAAAATCGTCCTATATATATTGTTAAAGAAACTGAAAAGGATCTAAAATAATCATCTTACTTCGTTAATTTGAATTTGAAAATCATTAGGTGCACACGTACGTTTGGTGTTTCAAATTTAAATTGCCTAGTAATATGATCATTTTTAGAAAAATTGATTTAGTATAATATGTTGAAGAGGATTTAGTATGAATAAAATATCTGTTGTAATTCCCATGTATTATGAAGAAGAGGTAGCTCATCTTTGTTATGATAGGGTTAGTACGGTTTTGAAGAGTTTATCAGATAAGTATGAGTATGAAATTATATTTGTAAATGATGGAAGTAAAGATAAAACTTTGAAAATTTTAAAAGATATTGCTAATAATGATAAATGTGTTAAAGTTATATCTTTTTCAAGAAATTTTGGACATCAAGCAGCTGTTACTGCTGGAATTAAATATATAACAGGTGATGCTATTGTGATTATGGATGCTGATCTACAAGATCCACCTGAACTTATTCCTGACATGCTTAAATTATGGGAAGAAGGAAATGAAGTAATTTATGGAAAGAGAAAAACTAGAAAAGGAGAATCTGCATTTAAGCTATTGACAGCAAAAATGTTTTATACTTTTTTAAATTCTATGTCTGAAGTAGAAATACCTAAAAATACAGGTGATTTTAGATTAGTGGATAGAAAAGTTATTGATGTTATAAATAGTTTGCCAGAACATAATAAATTTTTAAGAGGCTTATTTAGTTGGGTAGGATTTGAACAGAAAGCTTTTTTATATGATAGACCTGAAAGAAAATTAGGAACAACAAAATATCCATTTAAGAAAATGTTTAAGCTTGCTAGTGATGGAATTTTAAGTTTTTCAACTAAACCAATGAAAATTGTTGGGGGGCTTGGAGTAATATCTATTTTGTTTTCTATTGCTGTCTTGATTTATTCATTATGTTCGTATTTTGGACAGTGGAATAATTTAACTCCTGGATGGACATCAATAATGGTATGTATAACTTTTTTTGCAGGAGTTCAATTGCTTTCATTATGGGTGTTATCAGAGTATATTTCAAGAATTTATGACGAGAGTAAAGGAAGACCAGAATACATAATAAAAGAAAAAATTAATATTGATTAAAAATAAAAACCAGAGTATTAAAAATATTTATATTCTGGTTTTTATAATATGTAAAAACTATTGAAAAAAATTTTGGTATATGGTATAACATTCCTATATAAAATAGCATTGGAGGGCTTTTTTTGAAAACAAACATTAAGAGTTTTACATTAGATGAATTAAAAGAAGAGATGCAGCTTTTAGGTGAAAAGCCTTTTAGGGCTGAACAGATTTTTAAGTGGATTCATCAAGAAAATGTACAATCTTTTGATGAGATGACAAATCTTTCAAAAGAATTGAGAGAAGCTTTAAAAGAAAAATATGATTTACATATTTTTAATATAATTAGAAAGTTAGAATCAAAAGATGGAACAAAGAAATTTCTTTTTGATGTTTTAGATGGAAATGCAATAGAATCTGTTTTAATGCAATATAAATACGGTTATTCTATATGTGTATCTTCTCAAATAGGTTGTAAAATGGGATGTAAATTCTGTGCATCAACAGGAATACCTTTTTCAAGGAGCTTGGAAGCAGGTGAGATTGTAGAACAGATTTTAGCTGTTCAAAGAGAAGAGAATGTTAGAATTTCTAATATAGTTTTTATGGGAATAGGAGAGCCTTTAGATAATTATGATAATGTTATAAAAGCAATAAGTATTATTAATCATCCAAAGGGACTTAATATTGGAACAAGACATATAAGTATTTCAACTAGTGGGGTAGTTCCAAATATTTATAGATTGGCACAAGAAAATATTCAATGCACATTATCAGTTTCATTACACAGTAGTAATAATGAAAAAAGAAGTGAGATGATGCCAGTAAATAAGGCGTATCCAATTGAAGAATTGATGAAAGCATGTAAAGAATATATAAAAATAACAAATAAAAGGATTTCATTTGAATATGCTTTAGCAAAGGGTAATAATGATAATTTAGATGATGCAAGAGAATTAGTTAAATTATTAAAAGGAATGCTTTGCCATGTTAATTTAATTCCTATAAATAAAATTGAGAATGGTAAATATACAAAAAGTACAAATGATAATATTATAAAGTTTAGAGATTACTTAAATGATAATGGGATTGTTGCAACAATTCGTAGAGAGCTAGGATCAGATATTGATGCAGCTTGTGGACAACTTAGAAGGGCAGAATTAAAAAAGGAGTAAAAGATGAAAGTATTTACTAGGACGGATATTGGAAGGACTAGAAGTATGAATCAGGATAGTTTTCTTGTATCTGAAAATAAAGAAAATGGATTTAAACTATATATATTAGCTGATGGAATGGGAGGCTACAAAGGTGGAGAAATTGCTAGCAGAGTAGCTATAACAGCTGTTTCAAAATTTATAAATGAAAAGTTTGCTGATATATCCAAAGATAAGCAATCAATTTTAGATTTTTTGGAAGACGCTATTGCATTTGCAAATTCAGCTATATATGAAGAGTCTGAGCAGGATGAAGAATTGCAAGATATGGGAACGACACTTGAGGTGTTATTAATATATAAAAATAAAATATATATAGGACATATTGGTGATAGTAGAATATATCGTATTCGTAAGAATAAAATGAAGAAGATTACTACTGATCATAGTTATGTTGAAAAATTAATTCAAGATGGTGAAATAACTAGAGAAGAGGCATATAATCATCCAAAGAAAAATTTACTTATAAAAGCTTTGGGAACAGATGAAGAAGTAGAACCTGATATGATATATACTGTATTAAATAAAAATGATATATTAATTATTTGTTCAGATGGCTTGACTAATATGCTTAGAGAAGAAAAAATACTTAGTATAGTTAAAGATAACACTGAAGAAGACGTTACAAATGTATTAGTTGATGAAGCAAATAATGCAGGTGGATTAGATAATATAACAGTAATAGTTATAGATAATAGATAATAATTTTTTGATATCTTTTTAAAGGGAGAGATAAATATATGAATCTAATAGGAAGAATGCTTGCTAATAGGTATGAAATATTAGAAAAAATAGGTAATGGTGGAATGGCAACAGTGTACAAGGCAAAATGTCATGTGCTTAATAGATTTGTTGCGGTAAAAGTTTTAAAAGAAGAATTTATTACAGATATTGATTTTATTAAGAGGTTTAGATCAGAGGCACAGACGGCTGCTAGTCTAACACATCCTAATATAGTTTCAATATATGATGTTGGTAATGAAGGCGATGTTTATTATATTGTTATGGAACTTATTCAAGGAAAGACTCTAAAAGAGATTATAGTTGAAGATGGAAAGCTTTCTTGGAAATGGTCTGTAAATATTGCTATTCAGATTGCTTCAGCCTTAGAGACTGCTCATAGAAATAATTTGATACATAGAGATATAAAACCACATAATATAATTATTACAGAAGATGGAATGGCTAAAGTTACTGATTTTGGTATTGCTAAAGCTGTTTCAAATTCAACGATAACTGCTTTTGGGACAACAATAGGATCTGTGCATTATTTTTCACCAGAGCATGCTAAAGGTGGGGTTACAGATGCTAAATCTGATATTTATTCATTAGGTATTGTTATGTATGAAATGCTTACAGGAAGAGTACCATTTGATGCTGATACACCAGTTTCTGTGGCTTTAATGCAAGTTCAAGAGGAGCCAATTGAACCAAGAAAATTGAATCCTCAAATTCCTATAAGTGTTAATAATATAATTTTAAAGGCTATGCAAAAGGATCCAGCAGATAGGTATCAAAATGCAACTGAAATGTTAATAGATTTAAGTACAGCATTGAAAAGACCAGATGATGATTTTGTTAAATTAAATAAAAAATTTGATACATTACAAACACAAAAGTTATCAACTTTATATGATATAGATAGTAAAGTTCGTAAAGATGACGATGAAGATGATGAAGAAGAAGAGTATAGACCTAAGAGAAAGAAAAAAAGAGGTTTTTTCGGATTCATGAAAGACCATGTATTGATTTCATTTATATTGATTGCTATTTTGTTATTTGGATTGGCTTTAGGTGGAACAATATTGGTCATGAATTTAACTAAATCAAAAGATGTACAAATACCTAATTTAGTTAAGAATTCAGCAGGAACAAGACTTACAGAAGCACAAGCGGTTGAAATATATAACAAAACGGAATTTAAAAAGAAAAATGATTTGAAAATTGAATATGTAGAAGATGAAACTATAAATGGTGAAACTGTTGAACCTGGTCAAGTAGTTAAACAAACTCCTGCATATGTTGAAAATAGAAAGATCAAGGCTAAAGATCAAATTACTATTTATGTAAGAAAAGCAAAAGAAGTTAAAACTCTTAAAATGATTGATTTAACAGGTAAGACTAAAGAAGAAGCAGAAAGTCTTCTAAAAAGTTTAGGATATACAGGAACAATTAAGTATGAAGAAGAAGCTAGTGATAGTTTAAAAGAAGGATTAATTATTAGACAAAGTATTCAAAAAGATATTGAGTTTAAAGAGAATGCAGATCTTACAATTACAGTAAGTTCAGGATCTGATAAGATTGATGTTCCTAATGTGTTAGGTCAAACAGAAGCTGCTGCAAGGCAAGCATTAGAGGCTGCCGGATTTGCAGTAAAAGTTGAAACTACTGAAAATAGTGATAAATCAAATGGAATTGTATTAAAACAAAATATTACAGATAAAGCAAAAGCAGGAGATACAATTACAATTACTGTTAATAAATTACCTGAATTAAAGAAAGGTACAGTAACAGCTAATATAAAAACATTAAGTGGTTATACACCTAAATTAGATGAAGAGGGAAAAGAAATCGCACCTGAAAGTGTTAAAGTTGAAATTAAAGCTGGTAAAGATGATTCTTCATTAGATACTGTTTATAGTAAATCAATTAGCCCAGCTACTGAAAGCATAAGTGCTCAAATAAGCGGAATTGGTACAATCACAGTGAAAGTATATATAGATGGTGTTTTAAAAGGAACAAAACAAATTGATTTGAATTCAACAACAACATTAAGTTTTTAATTTAATAAAAGCAGAAATAAAAGGCGAGCAATAAACAAATTGTTCGCCTTAAATAAAATAGAAAAGAGGAATAAAGATGGCAGAAGTTGCAGTATCAGTTTTAGATATTGATGAGGAAGATGCAGTTGATTATTTTTATAACATTGAAACTGCAAAAATTGATTATTTTCATATAGATGTTATGGATGGAGACTTTGTTGAAAAAAATACAGTTTTGAAGATGAGAGATTATACTTTAAAAATTCATAATATAACAATGACACCAATTGATGTTCATTTAATGGTTGAAAATCCTAAAGAACATTTTGATTATTTTATTGATCAAGGTGTTGATAGAATTACTTTTCATATAGAAGCGTGTAAAGATAAAGATGAAGTTTTAGAAAATATAAGATATTTGAAAGAAAATGGAGTAAAGGTTGGATTAGCTGTTAATCCAGATACAGAAATAGACAAAGTTTATGAGTTTTTGCCATATATACATATGGTTTTAGTTATGTCTGTTGTTCCTGGAAAAGGTGGACAATCTTTTATGCCAGTTGCTCTAGAGAAGTTAAAAGCATTAAAAAAATATTGTGACAATAATGATTTAGAAATGGATATTGAAGTTGATGGTGGGATAAATGATATTACTGGAAAAGATGCTGTTGAAGCTGGTGCGAATATATTAGTATCTGGTAGTTATGTAGTAAATGCTGATGATTTTAAAATAGCTATTGAATCTTTAAAAAATATTTAGAGAAAATTTTAGAAAAACATTTCATAAAATTATGTTTGAAAATGTAATTTTATGAAAGCTAAAATTTATGATATTAAAATTTTAAAAATAAAAAGAAGAAAGGAAAAAAAGTTATGAAAAAGAAACTTATTGTAAGTTTAATTATTCTTGCATCTGTTTTTGCTATTTTGGCTTCAACTGTTATGGCAACTGAAGCAACAGATTCAGCAGGGATTCCTGTTCCAATTTCATTGGATGAGGATAATATGAGACAAGTTGTTGATGGAATAGTACTTGATCAAAAAAATGTAAATGATAAAACAGTCTATAATCTAAATGAGAGCGTTGAATTAAAAGATGAAATTATAAACGGAAATGTATATTTATTAGGAAGCAATGTTACGATTGAAAATGAAACAATTAATGGAGATCTTTTTATATGTGCTAACAATGCTAAATTAGGTGAAAATGTTATTTTAAATGGTAATGCTTTTATTTGTGCTTCTAATTTAGAGATTTCTGGAACAATAAATAGAGAAATTTTCTGTGTTGCAAAAGACGTTAATTTTGGAGAGAATGCACATGTTTTATATGATACAAATATTTCAGCTGAGCACATTGTTTTAAAAGGAACATTTGAAAGAAACTTTAATGCATCAGTTAGTAATATGGAAATTAAAGAAACTGCAATGATATATGGAGATTTAAATTATACTTCAGAAACAGAAGCAACAATTAATGAGAACGCTCAAATTAATAATATTAATTTTGATAAACACGTAGAAGAAAAAGAAACTGCAATTGATGTTGTTACAAGATATGTTTTAGATTTTGCTAAATATTTTGTTATAACAATGGTTGTAATGATTATATTTATTAAATTATTACCAAGATTTGTAGAGAATTGTAAAAAATATATTGGTATTTCATCATTTGGAATTGGAATTGCAACTTTGATTTTAGTTCCAATATTAATAGTTTTATTGTTTGTGTTAAGAGTAACTTCAACAGTTGCAATAGGAATGCTTGCTTTGTTAATGCTAATTCTTATTATTTCAATGGCTATTACAAATATTTCGTTAGCTAAATATTTTGAAGCAAAGAAACCTAATGTAAAATTACCAATTTGGGTAGCTATTGTTACAGCTATTACATGGATTATTTACCAAGTACCTGTATTAGGTGGAATATTAGCATTTGTATGGGTAACAACTGGATTAGGAATTGCAACAAAGTATTGTTTTACAAAGAATAAATAATAAAAAAAATAATATAGAAAAAACTTCGTGATTATTCACGAAGTTTTTTTCTCATAATAGATGCAATCAGTATTTGAGTTTAATTTTTTTGATTGTACAGTTTGATAATTGCAAAATCCGTTGATTTTGATATATACAATCATAAGAACATTTGATATTTGTCAAAGTTACATACACCTCTTTAGTAATTATTATATGATTTTTTTTGATTTATATTCATTACAATATTTTGTGATAGGACATTTTTCACATTTTGGAGATCTGGCTGTACATGTATATCTTCCATGCCAAACGAATAAGTGATTAACATCAACCCAATCTTCTTTTGAAAATTGTTTTAATAAATCTTTTTCAATTTTTTCAGGATCATTTTGTTTTGAAAATCCTATCTTATTAGAAATTCTACGTGCGTGTGTATCTACTGCGATTCCTTGAGCATCATGAAAGGCTTCTAGCATTATTACATTTGCACTTTTTCTACCAACTCCAGGTAAACTCATTAAATCTTCCATATTGTTTGGAACGATTGAATTAAATTCTGTAACTAATTTTTGACTACATGCTAATGCATTTTTTGCTTTATTTTTATAAAAACCACATGGATGAATTATTTCTTCTAATTTTTTTAAGTCCATTTTTGCCATTTTTTCAGGAGTACCATAATCTCTAAAAAGAAGAGGAGTTGTTTTATTAACTCGTTCATCAGTACATTGAGCTGATAACATTACTGCTATTACTATTTGAAATGGTGTTTCAAAATCTAAACTGCAAGTTGCTTCTGGATAGAAATCTCGTAAGATATGTAATATTTCTTTTGATTCTTTTTTTGTTTTCATATTATACTTCCTTTTTTAATATAATTTAATATCATAATTTGAACATTATTATATAACAAATAATATAATATATAAAGAGATGGGGGAGGAAAATAGCATGTTTAGAGGATTAAAGAAAACAATTGCAGTATGTTTAATTGGATTTGGACTTGGAACTATAATGGTGTTATTATTACCTGTTACATGGTGGCTTGTTATAGTTGGAATTGTTGTTATTGCGATTGGAATTATGTGGCTATCATGCTAAAAAGGTTGTTATATTAAAATCTTCTTTTTAGAAAGGATGATGAGCGTGAAGGTTGTAGTAAAAAAATCTCCAAAATTCCTAAGAGGTTTTTTGAAGTTAATATTTGGTATAAAAAGCAATTAATGCTAATTGAAAAAATTAAATAATATATAGAATATGAATAGATACTTAGATAACACAAAAAAGAGGTATGATATGCAATCAATACCTCTTTTGCTTTATCAATCTAATTAAGCTCTTGTAACTTTTCCAGAACGTAAGCATTTTGCGCATACTGTTATTCTTTTTGGTTGACCATTAACGATAGCTTTTATTCTTCTTAAATTTGGTTTAAAAGTTCTTGTTGATCTTTTACTAATGTGTGAACGTGTGATACTTAATTGATTTCCGAAATTTATATCTTTATTACAAATTGCACATTTTGCCATGACTTTATGCACCTCCATTTATTTTTTAACTGACTAGTAGATAATATAACATAGTTTTTGGAAAAATACAAGGGCTTTTTGGCAAAAAGTTTGAATATTGGATAATTTTATTAAAAAGAAAAACGTGATGACATGCATAATAGTGTATTGTCATCACGTTTTCGCGTGTTACTCTAGATTGAGAAAGGAAGATCTTCAAACATTTCTTCTAATGCCTCTTGTGGTACGAAGAAAGCATCTAAGATTTTTGTGAATCTATGATACTTTTTAAATTGTTTCGCTAAACCAGGTGTTAAGAGATTTGTTTGAATCCAGAATTCTCTAACCATCTTATCCTCAAATAGGCAAGGAATATAAGTCATTCTGCCTTTACCTGAACATCTTTCAAATACGTCAGTTTCATCTGTCATATATGAATAGATTGGTAGTTTTACTAGTGTGCAACCTGTGAGCTCAGAAATTTTTTGAAAATCAATTAATTCGTATGTTTCAAACAAATGTCTGAGTTCATCTGATGGGTGAACGATATCCCGATAAACAAGTTTTTTGTATAACTGCTCTGCTGAAGAGAAGAGATAGCTCTTTTCTCTTATTGTTAATACATAAACATTGGCTACCCGGACAGGATAAAAGATAGCATTATCAAATTTGCATGCCTGAAAAAAATGATTATAAAAATTAGTGCATGCTGGCTTGCAATTTGCAAGATCTCCTTTTTCATAACTATGGTTGTATTCGCGCTTAAGCTCAGAAGTTGAGCTTACCTTGGCGTACCGTGTTATAAACTCTGTTGTGTGTTTCATAAAAATGCCTCCTATTTGTTTTTTGTTCTAATATTATACCATGATTTATGTTAACATACAAATCTTAGTAGACAATATTTATATTTAAATGATAAAATGGTTGTAGAAATTTGAAAATAAATGTACTTAATGGAGGAATAATATATATATATGAAAAGAAAAGTATTGATATTTGTATTATTGATTACAATAGGAATATTAGTAATTAGTTTTGTTGGTGTTAGAAAATATTTGGAGAAAAAAAATCAAAAAGAAATTGATGATTCAATTCATGGTGTTATTATTTCTGAGGATGTTCCTTTTTATGCAAAGGCTGAAACTGAAAATGTTAAGCAATTAAAATTATTACACAAAGGTCAAAATGTATATATATTAGATGAATTTGAACAGGATGACATAGAATGGTGTAAGGTAAAAATTGATGGTAAAACTAATGGATATATTAGAGCAGATAATGTTCAATATTATAAAGAAATTAATTCTGAAAAAGTGCTTGTATCAGATGTTTCACAGTTTAACATTGGCAAAAACTTTGATGATATGGAAGAATTTGAAGTTTTCTTATTAGAAAATAAGATTAGTTATGTATATATAAGAGCTGGTGGACGAGGATATGGAGAAAAGGGAAATTTTTACTATGATGAGCATTACGAAGATTATATAAAGGCATGTGAATATTTAAAAATTCCTTATGGATTTTACTTTTTAGATGAGGCATTAAATGATAAAGAAATAAAAGAGGAAGTTGAGTTTATAAAAGAGTTTATAAATAAAAATTCTGGAAAGTATTGTCTGTTACCGGTTGCATTAGATGTTGAAAAACATGAAGGAAATGGTAGAGCTGATAATATATGGGACACAAGAGCAGAGCTTGTTCAAGAATTAATAGATCAATTAAGTGATGAAGATATAGAATCAATTGTATACACAAATGCACAAACTGCAAATTTATATTTGAGTAAGCTAAAGACTAAGTTTTGGATTGCATATTATCCTGAAGAAGGTAAAATACCAGATTATTGGTATTTTGATACTAAACAAGATGGTGCTTCAAATGCAAGGCTTCAAAAACATACGATAGGTTGGCAATTTACTGAACATGGAGCTGGTGATGAGGTTTCTGAAGATTTGGATCTTTCACTTATGAAAAAGAATTTTTATAAATAAAGAAATAAAGTAGAAAGAAATTACTATTTCTTTCTATTTTTTATATTATAGGAAAGTTCTTCGAACTTCCTATAATATAAATACTTTGTACAGAAATTTGCTTTGCAAATTTCGCACACGAACAAAGACGCGGACTTTAAAATGTTTTAATAAGTGCAAATGTTATAAATAGTCCGCTTTTGTTCTTTAAAATTTGTGGAATGAGTTTTATAAATAATTAGTTAAGCATATACATTAAAAAAAGGTAGAGGAGATATGGTATGAAAAGAAAAATATATTTTGCTTTTTTGTGTATATGCTTTTTTTGTATGACAGAGGTTGTGAGAGCAACTTATGTGACAATTCCAACTTGGTCGGAGAATGCACTTGTAGAAACCTCCGGAGAAATCGGAGAGAACTTTTTGGATTTAAGTTGTGAGTCAGCTATTTTAATTTCTCAGGATACTGGAGAAGTTTTGTATGAACATAATGCTCATGAAAAATTACGTCCTGCAAGTGTAACAAAAGTTATGACGATTTTACTTATTATGGAAGAAATTGATTCTGGTAGATTATCATATTCTGATAAAATTGCATGTAGTGAGAATGCTTCAAGTATGGGAGGATCTCAAATTTGGTTAGATGCAACAGAAGAACTTACAGTTGATGAAATGTTGAAGGCAATTTGTGTTGTTTCTGCTAATGATTGTACTGTTGCTATGGCAGAACATATAGCAGGTAGTGAAGAAATGTTTGTTGAAAAAATGAATCAAAGAGCCAAAGAATTAGGAATGAATGATACAACATTTAAGAATTGCCATGGAATAGATGAAGATGGACACGAGACTTCTAGTTATGATATTGCACTTATGTCTAGAGAATTGCTTAAAAATCATCCAGAGATTACTAAATATACAACTATTTGGATGGATTCATTGAGAGATGGAAAATCAGAGTTAGTGAATACAAATAAATTAATAAAGAATTACCAAGGAGCTACTGGCTTGAAAACAGGATCTACGTCATTGGCTTTGTTTAATTTATCTGCGAGTGCTACAAGGGAGAATTTGTCGTTGATTGCTGTTGTTATGAGAGCACCTACAACTAAAGAGAGATTTAGTTGCGCTAGAAAATTATTAGATTATGGTTTTAGTAATTATCAATACAAAAAATTGGCTGAAAAAGATTGTGAAGTCATGAAAGTACCTGTTATGAAAGGAACAGAAGCGGAAGTTGCTGTAAAATATTCTGATTCAGTTGGAAAAGTTATGAAGAAAAAAGAAGATGGAAATGTTGAGCAAGAAGTGATAATTAATGGAGATATAATAGCTCCAATTCAAAAAGGAGATGTATTAGGAAATGTCTTTTATAGAGTTAATGGTGAGGAGGTTGCAAGTGTTGAATTGGTAGCTGATTCTAGTGTTGAAAAGTTAAGTTTCTTTAATATGGGAAAAAGAGTTGTGAAAAAATGGTTTTATTTATTTAGAAATTAATATAAAAATGAAATGTGATAAAAACACGTATTTTGATTGACAAATCAAAATAATGCAAGTATAATATATTGTGTAACTTTATTGAAAGGAGTACTAATATGTTAGCTAAATGGTGGAGAAAAATAGGTCTTTTAATTTTAATAATAGCATGTTTATTTAATATTACATCAAAATTGGTTAAGAGAGTTTCTTTCAGTGATAATGTAAAAAGTACAGTTTCAAATACAGTTGACAATGTAGTTACCCAAGTTAAAGGTGACACGGAAAATAACAAATCAGACAAAAACACAACTAAAAATAAATAAAGTATTGAAAAATAAGATTAGTTGTGGTAATATATAAAAGATATTGTTAAGAATAGTAAGGAAGAGGTGAATTACATGAGAGAAGGAATACATCCAAATTATGAAGCAGCAACAATTACATGTGCTTGTGGAAACGTAATGGAAACAAATTCAACAAAAAAAGATATGAAAGTTGATATATGTTCAAAATGTCATCCATACTGGACAGGAAACTTAAAGAGAGAAACTACTGGTGGTAGAGCAGATAAATTTAAGAAAAAATATGGATTACAATAATAATCAATATAGACACTTGAATGTTTTAAAATGTTCAAATGTCTATATTTTTTTGTCTAAAAATGTTGAAATATGATGATTTTAATTATTAAATTGTGTTAAAATAGTAAATACTAATGTTAAATATATTTATTTTGGAAAGGGTATATGAATATGGAAGAACAAATAAAAAGAGCTTTAGAAGCTAGAGAAAAAGCATATTGCAAAAGTTATAAAGTTGGTGCTCTTTTAAAAATGAAGAGTGGCAAAGAATATACAGGATGCAATATTAATAATCAAGGTATTCAATCAATCTGTGCAGAGAGAGTTGCTTTTGCTAAGGCAATTTCTGAAGGGGAGATGGATTTTGAATATATTATTGTAGTTGGTGGCGACTCAAAAAATGATAAACTTGATAAATGTTTGCCTTGTGGTTATTGCAGACAATTTATGTCAGAATTTGTTTCAAAAGATTTTAAAATTTATGCATATTATGATGGAAAAATAGATTCTTATACAATTGATCAATTGTTACCAGAGGCTTTTAATTTATAAGAATATGCTAAATATGGGAAGAACTAATCCGAAAGCTTGCCAGTATGATTATACTGACAGCTCCGGATTTTGTTTTCTTTATATTCGTAAATTGCGTATGAACTAGCTTCTAGAAAGCAGTATATAGCTAACAATATTATTACAACAGTCATTGTTTAATTCCTTTCTAACTTAAGTTTTTGAAAATAAAAATCCTGATAGTAAATGGTTTGTGCAAGTTACTTCAAAGTCAGCTTCTTTGTATAATTCATCCCAATTATATTTATCGAGAGAGTCTTGGGTAAGAAAGTTTTGATTGAAGTGCCCTTTAAATCCTATTATATCTGATCCAAAATCTTGTGATGTTTTGTATAAGAAAGCTGTACATGAATCATCAATAAATTTATTTATTTCTGCTTCTATTTTTTTTCGTGCATCTTCAGTCGAAAAATCAAAATCCTTATTAGCTGATAGAATTTTCGAATTAACATTTATCTGACATTGAATTTTTGGTTTATTATTTTCTAATTTAACTTTAATTTTTGTTTTATCTAGTGAGCTTATATTAACACTTAATGGAGTACCTGGTGTTTGATAATTATAAATATCAATTGTTGCTTCTTCAAAATTATTAGTCAATATGTTGTAACAAATTGTTTCGAGTCCTGATGTTCTTCCAACCATTTTATAATTTTTGAAAATAGCTAATCCTAAACTTTCTATTGTATTTTCTTTGGTAAAGCAGTAAAGTGCTACGGGTTCTAAAACATCATTATGAAGTGAAGAGTAAAAGTTTGAAAGTTCACATGGAGTAATATAAGAGGTTATTTTAGCAGATTCTATAAATGAACTATAATATTTTGAAGAAATATCTTCAATTTCAGAAGCAGTTTTTAAAAAATCAGAGGCTTTGTCTTGGCATATAAGAACATTACAAGTTGGTCGTATTTCTATGTTATTTGCAAGTGTGTTTATTATATTGTCTAATCCTTCTGTAGCAAGTTCTTCTGAAATTATTAGTGCAGTACAATGAGAAAGATTTATCTGATAAACATTTTCGAGATTAAAGATAGCTAAGCCTAGGTTGAAAGAATTACAATTTGTTGTTTGAGTTTCTGTTGTTATCTGAGTTCCACCAGATTCGGAAGAATTAGGTTTGGCTATTTGAATTGATAATGTATAAGGTTCATCTTCTGAATTTGATTTATCTATTCCTAGAGCAATAATATATGTTAATTCTTCCGTGCCACGTACGTCATAGGAACTGGCGAATGTTATGCAAACTGCAAATATTATTGCTGAAATTAGTATAGTTTTTTTCATATTAAAGTGGTTCCTTTCTTTTAAAGTATCCTATTATTAAAATGATCAAACATAGCACTAATAGTGCTAAAATAAAATATTTATAAAATGTAGTTTCCAAATATTTAAATAGTGATTGATTTTGAAATAAAACTAATAAAGCAAAAAATAAACTTAAAAATGAAAAGGAATAATTATGTGATTTTGTACAGTTAGTTAATTTGGCAAAAATATTATTTATAAACATTAATGATATACTCAAATAAGAAAACGAAGAAATAATCCATAAAAATATAAATATAGCATCTGTTCGTTGAAGAAATTTTCCAAGTTCTATGGAACGTGTTAAAAGATACATAGACATTATTTCTTCACTATTTATTATAAATGGGAAAATTGAAAGTAAAATTATTGTTGTAAAAATTAAGAAAAGTCCAGAAATAATTATAGATGTCAAAGCTATTTTTTTAAATTCATTTTTATTTTTTAAAAAAGGAAGTATAAAAAACAAATATAATAAGCCACCATATCCAAAGATATTAAGACTTCCTTTTAAAAACGTGTTTTTTATGTTTGTACCCAAAATTGGATTAAGTCTTGTAAAATTTAAGTTTTCAAATGTTCCAAAAAAGATAATTATTAGACTAAGAAGAATGATTGGAATAATAACACTGTTTGTTTTTACGATAGCTTTGAACCCAATTTTATTTGCTACGCCCATACAACTTAGAAATATTATAAATATTAAATATTCTGGAGTATTTGGAAAGTAGATTAATTGTAAAAGATTTGAAAACTCATAAATAACTGTTATTATAATGATGGTAAATAGAAGAATAAATAGAGAGCCAACTAATATTTTTAAAGGCTTTTTTCCAATATATTCTGAAATTTCAATAATATCTTCATTTGGAAATTTTTTAAATAATTTGCAAATTAGTAAAGTGATTAATATGGCTAATATGGTTGTGTATATTAAATTTATAGGTGCACCGGTTTGCGATTGTCTTATAATCTCTTTTGGAATATTTAATAAAATTTTATTAATCATAACAATTAAGATTAATAAGATTGCTTCAGTTTTTCCAATTTTTACGTTCATATAATACCTCCTAATATTTCCATTTCATACTTATTTTTTCTTCTTGTTTAGGCCTTTTTGTGTTTAAGAAAGAGCCTCTTTTTTCCTTTTTCCAGATAGGTTTTATTAAGAAACTTGAGTCGTTGTTTTTGTCACTTGGTGGAAGATATGGAGAAAAATAAGATACGCCAAATGATTGCAAGTTAGATAACAAAATTAATTGTATAAACATTCCAAAGCTGATTCCTAAAAATCCAGCAATGTATGAAAGTATTATATACATAAAACGAAAAGTTCTTATGGTGAAGTTTAGCGAAAAGTCGGGGATAGCATATGAGCAAATTCCAGTGATAGCAACTATAATGATTAATAGTGGAGTTACTAAATTTGCAGATACTGCGGCTTCTCCAAGAATTAATCCACCTATAATTCCTATTGTTGAACCTATGGGAGCTGGAACTCTTAGACTTGCTTCTCTGATTAGTTCAAAAGATATTTCCATGATTAGTAGTTCTATTATTACTGGAAAGGGGATAGATTTTCGCATGGATGAAATTGCAAATACTAAATCTGTTGGTAAAAGTTCTTGATGAAAATTTGTTATTGCTACATAAAATGCAGGTAAAAACATTGCTACAAAAAATGCTAAACAACGAATTATACGAATTAAATTTCCGTATTGATGTTTTAAGTTCATATCTTCAGGTGATGTTATAAAGTCAACAAGAACAGCAGGCACAATAAGAGAATAAGGATTTCCATTAACTAAGATTACAATTCTACCTTCTAAAATATTATTGCAAGCTCTGTCACATCGCTCAGTTGCAAAAGTTTGTGGAAATAAGATTCCAGAATCATCTTGTATTAACTGTTCTAGAGTACCAGAGTTTATTATTGTGTCAATGTCAATATTATTTAATCTGAAACGAACTTCATTTACTAAATCTTCATTTGCAATGTTTTTCATGTAACAAAAAGCTACAACTGTTTTAGTAACTTTTCCAATATTTAATTGTTCTATTATTAGATTTTCGTTGTTTATGATACGTCTTAACATGGAAGTATTAGTTCTTATGTTTTCAACAAAGGCTTCTTGTGAACCTCTGACGACAACTTCATTTTCTGGTTTCGAAATGCTTCTGGTTTGATATCCTTTTGCCTCAATGCAAAATGCTTGGTCTATTGTATCGATTATAAGGCATGTAAAACCACTATTTATTTTTGCAATGATTGAAGAAAAATCATTTTCTTTTTGAATAGAATTTTGTGAGATTAATGAGTTGTAAATTAAATCTTCTAAATCAGGTGTGCTTGTTGTGTGGAAATTTAAATCTGTGTTTTTATTTATTATTAAAGTTTCAGAAGAGGTATCTGTATTAGTTGGATTTTTATGCATTAGAGGATTTAAAACGTAATGGTTAATTATATCTGAGTTTACCATTCCATCGATGTAAATTAATGCTGATTTATATTGTTTTCCTTTTGCATTTAAAATGAATTTCCTAATTGTTATGTCACTATTAATTAATGCATTATATTGAACTGTCAAAAATGTTAAGTTTTCTTGTAAATATTTAGAAACTTTTTTATATATCTTTTTTTCTATTTCGTTATTTGAAATTTGTGTTTCAGAAAGATTGTAAGAATAGTGTGTTTTGGGATCAAAAGAAAATAGTTCATCTAAAAATTTGTTATTTGACATATATTTTTAGCTCCTTATGAATAAGTTTTAAATATAGTATAGACAATTTTATAAAGAATAAAACATAAAATTAGTTGCATAAATTATAAAATTCAAAATATATATTAATTAAAAGTAGTAGTCCAATTGAGATTTAGGAGGGTGTTATGGAAAATTTGGATATATACAAGGATATTGCTGAAAGAACAGATGGAGATATATATGTTGGTGTTGTTGGTCCTGTTAGAACTGGAAAATCAACATTTATTAAAAAGTTTATGGAACTTTTAGTATTACCGAATATTGATAATGAATATAAAAAAGAAAGAGCAATTGATGAATTGCCACAAAGTGCTGCGGGAAAAACAATTATGACGACAGAGCCAAAGTTTATTCCTAATGAAGCTGTTGAAATTACGATTGCTGATAATTTGAAATTAAAAACTAGAATGGTTGATTGTGTTGGATATTTGGTTAATAATGCAATTGGATATTTAGAAGATGATATGCCTAGAATGGTCAAAACGCCATGGTCTGCAGAGGAGATTCCTTTTGAAAGAGCTGCTGAAATTGGAACTAAAAAGGTTATAGAAGAACATTCAAGTATTGCTATTTTAGTTACAACCGATGGTTCAATTACAGGAATACCAAGAGAAGATTATGTTGAGCCTGAAGAGAGAGTTGCAAGAGAATTATCGGCTAAGCAAAAGCCTTTTGTTATTGTATTAAATTCTGCTGATCCTACAAGTGATGAATGTGAAAGATTGGCAAAGCAATTGGAAGCTAAGTATAGTACAGCGGTTGTTTCATTAAATTGTACTGAATTATCTTTAGATAATATTAATGATATTTTTTCTAAGATATTATTAGAATTTCCAATCGAACAAATAAATATTAGATTTCCTAGATGGATAGAAGGTTTGCAAGATACAAATGAAATTAAAACTGAATTATTTAATGAAATAAAAGAATGTTTTTCAGAAACGAAAAAACTAAAGGAGATTAATGATGATGTTAGAAAGTTGCAGTCAACGCAAGTTATAACTAGAACAGAGATTACTAAAATTGAATTAGGAACAGGTAATGTTGAATTAAATATTAGTTTGAAAGAAGAATTGTTTTATAAAGTACTTACAGAAATTACAGGTGAAGAAATATCTGATGAAGGAAAGTTGTTTGCTAAGATTACAGAATTTTCGAAAATAAAGAAAGAATATGATAAACTTGAATATGCTTTACATGAGGTTAATGAAAGAGGATATGGAATTGTTAATCCAACAGTAGATGACTTGATATTAGAAGAGCCAGAAATTATAAAACAAGGATCAAAGTTTGGTGTTAAATTGAAAGCTAAAGCTCCATCTTTACATATGATTAGAATAAATACTGAGACTGAGATTTCACCTATTGTTGGAAGTGAAAAGCAATCTGAAGAATTAGTTAATTATTTACTTTCTGAGTTTGAAGAAGATAAAAAGAAAATTTGGGATTCAAATATTTTTGGAAAGAGTGTGCATGATTTGGTTAATGAAGGTTTGCAGAACAAGTTAGCAAGAATGCCAGAAGAGGCTCAAATGAAAATTCAAGAAACATTGCAAAGGATTGTTAATGAAGGAAGTGGAGGATTAATCTGTATTATTTTATAAAAATGAAAGAGGCGTACTTGCAAAGTTGCAAGTACGCCTAAAAAGATTATCGAATCTCTTTGATGATTGTTTTGCCAGAGGTTCTTCTGAAGTGCAATCTGTGATTGCAGAGATTTTCGATATCTTGGTGAGTAGCCAAGAAGAGAATTCTCTTTTTATCGCGATTGCAGTAGGCGATGATAAATTGTAAAATTTTCAAAGCATCAGCATTATCATCGTCATCAGCTTCTGCATCAAGACCAGAAGTACATTCATCTAGTGCAACAATATCAATGTCTGGATTTAGCCAAAACAAAATCTTTGAAACAATGAGACGTTGTTTTTGGCCTTTGGATAGACTGTTTGCGGTGTTTTCTTGTAACCATGTCCAGAAGTTTTGGCATTGTTCGGAAATTTCCTGGTAAAGTTTCATTTCTTTGAGGATATATTCCATTTTTGCTAATTCGTCTGGTGTTGGTTTTAGACGTGTTTTTCCGTCTAAACAAAAGATTTCATCCCAAAGTGGCATGCTTCCAAAATCTATACTTTCATCGTAGTAAACATAGTTTACTGGAGTGATTTTGGATTGCTTTACTTCTTTAAATCGAATACGTTTTGTGGTTACCTTTAGGAAAGTCGATTTACCACTTCCACTTGCTCCGGTTAAAGATACACAATCACCTTTTTCAAATGACAAATCTCGGTCAAGAATTAATCTAAAGGATTTGTCATTTTCGGATGTTTCAGCATATGCAATCTCAAAAGGAGATATTTCTAGTGAATTGATTGATTCGGCTTTTTCTCCTTTTTGAAGATTGTAGATGTTAAGAATGTTTTCCATCATGGAAATTTCTTTTTCTAAAACATCCCAGTTTTGAGAACTTTCAGTTATAATTTTCAAAATTTTCTCAAAATAGGTGATTGCAGTATTGTAAACAACAAGCGTTGCTGTCATTCCCGCCACGGTAGAAAGATTGATTTTTCCACTACTGTACACATAAGTTAAGATTAGAAAACAAGAGAATACAATCTGTACTACAGTAGATATAATGTTGGTAGTGAAATCTTTTGTTATTAAATCTTTCTTCCTTTCGAAATGATCTTTACTTAAAGAATTATACCTATTTAAACGACTTTCTTGATCTTGAGAGATGATTGGAACAACTCTCAAAATGTCGTTTTTAAGTATGGACTTCTCATTCTTTAATTTGCGATCTACCGTTTTGAATTTAGAATGTTGAATTCTGTCACATGTAGAGCAGAGCAAAGATATTAAACTCGAGATGAGCAAAAATGGAATGAAAATGTACTGTGGAATTGCGGTGTTTGTTACCACTGTCACAAGTAATATTATGAATGTCATTACAATTTGAATGATATTGTATATGTAATGATTTTCTAGATTCCAGTAACTAACAAGGTAATTTCCAATGCAACTTGTGATTTCCTCGTTTGTTGCTTGTTTCCATTTATTGTCTTCTTGCTGGTATACATTCCAGCTTACTTTGGCTAAAATTTTGCTACCAATCATTGTTAAGGAATCTTCTTTAACGAACTCGAATTCAGTTGAAATATTTTGATTCCACTGATTGTAAACGATATGTACGATGGATTGCGCTGCATATACCATGTACAAAGCTATTCCCAAGATGCCCAATCCATGCTCGATAGCATAATTCCCGGCCAGGGTAAGATAGCTGAATAGTGCAAAAATGCAGTTCATGATGAGAGCAGTCCTATTCAATTTGAGAGCAGTCTTTTTCAAATATTTTGGCTGTTCCAAGACTTTGTCTTTGATAAAGTCCCGACGAACAAAATCTTTAAGTAATTTACAAACCTCCTTACAAAATTCGTTTCTTTGTGATTGATTGTTTTGAGCCATTTTTTTTCATCCTTTCATATTTTGTGTGCAAAATTATTTGCGGGTGATGTTTTGAGTGAATAAACAACACAGTGATATAGACATATGACTTAATAAGTCGAGTAAAAAATGAAATTATTCAAATTAAACTAAATGTATATATCATAAATTTATTATAGCACGAAAAGTTTACATAAACAACAAAACTGAGCAAATTTAAGCTTTAACTGAATTAGGAATTGAGATTTTATTGAAATCCTGATAAAATATATATACTATAATAATTAGAAGAGAGTTTGATATGGAAATAAAGAAAAATGAAATATATGAAGTTGAGATAATAGATAACGGATGTAATGGGGAAGGAATTGCTAAAATAGATGGTTTTACTGTTTTTGTTCCAAATGTGATTGAAGGAGAGAAAGTTGAAATAAAAATTCTAAAAGTATTATCATCACATGCATTTGCTAAGGTAGAAAAAATCAATAGTATATCAGAATTTAGAAAAAAAGCGGATTGTGATACTTTTTCAAAATGTGGTGGTTGTTCGATGAGACATATGGAATATGTTAAAACATTAGAAATAAAGAGGAGTACAGTTGAAAGTTCGTTAAAAAAACAAGGAATTAGTGTTAATGTTAATCCAGTTAAAGGAATGGACAATCCCTATTTTTATAGAAATAAGTTACAGTATCCGGTGGGAATTAATGAACAAGGTGAACCAGTTATTGGAGTGTTTGCACAACGTTCACACAGAATCATAGAAACGAAAAAATGCATGATACAAAATAAATTATTGCAGAATATTGCAAATGATATATTTGAGTTTATAAAGAATAATGATATTTCTGTATATGATGAGAAAAATCAAAGAGGACAGATACGTCATTTAGTTTTAAGAATTGGTGTTAAGACTAATGAAGTAATGGTAACTATTGTTAGTAATGAAGAAAAAATTGATAAGGAAAATGAGTTAGTTAAATATATTTCTGAAAAATATAGCGAGATAAAAACAATTGTTAAAAATATAAATTCTAAAAATACGAATGTAATATTAGGCAATAAAAATATTATTTTATATGGAGATGGATATATTTATGATGATTTATTAGGGTTTAAATTTAAAATATCTCCAATGTCATTTTATCAAGTTAATCCAATTCAAACAGAAAAGCTATATTCTACAGCTATCGAAAAAGCGGAATTAAATGGAGATGAAACAGTGTTTGATTTATATTGTGGAATTGGAACAATTGGAATTTGTGCTTCAAAAAATATTAAGAAGTTATATGGGATTGAAACAGTACCACAAGCTATTGAAGATGCTAGAAGAAATGCAAAAGAGAATGGTATTAAAAATGCAGAATTTTTTGTTGGTGATGTTGAAAAAGAATTGCCAGAATTTATAGAAAAAAATAATATTAGTGCTGATATGATTTTTATTGATCCGCCAAGAAAAGGTTGTGATAAGATTGCTTTAGATACAATTATGAAAATTTGTCCTAAGAAAATTGTTTATGTTAGTTGTAATCCTGCAACATTGGCAAGAGATTTAAAAATCTTAGGTGAGAAGTATGATATTAGTGACGTTACACCTGTTGACATGTTTCCTTTTACGAGTCATGTGGAGTGTGTGGCGGTGTTACAATTAAAAAATTAAGGTAAGTTGCATGATGAATAAAATTTGAATTAAAAATTAAGAGGTGTTTTATGGAATATATTAGAAATATAGATAAAAATAACGCTTGAAAGGACGATTATTATGGATAATGTTGTTAGAGTCGGAATTGGTGTAATGATTTTAAGAGATAATAAAGTACTACTTGGACATAGATTATCGAAAAGAAAAGATACTGGAGGAATACAGGAACCAGATTGTTGGTCTTTACCTGGTGGTAAGCAAGAAATGTTTGAAACTATGTTTGAGGGAGCTAAAAGGGAAATAAAAGAGGAGACTAATCTTGATATAGATGATTTAGTACTATTTGGAGCGTCTGATGATATTGCAACAGATCGACATTTTGTAACATTACAAATAGTTGCAAAATCTGCAAGTGGAGAACTAATTGCTATGGAACCAGAAAAAGAGGATAAATGGGAATGGTTTAGCTTAGATGATTTACCAAAGAATATATATACACCATCAAAAAAATTTATTAATGATTATATTAAAAAGACAAGATAAGATTATAAAATATTTTAGATGTATTGAAAAGGTGATGAAAGTGAAGAAATTAAATTTAGTAGTTGTTTTCAACCAAAAGATGAATCAAGTTCTTTTTTGTATTAGAGCAAAAGAACCATATAAAGGATTGTATAATTTTGTTGGTGGAAAAGTTGAGAACGGTGAGTCTAATGATGATGCAGCATATCGAGAATTATTTGAAGAAACAGGTATAGGTTGTAATGATATAGTGTTAGAGCATTTTATGGATTTAAATTATTTTAAGTATGAAAATAATTTGCAGGTTTATTTTGGAATTTTAAAGCATGATGTGGAATTAGTGGAAGAGAAGAATAAACTAGAATGGGTTGTGATTGATAAGGGCCTTTTGGATATTAATAAATTTGCAGGAAATTATAATATTCCACATATAGTAAAACAAATACAGGTTTATTTGGAGAATGAAATCTAGTAACGATTTTATGATTATGAAAGGATTTTTTATGATGAAAAATGTAAATAAGGATTTAGTTGAATATATTGAGAAAGAGATTTTTCCTCTATATGATAGAAACGAATTCGCACATGGAATAAGTCATATAAAGACTGTAATAAGAAGAAGTTTGGAATTGGCTTCTAGATATGATGTTGATTTAAATATAGTATATACTGTGGCAGCTTATCATGATTTGGGACATTTTGTTGATAGAAAAAGACATGAAATAATATCTGCAGAAATGTTTATGGAAGATGAGAATATTAAAAAATGGTTTAATAATGATCAAAGAACTATAATCAAAGAGGCTATTGAAGATCATAGAGCATCTTGCAATCATGAACCACGAACTATATATGGTAAGATTGTAAGTACAGCGGATAGAACAATTATAGATATTGATGATACAATAAAAAGATCATATTCATATGGAAAAAAGAATTATATTGGTTTATCAGAAGAAGGACAAGTTGAAAGGGTATATCAGCATTTATTAGAAAAATATGGAGAGAATGGATATGCTAAAGTTTGTTTAGAAGATAAAGAGTATGACGAAGCGGTTGGAAAGTTGAGACAAGCTTTATCAAATAAGAAAGAGTTTTTAGAACGAACTAGAAAGGTTGTTAAAGATATATAGGAGGAGTGTAAAAATGGAATTAAAAGAAATACTTTATCAACTCTATTTTTAAGTGTAGTTAGAAAAGTTTGGGAGAAAAAGAGAAAATAGGAGGATGTATATGAATTTAATAGCAAGAATAACTGATGAGGATATAGGAGAAGTTGCCGTAAATACAGAGAGCGAGAAGTCAAAAATAAGAAGAGGAGCAAGAGGAATTGTTGTTAGAGATGATGGAAAAATAGCTGTGTTTAATAAGGCTAATAAAAATGAATATAAACTTCCAGGAGGTGGTCTTGAAGGAAATGAAACACCAGAAGAAGCATTTAAAAGAGAAGTTTTAGAAGAAACTGGTTGTGAAGTTGAAATTATAGATAATCTTGGAATAACAGAAGAATATAAATCTTTTAATGATTTTAGACAGACTTCATATGTTTTTGTTGGGAAAGTTCTAGTTGATACTAAGAAATTAGATGTTACAGAGAAAGAAAAAAATGAAGGTGCTAGATTGATTTGGGAAGAGCCTGAAGAAGCTTTGGCTCTTATAACTAAGTGCATTGAAGAAATTGTTCCTTCGGAATATTCATCTGTTTATAGTACAAAGTTTGTCGTTTTGAGAGATAGAAAGATTTTAGAAAAGTATATCGAATTATATAAATAAAGTGTTTGTGAAAATATTGGTAAAACGGGACTTGAAAATGTAATATAATTGTGATAGAATTTGAAACGGACTGAAAGATATATACATATAATATATCTTTAAATTCAAATATAATTATAAGTTAATTATAAATATTATAGGAGGTCGAAATAATGAGAGATTATTTAGAAATTGATGACGTAAAAGCTTTAGAAATTTTAGATTCTAGAGGAAATCCAACTGTTCAAGTTGAAGTAACTGCTGGTGGATATAGCGGAGTTGCTATGGTACCATCTGGAGCTTCTACTGGAAGTTTTGAAGCTGTAGAATTACGTGATGGAGATGCTTCAAGATACTTAGGAAAAGGTGTTTTAAAAGCAGTAGAAAATGTTAACACAATTATTAGAGAACATGTTGTAGGAATGAACGTTTATGATCAAGTTCAATTAGATAAAGCTTTAATTGAATTAGATGGAACTGAAAATAAAGGAAAATTAGGAGCTAATGCTACATTAGGTGTTTCTTTAGCAGTTGCTAAAGCAGCAGCAGCTTCTTTAGGAATGGAATTATATCAATACATTGGTGGAACAAATGCTAAAACATTACCAACTCCAATGATGAATATTATGAATGGTGGTAAACATGCTGATTCTACACTTAGTGTACAAGAATTCATGATTATGCCAGTTGGAGCTAAAACATTCTCAGAATGTATTAGAATGTGTTGCGAAATTTATCATAACTTAAAGAAAGTTTTAAAATCAAAAGGATTAGCTACTGGTGTTGGTGATGAAGGTGGATTCGCTCCAGATGTTAAAGATGAAGATGAAGCTTTAGCTTTAATTATGGAAGCTATTGAAAAAGCTGGATACAAACCAGGTGAAGAAGTTTGCTTAGCATTAGACGTTGCTGCAACTGAAATGTATGATGAAGCAAAAAAAATCGGTGAAGAAGGAAAATATCATTTCTGGAAAATCGGTGTTACAAAAACTTGTGATGAAATGATTGCTTTCTATGAAGATTTAGTAAATAGATATCCAATTATCTCAATTGAAGATGGTTTATCAGAAGAAGATTGGGAAGGATGGAAAAAATTAACTGAAGCTTTAGGTGATAAAATTCAATTAGTTGGTGATGATTTATTCGTTACAAATATTAAAAGATTACAAAAAGGTATTGATTTAGGAGTTTCAAATAGTATATTAATTAAATTAAATCAAATTGGTACTTTAACAGAAACTTTAGATGCTATTGAATTAGCTAAGAAAAATGGAATGACAGCTGTTGTTTCTCATAGAAGTGGTGAAACAGAAGATACAACTTTAGCTGATGTTGCTGTTGCTACAAATGCTGGTCAATTAAAGACTGGTGCTCCTTGCAGAACTGATAGAGTTGCAAAATACAACAGATTATTAAACATCGAAGATCAATTAGGTGATGTTGCTATTTATGCTGGAAGAAAAGGATTAAATTTAAAATAATTTAATATAAGAATGCTTTGAGAATCTTTCTCAAGGCATTTTTTTATGTTATAGGAAAGTTCTCTGAACTTCCTATAATATAAATACTTTTTTTCAAAAAGGAGGAATTTAATTGAAAAGAATTGTTATGGCTTCTTCAAATAAAGGAAAAATAGCAGAGGCAAAAGAGATTATGGAAGATTATGAAATTATTTCATTAAAAGATGCTGGTATCGAGATTGATGTTGAGGAAGATAAAAATACTTTTGAGGATAATGCTAAGAAGAAAGCAGAAGAGATTGCTAAAACTTTGGAAAACTCAATTGTTATTGCTGATGATTCTGGCATAGAAGTTGCTTTTTTGGATGGCTTTCCAGGAGTTTATACTAAAAGGTGGCATGCTGGATCAGATAGAGAAAGAAATGAAGCAATATTAGAACGTATGAAAGGTGTGCCAAAAGAAAATAGAAATGTTAAATTTAGTACGGCAATTGGTATTTCTGATGGATATAAAACTATTTCTGTCGTTGCCAGTTTAGATGGATTGGTGTCTGAAAACTGCAGAGGAGAAAATGGATTTGGATTTGATGAGATATTTGAATTAGCAGATGGTAGAACTTTAGCTGAATTGTCATCAGATGAAAAAAATATGATTAGTGCTAGAAAAAAAGCGTTAGAACTAGCTAAAGATAGAATAAAAAATGAATTTGAAGTATAATTGAAATATTATGTAAATCGTGCTATAATTTTATTGTATCTAATTAAATTATTCATACAGCTATGGCTATAGCTAAGGAGGTTGCAGCATGGGTAAGAAGTATGAAATTGAAGGACGGATTTTTGAAGAGGCTGAAGTAGCTAATCAGTTGATGCTTTTTTCAGATGGATGTTCACTTATTCAAGTAAACTTTGATTTACTCAATGAACCACATTTGAAATACATTGACGGAGCGGTTTACTGGGCAGGTCTGCCGACTTCTGTTAAGAATGAACTTGTGAAGAGGATTAAAGAAGAATATCCTGATGGGTTCAAAAAGGAGAAGTCATGTAGAGTAAAAAAGGATTCGTTACTGAGATCTGCTATTTCAATAATTAATGATCATGAGAAGTTTGAGATTATTGATTGGACTGAGAGTGGCAGATTGAATGTTGAAAATGAGGAGTATACCAAGTTTAATGGTATAGCCAGGGTAGAAGAACATGATGAAAGCATTGTAATTTTAGTACAGCCAGATAGGGAAAAAGTGGCTGTATTGAAGAAGTTTTTTCATCATTTTTCGGAGGATGATGCCAATGTATCTTTGCTAAGTATGGTGAATGCCAGAATGTTAGGCAAAGATGAACTTATTCAGAGAGATGGCTGTTTACCAAAAGAAAGAATTACTTATTTTCAGGAATTTGCCATTTTGAATGAATATGAGTTTGCAATGTTTGATCAGAAGAGAAAACTGAAATCTATGCAGGTATATGCTAAAAATCCTGTTGGTTGGGTTGAGTATTGCGAATATGGTAAATTCCTGATTTTTCAATCAATTGAGTACAATTAGAAAAGAGGCAAGCATGTAATATGCTTGCTTTTTTTTGTTTTTCTAATATGTTTAGTATACATAGATAAATATAAGTTTTTAAGTTAGATGTGAGCTTGGTTATACGGTTGGTATAATTTAATTTCTATTAAATTGAAAGTCAAATAATTAAAAGACATTTTTAAATTATGTTTTGAATAATAATTGTATATCAGGGATACTTAACGTGAAAAAAATGCTGAAAAATGGCTATAATTAGCGAAAAATATATTGACAAATATAGGAAAAGATTATAGAATAAAAGCGCAAAAAAATATTTCTGAAATTTGTTGATAGGAGGTGAAAAAATGAAGAAAACATTGGGCATTAGACTTGCTTTTTGTGTAATGTTTTTATTCATTTTATTTTTTTCTAATGAAGTTTTAGCAGCTAATGAAGGTTTGACAGTTTTAAATAAAGAAAATAATGAGTACATCATTTATTTAGACTCTACATTAGATAAAGACTATGAATATGCATTTACAAATAGTAATACTGCAAACAAAGATGATTTAGATTACATAAGAGCTGAAAAAGAAACTTCAGATGGTAAATACGTTATATATGTTACTGAAAAAAGATATAATGATTATTTTTTTAATGGAACAGCATATGTATACGTAAGAGATTTAGAAGGAAATTATTTAGCTGATGGAATTGAAATTGATCTTAAGGATTGTATTTCATATGATGTAATTGATCTAGTAAATAATGTTACCAAAAGAATTGCTGTAGATACTACACAAAAAACTGTTACTCAAAGAACAGAAAATGGTATTGTTTATACTACAACTAGAGGAAGAGTAGATATTACAGATGACAGCGATTCAGAGTATTATTATAGCTTAGTAAAATTACCAAATACAGAAGAGTACAACAGATTTATGGATTTAGCTGAAGAGCTTAATAGCTTGAAGGCAAAATCAGAACTATATGAAAATATAAGGATGTGTAAAGAATTTTATGATCTATACTACCAATTAATGCCACGAGCAGAAGGTTGGAATTTAGTTTCTGATATGAAAATTGAGCAACCACTTGATTCTAAAACAGGTGACCAATATATTCTTTGGATTAGAAATGATTCAAAAGAGATTGAGGATGTTCAATTTTTAACATGTTTCCAAAATGAAGATAAAGAATTTGTTAAAGATAAAAATATAGTTAAAACAACATCAAAATTACCAATTACTTATGATAGTATTGTCCTTTTCGTTATATTAGGAGTTGCAATTGTTTTATTAATAGTTGCTGTTCTTATAAAGAAAAAGACAAATAAGGAAAAAAACATTAATGAGTAAAAAGAAATTTTTGAATTTTTTGATAATTTTACTTGTTGTTGTTATTTTAGTGACAATTTTATTGATTGTTATTAAATATGGTAGAAATCAGATAAACGAAAAGCGATTATCAGATGTTGTTGAAGAATTTAATAGTAAATATGATAACGAAAATGATAGTGATACACAAATTTCAGAAGACATTAAGATAGATGATTATACGGTAGTGGGTATTATAACTATTCCAAAGATTGATTTGAAATATCCAATATTGGATAGGACAGATAATAAAGGAATGAAATTATCTATTACTAAATTCTGGGGAAATGAATTAAATGAAATTGGCAATGTCACATTTGCTGGACATAACAACAGAGATGGGACGATGTTCGGAAAAACAAAATATCTAGAAAAAGGTGACATAATTCAAATTACAGATAAGAAAAATAGGACAGTAGATTATGAAGTTTTCGATTATTATATAATTGATCCAAATGACGTTTCATGTGTTGAATCAGTTGATGGTAATACAAAAGAAGTGACATTAATAACGTGTTCGAATGGAAATAAAAAAAGACTTATAACTAAGGCAAGAGAAGTTGTTAAGAATAATGACTGATTTTGAATATGAGTTTTATTGAATTATTTGAACCTGAGAAAGGAGGATAAAATGAAAGATCGATTAAGGGCTCTTGATAAAAAAACTATTGCTGCTATTGTAGCTACTTGTATTTTAATTATTATTGCTATTATTGGAGCTGTTGCTTTCTTAAAAGATGATGGTTCAACTAGTGCAAGTGATGAAATTGCACAAAGAGAATCAGAAAATAGCAAAGTTGTTGATAATGAGAGAAAAGATGATAGTAAATCACAGAATGAAACAACTCCAAATGAGAATGTTTCAAATGAAAATACAAATAGTACTGATGTTTCTAATAATACTGAAAATACTACAGTTAATGGAACAAGTTCAGAAACAACAGCTAATGTTAATGCTAACGTAACAAGAAATGGAACAACAACAGCTACAACAAATGCTAATGTTCCAAATCAAGAGTACGTTACAGAAAGAGTCGAAGAAACAGAAAGACAAATTACAGAAGATTTAATGGTTTCATGGCAAAAATTAGATTTGTCTGGAAAGTTTACAAATATTAATATTGATGAGTCAAATGTTACAGCTAAGAAATTTTCTTCACAAGATAAGAAAACAGTTGTAGCAGGAGATTTGATTACTTATACAATAGAAGTAAAAAATATAAGTAAAGAAGCTAAAAAAGGAATTAAAGTTTCAGATGCTGTACCTGTTCAGACAGAACTAGTTGAAATAGCTGAAGATGCTGATGTAAAAGAAATTGATGGTGCAAAGAAAATTTATTGGTAAATTGATTTTGCTGAAGGTGAGGAAGCAAAACTTTTAAGCTTTACAGTTAGAGTTTTAGAAGATGCTACTGGAACTATTAGAAATGTGGCTGTTGTAAATGGTGAGAAGACTAATGAAACACATAATACTATCATAAATACAATTAAGACTAGTGAGATTGTAAAATGTGATAGAGAAGAGTTTGAAGGTACAACAGTTCATGAAAATGATGAAATTAAATATACATTAACAATAAAAAATACTGGTGATATTGCTGAGAAGATTAGTGTTTCAGATGCAATAAAGGAAGGTTTGACGTTTAAAGAAGGTTCTTTAGAAGTTAAGAATTCTGATGTTCCAGTAAAATTTGAGAATGGTGAGGTTTCATTAGAAGATTATGAATTAGCAGCAAATACCACATTGGAAATTTCTTTTGTTGCAACAGTTAATCCATTAGGAGAAAATGCAGATGGTTCTCCAGTTACTTTAGGAAAAATTAATGCTAATAAGGTAACTGTAAATTCAAAGGAAACTACTGATAAAACACCAGATGGCGGAGATAAGGATTATAATGTTGTAAAACCTTATGTTGAAACAAGTAAGGCAAGTAAGGTTGTTAAATGTGACGATTATGGAATGATTGATGGTGACGGTGTTGATAAGATTAAGACTGTTCACGAAGGTGACGAGATTGAGTATACAATTACAGTTTCAAATAAAAAGGGAACTGCTTCAGATCTTGTTTCATTAAGAGATGAGATTCCAGAAGGATTGACATTTGTTGCTGATTCTTTAAATGCTGAAGCCATAAATGCTGATGTTCAAGTAATAGATAATGTTTTAACATTAGATGATTATACAATTGATGCTGGTGCTGTACTTAATATTACATTTAGAGTTAGAGTTAATGAATTAGGTGAAACAAAGAATGAAGATGGAACAATAACTAAAAATACTCATGCTAAATTAGAAGCTAATAAGGTTATTGTAAATGGTGATAAGGAGAATCCAAAAGAGGATCCAGATCCACCTACAGATGTTAAGAAACCAATGATTTCAACTACTAAAGTAGGTGAAGTAATTGAGTGTACTGAATATAATCAAACTGGTAAAGTAAACGTAGTTCATGAAAATGATGAGATTAAATATACAATTACAGTTTCAAATTCTGGTGATGAGAAAGGTAAGGTTAATTTAGCTGATACTATTAAATCAGGATTATCTTTTGTAAGTGTTGCTACTACTAGAGGTACTGTTCAACAAGTAACAGATGCTGGTGGTAAAGTTACAGGTATAAAAGTTGAAAACTATGAACTTGCTGCTGGTGATTCATTAGTAATTACATTAGTAGTTAAAGTTGATGGGTTAACTGAAAATGATTTAGTTAAAGTTGAAGATAATAAATATGTTTATAAAAAGGTAATTGATGCAAACGTTGTTACTGTTAATGATGAGAATATTCCAGAAGAGGGTGGCGACAAAGAAGTACAAAAACCTTGGATAGAAACAACTAAGACAAGTGTTGTTTCAGAATGTACTGAACCAGAAGGCTTAAAACAAACTGGAAATGTTTCTACAGTTCATGAAGGGGACACAATTTCTTATACGATTACTGTTTCAAATGAGAAGGGTTCTGCTTCAAAGATAATTAATGTAGAAGACAAGATTCCTGAGGGCTTAACACTTGATGAAAGCTCTGTAGGAGTAAGTAAAACAGTTGATAATATGACTGTAACTGGTAATAAGATTTCAATAAGTGGCTATACATTAGAAGCTGGAGAGAAATTAATAATTACTTTCAATGTTACAGTAAATACATTAGGTGAAAATGACTATGTAGAAGACGAAAATGGAAATAAAACATGTATAAAAGTAATTGATGCAAACTATGTTGTAGTTAATGGTGATAAGGAACATCCAATTCCAGATCCAGATGGGCCAAAAGATGTTAAAAAAGCAATTATTGAAACAAGTAAGGTAAGCAAGGTTGTTAAATGTGATGATTACTCAATGATTGATGGTGACGGTGTTGATAAGATTAAGACTGTTCATGAAGGTGACGAGATTGAGTATACAATTACAGTTTCAAATGCTAAGGGTTCAGAAGCTGGAATAATCAATTTAAATGATACTATTCCTGAGGGATTAAGCATTTCTGGTAATGTAATAGCTAACTTAGCAGATGCACAATCTAAAATACAAGTTAGTGGAAAAACTATTACATTAACAGGCTATAAATTGCAAGCAGGTGCAACTCTTGTAATTACATTTAATACAGTTGTTGATGATTTAGGAACAACTACAAATGATAAAGGAGAGACAGTAAAAGTTGTTTCAGCAAAACTTACTGCAAATAAAGTAACAGTAAATGGAATTGATAAAGAAGATTCAAATCCACCAACAGAGATTAAAAAACCAAATATTGAAATTTCTAAAACAAGTACAGTAGCTGATAAAGATTATGTACGTGTTGGAGAAAGCTTTGATTATATAATAACAGCTAAAAATAATGGAACTGAAAAAGGAAATGCTGTTATAACAGATAATATACCAGCTGAATTTACTTTTGATAAAACTAATATAAAAGTTGATGATCAAGATGTTGGTGATAGTGTAGTGGTTAGTGGAAACAAAGTAGAATGGACTGTAACAGATTTAGCAGCTGAAAGTTCAAAAGTATTAAAAATTAGAGTTACAGTTAAAGATATAACTGGTGTTAAAGCTGAAACTACAAATACAGCAATAATTGATAATGGAAATCCACCATCATCAACAGAAGTTAATATTGGAAAACCTGCTATTGATGTTACTAAGTCATCTCAAGTTGCTACATGTGATGCTTATGGAATGACAGGTTCAAAAATTGATGTAGTTCATGAAAATGATGAAATTCAATATACAATAACTGTTGAAAATAATGGTGTTGTTTCTGATAAAATCAATGTTAGAGATGAATTAAAAGATAAAGTAGAGTTTGTTGAAGGATCTTTAATGGCTAAGGTTGGAAATCAAGATGTTACAGATGTTAAAGCTGAAAATGGAGTTATTTCATTAGATAATTATGAATTAGCAGCTGGAAGTAAACTTGTTATTACATTTAAAGTAAGAGTTAAAGCTCTTGGAGTAGATGATAATGGTAATAAGATTACAAAAGCTACATTTGAAGCAAATACAGTAAATGTAAATGGTAAGTCAACTGAAGATCCAAAAGGACCAAATGAGATTAAGAAACCTGATTTGAATGTTACAAAAACAAGTTCAATTAAAGCAGGTCAATATGCTGAGATTGGAAAACAATTCTCATATTATATTGTAGTTGATAACAAGGGAGATGAGAAAGGTTCTGCAGTTGTAGAAGACAATGTACCAAGCAATTTAAGAATAGATAGCTATGGTGATGTAATAGCTGGAGATACAATTAGTGTAGAAGAAAATAAAGTTACATGGAATGTAACAAATTTACCAGCTAGATCTTCAAGAATAATTGAAATTAAAGTTACACCAATATCAATTAATGGAAATGAAGAAACAATTACAAATAAGGCTGAAATAAAAGATGGACCAGAGTCATCAACAGATGTAACTATTGCTAAACCAATTATTTCAACAACTAAAGCAAGTAGGGTTGTTAAATGTGATGATTATGCAATGGTAGATGGTGATGGCATAAGCAAGGTTAAAACAGTTCACGCAGGTGATGAAATTGAATATACAATTACAGTAACTAACTCAGGTAAAGTTGCTGGAAATGTATCTTTAGAGGATGCTTTGAAAACTGGTGTAACATATGTTGCAAGTTCAGTAAAAGCAGAATTAGTTACTGTTGCGAGTGATAATTCTGAAGTGAAAACTACGTTAAGAAATGTCGCAAAATATGATACTTTAACTAATAAAGTAAGTGTTACTGATTATTCATTAGTAGCAGGTGGTAAACTAGTTGTTACATTCAAGGTAAGTGTTAATGAATTAACTGGTACAAAGACTGATGGTACGCCAATAACAGAAGCGGATTTCGTAAAGAATGAAGTAATTGTAAATGGTGAATCAATTGAAGATCCAGATGGACCAGAGAAAGTTAAGAAACCTTATATTACAGCTACAAAAACAACACCAGCAGCTGATGTAGATTATATTAGAGAAAATGAAAGTGTTGTTTATACAATAACTGTAACTAATAATGGTAAAGAAAAAGGTAATGCGGTTGTAACTGATACTTTAGATAGTAGATTAAATTACAAAACATCTGAGTTAGTAAATAAATATGAAAAAGATAATATTTCATATGATTCAGCTACAAGAACAGTTACATGGAATGTTTTTGATTTAGAAGTAAATGAATCAAGAACAGCAACTATAACAGTATGGGTAGGAAGTTTCAACGAAGTAAGTGAGACAATACCTAATAAAGTATTAGTTGATAATGAACCAACTGATGAGGTAGAAATTACAGTTGGAAAACCAATGATTTCTACACAAAAAACAAGTAGAATTACTGATTGTACAAAGAATCCAGAAATTTTAGATGGAACAACGGTACATGAAGGAGATGAAATTGAATATACAATTACAATTTCTAATGATGGTACGGTATCAAAGATTATAAATGCTGAAGACCAAATTAAAGATGGCTTAACTTATGTTGAGAATACTTTAACTGCAAGTCTAGAAAATACAGGTGCTGTTATAACTAATGGAAAATTAGTAATTTCTAACTATGAATTAGCTGGAAATGCTGAATTAACAATTACATTCAAAGTAAGTGTTGATGAATTAGATGAATCAGATTATTTAGTTGATAAAGCTGGTAATAAGATTTATAAAAAAGTAATTGATAGAAATGCTGTTGTTGTTGATGGTAAAACTACAACAGATGATAAAGATTATGAAGTAATTAAGCCAATGATTAATACTACAAAGGATGTTTCTAAAGCATTAGTAAGTGTTGGAGAAGAATTTTTCTATGTATTAAAAGTTGAAAATAAAGGAACTGATTCTGGTAGTGTTATAGTAACAGATGAGATTCCAGAAGGTTTAACTTATAAAAGATATAATATAGTTATTCCAATGAATTGTGCAGATGTGGTTTCAGAGAATGATGGAGAATTAACATGGAATGTTAATTCAATTGCACCAAATGAAACAAGAGAAATGAGAGTGTATGTAACAGCTAATGAGTTAGCTAAAGATGGTGCTGATAGAATAACTATTACTAATACTGTAAAACAAGATGGAGAGCCAACTGATCATAAAGATGTTGATGTGGCTAGACCAGTAATTTCAACAACTAAGGCAAGTAAAATTACAAATTGTACTCAAATGCCAAAAGTATTAACAGGTTCAACTGTTCATGAAGGTGATGAGATTGAATATACAATTACAATTGAAAATAAAGGCGATGTTACAGGTAATATAACTGTTGAAGATCCTATCCCATCAGGTATGACATATAAAACAGGTTCTTTAAATGGTGTAGCAGGGGCATTTGTTGAGAATAATGTTGTTAAATTAAACAGTTATTCATTAGAAGCACATGAGAAATTAACAATTACATTTAAGGTTACAATTGATGATCTTGGAAAAGACAGCAATGGAAACAATGCTACGAGTGCTGAATTAAATGCTAATACTGTTAAAGTAAATAATGTTCCAACAACTGATCCAAATCCACCAACAGATGTTAAGAAGGCTGATATAGTAATTGCAAAAACAAGTACTGTAACTGAAAGTCATGTAAATGTTGATGGTGAGTTTGAATATGTTATAACTGCTACAAATAGAGGAGAAGAAGTAGGTAGCGCTGTTGTTACAGATATAATACCTAGTGATTTTAAATATATGGGATATACTCAAATAGATGGTGATGTAGTTAATGTTAATGATCCAGAAATAAAATGGAATATTAATAACTTAGCTGCTGGTGCATCTCGTGAGTTAAGAATTAAAGTTATTGCTAAAGATATTGATAATGTTGAGAAAAAGGTTACTAATACAGCGACAATTGATAATGGAAATCCACCATCATCAACAGATGTAACTATTGGTAAAGCTAAGATTTCAACAGCTAAAGTAAGTAAAGTTGTTAAATGTGATGATTATGGAATGATAGATAGTGAAGGTGTTGATAAAATTACAACAGTTCACGAGGGTGATGAGATTGAATATACAATTACAATTTCTAATGATGGAACGGTTGCTGGAATTGTAAATATGAATGATACATTACCACAAAGAATGACATATAAGGCAGGTTCATTAAATAGTGAAGCTGTTACAGCAGGAGTTTCTGTTGCAGAAAATGTAGTTTCATTGAACAATTATTCATTACCAGCAGAGTCAAAATTAACAATTACATTTAGAGTAACTATAGATAATTTAGGAACAACAACAGTAGATGGAAAAGAAGTTCCAGTAGAATCAGCAAAACTTACTGCAAATAAAGTAACGGTAAATGGAGTTGATAGAGAAGATCCGGAGCCACCTACAGATGTTAAGAAACCTATTATCAATACTACAAAGAGTAGTGTAATTTCTGAATGTACTAAAGGTCAAACAACAGGAACAACAGTACATGAGGGAGACAAAATTAAATACACAATTACAGTTTCAAATAGTGGAACTGAGTATAAAAATATTGATGTATCTGATACATTAAAATCAGGAATATCATTAATTGAAAATACAATAGCTGTTAAAGATAATGGAAATGTTACTCAAGGTATTGCTGTAAGCGAATATAAGAGAACAATTTCATTAAACGATTACAGATTGGAAGCAGGACACACAGTAACGATTGAATTTGAACTTTCAGTAGATACTTTAAGTGAAAATGTTACAAAAGCTAGAATTGAGGCTAACCAAGTTATAGTAAATACAGAGACTACAACTGATGAAAAAACATATGAGATTGTAAAACCAAATATTAATGTTACAAAACAAGTATTAAATACAGAAGGTAATGATATCAATGGAAAGACAGTAGATGTTCGTTCAACATTAAAATATGTACTTGTTGGAAGTAACACAGGTGATGAAGATTCAAAAGTAACTATTACAGATGATATAGACATTAGTAAATTAACTGATGTAATTGTTACAGGTGTAATTAGATCTAATGAAACAGATACGCCAATAGCTGTTACTTATGAAAATGGAAAAGTTTCATGGTCTGGATTATTGAAGAAGAATGGTGGAAATCAAGTAATTATCACAATTGAAGCTAAGACAAGGATTTTAAATGAATCTGAGTTATCTTATGTAGTTGAAAATACTGCTAAGTATATTCCAGAAGGTTCTTCAGAAAAGACTACAAATAAAGTAACAAATAATGTTGAGATTATGATTGAATCAGATAAGACAGCTGAGGTTATAAATGCTGAAGGAGATGGAAAAGCAGAATATGGTGATATTATAGAATATACTATTACTGCTGAAAATAAATCAGATAGTGATGGAAAAGTAAATATTACTGATCCATTACCAAAAGGTGTTGAATATAGTGAAACACTTGAAGGAAAAGCTAATCCAATAATTATTAAAGTAAATGGAATAATTGTTGGAAATGGAAGTTATGATGCTGAAACTAGAACAATATCATATAATGGAAATTTAGCTGCAAATGCAAAACTAATATTAACATTTAAAGTTAAAGTTACTTCAACTAATATTGATGAAGATATTGTAAATACTGCAACAATTAATGGTATTGAGAAATCAGCTACTGTTGATGTTGTTAAGAAAATTAGTGTTTCGGCTACAGCTCAAGTTACAAAATCTATGGATTTAGTTTTAGTACTTGATGTTTCAAGAAGTATGACAGAGAATAATATTGGAAGATTAGATGCACTTAAAGTAGCTGCAAAAGCATTAGTAAATAAGGTATTCCCAGATGGAGTTGAAACAGATTCTACTGTAACAATTATTGCATATAGTAAAGATGCAGAAACTTCACCAACATACACATATAAAGCTAAGGCTAGTGCAATTTCAAGAATAAATAACTTGAGATCAATTGAAGGTACAGATATTAATGATGGTTTAGTAGCAGCTGATAATCTACTTACTGGAGGTACATTAACAAATGATAAGAAAGTTGTTATATTCTTATCAGATGGTGCACCATCAACGCCACAAGATTATACTGGACTTATTGATAAGGGGTCAACAAATGCCCGAGAATATCCAACATATCAAAATAATAGTGTAGAAAATATTATAGCATCAGCTACAAATGTTAAAGCACATGCTGATATGGTATATTCAATAGGCTTAGGAACTGAAAAGGGATTGACAAGTCAATGTGCTTATGTAGCAAAGTGTTCTAAACTTTCAGATGTAATTACTTCAGATTCAAATGTTGATACAAATAATAATAAAGTTACAATTACATTAAGAAATTCTTCTTCAAGAGAAGTAACTGTAACAAGATTAACTGCAAATATTTCAGGAATTACAGGTGTTACTTCTGATGATGTAACATATACTGAAGGTGGTTATTATAATTCATCAACTTTAACATGGAATAATAGTATAGTTGTTCCAGCTAATGGTACAGTGTTATTAGAAGTTTATGTAACGAGAGACAGCTATTCTTGGGGAGGACCTCGAGTAAGTAATATTATTCCTGAGTATCAAAGAGTTTGTACAAATGCTACACATCAAGCTATGAATAGTGTTGTTCCATTTGATGGAATTAAAACAGCAAGGAATGGATCAAAATATCATTATTATACTGAAACATCATTAGCTAAGTTTGTATTAAAGACAATTGGAAAAAATAAATATATTCCAGTAGATGATGGGGCAGATACAACGGCTACTACAGAAAATCTTTCTAAAGAGTTTGATACAATTTTGAAAGATTCTTCAACAACACATTCAAATGCTATAACTTCAACATCACCAGCTGTGTTAACAATTCCTGAAACAGCAAACGTTATTGGGGATGTAGTATTAAGTATAGGTGGAACATCTTATACTTATGATGTTAATGAATTAATAGGATCAACTATTCTTCCTACAGGAGATGTGTTGAAATATGTTCAAGGAGTTGGATTTACATTAGAAGTTAAGGATCCGGCTACATTTGAAAAAGAGTTACACATTGCATATACAGTTGATAAAAAATAAAATACAATAAAAAATACGTCTTTACATTTAATTGTAAAGACGTATTTTTATGTTTTTGGGAAAATAAAGAAAACGGATTTTAAAATGTTTATACAAATTAAGATCCGTTTTTTTTCTATATAAATAAATTTAATAGCGTAAGAGTAATAGCAGAGAATATAACTTTAATTGATATTCTTTTGCTTGTTTGTAGTGCGTTATTAATAACGAGTAATCTATGTTCTTTTCTTACTGTAAGTGCTAGAGTTGTAGTATTTTCCTTTGTTTCATAATTAATATTTTTCATTTGAATCACTTCCTAAAATTTTATCTACTGTATGTTTTAAATTACTTTTGTGTGTTGGATAATTAAGAGTAAAATTATCCTAATTTATAATCACATTATAGCAATAACAATATTTTTTGTCAAGTGTAATCGAAAAGAAATATTATTGACATGTTTTTGTAAAGAAACGGTGAGATGTTTTTTAGTTAATTATGAGGAGAAAAAATTGATTGTAATTGATATAAATCTTAGTTGAGAATGTTAGAAATATATGATATAACAGAAATACAATAGATAATAAGAGATGGTATATGAGATGAAGATTAGTGATTTAAATCAAGAATATGATAAGTTGCAGAATAAGTATGGTAGTGAGAAACTTGATTCAATTTATAATGGAGGGTGTGAGAATAATCCGGATATTTGTTTTGTTTTTATGAATCCAACTGGTAGAAACATTGCTAGTTCTAAAGATTGGAAGGGAAGAAAATCACCTTGGATAGGAACAAAGAATATTTGGAAATTATTTTTTGAAACACGGTTTGGTTGATAATGAAATATATAATAAAATTTTAGAAAAACGTCCAAAGGATTGGGATTATGACTTTGCAAATGAAGTGTATGCTGAAGTTGAAAGACAGAAATATTTTATAACTAATCTTGGAAAGTGTACACAGGTAGATGCTAGACTATTGCCAGATGAAGTTTTGAAACAGTATTTATATTTGCTAGAAAAAGAGATAGAAATAATTAATCCAAAAGTTATAATTTCTTTTGGAAATCAAGTTAGTTCAATTATACTTGATGATAAAATTTCGGTATCACAATGTAGAAAAAAGTATTATGTTAAAGAGATAAATGGAAAAGAGTATAAAGTATTTCCGGTCTATTATCCAGTTGGAAATGGAATATTTAATATTGATAAATCTATTGAAGATATAAAATGGATTAGGGAGATGTTTGTAAAATGATAAGATTGGAAAATGTAAAGATACGAGATGATATAGAAGATGATGAAGTTTTATTTCGAGCATGTAAGAAGTATGGTGTTGATAAAAATGACGTAAATGATTTTTATATATTTAAAAAATCAATAGATGCTAGAAATAAAGATGATATTTTTTATAATTATACTGTTGATGTATCTGTGAATAATGAGGAGAAATATAATAGAATTAAGCATGTTGAGAGAATTTGTTCTGATATCATGGTTGATGTTAGAAGAAAGAGCGGATGTAGACCTGTTATTGTTGGTGCTGGGCCTGCTGGCTTGTTTGCTGGACTTGTGCTTGTTAATAATGGAATGAAGCCCATTATTGTTGAACAAGGAAAATGTGTTGAAGATCGTAAAAGAGATGTCGATGAGTTTATTAATGGTGGAAAGTTAAAGGTTAATTCTAATATTCAGTTTGGCGAAGGTGGTGCAGGTACTTTTTCTGACGGAAAACTTACTTCTGGAATTCACAGTGTTTACTGTAGAAATGTATTAGAAGAATTTGTGAAATTTGGTGCTCCTGAACAGATTAAATATATTAATAAGCCTCATATTGGAACAGATAATTTAATAAAAATTATATCAAATATGAGAAACTATATAATAGAAAAAGGTGGAGAGTTTTTATTTGAGGAAAAGGTTGTTGATTTAGAGTTTATTGATAATAAGGTTACTTGTGTTATTACTGATAAGAGAAGAATGGATACAGATACAGTTGTGCTAGCAATAGGTCATAGTGCAAGAGATATGTTTATGGTATTATATGAAAAAAATGTAAAAATGGAAAGAAAAAACTTTTCTGTTGGTGTAAGAATTGAACACAAACAAAAAATGATTAATGAGTCACAGTATGGGACTGAAAGTAAACTTAAATTACCTGTTGCTGAATATAAATTAGCTTATCACAATCCTGAGACTGGAAGATCTTGTTATACTTTTTGTATGTGCCCAGGAGGATATGTTATGGCATCATCTAGTGAGGAAGGAACCATTGTTACAAATGGTATGAGTAAATTTGCAAGAGACGGAGAAAATGCCAATAGTGCAGTACTTGTAAATGTTGTTCCAGAAGATTTTGAAGGAGATAATCCTTTAGCTGGGTTAGATTTTCAAAAAGATCTTGAGAAGAAAGCTTTTGTACTTGGTGGTGAAAATTATTTTGCTCCAATTCAAAGGTTTGGCGATTTTTTAGAAAATAAAAAAACTGAGAAAATAGGAAAAATTATTCCTACGTATAGGCCTGGGGTAAAGTGTTCAAATTTAAATGAAATTTTACCAGACTTTGTTGCTAGTACTTTAAAAGAAGGAATAAAATATTTTGATACTAAAATAAAAGGATTTGCAGATGATGATGCTATTTTAACAGGTGTTGAAACAAGAAGTTCGTCACCAGTTAGAATTATTAGAAATGAATTGTTGCAATCTGAGTCTGTCAAAGGATTATATCCTTGTGGCGAAGGCCCAGGATATGCTGGTGGAATTATGTCCGCGGCAGTTGATGGAATAAAATGTGCGATAGCAATTCTTGAACATGAATAAGTTATTTGATATACTTAAAAAGAATTAAAAAATGGAAAAGGGGAATGAATATGAAAGTTAAAGAAAAAGTTTGGAATGATAGAAAAAGGCCTTTTTTAGGATTACCACTATCTTTTACAAAATATACTTTATTGGAAGATAAATTATTAATTGATACGGGAATATTTTCTTTAAATCAAGAGGAAGTAAAATTGTATAGAATAATGGATTTAACAATGAAACGTTCTTTACTTCAAAGAATCTTTGGAGTTGGTACAATTCATTGTTGTTCAGCAGATAAAACTACTCCAGAATTTGAAATTAAGGATATAAAGAAGCCTTTTGAAGTTAAAGAAATGATATCTAAGATGGTTGAAGAAGAAAGAGATAAAAAACGTGTGTCAGGTAGAGAATATTTTGCTTCTGAAGAAGATGACGATGATGATATAGATGATTAATGTAAATAATTATGTATTAATAAGTTTGCTTAAATATTGTAAAAACAAATTATTAAGCAAGCTTATAAGATGTATAATGAAAGGTGAGTATGAAAAATGATTTCAGTAAGTGAGATTAAAAGACGTTTGCCAGAGAAGTTTATAGATGAGTTATATGAAATGTATTCCCCTGTAACTGTTGATAAGATTTTACTTGGAATGACTGATGATAGATATTTGACATTGAGGGTTAATACTATCAAATATAATATTTATGATTTAATGAAATATTTTAGAGAAAGAAATATTAAGTTTGAAAGGGTTCCTTGGTATTCTGATGCTTTGGTTATAAAAAATGCTAAGGAAAAGGATATTCAGAAGTTAGATATTTATGAAAAAGGTTATATATATTTTCAGAGCCTTTCAAGTATGGTTCCTCCATTAGCTTTGAATCCTAAAAAAGGAGAGAAGATATTGGATATGACTGCAGCACCAGGAAGTAAAACAACGGAGATGGCTGCTCTGATGGAAAACGATGGCGAAATTTTGGCAAATGAATTAGATAAAATTAGATGCGAAAGATTGAAATATAATGTTCAAATGCAGGGTGCAGATATAGTTACTGTAATTAATAGACGTGGTGAAAAGCTTGGCGATGAATATGTAGAAGCTTTTGATAAAGTTTTATTAGATGCTCCATGTAGCGGTGAAGGTAGATTCGTAGCTACAAAGGTTCAAACATATAGAGGATGGTCTGAAAAGACAGTTAATGATTTGGTAAAATTGCAGAAGAAATTATTTGAAAGTGCATATAAAGCTTTAAAACATGGTGGAGTTATGGTGTATTCTACATGCACAATAAATAGATATGAAAATGAAAAGCTATTAGATTGGGCTTTGGAAAATTTTGATATACAAATTAAAAATGTTGGACTTGAAATTAAAGATGTTATTCCTGGAGATAATACTGGGATAAATAAGGATGTAAATAAGGCAATTAAAATTTTGCCTTCAAAGTCAATGGAGGGATTTTTTGTTTCATTAATATATAAAAATTAAAATTGGAAGTGAAAATGAAATGAATAAAAATATAGAAGAATTGGTTAAAATAATTAAGAATAGTGATAATATTGTATTCTTTGGAGGAGCTGGTGTTTCAACAGAGAGTGGCATTCCTGATTTTAGAAGTGTGGATGGTTTGTATAATCAAAAATATGATTATCCACCTGAAATGATTTTAAGTCATTCTTTTTTTATGAAAAAAACAGAAGAATTTTATAAATTTTATAAGGATAAAATGAATTGTTTAAAATATAAGCCTAATATTACACATTTGAAATTAGCTGAACTTGAGAAGTGCGGTAAGTTAAAAGGTATTATTACACAGAATATTGATGGATTGCATCAAAAGGCTGGATCGAAAAATGTCTATGAACTACATGGAAGTGTATATAGAAATTATTGTATGAAATGCCATAAATTTTATGATGCAGAATATGTGTTTAATGGTGAGGAAAAAATTCCTAAATGTGAATGTGGTGGAATTATAAAGCCAGATGTTGTTTTATATGAAGAATCTTTAGACGATAGCTGTTTGATGAATGCAGTTGAATTGATTTCTAATGCAGATTGTTTGATTGTTGCAGGAACGTCATTAACAGTATTTCCAGCGAGTGGCTTGATACGATATTATAATGGAAATAAACTTGTTTTAATAAATAAGGGAGCTACTCCTTATGACAATTATGCTAATTTGGTTTTGAATGAAAAATTAGGTGATGTTTTTTCAAATGTTGAAGGTTTTACATAATTATAGTTTTGTTATTTATATTTTTTAGAAAGAAGGAAATTAGAATTGCAAAATACAAAAGATGTTATTGATATAAATAAATTATATGGTGAACAGTGTTTGACAGATAAAGATGAATTTTTGAAAAAATTTGAAATTGATGAAAAAGGATTAACTGAAAATGAAGTAGATCAAAATTTAAAAAAGTATGGAAAAAATGAAGTAAAACAGGCAAAGCCTAAAAAGTGGTATCATTATTTCTCACAAAGTTTGTTTAGTCCTTTTAATAGTATTTTATTAGGAATTGTTTTAATTTTATTTTATACAGATGTTTTTTTACCAGAGAACCCTAGTTTTGCTAATATTATTGTAATAATTGTATTAGTTGTAGTAAGTACTTTACTTGAATTTACAGAGGAATATAAGTCAAATAAAGCGGCTCAGAAGTTGAAGGAGTTAGTTGAAACAACTACAACAGTTATAAGAGATGGAAAAAAGATAGATATTCCTTTAAAAATGGTTACGGTTGGTGATATTGTTTATTTATCAGCTGGAAGTATGATACCTGCTGATTTGAGAATTATTGAAGCTAAAGATTTGTATGTTGGACAATCTTCTTTAACAGGAGAGTCAGATTCTGTTAAAAAGGTTGTTAATACGGAAAATGAAGAAGAAATTGAAAGTATATTAGATTTAGATAATATTTGTTTCATGGGAACAAATGTTATTTCAGGTAGTGCAAAAGGGGTAGTTATTAAAGTTGGAGATAGTACTTATTTTGGAAAGATTGCAAAAAGTGTTTCTCCTAACAAGCCTAAAACATCTTTTCAAAAAGGTATTGAGAATATTAGTAAATTATTAATTCGTTTTATGGTTTTGATTATTCCAATAATATTTTTGTTTAATGCATGGAAACATGATTTGCTTACAGCTTTTACATTTGCTGTTGCTATTTCAATAACAATCACACCTTTATTATTACCAGTGATATTGTCTTCTTGTTTATCAAAAGGTGCTGTGAGAATGTCAAAAAAGAAAACTATAGTAAAAAAATTGGATTCAATTCAGAATTTTGGTGCTATGAATATTTTATGTACTGATAAAACAGGAACGTTAACAGAAGATAAGATTGTTTTGGAAAAGTATTTAGATGCTACAGGAAAGACAAGTGATAAGATTTTGAAATATGCATATCTAAATGCAAATTTTCAGACTGGTTTGAAAGGTAACATTGATGAGGCTGTAATTAAAAGAGCTATTGAAAATGGACTTGAAGTTTTAAATGATCAATATGTGAAAGTTGATGAAATTCCATTTGATTTTACTAGAAGAAGATTGTCCGTAGTTGTATCAGATCAGGAAAAAAAGAGATTTGTTATTACTAAAGGTGCGATTGAAGAAATATTATCTATTTGTACATCTGTTGAGATGGAAGGACAAATAGTTAATATGACCGATACAATAAGAAAAAATGTATTATCTATTAGCAAAAAAATGAATAAAGATGGCTTAAGAGTTGTAGGAATTTGCGAAAAGTTTGCTGATGAAAATATGGAAAGCTTTTCTGTTGATGACGAGAGAGGCATGACATTCTTAGGATTTATTGGATTTTTAGATCCACCAAAAGAATCTGCGAGAGAATCTGTGTCTAAGTTAAATAAAGCAGGTGTTAGAGTTATTGTTTTAACTGGTGATAATGTTGATGTTACTAGATGTGTGTGTGATAAAGTTGGCATAAATACTCAAAGAATTGTTGAAGGCTCTGAAATTGATAAGTTACCAGATATGGGAGTTGCTAGATTACTGAGAAAAAATAATATTTTTGCTAAATTATCTCCAATTCAAAAGGCTAGAATAGTTAGAATATTAAGAGACACAGGAAATGTCGTTGGATATATGGGGGATGGAATAAATGATAGTCCTTCTTTATCAAATTCAGATGTTGGAGTTTCAGTAGATACAGCTGTTGATATTGCTAAGGAATCAGCTGATATAATATTGCTTGAAAAAGATTTAAAAGTTTTACTAGATGGGGTAGATGAGGGAAGGCGTACTTTTGCAAATCTTTTAAAATATATAAAACTTGCTACAAGTTTTAATTTTGGAGAAGTTTTATCTGTTATAGTTGCTAGTGTGGCGTTACCATTTTTACCTGAAACACCAATTCAATTATTAGTAGAGGGATTGTTATATGATTTTGGTCAAATGACATTACCTTTTGATAATGTTGATAAAGAATCATTACGTAAGCCAAAAAAGTTTGATATAAAAAGTTTAAAGAATTTTATGCTTTTTATGGGGCCAATTAGTTCTGCTTTTGATTTGCTTGTTTTTGTGTCATTATGGTTTGTGTTAGGAGTGAGAGAGGCAGCTGTGTTCCAAACGATTTGGTTTAGTTATAGTATTGTTTCAAATTTAGCTGGAATGCATATGATAAGGACTGCAAAGGTACCATTTTTCCAAAGTAATGCTCATAAAGCAGTATATGCTTCATCAATTTTATTATCAATAATTGGACTTATATTACCTTTTACTTTCGTAGGTAGAATGATAGGTTTGGTACCAATAGCATATGAATATATCGTTTTAATTTTGACTGTAACAGTATTATATTGTATGATAGCTATAATTGCTAAAAGAATTTATATTCGTAAATATGATGAATGGATTTAAAATTTTGTTATAGAAAGTGTGATTATATGAAAATATTAGTTGGATCAAAGAATCCTGGAAAGATAGCTGGGACAGAGCAGGCTTTTTTGAAGTTTTATAAAGATTGCGAAATTGAAGGAATACCTGTTGATTCTATGGTGAGTGATGAGCCTGTTGATGATGAAATTTACCAAGGTGCTAGAAATAGAGTAGACAACTTAATAAAATATGCTAAAGAAAATGGAATAGAGGCTGATTTTTATGCAGGTGTTGAATCTGGAATAACTAATAGGTTAGGAAAATGGATTATTGTAAATGTGGCAGTTATAAAAGATAATAATGGTTTTGAGTCTTGGGGAACTAGTCCTGGCTTTCCAGTTCCAGATAGATATGTGGATAGAATTATAAAAGAAGATTTAGGAACTGTTATGGATGATATTTTCAATGAAAAAGAATTGCGAAAGGGAAAGGGTGGAATTAGTTTTTTAACACATGATGTTATATCTAGAATTGATTTGACTAAAGATGCTTTTGTAATGGCTTTGACTATGTTTGTGAATGATGATATTTGGAAATAATGTGTGATAATTTCTTAGAAAGTGGAGAAATTTTAGTTTATTAAATAATAAGAAGGATCTGATAAAAAATATATATAATGAAAAACAGAGTTTAAATTAATTAAACTCTGTTTTTATGTTATATAAAAGCTTTTCAAAATTCATATAATATAAATATTTTATTTTTTCTTTTTGTTGATATCATATGTTATTGCATTGTCATTTTCTAAAAAATATTTTGCGTCAGTTGAATTATATTTGATAGGTCCATCGTCGTCTGTCATATTTGTATCAAATTTTGGAGAACCTATAAGTGCTCCTAATACATCGTTTGAAGGTTCTTTTGTTGAAGTTGCTGATTCATAATATTTAGAGAAGTTAAATTGCTTTGGCGTATGTTTTTCTTTATATTTAGAATCTAAGAAGTCAAGTTTTCCTTTACCAACAACCATCTTTCCTTTAATATCTCTTGTTTTGTAAATGATAGCTTTGAATTTTTGAGATTGAACTTTTCCAGCTTTAAAGTTAGATTTGTATGCCCATTGAATGTCTCCATATTTTTGATCGTATGCAGGATCTGAACCATCTTTTGGATTTGTGTTGTAATCCATCTTGAATTTCCACTCACGTTTTTCTCCAAATTCTTTTTCCCACCATTCGTTGTCTTCTGGAGTATTGTTACCAAAGACAATTTTTGTAGTACAGTTAGCAAGAATTGTTTGTCTATAACTTTGACTGTTTGTCATTGTATTGTTTGTTCCAAATTGTGATAAGTTTTGTGCTGATATGATTAATCCAACTCTATATTTTCTAAATAGAGTAAAGAAATCTTCAGTTGCTTTACATACAAATGGAGGAAATTCATCAATATATAAGAAGTGTGGAATCCTTGTTTTTTCTGTTCCAGGTCTTGATATTACAGAGTGTTGCATAAGTAGTAAAGTGAATAGACCAAAGGCTTTGTTTATAGAAGCTCCTAAATCTCCACGTCTTGTACATATTAAAGTAACTTCACCATTTTTTAATGCTTTATCAAAATTTATATTGTTTGTTCTGTTACATAAAATATTTCTTACACCAGGAAAACGAAGCAAGTTTTCAAGTTGTGCACTAGCTGCTTGTAATGATTTTTTTGTTGTTTCTATTCCTGATGAACCGGCATAAAAGTTGTTTTGAAAGTATGTAAGTAATATTTGATATTTTTCTGCAAGTTCTGGAATTTTTTTCATTTTCTCGCAGAATTTTTCAACTAGTTCAAAATTATTTAACATCATAAGTAAGTCTTCTAAGTTAGGTAATAGACCATTATGTGTTTTTGGATATATTTCTTTTAATAATAATGATAAGTTTTCAATTGCTTGTGTTGTGATGTTTTGATAATAAGCTTGTTGTACAGTAACTTCATTTGTTTCATACATTCTTTTTAGAACTGCTGAAATTGAAATAGAAGTTTTTACTGGATCATCAAATACGAATGGGTTTAATCCAATTGAACTCATATCATTAGGATCTACAATATTATATGGAATACTATAATTTTTTAATACTTTTTCTATATGAGAAATTGATTCATAATCTGGAGCAATGTATGTAATACCAAGATTTTTGTAGATGTTCTTTTTACCAGAAGATGTATAAATTAATTTATTTAAATAAGTATTAAATATTTTTTCTTTACCTTGAGTGATATCTAACATGTCAAGAGTAAAGTTGGCGTTTAAATAATCGTTAGAATAAGGTTCTTTAATTGTTGCGATTCCAGTTTTTAATGCTGCGAACCCTAATTCTTTAGAAGCTTCTTTTAAGAAGAACTTCTTTTCTATATCACGAGCAATCATTGGTTCAAAAGCCATTGTCGTTTTTCCTGATCCAGATACACCAACAATAAGAGTAGATTCGAATCTTCTTGATTCGGGAGTTTTTATAGTTTTTCCTGTTTCACCATCTTTACAGATGAACATTTCACAAGTGTATGGCCCGACTTTATCAGATTCTGGTGAAAGTGAGATACCGTTATAATCAGCAACTGAATCTCGAATATCTTTTGTATCTGCCCAACCTGTATACATTTTTTTGAAAACAGGCATGATTGATATAATAGGCAAATACCATGCAAGAGCAGTAAATGCCGGTTTTATAACATCCATAAATCCACCAACAATACCTGTGTAATTAGGTAATGAGAATAAGAATACCCATAAGAATTGGTTAGCCCATTGCATTATCATTGATAATGCTACAATATACAAAGCTATATAATATAGAACAAATAATGAGAATTTTTTTGCATCATCTGTTGCAAACTTGGAACCTGCTCCAAATAAAAAGGCAAATACAGGACAAAGTATAGCAATTGTATATGCGAATGGTCCCCAATATGAAACCGATATTCCTGAGAAACATAAGAATAGCATTTCTACAACTCTGTCAACACAGATATATACAGATATTAATGTTAACACATATGTAAAAAAGGTATTTCTATCAGTTTTTAGCTTTTTTAAAAAAGCGTCTATATATTTCCAAATAAAATTATTAATTGATTTAAACAAAATGTTCACCACTTTCACAAAAATTTACATCTATATTATCCTATAAAAACGGCAAAAATACAATACTTTTTGCGAAAAATGTAGTAAAATTTACTAATAAAAATTCATTCAAATTTATTTACTTGATTACCAAGGATTATAAAAATAAAATACTTGAAATTGAATACTAATATAAATATAATAAAAGATATTTGAGAGAAAGGAAAAATGTATGCTAGAAAAAACAGAAAAAAGATCTGGTGGGAAAAAAGAAACTTTTTTACAGGGTATATTAGTATTAGTATTCTCACAGATATTAATAAAAGTATTAGGCTTGGTTCAGACTTTATATTTAACTAACAGAAAAGGTTTTGGAGATTCTGGAAATGCTATATACATGGGAAGCTATCAAATATATGCTTTGTTACTTTCGATTTCATCTATTGGAATACCAAATGCTATTTCAAAGTTAGTTTCTGAAAGAATTGCAATAGGAGATAATAGTGGTGCTCATAAGGTTTTTAAAGTAGCATTATTGACATTTGGAATAATAGGAATGATTGGAACATTGTTATTATTTTTTGGAGCAGGTTATATTTCAGATATGTGGCTTGAAATTCCAGAGTCAAAAGTAACATTGATGATATTAGCACCTGGTGTATTTTTTGTTGCTATTTCGTCAGTACTTAGAGGATATTTTAGCGGTAGACAGCAAATGAAAGCTACTGCGAATGCACAATCATTTGAACAATTTTGGAAGACTTTACTTACTATTATATTTGTAGAAATTGCTGTAATTTTAACAAGTACAAATACTACATATATGGCAGCAGCAGCTACATTAGCAACTAGTACAGCAATTGTATTTAGTTTTATTTATTTGTATAGATATTATATTAAGGAAAGAAAATTCATTTCTATAAAGAATGAAAATGGGGTAAAAACTGAAAATAAAAGTATTAAAGAAATTGTTAAAACTATTTTATGGATTGCTATTCCAATTTCTTTAACTGCTATATTATCTTCTTTAAATAAATTAGTTGATTCAACAACTGTTGTAAAAATGTTAAAGCCAATATTAGGTGAAGAAGTGGCAAAAGCTAAATATGGTATATTAAGTGCAAAAGTGGATATACTTACATCATTACCACTTGCGTTCAATGTAGCATTTGCTACAGCACTTGTTCCAGCAATATCTGCTGCAAATGCAAAACATGACATGGATACAATTAATAAAAGAGTTTCATTTTCACTTTTGCTTAGTTTGATAATTGGATTGCCTTGTACAGCTGGAATGTTTTTATATGCAAATGAAATATTATTATTACTTTTCCCATATGCAAGTGATGGAGGAATGTTATTAGCAATATCTGCGTTCACTATAATATTTACTATTTTAGCTCAGACTATAAATGGTATTTTACAAGGATTTGGAAAAGTAAAAACACCTGTTATTGCATTAGGAATAGGTGTTATAGCTAAAATTATAGCAAATGTTTTATTAATGCCTATAGAGGGAATTTATGAAAATGGTGCAGCTATTGGGTCTGTATTATGCCATTTAATTTCTTTTATAATAGTATATACAGTATTGATAAAAACAGTTAAATTGAATTTCTCATTATTTGGATTGGCGATAAAACCAATTATAGCAACAATATTGATGTCAGTTATTTCTTATGGAATATATACGGCTGTTAGAATTATATTGCCAATAAGAATTGCTACTATAATTGCTATAATTGTTGCGGTAATTGTCTTTGTAGCTTCATTATTAATTTTGAAAGTGTTTTCAAAGGAAGAAATTGAGATGTTACCCAAGGGAGACAAGGTTTACGCCATTTTGAAAAAAATGCATTTTTGTGAATAAAAATTTTAAAAAATTGCTAAAGTATTGAAAAATTAGTAAAAAAATAAAAAAAAAAGAAGGATTTTAGGTGACTTTGGCGAATAAACATATTGTAGATTTGAAAATCTACATAAATACTAAAATCTATTAGGAGGTAAAAAGATGAACAAAGCTGAATTAATCGCAGCAGTAGCTGCACAAACAGGAGACACAAAAAAAGGTGCTGAAGCAACAATAAATGCTTTCGTAAACACAGTTATGGAATCATTAGCAAAAGGAGATAAAGTTCAATTAGTTGGATTCGGTTCTTTTGAAGTTAGAAAAAGAGCAGCTAGAAAAGGAAGAAACCCACAAACTAAAGAAGAAATTAAAATACCTGCATCAAAAGCTCCAGTATTCAAAGCTGGTAAAGCATTAAAAGATTTAGTAAATAAAAAATAATCAGTTTTGAAAAATAAATGATTATATGAATTCATATAAAAAAGGCATAGTGATATGCCTTTTTTTCATGTTCAAAAATAAGCATTAGTCGAATATTTCTATATTAAAGTTTTGGTTGGAATATTAATAAAATATAATGATAGAAAACTGATTTAATGTGTATTATTAATAAAAATAAAGGTCTATTAAATAAAAGAAAAGGGAGACACAATGAATGTGTCTCCCTCGGTGCTGGGAAGGATTACAGGTGAGTATAATCCTTGAACAGATACGGTTTTACCTGCTCATAGAGCTTTTTCATATGCTCCAGATTACTTCCTACTACCTTAAACTCACGATACTTCATATACCGAGAGCTGTGTTCCTTCCGGAACCCTTCTTGGATTTGACGATCTTCCTTCTTGTCTTTCTTGGTCATAGCCAAGTAAAAATCGACAAAATCGAGACTAACGTGTTCACAAATTTGAGGAATGTCCTCAAATTTCACTAAGCCTCTTACAACGTACTTTTGCTGCCGTAATACCATAATGCAGCACCTCCTAAAAAAGTAATTGTGAACCTTATGGTTCGACATGTTCATTATACCATAGATTATTGGCTTTTTCAAATTTATTGAATTAACCTATTGAAAAATGTAATCAAAGATGATAAAATACATACATTCATAATAAAAACATTGAAAAGGACACGATAAATAGAAAATACTTTAAGAGAGCTAGTGGTTGGTGTGATACTAGTAAGGATATTTATTTATTATCACCTTGGAGTTATGTATCTGAATAAAGTAAGATATATCGCGTAATTGCGTTAAAGATTTTGAGAGAATTTTATTTAAAATTAATTTAGGTGGTAACGCGGAGCAATTCGTCCTATTCGGGATGAGTTGCTTTTTTGTATTTTATTTAATATTACAACTTTTGTGATTAAATTATTTATATAAAAAATCAAATTGGTTGTTTGATATTAAAGAACATATGAATAAGTGATTTAGAAATGGTGGCAATTATAAAAACAATGTTTTATTAAGATAAATAAGAAAGGGGAGCTAATATGGAAGAGATATTACAAAGATTAAAAGAGCTTGGAATACAATATGAATTGATTGAACATAAAGCTGTTTTTAATATGGAAGAAATGGATGCACTTGGAAAGGATTTCTTTAAAGGTGCAACTATATGTAAGAATTTGTTTTTAAGAGACCAAAAAGGTAAAAGACATTTCTTAGTAACTATGAAAGAAGAAAAACAAGCTAATCTTGCCGAAATTGCTAAATCTTGTTTAGCAACGAAATTGAGTTTTGCTTCTGAAGAAAGATTAAAAAAATATTTAAATTTAACACCGGGTGCGGTTACTCCTCTTGCGATTATTAATGATGAGCAAAAGGCTGTTGAAGTTATTTTAGATAAAGATTTATTTAAAGAAGAAAAGATTGGTGTACATCCAGGTGTAAATACTGCAACTGTTATAATTTCTCCAGCTGATTTGGAAAAATATATTAAAGCTAATGGTAATAAATTAAAAATGATGTAAAAATTATTAACAGTTATTAAATATGTATAAATATAAAATAAATGCAGAGACGTAAATAAAATTATAGGAGGAAAGAAAATGAGTGAAGAAAAATTAGATTATAGTAAAACTCTTAATTTGCCAAAAACTAATTTTCAAATGAGAGCTGGTTTGCCAGAGAAAGAACCAAAAATTTTAGAAGAAGTGTTTGAGAAACAACACATTTATGAAAAAATGTTAGAGAAAAATAAAGGTAAAACACCTTTTGTATTGCATGATGGACCTCCATATGCTAATGGTGAAATTCATATAGGACATGCTTTAAATAAAGTTTTAAAAGATACTATTGTTAGATATAAGAATTTAAGAGGTTATTGGACTCCTTTTATTCCTGGATATGATACACATGGTATGCCAACAGAAAAAAAGGCTATTCAATTATTAGGACTAAATAGAGATGAAATTCCTGTAAATACTTTTAGAGATACTTGCAAGAAGTTCACTATGGATTATAAGGATAAACAAACAGAAGGATTTAAAAGACTTGGTGTTTTAGGTGATTGGGAACATCCTTATATTACATATCAACCTCAAATGGAAGCTAAACAAATTGGTGTTTTTGCTGATATGTATAAAAAAGGATATATATATAAAGGATTAAAACCAGTTTACTGGTGTACTGATTGTGAAACAGCTTTGGCTGAAGCTGAAATTGAATACAAAAATGTAAATTCAAATACAGCATATGTTAAATTTCCAGTTAAAGATGCTAAAGGAAAATTTGATGAGAAAAATACTTTTGTTGTTATTTGGACAACAACACCTTGGACTTTACCTGGAAATACAGGAATTACAATAGGTGGAGATTTTGATTATAGTTTTGTTAAAGTTGGTGAAGAAATTTTAATTATGGCTTCTGCTTTAGTTGAAACTGTTATGAAAATTGCTGAAATAAATGAATATGAAGTTGTAAATGAAATGAAGGGGTCTGAATTAGAAGGTGTTATGTGTAGACATCCATTCTTGGATAGAGATTCAAAAGTTGTATTAGGAAGCCCTGAGACAGTTGACGTTTCTTTAGATACTGGTACTGGTGCAGTTCATACAGCTCCTAGCTATGGTAAAGAAGATTATTTGTGCGGATTAAAAAATGGATTAGATATTATAGTTTGCGTTGATGGTAAAGGTCATCAAACTGCTGAAGCTGGTCCTTTTGCTGGTATGTATTATGCTAAATCAGATAAAGAAATTATAAAATATTTAGATGAAAAAGGATTATTACTTGCAAGTCAAGTTGTAAATCACTCTTATCCACATTGTTGGAGATGTAAAAATCCAATTATATTCAGAGCTACAAGTCAATGGTTTGCTTCTGTTGATGGATTTAGAAAAGAAACTTTAGATGCAATAAAAACTGTTAAATGGTATCCTGCATGGGGTGAAGAAAGAATTTCTAAGATGGTTGAAGAAAGAAATGATTGGTGTATTTCTCGTCAACGTACTTGGGGAGTTCCAATTCCAGTATTTTATTGTAAGAACTGTGAAAAAGAATATGTTACAACAGATAGCTTGAAAAAGGTTCAAGATATTTTCAGAGAAAAAGGTTCAAATGCATGGTTTGAAATGTCTGAAAAAGAATTAATGCCAGAGGGAGCTAAATGTTCTTGTGGTTGTACAGAATTTAAGAAAGAAACAGACATTATGGATGTTTGGTTTGATTCTGGTTCAACTCATGAATCAGTTTTAGCTGAAAGAGGATTACCACCAGCTGATTTATATTTAGAAGGTAGTGATCAATATAGAGGATGGTTCCAATCTTCAATGTTAACATCTGTTGCAACAAAAGGTAAAGCTCCTTATAAAGAGGTTGTAACACATGGTTATACAATTGATGATCAAGGCAGAAAAATGTCTAAGTCTATTGGAAATGTTATAGCACCTCAAGAAATTATAAATGAATCTGGTGCTGATGTTTTAAGACTTTGGGTATTATCATCTGATTATAAATCTGATGTTAGTGTTTCAAAAGCAATTATAAAACAAGTTACAGAAGTTTATAGAAAAATACGTAATACTGCTAGATATATTCTTGGAAATACATATGATTTTCAAGTTAACTTACCAGTAGTATATGAAGATTTAATGGAAATTGATAAATGGGCTTTAACAAGATTAAATAAATTAATTAAAGATTGTATAAAAGCTTATGATGAATATGAATTCCATAATGCATATCAAGCAATAAATCAATTTTGTGTTGTTGATATGAGTACTTTCTATTTAGATATTATAAAAGATAGATTATATACTTCTAAGGCCGATTCTTTGGAAAGAAGATCAGCTCAAACTGTTATGTATGAAATATTAGATGCATTAGTTAAAATTTTAGCACCTATGACATGCTACACAGCTGAAGAAATTTGGCAAGCAATGCCTCATAGAGATGGAGAAAATGTTGAAAGTGTTATGCTTACAAATTACCCTGAATATAATCCTAAATATGAAAATCCAGAATTGGAAGCTAGATGGGATAAAATAATTGCTTTAAAAGAAGAGGTTTCTAAAAAACTTGAAGAAGCAAGAATGGAAAAAGTAATTGGTCATTCATTAAATGCAAAAGTTACTTTATATGCAACAGAAGATAAATATGAAGAATTATTAAAAGATGCAGATCTTTTAACTTCAGTATTTATTGTTTCAAAAGTTGAAGTTGATAATAATAAAAGAGAAGATGATGGTGAAATTGGAATAAAGGTTGAAGCAGCTGATGGAGAAAAATGCGAGAGATGCTGGATGTATTCAGAAACTGTTGGAAAAGACCATAATCACCCAACACTATGTAAGAGATGTGTTGACAATTTAGAATAAAAAGTGTATAAATATATTTGTAAAATTAATCAAGATATGTTAAAATCTTTATATTAGTTAAGCAAATAGGTTGGAGGAAATAAATAATGAGCGTTTTAATGAATGTTTTGTCAGTAATATATGTACTTTGTTGTATATTTATAATAGTATTAGTTCTTTTACAAAAAAGTGAAAAAGGTGGAGCTTCAGAAAGTATAATGGGATCTTCAGGAAATAATTTCTATGAGAAAAATAAAGGAAGAACTCGTGAAGGAAAATTAAAAAATTATACAATCTTATTTTCTGCTATATTTGTAATTTTAACAATAGTACTTTCTATTTTAAATATGGCTATATAGTTTTAAATGAAAAAAGAATGGAGCGGTGAAGTCATGTATTCATCGCTTCTTTTGTTTATGGAGAGGTTATGGAAGAGAAAGAAGTAATAATTGGTGTTTTTAATGCACATGAAAGAGGTTTTGGATTTGTCACACCAGAAGGTGATGAAGAACAAAAAGATATTTTTATTCCAGCGAAAAGTGTTAATGGTGCTTTGAATGAAGATGTTGTTGAAGTTGAAATTGTTGATGAATCTGGAAAAAGTAAAGAAGGAAAAGTTGTAAAAATTATAAGAAGAGGAAAAGATACTTTAGTTGGTACTTTCCAAAATTCTAGAAATTTTGGCTTTGTTGTTCCTGATGATAAAAAATTTGGAAGTGATATTTTTATTTCTAAAAAACATTTTGGAAAAGCCAGAAATAATCATAAAGTTGTTGTAAAAATAACTAAATATCCTGAAAAGGGAAGAAAAGCAGAAGGCGAAATTATAGAAGTTATAGGAAATGTTAATCAGGCTGGAGTAGATATGCTTAGTTTGATTAAAGAATATAAATTGCCTGCAAGATTTCCAGAAGATGTTGTTACAGAAGCAAAATCTTTTGGCGATAAAATAGATATGAAGGATGCTAAGAATAGAGTTGATTTGCGTGATAGAATTGTTTTTACAATTGATGGTGAAGAGGCTAAAGACTTAGATGATGCTATAATGATTGAAAAAACATCTGATGGAAAACATTATATTTTAGATGTTCATATTGCTGATGTTAGTCATTATGTGAAGGATAGATCTAAATTAGATAGAGAAGCTAGAATAAGAGGTACAAGCATTTATATGTTGGATCGTGTTATTCCAATGCTTCCAAGAGAGCTTTCAAATGGGTTATGTAGTTTGAATGCAGGTCAAGATAGGTATACTTTGTCTGTTCAAATGGAAATAGATGAAGATGGAAATGTAGTTGCTTCTGATATTTATAAAGGGATTATTAGAGTAACTGAAAGAATGAGTTATACTGATGTTCAGAAGATTCTTGATGGAAGCGATGAACAGGTATTAAAAAGATATAGTAAGTATATTAGCCATTTTAAATTGATGGAAGAGTTGGCTATAATATTGAAAAATAAAAGAATGAAACAAGGATATTTAAATCTTGATGTCCCTGAGAGCAAGATAGTTTTAGATAATGTTACTGGAAAATGTATTGATGTAAAAAAATATGAAACGAGTTTTGCTAATGAAATAATTGAGCAATTTATGCTTACTGCAAATGAAACTGTTGCTGAGAGATTTTATTGGCTTGAAGTTCCTTTTATATATAGGGTTCACGAAGAACCTGATATTGACAAGGTTAAGGAATTAAATAAATTTTTATTTAACTTAGGTTATAAGATTCATATTAGTCAAGATACAATACATTCTTCTGCTTTTTCAAAAGTACTTGAAGAGGTTAAAGGAAAACCAGAAGAAAAAGTTGTTTCTAATTTAATATTAAGAACTCTTAAGGTGGCTAAGTATGATAGCGAAAATCTAGGTCATTTTGGTATTGCGGGAAAATATTATTGTCACTTTACTTCACCAATCAGAAGATATCCAGATTTATTTATTCATAGGGTAATTTCTGAGTATTTTACAAGTTCTGAAAAACAAAAAGAGAGATTTGCAGAGAAAGCCCCTAAGTATGCAAAAAATTCTTCAGAAAGAGAGAAAGTTGCCCAAAAGGTTGAAAGAGAAGCTGAAAGTATGAAAAAAGCTGAATTTATGGAAGATAAGATTGGAAATGTATATGATGGTATTATTTCTTCTGTAACTAATTTTGGAATATTTGTTGAACTTGAAAATACAATAGAAGGATTAATTAGATTTGAAGACTTAGGTAATGAATATTTTATTTATAATGAAACAAATAGAACTTTAATTGGTGAAAAATCAAATAAGGTTTATAAAATTGGTGATAAAGTTAAAATTGAAGTAATAAAAGCTAGTAAGGAAGCAAGAGAAATTGATTTTGCATTAGTAGATACAGATGATAATGAAAAAAATGTATAAAAAAACTTTATATTTGTTTAAAAGTATAATATAATACCATTGATAAAAAATGGACTAAAGTATATTAGAATTTAGATATTTACTGAGATTGAATATTTCAGTAGAGGAGGATTTTATGGATAGAAGAAGTGGAAGAACTTCATCAAATGGTGGGAAAAGAAGTACTAGTTCAAGAGCTAGAACTAGTCAAAGTTCTGAGACAAGAAAAATTAGAACTGTATCTGATGAAACAAAAAAATATAAATTTGATGAAAACGAATTAAGAAATGCTTCAACTAAGGTAAGAAAACCAGTAAAGAATGGTAAAAAAGGTAAGAAGAAAAATTCAAAAAAGAATAAAGTGTGGTCAGTAATTAAGAAAATTCTTATAGCAATATTGATTTTAGGAATATTGGCTGGACTTATTTTAGCTGGTATTTTAGCTGGTATTTTCTTCGGATTCTTTGGTGCTGATTTTAAGATGACTAAAGAAGACTTGACAATTGAATTTAGTAATTCAGAGGTTTATGATGCTGATGGAAATTTATTGTGTGAGTTAAATGGCAATGAAAAGAGAAAAATAATTAGCTTAGAGCAGATGCCAGAGTATTTACCTAAAGCATATGTAGCAATAGAGGATGAGAGATTTTATGAACATAGTGGTGTTGATATAAAGAGAACTGGTGCAGCAACTGTTACATATCTTGTAAATGGTGGTAAATCTTCATTTGGTGGTAGTACAATAACACAACAGCTTGTAAAGAATATTACTGATGAGGATGAAGATTCTGCATTAAGAAAAGTTAAAGAGATGGCAAGAGCTATTCAAATAGAAAAAGAGATTTCTAAAGATGATATATTGGAATTATATTTGAACATTATATTTGTTGGAGGAAATAATATTAATGGTGTTGAATTAGGAGCTGAATATTATTTTAATAAGAGTGCATCAGAGGTTACTGTTGCTGAGGCTGCTTTTATGGCTGGTATAAACCATACACCTAATTCATATAATCCTTATATAGGAACTGAAGAAGAGAAAGCTAACCATATTGAAAATGGTAAAAAGAGAACAAAAGTTGTTTTAAATAAAATGTTAGAACTTGGGTATATAAGTCAAGAACAATACGATGAAGCTAATACTGAAGTTGATAATGGTTTACCTTTTGCGCAAGGCTCTTTGGTATCAGGAGTTGTATATACAGCTCATACTGAAGCAGCTATTAATGAAATAGTAGAACAAATGATGTCTGAAAAAGGTATGACTAGAGAAATGGCTGAAACTAAGATTTATGGTGGAGGTTACAAAATTTATACAACACAAGTATCAAGTATTCAAAATACAATGCAAGAAGAAATGGCAAAAGATAAATATATAATGTCAGGTAAAGATAAAAATGCAGATGGAACTTTAGTTAATGAACAATCTCAAGCTGCTATGGTAGTTATTGAACCATCTACTGGAAAAGTTGTTGGTTGTGTTGGTCAACTTGGAGTAAAAACAGCAAATGGAAACTGGAATAGAGCAACTCAATCTGCAAGACAGATTGGTTCTGCAATGAAACCAATTGCTGTAATTGGACCTGCAGTTCAAGAAGGTGTTATTTCACCTGCATCTGTTTATGATGATAAACAAACAAGTGAATTTAGTGTTGATGGAAAGCCATGGCCTAAAAATTATTATGGTTCTTTCTATGGAAAACAAACTGTAAGAGAAGCAATAAAAATATCTGGAAATGTTATACCTGTTAGAATTTTAAATCAAATTGGTGTTTCAAAATCAGTTGAATATTTAAATAAAATGAATATGAAAGTACAATCAACAACTGGGTTGTCTTTGGCACTTGGTTCTGCTGAATTTACACCGTTACAAATGGCAGCAGCATATGCAACAATTGCAAATGATGGAACATATATAACTCCAACATTCTATACAAAAGTTGTCGATTCAGCTGGAAATACAGTAATTGAACCACATCAAACAAAAACAGAAGTGTTTGGAAAATCTGAATCTTATATAATTAAGAGTATTTTAACTGAACCAGTTGTGGGAGTTGCAACAGCTGCTACACATGGTAGAGGTGGTACGGCTACTTATTGTAAAATACCAGGTATGGATGTTTGTGCTAAAACCGGTACAACTGATGATGATTTTGATAGATGGCTTTGCGGATTTACTTCTTATTATGCAGCTGCTTGTTGGTATGGATATGATAGAAATGAGGAAGTTAAATATACGAAAGCATCACCAACTAACCCAGCTGGAGGTATTTGGTCAGCTGTTATGAAGTCAATTCATACAGGGTTAGAGCCTAAGACATTTGTTAAACCTGATGATGTTGTTCAAGCTACAGTTTGTCATGATTCAGGATTATTACCTTCTGCAGGATGTACGAATTTAGTTACAGATTGGTTTATAAAATCAAAAGTTCCAACAGAAAAATGTGGAACAGCGAATTTAGATAAAGAATATGCAATTTGTGAGGAGTCAGGATTATTAGCGATTGAAGGAGTTTGTCCAAGTGTAATATACAAAAAGGCGAGTGATGGAGAAACAATTCCAAAAGAATCATGTAATATTCATAAGAAGCCAGAAAAGACTCCAGAACCAACAGTTACACCAAGACCTTCTGTTGAGCCAACACCTTCACCATCAGTGTCACCAAGCCCAGAGCCATCTGTATCACCAACGGCTCCACCAACTCCGGATCCAAGTCCAGAGCCAACGGCAAAACCTGATCCATCTGAAACTTAAATAATAAATGTAATAGAATGATAAGGTGTACAAAGTTAGTACACCTTATCTATAAATGAATGGAGGAAATTCAATGGAGTTAAAATTATATAATACTCTTTCAAGACAAAAAGAAGTGTTTAAACCGATAGATGATAAAGCTGTGAGAATATATACATGTGGACCAACAGTGTATTATTATGCTCATATTGGAAATTTAAGAAGTTATTTGTTTATGGATAATTTGAGAAGAGTTCTTAAGTATAATGACTATGAATTACAACATGCTATGAATATTACCGATGTTGGTCATTTAGTGTCTGATGCTGATGAAGGCGAAGATAAAATGATGAAAGCAGCACGTAGAGAGAATAAAGATCCATATGAAATTGCTGAATTTTATATGAATAGATTTTTAGAAGATTTAGAAAAATTAAATGTCTCTAGACCAGAAATTATTTGTAGAGCTACTGAACATATTAAAGATATGGAAGAGTATGTTCAAAAAATAATTGAAAATGGTTATGCGTATGAAACAAAGGATACTATTTATTTTGATACATCAAAATTAGATAAATATGGAGTTTTATCTAATATTAAAATTGATGAACAAAAAGCTGGAGCAAGAGTTGAGTTTGATGATGAAAAGAGAAATGTAACTGATTTTGCTTTGTGGATTAAAGCACCAGAAAATCATATTATGAAGTGGGATACTTTCTGGGGAAAATGTTATCCAGGTTGGCATATTGAATGTTCTGCAATGAGTAGAAAATATCTTGGAGAACTTTTTGATATACATACTGGTGGAATCGATCACATTCCAATTCATCATGAAAATGAAATTGCTCAAAGCAAAGGATATTCAGGCCATATTCCTGCTAATTGGTGGATGCATTGTGAATTTTTACTTGTTGATGGTGGAAAGATGTCAAAGAGTTTAAATAATATTTATACTTTGGAAGATTTGAAAAATAAAGGATTTTCACCACTAGATTATAAGATGTTTACATTCACATCACATTATAGAAATAAATTGAATTTTACTTGGGAGTCTCTAGAGTCTGCAAAAACTGCTTTGTTTAGATTGAAAGATGGATATCAAAAACATGCTGAAGGAAGTGAAGATGTTGATGATTCAGTTATTAATGAATATGAAACAAAATTCCATGAAGCTATAAATGATGATTTAAATATGCCTCAAGCAATGAGTGTTGTTTGGGATGTTATAAAAAATCCTATTAAATCAAAAAAATTTGCAGAATTATTGAGAAAATTCGATCAAGTTCTTGGCGTTAAGATTGATGAAAAAGAAGAAATCGAATTACCAAAAGAAATTGAGGATATAATAGAAGAGAGAAAACAGGCTAGAACTGATAAAGATTGGAATAAATCAGATGAATTAAGAGATAAACTATTTGATTTAGGATATGTTGTAAAAGATACTAAAAATGGAATGGAAGTAACATTAAAATAGTTTTTGAAAATATGTAATAAATAGAAAGGAATTGAGAAATGAGGTTTGTAACAAAAGAAACAGAACAAGAATATACAGAGTTTTTAGAAAGTCATGAGCGTTGTAATTTTCAACAGTCTTTGGAATGGGGAAAAGTTAAAACTAATTGGATAAAAGAAGTAGTTTTAGCTGAAGATGAAAATCATAAAATAATCGGATCTATATGTGTTTGGATTAGAAAAATGCCTATTTTCGGTAATATGATGTATTCTTCAAGAGGTCCTGTTTGTGATATTCATGACAAAAAGGTATTGGAACAATTAACTGATGGAATAAAAGAATTAGGAAAAAAATATAATGCCTTTGTTTTGAGAATTGAACCAGATATAAAAAAAGATGATCAAGAATTTAGAAAGATAGTTGAAGAAATTGGTTATAAAATAAAAGATGATGCTAAAGATTTTAAAGATGAGATACAACCTCGTTTCGTATTTAGATTAGATATAAAAGGTAAAACTGAAGATGAAGTGTTAGCAGGATGCCATCAAAAAACTAGATATAATATTCGTTTAGCTAAGAGAAAAGGTGTTGTTGTTAAAGAGGGAACAAGAGAAGATTTAAAAGATTTTCATAAAATAATGATTGAAACAGGTAGTAGAGATGGATTTATTATTAGATCATTAGATTATTTTGAAAAAATGTATGACGAATTAGCTCCAAAACATATGAAATTACTTATGGCATATTATGAGGATAAGCCTATTTCAGGAATTATTCCAATTATGTATGGAAATAAGACTTGGTATTTATATGGCGCAAGTAGCAATCAACATAGAAATTTAATGCCTAATTATTTACTACAATGGGAAATGATAAGACAAGCTATTCAAAATAAATGTGATATATATGATTTTCGCGGAGTTTCCGGGGTTGTAGATGAAACACATCCACAATACGGATTATATAGATTTAAAAAAGGATTTGGTGCTGAGTTCACTGAGTTTATTGGGGAAGTTTATTGGCCATTTAAACCTTTAACTTACAAATTATATAAAATTGCAGAAAAAACATTTAGAACATTAAGAGATTGGAAAAGAAGAATAAAAGAACATAAGAAATAGGAGAAAATTATTTGAAAATATTAGAAGTTAATTCAGAGGATTTAAAACATAATATTGAAGTAATAAAGAAAAGAGCAAATAAAACAAAAGTAATTGCAGTTGTAAAGGGAAATGCTTATGGTTTAGGCTTAGAAAAATTTGTAAATTTTTTAGTGAAAAATGGAATTAATTATTTTGCTGTTTCATCAGTTGAGGAAGCTGTTGAACTTGCTAGTTTTAATATGAATATAAAGATCTTATGTATGGAAGCTACATCTATTGAAAGTGATTTAAGATTATTATTAGATAAAGATATAATTATTACGATTGATAATTTTAAAGCTGGTGTATTATTAAATAAATTGGCTAGAAGTCAAAAAAAGAAAGCTACAGTTCATTTGAAAATTGATACAGGTTTTTCTAGGTATGGATTTGATTTTTCAAATAAAGAAGAAATTTTGAATACTGTTTTGGAAAATCCATCAATATTGGTTGAAGGAGTGTATTCTCATTTTTCGTCATCTTATTTAGATAATGGATATACTGATTTACAGCTCAATAGATTTTTGGAAATTAAGAATTTCTTGGAAGAAAAAAATATAAAAATTCCAATTTATCATATTGCAAATTCATCGGCTTTTTTAACAAGAGAAGACACTTTTTTGGATGCTGTTAGAATTGGTTCGGCTTTTTTAGGCAGAATATCAGTCAAAAATAATATTGGACTTAAAAGAATTGGTATGTTAAAATCAAATGTAGTTGATATAAAAAGTATTGATAAAGGTGCACCAATTGGGTATTCAAATTCAGTTATTGCAAAAAGAAATATTAAAATAGCTGTTGTTCCTTTGGGGTACGCAGATGGTTTTAATGTGGAAATTAGTAATGATACTTTCAAATTTGTAGATAAATTAAGAATTTTAAAAAATTCGATTAGAAATCTATTTAAAGATAATAGAATTTATGTGAATATAAATGATTATAAGTGTCTTGTCCTTGGCAGGATCGGGATGAATCATTTTGTTGTAGATATTACAGATAAGCAGATAAAACTGAATGATGAAGTAAAAATAGATGTATCACCAATATTAATTAGTAGTAGAATAGAAAGGGAATACAAGTAATGGAAAAAACGAAGAAAATTGGATTTTTTAAAAGATTAAAAATGGCAATTTTTGAACTTGAAAATTATATTCAGTTTATAAGTGAGAAATCTGGAAAAGCTATATTTTATAGTTTAAAACTTGTTATTATTTTATCATTTATAATAGTAGCTGCTAATGCTATTTTTGTATATGCAAAGTATAATAATCCAACAAATTATTTAGATAATATAGTTCCAAATTTTGTGTATCAAGATTCAAAATTAGAAATAGACAAAGATGATTTGACAACTGATGAAAAAAAATCTACTGCAGAAGTTATGAAGCAGTTGTCACCATCTATAAAAAAAATTTTTAGTGGACAAACATATTCAAAAACTGATTTGATGCAATATGTACAAGAGAATGAAAGAAATATAGTTATTATAGGTGTGGCTGTTGTGTTTATAGAGGGAATATTTGATTTGTTTATATTCTGGATTATGATAGCTATTTTAACATCTTTTATTGGATGGATAGTATTAAAGTTTTTAAGAATTAAAATGAAATATTCAAGGTTATATGCTCTATCAACATATGCATCAACATTGTCAATAATATTGACAGTTATATATACAATGTTAAATACTTTCTTTGGAGTATATATAGATGTATTTGATTATTTATCAATGCTTATATCTTATATATATATTACAGCAGTTATTTACATGATAAAATCAGATTTAATTAAACAACAACTTGAACTTATTAGAATAGCTACTGTTCAAGCTCAAGTAAAAGAGCAATTAGATAAAGAAAAAGAAAAAGAGGAAGAAGAAAAAAGAAAAAAGCAGGAAGAACCTCAAGGTGAGAAAGAAAATGGATCAGATGAAGGCTCTGATAAAAAGGAGAAAGAAAAATCTGATGGAGAAAATAATGCTTATGATGATGAACCTGATGGCTCAGAAATTTAGTTCTTGAAAGGAAGAAGTAAAATGAGTAACCCTAAAAAAAATAAGAAGAAAAATGGAAAGTTAATACTTGGAACTATTTTTGTATTAATTATTGTGGCTGTTACTGTTGGTATTTTGATTTATAGAGAAAATAAAGCAAAAGCTAATGAAATAACATATGATCAATTATATCAAGATATTATTGATAAAAAAGTTGAGAAAATTGAAATGACAGTTGGTGGAGCTACTGTTACAGTTAAATATAAAGATGCTCCAGAAGGTGAAGAAAAAACAACTAATGTTAATTCACTACAACCATTTATGGAATTTGTAAATGAACAATTGCAAGAAAATCCAGATATGAAAGTTGATTTAAAAATGCCTAACAAATTTGTTTCTTTCTTTGAAAATTTTGTTAGTTTTATTCCAACTATATTGTTAGTTGCTTTAATGATAATGATATTTCAAATGCAAGGACTTGGAGACAAAGGAAAAGTATATGGCGGTGATGAAGAAAATTCAACAGATGTTAAGTTTAAAGATGTTGCTGGTTTAGATGAAGAAAAAGGTGAACTTATTGAAATTGTTGATTTCTTGAAGAATCCAAAGAAATTTCAAAGTATGGGAGCCAAGATTCCAAGAGGAATTTTGTTATATGGTAAGCCTGGAACTGGTAAAACTTTAATAGCTAAGGCTATTGCGGGCGAAGCAAATGTTCCATTTATATCAATGAGTGGATCTGAATTTATTGAAATGTTTGCTGGATTAGGAGCTTCAAGAGTAAGAAAGTTATTTGAAAAAGCTAAAAAAATATCTCCTTGTATAGTTTTTATAGATGAGATTGATGCTATTGGTTCAAGAAGAACAAGCAATAGTGGTGCTGAATCAGAAAATAATCAAACATTGAATCAGTTACTTGTTGAAATGGATGGTTTTGAGTCTAATGAAACAGTAATTGTTTTGGCAGCAACTAATAGACCAGAAATGCTTGATAAGGCTTTATTAAGACCTGGAAGATTTGATAGACAAATTACAATTCCAGCACCTGATTTATTAGGAAGAGAAGAAATATTAAAATTATATACTAAAGATAAGAAGGTTGCTGAAGATGTTAATTTAAGAGAATTAGCTGGTGATACTGCTGGATTTACAGGAGCAGAGTTATCTAATTTATTAAATGAAGCTGCAATTTTGGCAACAAGAAATAATCATAAAGTTATTGAAAAATCTGATATTGAGGCTGCTGTTAAAAAAATAACAGTTGGACTTGAAAAACATAATAGAGTTATTTCAGAAAAGGATAAGAAATTGACTGCATATCATGAAGCAGGTCATGCTGTTGTTAGTAAGTTCTTAGAGACACAAGACAATGTAAAAGAAATTTCAATTATTCCTAGAGGTTTAACAGGTGGATATACAATGTATAAAACTAATGAAGATAAGTTTTATGTTTCTAAGACTGAATTGGAAGAAAAAATGATAGCATTACTTGGGGGAAGGGCTGCTGAAAAAATTGCTTTAAATGATATTTCAACAGGTGCAAGTAATGATATAGAAGTTGCTACTGGAATTGCTAAAGATATGATTACTGTGTATGGTATGAGTAATTCTTTAGGACCAATTTCTTTAAAAGTTGATGAACCATATGAATTACAAATTTATGGTGAAGATATTGTTGATGAAGTTGGAAATCAAGTTAAGCAATTAGTTGATAATGCATACATTCAGGCTCAAAAAATTCTTTTAGATAATATAGATATATTACACAGAGTTGCAACTACATTATTAGAAAAAGAAACTATATCTGAGGAAGAATTTGATAGTTTTTTTGAAAATAGATAATTGGAGTTTGTTATGAGTGAAGAAAAGAAAAAACGTAGAAAGAAAAAAAGAAAAATTGGAACTGGAACTTTAATAATTTTCGCTGTAATTTGTATTGTATTAGCAGTTTTTTCATTAGTTCATGATTTTAAGAAAATGAATAGAGCAGCAGGATATAGTGAAAGAATATTAAATTTATATTTGAATTCAAATGATAAAAAATAAGGAGGAAAATACGAATGAAAAGAAAGAGCTCTAGTCAAATAAAAAATATGCTTGTTTGGTTAGCAATTCTTATATTAGTAATATTAATTGGATTAATAATATTTGTACTTAATGTAAATATAGAAAGTACAAGTTCTAATGATCAACCAGAAAATCAAGTCCAAAATGTTGTTGAGGATCCAAATTCTAATTTGATTGCTACTGATGCTGTTGAGGGAATTGAATATAACATTATTGCCAAAGATGATCTAGCTTCTTATGAGATTGTTTTGAAAGATAAAAAGTTGTATTTTAATGTTATTGATGAAAACAAATTTTTAGGTAAGTTTTCTAAAAGTAAAGTTACAGATATAGAAAATGAAATAGCAATTCATGATTATAAAATAACTAATATATATGTTGGAAAATACAACGAAGATGAGTATTTATTAGCTCTTACAGAAGATGGAGCTTTAGGTATAATGAATATAAATGATGCTGTTGAAGAAAATGTTTTTAGAATAAAAAATCAGTTAATAACATTAGGTAAAGGAAAAATTGTTAATGTAGATAACGGGATTAAGGTATATGACAATAAAGAAGAAGAAACTATGATAATTGAAGCTGATGATGGAAAAAAATATAATTTAGATAATTTTGTCGAAGAAAAATAGCTTAAAAGGCTTGCAATTAGTGAGAAAAGATTGTATAATGATTAAGGCAAAATATTTTACAGGAGAGTGGAAGCAAATTCCACTCTTTATTTGTATAATTAGGAGGAAAAATATTGGCTGAAAATAGTATTGAAAAAAAGACCAAAGAACTTTTAGAAAAAATTATATTGGACTTGGGTTATGAATTATATGATATTGAATATGCTAAAGAAGGAAAAGAATATCATCTTTGTATTTATATTGATAAACCAGGTGAAGGTATATCAATAAATGATTGTGAAAAAGTAAATGATGCTATAACTGATGTGTTAGATAAAGCAGATTTTATTAAAGATCAATATTTTCTAGAAGTTTCATCAACAGGTTTAGAAAAGAATCTTAGAAAAGATGAACATTTTCAAAAACAAATTGGAAATAAGATTGAAGTTAAATTATTTTCAAAATTGAATAATCAAAATGTTTTTGAAGGAATATTGAAAGAATTCAATAATGAATATTTAATTATTGAAACAGAAGATTCTGAAGTAAAGATAGATAGAAATAAAATTTCAACTGCAAAAACAGTTTATAATTGGAATGAAGAATAATAAAAGAGATAAGGAAAGGAATGTGATTAAAAAAATGAAAGCAATTGATATGAAAGAATTACTTATTGCTATGAAGGATTTAGAAGAAGAAAGAGGAATAAAGAAAGACTATTTATTAGATTCATTAGAAATGGCTCTTGTTACAGCTTATAAAAAGAACTTTGATTCTGCTGATAATGTTAAAGTTGTAATAGATAGAGAAACTGGTGAAACACATGTATATTCAAGCAAAATGGTAGTTGAAGCTGTTAAAGATAGCTGTTTTGAAATTTCATTAGATGCTGCTAGAAAAGTAAGCAAAAAATATGATATTGGTGATGTTGTTGATGTTGAAATAGTTCCAAAGAATTTTGGAAGAATTGCTGCACAAACAGCAAAGCAAGTTGTTGTTCAAAAAATAAGAGAAGCTGAAAGAGAAATAGTGTATACAGAATTTAGTGATAAAAAAGGTGAGATTGTTACAGGGCTTATTCAAAAAACTGATGGAAATGCAATTGTAGTTGATTTAGGAAAAGTTGAAGGAATCATGCCTATTAAAGAACAAATTGCAACAGAAACTTATAGAGTTAATGATAAAATTAGAGCTTATGTTGTTGATGTTGAAAAAGGAATTAAAGGAAATCCTCAAGTAATAATTTCAAGAAGTCATCCAGATTTTGTTAGAAGATTATTTGAATTTGAAATTCCTGAAATTTATGAAGGTTTAATTGAAATTAAAAATATTTCAAGAGATGCAGGTTCAAGAAGTAAAGTTGCTGTATATTCAACAAATGAAAATATTGATCCAGTAGGTTCATGTGTTGGACAAAAAGGTGTTAGAATTCAAAATATAATTAATGAATTACATGGAGAAAAAATTGATGTTATAGAATGGAATGAAGATCCAGCTGTATTTATAGCTGCTGCTTTATTACCAGCTCAAGTTTTAGCTGTTGATGTTAAAGAAGAAGAAAAATTTGCTCAAGTTATTGTTCCAGACGATCAATTATCATTAGCTATCGGTAAATCAGGACAAAATGCTAGACTTGCTGCTAGACTAACAAATTGGAAAATTGATATAAAGAGTGAATCTCAATTTAGAAAAATGTTAGAAGAATCTCAAACGATAGAATCAGAAGAAACTGAAGCTATTGAAAATGTTGAAGATGTTGAAGAAACAGTAGAAACTGAGGAAAATAACGAAAACGCTTAAATAAAGGAGTGAGAGTTTTTGAAGAAAATTCCAGAAAGAACATGTATAGGATGTAATCAAACAAAAGCTAAAAATGAATTATTAAGAATTGTTAAAGATAAGGAAAATAATATATCTATTGACTTGACAGGAAAGAAAAATGGTAGAGGAGCATATATTTGTGCATGTGAAGAATGTTTAAATAAAGCTATAAAGTCAAATAGATTAGCTAAAATGTTTGAAATGAATATAGATAAAGAAATTTATGAAGATTTGAGGGATGTAATTGCAAACATACCAAAAGAAGGTTAATGGTTTATTGCGGGTTAGCTGCCAGAGCTGGTAAAATAGTTTGTGGAGCTGATGCGGTAAAAGAAGTTATATTAAGTAAAAAAGTTTTTGCAGTCATTATTGCTGAGGATTCGTCTTTGACCACTCGTGAAAAATTTTTGAGGTATGCTTCTGAAAACGATATTAAATGTTTTGTGTTTGGAAGTATCGATGAAAATAGTAAAGCCATAGGAAAGAAGAACAAAGCTATTATTGCAGTGAAAGATAAAAATTTTTCAGAAGCAATTTGTCGAATAATTAATGGGGGTGATGCTATTGGACAAAATTAAAGTGCATGAATTGGCAAAAAAACTTAAGGTAAATAGTAAAGATGTGATAGAGAAAGCTTCAAAACTAGGGATAGAATTGAAGAGTCATCTAAGTACTATCACACAAGAGGAGGCGGAAAAAATAACAAAATCAATGGGGAAAACAGAAAAGGATAAGAATGAAGTAAAGAAAGAAATAGTGTCAGATCAACCTGTTATTATGAGAAGAACTGTAATCATTAATGATGAGGATGAGAAGAAGAATGAACAAAAAGCAAAGACAAGAAAAAATGATGTTGGATTTATAGAGAAAAACAGAAAAAAAGATTACAACATTGTTTATAGAAATAAACAATCTAAACCAATGTCAGTTGCTGAATTGTTTGGAATTCAAAAGAAAGGAAAAGAAGAACCTAAAGTTGAAGAAGTTAAAAAAGAAGAAAAACCAGTTGAGAAAAAGGTTGAGAAGGTTCAAGAAACTGTAAAAGAAGAAGTTATCGAAAAAGAAAAAAAGGTTGTTGAAGAGAAAAAAGTAATGAGAGAAGAAGTAGCTAAAAAGCCATCTAATTTTAGACAAGAAAGAAATAATAATTATAATAATAACAATAATAGTTATAACAATAATAACTATAATAATAACAGAAACCACAATAATAATGGATTCCAAAGAAATAACAATGGAAATAATAATGGCGGAAATTATAATAATAGAAATAATAATTACAATAACAGAAATAACAATTTCCAAAGAAATAATAATGGAAATGGTTATAACAATGGTGGTTATAATAGAAATAATAATAACAATAATTTTAGAAATAATAACAATAATAGAAAATTAGATGATAAAGGTATTGATAAGAAGATTAATAATATAATGGCTGTTGATATAGTTGAAAAAGAGAATGTTATAGAATATTCAAATAGAGCTATTGATAAGCAAAAGAGTAATCGTCAATTTGAAGAGCAAAGAACTAAAAAACAAACAAAGAAAAAAGGTAGAAATGAAGATATTAGTTCTGGAAAATTAAGAACATTAAAACAAGAAAGTAAGCTTTCAAATGTGGATATGTTCGATTATTATGATTTAAGTACACAAAGAGGTAGAAGAAGCGAAAAGAAGGGAAAACAAGAAAATAGAAATAAACAAAAAATCTTCAAATTAACAGAAATTACAATACCATCTGTTATTTCAGTAAAAGATTTAGCTGCTGAAATGAAAGTTACAAGTGGTGATTTGATAACTAAATTATTAAATCTTGGTGTAATGGCAACAATAAATAAAGAAATTGATTTTGATATTGCATATTTAGCTGCATCTGAATTTGGAATTACAGCTAAGAAAAAAGATGTAAAAACTGATGAGGAAATTCTTTTTGATGATAGTGAAGATAGAGAAGAAGATTTAATCACAAGACCACCAGTTGTAGTTGTTATGGGACACGTTGATCATGGTAAAACTTCATTACTTGATGCAGTTAGAAAGACTAATGTAATTCAAGGTGAAGCCGGAGGAATTACTCAACATATTGGTGCTTATAAAGTAAATGTAAATGGTAGAGAAATTACATTCTTAGATACTCCAGGACATGAAGCTTTTACAAGTATGAGAGCTAGAGGTGCCCAAATTACTGATATTGCGATCTTGGTTGTTGCAGCAAATGATGGTGTTATGCCTCAAACAGTTGAAGCTATAAACCATGCTAAAGCTGCTGAAATTCCAATCATAGTTGCTGTAAATAAAATGGATTTACCAGGTGCTAATATTGAAAAGGTTAAAGAAGGTTTAACTGAGTATGGATTAGTTCCAGAAGAATGGGGTGGAGAAACAATCTTCGTACCAATTTCTGCTAAGAAAGGTGAAGGAATTGATAACCTATTAGAAATGGTATTGTTACAAGCAGATATGCTTGAACTAAAGGCAAATCCAAATAAACAAGCTAAAGGTACTGTTATAGAAGCAAGACTTGATAAATCTCGTGGACCAGTTACTACAATGCTTGTACAAAGAGGTACATTAGATGCTGGTGATACGATTGTCGTTGGTTCATCAATTGGTAGAATCAGAACAATGACAAATGATAAAGGTAAAAAGGTTAAATCTGCTGGACCTTCTACACCAGTTGAGATTACAGGTTTAACAACCGTACCTAATGCTGGTGATACTTTCTATGAAGTTAAAGATGAAAAAACAGCAAAACACTTAATTGAAAGAAGAAAAGTTCAAGAAAGAGAGAAAGCATTAAATGCAACTTCTATGGTTACATTAGATGATTTATATAGCCAAATTGAACAAGGTAAGTTAAAACAATTGAATTTAATTGTTAAAGCTGATGTTCAAGGTTCTGTTGAAGCAGTAAAACAAGCATTAGAAAAATTATCTAATGAAGAAGTTAGAGTTAGAGTTATTCACTCAAATGTTGGTGCTATAAATGAAACAGATGTTACTTTAGCTAAAGTTTCAAATGCTATTGTTATAGGATTTAATGTTAGACCAGATCCAATTGCTAAAATGGAAGCTGAAAAAGATGGTGTTGAAATTAAATTGTATTCTGTAATTTACAATGCTATTGAGGATGTTGAGTCTGCAATGAAGGGTATGTTAGATCCAGAGTTTAAAGAGGTTGTTATTGGTAATGCTGAAGTTAGACAGACTTTCAAAGTATCAAATGTTGGTACTATTGCTGGATGTTATGTAACAGATGGTAAAATTGCTAGAAATTCAATTGTTAGAGTTATTAGAGATAATGTTGTTCTTCATGAAGGTAAGCTTGTTTCTTTGAAGAGATTTAAGGATGATGTTAAGGAAGTTGCTTATGGTTATGAGTGTGGTGTTCAGATTGAGAACTATAATGATATTGTTGAGGGGGATGTTATTGAGGCTCATGTTATGGAAGAGATCAAGCGTTAAACTGGCGTTATCAAAGTAAACTTCGTCTTGCTGTGTTAAAATTAAATTGAAAATCCTCACGTACACTCGTACGCTCCGGTGTTTCAATTTAATTTTGCCTTGCAATACTTGTTTCTTTTGATAACCTGATGACGTGGGGATTGAAATATTCCGCTATCAAATCATAATACTGCCTTGTATAACGGGGATTCTAGTTCAACCTGATGACGGTAAGTTATCAAAGTAAACTTCGTCTTGCTGTGTTAAAATTAAATTGAAAATCCTCACGTACACTCGTACACTTCGGCGTTTCAATTTAATTTTGCTTTGCAATACTTGTTCCTTTTGATAACTTGATGACAGAGTGTTAATAAACGTCGTTTTGGTATGTTAAATTTAAAGTGAAAATATTTGAAAAATGAGAAAGGGGTGATAGTATGCCAAAAAATAGTAATAGAATGAATAAAGTTAATGAGGAGTTAAAAAAAGAGATTAGTGTTGTAATTTCTCAAGAATTAAAGGACCCTCACATTACTGGTTTAATTAGTGTTACCAAGGTTGATACTACTCCTGACTTGAGATTTGCTAGAGTTTATGTTAGCATGATTAATGCTAAGAGTAATAAAGGAAATTTAGCAAGATTGAAAAAATGTTCAGGGTTTATCAGATCTATGATAGCTAAAAGGGTTAACTTGAGGGTTACTCCTGAACTAGTATTTTTGTTTGATGAATCAATTGAGTATGGTTCAAGAATTGATGCAATAATTGATAAAATTACAAAAGATATGAAAAATGATTAGAGAAGAGAGGAATTTTTAAATGACTTTAGATGATATAAAAGATGCAATTGAAAATTCAAATAATATGGTTATTTTTGCACATGAGAAACCAGATGGTGATGCTATAGGAAGTAGTTTGGCTTTTTATTTGGCTATGAAAAATTTAGGAAAGGATGTTGAGGTTATAATTCCTCATATGCCTGAAACTTATAAGTTTTTACCTGGTGCTGATGAAGCACGAGTTGAGCCTTCTTTGAAAAAATATGATGTAGCTGTTGCTTTGGATTGTGGTGATATAAAAAGATTGGATGATCCAACAGATACTTTTGAAAAGACTGAGACTAGAATTAATATTGATCATCATGCTTCTAATGGTATGTTTGCTGATTTAAATTATGTTAATCCTGTATCTCCAGCATGTGCACAGATAATAACTACTATGTTTAAGTATTTTAAATTTGAGATTACTCAGGAGATTGCTACTTGTTTAATTACAGGAATAATTACTGATACTGGCGGATTTAAATATGATGGTGTTACTTCAGAGACTTTTGAGATTGCTTCAGAATTTTTAGATAAAGGTGTAAAGATTTCTAAAATATATAAAGATGCTTTGTGTAATGTTTCTAGGGGTGAGTTTGAAGTAAGAAAATTGGCTGCAAATAGATTAGAATTCTTAGAAGATGGTAAAATTACATATACATATATTACTAAGGAAGATATGGCAAAATTAAATATTGATCAAAATGATTTAAATGGTATAGTTGAAAATGGTAGAGATGTTCAAGGGGTTGAATTATCTATATTCTTATATGAAACTGATAAAGGTTTTAAGGCATCTCTTCGTTCAAATAACTATGTTAATGTTTCAGATTTATGTATTTTATTTAATGGTGGTGGTCATATAAAGGCTGCTGGTTGTACTTTACCTTATCCATTAGAGGAAGCTAAAGAGAGAATTTTGACTCAAGCAAAAAGATTTTTAAAATAGTTATTAGTAGCGGTTTTTATGTTTGATAAAAATCGCTTTTTTCATATAATTAAAGGATTGGATTTTATTATGGATGGAATTGTTTTAATTGATAAAGAAAAGGGAATTTCTTCTTTTGGAGTTGTAGCTAAAGTTAGAAAAATTTATAATACTAAAAAGGTTGGACATTGTGGTACTTTAGATCCAGAGGCAACGGGTGTTTTGCCTATAATGATTGGTAGTGCTACAAAGATTTCTAAATATTTGGTTGAACATGATAAAGAATATGTAGCTACTCTAAAATTGGGAAAAAAAACAGATTCTGCTGATGGAGAAGGAAATATTATTGCAGAAGATGATTTTAAATTAAAAAAGGAAAATGAGGAGAATTACTACCATGTATTTGAAAAGATTGTGGGAAAACATATCCAGGTTCCGCCAATGTATTCTGCGATTAAGGTAAATGGTAAAAAGCTTTATGAGTATGCTAGGGCAGGTCAAGAAATTGAACGCGAAGGAAGAGAAATTGAAATTTATAGTATTGGTATTGAAAACATTGATTATCAATCAAATGAAATTGTGTACAGAGTTTCTTGTTCAAAGGGAACGTACATTAGAACTTTGTGTGAAATGATTGCTGAACAATTAGGCACAGTGGGATACATGAAAGAGCTTAGACGAACTAAAGTAGATGATTTTTGTATAGATGATTGTGTAACATTATCTGACTTGGAAGTTGCTACCGATAAGAATATATATGTAAAATCAATTGAAAATGTATTTGATGATAAGGAAAGTATTGTTTTAAATAATAGAAAAACTGAACTATTTTTTAATGGTGTGATGTTAACTTTTGAAAAAGAAGATGGATTGTATAAAGTCTATAATTCTGGCGAATTTTTAGGATTAGGAATCATAAAAAACAAGTTATTAAAAAGAGATGTTATTGTAAGATAGTGACTTAAATGTTAGTAAAATCAATGAATATAAGGAGAACTTAATAGTAAAAATTAAGTTCTTTTTTATTATTAAAAAATACGAACATTTTTTCGTAAAAGTATTGACAGATGATGATAAAAAATATAAAATAATACCAAACAAAGGTTCTTAAAAACAAGGAGGTATAAATATGAAAAATGAAGTTATAACATATAGTGTAAATAAGTCAAAAAACAGAGGTTTATATATTTCGGTTCAAAATGGAGAGGTTTCAGTTTGTGCTCCTTGGTATGCTACAAGGGAGAAAATTCAAGAAGCGGTTTTAGCTAAGAGAAATTGGATTATGAAAAAATTAGAAGAATACGAAGAAAATAATGAGATAAGTTTAAGACCAATTCAAATATTAGGAACTATATATAATTTAAAAGTTACTTATAAAAATGTTAGTGTTATTGAATGTGATTTGGAAGAAAATATTGTAAAAGTAACATTACCAAGAAAGTATAAAAAGATAAGCAATGATTCAATGACAGATATTTTAATTGATAAATTGTATACAAAAATTGCTGAAAGAGAACTAGAAAATATTATGGAGAAAACAAGATTAATGGTTGGTTTTGCTCCAGAAGATTATGAAATTGTTGAAATGACTGGGGTGTTAGCAAAGTGTACAGAAGATAAAAGAATATTGATTAATCCTCGTATTATAAAATACAAAAGAGAAGTTATTGAATATATTGTTTTACATGAATATGCACATTTAAAGTATAAAAATCATACAAAAAGTTTTTATAAATTTATTGAAAAATATATGCCTGATTATGAAAGATATGAGAAAATTTCTACAATGAAATATTAGAAAGAGTGGGAATTTATAAATTCCCACTTAATAAATTATTTTAAAAATATTGACATTAAATGTCTCATTTGATAGAACAATAAGAAAACTAAGGAGGATATTATGAAAAATTTAATAGACATAAAAGACCTATCAGTAGATGAGATAGAAGAATTGATAAAAGTAGCCAAAGATATTATGCAAAATCCTGATAAATATTCAGAAAAATGCAAATATAAAAAATTGGCTACTTTATTTTTTGAGCCAAGTACAAGAACAAGATTGAGTTTTGAAGCTGCTATGATGGAACTTGGAGGAAATGTATTAGGATTTTCTGAAGCATCATCAAGTTCTACTTCAAAGGGAGAAAGTGTATCTGATACTATAAGAGTTGTTGGATGTTATAGTGATATTATTGCAATGAGACATCCAAAAGAGGGGGCACCATTAGTTGCTTCAATGAAATCAATAGTTCCAATAATAAATGCAGGTGATGGCGGACATAATCATCCAACTCAGACTTTAACTGATTTATTAACAATATCTTGTGAAAAGAAGAGATTAGATAATTTAACAATAGGATTATGTGGAGATTTAAAATTTGGAAGGACTGTACATTCTTTGATAACAGCTATGTCTAGATATAAAAATATTAAGTTTATATTGATTTCACCAGATGAATTGAAAATACCAGAGTATATAAAAGAAGAGGTATTAGAAAAAAATAATATTGAGTATGTTGAAACAAATGATATAGAAGAATATATGGGTGAATTAGATATTTTATACATGACAAGAGTACAAAAAGAGAGATTTTTCAATGAAGAGGATTATGTTAGATTAAAAGATTATTATATATTAAATACTGAGAAATTAAAGAAAGCAAAAGAAGATTTGTGTATAATGCATCCATTACCACGTGTTAATGAAATAGCCACTGATGTTGATGATGATAAAAGAGCTTGCTATTTTAAACAAGCAATGTATGGTAAGTATATAAGAATGGCACTAATACTTAAATTACTTGATATAAAATAGTAAAAAGGAGAAAAAAATAATGAATATAGATAGTATTAAAAATGGAATTGTTATAGACCATATTCAGGCTAAAAAGGGTTTGGAAATATATAATGCATTAAAATTAGGAGAGCTTGATTGTTCAGTTGCAATTATAACTAATGCTAGAAGTGAAAAAATGGGAAGAAAAGATATAATAAAAATTGATAAAAGTATAGATTTAGACTTAGATATATTGGGATATTTGGATAGTAATATAACAATTAATATTATAAAAGATGATGAGAGAATTCAAAAATATCACGTAAAATTACCTAAGCAAATTGAAAATGTAATTAAGTGTAAAAATCCAAGATGTATAACATCCACAGAACAGGATTTGAAGCAAATATTTGTATTGGCAGATGAAAAAAAGAAAACATATAGATGTAAATATTGTGAAAGTTTGAAGGAAGATTAACTTAAAATTTGATAAAAAAGTGAGCGATTAGAGTATTTTTGACCGTTTGTTCAGACACAAAAATCAATGGGCTGTGAATACCAAAAAATAAACTATTTTTACAATATATTGCAAATTTTTACTTTATATAGTATAATAAAAAAAGCGGGAAATTAAATTTTATTAAATTTTTGAAAAGGAAGGACTATATGAAGAATGTAAGTGTAATAATACCAGCCCACAATGAAGAAGAAAGAATTGGCGAAGTAATAGACAGATTAAATCAAACAAAAAATAAGCCTGAAATCATAGTGGTAAACAATTGCTCTACTGATAGAACAGAAGAGTTCGCTAAGGCTAAGGGTGCCAATGTAGTTCATTGTGATACTCGAGGAAAAGGACATGCAATGGAGGAAGGACTTAAACATGCTCAAGGAAATATTATTATGTTTGTTGACGGAGACTTAGAAATATACAACGATGATATTATATCAGCTATGACAGAGCCTATAACAAACGGCGAAGCTGAGTTTACAAAATCAGCATACGAAAGAGAAGGTGGCAGAGTAACAGAATTAGTTGCTAAACCATTGTTAGAGTTGTTATTTCCAGATATGTACAAATTCGAACAACCGCTTAGTGGTATAATAGCTGGGAAGAAAGAAATTTTTGAAAAAATGAAATTTGAAAAAGATTATGGAGTAGATATAGGCATTTTATTAGATGCTGTTATGCTTACTCCGAAAGTAAAGGAGATACATATAGGTAAGATTGAAAACACCTCGCAATCATGGAAAGCACTTTCTGGGATGGCGAAAGAAGTTCAAAAGGCAATTTTAAAAAGAGCTAGATACATGTAATCGAAAAGCTGTCTGAAAAAAATCAGACAGCTTTTTATAATATTTTAAACTTTTATTTTGTGTTTAAGATTTATACTTTGTTTATAAATTTTAAGTTGATGTATATTTAATTTAAGTATAAAACTTTAAGCGTTTGTTATTATTTATTATTTAAATATTTTTCTCTGCAATAGTCTAATAGGTCCATATATTCTTTTGTGATTATTTTTTTATTATCATTTCCACAATTAATACAGTCAAGTAATTCTTGTGATTTGTATCTTTCGTAAAGAGTTTCAACTCTGTCACTTAAGAATTTTACATAGTCTTCTAATTTATCTGAACTAAAGTCCCATGGCTTTTTTGAAAGAATAAAGTGGAACAAATATAAATTATCCAATTTGTAATTTAAGTGATTTATATAATAATCTAAGTATGTAAAGAATACAGTGTATTTTAATTCTAAATGTAATTCTGGTTTATTTGTCCAATCTTTATAATATTCTTGCAATATGTCTTGGTCTCCAACTGAAGCTTTTTTTTCTGCGACTTGAGTAAGAATATTTAAAAATTTTTCGATTAATCCTTGTTCTGGTTCTACAACTAATAAACCTGATACTAATTCATGAGGTACTGTGACATTTGGACCAAATTTATAATTACAAGGTGCTGCCATATTTGGAAAGTCAAATAATGAGTCTATATTTTTTCTAATATAAATATCAGCATCTAAGTAAACAATTTTATCAAATTGTGTTAATTCAAAAATTGACAATTTATCAAAAGTATATGTCCAATGTGAGAAATCACCTTGAGCATTTTTTTCTTTTATTTCAGCAGGAATTTCAATACTTTTTTTTCTTATTGTTTTTATTCCGCATGAATGTAAAAGTTGTTCTGTTTCATTTGAAATTTTGTCTGTGATTAGTACATAAAATGGATAAGCAGAGTTAACTCGTTTTAAACATTCTTGTACTCCTAAAATTCCAAGTAAATAATTATCAGTGGATAATACACCAATATATGCATAGTTCATAAAAATTACCTCCAAATTAGTAATAATATATCATATAAGGCTAAAAGTATCAATAAAAACTTGATATGGAGAGGATTAAAATATATAATAATATCAGGATTTTTGAAAGGAGAAATATATGAACGTTTATGTTGTTAGACATGGATTAACAGATTATAATATTCAGAAAATTTATCAAGGAAGAGTAGATGTTCCATTAAATGAAGAAGGAAGAAAACAGGCTGAAGAAACTGCACAAAAATTTAAGGAAATAAAAATAGATAATATATTAGTTTCACCATTATCAAGAGCAAGAGATACTGCTAGTTATATAGAAGAAGTGACTGGGGTAAAGGCTGAGATTGTTGATGGATTAATTGAAAGAGGTTATGGTGATATGGAAGGACATTCTGCTACTCCAGAATGTAATACTCCTATATTAGTTGATTATGATAGAAATTATAACTTACATGGTGTAGAGCCTATAAAAGAAATGATTGAACGTGTTAAAGTTTGTTTAGATCAAATTATGAAAAAATATAAAGGAAAAGATATTGTTTTAGTTACTCATGCTGGTGTTACACAGGGAATAGAAATATATTTTAATGGTTTACCTCAAGATAAGAATATAGAAAAACTTACATTAAAAAATTGTGAAGTAAGAAAATATGAGAATGTTAAAGCACATGAGGATGTTGAGAGATAAGAGATTTTTATACAGTAATGTATAAAGTAAATAGACAAAAGAATTGGAGAATTTTATGAATAGAAAAGAAACAAGAAAAATAAATGTTGGTGGTGTTACAATAGGGGGGCAAAATAAAGTTGTTATTCAGTCAATGTGTAATACTAAAACAAAGAATGTAGAAGATACTGTAAAACAAATTCTTGAATTAGAGAAAGTTGGTTGTGAGATTATTAGAGTTGCATGTTTGGATATTGAAGATGCAAAGGCAATAAGGCAAATAAAAGAAAGAATTCATATTCCGATTGTTGCAGATATTCATTTTGATTATAAGATTGCGTTAGAAGCTATAAATTCAGGAGTTGACAAAATACGTATTAATCCAGGAAACATTGGTGATGATGCAAAAGTAAAAGCAGTTGTAGATGCTTGTAAAGAGAAGAATATTCCTATTAGAATAGGTGTGAATGCAGGATCTTTAGAACCTGAATTGTTAAAAAAATATGGGCATCCATGTAGTGATGCTATGATAGAAAGTGCTAAAAGGCATGTTGAGATATTAGAAAAGTTGGATTTTTATGATATTTGTATTTCATTGAAAGCATCTAATCTTGATATGTGTATTGAGGCATATGAAAAGGCTTCAAAAGAGTTCGGATATCCATTGCATTTAGGAATAACAGAGGCTGGAACAGCTTTTTCAGGTACAATAAAATCAAGTATTGGGCTTGGAATCTTGTTAAGAGAAGGAATAGGAGATACTTTAAGAGTTTCTTTATCAGATGATCCTGTTGAAGAGATTAAGGTTTGTAAAGAAATTTTGAGAGATTGTAATTTATTAAATAATGTTCCTGAGTTAGTATCTTGCCCAACTTGTGGTAGAATTCAATATGATTTGATACCGATAGCTAAAGAAATAGAGAGTTTCTTGCAAAATATTGAAGCTGATATAACGGTTGCAATAATGGGATGTGCTGTTAATGGACCGGGAGAGGCAAGAGAAGCAGATATAGGAATTGCAGGAGGAAAAGAAGAAGGTTTATTATTTAAAAAAGGCGAGATTATTAGGAAAATAAAGCAAGAAGATATGGTAAGTGAACTTAAAAAAGAAATTATGGAAATTGTAGAAGAAAAGAAAGCTAATAAGTAGTGGGAAGGGTTTAGATAAATGAATTTTGATGATGAAGAATTTGATGATAATTTATTAGTACCAGAAGTAAAAAATAAATCTGAAGAAGTTCAAGAACTTTCATTAAGACCTAGATTTTTAAATGAATATATTGGGCAAGATAAAGTTAAAGAAAATATGAAGATTTGTATAGAAGCGGCTAAAAAGAGAGAACAGCCATTGGACCATGTTTTGTTATATGGACCTCCTGGGCTTGGAAAAACAACACTTGCAAATATATTAGCAAATGAAATGAATACTAATATTAAAGTTACATCTGGTCCGGCGATAGAAAAGCCTGGAGATTTGGCTGCAATATTAACAACTTTATCTGAAAATGATGTTTTGTTTATTGATGAAATTCATAGAATGAATAGAAATGTTGAAGAGATTTTATATCCGGCTTTGGAAGATTATACTCTTGATATAATTATTGGAAAAGGTTCAAGTGCTAGATCTATAAGATTAGATTTACCTAAATTTACTTTAGTTGGTGCTACAACTAGAGCTGGGAGTTTGTCTACTCCTTTACGTGATAGATTTGGAATTATAAATAGATTAGAATTGTATGATGCTGAGGATTTGGATACTATTGTAAAAAGGTCTGCTGATATTTTAGGAATTAATATTAATAAAGAAGCATCTTTAGAAATTGCTAAAAGATCAAGAGGAACTCCAAGAATTGCAAATAGATTATTAAAGAGAGTGGCGGACTTTGGTCTTGTTTTAGGAAATGGTGACATTACATTAGATATTGCTAGAGTTGCTTTGAATAAGTTAGAAATTGATGAATTAGGGTTAGATAATACTGATAAGAAAATATTAGAGTCTATAATTTATAATTATAGAGGAGGGCCTGTTGGTATTGAAACTTTAACAGCGACTATTGGTGAAGAAAGTGGAACAATAGAAGATGTGTATGAACCATATTTAATGCAAATTGGATTTATTGCTAGAACTCCAAGAGGAAGAGTTGCAACACCTTTAGCATATGAGCACTTAGGTTTGAATTATGAAGAAAAATAATTGTTGAGGTCTTTAAAAAATGAAAGAAGAAAACAAAAGAGTTGGGTTTATAAAAAATTGTATATTAATAGTGATTATCGCAATAATTGCCTTTTCAGCTATATTTACGAATTCGATTTCAAATTTAGATGAGATATGGAATTTTAATTTCGCAAGAAATATAGCTGATGGGCTAGTTCCTTATAAAGATTTTAATATAGTTCAAATGCCTTTAGTTTCGATGATTTGTGGTTTGTTCTTGAAAATATTTGGAACAGAAATAATAGTTATGAGAAGTTTGGCTGTTATTTTAATGTGTGCAATATTTTTTATTGGATATAAGGTTTTGAAAAAGTTAGTCCCAGAAAATGCAGCATTTTTAGTTACTGCTATATTTTTATTTTTGTTTAAGGATGTAATGTGTATTGATTATAATTATGCGGTTTTATTAATTGCATTGATTATGATGTTAATAGAATTGAATCATAATAAAAAAGATATGTTTGAATATGATTTTAAATATAATTTTTGCTTAGGATTGTTAGGAGGATTAGCAATTTTGTGCAAACAGACTACTGGATTTGCTGTTGCTGCTGCATGCACAGGTTATAAGATTTTTGCAATAAGAAAAAAAGAAGATATACAACCTTTTTTTAAAATTGCATTTACTCGTTTGTTAGGATTTTGTATACCTGTTTTGATTTTTGTTATATATCTTTTGGTAAATAATGCTTTTTCAGATTTTGTTGATTATGCTATTTTAGGAATTAAAACTTTTTCTAATAAAATAGAATATACAAATTTATTTAAAATTGAATTAGTTTCTTATTTAAGTGTTGTGGTTCCAATTGCTCTTGTTGTATTTTTTGTTTCTTTATTTAGAAAAAATGCTAAATATGAAGAGTATGTTATTTTTGCATATGCTATATCTACGTTTATTGTTGTATTTCCAATATCTGATCAAATTCACTTTTTAATTGGTGCAATGATTTCAATTATAGGGATTGCATATTGGATTTATGAAAGTTTTCAAAATGGACGAGAGAAATTGTTTGGTAAACGAATTAAAGTGGCGTGTTATGTTGTAATTAATTTTTTAGCAGTTTTTGCTTTGTTATTACTTACTTGGAATTCAATTTTGAAGATTAATAAAGAATATATTTCTGTAAAGAAAGAAACAGATCTTGAACATTTTAAAGGCGTTCCTGAAGATGAAGGATTGAAAGAGATGATACAGATAGTCGATGATTATATTTTAGAAAAACAGTCTGAAGGAAAGAAAGTATATATATTAGATTCAACTGCTGGAATTTATTATATTCCGTTAAATCAATACAACAAAGATTATGATATGTTTTTGAAAGGAAATTTAGGCGGCAAAGGTGAGGATGGCATTATAGAAAGAATTGATACTGAAGAAAATGCAATATATTTATTAAAAAAGAGTGGATTGAATTGGCAAAATCCAGGAGATGTTAGAAATTATATAATAGATAATTTAGAATATAGTGAGGATGTTTTATTTTTTTGGACATTTAATTCTAAAATCTAGAAAGGATGGTAACATGCATACAAGTGTAAGAGGAATTATTGAAAAAGATGATGGAATTGTTTTGATTCATAGGATTAAGAAAAAATCAAATGAGGAGGTCAAAGATTATTTTGTTGTGCCTGGTGGAAAAATGGAACCTGGTGAAAATGAAGAAGAAACTGTTAAAAGAGAAATTTTTGAAGAACTTGGTATACATGTAAAAGTTGGAGCTAGATTGCTAGAAATAAATAATGAATTTGATGATAGTATTCAAGTTTTTTATAAATGTGAATATGTTGATGGAATTCTTGGAACGGGCACAGGACCAGAATTTACAAATCATAATGAGTATTATGGAATATATAAAATTGAAATTATTAGATATGATGATTTAGAAAGAACTAATTTAGTACCAGAAAAAATTAAAAGATATTTGATAGATAATAGAAAGAAGGATTAAAATGAAGTTATTAATGCATACATGTTGTGCACCTTGCAGTGTTTATTGTATTAAAAGTTTAAGAGAAGAAGGAATTGAACCAACGTGTTATTGGTATAATCCTAATATTCATCCATACATAGAGTACAAAACGAGAAGAGATACTTTAATTGAATATAGTAAAATGGCTAATTTTGAATTAATTATTAATGAAGAATATGGTTTAAGAGAGTTTTGCAAAAATGTAATTGATGATTTAAATAACAGATGTGTAAATTATTGTTATAAAGTTAGATTAGAGGCTACTGTTAAGTATGCTAAAGAACATGGCTATGATGCTTTTACTTCAACTTTATTTGTTAGTCCTTATCAACAACATGATAAATTGAAAGAAGTATGTGAACAATTAGCTGAAAAATATGGTATTGAATTTTTATATAGAGATTTTAGAGTTGGTTTTAGAGAAGGACAAGCAGAGGCAAGAGAACTTGGATTGTATATGCAGAAGTATTGTGGTTGTGTGTTTTCAGAAGAAGATAGATATAGCAAGCAGATTAAGAGAGATAAGGAAAGTATGATGATATAAGTTATAGAGAGGAGGATGAGAGTGTAAATATGAATCCAATAGGAAATTTAAAAGATTTAATAATTTATCAAAGTCAAAATAACGGAAATATATCAGTAGAAGTTTTATATGATAATGAAGATTTTTGGCTAACTCAAAAATCTATGGCTAAATTATTTAATGTTGAAGTTAATACTATAAATTATCATTTAAAAGAAATTTTTGAAACACATGAATTAGAAGAAAATCGAACTATTCGAAAAATTCGAACAGTTCAGAAAGAAGGAAACAGAGAGGTTTCAAGAGAAATATCATTTTATAGTTTAGATGCAATTATAGCAGTTGGATATAGAGTAAATTCAAAACAAGCAACGGATTTTAGAATATGGGCAACTAATACATTGAAAGAATACATAAAAAAGGGATTTGTTTTAAATGATGAATTACTAAAAAACGGACCAAAATTTGGAAAAGATTATTTCAAAGAATTATTAGAGAGAATTCGTTCAATTAGGACAAGCGAACGAAGAATATGGCAACAGATAACAGATATATTTGCAGAATGTAGTATTGATTATGATAAAGATTCAGAGATAACCCATCAATTTTATGCAATGATACAAAATAAATTCCACTATGCAATTACAGGAAATACAGCGGCAGAAATTATATATCAAAAGGTAGACCATACAAAGGAAAATATGGGATTAACAACTTGGAAAAATTCACCAGATGGAAGAATATTAAAATCAGATGTGATGATTGCTAAAAATTATTTAGAGAAAAAACAGATAAAGCAATTGGAAAGAGCAGTAACTGGATATTTTGATTATATAGAGGATTTAGTAGAAAGAGAAAATACCTTCACAATGGAGGAATTTTCTAAAAGTGTTAATGAATTTTTAGAGTTTAGAAAATATGATATCCTAAAAGATAATGGTAAAATATCAAGAAAACAAGCAGAAGAAAAAGCAGGAAAAGAGTATGATGAATTTAACAAAAATCAAAAGATAGTTTCAGACTTTGATAAGCTAATTATTGAAGCAAATAGATTAAGTAATAAAAAGTAATTTAAAATATAGGAGGTTATATATAATAACCACAAAAAACATAAAATCTTATGTATAAACACTTACATAAGATTACGAGAATACTGGAAAGTATAAAAAAATAAGGAATATAAAATTCAAAACCTTTGATATTATAACTGTTTTGATGAAGAATGACAGGGTACGCAAATTTGTATGGTTAGATACGAGGAGCCCTAAGGAAGATAGATATAGTAAGCAGATCAAAAGAGATAAAGAATAGATTAAAAAGGAGAGAAAAAGTTGAAAGTAATATTCTTAGATGTGGACGGTGTGCTAAATTCAAATGATTATGTAGATTATACGTTAAAAAATAATGTAAAAGGAATATTAGAGGAGATAGATCCTAAAACAATAGAAATGCTTAAATATGCTTTAGATGTTACTGATGCTCAGATTGTTGTATCATCTTCTTGGAGAAATATTCGTAAATTTGAACAGTTAAAAGAGTTGTTTTTAAGATATGGGATTAGCTTAGGTGAGAAAACGCCGGTACTTGGACATGAGAGAGGTCTAGAGATTAAACAATATTTAGAAGAACATGTTGATATAGATCAATATTTGATATTAGATGATGATATGTTTGATTCTTTTGATGAAGAGTTAAGAAATAATTTGATTTTAACAAAAGAAAATCATGAAGATCATAGCTATGGTGATGGATTGCAAATTAAACATATAGAACAAATTATTAAAAGATTTGGAAGAGTTAAAAAGAAGGAACATGAGATTGATGATGAACGTTAATTAAAAAATGATTGAAAAATATAGGAGGGTGTGAAATGGATAAGTTTAAGGAGATTAGACCTGTTGTACTTGGCTTACTTAGAAGAAATAATAAGATTTTGGTTAGTGAAGGAAATGATAAAAATAAAAACGAGACATTTTATAGATGTTTAGGTGGTGGTATAGAGTTTTTAGAAAAAAGCCAAGATGCATTGAAAAGAGAATTTAAAGAAGAACTTGGAATTGATATTAGTGTGGGAGATTTTTTAGGAATTTCCGAAAATATATTCACATACAATGGAAAGAATGCTCATGAGTTAATATTGTTTTATAGTGCTGATATAAATGATGCAGATTATAAAGAAAAATATCATGTAATTGATGATAATAGTGAGACTGATGCAATGTGGGTTGATATAGATAAGTTTAAAAATAGAGAATTAAAAATATATCCTGAAGAAATATTTGAATATTTAAAGTAAGGTTTATGAAAAATATAGAGAAATGGGGGGAAAATATGGGAACATGGAAATGTCCAAAGTGTGACAATGAAGATTATGAAAGAGTGATGTAGTATGATATAATCTAAAAAGTTTTTAAAATACAAAAGAGAGGTCGTTTATATGAATAAAAGTGAGTTTAAATTGAAGTCAGTAGATGAAATTACTGATTTATATGTGGTTGCTTGGTTCCCAAGTGATGAAAATATAAAAGGTGTAATTCAAATAGCTCATGGAATTACTGAACATGTTGGAAGATATGAGAAATTTGCAGAGTATTTCACAAATAAGGGATATGTAGTTGTGGCTAATGATATTATTGGTCATGGAAAATCTGTAAGTGATAAGAAAAATAAAATGTATTTTGGACTTGAAAATAGTTGGTTTTGGGTTGTAAAAGATTTTTATAATGTGTATCAGATGTTTAGTGAAAAGTATGAGAATAAACCATATATTGTGTTAGGATTTTCTTTGGGTTCATTTGTCGTAAGGTCATTTTTAAGTATGTATCCTGAGGCTAAAGTAACTGATGCTATTTTGGTGGGAACAGGTTATACTTCTAATTTTAGTCTAAAGATTGGAAAGTTTGTTGCTAAATCAGAAGCTAAGAAAGTTGGAGAAGATAATTCAACAGAGATGATTAATAAATTGGCTTTAGAAAATTACAATAAATCTTTTAAACCTGTTAGAACTAAGTGTGATTGGCTTTGTGCTAATAAGGTAACTTTAGATGAATATTTAAATGATCCTCTTGTTGGAAAAGATGTTTCTTGTGGGTTATTCAGAGAGTTATTAAATGGAATGATGTATGCTAATAAATTGTCTAATATAGAAAAAATTCCAAAGATGTTGCCTATATTAATGATATCTGGAAAAAATGATCCTGTTGGAGATTTTTGCAAAGGAATAAAAAAATTGGAACAGACTTATCGTGTTCATGGAATTCAAAAAACATTAACTAAGTTTGTTGATAATGCTAGACATGATGTTTTTCATGAGGAGAATAGTGAGGATGTTTTTGAATATATATTTAGATGGATTAAAAGTAATCATAAATTTGATGAAAAGAAGTAGAGAGGGATAGAGTTGGAACTATTTTGTATTATAGTATTTTGTTTTTTATTACCGTTTTTAGTTTTAGTGAAACCTATTAAAGATTGTGTAAAAAATAATAAAAGTTTATTTAAAGATTATAAAGAAGAAGTGATTTTATTTTTTATACTTATTGTTGGAAGTTTGGTAAGATTGGTTGCTATTGGTCAATTTCCAAATGCTTTGAATGTGGATGAAGCTTCAAGTGGGTATGATGCTTTTTCTCTTATGAAGTATGGTGTTGATAGAGGAGGAAATTCTTATCCTGTTTATTTATATGCTTGGGGAAGCGGACAAAGTGTTTTGTATTCATATCTTATGATTCCTGTATTGATGATAACAGGACTTTGTGAATACGGAATAAGATTGCCAATGGCGATTATTGGAATTATTTCTTTGTATGTTTTTTATTATTTGATTAAAAATATTTTTGATAATAAAAGAATGGCTCTTATAAGTGTTGCATTTTTTGCGATTTGTCCATGGCATATTATGAAAAGCCGTTGGGGAATGGAATGTAATATTTTCCCTGATATTATATTATTATCTACATTATTATTTGTGCTTGGATTAAAAAAGAAAAAAACAAGTTTACAGATTTTAGCTTTTATTGGTTTTGCAATTTCAAGTTATTCATATGGCACTGGGTATTTATTTTTACCAGTATATATACTTGGAATGTTAGGATATTTAATTTATAAAAAAGAAATTACTATAAAGAAATCTATAATATATTTACTTATTATGTTTGTTATATGTATTCCAATCATTTTGTATATTGCAATTAATACATTTGGGCTAAATCAGATTTCTATTGAAAAAGTTACTATACCTAAATTGTTAGTTAATAGATATGATGAAGTTTCTACTGTTTTTTCAGGGAATATTATAGAAAATTGTGTAGATAATTTATTAGCTACTTTGAGAATTTTGATTCTTCAAAATGATGGGTTAGAATGGAATGCAATATCTCAATTTGGAATGTTTTATATAATTAGTATTATATTTTTTGTTATTGGCGTTAAGGAAAGTTTAGGAAAGTATAAGGATAATATATATAATCAAATAATGAATATTTGGATGCTTGCTGCAATTGTGCTTTCTGCATTTTGTGATGCTAATATAAATAGAATTAATATTATTATGATTCCATGTATTTATTATATTGTTGTTGGAATTTATGAATTTTTAAATAAATATAAAGTAGCTACTTTGTGTCTTGGTACGATATATATTCTTTTATTTGCTGAGTTTATGTATGTTTATACGAGTAAGGATTATAATGAATATTATACGTTTACATCAGGAGTTGAAGGAGTTGTTGATTATTGTAATTCTTTAGATGAAGATACGGTTTATTGTCAATATTCTTTTAAAGAACCGTTTATATATTTTATGTTTTATGGTGAGACTGATGTACATGAGTATTTAGATACTGTTCAGTATTATGAAGAGAGTAGAACTTTTGATAATATTAAATCATTTGGAAAATATAAATTTTATTTGCCTAGTGAGATTAAAGAAAATAGTGTTATAATTGTTCAGAAAGATACAGAAAAATATTATGATGAAGTTTGCAAAAATAAGGTTACAATAAATCAATTTGATATTTATGAATTTTAATAATATTGTAATGTAAGATAAGAATAGATGAGATGTACTTTTAGGAAGGAATGAAAAATAAGATGTCAAAATTAATAGTTGTTGATGGAAATAGTATTGTGAATAGGGCTTTTTATGGAATAATGGGTGGAAAGATGCTTCAAACTGCAGATGGTACTTATACAAATGCAGTATATGGTTTTTTAGCTATTTTATTTAAAGAATTAGATGAGGTAAAACCGGATTATATGGCGATTGCTTTTGATTTAAAAGCTCCTACCGCAAGACATATAATTTATGATGGATACAAAGCTAATAGGAAGGGAATGCCTGACGAACTTGCAAGTCAAATGCCTATTTTGAAAGATGTTCTAAGAGCAATGAATATTACAATAATTGAGAAAGAAGGATATGAAGCTGATGATGTTTTGGGTACACTTTCTCGTATGGGTGAAAATGCTGGTATGGATGTTGTGCTGCTTACTGGTGATAGAGATTCTTTTCAATTAGCTACTGACAAAGTTTCAATATACATTCCAAGAACAAAAGCTGGAAAGACTGAGACAGATATTTTTGATAGAAATAAAGTTTTAGAAGTGTATGGTGTGGAGCCTAAACAAATGATTGAAGTTAAGGGATTACAAGGTGATACTTCAGACAATATTCCTGGAGTTCCTGGAATTGGTGAAAAAACAGCACTTTCATTGGTAAAAAAATATGGAACAATAGATCATTTATATGAATGTATTGAGAATAATACTGATGACTTGAAAGGAAAACAAAGAGAAAAAATTGCAGACAATAAAGAATTAGCAATGCTTTCAAAAACTTTGGGGACTATAAATTTAGAAACTCCTATTGACCAAGCTGTTGAAGATTTGAAAATTAAAGAATGGGATAAACCTGAAGTTTTGAAAATGTTTAAAGAATTGAAGTTTAATAGATATATAGACAGATTTAATTTGAGAGATGAGGTTGTTGCTTCTGATAGTAAAGATGATGAAAAGCCTGAAAATATGAATTTTGAGAAGAAAATGGTTCAAGGTAAAGAATTTTCAGAATTAGAATCTAAGATTGTTGATGATGAAGTATGCTATTTTTACATTGATACAGTGGCTTGTGAGGATTCAATCATAAAAAAGAAAATCAAGTCAATAAGTATATTTATGAGAAAAGAAAATACAGTTTATAATTATAAAACGTCTAATATTAATGATTTGAAAAATATTTTTGAAAATGAAAAAGTATTAAAATGTAGTTATGATTTGAAAGATATTTATATTTTGGCTGAAGAAGCGGGAATAGAGCCAAAGAATTTTATGTTTGATATTAGAATTGCTGGTTATTTGTTAAATTCTACAACAAATCAATATTCGATTTCAGATTTAATGAAACAATATTTAGATGTAGATATTGATTTAAATGAAGAAAAACAGGAGCAATTGAATTTATTTGATGTTGCAAATGATACAGAAGAAAAAGAGAATGAGAAAACGAATTTGTATGCTTATTGCATTGGTGAATTACATGATGTGTTAGAGGAAAAATTAAAATCTGATGAAATGTATGAATTGTTTACTAATATAGAAATGCCAGTTTTAGAAGTATTAGCAGATATGCAATATAGAGGAATGTATGTAGATAAAAATGAATTGATTGCTTATGGTGATGAATTAAAAGGAAGGATTAATGAGTTAACAGAGAAAATTCATGAACTTGCAGGTGAAGAATTTAATATAAATTCAACAAAACAATTAGGCGAGATTTTATTTGAAAAATTAAAATTGCCAGTTGTTAAAAAGACTAAAAGCGGTTACTCAACTGATGTGGACACTTTGGAAAAATTGGAATGTGAACATGAAATTATTAGTTATATTTTAGAATATAGACAATTAGCTAAATTAAATTCAACATATATAGAAGGTATGATTCCATATATTAATAAAAATACTGATAGAATACATTCATATTTTCATCAAACAGTTACTGCTACTGGTAGAATTAGTAGTACAGAACCTAATTTACAGAATATTCCTACTAGAATTGAAATAGGAAAGAAATTAAGAAAAGTATTTAAACCTGCTGAAGGAAAAATTTTCTTAGATGCTGATTATTCACAAATTGAACTTAGAGTGTTGGCACATGTTTCAAAAGATGAAACTATGGTAAGAAACTTCAATAATGATGAAGATATTCATGCTCAAGCTGCTTCAAGAGTGTTTGGAGTACCTTTAGAAGAAGTTACTAAAGAATTGAGAAGTAAGGCAAAGGCTGTAAATTTTGGTATTGTTTATGGAATTAGTGATTTTGGTTTAGCAGGTCAGATTCATTCTTCAAGAAAAGAAGCTAAACAGTATATAGAACAGTATTTGGAAAAATATAATGGTATTAAAAAATTCATGGATGATGTTGTTGAAGAAGCTAAGGAAAAAGGCTTTATTGAGACAATGTATAAAAGAAGAAGATATATTCCAGAATTGAAATCTAAAAATTATATGGTTAGAAAATTTGGAGATAGAGTTGCAATGAATACTCCTATTCAGGGAACTGCAGCTGATATCATGAAGATTGCGATGATTAATGTTTTCAAAAAATTAAAAGAAGAAGGCTTGAATTCAAAAATTGTTCTTCAAGTTCATGATGAATTACTTATAGAAACAGATATAGTTGAAAAAGATAAAGTAAAAGAGATTTTAGTTGGTTGTATGGAAAATGCAGCTAAGCTATTGGTTCCTCTAAAGGTGGAAGTCGAGGAAGGCGAAAACTGGTATGATGCTAAATAAATAGAAAAAAGGAAAGGCTTTAGATGAGAGTAAGGATTTCTATTATTTTAATTTGTTTTATTATAATATGTGGAGGTATATTTTTATTTAAGGATAATTTGCTGATAAAAATATACCCTAATAAATATTCGGATTTTGTAGAAGCATATTCAGAAGAATATAATGTGGAGAAAAATCTTGTTTATGCTGTTATAAAGCAAGAAAGTAATTTTAATGAAGAAGCAAGTTCTAGAAAAGGTGCTATTGGTTTGATGCAATTAATGACAGATACAGCCGATGAAATTGCAGAAGAGTTAGAAGTTGATAATACAAATGTTTATAATCCAGAGATAAATATAAAATTTGGAACTAAATATTTATCTGATTTATTAAATAAGTATCAAAATAAAGAAATGGCTATTGTAGCGTATAATGCTGGTTTTGGAAATGTAGATAAATGGATAGCTCGGTGGAGTTATAAATGAGGATGGTTCAAATTTAGAAAATATTCCTTATAGGGAAACCAATATGTATTTAAGAAAAGTAATGAGAAATTACGAAATGTATAATAAATTGTATGGTGAGGGATAGAAAATAATATAAAAAGAAATGCTGTAAAAAAAGTATTTCTTTTTTTTACAAATTATGATAGAATGTGACAAAATGAAATATAAAGTTTTATTGACTTTGTTGAAAGGAATGATTGATATGGAATTTAAAAAATGCCCACGCTGTGGAAACTTCTTTAATTCAGAGATGGATGTTTGCCAAGCATGTAAAACAAATGAAAGTTTAGATATACAAAAATTAAAAAACTTTTTTGAACAAAATGATTATGAAGATGGAGTTACTGTACAAGAAATTTCTATGCAAACAGGAATTAACTCAAGAAATTTAAATAGATATTTGTTAAATGATGATTTTTCTGGATACATAGGTCAAGGAATTTCAAACAAGTAATAGAGTTAGGAAGGAAGATTATTTATGCAAAATGTATTTGATACTTTAGAGAGAAGAGGATATGTAGAACAATTAACTCATCCAGAAGAAATAAAAAAAATATTTGAGACAGAAAGTGTTCCTTTTTATATTGGAATAGATCCTACTGCTGATAGTTTACATGTAGGTCACTTTATTTCTTTAATGGTTGCATCACATATGCAAAAAGCTGGACATAAACCTATTATATTAATGGGTGGAGGAACAGCTATAATAGGTGATCCATCAGGAAAAACAGATATGAGAAAAATGCTTACTGTTGAAACAATTGATAATAATATTGCTAAGATAAAAAAACAAGTTGAAAAGTTTTTGAGCTTTGAAGGGCCTAATGCAGCTATTATAGTTAATAATGGTGATTGGCTTAGAGATTTAAATTATATTAATTTCATGAGAGAAATTGGTGTTCATTTTTCAGTTAATAGAATGTTAGCTGCTGAATGTTACAAAAACAGATTAGAAACAGGTTTAACATTTTTTGAATTAGGATATATGTTAATGCAATCTTATGATTTCTTATATTTACATGATCATTATGGTTGTAAACTAGAAATGGGTGGTAATGATCAATGGTCAAACATCATTGGTGGTGTTGAATTGATAAGAAAAATAGGTGCAGAAGATTCATATGGATTTACTTTTAAACTTCTTACTACAAAGGAAGGTAAGAAGATGGGAAAAACAGAAAAAGGTGCATTATGGTTAAATCCAGAAAAAACATCTCCTTATGAATTTTATCAATATTGGAGAAATATTGCAGATGATGATGTTGAAAATGTTATGAAATTATTAACATTTATTGATGTTGATGAAATTGAAGAAATGACTAAATATAGAGATGAAAGAATGAATGAGGCTAAGAAAAGAGCTGCGTTCGAAATCACGAAACTTGTACATGGAGAAGAAGCTGCAAGACAAGCAGAAGAAGCTACTAATGCTATGTTTAGTGGTAATGGAAATGCTGATGCTATGGATTCTACAACAGTAAAAGATGGTTGTACAATTATAGATGCAATTATCGAAACTGGTATAGCACCATCTAAAGGTCAAGCTAAAACTTTAATTTCTCAAGGTGCAATTAGTTTGAATAATGAAAAAATCGAAGATATAAGTTATGTGCTTAAAGAAGATGATTTTAAAGAAGGATATGCTATTTTGAAAAAAGGTAAAAAAATATATCACAAATTAGTAAAATAATTATTTGAAGGTAAGCTTTTTATAGCTTACCTTTGTTACGTTATTTGATATTTAGAAAGCCACAAAACAGCGAAATTAATAATTTTTAATGCAAAATATTTTGGTAATTTGGTTTACAAAAACCTAAGAAAAATATATAATTATGGTGATTTTTATGTGAAAAAACGAACAATAATTATTGTAGGAATGGGGTTATTATGAAAAAGATTTTAACTGTTTTGTTACCTTTTTTAATAATGTTAATAGTTGCTGGAGCATGTATAGGAATTTATACTGTTTTCACAAATGGATTGCCAAAATTTAATCAACAAGTTGCTGCTGAAAATGTTGTATTAAATCAAGAGATTGATACTAGTATAATATTGACTGAAGATGAATTGCCAAGGGTTGATGCTTCTGGAATAGCTCAACCATTAATGACAGCACTTATAAGAAATTTTACACAGGATAGCAATATTTCCGAAAAATCATTAAGCTATTCTTCAACTGATGAAGGATTAGAAAAACTATTGAATGATGAGATAGATGTTTTAATTTCTACATATCCTTCAGATGATTATATAACAAGAGCAAAAGCAAAAGGTATTGATTTAGAAATTACTCCGATTGCTAAAGATGGATTTGTTTTTTATACAAATCCAACTAATTCAATGAATTCCATAAAAGTTTCTGATATACAAAAAATATATAATGGACAAGTTAAAAATTGGTCACAAATTGGTGGCAATGATTTAAATATAAAGGCTTTTCAATATCCAGAAAATTCATCTACTCAATTAGAAATGATTTCTTCTGTAATGAAAAAATTAGAAATGGTAGATGCACCAAAAGATATTTTTTATGACAAGACGTATGGTGAGATTAATGATTTAATTGCAGCATATGATAATTCTGAAGGTTCAATTGGGTATACATATTATTATGAGGCAAATTTATTATATGATACTGATGCAAAAGTTGATGGAGCTATTAAAATATTGAAAGTAAATGATGTTGCACCAAGTTATGATTCAATAAAGAGTGGAGAATATCCTGTACAAGTAAATTATTATTTAATAAGAAATAAAAACAATACTTCAGAGAGCTTAAATTTATTTACAGATGCTGTTTTATCTGATAGAGGGAAAAAAGTAATAAAGGAGGCTGGATATATTGATAATTAGTAAAAATACCAAAATATTTTTGATAATTTTTTCTGCCGTTTTATTACTTATAACTATTGGAGCGATTGTATATAAAAAAACGCATAATAACTCAATTGGATCACAAATTATAATTGAAAGTGCTCAAAAGATTCCAAATGTTTCTAATGAAGATGTTAATGGACAGAATAAAGAAATAAAGAGACTAACATTGGATAGTACATATTCAAATAATGGTTTGTCATATAGTGAAGCTAAAGATGAGGAAAGAGACATAGATGTTAGATATGTACAAATATCTGGTTTGAAGAGTGAAAATATCCAAGAAAGTATAAATAGACAAATAAAAGAAAGAATAAATAAAATTTTAGATAGTAATAATTTTAAGAGAAATTCTGATGATTCTGCATATGTTAGAACAACAGTAACAGCGAATTTTTCAGATGTATTATCAATAAAAATTTTTGTAAGATTTAAAGATGGATATAATAAAACTTATGGATTAAATTTTAGTTTGGATAATGGAGAAAAAATTGGTGTTGCAGATTTGTTTACATATGATGCACCAAAGAAAAATATTATAACAGAATCTGCATATAGGTCTTTTGCATTAGGATATTATACTGAAGAAGGAATATCAAATGAGTTTTATACTAATATAGAAGATGATGTAATAGAATTTTTAACAGATTATAATAATGGTGAAATTACGGAATTTTCTTTTACTCCACTTACAATAGAGTTATATAAAGAAGGTAAAACAGTTACGATAGATATGACAAAGTATTATAATTATATAGCTATTTATACAGAATTTGTTTCAAGTTCTGATTTATATAATTCAAAATCAAATGTAGCAGAAAAGATACCTGTTTTTGTAAATAGACCTGAATCAATAGTGGACTTGTATGAGAAGGTTAATGATTCTTGTACATTAGATGTAATAATATATAGTGATGAAGATTTTAATCAAAAAGAGAAAAAAATAATAGAAAATTATACTAAGGATTTGAAAGAACAATTATCTTCAATAAAGATGCAAAAAGGCATATATTATTCAAATTATATAAAAGTTTCAAAATCAAAGGAAAATAATGAAGAAATCCTTGTTTTTCATGAAGATGAATGCGTTGCAAGAACTGATGAAGGTAAATTCCAAGATGAAGTATATTCTAAAATTATAATGGCTGAAAGAGATTTAAATAATTTAAGTTATTCAAAAAGTAAAATTCATATATTGGATGATGATAGTTTAGAAAGTGCTTCTGAGGATATAAGATATAATGTTAATACTGGGAAGAAAATAGAAGATGAATCCGAAGAAGACGATAATGGAGATCAAGAAAATAATAATGAAAATGATACCAGAGAAAATACTGATACAAAAAATTCTCCAGCGCCAAGTGCATCTCCTAGTCCTTCGCCAGCAACTTCACCAACTCCAACGCCAAGTGTGACACCTAGTCCAACTGGAGAAATAACAACTAAGGTTACTTTTTAAAAGGAGGCAATAATGTTTTTGTTTAAAATTAAAACATATGCTTTTATAGGACCATCTGGAACTGGTAAAAGCTATAGAGCACAATATGTTGCAAGTGAAAGAGGAATAAAATATATAATAGATGATGGACTTTTAATAAAAGAAAGTCAGGTTATTGCTGGTGTGTCAGCAAAGAAAGCACCAACTAAAATTGAAACTGTAAAAAATGCTTTGTTTTTAACAGAAGATAAAAAAATTGAAATTCAAAAAGCGATAAAAAAATATAGACCTGATTCTATTTTAATATTAGGTACATCAGATGGAATGGTGGATAAGATTGCTGCTAATCTTGGTTTACCACCAATTGCTGAGAGAATATATATAAATGAGGTTGCAACACAAGAAGAAATGGATACTGCAAGAAGAATTCGTGTTACACAAGGTAAGCATGTAATTCCTGTCCCAACATTTGAAATAAAAAAAGATTTTTCTGGATATTTGTTAGATCCTCTACAAATTTTTAAATCAAAAGGGAAAAATGCGGAACCGTATATTGCAGAAAAATCAATTATAAGACCTACATTTAGCTATTTAGGAAATTTTACTATATCTGATAGTGTATTTAAAGATATTATAGTAACAGTGGCAAAAAAAGTAGAAGGCATTTATAAAGTTTTAAAAATAAGGGTTGATAAAACGCAAAATGATACAGCTGGTGTTCAACTTTATATAGAGGTTTCTATAGAATATGGTGCAAATATGATGGAAGTATTGCGTATATTCAAAAAAGAAACAAGAAGAGAAATTGAGAATTTAACTGCAATGTATATTTCAAATGTGGATATTGTAGCTAAACAAATTCATTTTCCAGAAGAGTAAAAAGGAGTAGAAAAATGATAGTAGCAATAGATGGACCTGCCGGAAGCGGAAAAGGAACTGTAACAAAAGAAATTGCAAAACGTATAGGACTAATAAATTTAGATACAGGAGCAACTTATAGATGTGTTGCTTTAGCAAGTATTAAAGCCGGATTACCATTAAGTGATGAGGATGGTATAGTTAATCTTATTGATGAATTAAAAATAGAATTTAAATATGATAATGATTCAATATGTGTATTTTTAAATGATAAAGAAGTTACTGATGAAATAAGATCTTTTGAAGTAAATAAAATAGTTTCTCAAGTTTCTTCGATAGTTCCTGTAAGATTAAAAATGGTTGATTTACAGAGAAGAATGGCTGAAGGAAAAAATGTAATAATGGAAGGTAGAGATATTGGTACTTATGTTTTTCCAAATGCAGATGTTAAAATATATTTAGATGCCGATGTTGAAGAAAGAGCTAAAAGAAGATTTAAAGAAAATAAAGAAAAAGGAATGAATGTTTCTTTTGAAGAAATATTGGAAAATATTAAGAAAAGAGACGAAAATGATAAAAACAAAACAATAGGAGCATTAAAAGTGGCTGAAGATGCTATTGTTGTGGATTCAACTAAATTAACAATAGAAGAAATGACTGATGAAGTTGAAAAAATAATAAAAAGAAAAATGGAGGAATAATTGTGGAAGTATTAAGAAAAATATGCAGAGCTATTGTAAAACCGTTATGTCATTTAGCAGCTTTAATTGTGTATAGAGTACGTGTTGAGGGAATTGAAAATGTTCCAAAAGATAGTGCTTGTATAGTTTGTGGAAACCATGTACATGCACTTGATGCACCTGCATTAGTAGCTGTAACTAATAGAAAAATTAGATTTATGGCTAAAGAAGAATTGTGGAAAAGCTTAGGTTTCAGATTTATGGCATTTGTATTTTATGTTTTTCCTGTAAAAAGGGGAAAAGGTGATACGGATGCAATAAAAACATCAATAAAACTTTTGAAGTCAAATCAAATATTGGGTATGTATCCAGAAGGAACTAGAAATGGTTTAGAAAAGGGCGTAAAACCAAAAAATGGAGCTGTTACATTAGCAATTAGAAATAATGTTCCAATAGTTCCATTTGGAGTAGAAGGAACATTTAAACCTTTTACAAAGGTTACATATAGATTTGGAAAACCTATGGATTTTTCATCATATAAAGAAAATGCAAAAGATAAAGAAGTACTAGACACATTGACAAATGAAGTTATGGCTAGAATTGTTGAACTAAGAGATAATAAAGTATAATAAAGTGCTTGACAGAACCAAAATACTGATGTATAATCGTTTAGTAACTTGAAAAAGAAAAAATAAATTTTCATATAAAATACTAGAAAGAGCAAGGGGGGAATTTGAAATGGCACAACCAAAAAGAAGATGGTCTAAAGCAAGAACAGGTTTAAAAAGATCAACTTGGAAAATTGAAGAAAAGAATTTATCTACATGCCCACATTGTCACGAACCAGTTATGCAACATAGAGTTTGTTCAAACTGCGGATATTACAATGGAAAAGAAGTAGTAACAGTTAAAACAGATAAGAAATAATAAAAAAAGAAGTACATTGAAAAATGTGCTTTTTTTTTGTCCATAATTAGCTAAAACTTCAAAAATTTGTTGAATTTTAAATCTATTTGTTATAAAATGTTTATACTTATGAAATAGAGGTGAGAAAATGTCAAAACCAGTAGTTGCCATAGTTGGAAGACCAAATGTAGGAAAATCTACTTTTTTTAATTATATAGTTGGACAAAGAATTTCTATCGTTGAAGATACTCCAGGAGTTACTAGAGACAGAGTTTATGCAGAATCAAATTGGAGAGGAAGAGATTTTACAGTTATCGATACTGCAGGTATTGAAGAATTAACAGGAGATACAATAGTAAATCAAATGAGAGAGCAAGTAGATATTGCTATTTCAGTTGCAGATGTTATTATATTTTTAACAGATATAAAACAAGGTATTACTGCTGCAGATGAAGAAATTGCAACATTGCTTAAAAAGTCTAAAAAGCCAATTGTTCTTGTTTGTAATAAAGCTGATAATTTTGGAAAAGATCCAATGGAACTTTATGAATTTTATAATTTAGGAATAGGGACACCATTGCCACTTTCAGCAGCAAATGCTATTGGTGTTGGTGATGTTTTAGATGCTATATATGAAAAATTTCCTGATGAAAATGAACAAGATTCAGATTCAGAAGTTATAAAAGTAGCGATAATTGGGAAACCTAATGCTGGAAAGTCTTCTTTAGTTAATAAAATTTTAGGAGAAAATAGAGTTATTGTTAGTGATGTGGCTGGAACAACAAGAGATGCAATAGACTCAGAGTATGAAAATGAATACGGAAAATATGTATTTATAGATACAGCAGGAATTAGAAGAAAAAGTAAAGTAAAAGAAAATATAGAAAAATATAGTGTAATGAGATCTAATTTAGCTATTGAAAGAGCTGATGTTTGTATAATGATGGTCGATGCTACAGAAGGCGTAAGCGAGCAGGATTCAAAAATACTTGGAGAGGCTCATGAAGCTGGAAAAGGTATTATTATAGCGGTAAATAAGTGGGATGAAATAGAGAAAGATAATTATACACTAGAAAAGTTTAAAAAAGATGTGTATAATGAATTTCCATTTGCAACATATGCACCAATAATTTTTATTTCTGCAAAAACTGGTCAAAGAGTAAATAAGCTTTTTGAAATGATAAATAATGTTGCAAATCAAAATGCTTTGAGAGTATCAACAGCAGTATTAAATCAAGTAATAAACGAGGCTATAGCAGTTGTTCAACCACCATCTGATAAAGGAAAGAGACTTAAAATTTTCTATGGAACACAGGCTTCAACTAAACCACCAACATTTGTTATATTCGTTAATAAAAAAGAATTATTCCATTTTTCTTATGAAAGATATTTGGTAAATTGTATAAGAAATAATTTTGGATTAGAGGGAACACCTGTAAGAATTATTGTTAGAGAAAAGAATGATAAAGTGGAAGAGTAATAAATTGCCAAAGACAAGGGGGATTGAAATATGGTAGCTATATACATATTAGTGGCACTAGTAGCATATCTTATTGGAAGTATAAGTTTTTCTGTAATATTTACTAAAAAGTTAGCAGGGTTTGATGTTAGAGAAAAAGGAAGTAAGAATGCAGGAAGTACTAATGTACTTAGAACAGCAGGAAAAAAGATTGCAATATTAACATTAGTATGTGATATTTTAAAAGGGCTTATTGCAGTTTTGTTTGCTAAAATAATAGGCGAAATGGATCATTTTGATCACATAGAGTATTTGGTTCAAGTAGCTGGAATAGCAGTTGTTCTTGGACATACTTTCCCAATCTTTTTTGGATTTAAAGGAGGAAAGGGAGTTGCTACAAGTTTAGGATTAATATTATTGATTAATTGGCAAATTGGATTAATTTGTTTAGTATTTGCTTTAATATTAATTATATCAACAAGAATGGTTTCATTAGGATCTGTTTCAGCAGCAGTATTATTTCCAGTATTAACAATGTTTATTACTGATAATTATATTGTTCCAGGTGATTATAAAATATTTGGAATATTACTTGGAGTATTTGTATGTTTTAATCACAGAGCTAATATAAAAAGGTTATTAAAAGGACAAGAAAGTAAAATATTTTAATTACGAAGGAGAAGTTTATGAAAAAAATTTCAATAGTAGGAAGTGGAAGCTGGGGCGTTGCTCTAGGAATTTATTTAGCAGGTCAAGGACATGAAGTAAAAATTTGGTCTTTTTCAGAAGAAGAAAGAGATTTGATAAATAATGAAAAGAAATGCAAATTTTTACCTAAGGCTGTTATACCAGATGGAGTATACTGCTCAAATGATATGAAAGAAGTTTTAGAAGGAACAGAGCTTATTTTGCATGTTACGCCATCTAAGTTTACAAGAAATGTAATTCAACAATATAAGCCTTTTATAAAAGATCAAGGAGTTATTATTTGTTCTAAAGGTTTTGAAGCTGATACTTTAAAAACATTAGATGATGTTGCTAGAGAAGAACTACCAAATACAAAAATTGGTGTTTTATCTGGCCCAAGTCATGCTGAAGAAGTATCAGTACTTATTCCAACAGCATTAGTTGTTGCTTCTGAAGATAAAGAATTATCAGATATGGTAGTAGATATTTTCAAGAGTGATAAAATGAGAATGTATACATCTAAAGATGTTAAAGGTGTTGAACTAGGTGGAGCATTAAAAAATATTATTGCATTTTGTGCTGGTGTTGCTGCTGGACTTGACTTGGGAGATAATACTTTTGCAGCTTTACTTACAAGAGGATTAGTGGAACTTTCAAGACTAGGAGTTGCATTGGGTGGAAATAAAGACACTTTTTATGGTTTAACTGGACTTGGAGATTTAATTGTTACTTGTGGAAGTATGCACAGCAGAAATAGAAGAGCTGGAATGCTTATAGGTCAAGGAAAAACTATTGAAGAAACTAGAAAAGAAGTTGGAATGACAATAGAAAGTATAGATAATATTGAAGTTGCTTATAAATTGGCTAAAATACATAACATAGAAGTACCTATTATAAATACAGTATATAGAGTTTTGTATGATAATTTAGATCCTAGAGAAGCTGTAACAATGCTTATGACTAGAGATTTAAAAGAAGAGTAAAATTAAATTATAGGAGGATTTAAAAATGGGATTTTTGGATGGATTAACAAAGAAAGGCGCAGAAATATCAAATAGTTTACAAGAAAGCATGAATAAGTCACAAAGAGAAAGTAAATGCAAAAAAAGTGTTGCAGAAAATAAAAATAAAATAGAGCAAGCTTATTCAGAAATTGGAAAAAAAGCTTATGAAAAAAGAACAATGGATGAAGAAGTTATGACTTTTATAAGTGGAAAAATAGAAGAAATAGATAAATTATTAAAAGAAAATGAAGAATTACAAAAAGAAATTTTAATCTTAAACAATAAGAAAAAATGCCCAAATTGTGGTGCTGAAGTTGATATTAATACAACATTCTGCCCTCAATGCGGAAAAGAACAAGAAAAAATTGAAGTAGAACCATTTATACCAAATGGAAAAAGAAAATGTTCTGGATGTGGCGAAATTATAGATGATAAAAATGAATTTTGCCCAAAATGTGGAACAAAAAAAGAAGTTGTAGAAGCTTCAAAAGCTGAAAAAACAGTTGAAATAGTAGAAGAAGTAGTTAAAAATGAAGAAGTTATTCCAGAAGGAAAAAGAAAATGTTCTGGATGTGGTGAAATAATTGATGATGCAGATGTATTCTGTGCAAATTGTGGAACTAAAAAAGAAGATTAATTTGGAGAAAAATTAAATGAAATTAGTAGTTCAAAGAGTTGATGAAGCAAGAGTAACTGTCGATGAAAAAGTAGTTGGAGAAATTAAAAAAGGATTTATGGTATTAATAGGTGTTACTCATGATGATACTTATGAAACTGCAGACTATTTAGTAAAAAAAATGTGTCATCTTAGAGTTTTCCAAGATGAGAATTCTAAGATGAACTTATCAATAAAAGATGTTGATGGAGAATTATTAATAGTATCACAATTTACTTTATATGCAGATTGTCAAAAAGGTAATAGACCAAGCTTTGTTAACAGTGCTAAACCTGAATATGCAAATGAATTATATGAGTATTTTGTAGAAAAATGTTCACATGAAGTTAAAAAAGTTCAAACAGGTATATTTGGCGCACATATGAAAGTAAGCTTGGTTAACAATGGACCTGTTACAATAATTCTTGAGAAATAATTAGCTTGGGTATCTTTCATAAAGATATTTAATAATTTCATCTAGATTTGAATTAGATATTTTTATAAAAATATCTTCGTCTAAATTTATCCATGCGCTAATATTATATTGATCGTTATTGTCAATTAGTGTAGAAATTAAATCTACCATTTCTAAAGGATTGTCAAAGGAAATATTTTCAATTGATTTATTAAACTTTTTATTATAAAATCTTTCTAAGAAGTTTGATATTTCATTTTTATCTTTACTATAAAGATTAAGAGAGGGTTTTGTCATAAAAAATTCTCCTTAATAATATTAATTTTTTATATATTATAAAATGTATGCAATTTCTGAAAAACATAAAACTTATAATGTGAATTTTATGAGTAAACAAATTTGCTGAAAATTAAATATTTTTTCAGATTTGTTTTAAATTGCTAATATAATAGTATTATTTACAAAAAAATTAATAAAATAACAAAAAAGTACAAAAAAAACTTGCATTGTAAAAAAGTATTGTGTTATAATAGTAATGTAGTAAAAAGAGAATGAAGGAGTAATGAGATGAATAAAACAAGTATATTAAAATTAATAACTATTATTGCTGTAGTTGGATTAATATTAGGATTTTCAAAGGTTAATTTTGCAGTAACATCAATTGAAACATCAGGGGGAAATAAAACAAATAATGTTATAAATTCAGTTAATAACACATCAAATAATGTTACAAATAATACTGAAAATAATACTACTCCATTAAATAAAAATAATACTATAACAAATAATACAGTATTACCTGATACTGGAGCTAAATCTTCACTAGGAATAATAGTGTTAATAGCTTTAACTTCTGTATCTGCAATATATACATATGTTAAAGTAAAAGAATATAATATATAATAGTTTTATTTTAAGATGATAGAGAAGAAGGATTACAATAGTAGTCCTTTTTTTGACGTTTAAAATATAATATTACATTTGTGTAACATTTGTTGAAAAATGGGTATACATGAAATATAATATTCACATATTAATGTTGAGAAGATTATTGCTAATAATTTTTACAATATTATTGATGGAGGAAGTAAGAATAAGTATGGCAACATTCGCAGAGTATATTTTAAGTGAAAATGATTTTATTAAAAAAATTGATATTATGACTTATTTAAAGAAAAAACAAAATATATTTTTCAATACATCTGTAATTATGAAGGCAGAATTAGCTAGAGAATTTATGGATACAATGAAAATAGATGTTGATAAAAGTTTGGTATTAACAGCTTGTTTAATGTGCGATTGCTTAAAAATTGATTCTCCAGAAGAGCTTGTAAGGTTACAAAAGTCACAAGCTGAGTATAGAAATTATTTGAGATCTTTAGGATTTAATGATAGATTTTGCAAGATATGTGCTGAGCATTCTCGCGTTGGACAAAATCCTAATGTACCAAGAGAAAAGGAAAGTGACATATTAGAACTTGCAGATCAATTTGGCGGACTTATAATGCATAGATCAGACAGAATTGCTTATACAGTTCCTGAGGCTTTAGAAATTTTAGTAAATAAAAATATGAAAGACGTTAATAATATATATTTAGGACAATTTCAAGAATTTGTTGATATTATGGAGGGCATGGAAGTATGATGGGTTTGCTTACAAAATTTCAAAAAAACATGAATTGTATAACTAGAAATGATATTCCTGGAGCCGTTAGAGAAATATATGATACAATGGAAAGAAATGAAGCTGCTTTTGCCAAAAGAGAAGCAGAATTGAGAATGGGTGGGAACTTGCTTACTGAATTAAGAAAGGCAAGAGCTAAATTAAGATATTTTGAAGAAGCACCACTTTTACCTGGATTTGATATGGAAGATTTAAAATAGATGGCTACATTTATATAGTGTTGCCATTTATTTTTTTGGCTATATAATATTTGAAAAAAGAAAAGGAGAAATAAAATGTACGAAGTATTTGCAGATATGCATATTCACATAGGAAGAAGTGAAAATAATAAACCAATAAAAATTACAGCAGCTAGAAGTTTGAATTTTGCTAATATAGCAAAAGAATGTGTAGAAAGAAAAGGAATAAGTGTTGCTGGTATAATAGATTGTGCATCACCTTATGTGATTGAAGACATAGAAAAGTTTTTAGCTAATGGAGATGCTTATGAGATTCAAGATGGTGGAATAATATATAAAGATAAATTGTGTATTATTTTAGGTAGCGAAATTGAAACATCAGAGGTTAATGAAAATGGAAAAACTGGAAGTGCACATAATCTTTGCTATTTTCCTCATTTAGCTGATATAAAAGCTTTTTCAAAAGAAATGTCAACTCATATTAAAAATATAACATTAAGTTCACAAAGAGCTAATATTTCAGCATATGAATTAATTGATATTGTTCAAAAGTATAATGGAATTTTGGTTCCTGCACATGCATTTACACCACATAAGAGTTTTTATGGAAATTGTACAGCTCGTTTGGAAAGAATATTTAAAGAAAAATATAAAGATATTCCAGCAATCGAATTAGGTTTGAGTTCTGATACATTTTTGGCTGATCAAATTTCTGAACTTGAAACTAAGACTTTTTTGACAAATTCAGATGCTCATTCTCTTCCTAAAATTGCAAGAGAATATAACAAAATGTTATTAGAAGATATTAACTTTAAAGAATTTGTTATGGCTTTGAAAAATGAAGGTGGTAGAAAAATTACTGCAAATTATGGATTGGATCCAAAACTTGGAAAATATCATAGAACATATTGTGAAGTTTGCAATAAAAATATTTCAGGAGATGCTCCTGTTACAAAATGTGATACATGTGATAGTAGAAACATTACGATGGGAGTTTATGATAGAATAGAAATTATCAAAGATAAACCTACAACAAAGAGTCCTGATTTCAGACCTGAATATATTTATCAAATTCCACTTACTTTTATACCGGGTTTAGGTGGAAAAACAATTGAAAAATTGTTGGATGCATTTGACACAGAAATGAATATTTTGCATAAATTATCTTATGATGATATTGAAGCTGTTGTTGGTACAAAATTAGCAGATAATATTGAGGCTGCTAGAACTGGTAAGATGAAAATAAATGCCGGTGGTGGCGGTGTGTATGGAAAAGTAGTAAAAGAATAAAACGGTTAAAGATTTTTTGAAGACGGAAATTTTAGAATGAAAATTCTAAGATTTCCGTTTATTTTATATCTTGAAAATACAAATTAAAATATTGTTTTAAAATTTGTTTTGCAAAAGTAACTATTTGATTTTCTTTTTTATAGAATATAGTAAGGGGAGAGTTGTTCATGAAAAAGAAAATATGTAGTATGACTTTAATTATAGTTATGATTTTTATATTTATTCAATGCATGGTACAAGATATAAAAATTAATGATTATAATGAAATATTAATAAAACAGATAGAACCTGAGAGACTCGAAGAAGATGAAATATGTAATTTGCCAACAACGGAGATAATTGAACAAACTTTAGAAGATGAACAAATACAAGAACAGGAAGTTGAAGATGAAACATTTGAGCTTCAAGGAGAAATTGCATATGAAGGTGATAGAGCTCGTTCTTGGAATGTAACTCTTGGAGATTATAAAGGCTTAACTTATTATTCTCAGCTAGATGCGAGATGGAAGAATAAGATATATTCATCTGTTGAAAAATCTAATCAAACGATTGGAAACTCTGGATGTGGTCCTACGGCTGCTGCTATGATAATAACAGCTTGTAAAGGTGCTATATTACCGGATGAAGTTGCTGATTTGTTTGTAGAATATGGGTATAGGAGTGCTAATAACGGAACGTATTGGAGTGCGTTTAGAGCAATTGCTGATGAGTTTGATATAGAATATACAGAAAGAAGCAATTTGAATAGTGCTTTAGATTTATTAAAAAATAATAATTATGTTGTAGCTAGTGTTGGAAATGGATTATTTACGACAGGTGGACATTTTATTGTGTTAGTTGGAATTGAGAACAATAGAATAAAAATATATGATCCATATTTGTATGCTGGTAAATTTGATACGTCATATAGAAGAGGCAAGGCTATTGTTGATGGAAATACTGTATATGTTACTGTTGATAATTTTGCTAAATATGCAAATGCTAAAGGATTTTTTTGTTATAAACATGATTTAAATGTGGAAGAAAACAAACCAGAAGTAGTAGTATCAAGCTATACAAGATATGTTAATACAAATACTAAGAACTTGAATGTTAGAGTAAATCCAAATGGAAGAGTTGTGGATTCACTTAAAAAAGGAACAAAAGTAGTTGTGTATGAGACTGCTGGAAATTGGAGCAAAATAGGTGATAATAGGTGGGTATCATCAGAATATTTATCAACTGGAATGAATGAAGAGGCCATATTTGTACAATATAAGATTGGAAAATATGTTGTTAATGCATCTGTTTTGAATGTTAGAACAGGAGCGTCTACAAATTATTATGCTAAAAAGTATTATCAGTTATCTGCAAATGCTAGAATGCAAAATAAGTCAAAAGGGAATTATTATACAAATGGATATAGAAAAGGTGTTGTATTTAATGTATTAAAAGTCGATGGTAACTGGGGATATACGCCAAGTGGATGGGTTTGCCTGGATTACTGTACTAAAATATAAAAGTTGAAAAATGTGTTTACAAAAAAATATATTTATAATATAATTTCAACAGATTAAAGAACAAATAATTGTGATCAATTATTTGTTCGATTTTTGCCATTATAGCTCAGTTGGTAGAGCAACAGATTCGTAACCTGTAGGTCGGCGGTTCGATTCCGCCTAATGGCTCCATTTGAAATCAACTTACGGACTTAATTGTTCGTAAGTTTTTGTTTTACATAAAAGTAAAAAAATTTTTCTAATATTTTTTATATTAAAGTACATAATTGAAAGCTTAAGATAAAAGATAATTTTAGATTTTATGTTTTATTTGTGAGAAAATATATTAGATGTATTTTAGAAAGAGAATTTATTTTGAAATTTGTTGTTTAATTACACTAAGTTTAAAGAAATTTATTAATAAAATGATGTCATATGAGATGGAATAAAAAGTCACAAAAAAATGTTACGAGAAAATAGTCAAATTTTAATATAGGGTGTTAAAATATTATTGGTGATGTATAGTGAAGTATTTAAGCGAAGAAGAAATAAAAAATGAATTAAATGATTATATTTATAATGTAAATATAAAATATGCGACACTTCTTAATGGAAGTTGGGGAAGTGGAAAAACATTTTTTATTAAAATGTATATTGAAGAATTGGAACAAAAATATAAGGAGAACAAGAAAGATAATAAATATAAAAAACCTGTATATATTTCATTATATGGGTTAAACAATGTATCTGAAGTAAAAAATAAAATTGTATTATCATTAATAAAAAATGAAAAAATTAAGCAAATAATGCCTTTTATTGATGTTGGACTTGAAATTGGAAGTGAATTTATTGCCAGCAATTCATTTGTTCAAGATTCTCGTAGTAAGTTGAGTAAAATAATTGATGCATTATATAAAATTGATAATTTAATTATATTTTTTGATGATTTAGAGAGATGCAATATAAATATAAATTCTATATTGGGATATATAAATGAATTAGTAGAACAAAATAATATAAAAGTTATAATAGTGGCTGATGAAAATAAAATTGGGAAAGTAAATTATTCAAAGAATTTAGAACTTAAGCATTTAGTTGCACTTTCTGATAATATTAAAATGGAAGATAAACAGAAGAAAAAAGATTTTTTAATATCTAATGAAACAAATAAAAATATGAAACTTCAATTTACGAAAGAAGAGGTTATTGCGAGAACCAAATATCTTTTTGGTGAAGACACTTTATATAATGAAATAAAGGAAAAATTAATAGGAAAAGTTATTTATTATAGAGCTGATATTTGTGATATATATGATAAATTTGTGGATATAATTATAACCAATAACAATGCTAATACAATTGCAAAGAAAAATAAAGAAAAATTTCTGAAATTATTAGAGAATGAAAAGTATTATAATTTGAGAACATTGCAATTTATATTTCAATGTTTTAATCGTTTAGTTCATGAAACACAAAATATTATTGAAAATGGTGATGTAAAAGAAATTTTTTGGAGTGATTTATTTTTTTATTGTACTATTAAATCGTTACAAATAAAACAAGGAAAAAAATTATATAATTGGGAACCAAATCAGGAATTTGGTACTATTTATTTGGAAAGTCAATTGATAGACTATAAAGGTACAAATTGTATTGTAGGATTCAGATTCGTAGATGATTATATAGAAAAATCATATTTGAATAAGAAAAAAATAAAAAATGTTCTAAATGATTATAAAAATATGGTTTTAAATGAAATAAGTAATCCAAATGATCCGCTATATAAATTAAAAACATGGTGGATAATTTCTGAAAGTGAACTAAATACAATTATTGATGAATTAATAGTTAAGATTGAAAACAATGAATATAGTTTAGAATTGTATTCGAAGATAGTAAATTATTTATCTCGTATTGAAGAAATGGATGTGGAAAAAGAAAAAATACGAAAAGCAATTGATAAGTTAGAGGAAAATATAAGAAAGAAAATTGTAGTTGGAAAATATAGTGAAGATAATCTTTTAAGTGGAACTTCAGAGACTTTAAAAATATATCAAAAAAATATAGATAATATAAAAAAGTTGGTATACCAAAAAGAAAAAAATGATGATGAAGAACAAATTAGTATTATTTTTGCGAGTGATGATTGGGGAGTTAAGTTAAAAGAATACTGCAAAAATAATAGTTATAAATTTTCACAGAATAGAAATTTTGCAAATATTTTAGATATAGATGCAATAATTTTGAATATAAAGAGTAAGAATATTGAACAAATTTATGAATTTTGGTATGCATTACAAAAAATATATAATTATGATAATATCAAAGACTTTTATATGGCGGATAAAGATGTATTAATTCAATTAAAAAATGAATTAGTTAATATACAGGATGTTGATAAAGTTAAAGCATTTGTTATAAACAAGATTGTTAAATTTTTAGATGATGTAATTATGAAGTTGCAATAATTTATATAATTAATATATAGCGAGATAGTAATTAATACTGGAGTATAATTGGAAAATATAGAAAATTACAGAGAGTTTTGAGTATGAGTTAATTTGAAAGTAACTTGGAATTGTCTGATTGACGAAAAACAGTATATTTTAAATTGTTTTGCTTCCAAAAGTATGCTATAATAATTCGTACGATGTTTATACATCAAACTTATTAACTTAGCATCGCCCGATGGGGCAAGGAGGTATGACGGTATGAAAAAACTTACAACTGAAAGTGCAACACAAATCGAACTTGGAGATGTTATTCGTCTCAGTTGGAAAGATGCAAATGATAAGGAGGTTACCTGTGTTGGGGTAGTGTATGGGAATGATTCCTTCGGTTTAAGAATGAATTGTGAGGATTATTCCAGATATGCATGTGGACGGCTGATGATGGATGGCCAGTTGATGTTTGAGATTTTGGAAGATCATGAGCCAGTTGCTAAATATGGCATGGAGTATGATTTTGTAAGTCATCATAAGAAGCAGTAAGTTTTTTAAAGAAGTGGGACTTCTTTCACAATTGCATAGCAAGATTTTTTCTTGCTATGCAATTGTTTTTTTTTTTTTTTATTTGTTCCAGATTCTTTTTATATTTTCGTTTTCTTTATTTTTTATTGCTGTAAAAAGGTCAATGTTTAATTTATTACATATTGTGCAAAGTACGATAAATACGTCAGCTATTTCATTTTCAACAGAATTGTAGTTTGTAATTTTACTTTTGTCGATTCCCATTGGTGTGTTTTCTTTTCTAATGGCTTTAGCTAATTCGCCAATTTCTTCTGTAAGTAATAACATTGTTTTTTCAATGTTTTCTTTAGAAAAACCTCTTAGTGTGATTACATTTTCAATATATTGTTGTATTTCTGAAAGAGTATTTGTTTCCTTTAAATTTTGGTATAGTTCTAATTGATTTTTTTCCATTATTAAAATCCTCCTAGTAATATGTTTTGTTCATAAAAAGTTTATTAAATTATAGTATATTTTTTTGAGAAAATCTATTGAAAATAATAAGAATAAAATATTGAATTTATGGCATTTTTTTGCCTAAAAAATGTACATTCCTTAAAAAATATGATATACTTAATAGGCTGATAAAATCTGTAAAAATGAATGGATTGCAGATTTTGAATTGATAGGAGGATTATATGGGATTTTTTGATAAATTGAAAAATGGGCTTGGAAAAACAAAACAAAATATAAATGATAAAATAAATAATGTATTTGCGAATTTTAGAAAGGTTGATGAGGAGTTACTAGATGAGCTAGAAGAGGCTTTAATTATGTCTGATATTGGTATTGAAACATCAACTAAAATTATTTCTGAGCTTAGAAATAGAATTAAAAAAGAAAATATTCAAGATGAAGAAGCTGTTAAAACAGCATTGAGAGAAGAAATGGTTAAATTACTTGATGTTGGGGAGACTAAGTTAGATTTGTCTACATCTCCTGCAGTTATTTTAGTTGTTGGAGTAAATGGTGTTGGAAAAACAACTTCTATTGGAAAAATTGCAAACAACTTGAGAAAGAGTGGAAAGAAAGTTGTAATAGCTGCCGCTGATACTTTTAGAGCTGCAGCAGTAGAGCAAATTGAAATTTGGGCTGATAGAGCTAATTGTGAATTAGTAAAAAGACCTGAAGGAAGTGACCCTGCTTCTGTTGTATTTGATGCAATTCAGGTGGCTAAAGAACAACACGCAGATGTACTTATTTGTGATACTGCAGGAAGGTTGCATAATAAGAAAAATTTAATGGATGAGCTTGGAAAAATAAATAAAGTAATTAATAGAGAATTACCAGATGCTTCAAAAGAAACTTTGCTTGTGCTAGATGGTACTACTGGTCAAAATGCTATTATGCAAGTTAAGGCTTTTAAAGAAACAACTGATATTACTGGAATTGTTTTGACAAAGTTAGATGGAACTGCTAAAGGTGGAGTGGTTGTTGGTATAGTTGCAGAAAATAAAATTCCTGTAAAGTATATAGGAATAGGTGAGCAAATAGATGATATGGAAGTATTTAATAGTGAGGATTTTGTTGAAGCTATTATATAGATTTTATTGTTAGATAAAAGCAATCTCCAGACTTTTATCTAATGTGTATATATTACGCGATATATCGTGGAAAGGAATGTGAAAATGAAAGAGAAAGTAAAGAAAATTTTATCTAGACGATTAATTGTAATTTTTTTCTTAATAGTGTATGCATTAATAATTCTTATTTCTGCTCGAAGTGAATATTTACAATATAAAGAGATTGGAGAACAGTATGTTTCTATATTTGAAAAAAATATAAAAACAAAATATTTAGTATTTGGTGTTAGTTTTGTTATTTCTTATATCACAATTTTTATATCAAATAAAATGGTTAGAAGGGCACTTAAAGATATATTTGATAAAGAACAAAAAGGAATGCCTAAACTTTTAAACAAATCTATTTCTTTTGTAGTTGGGGTTATTGTTGCATTTGTGGCACAAATAACATTGACTCAGAAGTTCTTAATGTTTACGAACGTGGCTCAGTTTGGAGTGGCTGATCCAGTATTCGGATTAGATATTTCGTTTTTTATGTTTCAATTGCCATTTATTAAAGCAGTTGTAATTTTCTTGATTGCATTTTTATCATTGTTAACAGTATATGTATCTGTTTATTACATTTTAACAATCAATATCTGCCTAGAGGGCGTTGATGCAAATGATTTAAAGAAAAATAAATTTTTAAAGCAATTATTTACAAATTTCTTTATAATAGCTTGTTTAATTGCTGGGTTGATGGTTTTGAGTTCTCAAGAAATTGTTACAGGAAATTTGATTACTCTTAAAGATGAAGCAAAAACCGAATTAGTTGGTGCAGGTGTTACAGAAGTTAAAATAAAAGTTATAGGTTACAAATTGCTTGGAGTTGTTATTTTAATTTCATTATTTAGAGTTATAAAATATCTAAAGAAATTTAAAGTAAAGAAAATTGTTTCTTCAATGCTTATAACGCCAATTTATCTTGTGCTTCTGTTTGTTGTGATGACAGGTTTTCAATATATATATGCTGAAAGAAATGAATTGGATAAGCAAAAAGATTATATAGCTGATAATATTAAGAATACAAGACAAGCGTATAATATTGGAATTGATGAGATTGAAATAGATAATTCATCTACATTAGATGATTCAGTAATTTCTAAGAATACAGAAGTGCTAAGTCAAATTAGTGTCGTAAATGAGGAAACAACGTTAGCAAATGTTGCTGAGTATAAAGATAATGAAGGATATTATAGTTATCCAACTACACAAATTGGAAGATATAAAGTTAATGGAAAAACAAAAACGGTATATATTACTCCAAGAGAGATTACAAGTAATGCTAATAGAACATATAACAATAAAACATATCAATATACTCATGGTTATGGTGTGGTTATTTCAGATGCTACATCAGTAGATAAGAAAAATGGAGGAATCTCATACATTCAATATAAATATACAAGTGATGAAGATAAAATTAAAATTTCTGAACCACGAATTTATTTTGGTTTAACAACTGATGACACCATTGTTACTAATGTAAAAGATAAAAAGGAATTTGATTATCCAACATCAACAACTTCATTTGAAGAAAATGAGTATGATGGTGAGGCTGGAATATCAGCTAATATTATTGATAGAGCGGTTCTTTCTATCTCAGAGCAAAATTATAAATTGTTATTTAATAATACAATGACATCTGATAGTAAGATTTTAATGAATAGAGATATTAGAGATAGAGCGAAAGTATTACTTCCATATTTAATTTATGATGAAGATCCTTATATGGTAGTAAGAGATAATGGAGAGCTCGTATGGGTGTTAGATGCTTATACAACATCAAATAGTTATCCATATTCTCAAAAGACAACAATACAAGTTGAAGGAAAAAATAAAGAAATAAATTATATCAGAAATTCTGTTAAAGTTATCATAGATGCTTATAATGGAACAACATCTTTCTATATTACTGATACAACAGATCCAATTGCAATGTCATATTATAAGATGTATCCAGAATTGTTTAAAGATACTAGTGAACAAATACCAGAAGATATTCAAAAACATATTGTTTATCCTAAATTCTTGTATGAGGTTCAAGCTAAAGTCTTAGAGAGATATCACAATGTAAGTACAGAAATTCTTTATAGAAGTGATGATGTATGGCAAGCAGATAGACAAGTTTCTGATGATGATTCACAAAAAAATGCTGTTGAGCCATATTATACAATCTTAAAAACTGAAGGTTCTACTGAAGAAGAATTAGGTTTAGTTTTACCTTATACAAAATCTAATAAGCAAAGTTTGAATTCTTATTTAGTTGGTACTTATAAAAATGGACAAAATGTATTGTCATTGTATAAGTTGATATCAGATACAACATTACCTGATATTACTCAGTTAAATGTTCAGATTGATCAGGATAAAACGATAACTGATGAACTTGAAAAACTAAATACTACTGGAACACAGATTATTAGAAAAACATATATTATTCCAATAGAAAATAGTATTTTATATGTTGAACCTGTTTATCAGGTATTGTTGAATGAAGGTACACAAGTTCCTACATTAAAGAAAGTAATTGTTGCTTCTGGAACAAAGGTTGCAATAGGCGATGATCTAGCTGAAGCATTGACTACATTACTTACAGATTCTGCTGGAAAAATAGAGTTTGTAAATACGGATGACAAAGAACAGCTTATAAATGCTATTATAAAAGCTAGTAAGAATTTGAAAGAGTCAACAGAATCAAAAGATTGGGAACTTATAGGTTCTGATATTGATAGATTACAGACTTTGATAGATCAATTAGAAAATGTACAGGAACAGGAAAAATCAACTTCTTCAAAGAGTGGTATTTTAGATAATATTATGGAATAATACTTAAAAAACTTCAAACAATAAATATATTATTGTTTGGAGTTTAAGTATGATTAAAAGATTTGTTAAGAATATAAAAAAGATAAATGAAAATTTAGAAAATGCTAGAATACAAGAACTTATTGATTTACTTGGAAGTAAGAGAAAAATTTTTATTAGAAATTTGATTGCAGGTATTTCAAAAGGCCTTGGATTTGGTATTGGCTTTTATTTAATAACAGCGTTACTAATTTATTTATTACAATATATTGTTAAGTTGAATATACCGATTATAGGAAAATATATTTCAGATATAGTTGATATAGTTGAACTTAATAGAAAATAAAAAAGAAATGGAGAAAAGAAAAGTGAAAATGAATTTAGCTAATAAGTTAACAATTTTTAGAATGATTTTAGTTCCTATTATGGTAATATTTGCTTATTTACCAATAGGTGGAGATGTGTATGGAATTGCTATTCCAATGATAATAATGGATGTAATTTTTATAATTGCCTCTATTACAGATAAATTGGATGGATACATAGCAAGATCTAGAAATCAAGTAACTACTTTTGGAAAATTTTTAGATCCACTAGCTGATAAAATTTTAGTTTTAACAGCTATGGTAATTTTAGTAGAGAAAGCAAAATTACCTGCTTGGATTCCTGTAATTGTGTTGGCAAGGGAATTTATAGTTTCAGGATTTAGATTAGTCGCTGTTGAAAAAGGTGGAATTGTAATTGCTGCATCTGTATGGGGAAAATTAAAAACTGTAACTCAAATGATTGCTCTTATATTTGCATTTGTTGATGTTGGAGGATTTTTCACTTTTGTTTCTGGAGGTTTAACTGGTGGACATTTAGTTATAAATATTATTTCTTCTGTAATGATGGCAATTTCAACTGTTGCAACAATATTCTCAGGATGGAATTATGTTTGGGGCGGTAGAAATTTATTTAAAGAAAGTAGTGAAGAAAGTAAATAATAGTGAGTGATATTACTTTTTTAATATTATGATAAAAATAGTTGATAAATAATTTAGTGAGTATAACAATAAAGATTTGATGTGGATTGGAGATTTACTTAAGATGACTAAAAAACAAGCAGAAAAAAGGATTAGAGAACTAAGAGAAATTACAGCATATCATGCAAAAAAATATTATGATGATGATAATCCAGAAATAAGTGATTTTGAATATGATATGTTAATGTTAGAACTTAGAAATTTGGAGAATCAATTTCCTGAATTTATAGATTCAAGTTCATTAACTCAACATGTTGGTGGAACTGTTAAAGAAGGCTTTGAAAAGGTTGAACATGAAGTGCCTTTGCAAAGTTTATTAGATATTTTTAATTTTGATGATTTAAGAGCTTTTGATGAGAGAGTTAGAAAAGTTGCAGAAGATACAAATATTCCTTTAAAATATGTTGTTGAAACTAAGATTGATGGTTTATCAGTAAGTTTGGAATATAAAAATGGAATATTTTTTAGAGGGGCAACTCGTGGTAATGGTTTAGTTGGAGAAGATATAACAGATAATTTAAAGACAATACCTCATATTCCAAAGAAATTAAATGAAGATGTTGATATTACTGTTCGTGGTGAGGTCTTTATTTCTAAAGAAGGCTTTGAGAAAATGAACGAAGAGAGAGAAATACTAGAGCAACCATTATTTGCAAATGCTAGAAATGCGGCAGCTGGTTCTTTGAGACAATTAGATAGTAAAGAAACTGCTAAAAGACCATTGGATATATATATATTTAATGTTCAAAAATCTGATACGATAGATTTTAAATCACATTATGAATCATTAAAATATATGGAGAAGCTTGGATTTAATGTAAATCCGGTTAAGATTTTTTGCGATACTTTAGATGAAGCTATTGACGCCATAAATAAAATTGGCGATGATAGAGAGAGTTTGTCTTTTGGTATTGATGGGGCTGTTATTAAAGTCGATGATTTGCATTTAAGAGAAATCTTGGGAACGAACTATAAAACTCCAAAATGGGCTATTGCATATAAGTATCCACCTGAGAAAAAAGAGACTCTTTTAAAAGATATTGTTTGTCAAGTTGGAAGAACAGGTGCAATTACTCCAATGGCTATATTAGAACCTGTTAAAGTAGCTGGTTCAACAATTTCAAAAACAACCCTTCACAATGAAGATTTTATTAAAGAAAAAGATTTAATGATTGGTGATACAGTTGTTATTCAAAAGGCGGGAGATGTAATTCCTGAAGTTGTTGAGGTAGTTAAATCAAAAAGAGATGGAACTCAAAGAAAATTTGAAATGCCAACCAAATGTCCTGTGTGTGGTGCTGATGCTGTTAGAGAAGAAGGCGAAGCTGTTATAAGATGTATAGGAATTGAATGTCAGGCTAAATTGTTTAGAAGTATTTGGCATTTTGCTTCAAGAGAAGCTATGAATATTAAGGGATTAGGATATTCAATAATAGAAGAATTTTTAAATAGAGGTTTGATAAAGAATATTACAGATTTATATACTTTAACGGTTGAAGACGTAAAAACGTTGAAAAAAGATGGAACAAAGTTTGCTCAAAATTTAATTGATGCTATTAATGAAAGTAAGAAAAATGATTTGTATAGACTGATTAATGCTTTAGGTATTAGACATGTTGGAGTAAAAGGAGCAAAGAGTTTAGCAAAAAGATTCAAGAGTATGGATGAGCTAATGAATGCGTCATACGAAGATTTGCTTGCAGTGGATGATACTGGTGAGATTACTGCACAAGCAATTTATGAGTTTTTTGAACAAGATCAGACAAGAGATTTAATTCAAAAGCTAAAAGATGCTGGTGTGAATATGGAAGCATATGTAGAAGAAGGTGCTGATGAAAGATTTGCTGGTATGACTTTTGTTTTGACAGGAGCTTTAGAGAAATATACAAGAGATGCAGCAGGAGCTATTGTTGAAAAATTTGGTGGTAAGGTATCAGGTTCTGTTTCTAAAAAGACTAATTATGTGTTAGCTGGTGAAGATGCGGGAAGTAAATTAGACAAAGCTAATAAGTTAGGTGTACGTGTAATTTCAGAGCAAGAGTTTGATGAGATGATTAAATAATTATTGTTGTTGTACAATTATTTTTTGAAAGAAATTGATTATTGGTAATATTAAAATTTTATTGAAATTAACCGATATTAAAAGCAGGATTTGAAATAGGAAAGGATTAGATAGATGGAAGATTATTCTTTTGAACAATTTTGGATGGACTTAAGAGATGGATATCAAATTTATTTTGATTATATGGATGTTCGTTATTTGATATATAAAATGCAAAAAAATTGCTATAAAAAAGAAATGATTACAGAATTGAAGAAATCACCATTACCTAAGAATGAAATTATCACATTAAAACGTGTTAAAGAGTTGTTTGATTTTATGAGTAATTTTGAATATAAGGCTTTTTAGAAAAATGTTAAGGTATATGATATAGTATTTTGATGATTATGCATTAATTTAGAGTGGTGCATGGAAGTGAAATTATGTTGTATATGGTAAACATAAACTTGACAAAAGTATAGATTGGTTTTAAAATATTTAAGAGTAAGTTGAATAGTCGCTGATGAAGATCGCAAGGTCTCATGGGAGGAAAGTCCGGGCTCCATAGAGCAGTGGTGCTAGATAACGTCTAGTGAGGGTAACCTTAAGGAAAGTGCAACAGAAAATAACCGCCAAGAATATTGGTAAGGGTGAAAAGGGGAGGTAAGAGCTCACCGGAGGAATAGTGATATTCCTTGTTCGTGTAAACCCCACCTGGAGCAACACCACACATAAGTAGAAAGGTAAAGATTGCTCGTCTCTTTTTATGTGTGTAGGTGGCTTGAAATATATAGTGATATATATTCTAGATAAATGGCTATTCAAGACAGAACCCGGCTTATAGACTTACTTTTAAATTTTAAATATGAAAGATCCTTTTAGTTTGTACTAGAAGGATTTTTCTTTAGTGATTTTCAAATGTTGGTATTGATTTTTTGTCTTTTTATATATAAAATATTTTATGTAGAATTTGAAATTCATATTGGAGAAAAAGTATGATTAATAAATTAAAAAATGAAAAAGGTTCAATAACAGTATATGTTTTAGTTACAATGTTATTTTTGCTTGCAATAGTAACTGCTAGATATTTACTTGCTAATAGACAATTAAAAACTCAAGTAGCTGCTCTTGGTAGAATTCAAAATGTTTATGGTAAAGCATATTCAGGAAGCGACAATAATGGTGGAGGTAGTAGTGGCGACAATGATAATAATAAATTTCCAGGTGGAATAGATGCAGAAACAGAAAATGATCCAAATGTAGAAATTCCAATTTATAATTCAGATGCATATGAGTATTTTAATCAACATAAAAATGATACTAGAAATTTAGAACCATATTATATTTACCAAGAAGGCAAATATTACATTGGTGGAAGAGGAAAAAAATATAAATTAATGTCAGATATTAAAGTTAGTGAGAGTTCACAGTATATATATTATAATACATTTTTACAAAGCATTAACTTTAATAATCATGTTATTTATCCATCAGATGGATATTATTATTGTGGATATCAAAGTTGGGGAAGTTATTAGATTGTGATATAGATTTTCAAGTCGCTTAGAATGGCGACTTGTTTCGTATAACACGATACATGATATATAGATGACTCAGAAGTATTTATGATAGATAGTATAAAAATAATATATGAATTACTAAATGTTTTTATTATTGAAAAGAGGGATGTATAATGCCGGAGGCACCAGAAATAACTGAAATGAGAAAACATGGGGACAATAGAGAATATGTTTTAAAAACTGTAAATGAAAATGGAAAATTGCTAGATTTTGCGGCAGAAGAATTTCATAATGATAGAGAAATAGTTTTAGATGCTGTAAAAAATAATCCGGAAGCTTTGGAATTTGCGAGTGCTAACTTAAAAAAAGATAGAGAAATTGTATATGAATCTGTAAGCAAACTTGGATGGACATATTGTTATGTAGATGAAGTTTTAAAAAATGATAAAGAATTATTAATGGCTGGTTTAGAAAAAACAGGGCAAATACTTTATTTTGCTTCAAAAAAAATGAGAGATGATAAAGATGTTGTTATGAAAGCAATAGAAAATAAGCCAATAATAGTTAAATATGCTAGTAAACGTTTAAGAAATGATATAGATGTTGGATTGACTGTTATGAAAAAAAATAAAAAATGTTTTAAATTTTTAGAACCAGAGTTACAAAGTAATGAACAAATACAAGAGATAAAAAACGCAGAGTAGGGGGATTTTGCCACAAATGAATAGAGAGATTAATGGAGTAATGATGCAATATTTTGAATGGTATTTAAATTGCAACAAAAATCTTTGGAATACGGTTAAAAAGAAAGGAGAAGAATTATCTAGATTAGGGATTACAGCGATATGGTTACCACCAGCTTATAAAGGAATTGGTGGGGAAAATGAAGTAGGATATGGCGTGTATGATTTATATGATTTAGGTGAATTTGATCAAAAAGGTAGTATAGCAACTAAATATGGTACAAAAGATGAATATTTAGATGCTATTGTTGGTTTACAACAAAGTGGATTAGATGTGTATGCGGATATAGTTTTAAATCACAAAATGGGAGCTGATAAGCTTCAAACAATTAAAGCTGTGAAATGTGATTGGGAGGATCATAACAAAGAAGAAGGTGAAGAAGAGACTGTTGAGGTGTGGACGAAGTTTACTTTTCCAGGAAGAAATCATAAATATTCTGATTTCGAATGGAATTGGACACATTTTAACGGAATAGATTATAATTCACGTACAAATGAAGTAGCTTTATATAAATTAAAAAATAAAACTTGGCAAATAGATGTAGACAAAGAGCATGGAAATTATGATTATTTAATGGGCGCAGATATTGATTTTTCTAATCAAGAAGTTATAGATGAATGTATGAAATGGGGAAAATGGTATCTAGCACTAACAGGTGTTAATGGTTTTAGGTTTGATGCTGTTAAGCATATTGAATCAAATTTTATTAGAGATTTTATAAGAGAAATGAATGCGTATTACGATAAAAATTTATTTTCTGTTGGTGAATATTGGAATGCTAATGTAAATGAATTAAAAAACTACATAGAGAGGACAGAGGGAGAGATTAGTTTATTTGATGTGCCTTTGCATTATAATTTTTATCAAGCATCTAATAGTAATGGAGAGTATGATTTATCAAAAATATTAGATAATACATTGATGAAAGAAAATCCAGGAAGGGCAGTAACTTTCGTGGATAATCATGATACTCAGCCAGGACAAGCATTGCAATCATGGATTCCTAGCTGGTTTAAGGAAATTGCATATTCTATAATATTATTACGTAGAGAAGGATATCCTTGTATATTTTATGGAGATTATTATGGTATTCAGCATGATAATATTGAACCTATGGAAAATTTGAAAACGTTGTTGCTTTTAAGAAGAGATAGAGCTTATGGTGAACAAGTGGATTATTTTGATGATAAAAATATAATAGGATTTACACGATTAGGTGATGATGACCATTATAAATCAGGTATGGCTGTTATTATTTCTGATAAATATGAAGGCAGTAAAAGAATGTATGTTGGAACTAAATTTGTAGGAGAAAGATTTTTTGATGCATTAGGAAATAGAGAAGATGAGATAACAATAGGCGAAGATGGTTTTGGAGACTTTATAGTAAATGGCGGATCTGTTTCAGTATACGTAAAAATATAGCTTTTAGATTAATAAAAAATTAAATTTATTTTGGTATAAAAATATTTGATTAGATATTCTAATATATAAAAATAGGACGATTCTAATTGATGGAGTATTACATCGGCTAGAATCGTCCATTTGATTTTATTTAAATTTTTTGTGGTTTTACATCATAAATAATTTCAAAGTCTGAGAAGTCATTTATTTTATTTTCATCTAGACAAAGAATAAAATTATTTAATTGCTTTTTAGTTTTACATGCAGCGATAACTGCTGGATTTAATTCTGATTTAAAAGCCAAACTTAATGCTTTTTTCAGAGCTTCTACAACTGAAGTTGCTTCTCTGTCACGATATAAAGAATAAGTTTCTCTAAATCTAGCCATTGATGGATTATTCATAAAATAATTTAATGGTAAAATGAATTCTTTTTCTATTACATTTTTGTATGAATAATATGATGTTGGATACTGAGATAGATATGCTTTTAATTCAGTTTTTTTGTATGGTAAGTATACTTTGTTTTCTTTTTCAGAAATGATTAATACTTTATTTTCATTTGTTCCAACCATATCGGAATAAGATGTATTAATTTGACTAGTAGTAGAATTTGGCGATATAAGATTAATTGATTCGTCTAAATTTTCACCTAGATCCATATCAAAAGTTGTAAGTAACAATCTTGTTGAATGATATGATGTAAATGTATTAACTGACAAATTATTTTGAATGAAATCTGTTTTCATTTCATCTAATAATTCAATATAGTGATTTAAATTGTTATTTATTTCGTTTACTAATTCTGGAGTAGTTGAACTACTATCTGAAAGTACTAATGCTAAAAGCTTTGTGCTAAGAGTAGATAATGTACTTTTTAAATTTTTTAATAATGCTGTATTTTTTTCTAGTATGTCATATATGTTTTTGACATCTAAAAAATATTCTTTATTAGTATTTGAAAAGTCTTTAGTAGTAAGTGCTGTTAAAAACAAAGAATATTTTTCTTCTTTGTTTTGATTTTTTTCTAATAGCATTTCAATTTTTGATAATTCTTCGTTCATGTTTTTCAAAAAAATTAAATTTTCTTCAGAGAAAAACATCCTTAAATCTTTTGTGTTTTCTAAATCCATTATAATTCTCCATAATAAAATAAATTTATGAAGATATTATAACATATAAAAAGAAAAGAAAGGTTATAAATGTAAAAAGATACAAAAATGTAATAAAAAAAAGAAGAAAATGTAATATAAAAGTTGTTAAAATATTTTGATATATATGCTATACTATAGCCAATCAATAAAAAAGTAGGAGGATTAAAATGAAAAACAAATCTAAAGTTCTAGTTGTTGCATTAATTGTGTTATTATTAGCATTAGCAATAGCATATGCTTCATTTAGTGGAGTATTAAAAATTTCAGGAAAGGCAGATGCTTCAGGAAAATTTGAAGTAATATTTACTAATGGTGTGGTTTCATCATCAGAACATGGTACAGCTACAGTTACAAAGACAGATGCAACTAAAATGACAGCTAATATTAAGCTTTCTTATCCTGGTGATGGTTGCTATGTAACAGCAACTATAAAAAATAATGGAACAGTACCAGCTAAATTAACTGGATTTAATTTATATAATAAAGGAACAACAACAGCATTTTCAAATAATGATATTGAAGTGTTAGTTCCTGATATGGATACAACAGGAAATGAAGTGTTGGAACCAGGTGAGTCTTGTACAATTACATTTACAGTAAAATGGAAAAAAGATTCAACAGCAAAATCTGCAAGTGCAGAGTTTGATATAGAATTAGATTATGAACAATCTACAGAAGAATTTAAAGGTTCTGCATCACATAATAGTGTTCATACAAAATAAGATAAAATGAAATGAGAAAAATATGTTACAAAAGTCAAGAAAAATTACGATCTTGATGCTTGCAATATTGGCTATGTATTCCATTATAGCGAATTACAGTATGGTAAATTCAGGTTTTTTATATTACTTTATTGTTAATCCGCTATTTTGGATTATTTTTATAGTGGCTACAAATGTTTTTACAGCTAAGACAAATGAAGGTACTAAACTTTCTGGAAGTATCTTTGAATATACATTAATAGCAGCATTTATTAATATTGGAATATATATATTATCAGAAATTTTTGTAGATGTGGGCACTAATCCATATTCAATTTCTGCAAAAGGAATTTTGATAAATATATATATTTATATTTTGCCAATCGTTGCTAAAGAGTATACAAGATTTAAATTAATAAATAATGTGTATGAAAAAGATAAAAATTTTATGGCAGTACTCATTACGATAATATATGTATATATAGATATAGGGTTAATTGATTTTTCAGATTCTTATAATGTTACAAAATTAATATTTGCGAACTTTTTACCAATTATATCTGAAAATGCAATGTGTACATATATAGCCATAAATAAATTATATAAACCCGCTATATGGTATAGGACTATAACACTTGCATTTTGGCTTGTGTTTCCAATTTTACCTAAGGTGCCTTGGATTATGACATCTATAATAGATACCATAATTCCTGCAATTTTGTTTATATATATTCGTTATTTAAGAAAGAAAAATGATGTTCAAAAAGATAAAAAAGAAATAGAAGCTACAGAACCTAAGAGCATAATACCACTTGCTGTTGCTGTTGTTATTATATTATGGTTTGGAATGGGAATATTTCCAATAAGACCTATAGCAATAGCCACTGGTAGTATGGAAAAGACATTGATGGTTGGAGATATAGCGATATTAAAAAAATGTACAGCGAATGACTTAGAAGTTGGAGATATTGTTCAATATCAAAAAGAAAATTTTACAGTTATTCATAGAGTTATTTCAAAATATACAGAAAAGGGAAAAATTTATTTCATTACAAAAGGTGATAATAATAAAGATCCTGATAAAGACCCGGTTGAAGAATCACAAATCATATCAAAAGAAATTTTTTCAATAAGATATCTTGGATTACCTGCTGTGTTTTTAAATAAAATGAATTGGAGTTCTGCCCCAGATACATCAAGTATTGAAAAAGGAATGTAAACGAAAGAGGAGAAAAAATGAGAAGAAAAAATAAAGCAAAGAAAATAAAAATAAGAAGGTCTGTTAGAATTGCTTATATTGCGATACTTTTAATTATTATGGTGTTGTCACTATTTATTTTGCAATGCTCATTTAACTCAGAGAAAAATAAGGCTTTTACGAAAACAAATATATATGAATATAATAATAAATATTTATATTCTTATGATGTTAATATGCTTGATAATGCATATATTGATAAAGAAAGTGTTCCAGATAAAGATGTGTATGTAACAGATTTGATGAATACTGTTGATATTAATATGACTTATGTGTATGAGGCAAATCAATCATCAGATATAGAATATAATTATCAAATAATAGGAAATTTGGAAGCAACATATTCTAAAGACGGAGAAGAACAGAAAGTTTGGAAGAAAACTGATGTTATTGTTCCAACAAAGGATTTGAGTGTTACTTCTGATAAAGCTGAAATAAATGAAAACTTTGAATTGAATATGAATGATAAAATTCAAATGGTTAAGGATTTTCAACAAGAACTTGGAATACAAGTTCAGACTAAATATACGGTTTTATTAGAAATTACAACTAAAACAAATATTTTAGGACAAGATGTTATTAATACATATTCACCTGATGTAGTTTTTGATATAACATCAAAAACTACAACAATATCAACAACAGTAGAAAATACGGCTAAACCTCAAATAGTAACTAAAATGGTTCAAACAGAAAATGAATTTAGTCAAATAAAAGTTATTTTTGGATCTATTATGTTTGTTGTAGCCTTAGTTGTATTGATAATTTTATTATTAAAGACAAGAAATAATAATGTTGTAAGAAATGAATACAAAATTGAGTTAAATAAAATCTTAAAAGGATGTGATGAAAAAATTGTTGAAGTAAATTCAAGAATTGATACATCTGGTCAAGGATTAGTGGATGTTAGAGAATTTGATGAGATATTAAAGGTTTCTGAAGAATTATTTAAACCTATTTTGTATTGGAATAATGACAAAGAAGAAGAAAGTTGGTTTTGCGTTTTAGGAAATAATATGGTGTATAGATATATATTAAAAAGATAGAATATTAGGAAATGAGAGTGAACATGAGGAGAAAATATAAAATAAAAAAGAGACATAGAATTAGTGCTTTAGCAATTATTGGTGCGGTTATTGTTGTATTAATTGTTATGAATACAGGATATTCTCTTTGGAGTTCAAAACTAAACATTTATGGAAAGGTTACATTAAATTATGAACCACCGCCAATAGATGTAAAAGTTCCCACAACAGAAGAAAATAAATATACAACAACAAGCGGTATGACGAATGGCATGGGAATTACATGGTTTGACTTTGTTTCAGATGAATATTCTGACAATAGTTTAACTACAACGATTAAAGTTCATAAAAATTTGGGTACAGCATGGTTTTCTTCTAATTTAAATGTTGGATTTTCTTTGAAAAATAATTCTCAAAGTGGAATAATATATACGAATGGTAAAGTAACTCAATTAGAAGTTTCAAATCCAGGATCTTCTGTTAGTAATGTTTCTGCAACAATTTTGCCTACAACAATTACTTCTGGAGAAAGTGCAACATTTACATTTGCTGCAAAAGTGGATAGATCTAGTGTCAAAAATTCTACATATTATAAATATGCAATTACATATGATGTAAATGGAGTAGAAAGGTATTTCTTTTATACTTTGAAAATATTAGCATAGGAATAAAATGAATATAAAAGCTGTCAGTTTAACTGATGGCTTTTTGTTTTTATGAAAAAAGTGTATGAAGAGGCATATGAGAAGTAGTAAATTTTTGTGTGTTACAATTATTTAAAAAGTTTTTGAATTGTTTAGAATTTGTAATGAAAATATTATAATTCGTGTAAAACTTGGCAGAGGCAAATTATATTGAATTTGAGTTTGAATAAAGTAAAAAAATCAAATAATCTATTGACAGTTGAATAATCGTTCAACTATAATGTATATAGAAAACGGTTGAATAATCACTCAACTAAAAACGTATAATTAGTTTATGACAAAAGAGAAATCAATCATTAGGAGGTAATATGGAAGAACAAGAGTGCGAAGTATTGCATGAAGAAACAGTACAAAATGTAAAAAAACAGATGCTAGATGAAGATATATTATTTGATGTATCTGATTTTTTTAAAATGCTAGGAGATAGCACTAGAGCAAAAATTATGTGGGCTTTAGATAAACATGAAATGTGTGTGTGCGATTTAGCAGCATTATTGGAAATGACAAAATCTGCAATATCACATCAATTAAAAACACTAAGAGAGGCTAACTTAGTTAAATTCAAAAAAGAAGGGAAAAATGTAATATACACTCTAGATGATGATCATGTTAAAGATATTTTTGAAAAAGCATTAGAACATGTTTTAGAGAGAAAAGAAAATATGTAATTAAGCATATTATATAAATGGATTATGGGTACCATTTAAAAACCTAAATTTTATGTAAGAAGGTATGACTATGAAAAAAGTATATTCAATAGAAGGAATAGATTGTGCAAATTGTGCAGCTAAAATAGAGGATAAAATTAATAAGATAAAAGAAATTGATGAAGCTAATCTTAATTTTATGATGGAAAAACTTTCAATAGAATTTAAAGCTTCAACAGATGAAGAAGCAGAAGAAGTAATGAAAGAAGTTAGAAAAATAGTTAAAAAGATGGAACCAGATGCAGTTATATCATAATATTTTGCACGCAGGGGAAAGGAAGAAAGTATGAAAAAGAGTTTAATCGTAAGAATAATAGGATGTTTAATTTTTACTATTTCAGCTTTATTAGTAAATTATTTTAAGATTCAATATACATTTGATATTGTGATGGTTTTATATATAATTGCATATTTAATTATTGGTGGAGATGTTGTTTTTAAGGCTATAAAAAATATTTTTAGAGGAGAAATTTTTGATGAAAATTTCTTGATGGTAGTTGCAACAATAGGTGCTTTAGCAGTTAAAGAATTTCCAGAAGCAATAGCTGTTATGTTTTTATATCAAATAGGTGAAGAATTCCAAGATATAGCAGTAGGAAAATCAAGAAATGCTATTAAGGAATTAATGCAAATAAAGCCAGAATCAGCAAATGTATTAAGAAATGGTGAAACAGTTGAGGTTAAACCAGAAGAAGTTGAAATAGATGAAATTATCGTTATAAAGCCAGGAGAAAAAGTTCCGCTAGATGGTAGAGTTATAAAAGGAACATCAATGTTGGATACTAAAACAATTACAGGTGAATCAGTTCCTAAAAAAATTGTTGAGCAAGAACTTATATATAGTGGTTCAATAAATTTAAATAGTGTACTTGAAGTAAAAGTAACAAAGAAATTTGAAGATTCAACAGTAGCTAAAATACTAGAACTAGTTGAAGAGGCAACTTCAAAAAAAGCAAAGACAGAAAAGTTTATTACTAAATTTGCAAAATATTATACACCGATAGTATGTTTTTTAGCGTTAGGATTAGCAACTATACCAACATTAGTTTTTCATCAAGAATTTATAGAATGGCTTTATAGAGCTTTAACTTTCTTAGTTATATCATGCCCTTGTGCTCTAGTTATATCAGTTCCTTTAGGATTTTTTGGAGGAATAGGTGGAGCTTCTAAGAAAGGAATATTAATTAAAGGAAGTAATTATTTGGAAGCTTTATCACATGCAAGATATGCTGTATTTGATAAAACAGGAACTATAACAAAAGGTGTATTTGAAATTCAAAAAATTAATCCTGTTGATATTTCTGAAGAAGAATTAATTAGAGTTGCAGCACATGGCGAAAAATTTTCTAATCATCCAGTAGCTTTATCAATAAAGAAAAGATATAAAGGAAAATATGATGAAAGCAAAGTAGAAGGATTAGAAGAGATATCAGGAAAAGGTATAAAAGCAAAAATTTTCTATAAAGACACTTTAATAGGAAATGCTAAATTATTAGAAGAAAATAATATTAAATTTGAAAAAGTAGATGATCCTGGAACTATTATATATGTTGCAATAAATGGAATTTATAATGGATATATTTTAATTGCAGATAAAGTAAAAGATGATTCAAAAAAAGCAATTGAAGAATTGAAAAAAGCTAAAATTGAAAGAACATATATCTTGACAGGTGATGAAAGAAAAATAGCTGAAAAAATAGCTAAAGAAGTAAATGTGGACATATGTAAATCAGAACTATTACCAGACCAAAAATTAGAGAACTTAGAAGAAATTCTTAAAGAAAGAAAAGGAAAAGAAAAAGTTATATTTGTTGGTGATGGTGTAAATGATAGCCCATGTTTAGCTAGAGCTGATATAGGAATTGCAATGGGAGGAATTGGAGCAGATGCGGCAATAGAAGCAGCAGATGTTGTAATCATGACAGATGAACTTACAAAAATAGCACAAGCAATAAAAATATCTAAAAAAACAATGAAGATAGTTAAACAAAATATTGTATTTGCATTAGTAGTAAAAGTATTAGTATTGATTTTAGGTGCTTTAGGAATAGCAAATATGTGGCTTGCAGTATTTGCAGATGTTGGAGTTTCAATGTTAGCAATATTAAATTCAATGAAAACATTAAAAGTATAGAAAAATTGAGGATTTTGCGAAAATATAAAAATAAATGGAAAATAAAAACAAACAAATACTTTTTGAAAAAATTAGAAAGTATTTGTTTTTTTATATTATATAAGGTTGATATTTTAACTCATATTTGGTATAAATATAATGTTAAAAGGAGGAAAAGCAAATGGCAATTTTAGTTACCGGTGGAACCGGATATATAGGTAGCCACACAGCTATTGAATTATTAAAAAATGGAGAAGAAATAGTTGTAGTTGACAATCTTTCAAACAGTAAAATAGAAATGGTTGATAAAATTAAAAAATTATCAGGAAAAGATTTTAAATTCTATGAAGTTGACTTATTAGATAGAGAAAAACTAGAGAAGGTATTTCAAGAAAATGATATAAAAGAGGTTATTCATTTTGCAGGTTTAAAAGCAGTTGGAGAATCTTGTGAAAAACCAATTGAATATTATCATAACAATATAACAGGAACATTAATCTTAGTTGATTTGATGAGAAAATATAATTGCAAAAAAATCGTATTTAGTTCATCAGCAACTGTTTATGGAGACCCAGCAACAGTTCCAATCAAAGAGGATTTTCCACTATCAACAACAAATCCATATGGAACAACAAAATTAATGATAGAAAGAATTTTAACAGATATATACAAATCAGATAATGAATGGACAGTAATATTACTTAGATATTTCAATCCAATAGGAGCTCATGAGAGTGGAGAAATTGGAGAAGATCCAAATGGAATACCTAATAATTTAATGCCATATATTAATTATGTTGCATCTGGAAAATTAGATCATTTAAATGTATTTGGAGATGATTATGATACTCCAGACGGAACAGGAGTTAGAGATTATATACATGTTGTCGATTTAGCTCTTGGACATATTAAAGCAATTGAAAAAGCAAGAGAAATCAAAGGCATAGAAATATATAATTTAGGAACTGGAAAAGGATATTCAGTTTTAGACATAGTAAAAGCTTTTGAAAAAGCAAATAATATCAAAATAAAATATGAAATTGTAGCACGTAGACCAGGTGATATAGCAACTTGTTATGCAGATCCATCAAAAGCAAAAAGAGAGTTAAATTGGGAAGCAACAAAGGATTTAGAGCAAATGTGCAAAGACTCATGGAGATATACAAAAAACAAATTTAATGTATAAGAAAAAGAAAGGCCAGATATAATGAAAATTCAAATTATAAAAAGGATTGTGTATGCGGTTTTAATTATATTGTGGATGATAACAATATTTGAGTTTTCAAACCAAAATGGAGATACATCACAAGGAACAAGTGATGTAATAACAGACAAAATAATTGAAATAAATAATGACTTAGAAAATAAAAGAGACCAAGTTAGTTTTTGTGTTAGAAAATTAGCACATTTTTCAATATATCTTATAGGAGGAATTTTGGCTTTTGGATTTTTCGATACATATTCTTTACAAAAAAAGTACGTTATTGCATTTGCTTTAATGTTTGGAATAGTATATGCGATCTTAGATGAATTTCATCAGTCATTTATTTCAGGAAGGTCAGCACAAATACGTGATGTTTGTATAGATATATGCGGAGTGATAACCGGAGAGATAATATCATGTTTTGTAAAAAAGCATAAAAAATTCTTAAAAAAGGAGATAAAAAACTAAGAGAAAGGAAAAACAAATGGAAGAAATAGACATACAAGAAATATTTAAAAGGTTGTGGAATAGTAGAAGATTTATAATAACGCTAACAGCGATTTTTATGGTTATAGCAGCAGTGTATTCATATGTTATACAAACACCTAAGTATCAGTCATATACAACAATAGTTCTTACAAAAGCTGAAAATACAGCTGATGAAAACACATCAGTAACACAAACTGATGTAACAATGAACCAAAAATTAGTAAGCACATACAGTGAAATCGTAAGAAGCAAAACAGTATTGAGCCAAGTTATTTCAAACTTACAAATAGCAAATTTAACAGAATCTCAATTAAGAAATAATGTCACAGTAACAGCTATAGAAGATACTGAAGTTATAAAAATTATGGTTTCAAATGAAAATCCAGAATATGCTGCAAAAATAGCAAATGAAATCGGAAAAGTTTTTTCTGAAAAAATTAGAGAAATGTATAAAATTAACAATGTTTATACATTAGATGAAGCGGAAGTGTCATATACACCATATAATATAAAACACACAAAATACATAGCAATAGCAATGATATTAGGAATTGTACTAGCTTGTGGAATTATAATAGTAAGAGGATTATTTGATACAACAGTAAAATCTGCTGAAGAAATTGAACAAGCATTGAAGATTCCAGTAATAGCACAATTAGAATTTGTGGATGAAGTACTAACCAAAAAAGGAGGAAGAAGAAAATGATAAAAAAAGAATTAGTAGTTGTAAAAGATCCAAGAGCGCCAATAAGTGAAAATTTTAGAGCTATGAGAACAAACTTACAATTTATGAATTCATCAGAAGATAATAATCAAACAATATTAATAACTTCAACATCTCCTTCAGAAGGTAAGTCATGGATATCTGCAAATATAGCAACAACTTTTGCACAAGCTGGGAAGAAGACATGTTTAATAGATGGGGATATGAGAAAAGGAAGAGTATATGCATTATTTAATATATCTCCAACACCAGGTGTTTCAAATTATTTAACAGGAGTTAATGTTAACAAAGATTCAATGGATATTTCTAAGTTTTTACAAGAAACAGAATTACCAAACTTATATGTAATTCCAGCAGGAAATATTCCACCAAATCCTTCAGAACTATTAATTTCGCCTAAAATGAAAAAAATGCTAAATGAACTAAAAAAGATAGTTGATGTAATTGTTATAGATGGAACACCATGCGATTTAGTAACAGATGCAACAATTATTTCAAGAATGGTAGATCAAACAATAATTGTATGTGCACATAACACAACAAAAATGGAAGATTTAAACGAAACTAAAAAGAAGATTGAAAATGCAGGTGGAAAAGTTACAGGAATAGTTTTAAATAAGATTCCAGTATACAGCAAGAGATATGAAGAAAGATATTACTATGGAAGTACATCTAGAAGAAAATAGAGAGGGTGAAGAAAATGATAGATTTTCATGCACACATTTTACCTGGCTTAGATGATGGAATACAAAGTTTAGATGAAGCAGTTGAAGTAATTGAAGAAGCGAAAAATGCTGGTTTCAAGAAAATCATTTGTACAACTCATTATTCAAATTATTTTACAGAAAACGAACAAAAGAGAAAAGAAGTTTTGTCTGGATTAAGAGAAAAAGTTGATGGAATTGAACTTCTTCTAGGAAATGAATTATATTCAAAGACTAATTTAATTGAAGCTTTGAAAGATGGTGAAGCCTCAACATTAGCTGGTTCAAAATATGTTTTATTTGAAGTATCACTTCGTAATGAAAATCCTAAATTTAAAAATTTGATAATTGATTTTATATCTAATGGATATAAGCCAGTTTTGGCTCATCCAGAAAGATATGCTGTTTTTCAAAATAATCCAGAGAAAATATATGAGATATTAGAACTTGGAGTACTTTTACAATCAAATTATCTTAGCATAGAAGGTTTTTATGGAACTAAATGTAAGAAACTTGTTGAGTTATTTTTAAGTCATAATATGATAAGTTTTTTAGGCACTGATGTTCATAGAACTAAGGATTTTTATCCTAATGTAAAAAATGCAAAGAAAGATATTGTTAAGATTATTGGAGAAGAGAGATTTAATGAATTGTCAAAGATAAATCCTGAAAAGGTTTGTCGTGATGAAGAAATTGAATTACCTGAGTGGACTGGTTTTAAAAAAGGATTGTTTGGAAATTATAAATAAAATTAATGTGAATAAAAGAGAAAGAGTTATAAAATATTTTGTTTTATAACTCTTTTTGTGTTGTATAAATTGTGTTGAAAAAATTTATGTTGTGAAAGACCCTAAATCTTCAGAGAAACGAAGTAAGTATCCGTCTGGATCTTGAACTAAAAATTCTTTATTTCCAAGAAGTTTTTCATCTTGACGATACCAATTTTCTTCAATTTCAAAAGCAATTTTATAATTAGCAGATTTTAAACTATCATAAATTGATTGCACGTTATCAACTTCTAGCTGAAAGTTAATTCCATTTCCAAAAGGATATGAAAGAGGTGCAACATCCCATTTTTCAGAATCAGATATTTCTTGAACCATAAATTGAATATCATCATTTAGTGATAAGAAAGCAAATTTATCTTCTGGGCGAGAGTATTCAACTTTAAATCCAATAGTATTATAAAACTTTAACGTGTTTTCAAGGTTTGAAATTGAAAGTTCAGGAATATTTTTTTGAAATATCATAGAAGAAGGATCTCTTATGATAATGCTTTTGAAATATTGTTCTTGGAATTCAGTTAAAACTTGAATTTCCTGATTAGAATAATTTTTATTATTAGGAACGATAATTAGTTTATCATCATCGTCATTTAATCTGTGAATATAAGCAATACATTTTCCATAGAAAGAGTTGATAGGTTCATGTATGCCTAATACATAGCAGTCAAGTTCTTCACCATCGGTACTTAGAGTGTTTGGTACGAATCCATAATTTACAGGATAAATAAAACTGTGTTTTGGATGTTTGCTTCCAAGGGGTCTATCTATTTTTACGTCTAGGTATTTTCCTAGAAAATCAGCTGTGTTCATATTTTTTCTCCTCATTTCTTAACCATTTATTTAAATCTTTTTGTTTGTTAAAAATAATAACTTTAGAAGGATCAAGTTGTTTAACAAGATTTGCAGCAAAATGTCTTTTATTTTTTCTATAATTCAAAGTATAGAAAAAGAAAGTAAAATCCATTTTTTCATTACATCCTGGAATTTCAGCTTTCTCTTTTCCTGGATGTGATAAATATCTTTTTAAAATACCTTTAATCATTGTACGAGTCGGATAGTCAAGCCAAATGACTAAATCAGCAGCTTCAAGACGTTTTTGTAAAGTTGCTTTATAATTTCCATCAATAATCCACTTTTCATTTTTAACAATATTAAGAATCATTGCGTCACGTTCATCTTTATCACGAATTTGCCAATTAGGCAAATGATGAATACCATCAATGTGAGTTACAGGAATGTTCCAAAGTTTGGACAATTTATCAGATAAAGTAGTTTTACCACTACCAGGGCCACCAATAACAGCAACTCTATTATACATTTTTAAATTCCTCCAAATAAATAATTTATAACATTATATAACATATTCATCAAATAGTCTAAAAAGATTTTGTAAAAAGATAGAACGTGTGGTATATTAATGGCGAAGGAGAGAGAAATATGGGAGAATTATGGGATATATATGATGAAAATAGAAGAAAAACAGGAAAAATTGCAGAAAGAGATGTAACACAGCTAAAAGAAGGAGAATATCACGTTATTGTTAATGGGATTATATTAAATTTAGAAAACAAAATATTGATTGACAAAAGAAGACAAGATAAGAAACATGGAGGACTATGGGAATGCAGTGGAGGTTCAATATTAAAAGGAGAGAACAGTTTAGAAGGTATATTGAGAGAGCTACGTGAAGAACTTGGAATTATATTTTCAGAGAAAGAAGCAATTTTTTTGAAAGAAATAAAGAGAGTGAAGACTCCATGTAATTTTAAAGATTTATGGCTATTTAGAAGAGATATAAAAAACGAAGAAATTACTATGCCTGATGGAGAAGCAACAGAATTTAAGTGGGTTACAATTGATGAATTTATGGATATGTTCGAGAAAGGCGAGATAATTTCAACAGTAGATTTTGGAAGAGAAGAATATAAACTAGCTTTAGAAAAATTGAATAGAAATGTGAAGATTTATAATAAGTTAGTGAGAGACAGAATACCAGAAATAATTGAAAAGGACGGAAGAAAAGCAAAGACAAAAATTTTGGATGATGAAGAATATAGAAAACAGTTGAATAAAAAATTACAAGAAGAAGTGAAGGAATACTTAGAAGATAATAATGTAGAAGAGTTGGCTGATATTGTTGAAGTGGTTTATGGAATATTGAATTCAATGAATGTGACGATTGATGAGTTTGAAAAAGTTAGAAAAAATAAAAAAGAGAAAAATGGCGGATTCGAGAAGAAAATTTATTTGGAAGAAGCGGAGTAGGAGAAGAAAATGAAGATTATATTAGCGTCAGGTTCACCAAGGAGAAAAGAATTATTAGGATTGATTGTACCAGAGTTTGAGGTTCAGGTTAGTGGTGTAGATGAGAGTTTGGAAGAAGGTTTGACACCATCAGAGCAAGTTACGAGACTTGCATATATTAAGGCAAAAGATGTATTTGATAAAACAGATGGGGACAGGATTGTTATAGGTTCAGACACGATTGTTACGAAGAATGGCAAGATTTATGGAAAGCCTCATAGCAGAGAGCATGCGAAAGAGATGATTAAAGAATTGATTAGTGGAGATAGGATACATTCGATTGAGACTGGGCTTTGTATTCTTTCTGAGAAGGATGGCGTGGTTCGAAATTATAATACTTTTGATGAGGCTAGGGTGCTGCTTAAGGAGATTTCTGATGAGGAGATTGAGCGTTGGATTGATACGGGTCATGCGATGGATAAGGCTGGTGCATATGGGATTCAGAATGAGTTTTGTGTGTTTGTTGAGAAGATGGTGGGTAATTATACTACGATTGTTGGGTTGCCTACGCATTTGGTTTATGATGAGTTGAAGAGAGTGGGGGGAGTTGATAGGGTACAAAAGTGAAAAAGGACTATTAGTAGATATATTAGATGCTGGTCTAAATTTATTTGTAGACAATGAATTTATAAAAAAGGTACCAATAATTAATTCGATTTATAGTATATTTAAATTAACAACTACAATAAATAATGCTATTTTTATGAGAAAATAATGTATAATGCCTATGTGGCAGAGGTAAAAAAATACAACTCCAACGGAAATTAATTCCTTGGGGTATTTTTTTGCTTAATAAATTAAAGCTTCTTTTATTCCGCAGGTCAGACAGATATTGGTTCTATTATCAATTCTTGAAATAGCGAAATGCTAAAAATATTTTTCCTTATACTTAAGACATACTTAAAAATTATTGTTATTAAGCATTTATTTATTGAGAATTGCCAAGTAATTTTATAAAAATTTTAAATGCATCTTGACATCGTTACGTAACGATGATAAAATGTAAAACATAAGAGGTGAGAAAATGGATTATAAAGTATCAGAACTTGCTGATAAAGCAGGAGTTACCAAAAGAACAATACATTATTATATAAGTAAAGGGTTATTACTTCCACCAGAAGGAAGCGGTGTAAATAGTTTGTACAATGATGAACATTTACAGAGAATACTTTTAATAAAGAAGCTACAGTCAGAATATATGCCATTAAACAAGATAAGAGAATATATTCTAGAAAATCCTACAGAAAAAGTACAGAAAGAAACTAAAGAAATAAAAACAAAGATGGTTAGAGATGAAAGGCAGAAAGTATACATTAGAGAAAATATTTGTGATATATTTGAAATTCACTATTCAGAAGAAAATGGTGAAAAATATAAACACATTATAGAGAATGTAAAAAAATATGTAAAAAAGATGATGGAGGATTAATATGAATGTAGTAGATTTAAGAGAGTTAGCTCTTAAAAAGGTTAAAATAACAGGGAATGTTATAGGAAAGTTCGGTTCATTTGAAATAGAACAAGTTTATAAAAATAACACTAAAGATGTATTAGAAGTAGGATATACTTTTCCAATAGTTGAAACAGCAACGGTTGTTGGATTTGAAATTAATGTTGGAGATAAAGTTTTAAAAGGAAAATGTAAGGAAAAGGGAGAGGCTAAAAAGGAATATCAAAAAAATATTGTTAAAGGCAACAGTGCCTATATGATGGAACAAGAAACAAACAATATCTTTAAAATTTCTGTTGGAAAGATAGATAGAGATGAAGAGGTAAAAGTAAAAATACAATATATTGATAAGTTTGAAATTATAGATAATAAGATACAAGTGCTAATGCCTACATTAGTGACTCCTAGATACAAATCTAATATTACAGATAAATTAGTTTATGGAAAAGTAGATTATACAATTGATTTTAATGTTAATATCATTAAATCTTTAAATAGAAAAAGTATTTATTGTCCAAGCCATAAAATAAATGTAATAGATGAAGATAAAACAGAAAGAGTAGAAGTATTAAACTATGACTTATCTAAAGATTTTAAATTACAAATAGAATTAAAAAGTGAATTATCATCTAATGCAATCACATCAAAGACAAAAGATGAAAAAGATATGATTTATTTATCATTTATGCCAGAGATTTTAGATTCTTATGAAGATAGTGAAAAAGAGTATTTATTCATAATAGATGTATCTGGATCAATGATGGGTGAAAAATTAGACGAAACTAAAAGAGCAGTAATTGAGTGTTTAAAACAATTAGATGTTGGAGATAAATTTAATATAATTCCATTTGAATCACAATTTGAAGCTATGAATATTAAATCAATTGAATACAATGAAGAAAATATGAAAAAAGCAATAGAATATATTAATAAATTAAAACCATTGGGTGGAACTGAAATATTAAATCCTATCAAATTTGCATTGTATGAAAAAGAGAAAGATAAAATAATACTATTATTCACAGATGGACAAGTTGGAAATGAAGATGAAATAATAAGGTTTGTTGAGAATAATGTTAATAGAAGTAGAATTTTTCCATTTGGAATAGATACAAATGTTAATTCATCTTTTATAAAACAACTAGCCAAAGCAGGTAATGGTAAAGCAGAGTTGATACAACCTAATGAAAAAATAGATGATAAAATAATTAGAACATTCGCAAGAATACAAACGCCATTATTAGAAGAATTAACTATAGATTATGGAAATAACAGAGTTATAGATGAAATAAAAGAAGAAAAATGCTTATTTAATTATGAGTTCTTTAATGTTTTTGCAAAAATAGAAAAATTACAAGATGATATACAATTAAAAGGCAAAATATTAGATAAAGAATATGTATGGAAAATCAATAAAGAAAGTATAAATAATACAGATGTAGATTTAGAAGTTCTATTTGCAAAACAGGAGATGGATAGATTAGAAGATTATATAATAAATACATATGATAATGAAAAAATAGAAAATTACAAAAAAATGATAATTGAATTATCGGAAAAATTTAATATCAATTCTAAATATACATCATTTATAACTGTATATGAAAGAAAAGATAAATTATTAGAAGTTCCTAAATATCAAGAAACTAAGTTAAGTAATAAATTTGCTAAAGATGCACTTATGAATAAAGTGTGGAATATGTTTGGAATGAATGAATGTGAAGAAGAATATTGTGATATGGACAATCCATCTTTTACAAGAAAAAAAACCTCAAGCAGGTCAAACGATCTTGATATACCATGCTTCGTAAGAAGAAAAAAAACAGGAAAAATAGAAAATACACCAGTAGAAGTTAAGAAAATAAATAGAGAAATATTAGAAGAAAAGGTTAATGAATATTATAAAGAATTTATTTCTCAAAATGAAAAGTCAATGTTAACATTTTTATTATATGCGATATACTATTTAAGAAAGAATAAAAATAATTACAATTATAATGATTTATTAAGATTTTTAAGAAATCACAAACAAGAGTTATTAGAAAGTGAACTATATCTAAAACTATTATGTTTATGTTATAAACAATTAGAAGAGAACAGATTTCTTGATAAGAGGGAAACATTAGACTTAATGGATGATAACTTTAAGAAAATAGCAGTAACTAATTTAAAAATAAATGTTGAATTTAAAAAAATATCTGAAGATGAAATAAATGCAATAGTTGAGAGTGACAAAGTGATTGAGAATATTGATAAAGTAATAGAATATTTAATAGAAGTAAATAATTTATGTGTAAGCTGGATGAGATAAAAGATGGCAGGGTGAAATATCCCTGCTTTTTTGTTCACGCTCCATCAATGAGTTATATACAAAATGTATACATGATGTATCTATTTGGTTGTCAATTGGTATATCATTGGTTGACCAGAATTGACGGTGAAAAATTATTCGTCTTGATTAAAATTACCAATATTTAATGCAAAAGACAACGGAAAAATGGTGAAAATCTTTAAAACGAACAATAAGTTGCAATATTTTATGATATTTTAGAACGCTTTAAAATAAAATTAGTCTTAGAGCGATAATATTTTGCGATAGTATAAAATATTTTGGAATGTCTCTAAATATTGGCTTGTAGACCTCATAACTCTAAGGTGAGTTTGAAATAATTTTGCTTTACAATTTTGATTTAATCGTTACAGCTTGAGTGGTTGTGGCGATTTTTTTGTTGCCTGAAAATTGGTTGCGATAATGCTTTAAAATAGCACTATTATGTCAATTTGGGAAATAATTGGGAAGTATTTTAACTATTTTATTCCTAAAAAGACTATGTATATCAGTAAAAAACATGGGAAATCTATAATTTGTTTTCTACTGATTTTATTTCCGACAAAGTAATTTTGTGATTTATTGAAAAAAGTAGTTTTTAGTTTGGTATTAATAAATTTTGTAATACATTTCCTGCACTTTTATTGTGGGAAATGATAGGAGGCACATAAAAATTAAATGTTGTAGTAATCTGTGCATGACCTAGTCTTGCAGCAACAACTGCTACATCTATATTTTGCGATATAAGCAAAGTAGCATTTGTATGCCTTAAAACGTGAAAATTAATTACAGGTAGTCCAATTTCTTTAACAAATTTAACAAACCATTTACTAATAGTTGATGGATGCATAGGCTTACCATCTGATTGAACAAATAACCTATCAGAATCAATCCATAATTCGCCATATAAGGCTTTTTGTTCTTCATACCATGATTTATATTCCTCAAGCAAAGAAACAACAAAATCTGGAATTGCAACATCTCTTATTGAACTTTCAGTTTTAGGTGTTTTTGTAAATACACCTTTATCAGCTAAATATTGACTTGATTTATTGATACTAACAATTCCATTTGTAAAATCAATATCAGACCATTCTAATCCCATAAGTTCACCAAGTCTTACTTCAGTGAATACGGTAAGTGTTATTGCTACTTTATATTTAATATTTTCTGTAGATAGTTCATTTAAATTAGAAAGCAGAATTTTACATTGTTCATCATCATAATATCTTCTTTTAGGTTTTCTACTTCTAGGTGGTTGAACTCTTTCACATGGATTATTAAATAATAATTGCCAATATACAGCTTTGTGTAGCATAGCTCTAATTAGTCTATGGTGTTCTAATATAGTTTTTTGAGATAAAGGTTTTAATGTTCTATAGCCATTATTACTCTTAATACGTCTTATTTGAGTATCTTTATATAACATATCATAGAACTTCATAATATCAGTTGGTTTAATTTTGTCTAGTTTAAAGTGTCCAAGGTAAGGTAGTATTCTTGATTCTAACATACCTAAATATCTTCTGTAGGTAGAAGGTGCTAATTCTTTAGAGTCATAATCTCTTTTTCATATTTCAGTAAATTCTTTAAATGTTATAGATTTCCCTTCAATAACTGTGCCTTGTTCTACTTCAGCAACAAACTTTGCAAGTTCAATTTTAGTATGACGTATAGGTTTTCCATCTAAATTAAAACCATGACAAACTATTAGCCTGTAACTATTTTTACCTCTTTTTTCAATACTCCCAGCATTACTCTGTTTCACCTCCTTTCGAGTTATATAATGGTAGGGGAGAATATAATTGTTAACTAATAACATATTATCGTAGCAGTTAACAAAATACAAGAGGATTTAATAATAAATGTGGACAAGTTGAATAAAATAATATTAAGAAAATTGTCGAAACTTGTTATATCATGAATTTGCTGGATTTTTTGCAGAAAATATGATATAATGCGACAGAAAGAAAGGAGATGTGATGTATGGAAGAAAAAAGCTTAGACTTCTTATTTAACAATGTATCATTATATACAAAGGAAAAATTTGAGATATTCAAATTAGAAGAAGATGAATATCATTTAAACAAGGAAGAATTTGAAAAATTTAAAAAATATATTCGGAATTAATAAAGAAAAAATAATAACATATTGTCATAAATGCAAAAAAGAATTTCCTTTTAATATTCAAGTAAAATACATAGATTTTATGACCGATATAAATTTTACAACTGAAAATATGATTATTACAGAAAACTTTGCAAATGTTGTTGGAGGAAGAGTAGATGTAAAGAAAGGAAACATTTTGGGAGCAATGCCACCATATAAAAAAGAAAAATTATATAATAATAAAATTTGGTATATTGAGTATTTATTTGAATGTACCAATAATAGTCAACATAGATATTTAATGATGATATCTATTGAACTAAAGGATGGATGTTTTATTGTGAGAAAAATAGGACAAAATCCATCAATGCTAACTTTAAAGGGGTTCGATTTTGATAAATATAAAAATATTCTTGAAAAATTAAATGCTTATGATGATTACAAAAAAGCGGATTTATCAAATGCAGATCATTTCTTCGTGGGAGCATATGCATATTTGCGAAGAATATTTGAAAAATTAATTTTGTTTTATTTAGGAGAAGCAAAATTAGATGATAACCACATGGACACAAAAATAAATTTTGTTAAAGATAAATTTGATCCAAGAATTAGAGGCTTATTAAAAAATCTATATGGAATTTTAAGTAAAAGCATACATGAATTAGATGAAGATGAAAGTAAAGAATATTATATATATTTAAAAACAGTAATAGATATGCAATTAGAATATATGAATACTGAAGAAGAAAAAGAGAAACAATCTAAAAGGTTAGGAAAAATTTTAAATGAGATTGCAGGATTGATACAATAAAAATGTTTTAAATAATTAAAAATAATCAAATAAGAGAAGGTGAAAATAATTGATAGATACACTAATAAATATATTTAAAGGATTGACTTCAGAACAAATTGCACTTATATCTATATTTGTAACAGTATTAATTTATTTATTAGGAAAATATAACGAATTAAAATTCAAAAAGCATGAATTAAAAAAAGAAAAATATATGGAATTTATAAATTTACTTAAAGAAACATATATAAAAGGTGGAGAATTGCTTTTAGACGAAGAAATGAAATCAAAGCTCTTTGATTTTGGTTCAACTATTTTTATTTATGGATCAAAAAAAATGTATAAGAAATATTGCACTTTTAGAGAATATTCGTCAGAAATAGTGAAAAAATGTCGATATTATGATTCACAAACAATATTATACATAGTTGCTGATATGTTAAACCAAATAAGAAAAGAGATTGGTTTATACAATTTCGAATTACCGTTAAAGTTTAAAGCAATATCTTTTTTTACAAATGGAATATATTTTGATCCAAATATAAATTACAAATGGTGGAAGTATAAAATAAATTTATTTTTAGTAAAATTTGAGCTTTCACTATATAAAATTGTAGAAATGCCTTGCATAAAAATAATAATATATTTTATTATTTTACCATTTAAATTAATAAAATTATTATTGAAATATATAGTAATGATACCTTTAGGTAAAATATTAATTAAATTTGGAATAGACAAAAGGTTAAATATAAAACATAAATAAAAGGTTATGCATTTGTGCGTAACCTTTTTAGATATTTTCATCTAACCATTTATTAAATTCATCATAAGTCTTTTTACCAAATTTAATATCATTAATAAATTGTCTAGCTTCTTTTTTCCACTTTTCATAGTTAGTTTTGTAATATTCAATATCAGGATTTCTTGTTACCATCATAGCTTTTTTAGCATATATTTGTCTATATTTACCATATACAGGTTCTTCATTTTCCTTCCTTTTTTGAGAAGTTTTTATTCCATATTCTTTACAAGTAATATCTTTAGAGTATTTACCATTACAATATAATGTATTATTTTTATCAGAGAAGAAATATTTTCCACATACTTGACATTTTTTTATGTATTCAACATTATTTAAAGTAATATGATAAAGGATAATATAGAAATATGCAAATAAGTTATTAGTTTTAAAGTTATATTCATGTCCTATAATCTTCTTTCCATCTGGATCATTTTTTAACATATTTTCTATTAAAAAATCTTCATTAGATAATGGATTAGAAATACCTTTTTGAATTTCACCGAAAAGTTCATTCATAAAGTCTTCATCTGTAAAAGAAAAGTTTAAAGAATAATCACAAATATAATCTTCAGATATTTTTCTTAAATCTTCAGTAATATTTTGAAAAATATAGAATCTTTGAGCATTATTTAATTTGCTTAATTTCTTTTTTCTATCATTATTAAAAATATAATCTACAAAATTTTTAAATAATGATTGCATTTTTATTAAGTATTCTTTTTCTGTTTCGTAAAAAGTTTCCGCACACTGTTTTAATAATATTTTATTAGCAATATGAAGAGGTTTGTTAGTGCCTATATGAATAATATTCTTATCAAATCCTTTAAAAATTTTACTCAACTGAGTTTTAGGTATTTTATCTAGATATATAAAGATAAATGTACAAAAGAATTTAAAGAAATCATCAAAATTATTAAAATCCAAATTTAAAAATCCTGTTAAATTATCACCCAATGCCATTTTTTTATAATCGCAATCTATTATTAAATCTAAGTCCATTTTTTCTATGTTACGTATAAATAGTACATTATCTGGAATAGGTGGAACTGTTTTATCTATTAATGTAAGAAATATTTCATCAAAAGAATCATCTATTCTATTAATTTTAGTTTCTTCGTAAAATTTATCTACAAGTTTTTCCTTTCTTTTTGCAGATAAATTAACTTTATTTGTATCAAATATAACAGAAAAAAATCTAGTTATTTCAACTGGATTATTTTTGTTATATAAATTTAATTCTATATAGTATTTATTAGAATTTTGCATTTTACTTCCTCCGTGTTAACAGTAAAACTAGGTTACGGTAGTGATTTTAGTTGTTATCAATTATCAAAAACTTTCATAAAAAATCTTGTACTTGTTAACTAAAATTAGTACAATTCAATTGTTAACAAAAGTCAATAGGTACCATTGAATAAAGAAAGGAGGATTCAATATTGGACTTAAAAACAGTAGAAAGAACAACACTAACCATGAAAGAAGCAGCAGAATATTTAGGAATTAGTTATTGGCTTGCTAATCAGTTAGTAAGAAGAAAACAAATACCTTGTTCAAAAATTGGAGGCAAGTTTTTGTTTAGAGTACAAGCATTAGATGAATATTTAACTAAAAAAGAAAAAGATTCAATGGCTAAGTAACTGAAAGAAAGGTGAAAGGAGGTATGGCAGAGGTATCATGGATTAAACTTAGTACAAATATTTTTTCAAACAGGAAATTTGCAATATTACTGAATGAACGTGATGGAGATACGTACTTCAGAATATGGATACAATTGTTAACTATTGCAGGACAATGCAATTCAAATGGAAAATTAATTATAGGGTAGAATAGTCCATTAAATGTGCAACAATTATCAAAAATTTTAGGAAAATCTGCCAAAAAAGTTGGAGAAATATTAAAAAGTTTATAGATTTGAGGATGATAATTTTTGAAAATAACTGCTATGAAATAAGAAATTGGGGAAAGTATCAAAGTGCAGATAAATTAGAAGAAATACGAAAAAATAATAGAGAACGACAAAGAAAATTTCGTGAAAAAAGTAAAATGCAAGCTAACGTTACAGAAATGTTAGAGTAACACTATAGATAAGAAAAGAAAAAAGGAGATAAGATTTATTACTAACTGAAAGAAAAAAATTATAAGTTAAGTAATTAAAAAAGCTAGTATAAGCCGTCAAACTAAATACTAACTTTAATCAAATTTTATAATAATATTTTAATTCAAAATCTTAAAAAAGTAAAGAAAAAATTAATAGAAGGAGGAATTTATATGAGTGAGAAAACTAAAAAAGAGCCAATAATATATTCAAGATATGGAGACTATTTAATACCAAATTTAATATTAGATAAGGGAAAAGTTAGACCTAAAATTGGAAGATATGGAAGGCTAAGATTAAAATTTTTAAAGGAAGAAATGAAACCAGTTTATACAAAAATGTTAATGGAAGATACACTAACAGATTATTTATTAGAAGTGGATGCTAGAGCAACAGATATGGAAAATATGTTGATAAATGTGATGAAAAAACATGATAATATTGATGAAAAATTAAAAGAAAAAGATCAAATGAAATGGGTTGGAGCAATGAATATGATAGCGTATTCAGCAAAAGAAATGGTACTTGGAAAATGTATAAATACTTATAATGTTTAATAAAAGAAGTGCTTGAATTAATAAAAAATTCAGGCACTTTTTTAAAATAACTGTATAATAAAATTGTGAAAAGATAGTATATCTAATGTCTAGCCAGCACTGAATTTGTACTCCCATACAAATTCTAATGTGGGATATCCCAAACCCAAAAAAGGAGAAAATAATGAGCCAAAAGGAAATAAAATTAAGAGTATATCTTAATTATGAAGAATGGAAGAAGTTAACTTTAAAAGCAGAAAAAGTTGGAAGTGTATAAAATCAAATTGCAATAAGAGCACATTTGAAAAATAAATATAAAAAAATCAAATGCAGAAATTACGACAAATTTTGCATTTGATTTATTATATTATATATTAGTAGTCAATGAACATTTCCAATTGCTTATGATGTTGTCGAAATCACATAACCATTCATCGCAATTTAAAGAAGTGATACTTTTATTATATAAGTGCTCTAATAGATTTTTAAAATCTGTGTGTTTTATTCTATAATTTTTATTATTTAAATCTAAAACAATTTGTAAAATAGTATTATATTGAGTAATTGACAATGGAATGATTTTTTGTTTAGAACCCTCATATTCATATTTAACACTCATCCAAAATGTATTTACTGTATCTCTATGGAGAACAGGAGCAATAAATAAACAATAATTATCTTTTGAGCTTTTATTTTCAAAATCTCTAAAGTGTCTCATCACAGGTTGCCCCTCATTGAACCATTGGTCTCTACTTTTTAGTAAAGTAACTTCACAAATCATATTAAAAGTTTCATAATAACATTCTATATCAGGAACATTTCCTTTTGCAGTAAATGTAGGAAGGTTATCATCACCTAGTGTGTAATTCGGATGAATTTCTTTTGCGTCGTCTAGAGCCATTAAAGATAATGCAGAATATTGCTCTAATAATAATGGATCTTGACCGGAAGTATCTCTTCTTCTGGTAGCAAGAGAAGTTAACTTTTCGATATACGAGCTTAGATTTTTTAGATTTCGTTCTTCTAAAATAGATAAATCATATTTTAAAATCTTTATTATTTCTCTTAATTTAGAAATTTTATTATTAGCTTCATTAAAATTGCTAAAGGTTATTAATTCTAAATTAAAAGTATGTAAAGCTTGGGAACCATATTGTTTTTTTATTAATTCTTGTAATTCATTAGCTTGCACTATTAAGTTAGAATAGATTTTATTTAATGATTCCAGATTTTCCCATGGCAATTCTGGCAAAGATATATTTCCAAGATAGTCTATATAATCATCAGCACTATCAAAAGAAAGAGAGGCACCATTATATTTCTTTAATATAGAATTTATTTCTACTATTCTTGAAGGAGATAAATCTGTATAATATCCATTACCTCTATAATATACTAAACCAGTTTGTCTAAAATATCTTCTTATTGAATCCCCATAATCATATAGATTATTTATCCATGTTTCTATAGTATTATTATCACCAGGATTAATTTCAAAAAAATCTATTACAAATTGTGTTGAAAATTTATCCATGTAAGTTTTCTTTTCTGGTTTTGATAGCGATTCTGTTTCATTTCTGAATTTAATTATTTTATCTACTGTATTATCTATATTTCTATAATTAGTAAGTGTTGGAATAAAAAATGCAAATTCGTCACGGGATAGACCTTTTGCTTTTTGATTGTGTTCATAACAATATATATTAACGTTATTTATAACATGTAATGTTGCTACAAAAGGTATAATATCAAAGCTTGAAAAACCACGTTCTATAGGGTTATTTAATTGCCATTTTAAAAAATATTTAAACATTATATTTTCAAAATCAATAGCATCTGTAAGCATGCTTTTCCCTAAATCGAATATTTTAACAGGAGTATTTTGCTTAGCTACTGCTAATCCCATTTTATTTAAATTACCAATAGCAGTTCTGCCTCTCATTGCATATATTTTCTCTTGGTCATTATTATAATCTTTATTTTCATAATGAATATTAGTAAGTAGAAGTTCTAATTCTTCGTTAGAAAGTTCACCTTGTTTATCAAATAAATATTTTAAATCATCTGGTAAACTATCAGGTTTATAATTTTTTGTTTGTATTAAACGTTTAAAATATTTTGCTTGTACATCTTCATTGAATTTAATTCCTTTAAATTCATTAAGAACTTTAAGAAAAGGAATGTTTCTTTTCGGATTTCTTATAGTAGTACTCAAACTCCAACATTTTGGCATATTAAAAATCCCCCTTTTTGTAACCTATAAACATTTTACAATTTTTTGTAAAAAAAAGCAAGAAATTCAATTAAAGCATTGACTATTTTTAACAAAATCTATATAATAATGAAAGAGATGCATTAGATGCACAGAAAGGAAATACTTATGAAAAAATTAAATATAAATAATAGAAGATATTTGGGAAGTAAATATAAGTTGTTAGATTTTATAGATGAAACAATAAAAAATAATTGTGGAGAGTATAATTCTATTTTTGACGTTTTTGGTGGTACTGGAGTAGTATCAAATTACTTTTATGAAAAAGGAAAAAAAATATATATAAATGATATGCTAAAATCAAATTATTGTGTATATAGAGCTTTTTTAGGGAATGAAAAATTTAGTGAAACAAAAATTGAAAAAACTATTAGAGAATATAACAATATTGAGAATATTGAAGATAATTATTTTTCAAAGACATATAAAAATACATATTTTAGTGAAAACGATTGTAAAAAGATTGGTTATATAAGGGAAGACATAGAAAATAAATATTCAGATAACAAGATTAATGAAAGAGAAAAATATATACTAATTACTAGTTTGTTATATTCTATGGATAGAATTGCTAATACCGTTGGGCATTATGATGCATATAGAAAAAAACAAAACTTGCAAGATAAATTTGAAATGTTTAATTTAGATATTAATAGAAATAAAGATGTAAAAAATGAAATATATAATATGGATTCGAATGAGTTAGTAAAAAAAGTAAAAGCAGATATAGCATATATAGATCCGCCATATAATTCAAGACAATATGGAGATGCATATCATCTTTTAGAAAATGTCGCAGAGTGGAAAAAACCTAAAGTATATGGCATAGCAAAAAAAATGGATAGATCTAAAATAAAGAGTAATTATTGTACTAATAAAGCTTCGAACGTTTTTAAGGATTTAATAAAAAATTGTAATTGTAAATATATAATTGTTTCCTATAATAATATGGGACAGAAGGGAAATGCAAGATCTCAAGCAAAAATATCTGATACTGAAATATTAGAGATATTAAATAAAAAGGGAAAAGTTAAAGTTTTTGAACAAGATTTTAATTATTTTACAACTGGTAAAACTCATATTGATGATCATAAAGAAAGATTATTTTTATGCGAAGTTTGCGAGCAAGAAAATGAACAACCTTCTTACAACATAAATATAATTAATGAATTTGCAAAATCACCGTTAAATTATGTTGGTGGTAAATATAAGCTATTAAACCAATTAACAAAAAAATTCCCATCAGAAGTAAATACATTTGTAGATTATTTTTGTGGTGGAGGAAATGTCGGAGTTAATATTAATGCCAAAAAAGTCATTGCAGTAGATAAAGAAAAATATTTAATAGATGTCTTGAATTTATTTAAAAATTATTCATATACAGAGATTATTGATAAATTAGATAGTATCATAGAAAAATACAAATTAAGCAATACTTATATTAATGGATATGCTTATTATAAATGTGATAGTTCTTCAGGATTAGGAAGTTATAACAAAAATAAATATTTAAAACTAAGAGAAGACTATAACAAAATGAAGGTAGATTCAGACGAGAAATCATTTAAATTTTTAACATTAATTATATATGGATTTAATCATCAAATAAGATTTAATAGTTCCGGTGAATTTAATATGCCAGTTGGAAAGAGAGATTTTAATGGCTCTATAAGAAAAAATTTATTAGCATTTTGTGAAAAATTAAAAAACAAAAATGTAGAGTTTATTAGTGAAGATTTTAAAAAACTTAAAATAGACAATTTAACGTCAAAAGATTTTTGCTATTTTGATCCTCCATATTTTTTAGGTGATGCAAGTTACAATGAAAATAATAACTGGACTGAAAAAGATGAAAAAGACTTACTGAACTATATAAATAAGTTAAATGAGAAGAATATAAAATTTGCATTGTCTAATGTAACACAGCATAGAGGAGAAAAAAATAATATTTTAATAGACTGGGCTATAGAAAACAAATACAATATAAATTATCTAGATTATAATTATAATAATTCAAATTATCATTCAAAAAGTAAATTAAATATAACAGAAGAGGTTTTGATAACAAATTATAGTATTTAATAATAAAGAAGTAGAATTTTACTTAAAAAATTCAGCTTTTTATTTCAAATTTCGACAAATTTTATATAAGAGAAGATATACAATAATTTAGGTGGTGTAAATGAAACAAGAAACGTTTTATAAAAAAGAATCAAAAGAAATACATTTAGATTTATATGTTGATGAATCAAAAAATAGAAAATATGAAATTGGAGAAACAAAAGAAATAATAGATTATATAATGATTATGGCTATTCCTATAGAAAAAAAGGAATACTTGTATAAAAAATTAAATAATTTGAGATGCTTAAGAAATGAAGGGAGAATATTTGAAAATTGTAATTTGAAATGCAAGTTTCATACTGAGAATAATGGTGAAATACATTATACAAAAATACAAAAAGAGAATGTGAAATATAAAATTGCAAATAATTGGATAGACATCTTATTACACAATAATTTAAATGATGAAAAAAGTATTTATTTTAATATACTAGGTGTAATAGAATCTAATTTAGATATGGATCTATTTGGTGATGATAAACAATATGGAAATGTATATACTAGATTTTTTAGGACTGCATTATTAAGATTAATTGCAGTATTTAATAATTATGATAGAATTATAATAGAACACATATATCACGATTCCACAACGGAAATGGAGACTCATAAATATTTTGATACTAATGCAATAAAACATATTAGAATGAGACAGTTTCTTCAAAGAGAAAATAGAATATTTTTTATAACAGATAAAGTGGAATTTATAGATTCGGATCATAAACAAGGAGAACAAATGAATTCACAGTTTATACAGTTCGTAGATTTAGTACTGGGATTAACATGTAATGTAATACATAATGATGCAGAAAATGCAGCTAAAATAAAATTAACAGAAAAAATATATCCTTTAATAAAGCGAGTATTAGACAAAAAACAATATTTAAATAAAAATAGTAAATATAATTATTTTAATAAACAAATAATTAGTTTTTTCCCATGTGTTTCAAAAGAAAAACTAAAAATTAAATGCAATGAATTATATGGAAATAAATTTGAAATAGATAATATATTAAAAAATGGTAATTTTTTTATTAATACAAAACAATTATTATTTAAAATAGAAGATGGTCAAATGAGTTTATTTGATTGAAAGCCGAGAATTAACTCGGCTTTTTACTAGCTAATCAAAACATCCATTGAGAAGTTCTATTCCATCACAAAATCCATTTCTATAATACTTCTCATTCCAATAATCACAATAATCTAAAAAATTATCATCAAGTTTATGTAATTGTTGTCTAACATATTTCTTATTACACTCAGGTACGTTTCTTAAAATATTTTCAGCTATTTCATCAAAATAAATCCAATGTTTTTTATCCTCATCAGATTTTAAAGCAGAGATATCTTCATCTCTATAAATAAACCAATCTTTTAAAATATCATCATTAACTTCTCTTAAATTTTTCATAATAAAACCTCCAAAATAATTTTTGATTTTATAGAAGATTACTCCAAAATCTTACCAAATAAAATTGGAAAAATTTTGGGAAGAATTGCTTCCAAAAACATTCTAAAATTGCATAAATGTTCAATAAACCAAATCTTCTATAAATGGCTATATACCAACAAAAACTTAAGCTTTCATAAATTTCCAAAAGTGTCTTTGCCGGCGCTCATAACCCGAAGGTTTATAGAAATGTAAAAATAACCAATTTTAGAATTTTATGATGCACTTTACAATAGAAGAATATATAAAATATGGTTAAATCATCAAATTTGTGATAAAATACAAATGAAGTTCATATAAAAATTGAAAAGGAAAAAAGCGTGTTGAAAAATAAGAATTGGTTATCTAAATTTAGTAAGTTTTATATTGTATATGAATTAAGAGGAATAATTATTGTATGTTTAATTGCAATAGGAATTTTTGCATTTTCAGAGTCAAAAAGACTTGATAAAAAATATCAGCAGTACGGATATTCCGGACATATGGAAAATATTCAATATGATAATTGGAATGGTGAGATTATTTCTAAGCATAAAATTGAAACATATAGTAATGATGATAAGTATATAGTCAATTTGAAAGGTGAGAAGGTTAGTTTTAAGCAAATTAAAGATTTGCTTGAGCAATATAGAGTGGTTCAGGGAAATAATGCTTTTGTAAAAGAAGAAAATCTTAATGAATTAACTAGTATTTGTGATGTGTTATTGAAGGAATATTTAGATTTGGATTATAAAGTGATTAAATCTGATAATTCAGATATGAATGAATATCAATTTAAAGTGAGTGGAAAGTATGAAGATTCATATTATAATTACTTTACATCAACCTCATATTTAGAAGGACTTGTAAGAAATGTGGTTCAAGAGATGTATAGGAGTCAAAATAATTTAGATAGTTAAGTGGATTTTTGAAATAGAAAAAAGAGTAAAATGGCGATCGGAAAGTTAGAAGAAGTTGACATTAGGAAATTATGAAAATACGAACAATATGATTTTCCGGTATGGTTATCTAAAAAAGAGAATATAGATATTATATTGGTTAATAAAGATTCTGTAATAGGTGTAGAATTATATATAACAGATAATAAGAAATTATTTGATAAGTTATATCAAAGGAAAAATGAAATAGAGAATGATCTAGCCTTTGAAAAAGGAGATAAAGAGAATTTAAGTGTTCAAAATATGCCATTATTAAAATACGGTATTGATACAGAAAGAAAATGTGAAGGAGATTTGTCTGACCTAATAATAACATCAGTAAAAGATGGAAAACATTTGAATTAAGTTTTTCATTTAAAAATATATGGTTTAAAGAATGGAGAAATAAGTTGTGACGAAAGGTAAATCGAAAATTGAACAAAAAGCTATTACAAAAGTTAGAGATTTAATTGATAAAATTGAATTCTTTAAATATGAAGAAGGCAAAGATTCATTAGAAACTCAAATTTTTTATTTGGCACTAAATTCACAAGCTTATGAATCTGATGATATTAATCTTCAAGAGATGAAAAACTGCTTTGATAATAGAATATTATCAGAAGATGAATATATTTTATTGAATTTACAATTGCTAGAAGTATTAAAAACATATGATATTACAAGAAAAACAAATCTTTTAGAGTACTCTAAATACTTAAGCAAAATTTTGCTTAAACATGAAAATGATTCCCCAATATACTATATAAATTATGCTCAAATATTAAAAAGAGAGAATAAACTTCCAGAACAAGATTATAAAAAATTGATAGAATTGAGAGATATGAATTCTTCAATAGAAATAAAAATTTGTTGCAATTTATTATTAGACAATAAATCAGAAGCAAATATATTGATAAAAACTATTGATGCAAGAAGTCTTGAAGAGTTTAGAAAATATCCTATAGCTATTTATATATATAAATTTAATCATATAAAGATGTCATTTTTGGAATAAAAAATAATAAAAGCACACAAATGATATCTTTTTTGGAAACAATATGATATAATATATATAGATAAAAAAGGAGTGATATTATGAGTATTGGAAATAAAATAAAAGAGTATAGAGAATTAAATAAAATGACTCAAAAAGATATTGCCGAAATATTAGAAGTTGAGCCAGGAACAGTATCAAAATATGAATCTGGAATGATTGAACCTAATATTGAATTTTTAAAAAGATTAGCAGAAACATTTAATATAACAGTAGATGAATTAATAAAAGATGAAGAAAAATTTGATATTACTAAAATTAATGTATTAGAAATATTAAGAGAACAAAAAGAAATTGGGTTAAAGGGAAATTTATATCATAATACACAAATTATATTTGCATATAATACAAATCATATTGAAGGAAGTAAATTAACAGAAGATCAAACAAGGTATATCTATGAAACAAATACAATCTTATTTGAAGTTCAAACTGTTGCAAGTGTTGATGATATTATAGAAACATCTAATCATTTTAAATTAGTAGATTATATGATAGATAATGCTGATAAAGGATTGACGGAAGAAATGATAAAACATTTTCACAGAATTTTAAAAGAAGGAACAATGGATAGCAGAAAAGAATGGTTTAATGTTGGTGAATATAAAAAATTACCGAATGAAGCTGGAATGATGAAAACAACATCGCCTAAAGAAACTCCTAAAGCAATGCAAAAATTAATGGAATGGTATAACTCATTACCTAAAATTACAATAAAAGAAATAATTGAATTTCATGCAAGATTTGAAAAAATACATCCATTTCAAGATGGTAACGGAAGAGTGGGAAGAATGGTAATGTTTAAAGAATGTTTGAAAAATAACATTATTCCATTTATAATTTTGGACAAAGACAAATTATTTTATTATAGAGGACTAAAAGAATATCAAGGAAATAGAGAAAAAGGATATTTAATTGATACTTGTTTAAATGCACAAGATCAATATATCAAAATGATAGAATATTATTTAAAAGGATAGGATAATGGAAGAAATAGAAAAGATGAAGTTAACTAAAAGTATAGTAGAAATTCAAAATAAAATTATAAATTATGATAGAAATAGTGCAATTGAATTAATAAAAAAAGTGAGAGAAGATCATAAAGGAAAGGAACAAATTGCATATGTTTTAAATAGTATTCCGTTAGAAATGGGAACAGATGAGATGATAATAAAAACGTTACAAGCTGAAGAGATTAGATTAACTTTAAAACTAAAAAATGAATAGCAGGTGATCCCTGCTTTTTCTGTATCCAAAATGTATATACTTTGTATTCATAAAATATCATAAATGCTAACAGCAAAAAAATGGTGAAAATCTCAAAATTGGTAAATAAGCCTTACTATTACAAAAAACTTGCTAAAAAATGTAAAATGTGATATATAGAAGTAAATAATTGTCAAAAATACAAATTGGCAATGATTGTATTGGAATAGTGGAGGTGAAATAATGAGATTCAAGATGTATTTTACATTGGAGAATACAAGAGTGCCTATTGATTACAGAAGAAGCATATTGAGTTTTATAAAATTGTCTTTGTCTGAATATAGTGAAGAGTTCTTTAAGAAATACTATAATCAGAAAGATAATATTGTAAAACCATATGCTTTTTCTGTTTTTTTTAGAAATCCAAAGATTAGTGCGGAAGAGGTTATAGTTGAAGATAAGAAATTTGAATTGAATATGACTATTGAAGATTATGAAACTGCTATTATGTTTTATAATGCTTTTAATAATCAGAGGTTAAAGAAGTTTTCTATTGATAGGAATTCGTGGATTTTGCAAAAAATAGTACTTATACCTGAAAAGAAAATTTGTGATGAAAAGATTATAATAAAATTTCAATCACCATTATGTGTAAGGTTAAGGGAGAATAATAAAGATTATTACTATTCTTATGAGAATGAAAAGTTTTCTGAGGTTTTGAAGATTAATATTAAAGAGCAGTTGAAAAGGTCTAATGTTGCATTAGATTCAGTTGATAATTTTAAAATTGTTCCGATAAAGCCTAAGAAGGTGATTATAAAATTCTATGAAAAACAGATTGAATGTTTAACAGGAATTTTTGAATTAGATGGAGACGTTGAACTTTTAAATTATTTATATAACGCTGGCATGGGAAGTAAACATAGTGCTGGTTTTGGAATGTTTCAAGTTGTGTAGATAGAAGGTGATGAGTTGAAAATAAAAGTGTATTTAGGTGATTGGTTCTATAATGCACGGAATAGTGGGCTTTTTAAAGATTCTTGAATGTAATGAAGATGAATTTGCTATTAGAAAGAATAATTATATTGAGTTTGATACAGAGAATTTAAGAGATTTTCATAAATATTATTTTAATTATTTTTTCAAAGAATATAATGTGGCAGAGAGTGTAAAAAATAGAACTGAAAGTGCATTTAATTATTTAGAAAATAATATAGAAATTGTTTTTGAAGATAAAGATGCTGAAAAGCAAAGAAAAGATAAGATAAAGTCTAGAATTAAGGATATTAAAGAGGTAATAAGTAAACAGTCTAAAAAAATAAAAGAATTTGATAAAGAGATATATACTGAAATAGAAAGACAATGTAAATGTCTTGAAAAAGTTAATTCTAAAGTAGAAGTTATAGAAATAAAAGAAAGAATACTAAGTAATTTAAAAGTAGAGAGAGTAAATGATAAATTAACTATAAATAAAATTAGGTCTATTTTAGGAAATACGTATTATGGACAGATGTCATTTTTACAAAAAAATAGAGCTTCTCTACATTGGAAAGAACAAAGAGATTTAATGTACAGGGATTATGTAAGTAATATCGTAGAGACAGGCTTTATAAATGACATTATGCATAATGTGTATGATATTGAGCAAATAAAAGAATATATTAATAATTCTAAAGATGGGAATATAACAAAAGAAATAGAGAAGGTTTATACAAAAATAGAAAAGGATTACATAGCTAAGGAAAAAACATCAGAAGATATTCAGAAATATTTAAAAGAAAAAGTTATTGAAAGATGTTCTTTGTGTGAAAATGAGCTAGGTTTGACAACTAATTATTCTGAAGGTAATTTTGTTCCACTTGCAATAAGTAGTGATAATGCTAGAAACTTTTTCTGGAATCAAAATGTTAAAATGCCTATATGTGATATGTGTAAATTGATTTTATTCTGTATTCCTGCTGGAATGACAACAATAACTAAAGCGGTGAAAGAAAATAATGTGTATAGAGAAAAGCAGTTATTGAGTTTTGTGAATTATGATACAAATGTTGATAGATTGTATAAAACTAATATTAACTTTGGTAATAAATCAAGATATGAGAATAGAAATGAAAATCCATATTCAGAGTTGATTTTAGATATTGTTGAACAAGATAAGCAAGTAAGTATGTGGCAGTTGGATAATATATTTGTAGTAGAGTTTGAAGCGGAGTACGGAGCTTTTAGTAGAATTGAATATTTTAATATCAAAAGGCATGTATCAATGTTTTTTACACAATATGCTGAAAAAACGTTATCAAAAATATGGGATTATAGATATAGATTGCAAATTGTAGATTATATTTTGAAGAATAAAGATATTAAATACATAATAAATGATAGGCTTAGAGAAGAGATTAAAAATGGAGATAGGAGAAATGGATATAATTCATTTTTAGCAACTCAGGTGAGATTGATATTGAATTTATTAAAAAAGGAGGGAAATGAGATGGAAGATATTAAGAAGAATAATGATAAATTATATGTTGTATATAATTTAGGTGTTCAAATTCATGAAGATTTAAAGCGTAATAATGAAGATAATAAATTAGATGGATATACATATAAATTGTTAAATAGTATAAAGGCAGAAAATAAGAAGGAGTTTATGGATATTGTAATTAGATTGCACATGGCTATGGGAAAAGATGTATCACCTATTTTCATAAAAGTTATGCAGACAACTGGATTAGATTTTGAGTCAATAGGACATAGTTTCTTAGCAGGATTAATATCAAATAAATATGAGAAAAAAGAGGAGGAAAAATAAATGAATAGTGTAAAAAATAAAAAAGGATTATCAATTACTTTAGTATTTAAAGCCCAAAGTTTAAACTATGGAGAGGGCATAGGAAATATATCAGAATTAAAGAAGTTAACAAGAGGGGATGGAAGTGTTTATACATACGCATCTAGACAAGCTTTAAGATATGATATTGTGAGACTTGGAAATAAAATGTTTGATTGGAATTTACAAGTGGTTAACAAAGAAAAGGGAACAATTCAATTTGATGATGCTTTAACTATTCAAGATTCTGAAGAAATGGATTTGTTCGGGTATATGAAAACGGCCAAGAATGATGGTTCAAATATTAGAAGTGCTGCTGTAAGATTGAGCAATGCTATTTCACTAGAAGATTATAAGAGTGATATGGATTTCTTAAATAATAAAGGTTTAGCTGATAGAATTAATGAATTTCCAAATCTAGCAAATGTTGAACAACATTTAAGTTATTATACATATACAATAACAATTGATTTAGAGAAGATTGGAAAAGATGGAGACGTAGAATTATTTTCTGATGAAAAGAGTAGAAGAGTAGATCAATTATTAGATGTAATAAAAGTTTTGAATAGAGAAATTAGAGGTAGAGAAGAAAACTTGAGTCCTGTATTTGTAATAGGTGGAATGTATGATATAAATTCACCATTCTTTTTAGGAAGAATAAAATTAAACGGAAAAAATGGCGAGTTTAGTATTGATACAGAAATGTTAAAGGATACAACTACACTTACAATTGGAGAACAATCAATATATGATGATACAAGAGTTGGAATGCTTAAAAATGTATTTAAAAATGAAAATGAAATTGATGCAATGTTTGAAGGTAAGACAATGAATGTTGAAGATTTCTTCAAAGGATTAAAAGAAGAAGTTAGTGAATATTACAAAGCTTAGAAGAAAGGATTGGTATAAATGAAAATTTTAAAACTAAAACTATACCAAGAGACAGCTTGTTATAAAAAGCCTTTTGCAACTAAGGTTGCAGAGACATATCCATTGCCTCCATATTCAACAGTAATAGGAATGTTTCATAAAATTCTTCAAGCACAGGCTGGACAGTATTTTCCAATGAATGTATCTGTACAAGGAAGCTATGAGGGAATATTTAGTAATTATCAAAATTTAAGAAAGTATAAAGGAAAAGAAGTAACATCTATGCCATTTAATGTTCATCAATTATTGAATGTTAATTTAATTATTCATGTACAAGCTGAAGAAGAAATAATAGATAGAATTTATCAAAATGTAGTAAATGGTACTGAAACATTTACATTAGGTAGAAATGAAGACATTGTGAGAATAGATGGAATAAAAATTTTAGGTAATGTTAATGAAGTTGAAGATGCAGAAATAAAACGAAATGCATATATACCAGAATGGATAGATAGTGATATTGATGGAATTAATTATAGGTTGAATGCAACTTATAAAATACAAGATGATATTAGAATTTGGAATAGGATTAATGTAAAATATGTTGAGAAATATACTAATAAAAGTTTAGATGAAGTGCTACAAGACGAGGACGGAGATAATATCTATTTTTATAGTGAAAGGATTCAGAATGAATTATAAATATTATGCGAAATCTAAACCAATAGAAACAATAAAAGAACATACAGATAAATTATTGGAGAACTTAGAGATATTAAAAAGAAAATATGGTTCAAAAATAGTGCAAGTGATTGATATGCCTGAAGAAAGATTTTGGCAGTTGATGGAGATTGTTTGTAAATATCATGATGTTGGTAAAGTGTATTCTGGTTTTCAGAATATGATTCGAAAGAACATAGGAGAACCATTTATTGATACTAAATTTAATAATGATGAAATAAAGCATGAACAGATTTCACCGATGTTTGTTCCATATAAACAATATGATTTAACAAAGACAGAAAGAAAGTTAGTATATCAGTCAATTTACTATCATCATGAGAGAGTTAATACAGTACATATTGATAGAGAGCTATTGGAAGAAATAATACATGAAGATATTGAACCTAACATTAAGGAAATTGAAAACGAATTAGATATTCAAGTTCCAGATTTGAAAACGGTATATTTAGGTATGGTAGAGGGACAAGCAAGAATAACAGAATATGATGAAAACTATATAGATTATTGTGTTATGAAAGGATTGTTACATAGATTAGATCATTGCAGTTCAGCATGGATTCAAGTGGAAGATGAAACTGATGATGAGATTTCAGAGTTTGTAGATGAATTTATGAAAAAGAAAAACTATGATTTAAATGGTTTGCAGGAATTTGCTAAAGAAAATGGTGATAAAAATATAGTAGTAATTGGTTCGACAGGTATGGGAAAGACAGAGGGGGCTTTGTTATGGAGTGATAGCGATAAAACTTTTTTCACATTACCATTAAGAATAAGTATAAATGCTATTTATGACAGAATAAGAGAAAATATTGGTTATGAACATGTAGGTTTATTGCATTCAACTGCTTTGGATTACTTGGATGAGAAAAATGAAGAAGATGAGTTTACGAAAATTGAGCAGGCTAGAAATTTATATGAGAAAATTACTACTTGTACAATTGATCAGATTTTTCCTTTTGTTTTTAAGTACAGAGGTTATGAAAAAATTTATGCTACGTTAAGTTATTCAAAATTAGTAATAGATGAGATTCAAGCTTATTCACCAGAGATAGTTGCTGTTATTCTAAAAGGATTGCAGATGATACATAATATAAATGGAAAGTTCATGATAATGACAGCGACACTTCCTAGAATTTACAAAGAAAAGTTAGCAGAGATGGGGATAAAATTCGAGTATAATAAATTTATAAAAGATGTAAAAAGACATAAAATTTTATTGAAAGATTCTGCGCTGGAAGAAGATATTGAAGATATAAAGAAAAATGCTAAAAATAAAAAAGTTCTAATAATAGTAAATACTATAAATAAAGCAATAGAGCTATATGAGAACTTAAATAGCGAGAATGTCGGAAATATAAATTTATTACATTCACGATTTATTCAGGAAGATAGAAGTGAAAAAGAGAGAAATATAAAAGAATTTTCTGGAACTGAAAATGGAACTGGTATATGGATTACAACACAAATTGTTGAGGCTTCATTAGATATTGACTTTGATATGTTGTATACAGAAATGTCTACGTTAGATAGTTTGTTTCAAAGACTAGGTAGATGTTATCGAAGTAGAGAATATGATAAGGATGAACCAAATGTAAAAATTTATATCAAAGATGCAAGTGGAATTGGTTATATATATGATGAAGAGATATATGAGAAAAGTATAGAGTTATTGAGTCAGTATAATGGTGAAGTTTTAGATGAGAACTCAAAGATTGAATTAGTAGATAAATTGTATTCAAAAGAAATGATACATGAAACAAAATTTTATAAGAATTTTAAAGATGCTTTTAGAATATTAGATAATATTGTAGACTATGATACAAGTAAAAAAGATGCTCAACGTATTTTGAGGAATATTGATAATATTGATGTTGTGCCCAAAGTTGTATATGATGAAAATCTTGATTTATTTGATGAGTATGAAAATGAAAAAGATATAAAGAAGAAATATGAATTAAAAAAAAGCATTAATAAATTATTTATTTCTATTAATAGTAAAAATAAATATAGATTTGGTAAGTTTATAGTTGAATGTCCATATATAAAAGGAAAATATATTATTGATATGAAATATGATAAAAATATTGGTTTGTCGCTAAAGGAAGATGAGGGATATTCAATAGATTCACGTGAATTGTAATAGGAGGAATTAATGAATATTACTGGAATAATGGTTTATTATTATTTTATATGTGAGCGAAGATTGTGGTATTTTACGAATCAAATTAATATGGAACAGAATAGTGAACTTGTGCAAATTGGTAAATTGATTGATGAGTCAACATATAAAAAAGAAAAGAAGGGAATTTTAATAGATAATACTATAAATATAGATTTCATAAATAATGGGGCCGTATTGCATGAGGTTAAAAAAACTAAGTCAATTGAAGAAGCGGGAATTTGGCAATTAAAATATTATATGTATTATTTAGAGCAGAAAGGTATAGAAAATATTAAAGCAGAAATTGATTTTCCTTTGTTAAGGGAAAAAAGAGAGATTATTCTAGAAGATGAAGATAAAGAGATTTTAGAAAATGTTATAAAGAATATTGAAAATATTGTTAAACAAGATAAGCCTCCTAAGATAATTAATTCGAAGATTTGCAAGAAATGTTCGTATTTTGATTTATGTTATGTATAGAAAGGAATGATTATTAATGAAACAATCATACTATTTATACAAAAGTGGTAGACTTCAAAGAAAAGATAATACTTTAGAAATAGTGTATAAAGATAATACTAAAAAGAGTATACCGGTTGAAAGAGTAGATGATATATATGTAATGACAGAGCTTGATTTTAATACAAGTTTGTTAAATTTTTTATCACAATTCGGAATAAATATACATTTTTTTAATTATTATGGATTTTATACAGGTACATATTATTCAAAAGAATCATTGGTATCTGGAAAATTGTTGATTAAACAAGTTGAACATTATACTGATAAGAAGAAAAGATTATATATTGCTCAGGCTTTTATAGAAGCTGCTTCGTATAATATTTATAGAAATTTAACTTATTATAATAATAGAGGAAAAGACTTAAAAGAATATATGAAGGAGATAGAATATTTACGAAAGCAAATAAAATTATGTAGAGATGTTCCTGAGTTAATGGGGATAGAAGGCAATATTAGAAAAGTGTATTATGAATCTTGGAATATGATAATTAATCAAGGTATAGCATTTGAAAAAAGAGTAAAAAATCCACCAGATAATGCTATAAATTCATTAATTTCTTATGTTAATACGATTATATATACTAGAGTTTTGAGTGAGATTTATAAAACTCAATTAAATCCTACAATAAGTTATTTGCATGAACCATCTGAGAGAAGGTTTTCGCTATGTTTGGATATTTCTGAAATATTTAAGCCGATAATAGCTGATAGATTGATTTTTTCCATGTTAAATAAAAGACAAATAACAGAGAAAGATTTTCAAGAAGGTCTTAATTTTACTTATATAAAGGATGAGGCTAGAAAGCAGATAACTAGAGAAATTGATATAAGGTTACAGACTAAAATAAAGCATAAAAAATTGGATAGAGAAGTTAGTTATGAATATTTAATGAGGTTAGAGGTATATAAATTAATTAAACATTTATTAGAAGATGAAGAATATGAAGGTTTTAAAATGTGGTGGTAAATATGTATGTTATTTTAGTTTATGATATAAATTTGAATGATAAAGAAGGTAATAGAGTATTAAGAAATGTTTTTAAAATTTGTAAAAAATATTTGGTTCATATACAAAATTCTGTTTTTGAGGGAGAGCTTTTAGAATCGCAGGCTTTGAAGTTGAAAAGTGAATTGGATGAATATATAAGAGAGAAAAAGGATAGTGTGATTTTATTTAAGAGCAGAAATCAAAGATGGATGGAGAAAGAGTTTTTGGGACTGATTGAAGACGACAAGACTGATAATTTTTTATAAATTATAAAAATGGAATCTGTCGATATGGAATAAGGGAAAAAATGTGCAGTTTCGACAGATGAGAAAATTGTTGATATTAGAGTACTTTGAAAATTGAATAGATTTTTTGGAAAGATTGTGTTAGAAATTTTTTTATAAGTAGACAGATTTGATGAATTTGTTATTATAGAATGAAGGCCTTTTGAGAGACCTGTATTAATTTAAATATATTAGAATGTAAACATCAGAGCTTGTTGGATATTCTTCAAAATTGTAATACGTATTAATTTAAATATATTAGAATGTAAACCGTAATATTCGTGCCAATCGGCATACTTATAATCAGTATTAATTTAAATATATTAGAATGTAAACTTCAAATTCACAGTTTCTTGTTCATAATCTACTGTTTGTATTAATTTAAATATATTAGAATGTAAACCTTGTTGTTTTTGAAGTAGTGTTTGGAAGTGGAATGTATTAATTTAAATATATTAGAATGTAAACTTTTGTGTGTTAAACTTGAAACAGTATATGCAATATGTATTAATTTAAATATATTAGAATGTAAACGAGGCAGGAATTACAGCTTCAAAGGATATATCTAATGTATTAATTTAAATATATTAGAATGTAAACTTACATCAAAAGCGCATTACAGAAGAGGGCTATCCCGTATTAATTTAAATATATTAGAATGTAAACATAGCATAGACATGCTTCGATTACGCACAAACTTGTATTAATTTAAATATATTAGAATGTAAACAAGAGCGTCGGCAGTAACCGCAGTAGAAAGAGCTGTGTATTAATTTAAATATATTAGAATGTAAACGTTAACATTTCAAATATAGTTAATTCTTCAATAGTAAGTATTAATTTAAATATATTAGAATGTAAACCTAAATAAACCATGGAAATGAAAAGCGCCATCTTGTATTAATTTAAATATATTAGAATGTAAACTACATAAAACAAGCAGTAAAAGCAATCTATTTATCAGGTATTAATTTAAATATATTAGAATGTAAACTTATCAGAAGAAAAGCCATAGTCAGAGTCATCTGTGGTATTAATTTAAATATATTAGAATGTAAACCTTGTTCCGTCATTACCTTTTATAGCTAATGCAATAGTATTAATTTAAATATATTAGAATGTAAACACTTTATAGCAATTAGCCTCCACCTGTTCTTTTGTGTATTAATTTAAATATATTAGAATGTAAACTATATCTGGATTGGTTGGAAAGCAGGTTTGTCTGGTATTAATTTAAATATATTAGAATGTAAACGTTATTGGACTAGTTATATCTGAAGCAAGTGTTTTGTATTAATTTAAATATATTAGAATGTAAACAAACGATTGCCCACACGCAATCTCAATATTATAAGTATTAATTTAAATATATTAGAATGTAAACTTGATAGCAGCTCAAAAAAGTTCATCGATAACCGGTATTAATTTAAATATATTAGAATGTAAACTAATCTAAAGTACGGTGTGGACAATATTTATTCATGTATTAATTTAAATATATTAGAATGTAAACAAAGGAGATAGCTTAATTACTGTTCAGAATGGCTCGTATTAATTTAAATATATTAGAATGTAAACCCCGTAGTAAATAATCCTTTACTACATAATGCAACGTATTAATTTAAATATATTAGAATGTAAACATGGAATGTACATTTACAATTTTAAATGATTTTACGTATTAATTTAAATATATTAGAATGTAAACTGTTTTCCAGTATAACAATATAGACCGAAAGCGTTATGTATTAATTTAAATATATTAGAATGTAAACAATGAAACTTTTGAATTTGTTCAGTATGTTTCTCAGTATTAATTTAAATATATTAGAATGTAAACGTACAAAAGAATGGATCATTTAAATGTTTTTCATGTATTAATTTAAATATATTAGAATGTAAACGTAAAACAGAATGGATCATTTAAATGTTTTTCATGTATTAATTTAAATATATTAGAATGTAAACATTTATAATCAAGCTTTTGAAATTGTAGATTATGAGTATTAATTTAAATATATTAGAATGTAAACTTTTTTCATCATTTGCAATATATTCAGTTGTTCTAGTATTAATTTAAATATATTAGAATGTAAACCAGGGTGAACAAGGAGAGCAAGGTGAGAAGGGCGACAGTATTAATTTAAATATATTAGAATGTAAACAATTATGTATATTTGAAGTCAAGGTTTTCCTCAACTGTATTAATTTAAATATATTAGAATGTAAATGCTCTTGCGTTTTATCATATTTTGATGAAGTTGAAAGTATTAATTTAAATATATTAGAATGTAAACTTTACAAAAGTTGATAAATCAATAGGAATATCTTTTGTATTAATTTAAATATATTAGAATGTAAACGTTCTTTCTAGCAACAATGTCACTTATAATTATTATGTATTAATTTAAATATATTAGAATGTAAACGCCGTAATCGCTCCGCTTACTATCACTTTATTGCTGTATTAATTTAAATATATTAGAATGTAAACTAGATAAATCATCAATATTAAAATCTTTAATTTTACAGTATTAATTTAAATATATTAGAATGTAAACACTAAATACACATGGTCTAGATTTCAAGGTGTACAGGGTATTAATTTAAATATATTAGAATGTAAACGTCAAATATAAAGTTGGAACATATTGCTTAGATATTGTATTAATTTAAATATATTAGAATGTAAACATTTTAACTCTTTTCATTCCATCCCAGTTCCTCTGTATTAATTTAAATATATTAGAATGTAAACAGAATTGTTGAAAAAAAAGTTTCGCTATTGTCGTGAGTATTAATTTAAATATATTAGAATGTAAACGGCTTTTCCAAGTATGATAACGATTTCGGACTATGTATTAATTTAAATATATTAGAATGTAAACACGGCATTTACAGAAAAGCCTAATATCATAATTAGTATTAATTTAAATATATTAGAATGTAAACAATTTAACTAAGATTTATGAGGCTATTATCAACACTGTATTAATTTAAATATATTAGAATGTAAACGAAAAAACAGAAGCTTTTTTTATAAAATATAATTTGTATTAATTTAAATATATTAGAATGTAAACATGTATTCTTTAAGAGATATCTAATGACTATCGCTAGTATTAATTTAAATATATTAGAATGTAAATACTATTGAGTCAACAATAATAGGAATTGGAACTGCAAGTATTAATTTAAATATATTAGAATGTAAATTCTACCATCTAGTTGAGAGTAATAAGTTAAACCTTGTATTAATTTAAATATATTAGAATGTAAATTCGTATTCTAATCAATCTTTTAATTTATGGGGTTCTAAATATATTAGAATGTAAATATAAAAGAGTTAGTTTGATGGAAAAAACGAAATGCAAAAGAGATTAGGCAATCACAATATACAAGATTGATAGCTGGAAGCTTATTTCCTGAAAACATATTGAATTATCAAAATAAATTACAAAACATAAGTGAAAGTAGTACAATAATGTTGACAGATGAAGAAAAACAAGAATTAACTAATTACACAGGATTTGATGCAACCAGAATAAATAAAGCAATTCGTTTAGATGATATTACTGAAGAAATTCAAAAGAAAATAAATTTATTGGATAGTGCATTAGAAAAATCAAAACCACTTGATCAAGATATTATAGTTTATAGAGAAACAATAATACAAAGTATAGCTGGATTTGAAATATATTTTCATACAGGATAGAGCATTTTTTCTACTAGCAGATTAAAGGTAGAAGAAAACGGAAGAAATATAATTGTGAGAATACATATTATTAAAGGTTTTAAAGGAGCTATGGATATCGAACAATATGCTTTTGAAAAATACAAATATCAAAACGAAGTACTTTTGAAAAGAAATACAAAATTTTATGTAAAAAACATAGAATATATAGATAATAAATATTATATTGATATGGAGGCGATTATATAATGGGACTAGATGATAGATATGGCATATCACATTTGGAAATAACAATTCCAGTATGTAAAGTTTGTAAAAATTTAATAAATGAAGATGGAATTTGTAAGGTTTATGGAGATAGACCGAAAGAGTACATGTATGCTAAGAAGTATGATTGCCCACATAGAGATATTGATGAAAAAATAAATGGTATGATAAAGTAAAAGATAAAATATAAAAAATGAAGTACAAATGGCAAAGAAAATAGGAAAAGAAAATTTAGATAAAATTTTAAAAATAGAAGCTGAGAATTTTAGTGGCTTTGCGAGAAAAATATTCGAATTATATCCGGATGAAATTGATATGAGAGATTTAACTAGTTTAGATGGTCAGAAATTTAAAGTAAAAGAGTTGTCGTATAGTGTGTAGGGTGATATTAAATATAATGATAAAAATATGAATTGTAAAAGATGTGATAGTATAAAAGTTGCTAAACTAGTATATGGAGATGAATTTATGCGATTATGTTCAAAAGATAAAATGAAATGTAAAAAAATGAAGCATTCGTGCTCGAGTATTAATGTTTCTTCAACTTGAGTTGAAAATTCGAAAGATTTTTTTGCTTGAATTGTGGTTGTGAGTGGTAAGATGATGAATTGAAATGATAAAGGTGTTTATATTGCAAATTATGTTCTGAACAGAGTGGTTATATTTTATTTGAGCAATAGTAAAAGCATAACCATGCTAATCTAGCTAAAATATTTAATTTATGGTAAAATTCATATAGATTTACGTAAAAATAAATTTTAAAAAATATATACTTAAATATGCAGGTGATTGAAATGATAAATGTTGTTGCAGCGGTAATAAAAAACGAAGAAGGTAAGATTTTAATAGCACAAAGAAACTTAAAAAAATCTCAAGGAGGATTATGGGAGTTCCCAGGAGGAAAGATTGAATTAAATGAATCAAGAGAAGCGGCTATTATAAGAGAGATAAAAGAAGAATTAACAATAGACATTAATGTAGATAATTACATAGGTGAGAAAATATTTAATTATCCAGATAAGGATGTAAATTTAATTGCATTAGAGTGCAAAATTGTGAATGGTAATATAAGATTGTTAGAACATGAAGATGCAAAATGGATTGATATTAGTGATTTGGACACTTTTGAGTTTGCACCTGCCGATATTTTTATTGTTGAGTCATTAAGAAAAATGTAATTTATTATTAATAGAAAATATAATTTTAAGAACCACTTTATGAAGTAACCCCTCCTTATTAGAAAAAATTTGTTTAATAAGGAGGGGGCTATTTTTATTAAAAGGTCAATATGGTATTACAAAAAGTGACAAGTTTGCTAAATTTCAGTATTTCTTATATTCTGATATATTCAAATACACAGTTTGATAGAATATTACTTAAGATTCTGGAGGGCTGTGTTGACCTCCAGCTTTTTTATTTAGGAGGTCTCAGATATGAGAAGAAAAGACTTAGAAATTTGTGTTGATTTGGAACAGTTTGGTGGCAATCGTTTATATACGGTTGAAGAGCTTGTGACTGAGGTTATCGAGAACAGAAGAATGAGTTTTTTGAAGAATCTTTTGCCAATGAAGGCGGGAGAGCTTAGCAACAGATATGTTTTCGATGCAATAGCTTTCAATGCAGTTATTGATGATTTTGGTGTTAGTTTCACTGAATGTGAGTGTGCTAATGTAAATTATGAAGGTACGATTGAATACACGGTGACGGCTGGTGAAGATTGGACTTATCGTTTGAAAACAACAATTACTTGGTGTGATGGATTACCAGAGGCTTTTGGTTGGTTGTGTTTTCATACTGATGTGATTTCAACTTCGGAGCAGGTAAAGAAACGTAACAGTGGTATGACGGGAACGTCTATGGAAATCAAAGTTATTAATAATGAAACAAATGTTATAAACAGGCTTGAAGCATTAAACAGAACGTTAGAATGCGCAAATGAGAATGACAATTAATATCTGAAATGAAAGGGTGGGACGGTTTACCGTCTCATTCTTTTGGTTTTTATACTATAGAGTAATTATTAATATATTTTTTACGTTATTAATGTGAAATTTATTATATAAGAATCATAATAAGAAGTTTTGGAAAATTTTATAATTGGTTGAAATATAATTTTATTCATAATAAAATTGTGGTGCAAATAAAATGATATTTATATAAAAATTTGATAAAAATAACAAAGGAGGAGATTGTATGTGTACGGCTGCTACATATAAAACTAAAGATTTTTATTTTGGAAGGACATTAGATTATGAATTTTCTTATGGAGATGAAATAACAATAGCTCCAAGAAATTATGAATTTAATTTTAGAAAAGTTAAAAAGATAGAAAGTCATTATGCAATGATAGGAATGGCCCATGTTGTTGGGGATTATCCATTGTATTATGATGCGATTAATGAAAAGGGTCTAGGAATGGCTGGATTAAATTTTGTTGAAAATGCTTATTATAATGAGTGTATTGAAGGAAAAGATAATATTGCTCAATTTGAATTGATTCCATGGATTCTTGGTCAATGTGAATCTGTAAAAGAAGTACGAGAGTTATTGAAAAATATTAATATAATGAATGAACCTTTTAGTGAGAAGTTTCCATTGGCTCAGTTGCATTGGATTATTGCAGATAAAAATGAAGCGATTACAGTTGAATCTATGAAAGATGGTTTGAAGGTATATGATAATCCAGTTGGAGTGTTGACGAATAATCCGCCTTTTGATAAGCAAATGTTTGAGTTGAATAAATATATGAATTTATCTCCTAGATCACCTAAAAATAATTTTTCAGATAAATTGAACATGGAATATTATAGTAGAGGTATGGGAGCAATTGGTTTGCCAGGAGATTTGTCTTCACAGTCAAGGTTTGTTAGAGTTAGTTTTGTAAAGATGAATTCAGTTTCAGAGGATGATGAAAAATCTAGTGTTAGTCAGTTTTTCCATATACTTAATTCTGTCGATCAACAACGTGGTTGTTGTGAGGTTGCTGATGGTAAATATGAAATAACAATTTATACTTCTTGTTGTAATGCAAGTAAGGGGATTTATTATTATACTACTTATAATAATCACCAAATTACTGCTGTTGATATGTTTAAGGAAAATTTGGATGGAAATAGTATTGTTAAATATCCCTTGATTGAGACTGGAGAGATTAGATGGCAGAATTAATTGCATTGGGAGCAAAATATTTTGGTTTAGTCCAGAGTATTTTGCTTTTGTTTTAGAGAAGGTGATTATTGTATACTCTGTTTTTGTATTTTTTATATTAAGTAAAATAAGAGATGTTATATTTTTTAATAATGAATATTATAAGGAAGGAGTAATTTTTAAATGAAGGTTTTGACGATTAAGCAGCCATGGGCTACCTTGATTATGCAAGGTGATAAGAGATTTGAATTTAGAAGTTGGCAAACAAAGTATAGAGGTGATTTATTGATTCATGCTGGAAAAGGTATTGATAAGGAAGCTATGAAGAGATTAGCTAAGTACTTGCCAGCTGAGATTCCTGTGGGAAAGATTTTAGGAAAGGTTACTTTGGTTGATTGTGTTAAGATGTGTCCTGAATTTAAGGATATGCTTTTAAAGGAAAACCCAGATATTTATACCAAGAGCTCTTTTCAAGAAAATTACGGTTGGCAGGTTGAGAATGTGAAGGTTTTTAATGAACCGATTGACGTAAAAGGGCATTTGAGTTTGTGGGAGTATGAGGTAGACGATAAAATGCTATAAAATATGACATTTAAAGTAATAGAGGCATCAGTATATTAAGATTTAACTTACATTTTAACTTCTTGCTAGATTATAAAATCTAGTAGGAAGTTTTTTATGTGAAACAAAGATTTTGGATGCCTTTTCTAAAATAATAATTGCTATTCTACAATTTTTGATATAATATAAATCTATCTTAGAAGTGAGATTATACGATTTTTTATGTAAAAGGAGAAGAAAATGAATAAAAATTTAAAGTTTATTATTCCAATTATTTTATTGGTTTGCGTTATTGTTGGACTGATTTTTTATATTATTGGCTTAAAAAATGAAGATAATGATGAAGAGCCTGAGAAAACAGATGATATATTAGAAATACATAGTGTTAAAGCGACAATGTCTCAAAAGGATGTTGATGAATATAATGATAAGTTTGAAAAGTATTTGGGAGATAAAGTAAAAGGGGCTGATGTTAAAAATTTAATTGATTATGTTATTGGTAGCAATGAAGAATATGTTAATGAAAGTGGAAAATTTGTATCTATTTTAGTTTATGGAAGTGATGTAACTAATGGTGAAAACTGTAATGAACTTTCTGATAATGATTGTACTAAAATAACTAATTATTCTGATGGAAAAAAATTACTAGAAGCTTGTAATGCAGCTAATTTCTTTGATGATGGTGATAATACTCAAGAAAATGTTAGTGCAGCGAGCAAACAAATGAGTAAGTTAAAAGAAAAAATAAATACTGCTAAAAATTATAAAGTAGTAGCTGATAGAATTTCGACTAGTGCTGTTAGTGGAGTTATTATTAGATTACATATTGCACAGCTTAAATAATATGTAATTTAAAATAGAAATTTAATTATAAAGGAGATCGCACATGGGTGAGAAGAAAATTCTAGAATGCCATGATTTGCACAAAAAGTTTGGAAAAAAAGAAATCTTAAAAGGAGTATCACTAGAAGCGGAAGCAGGAGATATTTTAGGATTTATTGGACCAAATGGAGCTGGTAAAACAACAACAATAAAACTTATTTTAGGTTTACAAAGTATTACCAGTGGAACTGTAAAAATCAATGGCTATGATGTTGAAAAAGATTTTACAAAGGCAATTAAAGGTGTTGGTACAATCGTTGAAAATCCTGATTTGTATATGTATATGTCAGGATATGATAACTTAAAAATGATTGCTAATTTATATGATGGAATTACTAAAGAACGAATTGATGAGGTTATTAAGCTTGTTGGTTTAGAGAATAGAATTCATGATCGTGTTTCAAAATATTCTTTAGGAATGAGACAAAGACTTGGTGTTGCACAGGCTATTTTGCATAAGCCTAATTTACTTGTTCTTGATGAACCTACTAATGGACTTGATCCAGAGGGAATTAAACAGGTTAAAGATTTACTTGTTATGCTTGCTAAAAAAGAAAAGATGGCTATTTTGATTTCTAGCCATAATTTGCTTGAACTTGAAAGTTTTTGTACTAAAGTTACTATTATAAAAAATGGTGAAGTTGTTGAAACTTCAACTATGGAAGAGGCTAAAAAGGTTGATGCTATAAGTGTTTATCATTTTACTGTTGATGATGCTGATAAGATGATAGAAGTAATGACTGGTGAAAATAGTGCTAATAAAGAAATGAATTTTACAGCTGATAAGATGGAGAAAATTGATTCTGAGAATGTTAAGATTTCTGTTGATAGAAGTGGCGTTCCAGCGATAGTTGAAAACTTAGTTCATGGTGGAGTAAAGGTTTATGGCGTTTATTCTGAAGAGGTTAGCTTGGAGGATGCATTCTTGAAAAAGACAGGAGGGAATGTAATTGAATAGGTTAGTTAAAAATGAGTTGAAAAAGATTTTTAGTAAAAAGGCTATGTATGTACTTTTGATTGTTACGATTGTGTTTATGGGTGTAATTAATTTCTTAAATTTTAAATTTAAATCAGATGATAATGAGTATATAGTGGGTCAAGCAGAGACATATGAAGCAGAATTAAATAGTTCTGTTGATTTGGATCCTGAATATAAAAAAGATGCTGAGAATTATTTAGAGGCGTATAAATTGATGCAACATTATGGTTTGGATAGTTGGCAGACTTATATTATTCAGAATAGAGTAGTAGGTTTGATTTCAAGTATGAGAGAAGATGGACTTGCTGAATTTTATGATGAGTATAAAAAAGAGTATGATGATTTAATTGCTCGTTTTGATAATGGCGATTGGAGAAGTTTTGTTCAAGAGGAGCTTGATGATGTTAATGATCAGCTTGAAATGGATGCTGATGATTGGAATGTTAAGGATGCTAAGCAGGTTCTTGAATGGAGATTGGAATATGATATTCCTTATGGAAATTCACTTCTTAATACGTATTTAACATCATGGTATAGTGCTAGACAAAATGTTAGGGATTTTGAGGCAAGAAAGGATGCTTCATATCAGGATAAAGTTTCTAATGATGATGAAAAGGCGACTATAGCTATTTGTGAATATGCGATCAAGAATCGTTGTGATTATAATTTAGGTGTTGAAGGAGATTATTCTATAAAAAATGGTGTAGTTGATGATGCTAAAATTAGTTTGTTAAAGGCTGTTGATCAGTATTCGCTTTTTATTCTTATTGCTATTGCAATTATTGCTGGTACTATTGTTAGTGAGGAGTTTAATAAGGGGACAATTAAGTTGTTGCTTGTTAGACCTTATTCTAGAGTTAAAATTTTGTTAGCTAAGTTTGTTGCTAGTTTGATTATTATGTTTGCTGCAATTCTTACTGTGGTTTTAGTTCAAACAATTATTGGTGGTATTTTATATGGCTTTGGAATTTATACTACAAAATGTGTTGTTTATAATATTGCTGCTAATTCCTTGAGCGAGGTTAGCTTGTTTAAGTATTTGTGTATGATTATTGGTGCTAAATTGCCAATGTTTATTCTAATATTGACTTTATCATTTACTATTAGTACTGTTTTTACAAACGCACCTCTTGCTATTGCTATTCCTCTTGTTGGAATGACATTCGAGTCTTTAATTAATCAGTTGGCTTATATGTATGAGAAAGCAAGATTTTTAATGTATTTTGTTACTCCTAACTGGGATTTCACTCAATATGTGTTTGGCGGTTTATCTCAGATGAAGGGTGTTACTTTACCGTTTTCAATTTGTATTTGTTTAGCGTACTTTATTGTGATGATGGCATTGAGCTTGTATTCATTTAAAAAGAGAAATATTAAGAATGTGTAGTTGAGATTGAAGTAATTGGATAAAAATTAAAGGAGGGAATATATGAAAGAGTTTGAAGGTGTTGCTGCTGTTCAAGGAAATGCAAAGTGGGAGAATATTATTAAAAGAGAGGTGCCTTTGTATCAGAGGACTAATGATATTCGTTCACCTTTTGAACGTGATTATACAAGGATTATTCATAGTACTGCGTATAGAAGGTTGAAGCATAAAACTCAGGTGTTTTTCTCTCCTGAGAATGATCATATTTGTACTCGTAGTGAGCATGTGACTCATGTTGAGTCTATTAGTTATACTATTGCTCATCATCTTGGCTTGAATACAGAGCTTACAAGGGCTATTGCTACAGCTCATGATATTGGTCATAGTCCTTTTGGTCATCAGGGTGAAAAGATTTTAAGTAAAATTTCAGAGCGTGATGTTGGTGAGAAGTTTTGGCATGAGCGTAATGGAATGATTATGGTTGATAAGGTTGAACTTTTGGAGAATCCTGATGGTGATAAGTTTAATCTTGATTTGACTTATGGTGTTAGAGATGGAATTGTTTCTCATTGTGGTGAGATTGATGAAAATAGGTTGAAGCCAAGGAATGAGTTTATTGATTTGTATGATTATGCATATCCAAATGAATATGCTCCTTATACTTGGGAGGGCTGTGTTGTAAAGATTTCTGATAAGATTTCATATTTGGGTAGGGATATTATTGATGCAGTTACTCTTGGTATTTTGGATGAAAGGCTTGAGTCTTTGCATGGGTTGTTAAATGTTGATGGAAAGATTAATAATACTGTTATTATTAATGATTTTATTTATGATTTGTGTGTTAATTCAAGTGTTGAGAATGGTTTGTGCTTTTCAGAAAAGATGTTTAATAGACTAAATGAGATTAAGAAATTTAATTATAAATATATTTATTTATCTGATAAATTGAAGGTTTCAATGGATTATTTTGAGTTAATTTTGAATACGATTTATAATTTCTTGAAAGATTTACATTCAAATAGGGAGAGGGCAATGAGGATTTGTTCTGATCTTGTTTTGGATTTTGAAGATTGGATTTCTAATTATTGGAGTGGTAAGAGAAGTCCAGAGAATAAGAATTCTGTGATTTTTAGTACAGATGATCCTAAGGAATGGAGTAGGGCGATTATTTATTATATTTCTGGAATGACTGATAATTATGCTATTGAGACATTTAATAGGATTATTAAGTTTTAGAGGTAAAACTATAGTGGATTTAGAAAGTAATTATTAACTTTTAGAAAAAAGAAGGACGATGCTGTGCATCGCCCTTAATTCATAATATCTGGATTATCTTCAACAATTTTGTCAATTATGTTTTGATTGGTTTTAAATGGAACGGCATATCCTTCTAATGATACAGCTTTGTCAAAAAGAGAAGGTGAGTCTTCATTTACATAGATTTTTGCTTTTCCTTTTCCGTTTTTAGCTTCTTGTATTAAGTTTGAAACAGGTGAGTTTCCGTCAAATGCCATTACTACTGAGTTCCTTCTTTCAAATATTTCGTAGTTAAAGCTTTTGTAAATTCCCATTTCATCGCTTTCTATTGATATACGTATTCCGTCAATGTTTTCTTTTTGCAAGTTGTCTGAATCTGATTCAGATATTGTCTTTGGAACAATTGCGTTTATTTCAAATTTTTTGTTTAATTTGTCGTTTAGTTCAACTATTTCTTTTTCATATCCTTGCATTTTGTGTCCAACTACGAAGTAGGCTTTGTCTGAATTTACTTTTGTTAATAGTTTTTTTAGTAATTCTTTTCCTTCTGGTGTTACTTCAGTGTTTCTGCCTTTTTTATTAAAACTTCCTCCTGCAATGATGATTGGAACTTTGTCTGTTGGAAGTTGTTTTACTTTTTGTCTGAAAATGCTTTCTGTTTCTAAGTTTGTGTTTATTCTCATTTCTGCTGTGTTTAGTTTGCCTTTTTCATGGTTTTCTTTTTCAAGTTCTGTTAGGGCTTCTGTGATTGTTCTGCTGTTAAGGAATTCTTTGAATTTCTTTGATTTTGTTTCAAAGTATTTATTGCTTCTTGCAATTACTTCGTCTTCAACTTTTCTCATTTTTTCAAAGTCTTTGTCGTCAAGGTGAAGTAGGTTTTGTAATGCAAGTTGCTCATCGATGGTATCAATTCCATAGAATCCGCATCCATCAGTTCCTTGAACGCATTTTACATCTGCTTCTAGGTATTTTTTTAGTGGGTGGATGTTAAGGTTTGTTAAGTTGTTTAGTCGTACATTTGAACCTAATTGGAATTCTAATATAATGTTGTTTTTCTTTAATTTTTTTAATAGTTGTTTTCCAAGTGGAGAAGATAGGTCTTCTGTGTATAGTCCATGTCCTAGTCTAACTTTTGGCATTGGTTGACCTGGATTTAATGAGTCTTCAACGCATTGTATTGATTTTGATACATTGTCTCTAAGACTATCATTTTCTCCTGCGTGTATTCTTATTGTGAAGTCTGGATCTACGTCATTAACGTAGTCTACTAATTCTTTTATTGCTGGTTTTAAATCTGTTACATCATTTATTTCTTCGCCTATGAAGTCGCTTCCAACTACATAAGGACTGTGGCTTATTGTTTTTAATACATCTAAGTTTGAACGTAGGTAGTTACCAGATACGATTTGATCTTGAATTATTGTAAGTGGAATACGTCTTAAACCTACTAAAAATCTTAGTTTTACGCCTGTTTCTTTTTCTATGTAAGGTAGAATGTAGTGTAATTCTTCAATTAATTTTATTGCTGGTCCGTTTGCTTTTGCTAAATCAGTATCTGTTATTTCAACATATTCTATTTTTTGTTTTTGATATTCTCTTGCAATCCATAGTAATTTATCTTGACGTAGTGAAATGTTTTCAAGTACGTAGTTGTCTTGGTCTGCAAGCATTTTATTTAATATTCTTTTTATGTCTTGTTCTGGTATTTTGTCAATTTTGTTTTGATCTAATTTGATTTTTTGGTTTGCCTCTACGCCTTTGCAGAATACGTATCTGTAAATATATAGTTTTTCTAAATTAGTGAATACTGCTTGACCATCTTTTAATAATGCTAAGCTTATTCTAATTTTTGAAATGTTGTATGCAGCATTTTCAAGGTTGTTTAGTATGAAGTCTGCAAAGTTTATAAATGTGTTGTCATCTATTTTTCTGGTTAGGTATTTTCCTTGTAAATCTGAGTCTTTAAATTGTTCTGCAACAATTTCTCTTTGTTTTAAGATGGCTTCTTCTTGTTTTTTTGACATACGCAAATTTAATTTTTTGATGTAGTATAGGGGATAACGTAATTGATGTTTGATTCCTAATGCTATTAATACATCTGGTGATAGGTTTGCGTTCATGTGTGTGTGTAGGTCTGTTTTAAATTTGTTCTTTTTTAATATATATGATTTTACAATTGTTTTTTGAATTGATAGATTATAATTTTTTGTTTGTGACATTAATGTTTTTGTAATGGCTGGAATTTTTGCTTTTAATTCAACGTCACCATTTTCATAGATTGTAGCAATTTTTATTCCACCTAATCTAAGAAAGTAAACGATTTCATTGTCTGCATTGATACAGGCTGGTAATGTTCCAGATATTATTTTCATGTTGTTTGAATCTAGTGTTGTTTCAACTTTACAAAGTTTAGCTAAGTTTGTTATTAAGTTTCCAGTTTTGTGATTTGGTGTTTCAATTATGTATGTTAGTTCGTCTTCATTTTTTCTGTATATACTGATTGATATGTCTTTTTCTTTGTCTAGGAAAAATTGATTTAATAATACTTTTTTCATTTAATTACCGTTCCTTTCTGTGTTTGTTTATATATTTAAATTGGAAAGCTGTCTTGTGATTGAAGATGTATTAAGCTTTCCATATTTTGATTAAGTTTTTTCTTATAAAAATTGGCAAGTATTCTATCTGTGTGAATATTGCCAATGTGGTTTGTATTAAAAACTAGTAATTATTATTGTACCATAATATGATATGCTTTTCAATATTATGTATACTATTTTTGATACTTTTTATTTAATTATTAGTGTTTTTGGCAAAACTGTTAATTTTTTTATTGAATGTGTTTGTGTGTGAAGGCATATAAGGTTATATATATGAACGATTTTATATATATAAAAGGGACGTATGGAAAATATCTATAGGTTAATACAAATAGATATAATTAGATATAATAAAACGAGCACTTTTTCTCCAAGTAGAGAATAGTGCTCGCGTGTGCGTTACAGCTTGTAGAGTGGTGCTAGTTCTGTCTTGAGGTCTTCAGGTAAGGAATCGAATTTCCCTCTGAGACGTCGCATGTAGTCCTGAGTAAAGAATGCAATGTCTTTTGCTGTAACGTTGTCGAGTTTCACGAAATTTGCGATTGCATAGTCACATGCATGCAAAAAGTCAATTGCACGAGAGCGTTCAGCCTCAGTACTAGCAGCATTTGTTAAGCTGGTGCTGTTGTTGCAGGTATAGTTGTAACCAATGAAGTCAATGCAAATTACGGAACGTGCCGATGCAATCAGAATGGGGATAAGAGCCACATCTTCATAGCAATGGAGTTCACTGCCTGCAATGGAGAACTTGTAGAAAATGTTCTTCTTGAATGCAAACAACCAGTAAACTGCATATTTTTTCCTTGGTTTAGACCACTGCTTGAGAGCGTCCATACCAGACATAACAGCATTTGCTTCATCCAGATAGTTGTATCTCTGATGATCCTTGCGTTTCACATCATTAACTAAGTTCACCTGATATCTTACGATGTCGGGGCGATTGTTGCTAATGATGGTGGTCTCTAACGTTGCAAGTAAGTTTGGATTAATGGTGTCGTCAGAATCTACGAAAATCACATAATCACCTTCTGCTAAGTTTGTACCTCTTGTTCTTGAGATAGCTACACCTGCATTGCGAAAATGATATGCGTGAACACGCTGATCCTTTTTGACAAATTCATCCAAAATGGCTTTGCTTTTGTCGGTAGAACCATCATTGATGACTACAACTTCAAAGTCGTTGTAAGTCTGGGTTAAAATGCTGTTGAGACAACCCCGAAGAGTTTTCTCTGCGTTAAAACATGGAACAATAACACTAAAAAACAACATATCGTTGTACCTCCTTTTCCAAACGCGGCGGGCTTTTTAGCGAAGCCCTGGTTTGTAAGTTCCATGTCCACGATTATAATATGGAAGTTGCTTAAAGTCAATTGAATATTGATAAAAATTGTGATATAAGTATTTTATTATTTTTAGAGTATTTTCTGAAAGGGAATTTAGTGTATGAAGTATAAAGATGTAATTGAAAAAATGTCTTTGGAAGAGAAGGCAAGTTTGTGTGTTGGTAATGATTATTGGCATAGCCTTGAACTTGAAAAGTATGGGATTCCTAAGATTACTATGTCAGATGGACCTCATGGGTTGAGGGTTCAAAAAACTAAGGCTGATAATCTTGGTATAAATGAAAGTGAGATTTCTACGTGTTTTCCTGCTTCTGCTAGTTTAGGTAATACTTGGAATAGAGAGTTGATTTATTTATTAGGAAAAACTTTGGGAAAAGAGGCTAGAAAAGAAGAAGTTAATATTGTTTTAGGTCCTGCTATTAATATAAAGAGAAGTCCTTTGTGTGGTAGAAACTTTGAGTATTTTTCTGAAGATTCTTATTTAACAGGAATTCTTGGCATGGAATATGTGAAGGGACTTCAAAGTGAAAATGTTGGAGCTTGTGTAAAACATTTTGCTGTTAATAATCAAGAGAATAGAAGAAGAACTATTGATGTGGTTATTGATGAAAGAGCTTTGAGAGAAGTATATTTAAAGGCTTTTGAAATGATTATAAAAAATGCTAAACCTTGGTCTATTATGAGTGCGTATAATAAGGTTAATGGTGAATATTGTAGTGAGAATCAACATTTATTGAATGATATTTTAAGAAAAGAATGGAATTTTGATGGGATTGTTATTTCTGATTGGGGTGCTGAAAATGATAGAGTTAAAGGATTAAAAGCTACTCATGAGTTGGAAATGCCTGGTGGAAGAGGTAATGGTGCCAAAGAAATTATTGAGGCTGTTAAGAATGGAGAAATTTCTGAAACAGAGTTAAATGAGGCTGTTGATAGAATTATTGATGTTGCTAGAAAGGAAAGCAATCAGTTTGCATATGATGAAAAGTTAGGAGCATATTTAAAAATGAATAAAGCCGGTAAAGAAACTTCTTTTGAATATGATCAGAAGGTTCATCATGAGATTGCTGAGAAAATTGCTAAAGAGACAATTGTATTATTAAAAAACGATAATAATATTCTTCCTATAAAAAATAAGAAAATTGCTGTTATAGGTGATATGGCCAAAACTCCAAGATATCAAGGTGCAGGAAGTTCGACTATTAATCCATATAAGATTGAAAATACTTATGATAACTTGGTTCAAAATGGAATTGATGTTGAATATGCTCAAGGATATGAGAGAATTGAGTCTGAAAATGATGAAGCTTTAAGAAGTGAAGCTGTTAAAGTTGCTAAGAATAATGACGTTGTACTTGTGTTTGCAGGCCTTACAGAGAATTATGAATCTGAAGGTGTTGATAGAGAAACTTTAGATATGCCTGAAAATCAGAATAAATTAATTGATGAAATTTGTAATGTTAATGAAAATGTTATTGTTGTTTTGTCAAATGGTTCTCCTATATTGATGCCTTGGAAAGATAAAGTTAAAGGAATTTTAGCAGGATACATTGGTGGAGAAGCTGGCGGAAAAGCTGTTGTTGATTGCATTCTTGGTAATGTGAATCCAAATGGTAAATTGGCTGAAACTTATCCTAATAAATTAGAAGATACTTCTTGTTTTAATAATTATCCTGGAAATGAAATAACTGTTGAATATAAAGAGTCTGTTTATGTGGGATACAAATATTATGACAAGGTTGGAAAAGATGTGTTATTTCCATTTGGATTTGGTTTGAGCTATACAGAGTTTGAATATTTTGATTTGCAAGTTAATATTGAGAATGAAAAGGTAGACATTAGATTTAAAATAAAAAATGTTGGAGATGTTGCTGGAAAAGAGATTGCTCAAATATATGTTAAGAAAGCTGATTCTGTAGTATTTAGACCGGATAAAGAATTGAGAGATTTTGCTAAGGTTGATTTAAATCCAGGTGAAGAAAAAGATGTTCATATAGTTCTTGATAGAGATTGTTTTGAATATTATGATATTGAAAATGATAGATGGCAAGTTGAGGCTGGAGAATATGAGATTTTAGTTGGAAAATCAAGTAGAAATATTGTTTTGAATGACAAAGTAGTAATTAATTCAGATGATGTTTGTGTAAAGAAAGAATTTTGCGAAAAATATTATACTGGTGATGTTCAAAACGTTACTGATGAAGAATTTGAAAAATTGATTGGAAGAAAGTTGCCAGATAAGGTTTTGAAGATTGAAGATATTACGGCTGAAAACACTTTGGAACAGATAAAAAATACTGCGATTGGTAAAGTGATTTATGATAATCAGATTGAGAAAATGAATAGATTATTGAGAGAGCAAAATGTTAATAAGGCAACTAAGGTTATGATGGATTTACAAAAACCATTAAAGAAATTTTATGAGAAAAAGAGTAGTAAAATTACAAAAGAAATGGTTGATGAATTGATTGCAATGGCTAAGAAAGGTGAGTTTTCAGAGAATAATGCATTTGTGAAAGAATATTTAAAGTAGTAAAAAGTTGGAATGAAAGGATTTGAAGATGATAAAAGCAGTTTTTATTGATATAGATGAAACACTAACAAATAGTCAAAGAGAGGTTACTGAAAAGACAAAATTAGAAATAAAAAAATGTGTAGAAAATGGTGTAAAAATAATTTTGACTTCTGGAAGATCTCGTAGAGAGGCTATGGATTTTCAAGAACAGATTGGCACAAGTCCATATATAGTTTCTTCAAATGGCGCTTCTGCCTATGATGCAGAAAATAGAGTTGAAATTTATAATGAGAGAATTGATCCTCAAATGGTGCTTCAATTAATAGAACATTCCAGAGAGAATGGATATAGAATAAAATTGAACTATAAGGATCTTTTAGTTATGAATGAAGCTGCTTATCCAGATGAAAAGGACAAGGAAGTTTCTTATGAAGAATTAGAAAGGGTTGCAGTAGAGGAGCAAGTTGTTCAGTGTGTTATTACAAGTACTGATTTTGAGAAAATGAAGGTTTTTAGAGATTATATAAAAAATGAATGTGTAGGAATAGCTGTTGCAAATGAGTCTAAACGTTTTAAAAATCCTGATTTGAAGCCAAGTAGAAATTATTATTGCGATGTTGCTTCTGTTAAGGTTTCTAAAGGAAATGCTGTTAAAGCTGTTTGTGAATATTTTGAAATTAAACCTGAAGAAATAGTTACAATAGGTGATGGAGAAAATGATTTGTCAATGTTTGAATTAACGCCAAATTCTGTTGCTATGGGAAATTCATTGCCTGAAATAAAAGAAAAAGCTAATTATGTTACGGCTTCAAATGATAAAGATGGGGTAGCTAAGGTGCTAGGGGTTATCATTAAAGTTAATGAAAAAGAGATGCCAATTTGAAATTGACATCTCTTTTTGTTGGTTAAAAGACTACGAACCAACTGTTTACACTCATAAAAACAAAGATTTCATTGCTCCATAACATCCAGCATAGGAAGAATAGCTTGTCTTAGTGATTTTAAGATTGTCCAGAAACTTAGGATAGGCATGTTCTTGCACAAAGCTTTCAGCTTGCGGAAGAAGATCAGGAAATTCAAAGCCCCCGCCAGACAGGTATAACACATCTGGATTAAAACTATGAATTAATGATACTAATGCTATTCCAAGTTCTTGAGATGCTTCTGAAATGATAGCTTGATATTGATCTTTATCAGTTTCAGTCATTCTTTTTAAAATCTTAGATCCTGAGCACAATCTACCTATTTTGGTAATATTTCTGTTCATGTCAAATGTTGGGTTGCCGTAGATTTCACCAGCTAAACCAACTGAGCCTGTGAAGAGCTTGCCGTTGATGGCAATTCCAGCACCAATACCAGTTCCACTAGTTACGCTTATGAGTACCTTAGAATTTGGATATTCAAGTGTGCCTGCTAAACATGCTGCATTGGAATCGTTGATGAGTTTAACTTTTGGACACATTAGATGTGCAAAATCTTTTACGCTTAGATTTTCCAAACATCTTAATGTGGTGTGGCATACGTTTTGACTGTCATATGTGCAACCAGAAAATGCAATTCCTATTCCATATAAATCGTGTTTGATTGAGCGGTAGAATTCTGAAATTTGATTTATCAAATATTCTTTGCTGCAATCATTTCCTGATGGAATGATATGTGTTATTACTTGGTTATTTACAATGGCAGCCATTTTGATGTTGGTACATCCTACATCAATGCCACAGAGATTATTCAGTTGCCGAATCCCTTTCATATGTCATTACCTCCTTTGGTGTGAGTGTATTGCCTATTATAACACGATTTGAGGTGAATTACAAATGAATTTTAAATACTTGATTGTTTACATAAAAGATAGTATAATGTTGATGTAAGCGTATTTTGCTTATTACAAGTTAACGATTCTTACATTAAGAAAGGAGCTTTTATGAATTTTATGAAAAGACGAATTCGGACATATGTAAAGGATATTCTTGACATTGTGTCAATCCAGTCTTTTACAGGCGATACGGAAGGTATCGAAAAATGCCAGGAGTATGTGGATGGTCTTGCTACAAGCCTTGGCTTTGAAGTAACAAAACATGGTGAAGGTCAGGTTTTGGTTATTCAGCCTAAGGTTACTTGCAGAGTGCCTGAACTTGGTATTGTGTGCCATTTGGATACAGTTCCATTTGACAAAAGTGAATGGAAACATAATCCACTTGGTGAAGTTTCAGAAGGTAGAATCTATGGCAGAGGTGTTTTGGACGATAAGGCGTCTATTATTGTGGCGTTGAATGTGTTTAAAGAACTTGAAAGTGAGATTAAACCTTCGTGGCAGCTCATTGTTGGTTCAGCAGAGGAGGCATCGCCGTGGAGCGATATGAAAGCATTTTTGAATGAAAATCCGGTTTTACCAAAATTCATGGTGACAATTGATGGAGATGGAATTCAGAATGGTTGCAGAGGTTACTCTGATGTTGAACTGAAATTTCACAGACACACAGGAGGAGATATTTTCTTGGAAGATCTGTGGGTGCATAATGGAGTCAATAACATGGTTCCTAATAGAGCATTTGCACAGATTGATGGTAGCTCGCTTGAAGCTAATGGCAAGGCGTGTCATTCTTCGATTCCAGAAGAAGGCGATAATGCTTTGATTAAGTTGGTTAAAAGAGTGGCAGAGTGTGAAGATGCTCGGAAAGAGTATTTGGAATTCTTTGAATTCATGGAGGTGTTTAACGAAAAGAATTGTGCTGAGACACTTGGTTTAGCACAGGGGAGCAGTATTACTCCTACAAATTGTAGTTTGGAAAATGGTGTGATTCGGTTGACTTTAAATTGTCGATTTGGAATTGGTACAGAGAAACAGATGATTGAAGAAATGATCACTGGGATTGCAGAAAAATATAAATGTGGTTTCAGTTATTCGGAGATTATTTTGCCATCGTATGTTCCAGAAGATTCAAAAGAAATGCAGATGATGTGTGATGCATATGAACAGGTTATGGGCAAGAAGGTTGTTCCTGTGATTGCCCATGGAACTGGTTATAATGCAGCATTACCAAATTGTGCAATTTTTGGACCTCGGTTTATTCCTGAGGATGATGAACCTGATACATGCCATGCAGCCAACGAAAATCGAAGCATTGAAGATTTGGAAAAATTCCAGAAAATGTTTGAGATTTTTGTTAGCAAAATGCTTTCAGACTAAAAACGGAAGAGGGTACACCAATAGGTGTGCCCTCTTTTGCTATGATTTAGCTGTTTAGAAAAACAGACTATCATAGTCTGGACGGTTTTCCAGTTCAAGAATATCATTAATCTGTGATTCTGTGTATCCCTGTTCCTTTAACCATTCTCTCCGTTTCTGTTCGTTTGTAGTCATTTCGAACTCCTCCTATGTAAAAAAACATGTTGCGCCATATGGCTTGCTACAACTAAATTATAGCATGATTAGCAAAAAAAATCAATTTTATAGTACGTTTGTGAAAATTTAATGTTATAATTGTAAAGTAAATTCAAAGGAGAAAAAATATGATTCGTTTATTTGATATTAAAAGAAAAGTAAAACAGTTGAAAAATACAGATAAAGAGTTATTTGAGAGTTATAAATTAATTTCAACTAAAGATAAGAATGAAATTTTAAAAGAGTATAATACTACTGATGATAGTGGATTAAATTCAAAACAGGTTGAAGAATTATTAGAAAAGAATGGTCAAAATGTTGTTGTTAAGAGGGAAAATAAAGGTCCACTAAGTTTTTTGGTTAAATCTTTTAATGATAAATTTATATATATTTTAATTGTACTTGCAATAATTGATTTTGTATTAGCAGATAAATTAGGAGCGTTTATAATTATTGGTATTGCTATTGTTAGTGCATTAATAAAGTTTGTTCAAGAATATTCAACGTATAAATTTAATAAGAAATTAGAACAAAATATTTTTACTACTACAACGGTATTGAGAAATAAAAAGGCTAAAGAGATTAGAATTGAAAATGTTGTTATTGGAGATATTATTGAATTGAATGCTGGGGCAATAATACCAGCAGATGTAAGGATAATTGAGAGTAAGGATTTGTTTTTAAATCAATCTGTTTTCACAGGAGAAAGTGTGTTAGTTGAAAAGACAACAGAATCAAGTGAAGCAAAAGAAATCTTTAGTATAAATAATATTTGTCTTATGGGTTCAAGTGTTGTTAGTGGAAGTGCTAAGGCAGTTGTTGTTGAAACAGGTTTTAATACTTATTTAGGAAGAATGAGTAAAAATTTAAATAATAAAAAAGAGAAAACGAATTTTGAAAAAGGTATGGATGGTATTACAAAATTGCTTATCAGATACATGATAGTTGTTTCAATTTTTGTTTTTGTGATTTATGCATTTATTAGACATGATTATATAGAGGCTTTGTTGTTTGCTTTGTCTGTGGCTGTTGGAATAACGCCAAGTATGTTACCAATGATTGTTAATGTTAATTTAACAAAAGGTACTAAAACTTTGGCAAAGAAAAAGACTTTAGTTAAAAATAGTGAATCAATTCAAAATCTTGGCGCTATAGATATTTTGTGTACAGATAAAACTGGAACATTAACAAAAAATAAAATTACTCTTCAAAAATATATAAATGTTATGGGTGAAGAGGATTTAGATATTTTAAAGTATGCATTTGTAAATAGTTATTATGGTACTGGAATAAAGAATTTAGTTGATAGAGCTGTTATTGCATATGGAAATGAACATAAGATTAGAGATGTTTTAAATGAGTATACGAAGGTTGATGAGATACCTTTTGACTATACTCGTAAAAGAATGAGTGTTGTTGTTAAATATGAAAATGACTATAAAATGATTACTAAAGGTGCTATTGAAGAAATTTTAAAATGCTGTAAAAATGTTAAATACAAAGATCAGATTATTGAATTAGATGAAAAATTAATAAAGCAAATAGAAGTAAATGCAAATAATCTTTCAAATGTTGGTATGCAAGTAATTGCGTTGGCTGAAAAGAAAGAATATCCAGGAGCTGAGAATTTTAATAGTCAAAGTGAGACGGAAATGACTTTTGTTGGATATGTTGCTTTCTTAGATCCACCAAAGAAAGGTGTAAAAGAGACTATTATTAAATTAAAGAAAGCTGGAGTAAAAACAAAGATCTTAACAGGTGATAATGCATATGCCACTAAGAATATTTGTAATATTGTTGGTTTGCGTTCTGACAATATAATAATTGGAAGTCAATTAGATGAAATGAGTGATGAAGAACTTAAAGAGAAAATAGAAGAAGTTGATGTGTTTGCTAGACTTAATCCATTGCAAAAAGAGCGAGTTGTTAAATTATATAAAGAAAATGGACATGTTGTTGGATATATGGGAGATGGAGTAAATGATGCACCTTCATTACAAGTATCTGATGTGGGAATTTGTGTGGATTCAGCTACTGCTATTGCAAAAGAGGCAAGTGATATTATTTTATTAAAGAAGAGTTTGGATGTTATTTATGATGGGGTTATGGAAGGGAGAAAAGTGTATGGAAATATTATTAAATACATGAAAATGGCTTTAAGTTCTGACTTTGGTGATGTGTTTAGTATTGTTATTTCTAGTATATTTTTACCATTTTTACCATTACTTCCAATTCAAATGTTGATACAGGACTTCTTGTATGATATTTCACAGGTTGCAATTCCATATGATGATGTTGATAAAGAATTTTTAGAGAAGCCAAAGAAGTGGGATACAAGTGGTTTAGGAAGATTTATGAAGGTGATGGGAATAACAAGTTCTGTTATAGATGTTCTTGCATTTTTAGGATTTTGGTTTTTATTTGGATATAATTGTGAGGCTAAGCAAAGCTGGTTTCAAACAGCATGGTTTGTTGAGTGCTTGATTAGTGAGACAATGATAATCCATTATATTAGAACTTCTAAGATACCTTTTGTTGAATCACGACCTAATAAATTGTTGCTTATATCAACAATAATGACAATAGTTGGAACGATAGTAACACCAATTATTTTACATAGCGTTGCATCATTTAATTTTGTTATTTTGCCATTAAAATATTATGCATTTGTTTTAGTCTTATTGGTTGTGTATACTGTGCTAGTTCAGATTGTAAAGAAAAGATATATTAAAAAATATGGTGAATGGCTATAAAAGTAGATTGATGAATAGTTTGAATATTTTAAGAAAAGTGAAAATATGTAATAATTCTTAGTATAAATTAGAACAGTTAAAGTTAATAAAAAACTCTCTTTCGATGTGAAAGAGAGTTTTTTGTGGTAATAGACCACAGAGCTTACAATATAAGATGTGCTGATCTGTGGCTTTTGTTGTAGCTCAAACATAAAGTTTTTGCTACTGAGGTTAATTCTTTAGAATCAAGAATGAAACATAATTATTATCACGATATTCGGTTTTAATTGGATTCCCAAACTCTTTGAGAGCATCGTGAATTTTTGCAGTTTCTTCAACAGAAGGAATTTCCTTCTGGAAAATTACAAGTAGATTTTTGGAATTCTCCCGAGTGTAGATTTCAGGTAAAACCTTTGTGATTCTTGCAATTTCTGTTTCAATTCTCCCAATAGTGTAGTTACTAATCATATGATTACCTCCTTGATGTATGCTCTAAAGATAGAGCTTGATTAAAATGTTTCTTTTAAAATTATACTATACTTTACATAAAAAAGCAAAGGCGAGGGCTTATAAAAAATATTGTGTGTCATATGATGAATTATTTGGAATTATCTTGCAATGAAAAGTCGAATATGGTATTATTATTTTCGGAAATAAAGAAACAAATTTTATGTTAATTATAGACGTGGAAGTGAAGGAAAAAATGGAACCAAATCAACTTGCAATCCCTTTTGATGTACGTGTATTGCAGGAGAATATTCTTAAGAAAATAATACAAAAAATATGGAAACTAACGAAAAAAGTTATTAGAAGAAGCGTGGATATTATATTCTCATTACTTGTAATTATTTTTTTAATACCAATGACGTTAATTGTTAAGATGGTTTATATGTCAAGAGGAGATTTTGATAGAATTTTTGTAACAGAGGAATGCTTTGGAAAAAAGGGGAAAGTTTTTAAAGCAATAAAATATAGATCAACAAATAAAGATGGAACCGTTAATAAACTTAGATTTACAGCATTAGATAATTTGCCTAAAGCAATAAATATTTTATCAGGGAATATGACAATTGTTGGGCCACAGCCATATAAAGTTTCAGATAGAGAGAAAATGGGACTATATTATGACAGAATAATAATGATGAAACCTGGAATAACAGGAATTTCCCAGATATCATATGTTCAAGATTGGTCTTTTGAAAATAGGTTAGATAACGATATAAAATATTATTATAGAAAAAATTGGTTTACTGATTTAAAAATAATTTTGATAACTACTGCTATAACATTACCAAGAAGAAATAAAGGGAAAATTTTGAGCTTTTTGAATGTTACTATTAGAGATTTTGGAAGGGCGATTTTTAGATTTGTAAATGCTTTCATAAAGAGAATTATTGATATATGTGGTGGTATAACTGGAACGATAATGTTAATTCCATTAACATTAATAGTATATACTATTAATCTTGTGTCAGGAGATCATGGACCTTTATTCTATTCTCAAGAGAGAATTGGAAAAAATGGAAAACATTTTAAGATGTATAAGTTTAGATCAATGGTGGTTGGAGCAGATGATAAATTGAAAGAAATTTTGAAAAATGATCCTGAGCTTAGAGCTGAATTTATGCGTGATAGAAAGTTGAAAAATGATCCAAGAATAACAAGAGCAGGTAAATTTTTAAGGAAAACTTCTTTAGATGAATTTCCACAGTTTATTAATGTTATAAAAGGGGAAATGAGTCTTGTTGGGCCAAGAGCCGTAATAGATGGTGAAATAGAGAAATTTGGAACTAAAAAGAATGTCGTGTTAAGTGTTAAGCCAGGCATTACAGGATATTGGGCAGCCAATGGAAGAAGTGATACTACATATGAAGAAAGAGTCGAAATGGAAACATACTATGTTAAAAATAGTAATGTGGTGTTTGATTTTAAAATTCTATTTAAAACCGTTATGGTTGTAATCAAACATGAAGGGGCTGTATAGAAAAAATATAATTATTTTATAGGAGGGGTTAATATGCCTGATTTTATAATTGTGAAAAGAAAGAGAAAGGATTATGAGCAATATACTTGCAGAATTGAGGTTGAATTATTAGAAAAATTAAAGACTATTGTGTATGAAAATAATTTGGATTCTGTTAATGAACTAGTTAACAAATCTATCAAGTTTGCTTTAGAGAACATGAAGATTAAAAATGAAAGTGTTGCTGGTAAAAAGTATACTAATAAAAAGGAAAAGAATGATAAGAAATAGTATAGAATTTTTTACATAATGATGTAGTAGTTTTATATTAGAAAGTAATGATGAAAATAGTAACAGGCGACTGTTACTATTTTTTATTAATATATGTATTAGTAATAGGAGATAGTAGATGGCAAGAAAAGGTAGAAAATTTGAATTAGCTTATAAATGGTTATATGATTTAGATAAGGATAAATATAAAGTGACTAGTCCAGCTTATTTATATGATCCATTTGCTGATGAAGAACGAGAAATAGATGTATTAGTGGAATTTAAGGATGGAAATAATATAGATAGAAAATTGGCAATTGAATGTAGAGATAGAAAAGCTGCTCAAGATGTGTTGTGGATTGAACAATTACAAAAGAAAAAAGAGGATTTATCATTAGATTATATTTTAGCAACGACAACGTCTAAATTTACTAAAGGTGCCATAAATAAAGCAAGAAGTCATGGAGTTATTATAGAGAAAGCTGAAACTTTTAATCTTGAATCTATAAAAGAAGTGACATCTAATGAATTTTTTTCTGATATTTTCTTTTTTAAAATTGCTTTTAAAGAATTAAGTTTTTGGGTAAAAGATGAAGGTTGGATTGAGTTTAAAGAATATATTAAAAAGTTGAGTTTTATTGAACAGATTGAATTGAGAAATGTTTTAAATACTGAGTATTATTATACTATTGATCCACATGAGTTTTTGAAAGAATCTAAAATAAAAGATGATGTTTTCTTTCAAAATGACAAGGATAATAGTATAGTTATAGATAGTGATGTGCGTTTTTTGAAAGAGGATGTTCCTGTATTATTTAAAAGAAAGAATATTTTAGGTTTAAAAAATAAAATTAAAGTTTCTCCATTTAGACTATCATTGCCTTTAAATAAGTCATTATCTGTACTTGACGGTGATGATGGAAAGAATAAAAAATATTGTGCGGTGTTTGGAAATGATGAGGATTACTTTGAATTTGGATATATAGATAATGATTATTATAATAATTTGAAACTTAAGAAAAGAAAGTATATGAGATGTGCTGGTGGAAGTATGCGTGTTAATACGTTGTTCACTGGTGGTGAAAAGAAGATACATATAGATTGGAATAAGATTACTAAAGATTTTTTGGGAGAGTTTGATTTTAGTGAAGTTTTGTAGAAAGAGGAATATTATAAGTGAATGATGATGAGATAATGAAAATGGTAGAAATAGTATTTTTAATATAAATTTAAATAATGAGTAGAATGGTTAATGGCATCAAAAAAAATTAAATTGAATGTGTGAATATTAGTGAAAATATGTCAAAAAAGGTTGAAAAATGGTTGAAAAAAGTAAACGGTATTTATATAATAACAATGTTATGAATATGAGAGGAATGGCAAAATGAAAAAAGAAAAACCAATGATAATAGCACAAATTATGGGAAAATGGATTGGCGGTGGCGTTGAATCAGTTGTTATGAATTATTATAGACATATTGATAGAACTAAAATTCAATTTGATTTTATTTGTGATGAGGATTCAACAAATATACCATATGATGAAATAGAAAAATTAGGTGGTAGAGTTATAATTGTTCCACCATATCAACATATTTTTGCGTACTTAAAGAAATTAAAACAGATTTTTAAAGAGAATAAATATAAAATTGTACATTCACATATTAATGCTTTGTCAGTATTTCCATTGTATGCAGCTAAGTGTGCAGGTGTTCCAGTTAGAATTGCACATAGCCATTCAACAAGTAATAAAAAAGAATGGAAAAAAACATTAATGAAAAATATGTTAAGACCATTTAGTAAAGTTTTTGCAACAGATTATATGTGCTGTAGTGAGCTTGCGGGAAGATGGTTGTTTGGAAATAAAACCTATGATGAAGGAAAGGTTTATTTATTAAAAAATGCAATTGATGTTGAAAAATTTGCATATAATGAAGAAGTTAGAAAAGCCAAAAGAAAAGAATTAGAAATAGCAGATGATACCTTTGTTATTGGTCATATAGGTAGATTTGTGGCTCAAAAAAATCACACTTTTTTAATTGATATTTTTAATGAGGTACATAAAGAAAAAGAGAATTCAGTTTTATTATTAGTTGGACAAGGTCCATTGGAAAATGAAATTAAAGAAAAAGTTAATAGACTTGGATTATCTGATTCAGTTAAATTTCTTGGACAGAGAGATGACGTTTCTGAATTGTACCAAGCATTTGATTTGTTTTTTTTCCCAAGCCTGTATGAAGGATTAGGAATGGTTTTAATAGAATCCCAATGTGCTGGACTGCCATGTGTAGCTTCTACAGAAGTGCCTAATGTCGCAAAAATTAATTCGAATTTTATATTTATAGAATTACAAGAGAAAGCGAATGTTTGGAATGAAGAAATTTTAAAGCTATCAGAAAGTACAGAAGAAAGAAAAGATGCTTTTAAAGAAATTAAGTTTGCTGGATATAGCATAGATGAAGAAGAAAAAAAATTAGAAGAAAAATATTTAAGAAAGGATGACTAAAATATATGAATATAGTAAAAGATATGGCTCAAAAGACAATGACACCTGAAAAAAGAAAACAGGCTAAAAATGATTTTTTTGCATTTTATATAGGTAGACCGCTTTCATACGTTTTGACGGTACCATTTTTAAAATTAAAAATAAAACCTAATACGGTTTCATTGATTTCTATTTTTCCATCAATTATTGGATTTTTACTTGTTGGATTTGGAAATACATTAACGATAAAACTTATTGGTGTGTTGATGTTTTTTTTATGGAATTTGTTAGATGGAGTTGATGGAAATATTGCTAGATATACTAAACAGTTTTCAAAAACAGGTTCTTTATGGGATGCTACAAGTGGATATGTAGCTATGGTTATGACTTTTATGGCCATGGGAACTGGATGTTATTATGGAGAATGTACTTTTTTACCTATTGACCAAGTTTTAATGGTCATATTAGGAGGAATATCAGCAATATTAATTATTTTTCCTAGACTTGTTATGCATAAAAGAATGACCAGTATAGGTAATGATGAAAAAACAGAATCTGTAAAAGATAAATCACAATATGGAATTATAAAAATATTAGCACTTAATTTAATTTCAATATCAGGTTTTATACAGGTATTAATGTTTCTTGCAGTTATTTTTAAAATGATGGATATTTTTACAATTTGTTATTTTATAATTAATTTGCTTATTTGTGTAGTTTCTGTTACTAAATTATTAAAAGAATAGGAGAATCGATATGAATATTGGAATTATAATTGCAGGTGGTTCAGGAAAAAGAATGGGACAAGATATTCCAAAACAATTTATAAATGTTTATGATAAACCTGTTATAATATATACTTTAGAAAGTTTTCAAAAGCATCCTAAAATTGATGCGATTGAAGTTGTATGCATTGATGGATGGCATGATGTTTTAAGAGCATATGCTAAGCAATTTAATATTACCAAATTAAAGTGGATTGTTTCTGGTGGAGAAACTGGGCAAGAATCAATTAGAAATGGTGTATTTAATTTAGAAAAAATTTGTAATGATGACGATATAATTGTAATTCATGATGGAGTAAGACCTTTAGTGGATGAAAGTATTCTGTCAGATGTTATTATAAAATGTGAACAATATGGAAATGCTGTTTCTGCTATGCCGTATAATGAACAAATTTTCATAAAGGAAGATGATATTTCAACTAAGAGATATATTCCTAGAGAAACATTGATGAGAGTGGTTACACCACAGGCGTATAAGTATAAGAAATTAGATGATTCATATCGTAAAGCATTTGATGAAGAAATTGGAATATATGGTTCTTCATACACGAATACTATGATGACGGAATTAGGTGAAAAATTATATTTTGCAGCAGGTTCCGATAAAAATATAAAATTGACTACGACTGATAATTTGGAAATGTTTAAAGCATATTTAAAACAAGATAAACAGGGATGGTTGAAATAATCTATGAGGAGTGTAGTATGTTTTTAGATAAAAAAATATATGTAGATGAGTTGAATAATGTTGTAAGTTTAGATTTTATTAATTGGAAGAAACTAAAGGATACTTCAATCTTAATTTCAGGAGCATGCGGATTAATAGGAAGTTATTTAATAGATGTTATAATGAAAGCTAATGCAGTTAGAAAGATAAATTGCCAAGTGTATGCTTTAGGAAGAAATACAGAAAAAGCATATGATCGTTTTGAGAAATATTGGAATGATAGTAATTTTTGCTTTTGTGAGGGAGATATTAATGAGTCTATTTACTTAGATGTTTCGAAAATAGATTATGTTATACATCTTGCTAGTAATACTCACCCAAAGGCGTATGCAACTTACCCAATAGATACGATTACTACAAACATTATTGGTACAAAAAATATGTTGGATTTTGCTGAACAACATTCATGTAGAAGATTTTTATTTTCTTCTAGTTGTGAAATATATGGAGAAAATAGAGGAGATGTTGAAAAATTTGATGAACAATATTTAGGATATATCGATTGTAATACTTTGAGAGCAGGATATCCTGAAAGTAAAAGATGCGGAGAGGCTTTATGTCAGGCATACATAAGTCAAAAAAATATGAATATTGTTATTGCAAGATTATCAAGAATTTTTGGGCCAACAATGTTAATGAATGATTCCAAGGCTTTATCACAATTTATTAAGAATTCAATTAAAGGTGAAGATATAGTGTTAAAGAGTGATGGAAAACAATATTATTCATATTTATATGTTGCAGATGCAGTTACGGGAATATTAGATATTTTATTGAATGGAAAAAATGGAGAAGCTTATAATGTTTCTGATGAGCAATGCGATATAAGATTAAGGGAGTTAGCTGAATTAATAGCTAAAATAACTGATACTAAAGTTGTATATGCATTACCAGATGAAGTGGAAAATAGAGGTTTTAGTAAAGCTACAAAGGCAAGACTAGAAAATGAAAAGATAAAGAAAATTGGGTGGAAGGTTACATTTCCATTACCAATGGCAATAAAAAATACTATAGAAATACTTAAATAAATGGAGATTGAAATGAAGTTATTATTTATACAAGGTGGTTCAAGAGTTAGAAAATGTAAAAATGGTTCATTTTACGTTGATGGAAATTTCAATAATGATATATGGAAAAGATACAAAAGTTACTGTGATGATTTAACTGTTATATTAAGAGAAAAAAGTGAATTTTATGACGAGAATGATATTAAAGATAAATTGAATAATATTGATACTAATTTAATAAATTTAGTTTTGGTAGAAGACGTATATAAGCCAAAGAAAAATTTTTTAAATTTAAAAATGAAGAAAAAAATTAAAAAGCAAATAGAAAGTGCAGTTATGGCTTCTGATAAAATAATTATTAGATCAATTGGTAATTTTTATACCAATACTGCATTGAAATATTGTAAGAAATATAATAAAGATTATTTGATTGAGGTGACTGGTTTTGCATTTGAAGGCTTATGGTATCATAGCTTATATGGAAAGCTTGTTGCAATTCCTCGAGAAATTAAATTGAAAAAAAGCATAAAAAATGCACCTTATGCAGTATATGTAACTGAAAAAGCATTGCAAAAAAGGTATCCATGCAAAGGAAAAACTTTGGGTTGTTCAGATGTTGAATTACTTGATATGGATAAAAATAATGTTATAGAAAAAATAAATAATTTAAATAAAAATGGTAAGTTAAAACTTGGTACAGCAGCTTTTTTAGATGTTAAGTGGAAGGGGCAAAAGAATGTTATTAAGGCACTATATAAATTAAAAAAAGCAGGATATGATAATTTTATATATGAATTAATTGGAGCTGGTAACAAAGCATATCTTGAAGGTTTTATAGAGAAATATAATTTGAAAGAAAATGTTAGAATTTTAGGAGTAAAGAAACGAGAAGAAGTTTTTGAATGGTTAAAAACTGTTGATGTTTATGTTCAACCTAGTTATCAAGAAGGATTGTGTAGAGCAATAGTGGAGGCAATGAGTATGGGGTGTCCTGTTATTGCATCAAATGCAGGTGGAAATGCTGAATTAATAGATAAAAAAATGATTTATCCTAAAGGAAATGTGAAAATGCTATTTGAGATTTTAATGAGGATAAATAAGAACTTATTATTTGATCAGGTAAATAATAATTTTGAAAAGGCTCATGCATATCAAAAAGAGTTGTTGAATAAAAAAAGAGATAATTTTTATTCAAATTTTGTAGATGAAAGGAATTAAAATAAGATGGAAAAAATTTTAACGGTAAGTGTTGCTGCATATAATTTAGGAGAATTAATAGAAAAAAATTTAGAATCTTTCGTAAAATGTAAACAATTAGAAAAAATAGAAGTACTTGTTATTGATGATGGATCCAAAGATGATACATATGATAGAGTTATGAAATATGTTAATATTTATTCAAAGAGTATTAAAATAATTAAACAGGAAAATGCTGGACCTGGTTCAACGATTAATACAGCTTTAAAAAATGCTTCCGGAAAATATTTTAGACTTGTTGATGGTGATGATTGGATTGATTCTGAAAATTTAGATAAATTAATAAGTAACTTACAAAATGTGGATGTTGATATGATAATAAATGATTTTTATGTATATGATGAGAATCAAAAAATAAAGAATATAGTAACTTTTGATATAGAGAAACAGAAAGTGTTGAATCCAAGACAATTTAATCCCAAAATTGATTTATTGATGCATGGAACTATTTATAAAACAGAACTATTTAAAAAAAATAATATAATATTTGATAATGGTTTTTATACTGATTTAGAGTATTTAATATATCCCATTCCATATGTTGAAAAAATTATATATTATAATTTTCCAATATATTTTTACAGAGTTGGTAGAGAAGGACAAAGTATAAGTATATATAGTAAATTAAAACATTTAGATATGCATGAAACTGTTTTGTATAATCTGATTAATTATTATGAAGATGCAATTAAGAAGTTAGATAATAATTTAGTAATATGTGTTAGAAATAAAATATTAGCTATGAGTACAGGAAATTTAAATATATTGTTAGCTAAAGATAAAGTGAATGTAAACGAAGTAAAGCAATTTAATTTAAATATTAGGAATAAAAGTGAAGAAATTTATAAGCATTATAAATTCAAAAGTCAGTGTATTCCAATAATTTATTCTAATTATTTATTAACAAATTTGGTTTCGAAAATTTATAAGAAAAAAATTTTGAAGGTTAAGTGTAAATGAAAATAAGAAAATTATTAGATTATTTATTAATAATATGTATAATATTAGAATTTAATAGTGTATATTTAGCTATGGTAAACGTAGATTTTAGAATTATAATTTTAATATGTAATATTATTATTTCATGTTTAAATATAGCAATACTATTGAAGAATAGAAGAGTAAAAAAAAGAAAGATAATTTATTTAACTATGTATGCTTTTTTTATTATAGCTTTTGTATTTCTTAATAGAATAAAAGGAAAATTAATTATTAATTTTTTATTATATTTTTTAATATCTTTTTCGCTGTATTGCATTTTTTTTATGATGAATACAAGTAATGAAATTAAGGAATTTCTTTTAAAATTTAAGAATGTAATTTTGATTTTAGCCTACACATTCATGTTTTTTTATTTATTTTCAACGGTATTAAAAATAATACCAAATTCTAATATGGTAAAAGTGAAATGGGGAACTGAGATTAGAAATATAAAAGAGTACTATGGTATATATTTTGAGATGCAAAACATGATTGTTTTTGGAAAAAGTATATATAGAAATTCTGGAATATTTGTAGAAGGCACAATGAATAGTGCTATAATGTTTATAGCTTTAATAATTGATAATTTATTTGAGGAAAGGAAGAATAAAATTAATAATATTGTTTTTTTATTAAATATTATAACTTCTTTTTCTACAACTGGTATCATTGCAACAGTACTGTTTTATGCGGTTATGTTTATAAAGTCTAAGAAAAATAAAAGAGTTAAAGCATTAGTTTTACCGGTTGCAATGATAATAGGTAGTATTTTTATAATTTTAGTTCTTTCAGCTAAAATGGATACTAGCTCATATACGGCTAGAATGGACGATTATATTGCATGTTATAAAGCTTGGAAAACTAAGCCTATATTTGGTTGTGGTTATAGAGATAATACTAAAATAATACAATTTATGTCAAAGTCACGAATAAATAATATTGGATTGAGCAATTCTGTTTCAGCATTATTAGCTCAATCTGGAATATATTTAGGTATAATATATTTTATTCCTTTTTTAAAATTGATATTTTCAAAAAAGATAAAGAATATTAATATTAAGTTTTTTACGTTTTTTGTTTTTTTCTTATTTGCAACGACAATTTTTACATATACTTTATTAATAATAATGTTACTGGCAATTGGATGGGTATATGAACAACAAGAAGATACTTAAAATAATATTAGATTAGGATGATGATATGAATAAAAGATTAATTAAATGGAGTTTGTGTATCGTATTATTTATTATTTTTGTATGTATTTTATTTGAAATTAGTAAAGAAAATCTTTTATTTAAAAAGTTGAAAAGCACTAGTATTTTTAATTATTTTACAGATAATGCTAGTAGGATTTATATTGATATTTTTGATGATCAGAATAACAATGTAGTTTATAGTAAGAAAATAAATGTTAGTATAAAAGATTTTGATAAAAATAAAAAATATGAAGTATCTATAAATATTGATAATAATAGTATAAAAGAGGAGATGTTAAAGGATACTGAGAAAATAGAAGTATCATATATTAGTGAAGGAAAAAATTTCATAGATATAAAAATATATGAAGATGAAACAGTAATATATGATAAAACTCAGGAAATATATTATGTAGAAAATTATAAAAAGCAATTTTTAGATAAGTTGAATTTTAATGGTATATCCACTCATTATGGAGATAATAAGGAAAAAGAATTTAATAATACAGAAAAATTAGTAAAGGCATTTGGAATTAAATATGTTAGAACTGACTTTTTTCAAAAGTTAATACATAATGGAGAAAGATATGATTTTTCCGAATGTGATAAGTGGGTTAAAAATTTAACGGATAATACAGGAATTAAATTGCTTTGCTTGTTAAATGGTGTAAGATATTCTGATCATATTATTAATAGTAATGAAGAAGTAGAGGATTTCTTTGAGTTTTATAAAATTGTAAAAGATCATTACCAAAATATTAGTGATTTTGAGATTTTAAATGAAATAAATGCGGATTCTGGGAATTTTAAAAAACGGTTATTTTTCTTTAGAAGATATGCAATGGTATGTTAAGCTTATTTCGAAAATGCATGAAAATAAAAAAGATGATAATTTGCTTTTAGCGGGGATAGCTACATCTGTCAATTCGACAGATACTGAAACTTCAGCAGAGGATTTTTATAATTTGTTTAATAGCGCAAAAGGATTTGAAGCAAGTAATGAGTATAATATTCATCCATATGCTTCAAATAATTTTAAGCTATTTAATCAAAAAATACAAAGTGGTGTAGATAAGTCTAATGAATTTGGAGGATTTAATTATTTAGATGCTACTGAATATGGGTCAACTGTATACTTTATGACGGAAGAAGCACAAGCATATAGTAATGTAATTCAATCGGTATATTTAGATAATAAAAATTATAGATTTAAAGTTTTATATGCTCTTTGGACAAATACAGATGTAAATCATCCTAGTTTTAAATTTGGAATTGTTGATAATGAATATCATCCAAGGCCATCATATTATTCTATGAAAAAATATTATGAGAATACGAATGGTGCAGAGTATATTGGATCTATTACAAGTGTAGCTGATGGATTAGAATTCCATGTATATGATAAAGATGGTGTTCCTTTAGTTGTATGTTGGTCTAATGATAATAATAAAACAATTGAAATTCCTTACTCGGGATTTACTGCATATGATTTGTATGGAAATGAGATTGAAAATACGGATGGAAAATTGTCTATTACAAGTTCACCTGTATATTTAAAAAATGCGGATAGAAGTTATTTTTATAGAGCTATTTCTAATACAGCAGTTAATGCATATGATGAATTTTTAACAAATTATTCTGATTATTTAGATTCTTCAGATGAAATGATTGCTGTTAAAAATAAAGTTAACCAAATGAAAAAATATGCAGCTGGCTTAGCTACAAATGGAGAAGTTACTGAAGCGGAAGCTTTAAATAAAATGAAAGAACATTTTGCTATAGGTGATATGATTATTGATGCTTATAAAGATGGAAAAATTTCATGTGAATATGTGAAATTAAGTAGTATGTTGGATCAGCTTAATACTACAGCATATGCTTTTGAGGATTTGGTTACTATTACTGCTAAGAATGTTTTAAATGCTAAATTAGAAGCAACTGAGAGTATAATGAATAGTTTTGATAATGTCGTTTCAGCAAATTCAGAAGTTGAAATGGTTTATCCAAACAAAATTAAAGCTTTTGCAAAAGATTATTATGATACATCAAGTTATATAAATGGATTAGAAGAAGAAAATCCAATAAAGAATGGATTAATTATTAGTAAAGGATTACATGCATATTATTTAGCAGAATGGGCAAGTTCTTTTGCTGATTGTTATTTGCAAGATTATGAAGTTAAAATTAAATTTTCTACTACAGATTTAACTAATGAGGATGTCGTTGCAACTTTAGAAACTGATGCCCCAATAGAATTAGAAGGGTCAAATCAATATACATTTACAGAGAATGGTTCATTTACATTTAAATATACTTTGAATGGCGAAGAAAAAGAAATTACTGCAGTTGTTGATTGGATTGATAAAGATGTACCAGTTATTAGTGGGATAGATGAACGTGAAGATGATATGGATCAAGTTACTTTGAATGTTACTGATGCTAATTTGGATAGTATATCATTAAAGAAAGATGGACAAGATGTTTCATTTAATAATGGTGATGTACTAATTGAAGTTGGTGAATATGTTGTAATTGCTACAGATTTAGCTGGTAACAAGGCAGAGAGAGCTTTTAAAATTGTCGATTATATAGAGAGCAATAAAACATATTATATATCTTTAAATGGTACTGGTGATGGATTGTCTGATGAAAATCCAATGAATGTGAAAGATGTAAATAAGACTAGATTTTATTCTGGAGATAAAATTTTATTTAAATCTGGAGAAAAATATTCTGTAGATATAGATTGCATTAGAAAAGGTTCACCCGATAATAGAGTTGTTATTTCAAATTATGGAGATGGCGAATTACCAATTATCAATGGTTCTATTTCGTTGATGTCTAATGTGGATATTTCTAATTTGAAATTTACTAATGGGTCAGAATCTTGTTTAGTTACAAATTATGATTTTTGCGAGAATGTAAAGATAGAAAATTGTATTTTTGATGAAGTGAATGATACAGCAATTTATTTAAATAGACAGGTTTCTAATATTGAAATTACAAATTGTATTTTTAAAAATTGCAAGAGTACAGCTATTGTAATGAAGAATGACAATAATGGATTTGAAGTAGATAAGGTTTCAATAAACAATAATGTATTTATTGATATAGCTAAATCAATTGAAATTGGTTCTAAAAATTTAGATAATGTTTTTTCAGAAATAGAAATTTCAAAGAATTATTTTGTTGGTCAAACTGGTATTGAGGCTATAATAAATATAAATAAAATTGTTCCTGATAAATTTGAAGTGTATATTTATAGTAATTTGTTTTATGGATTTGATAATGCGTATAAAGTTATTACAGAAGATGAGAATATAAAGAAATTTTTAGTTTGTGATTATAATGCTTTTTATAGGTATTCTGAATCAAATATTTTTAATGATATAAAGAATATTGCGGATTTGATTAATAGGTATGATAATGAAAATGGTTCGAAGGTTGTTTTTATAAGTAAAGAAAAATATGAAGTTGAAAAGTGTTTAGAAAGTGTTAGTGCTTTGAATTCTGTTGATAAAATTGTTGAATTTTTATCAACAGATGTAAAAGCACATGAAGGTGAAAAACAACTAAGATCATATGGCAGAACAGATGAATTAATTATTAATAAAGTTTTAACTGCTGATGAGATGAAGAAACTTAATATGAAGGTTATGACTGATTCTACTGTGGCTGATGAGAAATTACCGTTAGCTGGTTGGCAGAAGGTTTCAATTGTTGGTATTTTAATAATTGCAGTTACTGGTTTGTTCTCAGCTATTAAATATGTGAGGTTTAAAAGCGATACTAAGAAACAGATAAGGAGAAAATAATTTTTGTAAAATGGATAGTAAGACAAAGAAAAAAAGCATAGCAAAAAATTATATATATAATTTAACATTTCAGATATTAAAAATAATATTACCAATAATAACTACGCCATATATTTCGAGAACTCTTGGAGCCGAAAATATTGGAATATATGGCTATACACTTTCAATTTCGGCATATTTTATTTTGTTTGGTTCATTAGGTGTAGCAATGTATGGACAAAGAGAAATTGCATATAACCAAGAAAACAAAAAAGAATATTCTAAAATTTTTTGGGAAGTAGTTATTTTTAGAATAATTACTATGATAATTTCTATGATTTGCTTTGGAATTGTTTTTGCAAGTCATGGGCAATATGCTATATATTATAGAATTTTGTTACTGGAAATGTTGGGAAACTGTTTAGATATAAGTTGGTTTTTCCAGGGACAAGAAGATTTCAAAAAAACAGTTTTGAGAAATTTAGCTGTAAAGTTGATAAGTGTAATAAGTATATTTGTTTTTATAAAAACATCTAATGATTTAATGAAATATTTTTGGATTTATGTTTTGTCTATTTTAATAGGAAATGTTTCATTGTGGTTTTATTTGCCTAAGTATTTAGATAGAGTAAAATTTAAGGAATTAAATATATTTAGGCATTTTCGACCAACTGTGAGTTTATTTGTTCCTCAAATAGCAGTGGATATATATACTGTATTAGATAAAACTATGATTGGTACAATTATTTCAGACAAATCTGAAGTAGGGTATTATGAGCAATCTCAAAAAATTGTTAAGGTTTTATTAGCTGTTATTACATCTTTAGGAACCGTTATGATGCCGAGAATTGCTAATACTTTTGCTAGAGGCGAAAAAGAAAAGGTTACAGATTATATGAAAAAATCTTTTAATCTTGTTTTTCTATTAGCTTTTCCATTGATTTTAGGGATAATTGTAGCTACAAAAAATTTCGTCCCTTTATTTTTTGGAGAAGGATATAATAGAGTAATTATAATTATGCAAGTAATAAGCCCAATAATCTTGTTTATAGGTTTAAGTAGTATTGTAGGTACACAATATTTATTACCAACTAAAAGGCAAAAAGAATATACAGTTTCTGTTATATGTGGAGCCTTAGTTAATTTTTTAATGAATTCTATATTAATTTGGAAATTCGGTGCGATGGGGGCTGCAATTGGAACTGTGATTGCAGAATTTACTGTAACAGCTGTACAAATTTATTTTGTAAGGAAAGATTTCAATTTGTTGAAAATTGCTAAAATTAGTATTAATTATATTTTATCTAGTTTTATAATGTTTGGTTGTTGTTACTTAATTAATTTTGTGAATGTTGGTGATTTAGTTAATATTATTTTAAAAGTTTTAGTTGGAATGATTGTGTATGGTTTGGCTTTATTGATATTAAAAGATGAATTTATAAATCAAATGATTTGTAAATTCATGAACAAAATTTTATCTAGGAGGAATAAAGAAAATGAAGTATGATTATTTAGTAGTTGGAACAGGATTATTTGGAGCAATATTTGCATATGAAGCTAAAATGTCTGATAAGAAGGTTTTGATAATAGATAAAAGAAAGAATATTGGGGGAAATATTTATACTGAAAATGTAGAGGGAATTGATGTACATAAATATGGGGCACATATATTCCATACTAGCAATGAAAAAGTATGGGAGTATATTAATAAATTTTCTAAATTTAATAGATATACTAATTCTCCAATTGCAAAATATAAAAATGAGTTATATAATTTGCCTTTTAATATGAATACTTTTCATGCATTGTTTGGTGTTGTAACTCCTGATGAAGCACAGAACAAGTTGAATGAGGAAATTGAGGTCGTAAAAAAATCTTTAAATGGTCGTGAACCTGATAATTTAGAAGAACAGGCTATGAGTTTAATAGGTAAGACTGTATATGAAAAATTAATAAAGGGTTACACAGAAAAGCAATGGGGAAGAAAATGTACAGAGTTACCATCATTTATTATAAAGAGATTACCAATAAGATTATTATATGATAATAATTATTTTAATTGTAAATATCAAGGAATTCCTGAAGCTGGTTATACAAAAATAATTGAAAGAATGTTGGATGGTGTTGAAATTAGATTAAATTATGATTTCTTTGAACATTGTGATGAATTGAATAATATTTGCGAAAAGATTATTTTTACAGGTCCTATTGATCAATATTATAATTATAAGTTTGGCAAGTTGGAATATAGAAGTTTAAAATTTGAAACAGAAAAATTAGATACTAGAAATTATCAAGGAAATGCAGTAGTTAATTATACGGAATATGATGTACCTTATACTAGAATAATTGAACATAAATTTTTCGAGTATGGTGAAAATATTGGTGGAATACCTGAAAAGGATGCACCAGATTGTACAATAATAACTAGAGAGTATCCTGCTGAATGGAAAGAAGGAATGGAACCATATTATCCAATAAATGATAAAAAGAATAATGATTTGTATCAAAAATATGTGGAATTGTCTGAAAATGATGATAAGGTTATTTTTGGTGGAAGATTAGGACAATATAAATATTATGATATGGATAAGGTTATAGAGTCTGCATTGGAGTGTGTAGAGAAGGAATTAAAATAATAATACAAAAAACTCGAAATGTTATATGAAATTTAATGTTTCGAGTTTTTATTTATAAATATATGTAATATCTTGACAAAAGAGGAAAAAATAAAATATAAATGTATTAGTTCGAATTAATAAAAAATAATTAGGAGAAAATATATGAGTAAAGAAAATGAAAAAATATATTGTGATAATTGGGGAAAAGATTCTAAGAAAATTGATGATGTTGGTTTATATGATTGGATGGAAAGTTTAATACATGAGTATAAAAATGTTCTTGAAATTGGTTGTGGATGTGGATATAGTACTGTAAAACTAATTGAGAAAGGACATAATGTTATATGTGTTGAAGCAGCTTCTGAAAATATTAAAAGAACTCAAGATAAAATTGAAAATAAATTTAATAAAAAAGTTAAAATAATAAATGAAAGAATAACAGAAAGTAATTGTTATGCTATTGTTAAAAAGTTGTCAAATGAAAAAATTGATTTAGTTATATGTTGGAATCCTGGTGGAGGAAATATGTATTCGGAAGAAGAAAGGCAAGAAATTATGTCTCAATTTATACGTGATGGTTATCCTTATGAAAGAATAACGGAACATTTTTTTAGTTATTATGCAGAGGACATGATAAGATCTGCATTGAAATTAGGAAACTTTTTTAATGCAGATGTTAATATAGTTGATAGAGATTGTGAAATAAAAAATAATTTTGGAATTAGAAATGATGATGTTAAAAAAGAATTTAATATGGATGTAAAAAAAGTATCTGAAAAGAGAGGACCCTTTTGCGAAAATAGCATGAGTAGCTATTCACAAAATGTGAATAATAATAGAATATATTATAATTCTTTTATTGCTTATAATATTAGATAGGCTATGAAACTTTTAAAATTAATATATTTTTTTTAATAAAATCAGATTAAGTAAATTTATAGTGAAATGTGAGATGAAAATTTGTTGATTTTTTTTATTTTCATAAATGTAATATATTAACAAACAAATCACAATAGAGCATTATGAACCCGAAAAAAGTTTTATAATGCATGAATAGGAATTTTTGTTTTATGAATAGTGATATTAAGATTTTAAGAAAAGAATTTGGATATTGTTCTATTTGTGGAGAGGAACATGAACTTGATTTGTGTGAAGAATTAGTTCCTAATATTATAAAAGATGAAAGAGTATATGCTATTGAACATTATTATAGATGCAATAAGTATGATGATGAAAATACTTTTTGGACTGGTGAAATGTGGAATGAACATTATAGAAATTGCTTAAATGTTTATGATGAGAAGATGAAGAAACTAAAATCTGTTAATAACGTTGATTCAAAATAAAGTAAAAATATTTATTTTGACTGTCTTAATATAGTTAAATTCTATATTAAACTGATTTACATAAATTTTAGACATATGAAAAAGCTTGATTTTTCAAGCTTTTTTTGTTGAAATTTGTCTATGAAATTTTGTTGACAAAGTGATAGGATGGAAGTAAGATTAATATAACTAAAGGGCTATTTTTGAAGTGATGAACTTTGAAAATGGTTCTTTTTTATTTAGTAGTAGTTGGATTTATTTTATATGAAAGAAGACTATAAAGATAGAAAATTAATATTAACTAAATGGAATTTTAGAGAGGAAAAATATAGTAATATAGTCTTGACAGATAAACTTGAAATTTATATACTAGAATTACCAAAGTGTAAGATGAAAGTGGAAAGTGAGAATATAAACCTTTGGATTAATTTTATAAAAAATTTGGAGGTGTCTAAGATGTCTGAAAAAGCTGATAAAAGTTTGATTGAAACTGTTGAAGCGATTGAAGAGGCTCAGAAGAAACTTGATGAGTTAAATGAGAATGAGGAAGCTAGATATATTGCTCATTTGAGGGATAAATATGTGAGAGATGCAAATTCTTTGAAAAATAGTGGATATAAAGAAGGAGAAAAGATTGCAATTGAAAGAATTGCTAGAAAATTAAAGAGTAAATATAGTATTGAGGAGATAATTGAGATTACAGGTTTAACTAAAGAAGAGATAGCAAAATTATAGATATTTCAAATTGTTTAGAGTGTTTAATAAAAAAGATAAATATTAAAATAGTATCATTAAAAAAGCTTGATTTTTCAAGCTTTTTTTGTGTATTTACTTTTACTTAAGAATAGTATATAATAGCGTTGGTTTTTACCAATGAATTTTATATAAAAATAGGTGGGAGAAATATGAAAAACTACGAAAACGCAATTAAAAAATTAGAGCAATATGGTCAAGATCATATTGTTAAAATTATGGAAAAATTAACTGAAGATGAAAAAGAAAAATTAGCTGAGCAAATAGAAATTTTAGATTTTGATAGTATTGAAAATTTATATAATGAACTTACAAAAGAAGAGGTAAATTTAGGTAATAATATTGAACCTATTTCTGCTTTAAAGAAAAATAAGTTATCATTAGAAGAATTAGAAGAAATTAATGATTTGGGAAAACATATTATTATGTCTAATCAATTTGCTGTTGCAACTATGTCTGGTGGGCAAGGTACAAGATTAGGTTATAGTAAACCAAAGGGAACTTTCCAAATAAAGGTTGACCCAGTTCCAAAGTATTTATTTGAAATTGTTTGTGATACTTTAAAAAGAGCAAATAAAAAATATGATGTTGTTATTCCTTGGTATATAATGACTAGCCAAGAAAACAATGATGAGATTATTGAATTTTTTGAAGAACATAATTATTTTGATTATCCAAAGGATAGTGTTATGTTTTTCAAACAAGGTCAAATGCCTTTGATTGATGAGAATGGTAAATTACTTATGGGTGAAAACAGACTTATAAAAGAGGCTTCTGATGGTAATGGTGGTATTTTCAGATCAATGGCTACACATGGTTGTTTAGCAGATATGGAAAAACGTGGTGTTAAATGGTTGTTTATTGGAAGTATAGATAATGTTTTATTAAAAATGGTTGATCCAACTTTAATAGGTCTTGCTGAAGAAAGAAATGTTAAGATTGCTACAAAGTCTGTTGTTAAGAATGGACCTCATGAAAGGGTTGGAGTTATTTGCAAAAGAGATGGAAAAGTTGGAGTTATTGAATATTCTGAAATGCCAACTGAAATGGCTGAAGCTCTTGAGGAAGATGGAGATTTAAAATTTGGTGAGTCTCATATTATGTGTAATTTATTTAGCATTGATATTTTAAAGACATTAGCTAATGTAACATTGCCATATCATAAGGCTCATAAGAAAAATAGTTATTTGGATGAAAATTGTAATCTTGTTGTTCCAGATGAACCAAATAGTTACAAATTTGAGATGTTTATTTTTGATTCATTTAATTATGTTAGTGATATAGCTATTTTACGTGGTACAAGAGAAGTTGATTTTGCTCCTGTAAAAAATAAAGATGGTGTTGATAGTCCAGAAACAGCTAGGGTTTTATATAATAATTATTGGGCTAAGAATGAGGAATAAAGGAATTTTCTAATATGGAGTGTAAAGAATTAATAGTCGAAGAAAAGATGCAGAAGAAAATTGATATAAAAGCCATATTGAAAAAATTAAATATAAGTAGATTTATTTTTATACTTTTATTTTTCTTAGGATGTTACATCGTATCTGAGTTATTGAACGGAAACGAAGTTTTGTTTGTAAAACTTTGTAGTTTTTCAGTTCCTTTTGAAGAAAAAAAGATATATTTTAAAACTATGTGGGATGATGTTTTTAAATTCCAAAAGTTCTTTGTTAATTATTTTTTATTGATATTTATTTATTGGATAATTTATGGACTTACTAATAGAACTAAATTATCTTGTGCACTTATTTTGTGTTGTACGTTTATTTTTGGAGTAGTAAATTATTTTGTTACAAGACTTAGAGGAATTTCTATTACTATTTCAGATATATATTCAATTCAAACAGCAATGAATGTTGCTAAAGGAATGCAAGTTACTATTGAAGGTAATTTTAAGGTAGCGTGTTTATTGTTTGTGTTTTTGATGTTTATGTTGTTTAAAGGATGGAAGTTGAGGGAGAAGAGAGAGGCTAGGACAACATTAATAAAAAATATTACAATTGCTATTGGTGTTATTGGTATTTTGGCTTTATGTATTCCTGATTATTTTACTAAAGAAGTTGAATTGTGGAATATAAATAGAGCTTATGCTAATTCTGGTGCGGGATTGACGATAGTTAGGATGGTAAAAAATTTAAAGGTGTCTAAACCAAAGGAATATAATATAAATGATGTCAAAGATATTTTGAGACAATATCCTGATGATGTTGATATTGTTGAGAATACAGAGGGTTTCCCTAATGTTATTGTTATTATGAATGAATCTTTTTCAGATTTGGCGTTGGCTTATGATATGGAATTAGCAGAAGACCCAATTGCATATTTTCATGAAATTGCTAATGGAGATAATGTGGTTAGTGGTGTTATGCATTCATCTCAATTTGGTGGAGGAACTGCCAATGTGGAGTATGAGTGTTTAACTCAAAATGCAACAGCTTTTTTACCTACTGGTTCAATGCCATATCAACAGTATATAACTAAAAATGTTAAACAGTCTATGGTTAATTATATGAATAGGTTGGGATATACTACTTATGGTATGCATTCTTGGGATAAGTCAGGTTATAGTAGGGAAAAAATTTATAAATTGCTAGGGTTTGAACATTCAATGTTTAAGGATAGTATGCAAAATCTTCGCACTGATCATGGTGAATATCCTTCAGACCAATCTACATATGAGGTATATTATGATATTATGAATAATAAAGAAAAAGGAGAGAAGAATTTTTCTTTTATTGTAACAATGCAAAATCATATGCCTTATGGTACTTATGTTGAAGAAGACGGAATTCAATTTTTGCCTGATAATGATGATGGAATTAGTTATTTTCAATCTGAATACAAAGCTGATAAAGCTTTGAAAGAGCTTATTGAATATTTGGAAGATTATGATGAAGATACTATTGTATTGTTCTTTGGTGATCATCAACCTAATATTAATCAACAGAGTTTGTATGAACTTACTGGAGATTATGATGAAGCAAAGGCTAATCATGTTGTTCCATTTTTTATATGGGCTAATTATGAAATAGATACAGAGCATGATGTGGAGATTAGTCCAAATTATTTTGAGAGTTTATTAGTACAAGTAGCTAAGTTGCCAAGAGATTCTTATACTAAGTATATGATTGAGCTAAGAAAAGAAATACCTGTTATAACGAATAATTATTATATAGATTGTGATGGAAATACTTATTTAGTAAATGATACAAGTTCACCATATTATGAGAAGATGCAAGAGTACTGGAATTTAATATATTATAATATGTTTGATAATAAATAAATGTGTGAATGAAATGGGTTAGTGAATTATAAAAAGCTGGAATTGTTGTGATTCCAGCTTTTTATGTTAAAAGTATATTGATTTGTTAATTATTAATATTTTAAAATATTGAAAATTAATATTGCTAGTATATGTTGGTTTATATTAAGTGAATAACGATATTATTTAGTAAATATGTTATCCATATTATATAATCCATTTTCTTGTACTACTAAGTATTCTGCAGCTCTTAGAGCACCGTCAGCAAAAACGCCTCTTGATTGTGCGTTATGTGTTATTTCAAAACTTTCTGTTTCAGAGAAGAACATAACTGTGTGTTTTCCAACTACATTTCCACCTCTAATAGAGTGAATACCAATTTCTTTTGGATCTCTTTTTTCTCTTTTATCATGTCTATTGAATTCGTAGTGCATTTCATTATTTAAAGTTTTGTTTATTGTTTCTGCTAATGTCATTGCTGTTCCAGAAGGTGCATCAATTTTTCTATTGTGATGTGTTTCAACTATTTCTATATCTGAGTCTTTTAAATATTTCGCCACTTCAGATACAATATGGTTCATTAGACTAACTTCAAATGACATGTTTGAAGAACGAAATACTGGAATTTTTTCAGAATATGTTTTTATTTTTTCTAATTCTTCATCTGAAAAGCCTGTAGTTGCTATTACAACTGGTATGTGTTTTTGTACAGCATATTCTAATATTGTAAATGTTGCTGCTGGGATAGAGAAGTCTATTATTATATCTGGTTCTTCTTTGATTTGATTAATATTAGTGTATACAGGAAATTTATTATCTCCTGTGTCTAATCTATCAACGCCACAGATTGTTTCAAAGTTATCGTTTCTTTCTATTGATTTTGCAACTTCTTGTCCCATTTTTCCGTTACAGCCGTTAATTAATACTTTTATCATATTTTCCTCCATATGTTTTTAGATTTTATAGTAAGTTAAAATTTTTTAATTCTTCTTTTAATTTTGCTTGACCTTTTTCAGACATTTCTATAAGAGGTAGACGAGGTGTTCCAACATTGTATCCAATCATGTTTAATGCAGCTTTTACTGGGATTGGATTTACTTCTGAGAAAAGTGCTTTTATTAAATAGATTGCATCTAATTGCATATCTGTTGCTTCAACTATTTTTCCGTTTAAAAAATTTTCTACTATGTCATGTGTATATTTTGGCATAACATTTGACAATACTGAAATTACACCCAAACCTCCAAGTGAAAGAATAGGAACAATTTGATCATCATTTCCAGAGTATACATGTAAATTTTCTCTACATAGTGCTTTAATTTCAGCAATTTGTGATAGGTTTCCACTAGCTTCTTTTATTGCTACTATGTTAGAAATTTTTGAAAGTTCTAAACATGTTTCTGGTGTGATATTAACGCCTGTTCTACTAGGAACACTATATAAAATAATAGGTAATTTTGTTTGAGAAGCGATTGCTGAATAGTGAGCAATTAATCCAGCTTGAGTTGTTTTGTTATAATATGGTGTTACAATTAGTGCACCATCAACGCCAGCAGATTCTGCCCATTTTGTAAAATCGATTACTGATTGAGTACAATTTCCACCTGTTCCAGCAATAATAGGAACACGATGATTTGCTGTTTTTACTGCAAATTCGATTGTTTGTTTTCTTTCATCTAAAGTCATTGTTGAACTTTCACCAGTTGTTCCACAAACAATAAGTGCATCAACACCTTCAGAAATTTGGAATTCGATTAATTTTTTGAATTCATCGAAATTTACACCATTTTCATTGAATGGAGTAACGATAGCTGTTCCACAGCCTTTAAATAATATTTTTTTCATGTAAATATCATTCCTTTCTACAATTTTATACTTTATATTTGGTATAAAATTTGAATGAATTATATAGAACAAAAATTATATTTATAATTTTTATTATGGTAATATTATATTCCAAAAACCTCAAAAAATAAATAAGAAATGGCAAAAAAATAAATTGTAAAAAAAGGTCGAATATGTTAGAATGAATTTGCTGAAAAATTCTAGGAGGATGTTTTTATGAAAAGAAAAGATTATATTTCATGGGATGAGTATTTTATGGGAATAGCTTTACTTTCGGCTCAAAGAAGTAAGGATCCTAATACACAAGTTGGAGCGTGTATAGTGAGTGATGATAATAGAATATTATCAATTGGATATAATGGGGCTCCTAGAGGCTTAGATGATGATTCAATGCATTGGGATAGAGAAGGTGGTTTCTTAGATACTAAATATGCATATGTGTGTCATGGTGAATTGAATGCAATTTTGAATTATAGAGGGGATTTAACTGGTTCAAAGATCTATGTTGCATTATTTCCATGCAATGAGTGTGCAAAGGCAATTATTCAATCTGGGATAAAAGAAGTAATATATAAAGAAGATAAATATGCTACTTCAGATGGTGTAATTGCGTCAAAGAAAATGTTTGATTCATGTGGTGTTATATATAGAAAATATAATGCCACAGATAGAAAAATAGAGTTAGAAGTTTAGAGGTATTAATTAAAATGTATAAACAGCCATTTTATTTTGAAGAAGGAAAAAAAGAGATAAAAAATAAACAATTAATTATTTTTTGTGTGGTTATTGCTCTTATTACAATTGGAATAATTGTTTTTACTGGAACATTGGCATATAAAATGATAAAAAATGATATGGACAATCAAGGAATGACGGAGATTGGTGGTGCGAAAACTATTGGTAAAGAAACGGCTGAAAATGTTGAACCATCTGTAACTCCTTCAGAATCTCCGGAGGTAGAAGAAACTCCAGAACCAGAACCTAAGGTAACGCCGACACCTCAAGTTACTTCTAAATTTCCAAAGCATGATATAAATGCTGCTATGGAGTCACAATTGCCACAGTATAGTGATGAAATTGCTAAAAAAGTTGTTAATGTTTATTTTGAAAAAAGTAAAAAGGTGTATTTAACATTTGATGATGGGCCATCAGCACGTACACCTGAAGTGTTAGATATTTTAAAAAAATATAATGTAAAAGCTACATTTTTTGTGTTAGGTTCAAATGTTGTTACAAAGCCCGAACTTGTAAAAAGAGCGTATGATGAAGGACATTTTATAGCGGTTCATGGGTATACGCATAAATATAGCCAAGTGTATTCTTCTGCGCAAGCAACGTTAGATGAATATAATAAAACTTTAGAAGAAATTAGAAAAGCTATTGGTGTACCAAACTATAATCCACATTTATTTAGATTTCCTGGTGGTTCGTCAGGTGGCCCATATGATGCTGTTAAGAAAGAAGCTATAGAATTGTTAAAACAAAATCAAATTACTCATACAAACTGGAATTGCTTGACTGGTGATGCTGCTGGAAGTACTACTATTGAGGCTATGTGGAATGAGTTAAATCAAACAGCAGAGGGTGATGATAATTTAGTAATATTGATGCATGATGCTGGTGATAAGAAAGTAACTGTAGAGTTTTTACCACAACTGATTGAGAAGTATCAAAGTGAGGGATATGAGTTCTGCAATTATTATGATATTATGTGTGAATAATCTTAGAGGCAGGAGAAGTAATAGTTATTTTGGAAACTATAGGTGTGGCTTGGAAAATTTTTAGTATTGTACAAATTTTATGAAGAAAAATTTCAAAAGGAGTTGACAAGAATTATATTTTTGTGTTAATATAATTCTTGTCAGTGAGATGCGGATGTGGCGGAACTGGCAGACGCGCTAGACTTAGGATCTAGTGGGAGACCGTGGGGGTTCAAGTCCTCTCATCCGCACCAGCTTTTATAGTATCTATGAAAAGTAGATACTATTTTTTTATATCAAATTTATATGGAATCGAAAAGGATGAAAAATTAACAATCCAGTGGATTGTTAGGAAACTATTTAACTGTGTTAAAAAATTTAGAATAGGAAATCCTGTTCCAGGTATGGATGATGAAAGCCTATATGGAAAAAGTTTTGATGATCCTACTGCTATACCAGTTACTTCAAAGTTATATAGAATGGTAATGAATGCTGGAGCACAACATTTAGATTATTTCAAAGATGGAAGTTTTACAGGTGCTGTTTTTATATATGAAAGAGGAACAATAAAAGGGTTTGCAAAGGAGGAAAATGGTAATCCTGTAAATATTAAAAGTGATGGTGTTGATTTTAGTGATTTAAGTAAAGGACAATCTTTATTAACTAAAGGGATTATAATACTTTTATTTATAGATTATTGGGCAACTGAAAACCAAAGGAATAAAATAGTTGCAAAACAGAATTATGATAGAGTTAAGCTAGGGGAAAAAAAGAAAGAAATGTATAATCCAGATAACATTTTTATTAACAATCATAAGAACTCTTTAGGAGATATTCCAGAAAACAAGCAAGAAAAAGTATTAGCTAAAATTGATGAAATAAAGTGGTATAAAAAAATTTGGAGTAGAATCAAAAATTTCTTTAGAAAATAAGAATATTATTTGACTTTTTCATGTAATCTATATATAATAAATATAGGAAATGAAAAACCACAAACGTGGTTGCCGATGAATATGTAAAAAACACATCAAACCGACAAGTTACAGATGTGTTTTTTATTGTCTATTTGCTTAAAATTATAACCAGTATAATTAAGGCAAATACTATAATAGTTTCGACAACTAAGCCAAATAAAAGTAAGTATATTATTTCTAATAAAATAGCTTCTATCATAGCACCACCTCCGTTCTCACGACAAAGTCGTGGATTAAAAGTGGCAACCACATCTGCAATTTTCATTTCCTATGTCAGTTAGTATAACATGCATTTTACAATAAAGCAATAGAGAATCAAACAGATGTTTACATTTTTTAAATAAATCTACTTGATTTTTATTTATCAATTTGTTAATATTTTTATAAACTGATTGATAATAATATCAATCGTCAAGAGAGCCAATGACAAGTTGTAAATAACTACGACGTTGGCACCAAATAGATGAAAATATAGAGTAGCAATGATTTCGAAAAATCAGCTACTCTATATTTTTTTAATATTATCACATTTGAAAGTATAAAGCATATTGATAGTGATGATGTTGAATTTTGGCATGCTAGAGAACTTATGAAAGTTTTATAATATTCTAATTGGCAAAACTTTGAAAAAATAATAGTTAAAGCTAAAATATCTTGTGAAAATAGTGGCATTAGTGTGTTTGAACATTTTATTGACGTCAATAAAATGGTTCAAATAGGATCAGGAGCGTATAGAGAACAGACTGATTACAAATTAACTAGATTTATTCTTTATAGTTTTATTATTTTAAAACATTGCCTAAAATATATTGTTATTTATAATAATATATTGATATAATAAAAATATAATTATGAGTATGTATCAATTAGGAGCAATTAATGGAAAAAGATAAAAAATTAGCTTTATTGAAAGATTTTAAAAGTATAAGAGAAAATGTTGCATTTCATTTTACTTCTCAAAAAAATATAGAAAGTATATTGAATGAAGGATTACGTCCATTAATAGGTGATAACGCTTCTGGTGGATTGGGACAGTCAGCTATAGAAAAGACCTACGTTTCATATGGATTAGAAGGGGTATTACAACTTTATAATAGATTAATATCAGCATCATTTCAGCAGCGAATAGGAGATTTTAATGGAATTTCACACAAACCATTTGTGCCAGATTCTGCTAAAGATAAAGATTCCAAAGATTCTTTATCAATAATAGAAGGTTTTGAAATGATAAGACAATATATGGAAGATAATGTATATTTTATTTTTGATGCGACTAAAACACAATATGAATACAGTATAAGTGATGAAGATTTAGAAATGGTAAATTCCTCTATTAAGGACTTAAATGATTCTGGAATAAACATAGTTGAAAAATTTGAAGAATTGGATGATAAAATTAAAGATTTGGTTCGCCAAGATTCAGAAGGAAATAAAGAGGAAATCCTTAGATTAGTTGATGAAAGAGATAGATTGTCATTAGTAGTTAGAGAAAAAACATTACCAATTATTGATAGGCTAAGAGGACCTTTACTAAATGAAGAAGATAACCCAATTATGGAAGAAATTGATTATAATGATGAACGTTTAGTGTGGGTTAATCAAATGAAAGCTCCCCATAATACTCATACCAGAATTATTGATGAGAATGGCAGAACTCAAGGAGTTAGAATAACTAAAGATATGCTTAGATTATTTTCACATGATGGAAAAACTCAATCAAATGGTTTAGATTTTTTGGAATCAATGTTAAGCCAAGTTAATTCAAATGATAAGATTTATCTAGATACTTCAAGATGCCGTGATTGTAATCTGTTGTTTAAGTTTCAAGAATATATACAATTAGTAAAAAAATATAAATTAAGTGGCCTTTTAGTTACAAAACCTGAAGAAACTATTGAAATTGGTAGTAAAAAAAGAACTATTCCTGAACGACAAGTTATGGATTTGACAAATATTGAAAAATATCCAGAGCTTCCTGAATTTATTGAAGGATTAGAACAATATTATGAAATACATAGATATAAAAAAACAACTAGAACATTAGCAGAAGAAGTTTTTGATAAAATAAAAGATTCTCAAGCCAAAAAAGATGTTGAATATCAAATTTCGAAAGATGAACAAAGTTTAGAAAATACTAATGAAATTTCTACAAAATAAAAGAGAGGAAATACTTTAGATGGTAAAAGTTGAATATGCAAATGCATATAAAGAAGTATTGGATATATTAAAATATGTTTCAAAAGAAGATTTGAATAAAATTCCTACAAAAAAAATTGAAATGTTTTCAAAATATGCTAATTATGATTACGATTTTGAATATAATCCAGAAATTACTTTAAAAGAACAAAATGTATCTGATATTGCACAAACTATTATAGCTATTTTATTTAGAGATTATTGGGCTACAAGTGAGCAAAGAGAAAAAATATTAAAAAAAGAAAAATATGATATGCAATTGCTTGAAGAATATAAAAAAGAAAAGTATAATTCTAATATTATTTTTAATAATAAATATAAAACAAATAATTGTAGTTCTGAAGAAAATAATCCAGAGACTGCGGTGGTAGATGTTTCTAATATAAAATGGTATAAAAAAATTTGGAGAAAAATTAAAAATTTATTTAGAAAATAATTGAATTTTATTTAAAATTTGTGTCTAATAAGTATAGGAAATGACAATTCCACAAACGTGGTTTTGCCAAGAAAATGTGTAAACTCACATCTACTCGTCAAAGTACAGATGTGAGCTTTTTTATTTATGTAGTTGCCTTATCAATCTAGTTCTTATATAGAACTGTTAGTAAGGCAACGTTTTTGCGTTAAAGACAACATAAAGGATATTATAGAAATTTATAAGAATATATACACATATTGCTTTTCAGAAAGATGAATATATGATATATTGACTGTGAGGTGACATATTAAATGAAAGTAAAAAAAGTAGTAGTATTTATAGTAACGACTGCTATAATGTTATTTTTAATTTCTTCAGAAACGTATGCTATTAGGGCTCCGTTATCTAGTAAATACTTATTGTTAGTAGCTATAATGAGATTAATTATTTTTGTAATATTATTTACATACATTATATCTACTATAATTTATTGGGCTAAGTCAAAGAAGTCAAAAAGTGAAAAGCTAAAAAGAGTAATACTATGGTTAGTTATGGTTATTGTAGTATGTTTGATTTTAAAGTATGGAATAAATTTCATATAAAAAATGCTTGAAGAGGGTGAAAATGTATGAGAAATAAAAGGTTTATTTTGCTAGTTATAACAATACTTATAATAGTTATATTTAGTGTGATTTTAGTTATATCAATTAAAGGAATTATATATGATATAAATTATGCAAATAAAGTTAATTCTATAATGGCAGATGACGTAGAAATAGAGAAAAAATGGCTTATAAATAAAGATAAGATACCATATGACTTATCTAATTCTGAAATTGCAAAAATAGAACAGACATATATATGTTTTTCACCAGAAATAAGAGTGCGTAAAATAAATGACGGAGAAGAATATACTTTTGCAGTGAAGACCAATATGACTTCAGATGGAATGATAAGGGATGAAATGGAAGATTCTATTACGCAAGAAGAATATAATAACTTAATGAAAAAACAAGAAGGAAACACTATTTACAAAACTAGATATCAGTTTTTGGATGATGGTTATTTACTAGCAATTGATATATTTTCAGGAGAATTAGAGGGATTAGCATATTTGGAAATAGAATTTGAAAATCAGGAAGAAGCAAATAATTTCAAAACGCCAGAATGGGTAATAAAAGATGTTACAAGTGATTTAAATTATAAAAATGGCTATCTTGCTAGATATGGTATACCCAGCAGTTTTTTTGAGTATATGAAATAAAGTATAAATGTAGTTGCTTATTAGCCAAGTTTTTACAAAGAACTGTTAGTACAAAATGCAAGTAAATATTTGCGGAGGTGTTCATATGGGAATATTAGAGTTATTTGATAAATTTAGAGATACAATAGTTTTAAAAGAGGATTGTTCACTTGAAAGAAAAATTAATTATTTGGAGAAAGTAGAAGGAAAAAATACCAGTCAACAGTTATTTATGGCTAAAAGAGGGCTGGATTGTGGATGTAATAAGGGAGTTTCTTAAAATTTGAGATTTTATGTAAATCGTAGTATAATATAGGTATGAATGGCTTTTAGCTAATTCTTGTAGGCCTCGTGTTTACAGTAACTATTAACGACGCAGTAAAAATTTTTGGAGGATGAAAGAATGAGAGAAGGATCAAAAGAAAGAAAAAGCTATTTTGCATATGCAATGCTGTTGCCTGTTGAAGGAAAGAGAATGCAATGTTGCAGGATTGAGTATCAGAGAGGTGTTTCTACGGATTTAGTTCCTGTAAATACTTCTACGGTACGGAATGTGCAGATGCTTGACGAAGGCTTTTACAAAGTAGAGACCAATGGGTCAGAATATTTTGTGAAGGTGCTGGAAAGTAATAACGAGCAAATTCGTTTTGCTCAGCTGATCGAAACTCCTGTTGTTGGAGAAGTTTTTTCCTGCATGGAATTAAAGCTTAAAGCTGGAGAACTTAGCAGAGATGCTAGAAGAACCAGCAAAGTTTTAGATGTTGCCTTGATTGGAAATGGCTTTTGCCAAGTTAATACCAAAAATAGCAGATATGTCTGCATGGCAATGTAAACTCTCATTGCACCCCTTCTATGGAAGGGGTGTTTTGCATATTTATTGATGATTTTGAAACAATATTCTTAAAGGAGAGTGTTGTTTATGGAAGATAAAAAAGATAATACTACAATGTTTGGTGAAGAGGTGTGTTCTGAATTTGTGTGGTTACCGTTAGATAAGCAAAAAGAGAATGCAGATAGATTGGCTAATATAACTAAAAATAAAGAACAATAAATTTGAAATAATCTTCTATGTTAAACAAATGGTTTGACATAGAAGATTTATTTTATGTATTAGAAAAAGTTACGCGTTTTTCTAATTTTTTTGTAAACCTTTGAAAAGATTATGTTTGAGATAGTAATAGTTAGAATTAGAAAATTATTATGACATAAAATGTTTCTTACTTGAATAGAGTTGGAAAAGGAGGAGCGAATGAGGCAATATATAAAATATTATTTTTCTAATAATATAATTGAATATTTGAAATTGTTTTGCGTTTTTACAATTGGAGTTGTTGTTTCTATTTTTGTAATAAATAATTCTAATAGTCTTGAACAAGAAGAGATTAGAAATTTTATTAATTCGAAAATTAGTATTGTGAAAAGTAATGATTATGATAATAAAAATGATGTGTTTAATAATTCTTTAAAAAGAAATTTTAAGGATTTTGTATTTATAGTTTTTTTAGCTTCTACTGTTATTGGAATTCCGTTTGTATATTGGATTATTGCTAAAAAAGCGTTTTCTATTGGGTATACAATTTCGGCTATTTTTGCTACACAGAATACCAAAACAGCCATTATTTTCATTTGTAATTCTATGTTGATACATAATATAATGTATATGGTTTCAATATTTGTAGTATTGGTGGCTGGTGTTAATTTTGTAAAGAGTTTTTTTGCAAATAAAAAGGTGAATATAAGGTTTGAAATTTTTAAATATTTAATATTTGTTTTGATTGCATCATTGATTGTCATAATGTCGTCACTTTTTGAAGCCTATGTTTCGACAAATTTTTTGTATTTATTTAAAAAATATCTATAAAGGTATTTACTTTTCAGCATACTTTTGATATAACATAATACATAAATAAGTTATGTAAATTATTTATACAATTTACATAAGTTATTTTTTAACGTTATGAAATAATCTTATATTTAATATAGATTGAAAGAAGATAATATTTTGGATGGGGGACAATAAATGGAAAAACAAATTAAACTTTTCTTAGAATTTTTAGAGAATGATAAAAAATTGTCTGCAAATACTTTGCAATCATACAGAAGAGATATCATTCAATTTCAAGAATACTTAGATGACGAAAGATTAATGTATTCAAAATTAGATCAACAAGAGATAAAAGAGTATATTGAATATTTAAAAAAGATAGGAAAGAAAACTTCTACAATTTCTAGAAATCTTGCTTCTATTAGATCTTTTTATCAATTTTTGTTACGTTCAAAAAAGGTTAGAAAAGATCCAACAGAGGGAATGCAATCTCCTAAAATTGAGAAGAAAGCTCCTAGTATATTATCTTCAGATGAAGTTGAACTTTTGTTAGAACAACCAAAAAATGTTGATTTAAAGGGAATAAGAGATAAGGCAATGCTTGAATTTGCTTATGCAACTGGTATGAGGGTTACTGAAATTATTTCTTTGAATTTAGAGGATGTTAATTTTGAAAAAGCATTTGTTACATGTGCTAATGGAGTTAAGAAAAGAAATATTCCTTTAGGAAATCTTTCTTTGAAGGCTTTAGATGAGTATGTAAAAGATGCAAGACCTATTATGATTAAAAATGAAAATGAGAAAGCTTTGTTTGTTAATGTTAATGGTAAGAGATTGACAAGACAAGGATTTTGGAAGATTATAAAATATTATAAAGAGCAGGCTCATATCACAAAGGATATTACTCCTCATGTTTTGAGACATTCTTTTGCAACACATTTATTACAAAATGGTGCTGATTTGAAGTCTATTCAAATGATGCTTGGCCATTCAGATATTTCTTCTACTCAAATTTATATGAAGTTTCAAGATGAGAGTTTGAAGAATGTTTATCATAAAGCTCATCCAAGGGCGTAGTTATAATTGATATATTTTAAGATACTTAGGGCGTTGTGCTCTAAGTATTTTTTTACTTTAATGATAAACTTACAGTTATGCTGAAGTGATAATTATATGTTAGGAATAATTGCTATATAGAATATGTGTGAAAGGCTTGCAAATTCGGCGTTTAATGTGTTTACATATTGATTATGTTAACATAATATGCTATAATATTAATGTTTGGAGGAGATTTATGAAAAATATTAATAAAATGAGCTATGATGAATTTCATAAGGAGTTTGGGATAGTATTAAATGTGAAGTATATGAGAGATATTATTCATGACCAAGGTATTTATGATGAATTTACTCAGTTGATACGATTAAGTGGTAATGATGATGAAAGAAAATGGCGTGTAGAGAAATTTGTAAAAGATAATTTTAAATATGTTGATAGAGAGGCGTATGCATTTTTTACATTAAAGACTTTGCTTGAAGGAGGTTTGCTTTCAAAGACTGGGAGATTTCCAACTATAATGGATAATTGTAAACAAGCTTTGGAACATTCTGATTATGTTTATTTTGAGCCTAATAATAGGGTTACTATGGTTAATGATGAGATTAAGAGAGTAACTGCTGCTGAATTGATTGGTAAAGATAAAACTGATAAGAAAAGTAAAAATGAGCAAAGAATTGAAGAATTAAGTGAGAAAATAAATTTCCATAGTTTGTTTACTTTACATAGTACAACAGAAATGAAGAGATTTTATGGTAAGAATGATAGTTTAAATGATATTATTGTTAAACTTGGTTTAATAGATGCGGTTGCTGAATTGTATGATTTATCAATCCAAGAGAGAATGGAATTGTTAAAGGAAAATTCAGGCACAAGATTAGAAGTTTTAGTAAATAATAAGAAAAAAGAACTTGAGAATATGGACTTAGGAGTGTTTTATCAAAGGCTTCCAAGTATGCTTGAAAAATATCCGGATTGTTTTGAGTTGGATCCTTTATTTTTAATTGCAGCATATAGAGCTAATGAATATTTAGAGACTGCAAAATTAAGTCCTGAGCAAAACAAGGATTTTGCAGAGCTTATGAAGATTTTAGAAGAATCAATAAGAGCTCGTTCAACTTCTGTAAGTGGAATAATTTCAAATAATGGTGTCTCTAAGCAAAATTATTCTTTTAGAGAATTGAGAAAGGCTTGTGCTAGAATTTGTTCAGATGGACATTATGTATCTACTAATGAGGAAGAAAGAATCTTGGATGAGTTATCATCTGATCCAAAAAGTATTTTGAGTATAGATCCAGAAATTTTCCAAAAGATTATTACATTATCGTCAGAAGATATTATGGAACTTGGAAATACTGAAGGTGTTTTTGATTATTTAGTTAGAAACAAATTGGCAAGTAGATATAGTGTAATGAGTTTGATAAAAAACGGATTGGTAAATTCTGCAGATGTTAGAACTTTAATTGATGATAATTTATTAGATAAGGGGCTTGTAACTGATTTTATAGATCAATGCGATGTAATTGATGAGGAGTTATTAGGTTCTTTAAGAAAAAATGGTATCATGTCTGATGAAGAAATGGTAGAATATTATTTAGCTGGAAAAATGGAATTAGATGCTTTTTCAGAAATGAATGATGAAGAAAAGAAGAAGTTAGAAGATGTTGTTTCACCTGAAAAATTAATGTCATTATATAAAAATGGTGATGATGAATATGGCAGATATGCGGCACTTTATAGAATGGTTTTCTTAAGTAGAAAAGATAAAGATAGCAGATATCTTGAAGGTGAGAGAATTATTGAAGCATCAGATGGTGAGTTTGAGGATTCGGATTTGGTTAAATGGTATGAAGAGCATTTGATATCATTGAAATCTATTGAAGAATGGGCTGGAAATCCTTTGATTATGAAGATGATGAGGGATGGTAAGTTGAAACCAGCTGATGTTAAAGAAATTTGTACTGATGGAAATTATGATTGTGTATTAGATATTTTAAAAGATCCTAGAATATCTAAAAATACAAAATGGGGAATTTTTTATACAACATTTGCTGATGAAGATGAGACTTTAACAGAAGAGCAAAAAGAATTAAGAGAAGTTGCTAAAGAAGAAGGTTTGGAGGCAATGAGACTTACTTATAAGAATGTTAAGGTTGGTGGTACTTCTGGAAGACGTAGAGTAAGTGATGTGAAGGAAGGAAAAGATGTATCTTCAAGAAGAGAATATGTTTCTGATCCACTTAATAGGTGGACATTAATAAAGTTACTTGATCCAGAGTATTCTTATGAAATGTTAGATCAAGGTATGATGATTTTTAAATTACCTAATGTGGGAAATGGTACAATTATTCTTGAAAAGATGTTTAAGAAAGATAGACCAGATTATGCAAGGGCAACTAAAATGTTAAGTATGCCTATTGAAGAGTTTGAAGATATAAAGGATGATTTGATAATTGATGGTGATATACCTGTAGCAGCTGTTGCTAATTATCCAAAATTACAAGGAAGGCTTGAAAGTTTTTGGCATACTAAAGGTTGGGGCGAAAAACTTTCTGAAGCATGTGGATATAAAGAAGATACAAGAAGAACAAAAGATGAAATTGATAGAATTGATTTAGAAATTAAGAAGATTGTGAATTCTAGAAAGCTAAGAGGTTAAAAGAAAATAATGGAAGTATTGTCGAAAAGCAAAGATTTGAGAATATCTAATGATGTATTTAAAAAGATTTGTAGAGATTTAAAAAGTGAAATTAATGAGAATAAAAAAGAAATTGAAAAACTAAATGAACTTGATTATAAATATAGTAAAAAAGTTGTATATCCAGAAAAATTGGTAAAAGTGATTGATGAGTATAGAGAAAAAGAAGTTGTTATAAAAGAAACTAGAAATTTATTGGTTGCTTATTATGGTAATCCATCAGTTACTATTGAACTTTGTTTACAAGGTTTGCTTAATTGTCAATTAATGAATTTACTTATTGATAATATGTGTTATGGTGTTAATAAATTAATTGTTACATTATTTATAGAAATATTAAAAGAGTATAGAATATATGATATAGTTACTTTAAATAATTATGAGAATGTAGAAGATGTTGAAGCAAGTTTGGAATTTATTGATAAAATGTATTGTGTTGGTGATAAGAACATATATACAATTTGTAAGCATATAAATGATATTGATATTGAGTATGTTCCATTTGGAATAATTGATATCTATTGTGAAGATGATGATTTTTATGAATTATCAAGAGAGATTTTTAATTATTGTTTTGAAAATGGAATAGAAGCGGAAGTATATGATGATATGCCAGTTGATGAAGCTATTAATGCATTAAATGAATATGGCGAGAAATATTGTAGTATTATTTTAACTAAGGATGCTGAAGCAGTAAAAAGATTTAAAGAAGAAATAAAATCAAAATTTGTTTTTGCAAATGAAAATCCTTTTAAGGATAGTGTTGATAGAATTCCAGAGTTTTTATAAAAATAGTGAACCACAGTCAAATTAAGTGATTGTGGTTTTTTGTTGCTTGTGGTAAGAAATGGAATATTTTTTTATAATTCTATTGTGTTTGTTTACTTGACAAATTTATGTAATCCATATAAAATATATATGGTAATTATTAAAATATAAAATTTATTTATGTTGTAAAATTTATATATTTAATGAACATTGAAAATTTAATAAGAAAAGAGGTTGATTATGAATGAGTGAAGTACTTATTGTTATAATTACTCTTTTAATCTCAGCAGCAATATTCATACCTTTAGGAATTACTATAAGAAAAAGAATTGCTGAATCTAAAATTCAAAGTGCTGAAAATGAAGCTAAAAGATTACTTGAAAATGTAAAAATAGAAGCGGAAAATACTAAGAGGGAAGAGATTTTTAAAGCTAAGGAGGAAATGCTTAAGCTTAGAAATGATTTAGATCAGGAGATTAAAGAGAGGAGAGCAGAAGTAGGACAACAAGAAAAGAGATTGATTCAAAAAGAAGAGAATCTTGATAGAAGAGTGCAATCTTTAGAAGATAAAGAAAAAGACTTAGATAGAAAAATGGTTGAAAGTGATGAAATTAGAAAAGAGTTGGAGGATGCAAAAGCAGAAGAACTTGCTGAATTACAACGTATTTCAGGATTGACTGTCGATGAAGCTAAGAAACAATTATTAGATTCTTTAGAAAATGAAATTGTTCCAGAGAAAGCTCAAATGATTAGAGATTTAGAGAACAAGTATAAAGAAGATTCTTCAAAGATGGCTAAAGAAATGGTTTGCTATGCTATTCAAAAGTGTGCAGCTGATCATACTTCTGAAACTACAGTATCTGTTGTTTCATTACCAAATGATGAAATGAAAGGTAGAATTATAGGTAGAGAAGGAAGAAATATTAAAACTCTTGAAACTTTGACAGGTATTGATTTAATTATTGATGATACACCTGAAGCTGTTATTATATCAGGATTTGATCCTCTAAGAAGAGAAGTAGCTAGAATTGCTTTGGAGAAATTATTAGAAGATGGAAGAATTCATCCTGCTAAGATTGAAGAAATGGTTGAAAAGGCTAAAGAAGAAGTTGAAGCAATCATTAAAGAAGAAGGAGAAAGAGCAGTTTTAGAGACTGGTGTAAATGGCTTACACCCAGATGTTGTTAAACTTCTTGGAAAATTAAAATACAGAACAAGTTATGGTCAAAATGTATTAAATCATTCTATTGAAGTATCAAATCTTGCAAGAATTATGGCTGAGGAATTAGGATTAAATCCAAAACTAGCTAGAAGGGCAGGATTGTTACATGATATTGGAAAAGCCTTGGATCACGATATGGAAGGTACTCATGTTGAGATTGGTGTTGATATATTAAAACGTTATAAAGAAAATGATTTAGTTATTAATGCTGTTGAAGCTCATCATGGTGATGTTGAACCTAAGAGTTTGGAAGCTGTTTTAGTACAAGCTGCTGATGCTATTTCTGCATCAAGACCTGGTGCTAGAAGAGAAACTTTAGAGACATATATTAAGAGATTACAGGAATTAGAAAGGATTGCTGATTCTTTTGATGGTGTTGATAAATCTTTTGCTATACAAGCTGGTAGAGAAATTAGATTAATGGTTAAACCAGATAAAATTTCAGATAACGATATGGTTGTTTTAGCAAGAGATGTTGCTAAAAAGGTAGAAGCAGAAATGGAATATCCGGGACAAATTAAAGTTAATGTAATTCGTGAGACTAGAGCAATAGAATATGCCAAATAAAATATTAAAGAGAGCAAAGTTAATTGCTCTCTTTTTGTTTTAAAAAATAAATATTTTGTAGAATTTAATATTAATTTAATATTTCTATTGTAAAATTTGAATGTTGACAAGTGACATGATGTCACTTATAATGTGGATGTATATTTTTTTAGGAGGGAGAAAGATGCCAACAAATACTTTTTATAATTTGCCAAAAGAGAAGCAGGAGAAGGTATTGGAGGCTGCCAAAGAAGAATTTTTTAGAGCAAAAGATGGGAATGTTTTAGTAAAAAACATTGTTATTTCTGCTGGAATTCCTAGAGGAAGTTTTTATCAATATTTTGAATCAAAAGAAGATTTAATTGATTTTATTATTAAGAAATATCTTAAGGCTACAGAAGAAAAATTTTGCAAAAAAATGGATGATTTTAATGGCGATATTTTGCTTGTATTTGAAGATATGTTTAATAGAATAGTTTCAGATGATAAAATGTGCGTGATAGAAAAAGAACGAAAAGTAATGGAACACATAAAAAGAATGCAAGAAAAATATGGATGTATGAACAATATGAAAAGACTGCCTGAAAAAATGAATCAGAATGTTTTATTAAAACATATTGATAAATCTAAATTTAAGATAAAGGATGAGGAAGAATTAGCTAGTGTTTTTCATGTTATTATAAGTATGATGATTAAAAACATTATTGATTACCAAAATGGTGCTTCGGCTCAAAATGCTAAAAAGTCTTTTAAAAGAGATTTGGATTATTTAAGATATGGAATTATAAAATAAAATTTAAAAGAAAGGAATTATAGTATGTTTAAGGTTTTATTAAAACTAAGAAAAGCATGGAAATCTGTTTTGATTGTAATGATTCTACTTGTAGTTCAAGCTATGGGCGAACTTGCATTGCCAGATTATACATCAAGAATAGTTAATGTTGGAATCCAACAGGGTGGTGTTGAATCTTGTGCACCAGAGGCAATTAGAGAAGAAGAATTACAAAATATTTTACTAGCAACTGATGAAGATGATTTTATATTAGATAAGTATACATTATTATCTAAAGATGATTTGTCAGAAAGTGATTATAATAAGTATGTAAAAGAGTATCCAGCTTTAGAAAAAGAAAATATTTATATTTTGAAAAAAATTTCTAAAGAGGATAAAGAAAAACTTGAGGACGTTATGGCTAAACCTCTTGTTATGATGTATGTAATACAAGATGAAACTAAGTCAGAAAGTATGAGACAATATGTTATTTCTGTTTTACCGGTTGAGGTACAATCTGCATTTCAAAATGCAAGTTTAATAGATATTATTAAGGCAATGCCAGAAGAACAAAGTAAGCAGATGATAGATAATTTTGGAAAACAAATTGAAGATACTGTTGGAGGTATGTTAAGTCAGTCAGCAATTACAGCAGTTAGAACTGAATATACAGCTATTGGAATGGATACAGATAAAATTCAATCAAGCTATATTTGGAAAGCTGGATTCCAAATGTTAGGTGTGGCTTTCTTAATAATGATTACTGGTGTAACTGTAATGTATTTCTCATCAGGAATGGCTTGTAAACTTGCTAAATATTTAAGAGAAGAAGTTTTTGAAAAAGTTTTAAAATATTCTAATAAAGAATTTAGAGAATTTTCAACAGCATCTCTTATAACAAGAAGTACTAACGATATTCAACAGATCCAAGGAATGGTTCAAATGTTATTCAGAACGGTTGTATTTGCTCCTATTATGGGTATTGGTGGATTGATCAGAGTTATTACCAAAAGTAGTACTTCAATGATTTGGATTATAGGTTTTGCTATTTTATGTATTTTAACAGTAGTTTTAATTTTATTTATTGTTGCAATGCCTAAGTTTAAAAAGTTACAAGTTTTAATTGATAAAATTAATCTTGTTGCAAGAGAGATTTTAACAGGATTACCTGTTATTAGAGCTTTTAATAAAGAGAAATCAGAAGAAGAAAGATTTGATAAAGCAAATCTTGATTTAACTAAAGTTAATATTTTTGTTAACAGAGTAATGTCTTTTATGATGCCTTTATTGATGTTTTTAATGAATGGAATTTCACTTATGATTGTGTGGTTTGGTAGTAAAAATATTGATTCAGGTGTGATGCAAGTTGGAGATATGATGGCTATTATTCAATATACAATGCAAATTGTTATGGCTTTCTTGATGGTTTCAATGATTTCTATAATGCTTCCAAGAGCTGCAGTTTCTGCTAACAGAATTAATGAAATTTTAGATCAAGATTTAAGTATAAAGGATAAAGATGAAACAAAGAAATTTGAATCTGATAAAAAAGGTTTAGTTGAATTCAAAAATGTTTCTTTCAGATATCCTGATGCTGATATGGAAATATTGACTGATATTAATTTTACGGCTGAACCTGGAAAGACAACGGCTATTATAGGAAGTACTGGTAGTGGTAAGTCTACAATCGTTAATTTGATTCCAAGATTTTATGATGTAACTGGTGGAGAGCTTTGTGTTGATGGAGTTAATATTAAAGATGTTTCTCAAAAAGATTTGAGAGATATTATAGGATATGTTCCTCAAAAAGGTGTATTATTCTCTGGAACAATTGAGTCTAATATAAAATTTGCAGATGAAAATATGAGTGATGAAAGAATGATTAAGGCTGCTGAAATTGCTCAAGCTACTGAGTTTATTGAATCAAAACCCGAAAAATATCAAACTCATATTTCTCAAGGTGGAACTAACGTATCTGGTGGACAGAAACAGAGATTATCAATAGCAAGAGCTATTGCTTCTGATCCTGAAATTTATATTTTTGATGATAGTTTTTCAGCATTGGATTATAAAACTGATTGTGTTTTAAGAGAAGAACTAGCAAAAGTTACGAAAGATAAGACAGTTATTATAGTTGCACAAAGAATTAATACAGTGTTAAATGCTGATCAAATAATTACATTAGAAGATGGTAAGATAGTTGGAAAAGGAACTCATGAAGAGTTGATGGAAAATTGTGAGACATATAGACAAATTGCTTTATCTCAATTATCTGAAGAAGAATTAAAAAGGAAGTAGGAAGGAAGTGAGAACAAATAATGGACGAAAAGCGTGAAAGAAAATTTCAAAAAAGACCTAGAGTTGGTCGTGGAGGACCTGGTGGAGCTAAATCTGTTGAAAGAGCTAAAGATTTTAAAGGAACAACAAAAAAATTAATGGGAAAATACTTAAGCGAATATAAATGGAAGTTAATTATTGTTTTCATTTTCGCGATAGCTGGTACTGTATTTACAATAGTTGGACCTAAGATTTTGGGAAAGGCTACTACAGAAATTTATAGTGGTATTGTGAAAAAGATTTCTGGAGCTGGTGGCATAGATTTTGATTATATATTTAATATAATTATGATACTTGTTGGTTTATACATTATTAGTGCTATATGTTCTTTAATTCAAAGTTTGGTTATGACTGATGTTTCTCAAAAATTGACATATAGAATGAGAGATGATTTATCAAAGAAAATTCATAGATTACCAATGAACTTTTTTGATAAACAAAGTAAAGGTGATGTTTTATCAATCCTTACAAATGATATAGATACATTTGGACAAAACTTTAATCAAAGTATTACTGAGATTATTACGGCTGTTTGTACGGTTGTTGGTATTCTTATAATGATGCTTTCAATTAATGTTCAAATGACATTGATTTCATTACTTATATTACCAATTTCAGCTTTTATTGTTAAAAAGATTGTTGGTAAATCACAAAAATATTTTACTGCTCAACAAGAAATTTTAGGTAAGGTTAATGGTCAAGTTGAAGAAATTTATGGTGGACAATCTATAGTAAAGGCTTTTAATAGAGAAGATGAAGTTTTAAAAGAATTTAAAGAAAAAAATGAAAAACTATATACAGTTGGTTGGAAATCACAATTTATGGGTGGTTTTATGTATCCTGTTATGAATTTTATTGGAAATTTAGGATATGTTGCTATTGCGATTATAGGAGGATATTTTACTATCCAAGGTAAAATCCAAGTTGGAGATATTCAATCATTTATTCAATACAACAAGCAATTTACTAGACCTATTGGTGAGATTGCTCAAATAATGACTCAAATTCAAACTATGATTGCTGCTGTTGAGAGAGTTTTAGGTTTCTTAGATGAAGAAGAAGAAAAAGATGTTACAACAAATCCAACTGATGTAGAAAGTTTAAAAGGTAATATTAAATTTGAACATGTTAAATTTGGATATAATGAAGATAAGGTAGTTATTAATGATTTTAATGCTGAAGTAAAAGATGGACAAAAAATTGCTATTGTTGGTCCAACTGGTGCTGGGAAAACGACTCTTGTTAAATTATTAATGAGATTCTACGATTTGAATGGCGGAAAAATTACAATAGATGGTTATGATATAAAAGATTTTAATAAAGGTGATTTGAGAAAACATTTTGGTATGGTTCTTCAAGATACTTGGTTGTTTAGTGGAACTATAAAAGATAATATTAAATATAGTAAGCCTGATGCAACAGATGATGAGGTTATTGAAGCAGCAAAGGCGGCTCATGTACATCACTTTATTAAAACTTTACCTAATTCTTATAACATGGTTCTTAATGAGGAGACAAATAATATATCTGCAGGTCAAAAACAGTTGTTGACTATTGCTCGTGTTATTTTGGCTGATCCTAAGATTTTAATTTTGGATGAGGCTACAAGTTCAATTGATACAAGAACTGAGATTCAAATTCAATCTGCTATGGATAATTTGATGAAGGGTAGAACAAGTTTTATTATTGCTCATAGATTGTCTACTATTAAGAATGCCGACATGATTTTGGTTATTAATAATGGTGATATTGTTGAGCAAGGAACTCATGATGAACTTCTTGCTAAAGATGGTTTTTATGCTACTTTATATAATTCTCAGTTTGATGAGGAAGAAGAATAGTTTGCATAATATTTAAAAGTTAATATCGCATAAAATATAAACTTATAGTATAGTAAAAATTTAATATAATTTTTTGAAACATTTTGCTGTCGCAATCTTTATGACCTAAAATCTTTTTGATTTTAGGTTTTTTTAATTGTAAAGATTGCTTCAATCGCAGTCACGAAGCTTTTGCTTCGTTCCTTTGGTCGCTGCGCAATGTTTTCAAAAATATTATATTGAATTTTTACTTTGCAATTAAGATATTTTAAATTTAGATTATATTAAATTTATAGCCAACTGATGAATTATGTTTTAAGAAAAATGTTATTGCATTTTCTTGTTTTATTTATATTTTATATATATAATGTCATTGATTTTTAAAATTAGGAGGAAGTTATGAATAATCAACCAATTGGGGTATTTGACTCAGGCTTGGGAGGGTTGAATGTTCTAAAAGAACTTAGAAAAGAATTGCCAAGCGAAAAATATATATATTTAGGAGATACAAAGAGATTTCCTTATGGGCAAAAGTCTGCAGAAGCAATTATAGAAATTGCAAGACAAAATGTGGAGTTTTTAATTAGTAAAAATGTAAAAATGATAGTAATTGCATGTGGAACGGCAACTAGCCAAGCTTTAGAAACTTTACAAAAAGAATATGATTTACCAATCATAGGAATAATAGAGCCAACGGTGATTAACTTAAAAGATAGAATAGATGAAAGAAATAATACAATAGGTGTTATTGCTACAAAAGGAACTGTTAGAAGTGGTATGTGGGAAAAGAAAATTTCTGAATATATGCCTACAGCTGAGATTGTTTGCCATCCAGCACCTTTATTAGCAACGATGGCTGAAGAAGGATGGATAATTAATAAAGTTGCTGAATATACAGTTAAAGAATACATGAAATTATTTAAAAGTGTGGATAAATTAATTTTGGGATGCACACATTATCCATTGTTTAAAGAATTAATGGAAAAAGAATTGCCAAAACATGTTGAGATTATTGATATAGGTAGAGAATTAGCTATTTATTTAAAAAGAAAAATTGGTGGTTATGAATTAGAATGTGATCCAGTAAATGGTGGCGGTTATGAAATGTACTTAACTGATAAAGATGAAAATTTTGCTCAAATTGCAAGTTCTATATTAGAAGAAAGTGTTAATTTGGAAGAAATAAAAGAATTTGAAGTATAAAAGGGGGAAAAGGTAAATGATTGGAACAGTAATCGTAATTATTTTATTGATTGCTTTAGTTGGTTATATGATTTATATTTTCAATAAAATTATAAAAGCAAGTAATTTGAATTATGAAGCGTTTAGCAATATTGACACTGCCTTAAAGAAAAGATTTGATTTGGTACCAAATCTTGAAGCGATTGTTAAAGGATATACTGCTCATGAAAAAACAACTTTAGAAGATATTACAGCTATGAGAGAAAGATTATCTGGAAGAATGACAGTTTCAGATAGACAGAAAGAAGAAGATAAACTTTCAGCAATTTTCAAAGATGTTATTGTTTCTGTTGAAAATTATCCAGAATTGAAAGCCAGTGAGAACTTTGCTCAATTACAAGCTGCTCTTGTTAAAATTGAAGAAGATATTGAAATGGCTAGAAGATATTATAATGGTACTACGAGAAATTTTAATGCTTTAATTCAACAATTTCCTAATAACATTTTGGCTTCAATATTAGGTTATAAGAAAAGAGCCTTTTTTGAAGTTGATTTATTGACTAGAGAAAATGTTCAAATTAATTTTGAGGACAGAAGAAAAGGGTCAAGATAAAAGGGGAAAAGTATGAAGAAAAAAATATGTTTTGTAATTTTTTTAGCAGTAATTTTAATAATGTCTATTAATGTTAAAGTTAATGCTTCATATGATGATAGTTATGATTATTATGATAGAGAAGAAATTCTTGATTATGATATTGAGATGCGTGTAAATGAAGATGCAACAATGGACGTTAAAGAAACGATTACAGTAAATGCAATGGGAGAAGAAATTCAACATGGAATTTATAGAGATTTTCCTACCCAATATAAAAATAAGCTTGTTACTTTTGAAATTAATAAAGTAACCATGGATGGTAAGAGTGTTAATTTCACAACAGAAAATGTTGACAGGGGTGTTCGTATTAAAATAGGTTCTAGTGATGAGTATGTTACTCAAGGACAACATACATATGTGATAGATTATACAACTGAAAGACAGATGTTTTTTGAAGATGATTATAATGAGTTATATTGGAATTTAATTGGATCTGGTTGGAATTTTGATATTGAGCAATGTTCTGCTAAGATATATTTTCCAAAGAAAACTGATATTTTAGAAGATGAGATAAAAGCATATGTTGGCGAATATGGAAATTCTAAAGAATCAGATGATGTATATTGTTATGTTGATCATACAAATGCAGTCGTTTATTTTGATTTATATGAGATGGTCCCAGCCAATAACGCATTTACAGTTGTTGTTCGAGTAGAGAAGGGAACAATTGATGAACCTACTTTTGAACAAAGGTTAGAGTGGTTTTTAGAAGATAATGTAATGTATGTTGTTCTTTTTGTAGGAATGATTGGACTTGGAATTTGGCAGTTCTTTATGTGGAAACATAATGGTAAAGATCCAGAAAAAAACATTATTATTCCTAAGTATTATCCACCAGAAGGCTTGGATGTTGGTGATGTAAGATATATAGATACAATGGGAAAAACTAGTCGTATATTAGAGGCCACACTGATAAGTTTAGCGACAAAAGGATTTTTAAAATTTACTAAAAGTAGTGAAAAAAGTAAAACTCTTATTATTGAAAAAGTTCTTAAAGAAGATGTGTATGAAAAAAAAGATACATTATCTGAAAATGAGAAAATGGTGTATGAGTCACTTGGACATAAGGAAATTCTAAAATATTCAGAAGAGTTTTATAAGAAAGTAAATAAAATGCAATTGAGACTAGCAGAAAATTTAGAAGAAAAGTATAAAAATAAATTATTCTTTAAAAATTGGAAGAATGTTATAGTTTCTATTGTTTTCACAGTAATATTATTTGTTATTGGAGGAATTAGTGGAGAAATAGTTAACCCATTTGCTACAGAAATAAATATGCAAAACTTTTTTATGGTTGTGCTGACTGCGGTTATTTTTGGTTTAGTTTTTGTAGTATGCAAGGCCTTGTTTAAAAATAAAAGTAGTAGGTTTTTTAATGTTATTTTTGCAATTTTATGGGGAGGACCATTTTTATTGTTTGGAATAGCAATGGCTGCTGATGTTTTTTCAAGATATGCTGAATATGCATTTCAAGGATTTGTACTTGTTGAAGTATGCATACAAAATTATTTGTTTGTGAAACTAATACCAAAGTATTCTGAAGATGGTATGAGAATTAAAGAAGAGATTGAAGGCTTTGAAATGTTTATTAAGACGGTAAAAGATGATGATTTTGTTGATAAAACACCGGAAATGTTTGATAAATATTTTGCATATGCATATGTTCTTGGACTTGGAAATGCTTGGGCTAGTAAATTTGAAGACGTCTTAAAACAAGCTAATTATACGCCAAGTTGGTGTTCTGATTATTTATTTGTTAGTGGTATGTTTGATTGTTCTTCGTTTACTTCTAGTTTTTCATCATCAATATCATCTGGAGTATCATCTGCATCAACTGTGCCATCTTCATCAAGTAGCAGTGGCGGCGGAGGCTTCTCTGGTGGAGGCGGCGGAGGCCGGTGGCCGGAGGTGGCTGGTAAAAAATAAAAAATTTAATAAAATTAGCACTCTACTATTGACATTGCTAAAAACACGATGTATAATACTTTATGTAATAAGAAATAATGATTACATAAAGAATGTGCATAGCCTTGAATAAAGGTGTCAACACATAAAATATTTTAAGGAGGAATGTGTTATGATGATGATACCAAGTAGAAGAAACTTTTTTGATGAGGTTTTTGATGAACCAATATTTTCAAAGAAAGAAGCTAAAATGATGAAAACTGATATCAAGGAGAAAGATGGCAATTATATTTTTACAATAGATGTACCAGGATTTGAAAAAGAAAATATTAACATTGAATTGGATGGTGGATATTTAACAGTATCTGCTACAATGAATAAAAATGTTGATGATGAGGAAAAAGACGGAAAATATATCTACAAAGAAAGATATTCTGGAGAATGTTCTAGAAGCTTTTATGTAGGTGATGATGTTAAAGAAGATGATGTTAAGGCATCATTTAAAAACGGAATTTTAACTGTAGTTGTTCCTGAAAGAGAAGAACCACAAGAAGAACAAAAGAGACGTATTCAAATTGACTAATATGTGTTTATGATTATTGGCACACCGGCGATATGGTGTGCTGATTTTTATTATAAGAATCATAAAATATTATATTTATTTTGTGATTCTTGCTAAAAAGTTTTATTACTCATATAAAGTAGAATTGTATGTTATTAAAAATAAATATAATATTTTAAGGTAGGTGATTATTATGAATACTCAAAAATTAACACAAAAATCAATTGAAGTTATTCAAAAAGCTCAGTCAATTGCAATTGAACATCAAAACCAACAAATTGAACAACTTCATATATTGGATGCTCTTTTAACTATTGATGATAGTTTAATAAAACAGCTTTTTAAGAGAATGAAAGTAAATGAAAATTTTGAAAATGTTGTTGAAGATGAAATCAACAAGTTGCCAAAGGTAGTTGGTGCAAGAAAAATGGATTCTTTATATGTTGCTCCAGATGTAGATGAAATGCTTAATGATGCTGAAAAGACAGCTGAAAAGATGAAAGATGAGTATGTATCTGTTGAACATTTGATGTTATCTTTATTTAACAAAGGTAATCAAAAAATTAAGGAATTGTTTAAAACGTTCAATATTAATAAGAATGAGTTTATGAAGGTTTTATCAGATGTTAGAGGTAACACAAGAGTTACATCAGATAATCCAGAAGAAACTTATGATGTATTAAAAAAATACGGTACTGATTTAGTTGAAATGGCAAGAGAGCAAAAACTTGATCCTGTTATTGGTAGGGATGATGAAATTAGAAATGTTATAAGAATTCTTTGTCGTAAAACTAAAAATAATCCTTGTTTGATTGGTGAGCCTGGTGTTGGTAAAACAGCTATTGCTGAGGGACTTGCTTTAAGAATTGTAAGAGGTGATGTACCTGATGGATTGAAAAATTGTACTATATTCTCATTAGATATGGGTTCACTTGTTGCTGGTGCTAAGTATAGAGGTGAATTTGAAGAGAGATTAAAAGCAGTTTTACAAGAGGTTAAAAAGAGTGATGGTAGAATAATCTTATTTATAGATGAGCTTCATACTATTGTTGGTGCTGGCAAAACTGAGGGAGCAATGGATGCAGGAAATCTTTTAAAACCAATGCTTGCAAGAGGTGAATTACATTGTATTGGTGCTACTACTTTGAATGAGTACAGACAATATATAGAAAAGGATCCAGCTTTGGAAAGACGTTTTCAACATGTATTAGTTGATGAGCCAACTGTTGAAGATACTATTTCTATTTTGAGAGGTTTAAAAGAGAGATATGAAGTATATCATGGTGTTGAAATAAGTGATAATGCTATTATTGCTGCTGCAACACTTTCTCATAGATATATTTCTGATAGATTTTTACCAGATAAGGCTATAGATTTGATTGATGAGGCTTGTGCTATGATTAAAACTGAAATGGAGTCAATGCCTATTGAGCTTGATGAAGTTTCTCACAAGATTACTCAATATCAAATTGAAGAGACAGCTTTGAAAAAGGAAAAAGATGAATTATCTCAAAAGAGATTACAAGAAATCCAAAAAGAAATTGCTGATTTACAAAATAAATTCAAAGAAATGAAAGTTAAATGGGATAATGAAAAGGATGCTATTTCAAAGGTTCAGAAACTTCGTGAAGATTTAGAGAAAGTTAATGCTGATATTGAAAGAGCTGAAAGAAATTATGATTTAAATAAGGCTGCAGAACTTAAATATGGTAAATTACCTCAAATTCAAGAAGAGTTGAAAAAAGAGGAAGAGATTGCGGCTAAATCAAAAGAGTCAAGTTTGCTTCGTACAAAAGTTACAGACGAAGAGATTACTAGAATTATTGCTAAGTGGACTGGTATTCCTGTTGCTAAACTTATGGAGAGTGAAAGAGATAAGATTTTGAATTTAGGTAATATTTTGCATAAGAGAGTAATTGGACAAGATGATGCAGTTGAAAAGGTTGTTGATAGTATTATTCGTTCAAGAGCTGGTATACAAGATCCCAATAGACCTATTGGTTCATTTATGTTTTTAGGACCAACTGGTGTTGGTAAAACTGAGCTTGCAAAAGCTTTGGCTGAAGCTTTGTTTGATGATGAGCATAATATGATTAGGATTGATATGTCTGAATATATGGAAAAATATTCTGTATCTAGATTAATTGGTGCGCCTCCAGGATATGTTGGTTATGAGGAAGGTGGACAATTAACTGAGGCTGTTAGAAGAAAACCATATAGTGTTGTATTATTTGATGAGATTGAAAAGGCTCATCCAGATGTATTTAATGTTTTACTTCAAGTTTTGGATGATGGTAGAATAACTGATTCTCAAGGAAGAACGGTTGATTTTAAAAATACTATTATTATTTTAACATCTAACTTAGGTTCAGAGTATATACTTGAAGGTATTGATAAAGACGGAAATATCAAAGAAGATGCTAATCAGAAGGTTCAAGATTTATTAAAACATTCATTTAGACCAGAGTTTTTAAATCGTTTGAGTGAAATTATTTTGTATAAACCATTGAAAAAGAATGAGATTGATAAGATTTTGGATTTGTTAATTGTTGATTTGAATAAGAGATTAGCAGATAGACAAATTAAAATTGAATTGACAGATAAGGCGAGAACATATTTAATTGATAACGGTTATGATGCGGTTTATGGTGCTAGACCTTTGAAGAGATTTGTTCAAAAGAAATTGGAAACATTAATTGCTAGAAAGATATTAGAGCAGGTTATTGTTCCTAAATCTGAAGTCGTTGTTGATTTTGATGGCAATGAATTAATAATTAAATAGTTTTAATGATAATAAAAAAGAGGCTTTTTATTGTTGGATTTTTCTAATAATGAATAGCCTTTTTATTTATTAATTTTTTATTTGACTAATATTAAAATTATTAATATAATATAAAAAAAATAATTGGAGGGGAAATATATGAAAAATTTACTTGAAAAAATTAAAGCTAATAGTAAAGTTGTAGCAATAGTTGCAGCGATATTAGTTGTTATTATTATTCTTGCAATTGTAATGGCTAATGTACTTGGTGGTTCTTATAAGAATACATTAAAGAAATTTGAAAAAGCAATGGAAAGCGAAGAAAGCATGGAAAAGTTCGTAGATAAAAATGTTAATTTAAGAGCTATTTATGCAGTAAGCGAACTTAAAGATGTAGAAGATGAGGATGAATTTGCTGAAAAATTTAAAGAAGAATATAAGAAAGCTAAGAAAGCTGATTATACAAGTGATGAAACTAAAGAATCAGCTTATGATTTTTACAAGACTTTTGCTGAAGAAGATATAAAAATGAGTGATGTTGGAAAAATTAAGAAAACAGACAAATTAGATTTATATGGAACTGAAATTGAAATTAAAGGTTTGAAAGTTTGTTCAATTAAGTTAGAAGCAGAAGGTACTAAAATGAGTGCAGATGCATATTTCTATAAAGGAAAATTATTTGTTATAATACCTGATTTTTCTAGTATTGAATATTAATTAATATTATAAGCAAAAGCGGATTCTTTTGAACTCTACTTTTAAGTATAGCTCATTAGGAACCCGCTTTTATTATATTAATAATCTTATTTTACTATGTTGAAAATGGATTACTATTTTATTCTTATTAAGCAATTAAGTAAAATTTTTTCTAATTCTGATGTGTTGTATACTGATTTTACGCTTGCGTCAAATATTTCTTTTGCAGAATTTTTAGTTAGGTCAAGCACATATCCGTTTTTATATGCTAGTTCTCTAATGAATTCTCGTATTGTTCTTCCATTTCCTTCACGAAATGGGTGAAGAACATTTAATTCTGAAAGGTAGAAAGCAAGACGTTTTGATAAATCTTCTTTTGAAAGATCTTCTAAGTAATTTTCAGATTTTAATTTATTTAATAGATAGTCTAATTGTTCGTCAATGAATTCCCAGTTTGCAAATGTGAATTCTCCTTTTGAAATATTTTCTGTTCTTGTTTTTCCGGCAAATGGATATAAGTCTTCAAATAAAAATTTGTGAATACCTAAAAAATGTTGTTTATCAAATCCGTAATTTTTAACATTTTGTCTAAGTATAAATGATTTTGCTAGAACAATTTGTCTTTCTAAATTAAATAATTTATTGCTATCATGGATATCTAGTTTGTTGATTAATGTGCTAGTACCAGGATAGCAATAAATTGAATTTCGTGCACTATATAAATTTTCCATTTAAATTTAAACTCCTTTTAAAGTGTTTTTTGAATTATATTATTTATCATTTCACTTTGAGAGATTTCATCATTTGAATATCTTTTTAATATTTCTATATCTGAGTCTGTAACATTCATGTTTTCAATGGCAAAATCTTGTTTTAAATTTTCAATATCAAAATTAAATTTTTCTTCTTTTGACATGTTAAACATTATTTTTCTCCTTTTATATTGGTATAGGGAAGACTTAAATTTTTAAGACTCACTACTTTTTTATTATAGCACAAAATAGCTTAAAATACTAGCTTTTTTGATAAAAAAGTGTAGTAAAAAAATAAAAAAATTGGTATAGATATTTACTTTTTTTACAAAAGAAAATATAATAGTATAAGTATTAATTTTGTAATGGAAAGGAATTTAGAATGAAAGATTTTTTAAAGAATAAAAAAATAATATTTCCTATTGTAATTGGACTAGTTATAATTGTGATTGCTATAATAATTTTTATACTTATAGGAAAAAGTACAAATAATTCTGGAAAGGTGTCAACAATTAAGTTAAGTAATTCAACTGGAAATAATTCTACTACTAATGTAACTAATGCAACAGATAATACAAATGAGAATACGTCAGATAATACAAGTAATGATACATCAAATTCTACATCAGATGATGATACTGATTTTGAATTTGATGGTGATGAATTTTATTTAGATGCAGCAAAAAGTTTCATGAATGGATTAAAAGACGAAGATGATATGAAACAATTTGTTGATGAACATGTTGATGTAAAGGCATATGCTGCAGCATTTACAGTTAATGGTGATGATGCAGAATTTATGGATGAATATGAAGGACTTGATGATGATGACAGTAAAGTTGAAAAGATTGAAGAAAAATTTTTAGAGTTGGTATCTGAAGATAATGATTATACTATAAAATCAATCAGTGATCCAAAAGAATCTGGTGATGATGAGCAAATTACAAGGGTGACTGTAAGTTTCAAATCAGGTAGTGAAACAATAAAATATAGAATGGTTTTCTATGGAGAAATTGTTATTTATATTTGCGATGAAAATGGCGATTCTGTAATAAATTTAAATGATTAATTTGTTATTAATATTTTAAAAATAAAATAATATGGGAGGAAAAAAATGAAAGAGAAGTTATTAGGATTACTTGACATAATAAAAAATAACAAGAAGAACCTTATAAAGGTTGCTGTTGCGTTAGTTGTTGTAATAATTGTAATCGCTGTATTATCAACAATATTTAGTGCAAAACCAAAAAAATATGAAGAAAAAATCAAAACTTTTACAAAGGCTTTATCATCTGAAAGTAAAATGAAAGATGCTATAGAAAAATATGTTGATTTAAGAGGAGCAGCTGCTTTCCAAGAAGCTGACCTTGATTATAAAGATTTAAAGAAAGAATATAAAAAGATGAAAAAAGATGCTGATGAGGTTGACGATATGGAAAAGGCTTTAAAGGCATATGCTAAAGAGTCAGAAGATTCTGATGTAAGTGTTTCAGTTAGCAAAATTGGCAAACCAAAACAAAATTCAAAAAATAAAAAAATATACACTGTTTCAGCTACAATGTCACTAAAATCATCATATGGTTCAATAGCTGATCAATCAGTAAGATTTGTGTTCTATAAAGGAAAAATAATTGATATTCTTTCAAAAGGATATGGTGATGATTCAAGTATGTTCAAAAATGCGTTAGATTCAAACAAATAATTGAATATTAGTAAAGATATAAATGAAAATAAAAAAGAATCCTAATTTGATAATTAGGGTTCTTTTTATGGAAAAAAATTATAATATTTTGAGAATTAAATATATTGAGTGTTACAAAATAATAAAATTGTATATTTAATGAAAAAATGTATTGATTTCAGTATACAAAATAACTATAATAACTATGTTAATCATTCAGTTAACTAAAATGGAGGAATTTATGAGAATTGTAGGAAAATTTACGGACGAGGAAATTGAGTTATTAGAAAACATAGGAATAGAAATTAGAGATAGAGAGTATTCAGAATATGAAATTAATGATATGAAAGATATTGTTATGGATGCGGTAATGGCTAATTTAGATAATGATGGCGAATTTACTGAAATTGCAGAAACATATAATTGGATACATGATAAGTTAATTCAATTGGAAGAAGAAAATGATGTTGAATGTGATGATGTAACATTAAGAACTTTTTTAACTGATGAACAAATCGGGTTAATGGAAGAAAATAATGTAGATTTAGATAGAGATTATACTTTGTCTGATTTGGAAAAATTAGAAGATTTGGTTTATAATATTATGATGTCTCATATGGATGAAAATGGCGATTATACTGAGCTAGCTGAAAAATATGAGAAAATAATTGATGTTATAGTAAAAATAGAGAATGAGATGTAATTGTATGTTAGAGAGTAGTAGAATCGAAATAAATGGAGTTACAATTTATTTTAATATTAAGAGAAAAAAGATTAAAAACATGTATATGAAATTTTCAGAAGATGGTGTATTGCATATTACTGTTCCTAATAATATAGAAATAGATAAAGTTGACAATTTTATTAGAAGTAAAATAAATTGGATTATGAGTCAAAAAAAGCAATTAGAGAAAATTGCTGAAATGAAAGAATCAATAAATTTCAATAATGGTGATGATTTATACTTTCTTGGTAAGAAATATAATTTAGTTGTGATTCCTGATAAGAAAAATAAAGTGATGATAAATGAGTCAAATATAGAAATTAGTATTAAGGAAAGGCTTATCGATGATAGAGAGTATAAAAGAAAGATATATGAAAAATGGCTTAAAAGTCAGTGCTTGAGCTTATGTACAGAATATATTGAATTTTATTATGAAAAAATGAAAAAATATAATGTGCCATTTCCAAAAATTAATGCTAAAAATTTTAAAGCTAGGTGGGGATGCTGTATTCCTAAGAGAAATCAAGTTGAGTTTGCTATAAATTTAGTTAAAGCACCAAGGGAGTGTGTTGAGTATGTTGTTGTCCATGAATTAGCACATTTTAAATACATTCATCACGATGAAAAATTTTATGAATTTGTTTCTATTTTTATTCCTGATTGGAAGAAGAGACGTGACTCATTAAATAGAGTATATGGAAGAATTATAGGATAGAGAAGATAAAAAGTTTAAGGCTGTTTGCTAAATTTGAAAATTTAGTTTGTGTAAATTTTATAATAATGATATAATTTGACTACTTTAAATATAGTAATTATGAAGAGGATTAATATGGAGAAGAAAGAGAAGAAGGAACGAGATCTAAAGTATTTATGTAGATTATTTTGGATTTTCATAATTGGAAGTTTAGTTGGATTTGCATATGAAAATATATTGGTTTTGTTTCAAAAAGGCCATTTTGTTTTGAGACAAGGTTTGCTATATGGACCGTTAATCCCTGTTTATGGAATTGGTGCTGTGATTTATGAAATAATTATTCCTAAAATGGAAAGTCCATTAAAGTCATTTTTTTATTCAATGTTTTTAGGGGCTGTTGTAGAATATATTTGTTCATATGTGCAAGAAGTTTTATTTGGAACTATTTCATGGGATTATCATTGGGTTAAAATTAATTTTAATGGTAGAACTAGTATTTTACATGCATTTTATTGGGGGTTGGCAGGAGTTATCTTTTATGATATTGTTCATCCATGGTTTAATAGAATTATGACTAGACCATTCACTAAAAGAACAATAGTAGTTACAGGAGTTACTTTGACATTTATTTTAATTGATGTTTTTTTGTCTTGGTCTGCTTGTTATAGACAGAAGGAGCGTGTGCTTAATATTGAACCTAGAAGTGAATTTGATGTGTTTTTGGATGAACATTATCCAGATGAAAAAATAGATAAAATTTATACTAATAAGATTTTAAAAATATAAATAAAAAAGGATTTTGTAATACTAATTTACAAAATTCTTTTTTTTGATATAATGTAAATATAAATTTGTAAGGAGGAAAACATTATGAAATGTCCTAAATGTAATTTAGATATAGCAGATGGTTCAAAGTTTTGTACAAAATGTGGAGTTAATATTGCTGAAGCTCTTGAAGAACAAGCTAAATTGAAAGCTGCAGAAGAAGCAAAGAAAGCAGAAGAATTAAAAAGAGCTGAAGAGGAAGCAAAAAAGGCAGAGGAACAAAGAAAGCTAGAAGAAGCAAAAAAAGTGGAAGAGAAAAAAGAAACTGAAAATGCAGAAAAAATAGAAGAATCAACTGCTAATAAAAAAGTTGAAGAACCTAAAGAGGTAGAAAATACAAATAAAAGTGAAACAAAAAAAGAAGGCAAGAAAGAGGTACAAGAGCCTAAAAAAGATAAGAAATCTAAAAAGAAGAAAAAACATACAGGATTAAAAGTGATTTTTACTCTTTTAATATTAGTAATTATTATATTGGCAGGATGTTATGGATTATATAAGATTGATCTTTTGCCTGAACCTGTAAATGGATATTTAACACCAATTTTTGAAACAATAGAAGGTTGGTTTGGAATTGATAACAAGAAATCAGAAGAAAATACTTTGGTAAGTGATTCAGAAGAAAAAAATACAATAAAGAAAAAAGTTGAAAAAGAAGATTTAGTATTTGATTATTATGACAAAAAAATTTTTGGAAAAGAATATAAAATTCCAGAAATAAATTTGGATTATGAAAATGTAGAAAAGATTAATAAAGAGATTGCTAGCTTAGTTGAAGATGAAATAAAGGATTTAGAAAAAGAAACTGAATTTCCAGAAATGGCACTTGCAGGAACAGAATATAATTGGTATTTAAATGATAATATTCTATCTCTAGTTTTCTGTACAAAAAATTATCATGTTGAAAATTACTATGTATATAACGTAGATGTTTATACAGGTGAAACTGTAGAAAATCAAGAAATTTTAGATTCAGCTAAAATGGAAGAAAAGCATTTTACTGAGAAATGTGTTGATGCTGTTAAAGATTACTATGAGAATATATTATATTCTTCAGAAGTAGAGCAACAAGCTGGATATTATTATACTGAAGCTTTAAATAAATCTATAGCTGAGAGTAACTTTAAAGTATCAAAATCAAAAATATATTTAAATGATAGTGGAGAGGTTTGCATAGTAGCTGAAGTTTATTTAGTGGCAGGAGCAACTTCTAATAACTTCCCTATAAATATTGAGAGTTTAAAAAAGAATAAAAGTAAAACTACTACAAAATCTAATACAACTAATGCCAACATCACAAATAATACAACAAATGTTACAAATAATAAAAATGAAGTGTTAAATAACACAACTAATAGTGTAAAGAATACTATTTATTAATATATAGGATAATTGATCTTTTTTGAGTGAAACCTCCTTGTTAGACTAAAAAGTTTAGCAAGGAGGTTTTATATATGTGTATTATTTAAAAATTTAGAATATCAATGTGATAAATGTAATTAAAATGAAATGTTTATATTGTTGTTATTGAAAAATTTTAATGATATACTTTTTATATATGGAGGAGAATTAGGTGAAAAAAAAACAAAAAAGAAGAAAAACAAAAAATAGTAAAGCAAATTCGTTATTGTATTTTGCAGTAGTTTTAATTATAGTGGCTATTTTATTGTATTTCGATATAAAAAACATGACTAGTGTCGGAAAAAAAATAAAAGAAAGTAAAAATGAAGATAATATTGAGGTCGTTGAAGAAGAAACAACTGCTCCAGAAGAAGAAAAAGGAAAAATATATGAATTTAATACTTTTGTGGATAAAGAATATACCAAAGAAGAAATAGAAAATATGAGTGCTTCTGAAGCGTCTAATATATATAATTTAGAAAAAAATAATGATTTAAAAATCGATAAGGCTTTAGGAAGTGCTGGTGATGAGGATTATGCTTGTGTTGTGGCTTCATCAGCATATAGTACTGACAATCAATTTGTTAAGGCAACAGAAATTGTAGATGAAACAGATTTGTATTATATAGTTGGCGTTACATATGATTATATAAATCAAAATGTGGCAAAGAGGTATACTCAAAATGTGCTTGTTTTTAAAAAGTTTTATTATAATTCAGAAACAGATACTTTTAATGTAGATGATGTGAAAAATGTTAAGATAATATTGGATTTAAAGAATTATATAACTAACTATTCAAACGCGGGAAAAGTTTTGGTTCAATCTTTTATGGAAAAGAATGGTCAGCAATGTGAATATGTATTATATTATTTAGATGTTAATTATGCTGAAGAAAATAAAAACGCATCAGCTAATTTAATTAAAGAAGTTACAACTATTAATGCTGCGAGTGGTAAGGTTGAAGAAAAAACTACACAAACAGTTAAATCAAATTTAGTGTTATAAGAGGTTATGTATGAATAAAATTGGTGAAAAATTTATTGAGGGCAAAATAGTTAGCCTAGATAAAGAATTAATGGAAAATCTTGAAAAAATGGCAAAAGATGTTGAACAAAAGGAACAAAGCATGAAGATAGATTTAGATGGAATAATTAATCAAATGATAAATGAATAAGAGGGGTTAATGTAATGACAAAGAAACAATTAAAGAATATGGCTAAAACAGGTGGTAAATATACGTTAAAAGGTGTAAAACTGCTTGGAAGAGGAGCCTTAACTGTTACAGAATTAGGAGCTAAAGCTACTGGAACAGTGGCAAAGGGTGTGGCACATAATTATGATGTAAGAAAGTTTGTTACAGGTGTAGGTAGTATAGCTGCAAATGTTGCTTTTTTAGGACCATCACTTGGAATTACAGCAATGAATTATTTGATTCAAAATTGTGTGATGGGAAAAAGTTATTATTCACCGGTAGATGCTTTAAGGTCTACCTTAAGAATGACAGAAGGTGTTTTGAATGGTGCAATAGGATTAGTTGCTGAACCAGTTGCAGCTGTTTCAAAAGGAATAGAGAATGTATCTAAAAAAGGAAAAGATATATTAGAAAAATAGGAGAAGATTATGGGAGTACTTAAGACAACACAAGATCTAGTTACACTTATGGGAGATTTGTCTGAAATAGAGGCAAACAAATTATTATTATGGGCAACGATTTATACTAGAAAAGTTGAAGAAATAAAAGAAAAAAAGTTGAAAGAATTAAAAAAATATTTTGATGAACAGATAGCTTTTTATAAAAGAAGTCCACAAAAATATGCAAAAGAATATGAGAAATTGTATGCAAAATATGAAGAAAGTATTGACAAATTATATCAACAATATAATGTATATTATCAATATATTCAAAATGAAAATGTTTTTGCTCAAACTAATCAAAAAATAGCAATTGCTAATTTTGTTGTTAGTAAAAGAGCTGCAACAAAGGCAAAAACTGATAATAATATTGTTTTGGAAGAAAAATCAAATAAAAAAGTATTTGCAACAGCTCAAAAGAAATTGAATTATGATGTTATTATTAATGAATGTAGTGCAAGATTGGAAAAATGTATGGAAGATACATATACTGATATGAATAAGATTTTTGATATTTCAAGTATGTTGCTTTCTGTAAAAAAAGAGAAGTATTTAGATAAATTTTTTAATTTTTTCAAAATTAAATTTGCTGGAGAAAAGAGTTTTAAAGAGTTTGTTTTGGAACCATTAAAAGCAAGAATCGACAATATTGAAAAACTTTCTATTGCAAGAGCTTCTGAAGTTAAAATCGATATGCTAGTATTTATAGGACAAATGGAAAAAATCAGAGGTGATATTAATTTAGCTTTTAATGAAACTTTAAATAAGAATTAAGGACGTTATATAGAAGATATATGAAAAAAATTATTTTTAGATTCATAATATTAATTATATTAATTTGTATTGCTATTGCTGGAGTGTTTGGTGTAGCAGGTTATTCTATGTATAAAAATGCACTTAAAGAAACAAGTTTTGATGATAAAATTAATGAAATTAGATCAGAGGCTAATTATACTAAGATTGATGATGTTGCACAAACATATAAAGATGCTGTTGTAGCAGTTGAGGATCATAGATTTTATCAACATGGAGGTATTGATTTATGGGCAATTATGCGTGCAATAGCAAGAAATATAAAATATTCTGAATTACTCGAAGGTGGTAGTACGATAACTCAGCAATTAGCTAAAAATACATATTTTACACAAAGTAAAAAGATGACTCGAAAAGTTGCTGAAGGTTTTATGGCTATTAAATATGAAAAGAATTTGAGTAAGAATGAAATTTTGGAACTTTATATTAATACAAGTTATTTTGGAAATGGTTATTATAATATAAAAGAAGCAAGTTTAGGTTATTTCGGAAAATTGCCTTCTGAACTAAATGATTATGAGGCAACTATGCTAGCTGGAGTTCCGAATGCTCCATCTGTTTATGCTCCAACCGTTAATTTTAAATTGGCTTCAGAAAGACAAGTTCAAGTTTTAAATAAAATGGTTAAATATAATTATATAACTGAAGAAGAAAGAAAAGAAATTTTGAGTCAAACAGATTATTATGAAGATTATTTTAATAAAAAATAGAAGATTAAATACTATCTTCTATTTTTTTTACTATATTTTTTAGATCGTTTTCAAATACTGTATTTTTTGAAAGTGGAATATACCATTCATAGGTTTCTTTTAAATATCGTGTTCTAAATGATTTATCAACATATATTGATTCTTCTAAATTATGAATTCTGTCAGCTAATTTTACATTTTTTGCGATATTATTTTTTGATATTCTTTCAATATATTCTGACTTATCATATCCAGACATTTTTGTTAATAGGATAGTTGCTTTTAATAATTCTGGAGATGATATTTGAAGAATTTCTGATTCGGTGGCATCAGTATCTTCTAATAGATCATGCATTAATCCAACTGCTTGATAATTTTCGTCAAAACCTTTTTGTTTTAATTTTTCAGCAACTGCAAATGGGTGAGTATAGTATGGCGTTCCATGTTTTCTTTTTTGATTTTTGTGTTTTTCTTTTACAAATTCTCTGATTATTTCTAAATTCATTTTTTTCTCCTTTATATGTACATATTATATTTTAGATATTAATTATTTTCAATAAGAAAATAATATTAGTACTCTATAAAAATGATTGACAATAAAAAAGAAAAGTGGTATACTAGATAACCGAAACAGTATAGTAGTGCAATTAATGTTTTATATATACATATAAGAAAGGAGATAAAATCATGAAAAAAGATCAAGTCATAGAAGCAGCAAGAGAATTGTTTCATCAATTTGGTTTCAAAAAAGTTTCAATGGATGAGATTGCGGCAAAAGCTGGAGTAACAAAGAAAACAATTTACATGTATTTTTCAAGTAAAGAGGAACTATTAAAATATTTTATTCAAGAAGAAATTTTAAATATGGAAAAGCTTGTTGAAGATATAGAAGCTAAGAACTTGGATTTTTTTGAGACTGTAAATCAAGCAATTTATGCAATATTACAATATAGAAAGAAACAAGAATTTTTGACACTTATAAGTAGAGAAGCTGAATGGTTAAAAAATCCTGTTATTATTGATAGTCTAAAAATGATTGATAATAAAATTCAAAATTATATAAGAAGAAAATTGGAATTTGCTAAAGAAAAAGGATACATTGATTATAAAGATTTGGATGTTACTACTTTTTTAATATATAAAATGTATATTGCATTAATTATTGAATGGAATGGACAAAATGAGGATTTAGATGAGCAGATGGTTGCTCAAAGTATATCTGAAATTTTAAGAAAAGGTTTAAGAAAGGATGTAGAATAAAATGAAAAAAGAAAAAATTTTTACAATTATTGTTTTTATTGTAGTTTTATTTATCCCATTAATTTATAGCTTTTTTTATTTAAAATCTTATTGGAATCCATATGGAAACTTAAGTGATATGAAAATTGCTGTTGTTAACATGGATAAGGGAAGTGATAACGAAAATCAGGGAGAGGAGTTTGTAAAGAGCTTACAAGATAGTAATACTTTTGATATTAAAGTTGTGACAGAAGATGAAGCAGAAGATGGAATGAAAAAAGGTGATTATTATGCAACAATTAAAATTCCAGAAAACTTTACTGAATGTTTAGAAAGTGCTTCATCAGAAGATAAACAGATTGCTAATATTACATATAGTCCAAACCAAGCAACTAATTATTTGGCAACACAAATTGTAAATAGTGCAGTTAAAACAATTGAATTAAATTTACAATCTAAAGTTGATAAGCAAATTATTGCTCAATTATCTGATAAATTGAATGAGGTACCAGATAGTTTGCAAAATATAAGTGATGGTGCTGATACTATTTTAAATGGAACAGAAAGTTTAGATTCAGGAATTAATCAAATAAGTGATGGAACTAATCAATTAAGTAGTAGTTACAATGAATTTAATACTGGTGTGCAATCAGCATATTCAGGAAGTGAAAATTTACAAAGCGGAATTTCACAAGTGTCTGGAGGAATACCAGAATTACAATCTGGAGTTCAAAAATTAGGTGGAGCAATTGATCAAATAAATGCTGGAATAGATGAGATGTCAGCTAATGGAATGACAGAAGCCTCTAAGCTTATAGATGGAGTAAATACATTAAATACATCAGCTCAGGCTTTAAATTCATTAGCAACAACTGGTTCAAATACTGCAGCAAGTTTATCAAGTGATGCTAGCAAATATTTAACAGATGTTAATTCTTTATGCAGCGATATAGCTATTTTAGCTAATTCTAGTGATCCAGCAGTGGCTAATGCAGCTAGAGAAATCATGAATAAAGATTCTTATAAAAATATAGTTAATTCAAGTACTAAAGTTGCTACAGAGGTAGCTACATTGTCACAAGTTAATTCAGGAATAGCACAATATGCAGCAGGTATTGCAAATGGTACAAGTGAATTATTACAAAAAACAGGTTCTATAACAAAAATGCTTCAAAATGTTCAAGGATTGAAATCAGCATTAGAAGGAGTAAAGGCTGGAACTGATTCATTGAATGATGGTATTACTTTATTGCAAGCAGGAACAAATAAACTTTCAGTAGGTAGCACAAGTTTGACAACTGGTCTTGAAAAATTAAGTACAAGTTCAAATCAAATAAATACTGCTATTGATACACTTAATACAGGTGTTGAATCAGCATCTGATGGTAGTGCTCAATTAGTAAGTGGTGTTCAGACATATAAAACTGCAATTGATGAAGGATTAGAAGATACAAAAGAACAATTAAAATCATTAGATGGAATTGATGAGTTCGGCGAAAAACCAGTAACATTTGAAACAGAAGAATATGGAAAAGTTGATTCATATGGTATAGCATTTACACCATTATTCTTATGTATTGGATTATGGGTTGGTGCTTTAATGTGTTATGTTGTTTTATATTATGATCATGATGAAAGATTTGGAATATTAGGAATGACTAATAAAAATAAATTATTACAAAATATATTATATATTGGATTAGGTGCAGTTGAAGGATTACTTACAGGAATGTTATTAAAGATGAGTTTAGGTTATACAGTTGATAATGCTATGTTATATTATGGAGCTAGTATTTTAATTGGTGTTACATTTATGAGTATTATCCAATTTTTAATAAGAAATTTTGAAGATATTGGAAAATTCTTAGCATTAATAGTATTAGTATTACAATTGGCTGCAGCAGGAGGAACTTTCCCAATTGAGACAATTGATAAAGGCTTCCAAGCAATTTCACCATATTTACCAATGACATATTCAATAAAATTATTAAGAGAAATTTTAGTACCTACAGCAACAGATTACAAGGGTATGTATATAGGAATTTTACTTGCTATCAGTATATGCTTATTTGCTATAACTCAAATAGTTGATATTTGTAAAGAGAAAAAATTAAAAGAAAAAGAAAACTAAAAAATATAAAGACCTGGAATTTAATTTGAAATTCCAGGCTTTTTACGTTTTACCTAGAGAACAGAGGTTTTCTTGACTTTTTTTGTTATTATGTGTAGTATGAATTTGAAAATTTGTGGATTTAAGGGGTTTGTATGAAACACATAGGAAGAAAAAAGATATTATTAGTCGCAGTTATTGTGATTTTTATTATGTTAGGAAGTTTTTTAAATGTTTTCGCTTCAACTACTTCAGAGTTAAGGCAGCAACAACAGCAAAATCAAAAAGAACTAAATGAAGCAAAAGAACAACAAGAAAAAATTAGAAGTCAAATGACAGAGATTCAAAGACAAGTTGATGAATTGGATTCTAAGATTTCGGATTATCAAACAGAAATAAATGATCTAACATCACAAATAGATGATATTTCAAAAAATATAGATTTAACTCAACAAGAACTTACAAGAACAGAAAATGAATTGAAAGAAAAAGAAGAATTGCTGGAAACACGATTAGTAGCTTCATATAAAGCAGGAGATACTACATATTTAGATGTGTTACTAACTTCAGATAGTTTAACATCATTTTTATCTAATTATTATTTAGTAGAACAAATTTCAGAAAATGATACTAAATTAATAAATACAATAAAAGAAACAAAAGAACAAATAGAAGAATCTAAGAAACAATTAGAAGAAAATAAAGCAACTTTAGAAATTGCTAAACAGACACAAGTTGACAAAAAGACAGAATTAGATGCAGCTAAAAAGGAAAAAGAGCAAGCTGTTGCTAAGTTATCAGCAGAAGATCAAGAGGTTCAAAAGAAAATTGATGAAATGAGATCAGAAGATACTCGTATTCAAGCAGCAATAAAAAAAGCTGAAGCTGCAGCAAGTAGACCAAATGTTTCAAATAGAGGTAATACTTCTGGAACAAGTACAAGTTCTGCTTCAAATCCTGGAGGGTTTATTTATCCAGTACCATCAGGATATAGAACTATAACTACAGGAATGTATTATGAGAAGTCAAAGAAATATCATGGTGCGGTTGACTTTGGTAGTGGAGGTATTGCTGGTCAACCAGTATATGCTGCAAAAGAAGGTACAGTTATTTTAACAGAAAACTTAAGGAGTAGTTATGGAACATACGTTATTATAAAACATAATAATGGATTGTATAGTTTATATGCACATGGACAAGCTGGTTCAATATGTGTATCAGAAGGACAATATGTTTCACAGGGGCAACAAATTATGAAAGTTGGCTCTACTGGAAATTCATCAGGTCCACATTTGCATTTTGAAATTAGAGTTAGTCCTGGGGGCTATAATAATAGAGTAAATCCTCAGAATTATTTAAAATAGGAGAATCAAATGAAAAAGAAAATAGTTAAAACATCTATTGTTGAAAAGATTTGTGTACTTACATTAATTTTAGTAATTGCTTTTTTTGCATACCTAGGATATCTTCATTATGAGGAAAGAAAATCTGAACAAGAAGAAAATACTACTAATATGGTAGATGAAGAAAAATAATAAATTAATGAAATACTTTTTTTCTGATAAAAATAATACAGAAAAGAAGTATTTTTTATGTGTATATGAAAACAAAGCTTATAGAAACTTTTGTCGAATATTGACTCCTAGAGTTATTAAGAATATAATTTTGATAGTTTAATTTTTACAAAGAAAAGGAAAAAGAAATGGAAAAAAAAGATACAAATGTTAAAAAATCAAAGAAGGTGAAGCGTGCAAAAAGGAAATGTACATTTGCAAAAATTTTACTTGTTGTATTAATATTGGCATTGATAGGAATTATGTCTTTACTGTTTTTATTATATGGCCCATGGAGTGGATTTAGAGATTGGTTAATAACAACGGCAATGTCTTCAATGAGACACCAATATCTAGCTACATGGTTTTATGATGATAAAACTATTCAAGAGTGTTTAAATAAAAATAAGGTTGTAGAAGTTAGTGGCGTTACTGATGAAAACACAATTGAAATTGTTGATTATGACAAAAAAGAAGAAGTTGTTTATGCCAATGAGTACGAAAGACAAATTTTAGAAAAAGATGAAAATAATAATGATTATAAAATAATAAAAATAGATGGTGGAAATGATTATGAAGGGTATATGGCAGTTATATATGATCCGTCTAGAATTGAAGTTGCTACATCATCTTATATAGGAAGAAACGGAGAATATTTAACAGATATTTCAAAGAAGAATAATGCTTTGGTTGCTATAAATGGTGGAGGTTTTATTGATGAGAACAATAAAGGAAGCGGAGCGACTCCAATAGGAATTACTATGAGCAAAGGAAAATTATTAAGTAATTCTGGTGGTACATTCGGATTGATAGGTTTCAATAATGAAAATAAATTGTTGTTGGGTAAGATTACTTCAACTCAAGCTAAACAAAGGGGAATACGTGATTGTGTTTCTTTTGGACCATATTTAATATTAAATGGTCAAAAATCGCAGATATATGGAAATGGTGGTTGGGGAAAAGCTCCAAGAACTGCTATTGGGCAAAGAGCAGATGGAATAGTTCTATTTTTAGTGCTTGATGGAAATAGAACATTAGGAAAAGGTGCTACGATTAAAGATATGATTGAAATATTTGAAAGATATGGTGCGATAAATGCTTCAAATTTGGATGGAGGAACATCTACATCTATGACTGTAAAAGGAAAGACGGTTAATAATCCAACTAACTTGTCAGGCGGAAGCGGAACAAGACCTATACCATCAGCATTTATATTAAAAGCAGATGATTCTGATGATGGTGATTATAGCGTAGTAAAAAATAAGGTAGATAAATAAAGATATAAAAATAGGTATTTATGATTTTTGTATTGCGTTATTATAAATAGAATAAGTGATTAAAAAATAGCAGATTAATAGTCTGCTATTTTTGTGTGTTACGATAGTTATTTTCCCATTTAACCATTGAATCTAAAATTGGTTGTAAACTCCAACCAGTATCTGTAAGAGAATATTCTACTCTTGGAGGAACTTCTGCAAAAACTTCGCGATGAACTAAACCTGTGAAAGAATATAAAAATAAGGGATACAGATTGATTTTATCAAGTCATTATGTACCAGAGACTTTGAAAGATGTTGATACTAAGATTGATTATCTTGAAAATTTAAAAGAATTGGCAAAGAAAAGTGAAAATGCTGAGGCGTTTGAGAAGAAGGTTAAGGATAGATATTCTGAGTATAGTGGTTTAAATTATTTGGATATGACAGCTGGATTTTTCTTTCCAAATAAATAATATTTAAAAGAACTGATTTTGAGCTAAGTGTAAAAATGAAGCTTGGAATCAGTTTTTTTATAAAGTTGACTTATAAATTTTTTAATGATACAATTTTTCAAAATAAGAGGGGGAGATACAAATGAAAAATAAAAAAGTAATCATTATGATTTGTTTAATTACGGTAGTTTTAATTGCTGCAGTAGTTATTTGGAAAGTAACAGATAATTCAAAGAAAGAAGATAATGGAGATAATGTGATAGCAGAGAATAATAACAAAAATGCAAGTAATAATGTGGCAAATGAACAAAATTCATCAGAAAAAGATAGCTCTGACGAACTAATTGTAGATACAATAGAGATTGATGATGTAACTTATGAAATTGGAAAAATAACTTTAAAAGATTTAGAAAAAAATGATTTCCATATAGATTATGATAATGCTACATTATATTTAGACGAAGAGAAAAATGAAATGTATCAAGGAGTTGATGGACAACATCCAGAGTTATTACTAACAGAAGACAGAAAAGATGCTAAGTATATGATGAAACCAGATGGATATAATAGTTTAAAATATAAAATTGCTAATGATAAGTATAGTGGAATGAAATTTCATGGAGATTTATTTGATTATCAATATTGCCCAATGGTATTAAATATACAAAATTGGAGCAGTGATAAAGAAAAAGATTATAAAGAATGTGATGTCACATCAATAACATTTGGAGTAAATAGTGCAGATGCATTTAAAGATGAAGATGAAACATTGAATAGATTGCAAGATTATCCAAATATAACTATAAATGGAATAGGTTTATTGAGTGATGAGAGTGATGTTTTAAAAACTTTTGGAGAGCCTACAAATATTAATGATTTATCAATGAAAACATTGCAATATTACAATAAGAATCAATCAATTGATATTCAAATTCATGATGGAAAAGTTTATAAGATTGAGGTCTCTTTAATGAAGTCATTTTATAAATAATTTGAGATATATAAAATAGTGAGATTATAAATTTATAATCTCACTATTTTTCTTTATATATGCTAAAAGTTACTTTAAGGTAACTATGGAACAAAAAAGTGCCTACTTTACAATATGTAAGGTAGGTTTTAAAATATATCTTATAGAAAATTAAGAGGTAGTAAATGGATAAATTGGATTATTTAATAAAATATTTGTTAAAATAAAACAAAAATATTGATATTGAAGAGATTCCTAAAGATTCGAAAGAAAAACAAAAGTTATATCGTATAATTAGTTTTTTAAATTTGTATGAAAAAGTAAAAAGAAATGCGCCTGATTTAAGACAGCCAACTAAAGATGAGCAAATTAGAATCGCTAAGGCTTTTTATGAAATAGGAAAACAGAATAATATGGTGATATATAGCTGTTGCGAAAATAGTTATTTGGCCCAATATGGACTTGATTGTGAAGGTTGCAGAAGTCAAAGTTTAGTTGAGAAATCATTTTTCTATTTGGAGTTAAAGTCAAAATGGTGATATGTTTGATAGGTGAAATAAAAGTAGACTAAAAGAGTCTACTTTTATTTTTAGTTATAATTATTCATATAAAATTTCTTTTGTGCTAATTTTTCTTGAACACCATTTAATGCTTCACCAAATCTTTGAAAATGGACTACTTCACGCTCTCTTAAGAAACGTAATGGATCTACGACGTCAGGATCGTCTGCACAAAGATCAATTAGTTTTTCGTATGTTGCTCTAGCTTTTTGTTCGGCAGCAAGGTCTTCAGTTAAGTCGGTTACTGGATCGCTTGTTACTTGAAGTGTGGCAGCACTAAAAGGTGTTCCACTAGCAGCTTGAGGATATGTTCCCCAACCATGATCAGTAAAGTAAGCACCCAGTCCTGCTTTTTCTAATTCTTCGGGACAAACGCCGTCAGTTAATTGGTGAACTATACTACTTACCATTTCTAAGTGAGCTAGTTCTTCGGTGCCAATATCATTTAAAATCGCTTTTGATTTTTCATCTGGCATACTTATTCTTTGAGAAATATATCTAAGAGCTGCGCCAATTTCACCGTCTGGTCCGCCATATTGTGAAATAATAAATTTGGCTAATCGAGGATTAGTGTTTTTTATTCTTACAGGATATTCTAATTTCTTTTGATATAACCACATTAGTAACTACCTCCTTTTTCCCAAGGCCATGGCTGTTCTAGCCAGCGCCATTTATTACAAGGACATTCTATTGATAGAGGTCCATACATTTTTTGATAATTATCTGTTAACATTCTTAACTTGTTGGCATTTTCATTATGAAGACATAAAGCTCTTTTATCATCTGGATTTATGTCTAAATATAGTCCAAGTTCAATAACGGTAAAGTTTACAGCTCGTATTTCGTCTAACATTTCTGATCTTGTTTGTTGGCAATTTCCGTTCATCATGAATTACAGCCACCTCCAATTGTATTTGAATTTTTTAAATAATTTATAGTTTCTAATGATTGGTTTGGACAATATGGACTAACGAGTTCTGGAAAAATTGTGCCCATTTTTAATCCGATTTCTGGAGTGTATATTTGAGTCATTCTTTGGTGAGGAACATAACAATGTCCATACATCCAATTTTGAGGGAATGCTGATGTGTTTGTAAAACCACATGAACATGTTGTGTCATTTTCCATATTTCCATAATTATAATTTTGAATCATGTTACAAGATTCTTCGTACATATTACTTGACGTGGAACTATTGGTATCTGTATTGTTTGAAAGATTGTTATATGAACAATTACAATTTCTAAACATTAAAATTCCTCCTTTTATAATAATAAAATATGATTTTTTTTACAAAATGTGCTAAAAACATTTGCGATTATAAGAGTATGTGTTATAATTTGTTTGACAGAAATTACTATTTATTTACAAAACAGTATAAGAAGAGTTGAAAATGATTGAAGTTAAATAAGTGGTAATATCGTATTAAAAAATTATAAAACCTAGGAGGATAAGGAAGAAAATATGAATAATAAAATGGTAATTACAGATGAAGAAAATGTTACTGGAGAATATTTGGTATTTTGTACTTTTGATTCAGGGTTAACAGGAAAAAGCTATGTAGTGTATACAAATGAGCTAAAGGATAAAGACAATATGATGCTTTTGTTAAGTGGATCATACAAGAAGGTTGCAAGAAATCATTTAAGAGTTGATAAAAGATTAACTCATGAAGAGAAAGTAATGTTGGAAAAAATGGTGCAAATTATAATAGATCAAGCCAAAGCTAAAGAAATGGATGATGAAGATTCAATAGATTAAGTTACTTGATTTTGTAAGTAATGAATATATCTAAAAGTATGTATTTTTATAGGGCATTAAGAAAAATATTATAAGCTCATTTTAGGTGATTTTTCTTGGGTATCTAGAAAGTAAAAAACTCAGTAAATTAATTTACTGAGTTTTTTTAAAACTATTTAAAAAAATAACAAAATAAGGTATAATAATGTGGAAATGTTTATTTTAGGAGAGAAAGATGCGAAAAAAATGGGAATATAGAGAATTAGATGTAGAAAAAATAAAAGAAATTGCAGAGAAATTTAATGTATCAGAATTATTAGCAACGGTATTAGTAAATAGAGGAATAGTTGATGATGAAGAAATAAGAGTTTTCCTAGAACCAACGAGAAATGATTTTCATGATCCTTATTTAATGCCAGATATGGATATTGCAATAGAGAGAATTATTAAAGCAATCAAGAACCAAGAAAAGGTCATTATATATGGAGATTATGATGTTGACGGAATTACAAGTATTACAGTTTTGAAAAAGTTTTTGAAAACATGTGGACTTGAGGTTGATTATTACATACCTAATCGTTTAAATGAAGGTTATGGTTTAAATAAGAATGCTATTGATAAAATTAGAGAAAAAGGATATACTTTAATAATTACTGTAGACTGTGGTATTTCTGGAATAGAGGAAATTGAGTATGCAAATAGTTTTGGAATAGAAACTATAGTTACAGATCATCATGAGCCTATGGATGCATTGCCACCTGCTGTTGCGGTAGTTGATTTAAAGAGAAAAGATAGTAATACATATCCATTTAAGAGTTTAGCTGGGTGTGGTGTAGTATTTAAACTAACACAAGCACTTGGTATGAAATTAGGAATGGATGAAAAGGAATATTTGAAATATTTAGATATTGTGTGTGTTGGAACTATTTCAGATATAGTACCTTTAGTAGATGAAAATAGAGTTATTGCTAAACTTGGCTTGAAATTAGTTGAGGTTACACGTAATCCAGGACTTAAAGCTCTTTTAAATGCTTCTGGATATAAGCAAGTCAATTCTAATACTATTTCTTTTGGAATAGCTCCTAGAATTAATGCTTGTGGTAGAATGGGCTATGAAGAAGAAGCTTTGAAGTTATTTTTAACTGAAAATCTTGTTGAAGCTTCTAGCATAACGGAAAAGTTGAATAAATATAATAGAGAAAGACAAGAAATAGAAAAAAATATTTATGATGAAGCGATTGCAATGATTCAAGGAGAAAGTCAAGATGTTAATTCTATTGTACTTGGAGGGGATGATTGGCATCATGGTGTTATTGGAATTGTTTCTTCAAAAATTACAGAAATGTATTTTAAGCCATCAATTTTGATATGTTTTGAAGGTGAAGAAGGCAAAGGTTCTGGAAGAAGTATACCTGGTTTTGATCTTCATGAAGCATTAGTTAAATTGTCTAAGTATTTAGATAAATATGGTGGACATGAGATGGCTGTTGGATTAAGTTTGAAGAGAAAAAACTTTGAAGCATTTAAAAAAGCTTTCCAAGAATATGTTGCTGAAAAAGATATAAGTGATATTGTTCCAATAATTGAAATCGATAAGCAAATTGATTTGAAAGATGTTGATTATAATGTTGTTAAACAACTTGATTTATTGGAACCTTTTGGAGAAGCAAATAGAAGACCGGTATTTGTTTATAGAAATTTAAAAATAGATTCTATAAGAGCATTATCAGATGGAAAGCATTTGAAATTAACATTAAAAGATGGAAATTCTGTTGTTAATGCTATTGGATTTAATATGGGAGCTCTTTCTAAAGAATATATGATTGGAGATAAAATTGACGTTGCAGGAACTCTGGAATTAAATTCATTTAATGGAAAAGAAATGGTACAAATAAATATTAAAGACATTATGAAATCTTTATAGTTAGTAAGTTTTCTTAAATGTATTTGTGTAAGGAAGGGAATGAAAAATATGAAAGATGATACGATTGAAAGAACAATAGATGATGTAATAAAAATGGCTAAAGAAAAAAATAGAAAAGTAGATACCAAAAAGATTACACGTGCTTATAATTATGCCAAAGCAAAGCATCGGAGATCAGAAGAGAAAATCAGGTGAACCGTATATTATTCATCCAGTTCAAGTTGCTTATACATTGGCTGGTTTGGAATTAGATACTGATACTATTTGTGCTGCCCTTTTACATGATGTAGTTGAAGATACTGATACAACTAATGAAGATTTGGTTAAAGAATTTGGAGCTCCTGTTGCTGAAATGGTTGATGGTGTTACTAAATTAGGTAAATTACAATATACAACCAAAGAAGAACAACAAGTTGAAGACTATAGAAAAATGTTCTTAGCAATGGGAAAAGATATCAGAGTTATTTTAATAAAATTAGCTGATAGACTTCATAATATGAGAACATTAAAATATTTAAGTAGAGAAAGACAAATAGCAAATGCAAGAGAAACAATGGATTTATATGCTCCATTGGCTAACCGTTTAGGTATTTATTCTTTAAAGTGGGAACTTGAGGATTTATCTTTTAAATATTTATATCCAGATGAATATCATGAAATCGTTAAAGGACTTGATAAGAAAAGAGATGAAAGACTTGCGTTCATAGAAAAAATAATGGATGAAATTAGAGTTGAGTTGAAAAATGCAAAAATACAAGCAGAAGTTACGGGTAGAGCAAAACATATTTATAGTATTTATAGAAAAATGCAAAGAGATAATTCAACTTTAGATCAGGTCTATGATTTATTTGCTCTTAGAATCTTAGTTAATTCTGTAAGAGATTGTTATGCGGCACTTGGTATAGTGCATGATTTATATAATCCGATGCCTGGTAGATTTAAAGATTATATTTCAGTTCCAAAAAAGAATATGTATCAATCAATACATACAACTTTAATTGGACCAAAAGGAACACCTTTTGAGGTTCAAATTAGGACTTGGGATATGCACAGAGTAGCTGAATTTGGTATTGCTGCTCACTGGGCTTATAAAGAACAAAGTTATAAAGGCAAAAAGAAAGCTGTTGTTGTTAAAGATGATAAATTAGCATGGCTTCGTGAAACTTTAGAGTGGCAAAGAAATACTGAAAATCCAGATGAATTTTTAAACACATTGAAAAAAGAATTATTTGAGGATGAGGTTCACGTATTTACTCCAAAAGGTGATATTAAAGTTTTACCTCGTGGAAGTACTCCTATTGATTTGGCTTATGCAATTCACGAACAAGTTGGGCATAGAATGATTGGTGCTAAAATAAATAGCAAAATGATGCCAATTATTACAAAATTGGAAAATGGTGATATTGTTGAAATTATCACATCAGATTCTGCTAAGGGACCAAGTAGAGATTGGCTTAAGTTTGTAAAGAGTAGTGGTGCTAAAACAAGAATTCAGCAGTGGTTTAAAAAAGCACAAAGGGACGAGAACATTGAAAAAGGTAAAGATATTTTAGAAAAAGATATCAAAAAATTAGGAATGAAACATAGTGATTTGTTCAAACCTGAATGGGTTCAAATTGCTTTGGATAGATATAAATATAATTCAATTGATGATATGTATGCAAGTATTGGTTTTGGTGCTATTTCAGCTACTAAAATTATTGCTAGATTATTAGAGGAATATAGAAAAGAACATAAAGAAGAGGATTTGGAAAAAACAATTACTGAACTTGCTAATAAGAAAACTTTAACAAAACCATCAAGAACGGGTGTTATTGTTGAAGGCATTGATAATTGTTTAGTAAAACTTTCTAAATGTTGTAATCCTCTTCCTGGAGATCAAATTGTTGGTTATATAACTAAAGGTAGAGGTGTTTCTGTACATAGAGCTGATTGTGTTAATGTTAAGGATTTACTTTCAGATGAAGGTAGAATGATTGATGTTTATTGGGCTGAAGAAGCTAAAACTCATTATAGTGTTGAAATTGCTGTTTATGCTAATGATAGACAAGGTTTGCTTGCTGATGTTATTAAGGAAGTTACTGGTGCAAAATTTAATATTCTTGGTGTTAATACAAAGACTACTAAGGAGAGAATTGCTATTATTGATTTAACTATCGAACTTGAGAATTTGGAAGAATTGAAGAAAGTTATTAGAACGCTTAAGAGGGTGGATAGTGTCTATGACGTTAAGCGTAATAAGTAATGGTTCGAAAGATAATCATTGTTTGCGTTGATACATTTCAGGTTTAATTCTTGCAATGTATCAGCGTACGACTTGAAATATAATACTTCACGTACCTGGCAAAATAATAATTCTATTTCGAACGGAATAGTTTGAGAGTGATATAAAATTTACGAATGAGGAAGTGTAAAAATGATTTTAAAAACTTTAAAGTTACATATTGGTCATATGAACCTTGTGACTAATTGTTATATAATAGTTGATGAAGAAACTAAAGAAACTATGGTTATAGATCCTGGTGCTGAGCCAGAAAAAATTATAGAGATGCTAGATATTTTAGATGCAAAATTAAAATATATATTTTTAACACATTGTCATGCTGATCATATTGGAGCTGTTGATGCACTTAGAGATGCTAAAGGTGGAAAAATTTTAATAAGTAGAGATGATAGTACAGGTTTATATGATTCTTCTATCAGTTTAACTTATTATACAGAGACTCACAATCCAGAACTTGAGCCTGATTCAAGGGTAGACGATGGGGATTTGATTCATGTTGGAAATATAGAATTTAAAGTAATTGCAACACCAGGACATACTAAAGGAGGACTTTCTTTATATTGTCCTTCTGAGGAAATGATTTTTACGGGTGATACTATTTTCTCAGGATGTTGGGGAAGAACGGATTTACCTACTGGAAGCATGGAAGATATTATGGATTCAATTACTAGAAAAATTTTAGTTTTGCCGGATAATACAATTATTTATCCTGGACATGGAAAATCTACAATGATAAAAGAAGAAAAACCTATATATTTAGAACTTAGAAAAAAAGATTATTAAGGAGTGAATAAAAATGATACAAAAACCAAAAGGAACTAAAGATATATTGCCAGATGAAGTTTTTAAGTGGCAATATATTGAAGAAAAGGTAAAGAAAATATTTGAAAATACTGGTATGAAAGAAATAAGAGTTCCTGTTTTTGAACATACAGAATTGTTTTCAAGAGGTGTTGGAGAAACTACTGATGTTGTTCAAAAGGAAATGTATACTTTTGAAGATAAGGGCGGTAGAAGTATTACTTTGAGACCAGAAGGAACTGCTGGTGTTGTAAGAAGTTATATAGAAAATGGTATGGCAAGTATGCCAACGCCTATTAAATTATGGTATGAGATGGCTATGTACCGTTATGAGAATGTTCAAAAAGGTCGTTTAAGAGAGTTTAGACAAATTGGTACAGAAATACTTGGAACATCAAGTTATTTAGCTGATGTTGAAGCTATTATGTTGGGCGTTAGAATATTCGAAGAATTAAATATTCCAAATGTTAAATTGAATTTGAATAGTATTGGTTGTCCTGAATGTAGAAAAAAATATCAGGATGCTTTGAGAGAATTTATAAGACCTAATTTAGATAAATATTGTGATACATGTAAAACAAGATATGAGAAAAATCCTATGAGAATCTTGGATTGTAAGGAAAAAAGATGTAAAGAAATGAATCAAGGTGCTCCTATAATATTAGATTATTTATGTGATGACTGCAGAGAACATTTTGAGAATGTAAAAACAATGCTTACAAAACTAGGTGTTGATTATGAAATTGATGCTGGAATTGTAAGAGGATTAGATTATTATACTAGAACTGTTTTTGAATTTGTTTCAGAAGATGATGGTTTAACAGTTCTTGGCGGTGGAAGATATGATGGGCTAGTGAAAGAAGTAGGTGGACAAGATACTCCAGCTGTTGGGTTTGCAATGGGTGTAGAAAGATTACTTGAAGTTTTTGATAGATATAATAAAGATCTTGTTAAAGAGAAAAGTATGGATTTATATATTGCAAATATTGGCGAAAAAGCAAATGATTTTGCTACTAAACTTGTTTTAGAATTGAGAAATGCTGGAGTGTTTGTTGAGAAAGATATTTGTGAGAGAAGCTTAAAAGCTCAATTCAAATATGCAGATAAGAATAATGCTAAATTTGTCTTAACTTTAGGTGATGATGAGGTTGAAGCTAAAAAGGCTAGAATTAAAAACATGCAAACTGGTGAAGAAGTTGAAATTGAATTAGATGCAGAAAATATAATTAAAGTTCTATTTTAAAATTTTACTCATATATTATATAAAGTAGATATATGAGGTTAAAATGGTTAATTTTAGAGTTATTAGAATAGGTGATATAGTAAAAAACCTAGTAAAAGTAGGAATACTAATTTTGTGTTTTATACTTTTTACTAGATTTTTTACTGCTGTAAAACGAATCAATTTACAAGAATTTATTGAAAACAGAAAAAAAGAGTTTGAGGGAAAAACTTTTATTGAGTGTTTAGATGAAAATTTAAATGATGGAGTAGTTAAAGAAACTGTTGATGAACAAAATTTGATTTCTAGAGAATTAGATTTTATTCCTGATAGGTCTGTAAATGTTTTCAATGAAGATGAAGTATTAGATACTCAAGGTGAAATTCAAACTGTTGGAAAGGTTGATAATGAAGTTCCAACTTCTGCTACAACACAAGTGGTTTCGGAACATAATAAAAAAGATATTTATAATGTTACATATTCTACAGTTCAAATTAGAAATCAGACTTCTTTTGAGTTAACACCAGAGATGCTAACACCAGATATTACCTTTGATAAGAGTAATATTGTTATTTTTCATACGCATACTAGTGAAAGTTATACTCCGTCAGAGGCGTATCCATATGTTGCCAGTGGGAATTTTAGGACACTTGATACGAATGCTAATGTTGTTGGTGTTGGAAATGAACTTACAAGTAGACTTAACAAGAAAAATATAAATGTTGTGCATGATACAACATTTCATGATTATCCTGAGTATAATGGTGCATATACAAGATCTTTGCAGACTGTTCGAAACATATTAGCATCGACATCTGCGGATCTTGTTATTGATTTGCATAGAGATGCTATTGCTGATAGCAGTTATGGGCCAAGTGTTATGATTGGCGAAGAAAAAGCTGCACAACTTATGTTTGTTATGGGAAGTAGTGAAGGAGGATTGAGTCATCCAAATTGGATTAATAATCTGAAAATTGCAGTGAAAATTCAAGAGAAGGCAAATGAAATGTATCCTGGATTATTTAAGCCTATTTTGCTTAGTAAATATAGATATAATGAACATCTGGCGAAGGGATCTTGTATTATAGAAGTTGGGGCCACGGGGAATACTATGGAGGAATGTTTGACTAGTATGAAATATTTAGCTGAAGTAATTAATGCTATTGAATAAATAATTTATACTAAGTTACAAAATGCCTTGATTAATAATATTTTTATAATTATAATAAAAGCAGTTAAAGGAGGAGATACAATGGTAAAATTTGATTTTAAAAATTCAAGTATTAATGAAAGAATGATATATGAGATGGAAGAGACGGTTCTTAAAAATCATGAGATATTGCACGCAAATCCTGATGATGAGACACAATTTTTAGGATGGGTTAACTTGCCAGAAAATTATGATAAAAAAGAATTTGAAAGAATAAAGAAAGCAGCAAATAAAATTCAATCTGATTCAGATGTATTAATAGTTATAGGAATTGGTGGTTCTTATCTTGGAGCTAGAGCTGTTATAGAAGCTATTACAAATTGTTTTTACAATATGCTTCCTGCTAAAAAGAGAAAAACACCAATGATAGTATATGCAGGAAATAATTTAAGTCCAAATTATTTAAATGATTTATTAAATTTAATTGGTGAAAGAGATATTTCAATTAATGTTATTTCAAAATCTGGAACAACAACTGAACCTGCTATTGCTTTTAGAGTTTTAAGAGAGGCAATAGAAACTAAGTATGGAGTTGAAGAGGCTAAAAAGAGAATTTATGTAACAACAGATAAGAAAAAAGGTGCTCTTAAAGGATTAGCTGATGAAGAAAATTATGAAACATTTGTAATTCCTGATAATGTTGGTGGAAGATTTTCTGTTTTAACAGCTGTTGGATTATTACCTATTGCAACTGCTGGTGTTGACATTGATAAATTGATGCAAGGTGCTAAAGATGCAAGAGAAAAATATATGGATCCAAGTATTAAGTTTAATGATTGTTACAAATATGCGGTTGTTAGAAATCTTCTTTATAATTCTGGAAAGAAGATTGAAGTCCTTGCAAATTATGAACCACAATTACATTACTTCACTGAATGGTGGAAACAATTATATGGTGAAAGTGAAGGTAAAGATGGTAAAGGAATTTTCCCAGCTGGTGTTGATCTAACAACTGATTTACATTCAATGGGCCAATACATTCAAGATGGTGAAAGACATTTATTTGAAACTGTTCTTGCTGTTGAAGAGTCAAAATCTGATATTGTTGTAAAAGAGGATTCAGAAAATGTTGATGGTTTAAATTATTTAGCTGGTAAAGGATTAGATTATATAAATAAGAAAGCTATGGAAGGTACTATTGAAGCTCATGTTAGTGGAAATGTTCCTAATTTAAAAGTTACTATTGATAAGTTAGATGAAGAAAATTTAGGTCATTTAATTTATTTCTATGAAAAAGCATGTGCTATGTCTGGATTGATTTTAGGAGTTAATCCATTTAATCAACCTGGTGTTGAAGAATATAAAAGAAATATGTTTAGATTACTTGAAAAACCTGGATATTAATAGTTATGTGAGATAGTATATAAGGCGGTTACAAATGTTTTTGTAACCGTTTTTTACTTTAATGATAAACCCTCAGTTATACTGGGGATAGTTATATGTGGTAAGAAAATTTTCTGCATGAACAAAGATAAAGATGTTACAATAAGTGCAAATGTTATTAATGTTTACTTTTGTATGTTATTATAAATGTTTTGAAATGTGTGTTGAAGAGAAGGTACTTATGCAGATTTGACGTGTATGCTATAATAGAAATATATCACATAGATTGGAGGTTTCTATTATGCGGAAATCTAAAAGGAAAATTAGAATTCTCATTATAATATTTTGTCTCATTTTTCTTTTTATCTTTAGGTATGTTTCATTCTTTAACGAAGCTACAGTCAAAGCATATGAACATTTAGATTCAAATCTTGAAATTCATGTAATTGATGTTGGACAAGCGGAGTCTATTTTACTTGTTCAAGGCGAACATGCAATGTTGATTGATACTGGAAATATGTTTGATGGAAAAACAGTTACTAAGTATCTTAAAAGTAATGGCATCAGTCGGTTAGATATGTTGATTTTTACGCATTATCATGTTGATCATATGGGAGGAGCACATAAAGTTATTAGTTCTATAAATGTAGAAAAAATAATGTGCATGGATTGGAAGTATATTTCTACCTTTCAGGAAGCTTTTTGGTATACTGATATGCAAATTTCTAGGGTTACTAATAGCGTACTTCATGCAAAAAAAATTCCTATAGAATCTCCATATGAAAAAAATGGTGTTCTTAAATTTTTTAAATTTGGAGATGCTAATGTTGAAATTTTATCTCAAGAAACTCATGCAAATATTGTTAATAACAAATCTTTGGTTATGAAAGTAACTTATGGTGATGTTTCTGCATTATTTACTGGTGATAGCCAGAATGAAGTGGAAAATTATTTGCTTGAAGCAGAGATGGATATTTCGGCTGATATTTTAAATGTTGGCCATCATGGAAGTAAAACATCTACAAGTATGGATTTTTTAGAGGCTGTTAATCCAAGGTATGCATTAATTAGTTGTGGCGAAGATAATGCTTATGCTCATCCTAATTCTTTTGTAATTAAGAAATTAGAGAAGAAAAATGTTTCTATTTACAGAACGGATACGGATGGTTCAATTGTTGTGGTTACTGATGGAACAAAAGAGGGGATCAAAGTTAAAAAAATGGGAAAATAATGAGAATTCGAGCTTAAGGCTGTGTGTGAAATGTTGCACACAGCTTTTTTCTATGTTAGTATTATATGAGTAAATTAAAATTAGATAGAGGAAAAAATGAATTATACAATTATAAATGGTGCTGTTGAATTCGGTGCTGAAACAATTTTAGAAGAAGTGAATTTTGAAATAAAAGGTAAAGACAAGATTGCAATTGTTGGTAGAAATGGTGCAGGTAAGTCTACTCTTTTAAAAGCTATTATTAATAATGATATGTTTTCTGAAGGAATTGGTGATGAGAAGTTTAGTATTTATAAGGAAGGTACACCTGTAATTGGCTATTTAAAGCAGATTGAGTTTGAAGACGATTCTATTACAATGCTTGATGAGATTTTGAAGGTGTATAAGCCAATAATTGATTTGGAAAACAAGATTCAGAAATTAGTTGAAAAAATGCAAACAGATAAGTCTGAGGAGATTGCTACTGAGTATTCTAAAGCTATGGATAGGTATGAATTTTTAGATGGTTATACATACAAAAAAGAGTATGAGACAGTTATTAATAAATTTGGATTTTCTGCTGATGATAAACTAAAAAAGATTTCTGAGTTTTCTGGTGGTCAGAGAACTAAGATTGCGTTTATGAAGTTGCTTTTAAGTAAGCCTGATATTTTACTTTTGGACGAGCCTACAAATCATTTAGATGTTTCTACAATTGAGTGGTTAGAAGGGTATTTGAGAACTTATCCGAGAGCTGTTGTGATAGTTTCACATGATAGAATGTTTTTAGATAAGATTGTTAATAAGGTTTATGAGATTGAATATGGAGCAATTACGAAGTATACTGGAAATTATGCTGATTTTGAAAGACAGAAAAAAGTCAATTATGAGAAACAATTGAAGGATTATGAGTATCAACAAGCTGAGATAAAGAGGTTGATGAGAGTTGTTGAGAGATTTAGATATAAAGCTTCTAAGGCTAAAATGGCTCAGGCTAAGTTGAAACAGATTGAGCATATGGTTAAAGTAAAAGAACCTAGTAAGTATGATTTGACTACGTTTAAAACAAATTTTGCGTTAGAAAAAGAAAGCGGAAGAGATGTTTTGCATGTTAAAGATTTAGAGATTGGATATGATAGCCCTATTCAGAAGATTTCATTTGATTTATATAGAGGTCAAAAACTTGGAATTATTGGTGAGAATGGAATTGGTAAGTCAACATTACTTAAAACTATTGTTGGAACGATTGAAAAGCTTGGTGGTGAGTTTGAGTTTGGACATAATGTTCAAGTTGGTTATTTTGATCAGCAGATGGCTTTACTTGATTCTGAGAAGACTGTTTTTGATGATTTTGCTACTGAGTTCCCAAGCTTGACTACAACAGAGATTAGAAATTCTTTGGCAGCATTTATGTTTTATGGTGAAGATGTTTTTAAGAAGATTAGTATGCTTTCTGGTGGCGAAAAAGTTCGACTAGAACTTGCGAAGATTTTGAAGAAGGGACCTAATTTACTTATATTGGATGAGCCTACAAACCATATGGATATTGTTGGTAAAGAGAGTTTGGAGAGGTTACTTGAGGAATATAAGGGAACAATTTTGGTTGTTTCACATGATAGATTTTTTATAAATAAAGTTACTGATTCTTTGCTTGTGTTTTCTAAACAGGGTGTCAAATTTTTTGATGGCTCTTATGAGAAATATGAGGAGGAAAGAATTGAGGAGCAGACGGAAAAGGTTCAGGCTATTAAGAAGGAGAAGAGTTCTAATAATTTGTATTTGCAGCAGAAGGAACAGGCAAGGAAGGATGCTAGAATTAAGAAGATTGAGAAAGAGATTGATGCGAATGATAAGCAGATTACAGATTTGAAGTTGGAGCTTCAGAAGGAAGAGGTTTATACAAATTACGAGAAATTGACTGAGGTTCAGGGACAGATTGAGTTACTTGAGGAGAAGAATAATGGTTTGATGGAAGAGTGGGAGTCACTTGAGAGGTGATTGTGAAAAAAGGTCTTTTTAATGAGACCTTTTTTTAGTGTGTGGTATCTAATTAATGTATCTAGTATGCATAGTTAGATTTATAATGGAGGAGTTTTATGGACGAATTGGTAATGAGAGCCAAGCAAGGTGATGAACAGGCTTTTATTGAGATTATTATTTCGATGGAAAATGATTTATATAAGATTGCTAGAATGAGATTGAGAAATGATGAGGACATAGAAGAAGCTGTGCAAGAGACTTGTATTGAAGTTTTTAGAAATATTAAGAAATTGCGTGAAGTTGCGTATTTTAAGACATGGCTTATAAAGATTTTAATTAATAAATGTAATTATATTTATAAGAAGAATAAGAAGAATTGTGTATCATTTGAGGAGAAGAGTGTAGATAACTTTTATATTTCTCAAAGTATGGATATTATTGAGAATAGAAGAGATTTTGAACTTTTGATAGAGCAATTAAATTATAAGGATAGAGTGGTTATCACGTTATTTTATCTGGAGGGTTTTAGCAATAAAGATATTAGTAAGATTTTGAGGATTCCTGTTAGTACGGTGAAGAATAGGATTGCTAGGGCTAGGCATAAATTGAAGGATATATTGGAAAGTGAGGAGAATGTATGAATGATATTGATATGAAGATAAAAGATATTTTAAGTGCTGATATTGGTATTCCGAATAGTTATAAAAATATGATAAGAAAATCATTACTAAAAAAGAAGAGTGGCGGAAGGAGAAGGTTCGCGACGGTTAAGAAAGTTGCTGTTGTTTTATGTGCTGTGCTTGCGTTTACGGTTGGAGGTTCGTTTGGAAGTAAGTATGTGGTTGAGCATTTTTTCAATTTTAATAAAGGAATAGATAAGGCTATTGAACAGGGCTATTTATATGAAGTTAAGGGAGATTATACGTATTGTAATGATGTTGGTATTCGCGTGGATAATATTTTTATGAATGAGTATAATTTGAATATTACATTTTCTTTGAAAATGGAGGATACTTCGAAATTTGATAATTTGAAATTACAGAATCTTTTGATTTATGATGAGGAGAATCGTGTGTTGTTTTGCCATGAAAAGGATGTGTTTGAGAAGTTTTGCAGGGAAAATAATTTAGAGTATGAATGGACTGAGTTCGGAGAGAATTATGCGAATGCTGGTTTGAATAGTTATATAAAGGAAAAAAAGGATGATGAAATTGTATTGATATACAATATGTATAGTGATGTTTTTCCAAATAGTAAGGTGATAAATATTGAGATTGGTGGAATTGGAACTAAGGATGATGAGCAGATAATTAGTGGTGATTGGAGTATGATGGTTGATTTGCCGGAGAAAATGTATAATAGTGCTGCTAATGAGTATGTGGTTGAGAGTTGTTCGAATAAGAATTTTGAGGTTGAGTCTGTTGTGGTTACTAATACTCAAACGAAGTTATACTTTGTTGTTAATGAAAAAGCTGATATGCCTTATGATTGGGATGATAGTGAGGAGGTCAAGGAGAAGAAGATTGCGGAGTGGCAGAAGCAAGTCGAAAATATGACGGTAGAGGATTACTGGTGTAATAGAAAGTTTAAGAATGCGTATGTTGAGAATGAGAAGGGTGAGAGGTTTTATCCTACTTATAGTACGGATGACGATACTGGTTATGCGTATTTTGATATGGAGCATTTGAGGTATTGGCAAACTTTTGATATGACTGATTCAGAATCTACAAATAAATTTAAGTTTTGTGTTAATTATAATGGAGAAGATGTTGAAATTGTGTTGGTAAGAAAATAATTTTTAACTTTTTTAACTTTTTATCATTTTTTAGAAAAAGATGAGATAATAAGTAAAATAATTATTATATTGAATCTTATTATTTTAACAATAAGATACAAACAAGGATCATTATACATTTAAGGAGGAATGACAGGATGAGAAAAAAGATTAAAATTATTGTTTCTTTATTGCTAATTATATGTGGGTTATTTTCTATGAATGGTATGGCATATGCTGCTACGCTTGAAGATTATAATGAAATCAATTTGCGTAGTAGTCAACCAGTTCATTCTTTTGGACCAGGAATGAATCAAACAGTAGGTTCTTTTACATTTGAAAATAATAATTGGACACCTACGAAAACAATTTGTGGAACAACAACAATAAGAAGATATAGATTTAATGGATATTTTCGGAAAGCAGATACATATAATGGATTAGTTCAATTGAATTTGAAAGTAAAACAAATAAGTAGTGGAAAAATTATTTTTTCAAAATCTTTTTATCCCAATAATAATGGTGAGGGACTTTTTACGACAGATGTGTTTTGGACAAATTCAAATGGATTTGATCAGGTTCAATTGTATTTTGATGCGAGTACTTATAATACTACTCCACCAGGTCCATATAGAAAGCTGTTTATTTCATATGATTGTTCAGTATATTAAATTGTAATTATTTTATGATAAATGATTCTTGTTTGGGGCATCGTGTAATGGCACGATGCCTTTTTTTATATAACAGGAAAGTTATGCAACTTTCCTATTATATAAAATTACGTTGCGTAGAAAATTTATTGCATAAATTTTCACACACAAACAAATTTACTGAAAATATCTGATTATGATAAAAAGTAAAATTATGGCTGAAAATTGAAAATTTCTAGATTTGCTCTATGCAAATTAGTATAACTTGAAAATGATTGTGAAATTAGAATAGAAGTTTATCTAATACTGATATGATTATATCTTTTACATGTGGTTTAATATTTAGATATTTGTGCTTTTCTTGTACAGAAAGCGAATTATACATTGAAGATGTTGCTTGACTTATATTGCATTTTATATTATTTATACTTTTATTATATTTTTGAGCTATAAGTGGATATATATTTTTATTGAGATTTATATTGTAAATGTTATTGTTTTGATAACATAATGTTATTGCTTCTAGTAGATATTTAAAGCCTATATGATTTGGATTATATTTAATTTTATATAATTCTTTTTTTATTTTATTTTCCAAAATTGCAGAAGTAGTTGATAGTTCTTTAGCAATAATTAGATAGGGTAATTGAGAAAAATTATTTTTAGTGTTAAAAATATATATAGGGGGAATTTTAAATTTTTTATTGTCACCAATTAAATAGATTGACTTGTAGTAGAATTTTGAATATGTGGATAAATATTGCATGAGCAGATTAATTGATTGAAATTTTATGTTTGAATTGATGATTAATAAATCAGTTTTGTGATTCTTTAAAATTCTAATGCTTTCATCTATAGAATTAGTTATTCCTATGATTTTTGTACTTGGAAAATTGGCAATAATTGTATTTGTAACTTTTTTGATATTATTTAAATTATTTTCTATTATTAAAATATTTAACATAAAATCCCCTAATACATTAGAGAACAAACATGTAGAAAAAGTCTCATATGTTTTTATTAAAGTAAAAATGATATTAAACAAAAAGAATATTATTTTAAGGATAAAGAGAAGAGTTCTAATAATTTGTATTTGCAGCAGAAGGAACAGGCTAGAAAGGATGCTAGGATAAAGAAGATTGAGAAAGAGATTGATGCGAATGATAAGCAGATTACAGATTTGAAGTTGGAGCTTCAGAAGGAAGAGGTTTATACAAATTACGAGAAATTGACTGAGGTTCAGGGACAGATTGAGGTGCTTGAGGAGAAGAATAATGGTTTGATGAAAGAGTGGGAATTGCTAGAGAAATAATGGTTAAAGAGCTTGAAATTAATGAAGTTTCTGAAATGCTAGAAAAAAGCGAAGAACAATATAAAAATGGAAAGACATATAAAGCAAGAACTGTATTTGAAGAACTAAGAAAAAAATATGGATATTAAAAAATTATATTGTGTTATATAAGGTAAATATAAAATGTGAAGAAGTAATAATTTATAAGGTTTTATATGAGGAAATGGATTATTTAAAATAGGCATATCGAAAGATATGTCTATTTTTTGCTTATTTTTCAACTTTTTCTTGCAATTCCTACCAAAATGGTAGTATAATAGATAATGTTGGAGGAAATAATATGAAAGTATCAAGTAAAGGAAGATATGCTCTTCGTATAATGATAGATTTAGCGATGAATGATAATGGAAATTTTATTTCTCTTAAGGAGATTGCTGAGAGAAATGGAATGTCTATGAAGTATTCTGAACAAATTGTGTCTATGCTTAATAAGGCAGGTTATTTACAGACTGCTAGGGGAAATAATGGCGGTTATAAATTGAATAGGAAACCTGAAGAGTATAAGGTCGGTGATATTCTTAGAGCGTCAGAGGGGGATTTAGCACCTATTGTTTGTTTAGAGGAAGATGGTGCTTGCGATAGAAAGGATAAGTGTATTACTTTTTCTTTTTGGGAAGGTCTTGATAAGGCTATTAATGATTATGTTGATAGTAAGACTTTGGCGGATTTGATAAGAAAATAGTATTCCTATTGACTCGGTAGGAAATAGATGATATAATTCCTACTGCGTTAGTATGAAAATGAGAAAATTTATAGATTAATTAAAGGAGTTATTTTAATGAAGACATTATTAGACATTAAAGATTTGTATGTAAATGCAGGAGAAAAACAAATTTTAAAGGGACTTGATTTACAGGTTAATAAGGGCGAAATTCATGTTATTATGGGACCTAATGGTGCTGGAAAATCTACTCTTGCTAATGTTATTTTAAATAATCCAGAGTATACAAAAATATCAGGTGTGGTTGAATTTGAAGGTGAAAATATTAATGATTTGACTACTGATAAGATTGCTAAAAAGGGTGTGTTTATGTCTTTCCAATCTCCTGAGGAGATTCCAGGGATTTCTAATATGAACTTTTTAAAATATGCTAAGGGAAAAATTACAGAGAAACCTGTTAGAATTTTTGAATTTAAGAAACAGGTTATGCAATATGCTGAAGAATTGAATATGAATTCTAAATTGGTTGAGAGAAATTTGAATGTTGGTTTTTCTGGCGGAGAAAAGAAGAAAAATGAGATTCTTCAAATGCTTGTATTAGAGCCAAAACTTGCTATTCTTGATGAAACTGATTCTGGTCTTGATGTTGATGCGATTAGAACTGTTTCAAAGGGAATTGAAATGTATAAATCTGATGAGAATGCGGTTGTTATAATCACTCATAATACTCGTATTTTACAATACTTAGACGTTGATTTTGTTCATGTTTTAGTTGATGGTAAGATTGTTAAGACTGGAAATGCTGATTTGGCTAAGACTATTGAAGAGAATGGATATGAAGAATATAAGAGAAAAGAGGACTAATTTTTATGTCAGAAAAGACTAGAGTAGAAGATATAAATAGAAATATATATGATATAAAAAATGTGGATGATTATGATTTTAAGATGCAGAAGGGTTTGAACAGAGAAATCGTTACTGAGATTTCTAAGATGAAGAATGAGCCGGATTGGATGCTTAAGATTAGATTAGATGCTTTGGAAATGTATAATAAATTGGAACTTCCTACTTGGGGACCGGATTTGTCTGATTTGAAAATGGACGAGATTGCAACTTATGTTAGACCTAAATCTGGATTGAATACTAGTTGGGATGATGTTCCGGAAGATATAAAAAACACTTTTGATAAGTTAGGTATTCCTGATGCTGAGAAGAAGTCCCTTTCAGGTGTTGGTGCTCAATATGATTCAGAAGTCGTTTATCATAGTATAAAGGATGAATTGATTAAGCAGGGTGTTGTTTATACTGATATGGAGAGTGCGGTTAGAGATTATCCTGAGATTGTTAAGGAACATTTTATGAAGTGTGTTCCTATTAGTGATCATAAGTTTGTTGCTTTGCATGCTGCTGTATGGTCTGGTGGTTCGTTTGTGTATGTTCCAAAGGGTGTTAAGGTTGATATTCCTTTGCAATCTTATTTTAGATTGAATTCACCTGAGTCTGGTCAGTTTGAACATACTTTGATAATAGTTGATGAGGGGGCAAGTTTACATTTTATTGAAGGTTGTTCAGCTCCTAAATATAATAAGGTAAATTTGCATGCTGGTTGTGTTGAGTTATATGTTAAGGATGATGCGTATTTACGTTATTCAACAATTGAGAACTGGTCAAAGAATATGATGAATTTGAATACAAAGAAGGCTTTAGTTGGAAAAAATGCTCAGATTGATTGGGTTACAGGTTCTTTTGGATCTAAGGTTTCGATGTTGTATCCAATGAGTATTTTGAACGGAGAGAATGCAAAGACTGAATATACTGGTATTACTTTTGCTGGTAAAGGTCAAAACTTAGATACTGGTTTTAAGGTGGTTCATAATGCTCCAAATACATCTTCAGTTGTAAATTCTAAATCAATTTCTAAAGCTGGGGGTTCTTGTACGTATAGGGCTTTGGTTAGAATAGATGAGAATGCAAAGAATTCAAAATGTAGTGTAAGTTGTGAGTCTTTAATGCTTGATGATATTTCAAGATCAGATACTATTCCAGTTAATGATATTAGAACTGATGAAGTTGAGTTTTCTCATGAGGCTAAGATTGGTAAGATAAGTGATAAAGAAATTTTCTATTTAATGAGTAGAGGACTTTCTGAAGAAGATGCGAAGGCTATGATTGTTAGAGGTTTTGCTTATCCTATTTCAAAAGAGTTGCCTGTTGAGTATGCGGTTGAGATGAATAATTTGATAAACTTAGAATTGGAGGGAAGTATTGGATAATGGAAAAAGTTGTTGTAAATGAAACACCTATTAGGACATCTAGAAATTTTAGAATTAATAATATAGTGTTAGAAAATATTGATTTGCCTGAAAATTCAAATAAGTTTGAGAATGTTGAGATTAAAAAGAATAGCTGCGAGGTTTCAGAGGTTAAGCCTGACGTGAAGATGGTTTATGGCATGAGCAAGGTTTTTGAAGAGAACATTGAGAAAAATTATAATAACTCTTTGAAAATTGTTGCTGATAAGAAGGACGATGTTCAAATTGATTTTTGCTTTGATGATGACAATTTGGCATTGTCTAATTATTTAGAGATTGAGGCTAATAGTAATTTGAATGTTGTTATTAGATATGTTTCTAATACTGAAAAACAGTGTTTTCATAATGGTATTTTGAAGTTAAATGCTAAAAATGGTTCAAAAGTGAATGTCGCTGTTATTAATTTATTGAATAATGTTTCTTTGAATTTTGAAGCTATTGAGAATACTTTTGAAGATGGTGCTGATGTTAATTATACAATTATTGATATTGGCGCAAAGACTAGTGTTTCTAATTATTATTCTAATATGGTAGGACAAGGTTCGAAAAATGATTTGAAGACTATTTATTTAGGAACAGATGAGCAAGTTAAAGATATTAATTATATTGCAGAGCTTAGAGGTGAAAGAACTGATATTAATATTGATGTACAAGGAGCTTTGAAGAATCATAGTAAAAAGAATTTTAAAGGTACAATAGATTTTAAGAAAGGCTGTAAAAAAGCTGTTGGTGATGAGAATGAGTATTGCATGCTTTTGACAGATGATTCAAAATCAATTGCGTTGCCAATGCTTTTATGTACTGAGGATGATGTTGAAGGAAATCACAGCACCGCATCTGGAAAGGTTGATGCAGAAGAACTTTTCTATATTATGTCTAGAGGAATTGGATATAATGATGCAATAAAGCTGATTGTAAAATCTAGATTTAATAAGATATTAGAAAGAATAACAGATGACGAATTAAGAACAGAAATTTTGGATGAAATAGATAGGAGATTGGATTAATGGATTTTAGAGATGATTTTCCGATTTTTAAGAATAGAGATATTGCATATTTAGATAGTGGTGCGACTGCTCAAAAGCCTCAAATGGTTATTGATGCAATAGATAATTTTTATGATAAGTTTAATGCGAATCCTCATAGAGGTGCGTATACTTTGAGTATTGAAGCTACTGCTATGTATGAAGATACAAGGGCTAAGATTGCAAAGTTTATAAATGCAAGACATGCTGAAGAAATTATTTTTTCAAAGAATGCGAGTGAGAGTTTGAATTTGCTTGCTTATTCTTATGGTTTAGATAATTTGAAAAAAGGTGATGATGTTGTTATTTCTATTATGGAACATCATTCTAATTTGGTTCCTTGGCAATTTGTTACTCAAAAAACTGGTAGTGAATTGAAGTACATGTATATTAATGATGAGTTTGAACTTTCAAAAGAAGAAATTGAAAGTAAGATTACTGATAATACTAAAATAGTTGGAATTACTCATGTTTCAAATGTTTTGGGAACTATAAATAATGTTAAGGAAATAATAAAGTATGCTCATAAAAAAGGTGCTATTGTAATTGTTGATGCTTCGCAAAGTATTCCTCATATGAAGATTGATGTTCAAGATTTGGATGCTGATTTTCTTGTATTTTCTGGACACAAAATGTTTGCACCTCTTGGAATTGGTGTTTTATATGGTAAGAGAGAGTTGTTAAATAAAATGAATCCATTTTTAATGGGTGGAGATATGATTGAATATGTTCATGAACAAAATACAACATTTGCACCACTTCCAAATAAGTTTGAAGCAGGAACACAAAATGTTGAAGGTGTTGTTGGATTAGGTGCTGCTATTGATTATATTAATAGTATTGGATATGATAAGATTCAAGAACATGATAGAGAAATTGTTGAGTATGCTCGTGAAAAGTTGCTTAAGCTTGATTATTTAGATTTGTATATGACGCCTAATGTTGAGAATCACTCTGCTGTTATTTCTTTTAATATAAAGGGAGTTCATCCTCATGATGTTGCAAGTATCTTGGATTCTGAGAATGTATGCGTTAGATCTGGAAATCATTGTGCTCAACCACTTATGAGATTCTTAGGAATTGATTCAACTTGTAGAGCAAGTTTTTATGTGTATAATACAAAAGATGATATTGATAGATTAGTTGCTGGAATAGAGAAGGCATATAAGATGTTTGAAAAATATATTAATAGGTAGGATATTAAATTGGATAATTTAGATGAATTGTATAATGATATTATAATGGAACATAGTATGAATTCTTATAATAAGAAAAAACTTGATGGTGCTGAGTTTTCAGAGATTGGTCATAATCCTAATTGTGGTGATGAGATTACTTTGGAGATGAAACTTGAGGGAAATGTGATTTCTGATATGGCTTTTTCTGGCCATGGTTGTGCAATTTCTCAAGCTTCTACATCTGTTATGATTGATACATTGAGAGGAAAAACTATTGATGAGGCAAAAGAGATAATTAAAACTTTTATTGAAATGATTAAAAGAGAAATTACTGATGATGCTGAACTTGAAAAACTTGAGGAGGCTATTGCTTTTAAGAATGTTTCTAATATGCCTGCTAGGGTTAAGTGTGCTTTGCTTGCTTGGCATACGCTAGAGGATATGATTGAGAAGGGTGAAACTGACGGAAAAATTTCTTCATCTTGTTGTCATTAAGATGTTTAGTTGAGAAATTTTAAAGCTGTTATAAGAAGGGATTTTTAAATGGAAGAAAAGAGAGTTCTACTTGGAATGAGTGGAGGTGTTGATAGTTCTGTATCTGCACTTCTTTTAAAAGAACAAGGGTATGAAGTAGTTGGAACGACTATGGAGCTGTTTGCTGGAAGTAGTTGTTGTAATACGAATACATATATTGATGCAAAAAATGTTTGCAATCAGATTGGTGTTCCTCATTTTATTTATAATTTTAAAGATGAATTTAAAAAGTATGTAATTGATGATTTTATAAATTGTTATTCTAATTGTTTGACTCCAAATCCTTGTATAGAGTGTAATAAGTTTATGAAGTTTGGACTTATGTATGAGAAAGCTAAGGAACTTGGCTGTGAGTATATTGCGACAGGTCATTATGCTAAAACAGAGTATAGTGAGAAGTATGATAGATGGGTTCTTAAGAAGTCTAAGGCTGGAAAGAAAGATCAGAGCTATGTTTTGTGGAATATTCCAAAGAATTTAGTAGAACATGTTGTGTTTCCTTTGGCTGATTTTGAAAGTAAAGATGAGATTAGAAAAATTGCTAAAGAGAATAATTTGAAAACGGCCAATAAGCCTGATAGTGAAGATATATGTTTTATTCCTGATGGAAACTATAAAAGATTCCTTGAGGAGAATTCTAATTTGAAGCCTAGGAAAGGCAATATTGTTCATGTGAATGGTACGGTTTTAGGAAAACATAATGGACTTTATAATTATACTATTGGTCAAAGAAAAGGACTTGGAATTTCGTATAAGGAGCCTTTGTTTGTAGTTGGTTTTAATAGGGCTAAGAATGAGGTTATTGTTGGAGAAAAAGAGTATATTTATAAAACGGAAATGATTGTTAAAAATATTAATTTGTTGCTTGTTGACAAGATTGAGGACTCTATGAGGGTTTCTGTTAAAACAAGATATTCTAGCAAAGAAGAGATGGCTACAATTGAGATGGTTGATGATGATACTATAAAGGTATTTTTTGAGAATCCTGTTGCTAGAATTACACCTGGACAGTCAGCTGTGTTTTATTTGGATGACATTGTTGTTGGTGGTGGAAAAATTGTTTAGATGATTAAAGCGTTTTGCATGATATTTTTTTCGACATTTTTTGATATTGCTGGTCAAATATGTAGCAAAAAAATATATTTGTGGTATAATAATAGCATTGTGGGGATAAAATTTATAGAAGAATGGGGAGTATTATGTTTTTCGCAAAACCCGGTGAATATAAGGCTTGTGGATTGTTTACACCAGAGCATTTTGCTTTAATTGTTGCAACTTTTTTATGTGTTGGGATTGCACTAAAAAAAACAGTTCATAAGAGTAAAGAGGAAGTCTATAAAATTATAAAAAATTTAACTATTATTTTATGGGCTTTAGAAATTTTTAAAATATTATACACATTGCAAGATGTAAAAATTACTAATGTTAAAGAGTGGATGCCTTTATATTATTGTAGTTTATTATTATATGCTGGCTTTTTGAGTTCTTTTACAAGAGGACATTTTAGGCGAGCTGGCGATGTGTTTTTAGCAACAGGATCAATAGTTGGTGGATTGGTATTTATTTTATTTCCAACGACTTCTTTACCAACATATCCAGCATTTCATTTTATAAGTATTCATAGTTTCTTTTTCCATGGAACTATGGTGTATTTGACTTTACTAATAAATAAAACTCATTATATTGAATTAGAGAAAAAAGACATAATTTATTTTGCTAGCCTTGTTGGTATTATTTGTTTGTTGGCTTTAATTGTTAATGCAGAATTTAATAGTAATTTGATGTTTATATCAAAAAATTTTCCAAATACACCAATTGAATTTATATATGATGCAACTGGTAGATGGTTTACGCCACTTATGATTTTGGGGCAAATGTTTTTACCATTTTATGTGGTATATGGGGTTACTAAAAAGTTCGAATCAATTAAAAGTGAACGTAGAGAATTAGCTGAAAAAGAGGCTTAGAGAAAAATCAATTAGGTTTAATTAAAATCTAATTGATTTTTTATATGTAATATTTTCTTTACATTAAAAATTATTAGTGATAATATTATTATGTTGTAAGGGGAAGAAAATGAAAAACAAAAAAATTTTAATTGCAATCATTGTTGTTTTAGTGTTAATAGCTATTACTGCTATTGGAATTCTTGTATTAAAGAATAGTGAAGAGAAAGATAGTATAAAAGAAGATAATACTTCAAAAGTTGTAGAAAAAAATGAAGTTACTAATACCAAAAATGATGAAAAGGACGTTGATTATAAAGGGATTATAAAGAAATTTTTAGTAGCATGTGATTCTGAAGATGATATGGATGATTTCGTAGATGAATATGTTGATATTAAATCTTTATATGTTATAAATTCAGTGGGTTCTTTTTCAGAATTTATGGATGAGTATGAGAAGACGAAATCAAAAGATTATAAAGACTATATAGATGATGTAAAAGAACAATTTGCTGATTTTGTTGATTCAGAAGAAAAAATAAAATTATTAAATGTTGAAAAGCCAAGAAGTATGTCTGAAATTGATATTGATATTTGGAAGGACGTTAGATTTACTGTTGAAATTGATGATGAAGAATATGAACTTGCCGCTATATTTTGTGATAATAAAGTTGTCGGAATAGTGAATGCTAGCATAGTTGATGCTTGGTACAAATTAGATGAGAATTCAGCTAAAGGAACGGCAAATGATGCTTTAAGTACTGCATTGGCAAGTATATCAACTGATTTTTATATTAGTGAGGATTATGAAAATAGTTCATTAATAGAAATGGTAACCGAAGATAGACTAACTGAATTAGCACCAGGTTATGAGTTTACAATTACCGAAGGCAAAGAGAATGATTCTGAAATACTTAATATAACAATGAAAAAAGATGGTTATACGTTTGTCGCTGAAGTTTCAGAGACATTGGTAATAAAGAGTTTTGAATTAAAGGATTGATAATAATATTATTATTATAAATTAAAATTTATAGGAGGAGTTTTTAAAATGAAAAACAAAAAAATCGTAATTGCAATTGTTATTATATTAATATTGGTTGCGGCTGCTGTTGCTGGAGTTTTAATCTTAAAACCTTTTGATAAAAAAGATGATGATAAAGATGAAAAAACAAATACAGCTAAAGTAGAAGAAAAAAATGATGAAGAAAAAGAAGAGGATGTTGATTATGAAGCAATTCTAGAGAAATTTCTAGCAGCATGTGCTTCTGAAGATGATATGAATGATTTCGTAGATGAATATGTTGATATAAAATCAATGTATGTAGCTGATAAAATTGATGAACCATCAGAATTTGAGGATGAATACAAGAAAACTAAAGCAGAAGATTATGAAGATTATGCTGATGATGTAAAAGAAGTATATTCTAGTTTTGTTAGTGAAGATACTGAATTAACATTAAAGAAAGTTGGAAAAGCAACTAAAATGTCTGAAGTTGGAATAGATATGTGGAGTGATGTAAGATTTACAGTTGAAAGTGATGGTGAAACTGTTAAATTAGCAGCTGTTTTCTGTGGTGATAAATTAGTAATAATTTCTGATGAAGATACTGTAGATTCTTTATATTAAAATTTAAAGGAAGAAGAAGAAAATGTAACTAATACATCAAAAAATACTACTAATGATACATCAAATAATACAACAAACAGAACGTCAAGCAAAACTTCAAATTCATCCTCAGATGATGAAGAAGAATAAAATATAATATTTTGATTTGAATAAAATTGAAAATAAGAAAGAAGCAATGTCAATATGATACTGTTTCTTTTTTTATCTTGACACATACCCTATGGGGGTATATAATCTTGGCTGAGGTGATAAGAATATGCCATGTGGTAAATGTGAGAAATGTCAAATGTGTCAAAAATCTACACATAGAACAGATGAAGAAAAAAAGAAGCTTACTAAAAGACTTAATATTATTGAAGGTCAAGTAAGAGGTGTAAAACAGATGATTGAAAATGATAGATATTGTGACGATGTTTTAACTCAATTATCTGCAATAAATAAGGCTCTAGAAAGTTTAGAAAATTCAATTTTAGAAAGTCATATAGCAACTTGTGTGACTTATGAAATTCAATCTGGCAATTTAGATATAATTGAAGAAGTTATGGATTTAATAAAAAGATTAAGATAAGGAAAGATTATAAATGTGGTTGATAATTAATCAATCATAAAATTAAGAAAGGAAGGTATTTATTATGGAAAATATTGAATTAAGAATTGAGGGAATGCATTGTACAGGATGTAGTGCAAGACTACAAAAGGTTTTGTCTAATTTAGATGGTGTATCAAATGCAGAAGTAAGTTTTGAAAAAGGTATGGCTAATATAGAATTTAATAAAGAAATAATTACATTAGATGAAATAAAAAATGCTATTGTTGATAGTGGTTTTGAGGTTGAATAAAAGGAGAGAACTGTTTTGAAGAAGGTTTTATTAAAAATTGGTGGAATGACCTGTAGTGCTTGTTCAAGCGGATTAGAAAAATATTTAAATAAACAGGATGGAATCAAAGTTGCTAGTGTTAATTTGGTTATGAATAATGCAAGTATTGAATATGATGATGATAAATTGATGTTAGCTGATGTAGAGAAATTTGTTGACAAAGCTGGGTTTGAAAGTCTTGGAATTGATAATTTAGAAAGAGAAGAGAAAAGAAAGTCAGGAGAAAAAATAAAATTATGGTTAATTTCAATTTTTTCAATATTGACTATATATATATCTATGGCTCATATGATTGGGTTGCCTGATATTCCTTTTTTGAGCATGATGATTTATCCATTGAATTATGCAGTTTCATTGTTAGTTTTAACAACAGTTGTATTAGGATTAGGATATGATGTTTTGAAAAATGGAGTTAAAAATTTAATTCATGGAACACCTAATATGGATACATTAGTTACTATTGGCGTTTTAGCAAGTTTTATTTATAGTGTTTATGGTACAATTAATATTGCACTTGGTAGAATGGAGTTTTTACATTCACTTTATTTTGAATCTTCTGCTGTGGTACTGTTTTTTATTAAAATAGGTAAATATGTTGAGGAGATAAATACGGATAAAACTAAGGAGGCCCTTCAGGAATTAATGAGCATTACACCTAATTCTGCAACTATTGAAAGAAATGGTAAAGAAATGACTGTGACATTAGATGAGATTGAAAAAGGTGATAGTGTTGTTTGCAAACCTGGAGAGAAAATTGCAGTTGATGGAACAGTAATTGATGGAAGTTCACATATTAATGAGTCATTTATAACTGGCGAAAGTATTCCTGTAAAAGTTGAAAAAAATTCTAAGGTTATTGCTGGAAGTATTAATTATGATGGAGCAATAAAGTACGAGGCTGAGAAAATTGGTAAAGAATCAACAGTGTCTGAAATTGTAAAGATGGTTGTGGAAGCTACAAATACAAAAGCTCCTATTTCTAAGGTGGCTGATAAGGTTAGTAGCGTTTTTGTCCCAATAGTAATAACAATCGCAATAGTCACTTTTATACTATGGTTAATTCTAGGAAAAGATTTTGCTTTTGCAATTAATGCTTTTGTTACGGTATTAGTTGTTGCTTGCCCATGTAGTTTAGGTCTTGCTACACCTTTAGCAATTGTTATTTCTTCAGGTGTATGTAGTCGAAAAGGCATTTTAGTTAAAAATAGTGAGAGTTTGGAAAATGCACATAAAGTAAAAACTATTGTGTTTGATAAGACTGGAACTTTGACTAAAGGAACTTTAAGTGTTTCTAGAATTTATAATTATAGTGAGCTTAGTGATGATGAACTTTTATCTATTTGTGCAAGTGTTGAGAAAAAGTCTGAACATCCAATTGCAAGAGCTATTATTGAAGAGGTAGAATATAGAAAAATAAAACTACAAGAAATATCAGATTTTAAGGCTATTTCCGGACAAGGTGTATCAGCGAATGTTGATCAATACGAAGTTTTAATTGGAAATAGAAATTTGATGGAACAAGCTAATATTCCTATACAAAAAGGTGATTCGGAAGAATTAATGAATGACGGAAATAGTATTTTATTTATTGGTTTAAATGGAAAATTGGCTGGTTTAATTGGAGTAAAAGATGTTGTAAAAGAAAACGTTGTAGATGTGATTGCAAAATTGAAAAAAAGAAATATTAATGTTGTTATGCTTACAGGTGATAATGAAAAAACTGCAAAGAAAATAGCAGAATCTATTGGTATTGATAATGTAATTGCTAATGTTATGCCAAAACAAAAAGCCGAACAAATCGATAAGTTTAAAAAAGATGGACTTGTTATGATGTGCGGAGATGGAATTAATGATAGTGTTAGTTTAGTGAAAGCTGATATTGGTGTTTCAGTTTCTTCTGGTACTGATATTGCAATGGATTCTGCACAAGTTGTTATTATGAATGATAATTTGGAGAGAATTAATGATTTGATTGATATTAGTGCAAAGACTATTAGAAATATTAAACAGAATCTATTTTGGGCATTTTTCTATAATGTTTGTATGATTCCATTTGCAATGGGAGTTTTTACAAGCTTTGGACTAAGTATGAATCCTATATTAGCTGCTTTAGCGATGACATTAAGTAGTTTGTTTGTTGTTTTAAATGCACTTAGATTACGAGAAATAAAATAATAAATATATTAATGAAAAGGAGTAATGAATATGTTAAGTAGAGATGAGGCGTGGAATCTTTTAAGAGAATATAATCAAGAGAGTTTTCATTTAAGACATGCATTAACTGTTGAAGGAGTAATGAAATATTTTGCTAAAGAATTAGGCTATGAAAATGAAGAAGAATTTTGGGGAATTGTTGGTTTATTACATGATTTAGATTTTGAAAAATATCCAGATGAGCATTGTCAAAAAAGCCAAGAAATAATGAAAGAAAAAGGTTTAGATGATAGATTAATTCGTGCAACAGCAAGCCATGGATATGGTATTTGTGTTGATATAAAACCAGAACATGAAATGGAGAAGGTTTTGTTTGCAACTGACGAACTTACTGGGCTTATTGGTGCTGTTGCGATTATGAGACCTTCAAAAAGTACAAAAGATTTGGAAGTAAAATCTGTTAAAAAGAAATTTAAAACTGAAAAATTTGCAGCAGGTTGTTCTAGAAAAGTTATATTAGATGGTGCTGAAATGTTAGGCTGGGAGTTGGATGAACTTATTGAGAAGACAATTCTAGCAATGAAAAGTTGTGAAGATGAAATAAATGAAAAAATGGAAACTTTATAGAAAGGAATAATTGAAATGAATCAATTTTCAAGAACAGAACTTTTAATTGGAAAAGATGGAGTGGAAAAATTACATAATGCAAAGGTAGCAGTATTTGGAGTTGGAGGTGTAGGTTCTTTTGTAGTTGAAGGGCTTGTTAGGGCTGGTGTAGGAAACTTTATTTTAGTTGATGATGATGAAGTGTGTTTAACTAATTTAAATAGGCAGATACATGCTACAAGAAAGACTATTGGAAAGTATAAAGCTGATTTAATGGAAGATAGAATTTTAGAAATTAACCCAGATGCGAAAGTGGAGGTATTTAAGGAATTCTTTATGCCTGATTCAGAAGTAAAAATACTTGATGAAAGTGTTGACTATATTGTTGATGCAATAGATACTGTTACAGGTAAAATAGAACTTGTTATGCAGGCAGATAAATTAAATATTCCAATTATGTCTGCAATGGGAACTGGAAATAAACTGGATCCAACTAGATTTGAAGTAACTGATATTTATAAGACGAGTGTTTGCCCTTTGGCAAAAGTTATGAGAAAAGAATTGAGGTCAAGAGGTATAAAAAAATTAAAAGTTGTGTATTCAAAAGAAGAGCCAATAAAACCATATGAGAATGCAGAGAATAGTTGCAAAAATCATTGTGTTTGTCCTCCGGAAGCTAAGAGAACTTGTGCTGTTAAAAATCAAGTGCCTGGAAGTATTTCTTTTGTACCAAGTGTTGCAGGTATGATTATTGCTGGGGAAGTTATAAAGGATTTGATAAAGAAATAAGAAGTTAACATAATTGAAAGAAACCTCCAAATGTGATATAATATATAAGCAGACGCTTTAGGATGGAGGTTGATATTTTGAGACACCATAGAATAAACGTAACTATATTCTTATGCGTAGCTTGTTTAATTTTGGGAACGGTTTGTGCTCCCAAACAAGTAAATGCAAAGGAAGCTGACGTAGCAAAAAATGTGATTACAGCTACTGATAGCACCTCAAAGGAAATTTTAAGTCAAGTTGGACTTTTTTCTTCTTTTTCAAATGCTACTATTTTGATGTTTAACCAAGTCTTAAAAGAGCAACAATTAAATTTGAAAGAGCAACAATTAAGCTTAAAAGAGCAACAATTAAGCTTGAAAGAGCAACAATTAAGCTTAAAAGAGCAACAATTAAGTTTGAAAGAGCAACAAGATAAACTTGAAAAAGAGGAAAAGGAACAAGAAGCAAAAAAGCAAGAAGAAGTTAAAAAAGGTTGGACACATGAATTTCATGTTACAGCATATTGTGGATGTTATTCTTGTAGTGAAGGGTATGGAACCCAAACTAGTACAGGCGTAACTGCCGAGGCTGGTAGGACTATAGCGGTGGATCCGGATGTTGTTCCGTATGGATCTAAAGTTCAAATAAATGGTCATACATATGTTGCAGAAGATTGTGGAGGTGCAATTAATGGGTATGAGATTGACATTTATATGGATGAGCATAGTTCAACTGATCGCTTTGGATCACAATATATTGTGTGCACGGTTTATACTAAGTAAAACAAAAGAGTCTGCTTCTTAAGAGAACTTATGGATTTTTTCGATAAGTTCTCTTTTTTTCGGAATAGTATGACATTTTCTTTAAAATTTAATAGTATATGTTGGGTGAATTTTATGAAATTAGGATTATGTTTGGCTCGGTGGAGGAGTCAAAGGATTTGCTCATATTGGTGCTATAAAAGCTTTAGAAGAGGCAAATATAAAATTTGATTATATTGCTGGAACGTCGTCAGGTAGTATTGTTGCAGCATTATATGCAGTTGGATATTCTACTGATGAAATATATGCTATTTTTATTAAGCATATAAAAGATATTAGGTATATTGATTTTGAAAATATAAAAAGAATTGCAAAAGATTTTGTGATAGGAAAGGGATTAAGGATTGATGGACTAAATAGTGGCAAGGTTATTAAAAAGTTAGTGGATAAATATTGCTTGAAAAAAGGTGTTACTAATATTAATCAAATTAAGATGCCACTAGTCATTCCAGCAGTTAATTTGTGCACAGAAGGGTTGTATGTTTTTTCAAATAATATAATTGAAAATAGAAGCAGAGATATTAAGTATGTAAATGATATTAGTGTTGGTACAGCGGTACAGGCTAGTTGTAGTTATCCAGGAATTTTTTCACCGTGTAGATTTAATGATGATTTACTAGTAGATGGCGGAATCGCTGAAAATTTACCATGGAGAGAATCTAAAAAATCTGGTGCTGATAAAGTTGTAAGTATTGTATTTGTTGATAAGGATAAGAAAAAATGTGATAATATTTATGAAGTACTGAATAAGTCTTTTTCAATTTTGTGTTCTGAACTTGCTAATTATGAATGGGATGGTACTGATTATTTATTAAAATTATATATGCCTAAAGTTGGTTTATTAGCTAAAGGAAGGCAAAAAGAATTGTATGAATTAGGGTATAAACAGACTAAAGATAAAGTTTCTGATATTGTTAGAAGTTTAAAAAATTAGATTTATTATTAATGTGAGTGATTTATATTACTCACATTTTATGTGTTGTTTTATTACATTGACTTTTGCTAAAAAAATTGATAAAAATATTATAGATAATGTATTTGGGAGAATGAAGAAATGATTGATGTAAATGAGTATTTAAAAGGATTTTATAAAGGAACAAAGGATCCTTCTTTGAATGCTATGCAATATTTTATGGATAAATATAATAACTTTGAGAAAAAAATGAAATTTATTCATATAGCAGGAACAAATGGAAAAGGTAGTTGCGTAGAGATAATATCTAATATATTAAGAGTTCAAGGGTATCATGTTGGTAAGTTTTTGTCCCCTCATTTAATTAGATATAATGAAAGAATAAGTATTAACGGTGTAGAAATTTCAGATGAAGAAATGCAAGAAATAATTGAGGAATTGAAGCCTTTAATTGATGAGTACGAAGAAAATGAAAAATCAAAAATTACTTTGTTTGAATTAGAAACAACAATGGCACTACTATATTTTTATAGAAAAAATGTAGATTTTGTAGTTTTAGAGACTGGACTTGGTGGTTTATATGATTGTACTAATATTATAACGCATCCTTTGGTATCAGTTATAACTTCTATTGGTTATGATCATATGTATCTTTTAGGTAATACATTACCTGAAATTGCTTTTCAAAAGGCTGGAATAATAAAAGAAAATTCAAATACTGTTATTTTTGAACAAGCACCTGACGTAAATGGTGTTTTTAAAGAGGTGTGCCATACTAAAGAAAATAAGCTTCATATTGTAAGAGAAAATGATATTTCAAATTATAGATATGATAGTGATTTGCAATACTTCAATTATAAAAATATGATTGGTGTGGCTGTAAATTTGAAAGGAACGGTTCAAATAAAAAATGCTAGTTTGTGTATAGAAACAATAAATATTTTAAGAGATAGTGGTTATGAAATTTCTGAAGATAGTGTACGAGAGGGGCTAAAAACTGTTATTCATAAAGCAAGGATGGAAAAGTTATCAGATAAGCCTTTTATAGTTTATGATGGAGCACATAATGAACCTGCAATGGAAAATCTTCAGAAAATGGTTCCGATGTATTATTCAGAAATGAAAAGAGTGTATATTGTATCTATTCTTAAAAGTAAAGATTATAAAAAAATGTTAAAAATTCTTGCTAATGACAATGAAGCCAAATATGTTCTTACATCTGGAAATGATCCAGAAAGATATGTATCTGGAAATGACTTGTATGAGTGTATGAAAGGTTATGTAGGAGCAGATAGAATAGAAATACAGCCTTTAGAGAGTGCAATATTAAATACTCAAAATAATGAAGAAAATGTGGTAAATTTGGTAGTTGGTAGTTTTTATGTATATGGTGATGTTATTAATGCAGTAAGAAAAATGAATAAAGTGAAGGGTATTCAATAATAGAATACCCTTTTTATTAGTTATTTGATTGAAACTTTTGCTTTACAGATGCTAGTTGCATTTGATCAACTTCTTGAGTTTGATACCATCCTTTTTCTTTCATTAGATTATATATTTTGTTTTGAATATCTAAAGAAGTATTTAAAGCTTCTTTGAATGCACAGTGTACTTCTTGAGTAGAGGATTCTATTGTGCCATGCAAGTATAAGTCACAAACTCCTTTTATTATTAATAATTCTTTTTCCATTAAATCTTTGTCTTCCATTTAAAACACTCCTTATAATAAATTTAAAAATTTGTCAAAAAGTTCACAATGTTTTTGCTCTAATTCTCCAATATACTGAGAAAGTGCTGCATCTTGTATTTGAGAAGAAGTGTTTTTACTACAACATTTCATAAATTTTTCGTGTCCTAATGCATCTTCAATATATAAAAGTTCTTTATTTGTCATTTTATATCACCACCTGAAATTATTATGTTCAAAAAATATTTTAATATTCAAATTTGTTTGACTTTTAGATAGGATTGATATAATCTATTGTTACAAAAGAAAGTGGGAATAAAAATGAAGATTGATAATATGGTTAAATTATTGAAAAAGCAATTATTTATTGGAATTATTTTAGTTATTATTTCTGTTTGTTGTTATTTTGGAGCTTTTAAAATTAAAGAAAGTGTAAATTCAAAAGTTCCTGAAAATTGGAACAATTTAATTGCTAATAATAATGATAGTGAAGGAAAATATGTTACTGTGACTACTCCATATATTCCGTATCAATTTGGCGAAAAAGAAGAAGATGAAGTTGTTAGTAAATATTATCTTATAATTGATACAAATTTTAATTATTATGTTGTTAGATTGACTGATGATACATATAATGACATGATAAATCAATATGATGATAAGGGTGATAGTTTTTCATATGAGTTGAAAGGGTATTTATATAATACACCTGATGAGCTAAAGAATTTAGTTATAAATGCTTTTAATGAAGAGTCTGATAGTGGATTAACAACGGATAATTATAATGAATATCTTGGAAAATGTTATCTTGATGAAACAGAAACTCCACAAGATGGTATTATAGGTGCTTTAAATGCAGTAGGTATGATAATTGATGTATTTGCTGGAATTATTATAATAGTATTTTTTATTAATAATTCGAAGACCAATAAAACATTGCATAAATATGATAAGAGGGATATTGAAGAAGAAATCGGAAAAGAAAGTGCAATATTTTACCAAAAACTTAAATTGTATATTACAGATAAATATTTGGTTAGTTATGCAGGTGCAATTAATGTTATTGAGTATGCCGATATTTACTGGACTTATATTGAGAAAGTGAGATATAGGGGAATTACTACTGGTAAGTATGTTGTTTTGATTACAAAGGATAAGAAGAAAATTCAATTAACATCTACATTTAAAGATGAGAAAATTTTAAATGAAGTTATTGAAAAAATCCATGATAAAAATGCTGATATTTTGGTGGGATACAGTTCTGAAAATCAAAAGGCTTTTGCAGAGTTTAATAAAAATAAATAAGTACAAAAGAGATTTTTGATAGTTTATGTCGAGAATCTCTTTTATGTATTAGGAGATTTTATGAGTAGAATTTTATTAATAGAAGATAATGACTCTATAATATTAGGGTTAGAATATTTATTTAAAGAAGAAAAATTTGAATTTGAATATGTAAAGTGTAAAAAGGATGCAATTAATATTTTAGAAAATGAAATGTTTGATATTGCTTTAATTGATATTGGTTTGCCAGATGGTAGTGGATTTGAAGTGGGCAAATACATAAAAGAATATAGACCACAGTTGCCAATGATATTTCTTACTGCAAAAGATGAGGAAAAGGATGTTGTATATGGATTAGATTTAGGTGCGGAAGATTATATTATAAAACCATATAGAAATAGAGAATTAATTTCTAGAATAAAAAATGTACTTAGAAGAAATGGAAAACCAGACATAATTTCTTGTAAAGGAATTTCTATTGATACTGTACAGAGAAAAGTTTTTAAAGATGATGTGGAAGTTGATTTGACTAAATTAGAATATAGTATTTGCTTAAATTTATTTAGTAATATTAATAAATTGATTACTCGTGAAGAGATTTTAAATGATATATGGGATTTGGCTGGTAATTTTGTAAATGATAATACTCTTACTGTGTATATAAAAAGAATCAGAGAAAAACTTGGAGATAAGAGCGGTAAGATTATTGAAACTGTGAGAGGTGTTGGATACAGAGTTAGCAAAGATAACTAGTGTTAATGTGTGTCTCTTTTTACATAGTATTTAGAATGGCTTAAATAAATAGTTTATAAATTGAATTTTAAGAGAAGGTTTTGGTATGAAAAATTTGGTAGCACGAAGATATTTAATATTTTCTGTTGTTGTTATTTTAATATGTATGATATGTATGTTGGGATTTAATATTTATCAAGATGTTGAGTATAAAAATTCATTAAATCGATATGCATACACTATGATTGAAATGGTTAAGGAGAAATATCCAGAGGTTAGTGAAGAAGAGATTGTTGAGCTTATTAATGCGGATAATATAGAAGGCTCTAATGATGTACTTGCTGATTATGGAATTTCTGATGATCTATATGTTTTTAGAAAAATGGAACATACTAGAAGAGTAACAGTGATTGGTAATTTGGCTATTTTAACTGGATTAGGTGCTTTGTTATTAGTTGTTTTTTGCATTTATACTAGCAAGAGAAAAAAGAAAATAGATGAGTTAGATAGGTATATTCAAGATGTTTCAAATAAAATGTATGAGATTGGAATTGATAAAGAGTCTGAAGATGAGCTTAATAGATTAAAAGATTCTTTGTATAAGATTACTGTTATGTTAAAAGAGGATTCAGAAAGTAAGAGAAAGCAAAATGAAGCTATTTTGGAATTGGTTTCTGATATTTCTCATCAGCTTAAAACACCAATTACATCAATTCAAATATTGCTTGATAATATCTTAGAAAATGATGATATGGATAGCGATACTAGAAGAAAATTTACTTTAGAGATTTTAAGACAAGTTAAGGGAATGAATTTTTTGATTTTTTCTTTGCTTAAGTTGTCAAAGTTGGATGCATGTGTAGTTGAGTTTGATAATGAAAAAATTAATGTAAATACAATGATAGCAGATGTTTTGGCTGGTCTAGATGTACTTGTTGAATTGAAATGTCTTGACGTTCATGTTGATATTTCTGATGAAATTTCTTTTGATGGGGATTATAGTTGGAATAAAGAAGCGGTTTTGAATATTGTGAAAAATGCTGTTGAATACTCAGCTGAAGGGAAAAATATTTTTATTAGTGCTGAGGAGAATGATTTATATACTAAAATTGTGATTAGAGATGAAGGAAAGGGCATTGACGAGAAGGATTTACCTCATGTTTTTGAGAGATTTTATAAGAGAAATAATTCTGCAGAGGATAGTTTTGGTATTGGTTTAGCACTTTCAAAGTCGATTGTTGAGAAACAGGATGGGTTTATCAGTGTGGATTCGAAGGTTGGAGTTGGGACGGTGTTTACGATTAAATATTTTAGACGTTAGAAAGTACAACTTTATTGGCAACAAAAATAAACGATAAAAAGCAGTGGTGTATATGCATATGCATCTTTGTTAAAATTTTTATTATGCAGATATAGAGTAAAAAAAGTTATATTAAAAGTTTAAAATTATTGTGCAACGCATAAAAGTATATATTATTTTTTAAACATCTTGCTGTCGCAATCTTGATGAGCCTTCGGCTCTTTCATTTGGTCGCTGCGCGATATCTTAAAAAATAATATATACTTTTATGCTATCGAATATTAAAAAATAATATACATGTTATACTAAGTAAAATTTATATTGAATATTTATAAAAAACTAAATGAGTCATGTGATTGTCACTTTTGATTTATATAATGTGTTTAGTAAATTTAATTAAGAAAGGATTTGGTTATGGAAATTTTAAGGGTTGAAAATTTAACAAAAAGATATGGAAAAGGTGATAATCAAGTTGTTGCAGTGGATGATGTTTCTTTCTCAATAGAAAAAGGGGAATTTGTTGCAATAGTTGGTAGTTCTGGAAGTGGAAAGTCTACGTTGCTTCATTTGATTGGTGGTGTTGATAGACCTACTTCTGGAAAAGTTTTTATAGAGGGTAAGGATATTTATTCATTGAATGATGATGCTTTGGCAATTTTCAGAAGAAGACAGGTTGGAATTATTTATCAGTTTTATAATTTGATTCCTATTTTAAATGTTGAGGAAAATATTACTTTGCCTTGTGAACTAGATGGAAAGAAACCTGATCAAAGACAATTAAATGATTTGATTGCGACTTTAGGATTAACTAATAGGAAAAGACATTTACCTAATCAATTATCAGGTGGTCAACAGCAAAGAGTTTCAATTGGAAGGAGTCTTATAAATAATCCAAGTATTGTGCTTGCTGATGAACCTACGGGAAATCTTGATTCGAAGGCTAGTGAAGAGATTGTAGAGTTGCTACGTTTGTCTAATAAAAAATATAATCAAACAATTGTTATGATTACTCATGATTTAGAGATTGCAAAGACTGCTGATAGGATTATAAAAATCGAAGATGGCAGAATTGTAAAAGGGTAGGTGAGTAATATGAATTTGTTGAATAGATTAACCATAAAAAATTTGAAGTTAAATAAAAAAAGAACGTTGGTTACTATAATTGGTATTATTTTATCTACAGCTTTGATTACTGGAGTTGCAACACTTGTTAGTAGTTTTAGAACTACTATTATTGAATATGAAAAACAATATTCTGGAGATTATCATTATGTGTTTTATAATGTGCCTACTGATGATTTGAAATATATATATAATAATAGAAATGTTGATGAAGTATATTTAAATGAAGATTTAGGTTACAGTTTATTGGATGGTAGTAAGAACGAAGATAAACCATATTTGTATCTTAAAGCGTATTCAAAGGGTTCTATTGAAAAATTGGGCATTAGTTTAGTTGATGGACGTTTGCCAGAGAATGATAATGAAGTTGTAATTTCATCTCATATAAAATCTAATGGTGGTGTTGAATACAAAATTGGTGATGAACTTGATTTGAATTTAGGAGAGAGGATTAGTGATGGTGAAAGCTTAGGACAAGGTGTGGCTCTGAAAGATGTTGAAAATGAAGAATTTGTTCCTAAAAGTGAGAAAACTTACAAGATTGTTGGAATAATTGAAAGACCTAATTTGGATGTTGAACCTTATAGAGCACCTGGATATACGGTGTTAACAATATTAAGTGACAAATATGTCACAAATAATTTGAATGTGTATGTAAGGTATAAAGACGTAAAGAAACATATTACTACAACTGCACAAATTATAGGAATTGATGAACAGGTAATGAAACGTATAACAGATCCATCTAATGGAATGATTAGTGAGTCAGATGCTGAAGCTTTTGGAAATGCTAAATATTCATTTTCTGAAAATGATGGTTTATTAAGATGGGAAAATTTAGAGTTTAATGAAAGTACTACAAATACATTATATGCAGTTAGTGCTGTTGTTATAGTTATTATTATTGTTACTTCTGTTTTTTGTATTAAAAATAGCTTTGAAATTTCTATTACAGAAAAAACAAGACAGTATGGTATGCTCGCCTCTGTTGGTGCTACTTCAAAACAGATTAAAAAGAATGTTTTGTATGAAGGTTTAATCTTAGGAATTATTGGAATTCCTGTTGGAATATTAAGTGGTTTAGTAGCTATTTTTATTTTACTTAAAGTTATTTCAAATATTTTAAAAGACTTTTCAGGCATAGAATTTATATATGCTACAAGTTTTTTAGCAATAGCAATTTCAATTGTTCTTGCCAGTATTACTATTTATTTATCTGCTAGAAAGTCAGCTAAGAAGGCTAGCAAAATCTCACCAATTGAAGCTATTAGAAATACAGATGATATAAAAATTAAAGCTAAGAAATTAAGATCGCCAAAGATTATAAAAAGATTATTTGGTGTAGGTGGAGATATTTCATATAAGAATTTAAAAAGAAATAGAAAGAAATATAGAACGACAGTAATTTCAATTATTGTTAGTGTTTCAATTTTCATTGCGATGAGTGCTTTTGTACAATATGCATTTGATGCTACATCAGTATATTACAAAAATTACGATTATAATCTTGTGATAAATGCGAGTGAAAGTGATATTAATCAGTTATTAGAAATTGCAAAAAATGATACTGTAAAAAAATATTCTATTGCTAGACAATTAGTGCTTGATGTTTCTGGAAAAGAGCTTACAAATCATTATACTAATGAAAAAAAGAGTGCTGATGAGAGTATTGGTGTTATAAATCCTGATAAGGAAAAGGATTGCATAACAATTGTTGCAGTTGGAAAAGAAGAATATATGAGATTTTTAAATAAGAATGGTTTAAATTATGAAGATGTAAAAGATAAAGTTATTTTAAATGATTCGGCTAAAACGTATATTGATAGTAAGAAAGCATATTCTATGTATAGAATTTATGATTATAAAAAAGGTAATCATATTAGTGCTAATATAGATGATAAGTGTATTGATTTAGAAATCGTTGCGATTGTTGATTCAGTGCCTATGGGACTTCAAAATGATTATTATTCAAATGGAATGTTTATAGTTAGTGATGAGTTTTTGGATAAATATAAAACAAAAGATGATATGAATGCAAGTTTGTATGTTGATTCTAGTGCTCCAAGTGAGCTTGAAGAAATTGCCAAGAAGTCAAGTGGAGTAAAATATGTGGGAAATATTGAAACTATGGCTAAAACACAAAGTGCAATCTGGTTGGTTATTTCTATTTTCTTGTATGGATTTATTGCTGTTATTTCTTTGATTGGTATTACAAATATATTTAATACTATTACAACTAATATGGAGTTGCGCCAAAAGGAATTTGCTAATTTGAAATCAATTGGTATGACGAAAAAAGAGTTTAATAGAATGATTAGACTTGAAAGCGTGTTATATGGTGGTAAGGCTTTGATTATTGGTATACCAATTGGAATTGGTTTGTCTTATTTATTATTTAAATCTTTTGGTATTGGATATGAGATGACGTACGAGTTACCATTAAAAGCAATTGGCATTTCAATTATTGCTGTTGTTGTTTTAATTTGGGTTATTATGAGATTTTCATTGAAGAAGATTAATAAACAAAATATTATTGAGACAATAAGGAAGGATAATATATAGTTTGAAAAACTAAAGAAAAAGGGGTCATATGACCCCTTCTTTATTTTTTTTTCTTTAACCTGCACCGGCGTACCTGAATTGCTTTAACAGAATGTTGAATGATTTTTGACAACTCAGTATCAGTAATAAGATGTTCCAAAACCATTTTATCTTGTTCGGCTGTCCAAACGTTTGAACAGTGAAATTTAGTTTTGTTATAGTATCTTTTTTTCTGAGCATTTGTGGTTTTTCGGAATTTTTCCATGTCTGCATACGCATATTTTCTGTTTGGCATATTGCTCTCCTTATCAAATTATTGTTTGCAAGTTACAAAAATAGCTTGAGAATCTCAAGTTGAAAATATTATAACACATATTAGCTATTTCTCCAATGTATATTTTTTGAAAATGTTATTGAAAAGATGAAAAGTTTTATAGTACAGATACAATAGACACAAAATATGTGTCAGTTTTTTATTTTAAGAGCGTTAACAAAATATTTTTTTTATGGTAGACTATTTGTTAAGTTTAGGGAGAAGAATATTATGAAAGATTTTTTGAAAGTAAATTATAAATATATTATTGTGATTTTTATTATTAGTCTTGTTATGACATTTTTTATGACTAAAAAGGAAGGCTTTCATGAGGATGAAATGTTTTCTTATGGTTCATCTAATTATGCTTATGACAATGTTTACAGACCTTATGGTAAGGAAGATGAAACGAATATTTTCGTTAAAGAAAAAATCATGAATGGTAATATTATTCAGAATTTGAAATATTATTTGATTGATCATATAGACATAAAAGATGAAACTTTGGCTAATATTAAGTCTGAGTTTGTTCCGATATGGAGAAGTTCGGATGAGGCAAATGATTATTTAACTATTCAGCCCAAAGATGCATTAAATTATGGAATGGTTTATTATAATCAATCTCGTGATATTCATCCGCCACTTTTTTATTTTTTAGTACATACTGTTTCAATAATTTTTATGGGACATTTTTCAAAGTATATTGTTTTTAGTATTAATCTTGTTTTTATGATTTTAAGTTTGTGGATTATAAAAAATATTTTTGAAAAATTGAATAAAAAGTATTTAATAATTCCTGCTTTAATTTTGTACGGATTCAGTATGGGAGCAATTTCAACAGTTATTTTTCAAAGAATGTATTCTATGCTTAATTTCTTTGTTTTAATGTTTATTTCAGCTAATATTGATATTATAAAAAAGAATTTTGAAATAGATAAAAAGTTATGGAACAAACTTACTTGGATTGTTTTATTTGGCTTTTGGACTCAATATTATTTTTGCATTATTGCTGGAATGATTGCAGTTTTAGTCTTTATAGGAGTAATAAAAAACCAAGGAAAACAGGGAGTTATATCATATATTTTGAAATATTTAAAAATGGCTGTGATAGGTGTATTACTGTATCCTTTAAGTATTAATCATATTTTCTTCTCATATCGTGGTGTTGGAAAAGCTGAAATGGTTAGAGAATTTGGAGAAAAGCTAGTAGAATATTTGAATATAATTGGATATTCTTTTTCAGTTCCTATTTTAGCAATTGGCATATGCTTGCTTGTGGTAATTATGGCAGTTGGAATTAAGGCTTTAATTGAAAAGAAAATTGATAAAAATGTTTTATGTGCATGTGCAATTATATTTTCTATAGTTGGCTATATTTGTATTATTGTAAAGGTTTCACCAGAATTGCAAGATGCGAATATTATAAGATATATAATGTGTATATTACCATTGATTGTTATTTCAATTTTTTTGTTAATTGATACTGTTATTAAAAATAAAAATGTGTTAAAATATAGTTTAGTTGGAATTTCGTTGGTAGTTTCAGTGTATGGATTAATATTTAGCCAACCAGCTTTTCTTTATAAGGGTTATGCTAAATATTTAGAAATTGCTGAAGAAAACAAGAAAGATAAATTTGTATATGTTGGAGATACAGTGTTTAATCATATTCAAAGCATGCCTGAATTTGCAACATATAGTGAGAGTTTGATATTGGATGAAAAGCAATTAGATGTTTTAGAAAAAGATTCTAAACTTTCAGAAGAAAATGAATTTATTTTGAGCATAAAAAAATATAAAGGTGCTGATGAGATTTTAGCTAAAGTTATTGAAAAAACTGGCTTTTCAAATTATGAAGTTTTGCTTGATGATGATGGAGATGTTGGTTGTAAGATTTACAGAGTGATGAGGTAGAAATGATATTTGTCGATAAAGTAAAAACAGGATTAAAAGATGTTGGAAAAGATTGTTTAATAAAAAATGAGTCAATTCTCGAAATTCTTGAAAATGTTGGAGGAGAACATTCAAATTTAGCTGGGTATGGAATATTAGATATTGAAAGAACAAAGCTTAGTTGGATTTTACTTGATTGGAAAGTTAAGGTTTTAAAAAGACCGTTATATGCTGATGAGTTAGAAGTTAAAACTTGGGGGAGATGTTTTCAAAAGGCGTGCACATATAGAGATTTTGAAATTTATAATTCAAAAGGTGAGCTATGTGTTATTGCTACTTCAAAGTGGGCTATGATTAATATTGAAACTAGAAGAATTGTTAGAATGGGTGATGAAATAAAAGGTGCATATTTACCTGAAGAGCATTATGCTTTTGAAGAAGAAGTTTTATCCAAACCAGAAGTTCCCATTGAATTTTCAAATGAGTTCAAATATACTGTTTCTAGAAAAGATATTGATATTAATGGTCATATGCATAATACATATTATTTGAATTTGGCTTATGAAGTCTTACCAGAAGAGGTTTATAATGAAAGGCCGTATGATTCTTTTAGAATAACATATAAACATGAGATTAAATTAGGAGATACTGTTGTTTGTAAGTATGCTTATTTTAATAATAAACATGTTGTTGTTGTCATGAATGAGGATGGAAGTGTTGTTAATTCTATAATTGAATTAGCAAAATAGAATGTAATTACAAAGGATTTTAAGATGAAGTTAAATAGTAAAATGGAGTTTTATAAATATATTTATAAGTTGACTAAATATAGGTATATTAAAAATTTGCTTAAAAATTATAAGCAACATGGAAAAACGTCTGTATGGGAACATTCTAGGAATGTGGCATATAGAAGTTTTATGCTAGCTAAGAAATTGGAGAAGAGGTATAATATTCAATTCAATTATGATGATTTGCTTGTTGGTGCTTATTTACATGATTTTTTCTTGTATGATTGGCATGAGAAGGATAAATCTCATAAATGGCATGGGTTTAGACATCCACGAACTGCTGCTAAAAATGCGAAGGAGATGTTTGATATTTCTGAGAGCGAGCAGAAGATTATTGAGTCTCATATGTGGCCTCTTACTATAACGAAGTTGCCGAAGTCTAAAGAGGCTTTTCTTGTTTGTATGATTGATAAGTATTCGGCTATACTTGAAACTGTTAATAGAAAATAGATTAAAGAAATGCAATAGCTTTTAAAGTTATTGCATTTTTTTGCATTTGGAAACATAGAATATACAAAAAGAAAATATATATTAATTTTTGAACTACCGCGCAGCGACCAAAGGAGCAAAGCAAGGCTTTGTGACTGCGATTGAAGCAATCTTTTCAAATGAAAGAGCCGTTGTTCTGAAAGAACAGAGGCTCATCAAGATTGCGACAGCAAGGTATGAAAAAATAATATATATTTTCTTTTTTGTTATCTAAGTTCAAAGAATATAACTGTTAAAAGCTATTTTTTGTACTGACCCGCCAGTCTAATGATTTTGTTCTTCAATAATGTTATAAAAGTTATAGGAATTTTTGGGGATAGAAATAAGGAAAGGGTTTATAAAATATGGCAAACGGGTTATATGAATATATAGAGATTTCTGATTTGAAAGATATGCTTGAAAAATCAGGAGAGTTGTATGGAGAAAATATAGCATACAAAATAAAAGATGATGATAAATATATAACATTTACACATAAAGAAGTTAGGAAAATGATAAATGGATTAGGGACTGCACTTATTAATATGGGACTTAAAGGCAAAAGAATTGCGGTTATTGGTGAAAATAGATATGAGTGGGAAATTGCTTATTTGGCAATCGCAACCGGAACAGGTGTAGTTGTTCCACTGGATAAATCATTACCAGAAAATGAATTAAGAAATTTGATTGAACGTTCAGGTGTTGAAGCAATTTTTTATACACAAAAATATGAAGATTTATTAATAAAAATGAAGCATGAGGCTGTCGGAAAATTAAAACATTTAATAAATATGGATTTAAAAGCTCATACTGATGGAATTTATTCTGAAGTTGAACTTATTCAGTACGGAAAAAATTTACTTGATGATGGTAATAAAGAATTTATAAATGCGAAGATTGATGCTAATAAAATGGGTATAATGCTTTTTACATCAGGTACAACATCTGCTTCAAAAATTGTTGCATTATCTCATAAAAATATATGCTCAAATTTGATGGATATTGCTTCAGTTTTAGACATTAATGAACATGATGTGTTTTTATCTTTTTTACCTTTACATCATGTATTTGAATGTACAGTTGGATTTTTATTTTCTCTTTATAAAGGAGCTCAGACTGTTTTTGCAGATGGAATAAGACATATTGTAGAAAATATGAACGAATATCATGTTACTGTAATGGCTTCTGTTCCAGCAATTTATGAAAGAATTTTTAAGATTATTTCAAAGCAAATGGAAAATAGAAATATGAAAGAAAAAATTGTTGAATTAGAAGAAAAATATTCAAATGCTTCTATGGAAGAAAAAAAGAAGGTTTTTTCTGAGATTCATGAAATGCTTGGTGGTAATGTTAGATTACTAATTTCTGGAGCAGCTAGTTTAGATCCAAATATTGAAGCTAAGTATAGAAAGCTGGGATTGAATTTGGTTCAAGGATATGGATTGACAGAAACGTCACCAGTTGTTGCTGTTGGAAATAAAGTTTATAACAAAGTTGGTTCTGTTGGTAAAACAGTTCCACATGTAAAAGCTAAAATAGTAAATGCTGATAAAGATGGAATGGGTGAGCTTGTTGTTTCAGGACCTAGTATTATGCTTGAGTATTATGAAAATAGTGAAGCTACCAAGGATGCATTAGTTGATGGTTGGTTTTACACTGGTGATTTAGCAAAAATCGATGATGAAGGATATATTTTCATATGTGGCAGAAAAAAGAGTGTTATTGTTTTAAAAAATGGAAAAAATATTTTTCCGGAAGAAATGGAAAACTTATTAAATAGAATTGAAGGAATTGAAGAATCTTTTGTATATGGAAGACCAGTTTCTGATGATCCGAACGATTTAAAAATTTTTGCTGAATTAGTATATAACGAAGAAACTGTTATGAAAGCATATAAGGTTAATAATTTTGAAGAAATACATGATGTGATTTTTCAAAAAGTTAAAGAAATAAATAAAACAATGCCTCCATACAAGGCTATCAAAGGAATTATATTAACAAAAGAAGCTTTGATAAAAACTACTACTGGAAAAATAAAAAGAAATGAAAATTTAAAAAAGGTTTTGAAAAAAATATGAAGTTAGATAATTTACATACAGAGATTTTGGGAAAACAATTTGAATATTATGATGAAATTAATTCAACTCAAAAAGAAATTTGGAAAAGAATTAATTGCAATCAGATAGAAAACGGAACTGTAATTTGTGCAGGGGTTCAAACAAATGGAATTGGAACTCATGGAAGAGTGTGGCACACTGACGAAAAAAATAATATTGCTTTTTCATTTTTTATAAATGCTAATACTGATGTGAAAAATTTAGATGGTATTACAATAGAAATTGCGCGAATTATATTACAAGTATTTAAAAACTTGTATAACATTGAACTTCAGATTAAGGAACCAAATGACATTGTGTATGATAATAAAAAGATAGGTGGAATTCTTACAGAGACTAATTTAGTTGGAAGTTTAGTTAAAAATTTAGTTATTGGTATAGGAATAAATACAAATCAGTTGTATTTCTCAGATGATATAAAAGAAATTGCAACTTCAATAAAAGAGAAATTTGGTATTGAAATTGATAATGAATTAGTAATTTCAGAGATTTGTAATTTATTTGAAAAAGAATATTTTAAAAGGATAGGAAAAGAAGTATGAAAATAGGTTTTTTATTTCCGGGGCAAGGTTCACAGGTAACAGGTATGGGAAAGGATATTTATGATAAATATGAGGTTGCCAAGGATGTATATGATCAAGTAAAAAAAGTGACTGGGATTGATGTGGCTGATATTACTTTTAATCAGCCTACAGAGATTTTGAATCAAACGAAATATACCCAAATAAGCATTTTAACAATGAGTTTAGCTATTTTAAAAGTGCTTGAACAACATGGAATTAAAGCAGATGCTTCAGCAGGATTAAGCTTAGGTGAATATTCAGCATTAGTTTATGGAAATATTTTAAGTTTTGAGGATGGAGTAAGTATTGTAAAAAATAGAGGAATATATATGCAAGAAATGCTTCCAAAGGGCGAATGGTCAATGGCTGCAATAATGGGATTGGACGAAAAGGCTGTTGAGGAAGCATGTGCAAAAGTTACAAAAGGGTTTGTTAGACCTGTAAACTTTAATACAGTAGGACAAATTGTTGCTTCTGGAGATAAAAATGGAATTGAAGAATTACAAAAAATTGCATTAGAAAGTGGAGCAAAAAAAGTAAGATTATTAAATACTGCTGGTCCTTTTCATACAGAGAAATTGGAAAAAGCATCAGAGGCTTTAAGAAATGATCTTGAAAAGATTAAATTTAAAAAAGCTAGTTCTAAAGTTTTTAAAAATATTGATGGAACAGAATATACAGAAAGTAATGATATGCCTGATATATTGGCTAAACATATAATAAGTCCAGTGAAATTCACAAAGGTATTAAAAAGTATGTATGATGATGGAATTGATACTTTTGTTGAGATTGGACCTGGAAAGACATTATCTGGATTTGTTAAAAGAATGAATTTTGATAAAGATGTTTTAATTTTAAATATAAATAATGTCGAATCATTAGAATCTACAATTGATTATTTAAAAAAGGAGGAAATTTAATATGGCAAAAGTTGCTTTAATAACAGGTGCTACAAGAGGAATTGGTAAGGCAATAGCGTTAAAATTAGCCAGTAGTGGTTTTAATATTGCTTTGAATTATAGAAAAGAAAACGATGATTTAATTGCAACAAAAAATGAGATTGAAAAACTAGGTGTTGAATGTTTGCCTGTTCAAGGAGATATTTCATCTTTTGAAGATTGTGAAAGAATGACTAAAGAAATAATTGCTAAATATGAAGAAATTAATGTGCTGGTTAATAATGCGGGTATTACAAAAGATATGTTACTTATGAGAATGAAGCCAGATGATTTTAAATGTGTAATTGATGTTAACTTAGTTGGTACTTTTAATATGACAAGAAATGTTATTCCATATATGATAAAAGCAAGAGAAGGCCGAATTGTTAATATTTCTTCTGTTGTTGGTGTTAATGGAAATGCTGGACAAACCAATTATGCCTCATCAAAAGCTGGTGTTATTGGATTTACTAAAAGTCTAGCAAGAGAGCTTGGTTCTAGAAATATATTGGTAAATGCTGTTGCACCTGGGTTTATTGAAACAGATATGACTGCTGTTTTAAATGATACTGTTAGAGATGAGATTGCTAAGAAAATTTCTTTGAAAAGAATGGGATCTGCTGAGGATGTTGCAGGAGTGGTAGATTTCCTTTGTGGAGATAGTTCTAGATATGTTACAGGAACGGTTATTCCTGTTGATGGTGGAATTTAACAAATATATGAGAGTAAATTGTAAGAGGTGAATGTTAATGGATGGTAGAAGGGTAGTCGTTACTGGCTTAGGAAGTATTAACCCAATCGGTAAAAATGTTGAAGAAACATGGAATGGAATAAAAAATAAAGTTTGTGGTATTGATGTTATGAAGTTAGTTAATCCTGAAACTTTTAAAACTAAAATGGATGCTGAAGTTAAGGAGTATAATGCTCAAGATTATTTTGATGTAAAACAGACAAGAAGATTAGATAGATCTTCACAGTTTGCTTTAATTGCTGCTAAAGAAGCTTTTGCAGATTCTGGAATTTCAAAAGAAAATACAGATTTCAATAAAGTTGGTATTTTTGTAAGTTCTGGTATAGGTGGTTTAATTACAATTCAAAATCAATGTGAAGTTAATTTTGAAAAAGGTCATAATAGAATTTCTCCTATGTTTATTCCAATGTCAATAGCAAATATGCCTGCTGGAAATATTGCTATTGAATTAGGTTTAAAAGGTGAATCGATTTCAATTGTTACTGCATGTGCGTCTTCAACTCATGCCATTGGTGAGGCTTATAGAACAATAAAACATGGATATGAAGATGTAATTTTAGCAGGAGGTGCAGAGGCTTCTATTTGTGAAGTTGGTATAGGTGGATTTGAAAATATGAAAGCTTTATCTAGTGCGACTGATAAAAATAGAGCGAGTATACCTTTTGATAAAGAGAGAAATGGATTTGTAATGGGTGAAGGTGCTGGTATTTTAGTTTTAGAAGAATACGAACATGCTATAAAAAGAGGTGCAAAGATTTATGGAGAAGTGATTGGATATGGTGCAACATCAGATGCATATCATATTACATCTCCTTGCCCTGATGGCGAAGGTGCTATTAATGCAATGAATAGAGCAATTAAGGACGCACATATAAATCCAGATGAAATTGATTATATTAATGCACATGGTACATCAACGCATTTAAATGATTCTTGTGAAACAATGGCAATAAAGAAAGTTTTAGGTGATTATAGTAAAAAGGTATTAGTTAGCTCTACAAAAGGAAATACAGGACATTTACTTGGAGCTGCTGGCGGAGTAGAAGCTGTTATATGTTCTAAAGCGATAGAAGAAGGAATTGTTCCTCCTACGATTAATTATAAAGAAGCTGATCCAGAATGTGATTTGAATGTTGTTCCAAATGAGTTTATGAAAAAGAATTTGAATATTGTTATGTCAAATTCATTAGGTTTTGGCGGTCATAATGCTAGTATAATTTTGAGAAAGGTTAAGGAGAACTAAAAATGGAGTATGAAAAAATCAAACAATTAATGGATGATATGGGAAATTCAAAATTATCTTCAATTGATATTGATTTTCCTGATGGTACTAAGATTAGTATGAAGAAAAATGAAAATGCTGAGGCAGCAATAAAAACAGTAGTTGTTGAAAATAAAGAGGTTAAAACGGAAGAAGTTGAATCAGCAAAATTAAGTGATGAAAATACAGGAAATATTGTAAAGTCTCCTATGGTTGGTACTTTTTACATAAAGCCTAATCCTAGTGCAGAGCCTTATGTTGAGGTTGGAAAGAGAGTTAAAAAGGGTGATGTTCTTTGTATAGTTGAGGCTATGAAGCTTATGAATGAGATTGAGTCTGAGTTTGATGGGGAAGTTGCTGAAATTCTTGTTAAAGATGGTGAGGCTGTTGAGTATGCTAAACCTTTATTTAGGATAGTTTAATATAATGAAGTTTGATAGAAAAATAAAATTTATTTTACCTTGTTTCGTGGTTTAGAAGCTCTAGCGAAAATCAATCAGCGCCCTCATTGCTGTGAGATTCCCTAATTGATTTTCTTAAGACCTTCTACTACCACTCTCACTGCGCAACCATAAATTTTATTTTTATAGTCAAACTTCAAATAATAAAAATCAAAAGGAAGGATTAGATATGTTAAACAAAGAAGAAATAGAAAACATTATTCCTCAAAGAGATCCATTTTTAATGATTGATGAGGTAGAACAATATACACCAGGAGAATCAGCTATAGCATATAAACATGTAAAAGAAAGCGAATGGTACTTCAAAGGACATTTCCCTGGAAATCCTATAATGCCAGGAGTACTAATAACTGAAAGCTTGGCACAAACAGGAGCGATTGCAATATTAAGCTTAGAAGAAAACAAAGGAAGAAATGCATTATTTGCTGGAATAGACAAAATCCGCTTTAAAAAACAAGTTGTTCCTGGTGATACATTAAAATTAGAAGTTAAAATTATTAAACAAAAAGGACCAATTGGAGTTGGAGAAGCACTTGCAACATGTGAAGGAAAAATTGTTGCTAAGGGTGAATTAACCTTTGCAATTGTTTAAGAAATTAGAAAATTATTATTTTTAGGAGAATAAAAATGAACAAAATATTAATTGCTAATAGAGGAGAAATTGCTGTTAGAATAATAAGAGCATGCAAAGAAATGAATATAAAAACAGTAGCAGTATATTCAGAAATCGATAAAGATGCAATGCATACACACCTAGCAGATGAAGCTGTATGTATAGGTCCAGCAAATGCAGGAAAAAGTTATTTGAACTATAAAAATATTATAGAAGCAGCTAATATTACTGGTAGTGATAGTATCCATCCTGGATTTGGCTTTTTATCTGAGAATAGTCAATTTGCTAAGATGTGTGAAGAATCAAATATAAAATTTATAGGACCATCATATAAAGTAATTGAATTTATGGGAAACAAATCTAATGCTAAAGAATTTATGAAGAATGCAGGAATACCTGTTATACCAGGTTCTGATGGAAGTGTAAAAGGATTAAAAGATGCGTTGTCTGTTGCAGATAAAATAGGATATCCGGTTATGCTAAAAGCTGCTGCTGGAGGTGGCGGAAAAGGAATTCGTATAGCTAATACACCAGCTGAATTAGAAGAAAATTATAATATTGTTAAACAAGAAGCAAAAATTTCCTTTAATGATGATGAAGTATATATAGAAAAGTTCATTAAAAATCCTAGACATGTTGAAATTCAAATACTTGCAGATGAACATGGAAATGTTGTTCATTTGGGTGAAAGGGATTGTTCTATTCAAAGAAGAAATCAAAAAGTTATTGAAGAAACTCCATCAACAGCAATAGATGATAAATTAAGAAATAAGATGGGTGAAGTTGCAGTTAAAGCAGCTAAATTGGCGGGATATAGTAGCTGTGGTACAATAGAATTTTTAGTAGATAATGATAAGAAATTTTACTTTATGGAAATGAATACAAGAATTCAAGTAGAACATCCAATTACTGAAATGAGAACTGGTATTGATATTGTAAAACAGCAAATAAAAATTGCTGCAGGTGAAGAAATGAAATTAAAACAGAAGGATATTGATTTTAGAGGACATTGTATTGAATGTAGAATTAATGCTGAAAATCCAAGTAAAAATTTTATGCCATGTCCAGGAAAGATCACAGGGTTAAACTTACCTGGTGGAAAAGGAATCAGAATTGATTCTGCAATATATGAAGGATATTCAATACCACCTAATTATGATTCTATGATAGCTAAAATTATTGCATTTGGAGATACGAGGAATGAAGCTATTAGCAAAATGAAACGAGCACTTGAAGAAACTGTTATAGAAGGAATAGATACAAATATAGATTTTCTTTTTAAAATAATAAAGAATCAAAATTTTATAAGAGGTAATTTTGATACGTCTTTTATAGAAAAAGAAATTTTAAATAAATGATAATGATTTATAGAATATTATTTTTATGTGCTTTTTAATATTTTATAAAAAATTAAATTTATTGTGTATTAGAAGAAAGGAATAAGGTTATTATGATTGTTGATAAAATAAAAAAACGACCACCAACTGCAAAAAATGTAAAACCCCAAATTGATATTCCTGTCGGTAAATGGATTAAGTGTGATAAATGCAAAGAAATTGTTTATAAAGAAACTGTAAGAGAGAATATGAGTATTTGTCCAAATTGTGGAGCATATTTCAGAATGCATATAAATAAAAGACTTGAAATGATTATTGATGAAGGTTCATATAAAAAGTTCGATTTGAATATTGATACAGTTAATCCATTAAATCTGGAAGGATATGAACAAAAAATAAAGACACTTAGAACTAAAACAGGTATACCAGAAGCAGTTAGTGCAGGCATTGGAAAAATTAATGGTGAAGATGTTGTAATTTGTGTGATGGATAGTGGATTTTTAATGGGAAGTATGGGAAGTGTAGTAGGCGAAAAAATTACATATTCTATGGAAAAAGCTATTGAACTAAATGTTCCCTTTATAATTTTCTGCACATCTGGTGGAGCAAGAATGCAGGAAGGAATTATTTCATTAATGCAAATGGCAAAGACTACATCTGCTGTTGCTAAAATGAATAAGGCTGGAATCTTATACATTTCTGTTTTAACAGATCCAACGTATGGAGGAGTTACTGCTTCTTTTGCTAGTATTGCTGACATAGTTTTAGCAGAGCCTGGGGCTATGATTGGGTTCGCAGGTCAAAGAGTAATACAACAAACAATTGGACAATCTTTGCCAGAAGGTTTTCAAACTGCTGAATTTTTATTAGATCATGGATTTATAGATAAGATTGTAGAAAGACAGAATATGAAAAAAACTATATTTGATTTAATTCAGTTCCATAAAAGGAGGGATTCATAGTGAATAATATAACTGCATGGAAAAGAGTTGAAATTGCAAGATCACCTGATCGAAAGACATCATTAGATTATATTGATAATATTTTTGATGATTTTATTGAACTTCATGGAGATAGATTAGGCAAAGATGATAAAGCTATGGTATGTGGACTAGGAAAAATTGGTGAACAAAGTTTTACAATAATTGCGGAGCAAAAAGGAAGAAATACTAAAGAAAATATTGAGAGAAATTTTGGAATGCCTAATCCAGAAAGTTATAGAAAAGCAATAAGATTTATGAAACAGGCAGAAAAATTTCATAGACCAGTTATTACTTTTATTGATACAAAAGGTGCTTATCCTGGCATTGAGGCTGAAGAGAAAGGACAAGGAGAGGCTATTGCTAATTCAATGTTAACAATGGCTGGACTTAAAGTTCCTATTATTTCTGTTGTTATTGGAGAGGGATCAAGTGGCGGTGCTTTGGCTATTGGTGTTGGAAATAAAGTACTTATGCTTGAAAATGCTATTTATTCAATTCTTTCTCCTGAGGGATATGCTAGTATATTATGGAAGGATGCTTCAAGGGCTAAAGAAGCGGCTGAAAAGATGAGGCTTACGGCACAGGATTTGTATGATTTGAAAGTTATTGATAAAATTATTGATGAACCTGAGGGGGATTTGCAGAAGGCTTTTTGTGCTAGTGCGAGTTGTTTAAAAAAGGAGATTTGTGAATCTGTTAAGGATCTTTTGCTGTTGTCTGATGAGGAGATAGTTGAGGATAGATATTCTAAGTTTAGAAATATTGGCGAGTACAAGGAATTAATTTAGTTTTAGATGTAAGAAGGCTAAATTTAATATGTATGCTGATAATCTATTATAAATAAGAAAATAAAAAAGCGCATCGAAGAGTAATTGAGCTAGAAATTCTAGAAAAAATTGTTCGGAAATAGTTCGCGCTTGACGCGAAAGGGTGCCGAACATTTTTTCAGAAGTTCTGCGATAATTAGCTCGAGCGAGCATTTTTTCTTTTCTATTTATAATAGAATTGATACAGCATAAATAAAAAGTAATATTTAAATTAATTATAATGATTGAAAGGTTGGATAAAACATGTTATTAGAAAATAAAAAAATATTAATAATGGGAATTAGAAATAAGTGGAGTATAGCTTATGGAATAGCTAAATCAGCATATGAAAACGGCGCAAAATTAATATTCACATTTATGGGAGAAGACAATAGAAACAAAATAGAAGAACTTGTTTCAGAATTTGAAGGTAGCAAATGCTATTGCTTAGATGGAGCTTCAGAAGACGAATTAGTTGATGAATGTTTCAAAAAAATTAAAGAGGAAAACGGTAAAGTCGATGGAATAGTTCATGCTATAGCACATGCAAATACAGAAGATTTACACAATAATTTTATATACACAAGTAAAGAAGGATTTTCACATGCATGTGATGTAAGTAGTTACTCTTTTGTGTTAGCTGCTAGAAAAGCAACAGAATTGGATATGCTAAATGAAAATGCTAGTTTAGTTACATTGACATATCATGGTTCTACAAAGGTGTTAGATGGATATAATGTAATGGGAGTAGCAAAAGCTGCATTAGAAGCAAGTGTTAGATATTTAGCAGAAAATCTTGGAAAGAGTGAAATACGTGTTAATGCTATTTCAGCTGGCCCAATAAAAACATTGTCAGCAAAAGGAATAAAAGATTTTGGAAGTATATTAAATATTGTAGAAGAAAAAGCTCCTTTGCATAAAAATGTTACTACTAGCCAAGTAGGTGATGTTGCTACATTTCTATTATCAAATATGTCAAGTTGCGTTACAGGTCATGTACTATATGCTGATAACGGATATAACATAATGGGAGTTTAGTGTCTAAAGAATATTGACATGTATGGTATAATATCTATTATCGGAAAAATAGAAAGGAAAAAAGATGATAGATTTACATATACATACAACATATTCTGATGGAACAGATTCAGTAAAAGAAGTACTAACTAAAGCTGAAAAATTAGGACTAAAAGCAATAGCTATAACAGACCATGAAAATTGTGATGCATATAAGGAAATGAATGACTTTGATACTACTGAATATTTTTCGGGAAAGATATTACATGGTATTGAATTAAAAGCAAGATATACAGATAGAGTAATAGATATACTTGGATATAATATTGATTGTGATAAAATGGAGAAATATCTTAAGGAATGTTATGGCAAAGTTACTAGAGATCAAATTCAGGAAAAACAATTAAAGAAATTTTATGAATATAAAGAAGAGTGTGGCTTAATTTTAGATGATATAGAGAATTTAAAATGGAATAAGCATACAGATTGGGCAAGTATAGTTTTTTATGATGAGTTAAAAAAACATGATGAAAATAAAGATAAAGTGCCAGAAGATATGTGGAATAGTTTTTCAGTATTCAAAAGAAATTATTACCACTGTAAGAATAAAATATTTTATGTAGATAATTCAGTTGATTATCCACCTTTAGAGAAAATTATAGATATAATTCATAAAGCAGGTGGATTGGCATTTATAGCTCATATATATGAATATGCTTGGATCGGTGATAAAATCGCTGAATTAAAGAAAATTATAGATAATTATGATGTTGATGGTATTGAATGCTATCATAGCATATTTAATCTTGAACAAATTGATTTAGTAAAGGAATTTTGTCAAAGTCAAAAATTACTAATGAGTGGTGGTAGTGATTATCACGGATTGCATAAACCTGGTATTGAACTTGGCTCTGGAAAAGGTCAATTATCTATACCAGATGATATTTTTAAGAAAATAGTAGAAAAATAGAGATTTAATGTAAAAAACATATGAAATTTAAATATAGTAAAAAATGTAGAAAAGCTCTTGAAAAAGAGCTTTTTTTAGAAAAAGAAAACACTGTAATTACTAATATTTCAGTAATTACAGCAAAAAAGTGAAAGAAAATTATAAAAATAAATCTTTTCAAAGATAAACATATAACTTAAATGAAAAACAGTTAAAATTGAACTAATTTGGTTAAAATTGGTTAAAAACGATACTTTTAGCAAATTGCTTTTTAACCGAAAAAATCGTATCATTAAGGTGTTAACGAAAGTTAGCACATTTTTATTTTATAGGAGAATTTTATGAGTAAAAAAGAAAAAGCGAAACCGCGAAAGCAGAAGTCTCTTGATGAGACCGTATTCAAAAAATATTTAAAGGAAATGGAGGAAATAAAGGAAAATTCAAATATAAAATTTAGTTTATTTCAAGCATTACCTAAAAGCAAAATTTTAGATAGTGTTTTAAATTTGGCTTATTTTTACGACCAGAACTTTATAGGAAACAAGGATTTCATGCATATACCAGATGCTTCACAGATTTGTCAGAACTTGGTAAAATACCCTATTATTTTGGCTTGTCAAAAAAATGAGTTTGGAGAAGAAGCGATTGTTGGAGCTACTACAATTAAAATGGAACGTAATAAAAAAATAACTGATAATCCATTTTTCCCAACTAAAGATGAGAACATTTTATCTATCACTGGTATCTTAGCGAAACAAAATGTTTATGATGTATTTGGAAACAATGTAAGAGGAATAGGAAAACAATTATTTAAGTCAGCGATCAAAGGTGCATATGAAACAAACAAAGAGAGAAAAGTTCGTTTAATATGTGAAATTGATTGTAGAAATGTAAAAAGCTTTAGTGCTTTATGTAAGACAGTTAAATCGTTACAAGAAGAAGGTTTAGACGTGGGAGTTAACCTTGTAGGATATTATGAAATTATGAATAAAAATGGTAATTTGGAAGAAGCACCGACATTTTTATTTGAAATAGTTTTAGAAAAAGAGAAAATAGAAAGAACGGGTAAAAATGTATTTTCATATATTAATTTAAGTTCTACTGATTTATTTTTAAATCTAGCATATACAATTAGAAAGAATACTACTGAAAAGAAAAACTATATTAATTTAGTTGGAAAAAATTTAGTAGTATATCACGAATTAAAACCAATAGATGCATTGGAAATGACTATTGAACCAGGAACAACTGCTGATGGCAATGATAGAGTTCCAAAGATTCAACCGGTTCCAGTGGAATCTTTGAGTATATCTTTATAACAAATAAAAAATTTGTAGGAAGTGAGTTATTATGAAAATAGAAAAATATAATATAAGTTTAGAAAGAGAATTTTTAAGAATAAATTCAAAAAATAAATTAGCTGAAACTAATTTTCCAAAGGCCTTTGGATGTAAAGAAAAAAATCAATTAATTACAGCAGATGATGAAGATGTTGTATTTAAAATTAAAACTCCAATGGAGGAAAATTTAGCTATAGCTTATGATAAATTCAATGAGATAACTAATGTTGTTATCGAGGAATTATATAAAATAAATCAATATATGTGGCCTTTTGCTGTTTTTAAGAAAAAAGATGAAAAAATTAATTTAAAAGCTCAAATGGGAATTATATTAGATGAAGAATTCTATGATGAAATAAGAGAAAAAGATTTCTTACCAGATGATATTGAAGAAGCTAATGAAAAGATCAAGGAAGAGTTTGAACGTAAATTAGAGATTATTCAACCTTTATATGGAAAATGTAAAGTTATTGCAGGAAAGAACAAATTGAGAATTTCATCAATAGGAATTAATTATCAATCAAAATGTGGTTTATCTGAAGCTGACGCGATGTTTTTATTAACATTCATTTTTGGATGCTTAGGAAATGATGAATCAAAGAACTTAAAAGAAGAAATTAAATATTTATATAAAATCGAGAAAAAATATAATCTAAAGACTAGAGTGGGTATAGAATCTATTGAAGCCGAAGTTAAATCAGGTTTACATAGATTTGATGAAGAGTCATTAACTGATGAAAGAGTAGAAGAAATTTTAAGTCAATATACTAATGAAGGACATAATGCTAGATATTGTCTTCAAAATTATAAAAAATTAGTTAGTGAATCAGTAGTTTTAATAAAAGATGCTATTGCTAATGGTGTTGATTATGAAGTATTAAATGAATTAAAGAGTATAGTTCAATTTTACTATAAGGATAGAGAAGAGTTTGTAATTGAAGGAAACAAGACTGATAAAGATACTTATATTTTCCCTATTATTACTGATGACAAGTTTACTTCAAAACAAATAATGAAAGAGCATGGATTAAATGTTCCAAATGCTATTTTATTAAATAGAAGTATGAATGCTCAAGATAGAGAGGAATTGTTAAAAGAATTTTATAATCATTCATTGGTTGTAAAACCTAGAAATACAAACTATGGTACAGGTATTACTGTATTTGCTAAAAGTGCTTCAAAAGCTCAAATTACAAATGCTGTTGATTATGCATTTAAATTTGATGAAAATGTTTTAATTGAACAATATGTAAAAGGAATGGAATATCGTTTCTTAGTTGTAAATGGAAAATGCTTAAGCGTTGCTCATAGAAGGGCTGCTAGTGTAGTTGGAAATGGAAAAAATACAATTAGGGAATTAATTGAAGCTAAAAATAAAGAGCCTTGGCACTATTTAACAGGAACTCCAGTTAAAATGGATGAACCAGTTGTTGAATATTTAAAAGTTCAAGGATATGATTATGAAACAGTTTTACCAGCAGGAAAAAGAGTTTTCTTAAGAACAAATTCAAACTGTTCAACTGGTGGTGAGAGTGTTGATATGACTGAAATTATGCCAACATATTTCAAAAAGGTAGCGGAAAAGGCTTCTCGTGCATTTGATGCTAAGATTTGTGGTGTTGATATAATTATAGAAGATTTAGACAAAGAAAATTATTCAATTATTGAAATTAACGATAATCCGGGTTATTCAATAAATGAATGGCCATATGAAGGTAAAGGAGAAAAAATTGGTGTTGCAATACTAAAATTGTTGAACCTTTTACCAGAAGAATAATTAAATAGCTATTATAAAATCAGGCGATTTTTTAATATAGAAAAAGTCCGTAGTACAGATATTGTTGTACTATGGACTTTTTATGTTTTGTCGATTTGATTTTTATGTAAAAAATATTTGTTAGCTTTTTGAAAAAATGTATGAATAGTTATTTAAAATAAAAACTATAATAACGATTTATTAGCATAATTAGTGTTTTGCTCTTAATAATGAATGCCTCCCAGTTATTACTGGGAGGCAAGTTTTGAATTCTAAGTGAATTCATGCGGATGTGAGACATATTTGGACTGGTTTTACTATTGTTACGAAATCGGATTCATGCGGCGGCAGGCAAATGCTTTCGCATGATGAATGCCATCTTGATCATTATGGACATTCTTATCGTTATTGAAAAAGCGAATGTTTGCTTTTTCCTGTTCTTCTTCACTTAATGTGAAGATTCTTCTGTATTGCTTTACACGGTCCTTATGAACATCATGCGAAGCGTTGATGTTGTTCTCGGCGTGATTGTCCATCTTCCATGTTCTGAACTGAAATTCAATTTTCACGCCAGCAAGCTCAGGTGAGTTTGCACTCAATGCTAAGATTGCGTGAATTGATTGATATCCGTTCTTTTTAGGAAGTAGATAGTTCTTGACGATACCTAATAGAGGCTTAAGAACTTCAAGATTTTCCCGAGTTGGAAGTTCAATCTCCGGGAACTGAGAAGGATCAAAATCTTCCGGATTGTCCTTCCTTGTGACCGGAATGAGCTCAAATGGCAGGGAAAGCACATACTTTATGATTGCCTTCTGGAGCTCATTAAAGTTTTTTTCGGCATACGTGACGAATGCCTTTCTGTCTGGATAATTCGGTTTGCAAAGAATATTGATAATCTTTACAGTTAGAATGCACAAATCATGAATTCCTTCGTGATTTATTATTCTGATGCCAAAAAGATCCATAAGCGGGCTGATGTCATCTGCATCTGCTAAACTTAATGCTTTAGCCAACTCGCTTTCGACAGATTTTCGGCGAGCAGTAGTTTCAACATCGATGTTCATGTTACGCTCTCTGTTTAACCATCTTACGATGTATAAGCACACCCGTTGAATGGCTTCAGTAAGCTCGGTAACATCAAACGTAAATTCCCTTGCTTTAATGCAGCTGTCAAGCTTATCTTTAAAGCAGTTGAGAATCGCCTGATCTTGATCACATGTGGTTGTGATCTCGTCAGTTTTTTCACGCAAGTGCCTTTCTACTTGCACTCCGTTGATGTTGATAAGATGCGTTGCCTGTACATAGGTGAGGTGAATAGCTTCGGCAAGTTCTTGCGTCATATTCATTTCTTTCGGATTTTTATTTTCACTTTCTAACTTGCTTTCGGCTTCCACTTCAGCCAAAAAGTCTTTTCTTTCTTCTCTTTTCATAAAGAGACCTCCTTGGGTTTTGCTGTGGTGTCCATGTCTCACATATAGATAAAAATCTACATTAATATTATAACACAAAACTTATGAAAAGCCAATAGCTGTAAGCAAAACAGAAGATTAATTAGAATTTAAAATAATATTTTGAGAAAAGTATTGAAAATAAAATATGAATATGATATAAAAAATAGGAACTATTCCTAATTTAAGGAGAGGATTATGGAGAATTATTCGAAACAAAGGGAGGAAATATTAGATGTCCTTAAGGATAGCTATAATCATCCAACTGCTGAAGAAATTTATAATAGAGTAAAACAAAAAAATTCTACTTCGAGTAGAGGAACGGTTTATAGAAATTTGAAGTTATTAGTAGATAAAAATGCTATATTAAAAATTTCTATGTCTGGCGCTCCAGATAGATATGATTTTGTTAGAAAACAACATAGTCATTTTATTTGTGTGAAGTGCAATAGAGTTTTTGATTTTGAATATGATTTTAAATCAAAAGATCTTAAAAAGAAATTAGAAGCTGATGCATATTCAATTAATGAAAATAGTTTTACTGTTTCTGGAATATGTAAAGAATGCTTTAATAAAAAAATATAGGAGGTTATTAAAATGGAATTAAAAGGATCTAAAACAGAAAAAAATTTAATGGAGGCTTTTGCTGGTGAATCACAAGCTAGAAATAAATATACTTATTTTGCAAGTAAAGCTAAAAAAGAGGGATATGAGCAAATTGCTGCTATCTTTCAAGAAACAGCTGATAATGAAAAAGAACACGCTAAATTATGGTTTAAATTATTAAATGGAGGAGATGTTTCTTCAACAGAAGAAAATTTACTTGCTGCAGCTCAAGGTGAAAATTTTGAATGGACAGATATGTATGAAAGAATGGCTGCAGAGGCAAAAGAAGAAGGTTTTGACAGAATCGCTTATTTATTTACTGAAGTTGGAAAAATAGAAAAAGAACATGAAGAAAGATATAGAAAACTTTTAGAAAATGTTAAAGATGGAAAAGTTTTTGAAGCAGGAGAAGTTAAAATCTGGAAATGCAGAAACTGTGGTCATATTGTAGTTGGAACAAAGGCTCCAGAAGTTTGCCCTGTATGTTCTCATCCAAAATCTTTCTTTGAAATAAAAGCTGAGAATTATTAATATAAAAAAGAGCTAAAACAGATTGCTTATGTGATTTGTTTTAGCTTTTTTATATTATAGGAAAGTTCTCTGAACTTCCTATAATATAAATACTTTGCACAGAAATTTGCATAGCAAATTTCGCACACGAACAATTAAATGTGGGCTGAACTCTATAATTTAAAATATAGAAAAATTTAATCAGCCCACTATTGTTCTTGCACTTTAAAGAAATCTTTGAATTCATCTTTTATTATATGCCAATATGATATATAATAAGTCGTATGTAAATTAAAAAACGAGGGAGAATTGTATGTTTAAAATACATTCAGAATTTAAACCAACTGGGGATCAACCTCAAGCAATAGAATATTTATCAAAGGGAATAGAGCAAGGAAAAAAGTTTCAAACATTATTAGGTGTTACGGGATCTGGTAAAACTTTTACAATGGCTAATATAATTGAAAAAACACAACGACCTACACTTATTTTAGCTCATAATAAAACTTTAGCTGGTCAATTATATTCCGAATTTAAAGAGTTTTTCCCAGAAAACCATGTTGAATATTTTGTATCTTATTATGATTATTATCAACCAGAAGCATATATTGCATCTTCTGATACATATATAGAAAAAGATGCTTCTATTAATGATGAAATAGATAAGCTTAGACATTCAGCTACAGCATCTTTATTTGAAACAAGAGATGTTATTGTTGTTGCTTCTGTTTCTTGTATATATGGTTTGGGTGATCCAATTGATTATGAGAATATGATTGTTTCATTAAGACCTGGAATGCAAAAAGAGAGAAACGAAGTTATGAAAAAACTTGTTAATATGCAGTATACTCGTAATGAAATGGATTTTAAAAGAGGAACTTTTAGAGCTAAAGGCGATATTTTGGAAATTTATCCTTCAAATCAAGAAGAATCTGCGATACGTGTTGAGTTTTGGGGCGATGAGATAGAGAAGATTAGTGAAATAAATCCTTTAAGTGGAAAGAAAATTGCTACAAGAGAACATGTTATGATAGTTCCTAATTCACATTATGTTACTAGTAAAGACAAGCTTGAGAGAGCTATTGGCACGATTGAAAAAGAAATGGAAGAAAGAGTTCAATGGTTTAAAGATCATAATAAATTAATAGAAGCTCAGAGAATTGAGGAAAGAACTAATTTTGATATTGAAATGCTTAAAGAGACTGGGTTTTGTCAAGGAATCGAAAATTATTCTAGACATATAAGTGGTAGGGATGCAGGTAGTCCACCATTTACTTTGTTTGATTATTTTCCAGATGACTTTTTACTAATGATTGATGAATCACATGCTACAATTCCTCAAGTTAGAGCTATGTATAATGGAGATAGGGCAAGAAAAGATTCTCTTGTAAATTATGGGTTTAGATTGCCTTCAGCTTATGATAATAGGCCTTTGAAGTTTGAGGAATTTGAGGAAAGGATTAATCAATGCGTGTTTGTTAGTGCTACGCCATCTGATTATGAAAAAGAACATTCTGGAAGTAATGTTGTTGAGCAGATTATTCGTCCTACTGGTCTTTTGGATCCTAAGATTGAAGTAAAACCTGTTGAGAATCAAATAGATGATTTGATAACGCAAATAAATGAACGTGTTGAAAAACAAGAGAGAGTTTTGGTTACAACATTGACTAAGAAAATGGCTGAAGATTTGACTGCTTATTTAAGAAATATTGGAATTCGTGTTCGTTATATGCATTCTGAAATTAAGGCTTTGGAGAGAATGGAGATTATTAGAGATTTGCGTATAGGTGAATTTGATGTTTTGGTTGGTATAAACCTTTTAAGAGAAGGATTGGATATTCCAGAAGTGTCATTAGTTGCTATATTAGATGCTGATAAGGAAGGATTTTTACGTTCAGAAAGGTCTTTAATTCAAACTATTGGACGTGCTGCCAGAAATACAGAAGGTAAGGTTATTATGTATGCTGATGAACTTACAGATTCAATGGAAAAAGCTATATCAGAGACTAATAGAAGACGTAAAATTCAGGAAGAATATAATAAGGAACATGGAATTACACCAAAGACTATTAAAAAATCTGTAAGAGATATTATTAAGGCATCTATTGTTGAAGATATTTCATCTGAGTATAAGATTGATAAGGATGAGACACCAGAAGACATTATTAATAGATTAACTGATGAGATGTTGAGTGCGGCACAAGCTATGGAATTTGAAAAAGCAGCAGAGTTACGTGACAAGATAAAAGAGTTAGAAAAGTTTGTTGGTGATGATAAGAAAAAATAATAGATATGCATAAAAATATTTGAAAAGATTTGGAGTATATATTTATTAAAATTTAAGAATTTACAATATAAAATAACTATTCTTCAATATAGTTGCTGAGGGATTGTTATATAAAAAAAAGGGAGGACAATTGCGTCCTCCTTTTGCCACGACTAAAAAAAATGATTTATTACTGTAACTTTTCTTCTATTTTCTCCAGCTCTTCTTGAGAGAGAGTTTCAGAAGACTTATTCTTTTTGAGAATTTCTTTAGCTTCATCCAACTGGATGATTTTTTCAGGATCTTCAGGTTGAACTACTTCGACGAACATCCTGTGCTTTTTGGTTATTACAGGAACTTTTTTAGTTCCATTAAAAAAGCACGTATAAGAACTTATTTTGTGTTCTTTTTTTAGATGTTTTTCCTTGGCTTTGATTAGTTCTTGGGCTTTGTTATAATTCCTTTTTTGCTTTAAAGTAATTACTATAGCTGCGGTAGCAAGGACTATTAAAACAAGCAGAACTGCAATACAAACTATTTCTATGGTTACGTCAACTGTTGTGAAATTTTGCATTTAAATGCACCTCCAAAGTTGCCGTGGCAATGAGAAAATTCTCAATATATATTATATCATGAAAACTGTTAAAACACAACAAAACAGCTCATTGCAAAAGATTGCGATGAGCTGTTTATTATGCAGAACTAATTGCTTGATAGTTACGTTAATAGTTACTGACGATTCTTGGCTGTTGCCATCAGCCACAGAATTTGTGCGTTGTTAAGGTAAATGCCCTGTTTACGGTTTTCGAGAATGATATTCTCATAATCGAACGGACCATCAGGAACTGCTATTTTAGCATCTTTCCAACTGATGAGATAGTATTTCTCGCCACGGCGAGGGCTTTGAATCTTGGTCTCTGTAAGAACAAGTCCATCTTTAACCAATTTCTTGGCTGTGTTTCCCCAAACATATAAGGAAACTTCAAATGCGCCACTTTGTGCGGCAAATTCAATCCTATCGCTTACACTTATACTTTTCATTTAGTGCACCTCCATTGTTGTAAGCAATCAGTTCTGCTAGTTCTGAACGCATAGAGACAAAAATTGTAATTGTCCTTTATACTGCAGAGAACTTTTCTTATTATACCACCAAACAGCTGGAGTGTAAAGATTTTTGGAATGTTATTCAAACTTTTGTTTTAAAATACTTAAAAAGTGATGACATTAAAATAAAAATATGATAAAATATAAAACTGTGTAAACAAAATTTGGGGGTATATAAATGAATGATTCTATTATTATAAAAGGGGCAAAGGTCCATAATTTAAAGAATGTTAATTTGGAAATACCAAGAGATAAATTAGTTGTTATTACAGGACTTTCTGGTTCAGGAAAATCTTCTTTAGCATTTGATACATTATATGCTGAAGGACAAAGAAGATATGTTGAGAGTTTATCTTCATATGCCAGACAGTTTTTAGGATTGATGGAAAAACCAGATGTAGAAAGCATTGAAGGGTTATCACCAGCAATTTCTATTGACCAGAAAACAACTTCAAAGAATCCACGTTCTACGGTTGGAACTGTAACAGAAATATATGATTTTATACGTTTGTTGTATGCTAGAATAGGAGTTCCATATTGTCCAAAATGTGGTAAGAAAATAGAGAAACAAACGATAGATCAGATAGTTGATAATATTTTGGAATTGCCTGAGAAAACTAGAATTCAAATTTTAGCACCTGTTGTTAGAGGTAAGAAGGGTGAATATGTAAAATTACTTGAAGATTTTCAAAAGGACGGTTTTGTTAGAGCTAGAATTGATGGACAGATGTATGAACTTTCTGATGATATTGAAATTGATAGAAAGAAAAAACATAATATTGATATCATCGTTGATAGACTTGTAATAAAAGATGATATAAGAAATCGTTTGACTGAGTCTGTTGAAACTGCATTAAAATATGCAGATAATTTAGTTACAGTTGATGCGATTGGTATAGGCGAAAAAATATATAGTCAGAATTATGCTTGTCCTGATTGTGGTATAAGTTTTGAAGAACTTACTCCAAGAATGTTTTCTTTTAATAATCCACAAGGTGCTTGCCCAGAATGTACAGGTATTGGCTATTTGATGAGAATGGATGAGGATTTAATTATTCCAGATAAAAGTAAAACTTTATATGATGGAGTTAAGGCTTTTGGCTCAAGTACTATGAAAAAAGGCGAAACAATGGCTAAAATGTATTTTGAATCTATAGCAAGACATTATGACGTTGATATTAAAAAGCCAATTAAAAAGCTTCCTCGTGAGTTCTTAGATAAAATTTTATATGGTACTGGTGATGAAATTATTGATTTTGAATTTGTTTCTGCTGCTGGTATTAGAAAATTTAGTTCTCCATTTGAAGGGGTTATTCCAACATTAGATAGAAGATATAGAGAAACTAAATCTCAAGGAATGAGAGATTTTTATGAGTTGTACATGAGTGAAAAACCTTGTAATACTTGCCATGGTGCTAGACTTAAGGATGAGGTTTTAGCTGTAAAAGTTGGAGATAAAAATATTAATGAACTTACAGATATGCCTATAAATGAGATAAAGAAATATCTTGAAAATCTACAATTGACTAAAAAAGAAAAGATGATTGCTGATCAGATATTTAAAGAATTAAATAAGAGATTGCAATTCTTGATGGATGTTGGATTATCTTATTTAACATTATCTCGTTCTGCTGGAACTTTATCAGGTGGTGAGGCTCAAAGAATTCGTTTAGCTACACAAATTGGTTCTGGTTTGAGTGGTGTATTATATATTTTAGATGAACCTAGTATAGGTTTACATCAAAGGGATAATGATAGATTATTAGCAACTTTAAGAAAATTGAGAGATTTAGGAAATACTTTAATTGTTGTAGAACATGATGAAGATACTATGTATGCTGCTGATCAGATAATTGACATTGGACCTGGGGCTGGTGTCCACGGTGGTAGAGTTATTGCTCAAGGGACTGCTGATGAAATAAAATTAATCCCAGAATCTATTACTGGTCAATATTTAAGCGGTAAAAAGAAGATAGTTGTTCCTACTAAACGTAGAAAATCTAATGGAAAGAGTTTAGAAATTATTGGTGCAACAGAACATAATTTGAAAAATGTTAATGTGAAATTCCCATTGGGCGTATTTAACTGCGTTACAGGTGTTTCTGGTTCTGGTAAGAGTACACTTGTAAATGAAGTCCTATATAATTACTTGGCTAGGGAATTGTATGGTTCTAATTTGAAACCTGGAAAATGTGAAAAGATAAAAGGACTTGAGAATATTGATAAAATCATTAATATAGATCAATCTCCAATTGGTAGAACTCCACGTTCAAATCCAGCTACATATACAGGTGTTTTTGATACTATTAGAGATATTTTTGCTAATACGAATGAAGCAAAGATGCATGGATATCAAAAAGGTAGATTTAGTTTTAACGTTCCTGGTGGTAGATGCGAAGCTTGTCAAGGCGATGGTATTATAAAAATAGAAATGAATTTCTTACCTGATATATATGTCCCTTGTGAAGTATGTCATGGAAAGAGATATAATAGAGAGACTTTGGAAGCTAGATACAAAGGAAAAAGTATTGCTGATGTCCTTGATATGACTGTTGAAGAAGCTTTAGAATTTTTCTCAAATATTCCTAAAATAAAAAATAAAATGCAAACATTGTATGATGTTGGATTAGGTTATATTAAGCTTGGACAACCTTCTACAACTTTATCAGGTGGTGAAGCTCAGAGAGTTAAACTTGCCACAGAACTTTCAAAACGTGCAACAGGCAAAACTTTATATATTTTAGACGAACCAACTACTGGATTGCATATTGACGATGTTCATAGATTAGTTGATATTTTGCAGAGATTAGTTGATACAGGAAATACAATTATTGTTATTGAACATAACTTAGATTTAATAAAGACTGCAGATCATATTATTGATTTAGGACCAGAAGGCGGAGAAGCTGGTGGAAGAATTGTAGCAGTTGGTACACCAGAACAGGTTTCTAGAAATCCTGAATCAGAAACAGGTAAATTTTTGGCTAAATATTTAGCAAAATAGAAAAGATACTTAATTGTGATATAAATGTAAACAAAATGTAATTCTATGTACTTCTATTAGTGATATACTATTTTTGAAGTATTAGATGAGGTACAAAAGAATGAATTTGTTTGAAAAAATAAAGAATCTATTTTTTAAACCACGTTTTAAGGCATTACCAGAAGAATCTTTAGAAATAGAAAAAATAACGTTATTAGCAATAAAGGAAAAAGATCCAGAGAAAACACTTGATATTTTAAGAAATTATTGTTATGAGATGAAATCTGATTCCATAGTACATATAATTTCACATTTGCCAAATAAAAGAAGGGTTGAAGGAATTGAGATTGCTCAAAAATATATAACACCATATGATCTTTCAGAATTGGCTTTAAAGAAATTGGATTTTAATGGTAAGATTGAGGTTCTTGAGAAATTTCAAAATAGATTGGATTTAGAGGATATATATAAATTATTTAATAGTGTTTCACCAGATCAAAGAGAGAATGCTTTGAGGAAATGTGTTGAAAGATTTGATTCTTTTGGCTTATCTGAATTAATTCGTATATATATTCCGTTATATGATAGATTGGATTGTTTGAATTTATATCATGCTAGATTAGATGCTTTTTCAAAGGCTAATATAATTAAAGAGCTTGATGCTGATAGAAAGATACAGGCTTTGAATAAGTATGGAAAAGAAATTAACAAGACTGATTTATTTGATATAGTTTGTCAAACTGAAACTGATAGAATTCCTGATGTTTTGAATGTGGTTTATAGTAATTTAACTAGTAAGCAAATATCAGATATAATTCAGTATCATATTAAGGACGACAAAAAGTTGGAAACGTTATATAAATCTTGTTATAAACTTGATTCTGCAACGATATCAGATTTGATAAAGTATACTATTCCAGATGACCAAAAGGAACAGGCTTTGATTTCATTGCAAAATAGAATTAAAAGCAATAATATTGGTGAAATATTGCAATTTTGTGTTAGAACTACAAATGCGTTGAAAAAGGTTCAACACAATCTTGATCCAGAAGATGTTGAATATCTTAAAAGTGTGATTAAATAATAGAATATGTATCTAAAAAGAAATGTTATAATAGATAAAAATTATTAATAAAAGACATATGATAAAACGGCAAAAAGTATAATTTTAGCAACATCGCGCAGCGACCAAAGGAACGAAGCAAAGCTTCGTGACTGCGATTGAAGCAATCTTTACAAAAGAAAGAGCCCAAGTTCTGAAAAAACAAGGGCTCATCAAGATTGCGATAGCAAGAAGTAATAAAATTATACTTTTTGCCGTTTTATTTTTTTACTATTAAGTTTATTCATCATCTGTTGTAGTAGAAGATTTCTTTTTAGATTGTTTATTCTTTTTTTCTTTACTCATAAAAACACCTCCTAGAATGTTATATATATTTTTTTCAAAATTAATTAAAATTATTCATCTTTGTTAAAATTTGTAGTATAATAATTTTGTCGCATTTTATGTTTTGGGAAGGAATATAATAATAAAATGGAAAAAAATTTAGTTATAGGAATAGAAGGATTAGTTGGCGCAGGAAAAACATCAATTTGTAAAGAACTGTTGAACTATATACCAAATTCAATTGTGCTACATGCTGGAAATGTATATAGAGCGATTACATATCAGATTTTAAAAGAGCAAATACCTTTTGAAAAATTGTATTCAATTGATTTAAAAAAGTTATTTGAAGAGTTTGATATTTCTATTGCAATAGAGAATAGAGAAAGTGTTGTATATGCACATGGTAAGAAAATTGAAGAAACTGATTTGCAGTCTTTAGAAAATTCTATGGCGGTTTCAAAGATTTCTAATATAGCTAATAATGAGAATGCATATAAAATAGTCAAAGAGTATATTGATAAGTACAAACAGGAGTATACAGTTATTTTTTCTGGTAGAGATACGATGGCGATTTATCCAGATTTGGATTATCATTTTTTTATAACTGCTGATATTGATAAAAGAGTAAGATGGAAAGCTAGTCAGTATGATGATGAAGAAGCTATAAAAAATATTAAGACTAATATTTTAAAAAGAGATGAATTGCAGGAAAAATCAGGATATTACCAAACATATGATAATACGATTGTTGTTGATGTATCTAATTCTAACAGTGTGGAAGAGTCAACAAAAATGGTACTTGAGAATATTATAAAATTGAATTATATTTCACAATAGAGGAGATAATGAGTTATGGGTTTTGTAAATGAAAAATTAAAAGAATTTAATGAGTATTTAAAAGGAAGAAAAGTTGCAGTTATTGGTTTGGGGGTAAGTAATGTTCCTTTGATAGATTACTTGAGAAAATATAAAGCCAATGTTACGGTTTTTGATAATAGAAATATTGATGATATTGATAAAAGCGTAATGGATAAAGTTGTAGAATATGGAATGGAATTTTCTTTGGGAAGAGAATATTTATCTAAATTAAAAGGATTTGATTTGATATTCCGTTCTCCAAGTTGTTTACCTAATAAAAAAGAATTGGTTGCTGAGGCTGAAAGAGGGGCAATTGTTACAACTGAAATTGAAATGTGCATTGAATTATGCCCTTGCGAAGTTATTGGTATTACAGGTAGTGATGGAAAGACAACAACAACAACTCTTATTTCAGAAATTTTAAAAGAAAAAGGATATAATGTATTTTTAGGCGGAAACATTGGAACTCCACTATTTACAAGAGTTGATGAAATGCAACCTGGTGATGTTGTTGTGCTAGAGATGAGTAGTTTCCAACTTATGAATATGACTGTTAGTCCTCATATTGCTGTTGTTACTAATGTTACACCAAATCATTTAGATTACCATACTGACTTAGAAGAATATATTGAAGCTAAAAAGTCTATTTTTAAATATCAAAATGAAGATGATATATTAATTTTAAATTATGATAATGCGGTAACTAAAGGTTTTGCAGATGAAGCAAAGGGAAAAGTAATTTTCTTTAGTGATCAAGAAAGATTAGATAATGGATACATAGTTGATGATGGAACTATTAAATGTTGTGAGAATAAATTAAGAAAACATATTTTAAATACAAGGGATGTTGCTTTAATTGGAAAGCACAATTATCAAAATATTTGTGCTGCATTGGCTGCAACTGAAACTTTAGTTGATGAAGAAACAGCTAAAAGAGTTGTTACTAGATTTACGGGTGTTCATCATAGACTTGAACTTGTAAAAACAAGCGCAAACAATGTAAAGTGGTATAATGATTCAGCAAGTTCCACTCCTACAAGAACTATTTCAGGAATTAAGGCTTTTTATAAAAAAGTTATACTGATTGCTGGTGGATATGATAAGAATTTGGATTATACTCCTATTGCAAAACCAATTGTTGACGGTGTTAAAACATTAATTCTTATGGGAAATACTAAGACTAAAATATATAAAGCAGTAACTAAGGAATTGGAAGCTCAGAACAAAAAGTTAGATATATATGAAGCATTTTCATTAGAAGAAGCTATTGAGATAGCTGATGATGTTTCAACTCAAGGTGATATTGTTTTATTTTCTCCTGCTAGTGCAAGTTTTGATATGTTTAAAAATGCTTATGATAGAGGAGATAAATTCAGAGCTGCTGTTCAGAGAAAAATTGATTAATATGAGATAAAATAAGGGTGAGAGATCATCCTTATTTTTTGCAATTTTAATGCTTTAGGATTGGTACTAAAGTGGGAGATTTTGCATAGTATTTTAGCTATTTGGATTCCAATTGTATTGTATGTATTTATGCACTTACTATTTTAAATTAGTATTACAAAATTGTAAGGTTGGGATTTTATAATAGTGTGTTATAATCTAGGTAATATAAGGAGAGATTATGAAAAAGATTTTGATTATTGAAGATGAGAAGGTTATTAGTTTAGAGTTACAGACATTGCTTAAGAATTATGGCTATGATGCTGTGATTTTAAATGATTTTAATGATGTAAAAAATAAAGCTTTGCAGATGAATCCAGATTTGATTTTATTGGATATTAATTTACCAAATTTGAATGGAGAGATAGTTTTAAAAGAGATTAGGAAAGAATCTAATGTACCTGTAATTATGGTGACGAGTAGGGTACGGAGAGGTTGATGAAGTGCTATCTATGTCATATGGTGCTGATGATTATGTAACTAAACCATATAATCCAACTATTTTGCTTTTACGAATCCAGAATATTTTTAAAAGAATAGATTCTTCAAAAGATGAAATGAATTATGATGGAGTTATTGTAAATCCGTCTAAAGGTATTTTGAGTAAAGATGGCTGCGAATTGGATTTGACGAAGAATGAGATGATTATTTTTATGTATTTGTTGAATAATAGAAATAAGATTGTTACTAGGGATGATCTTATGACTGATTTATGGAACAATAATGAGTATATAAATGATAATGCTTTGACTGTTAATATAAGTAGGCTAAGGGCTAAACTTGAGAGCTTTGGCTTGAAAGATGTCATTGAAACGAGAAAGGGACAAGGGTATAGGTTGATATGAAATTGAGAAAGTATTTAGTTGATAAACTACCTCAGATAGCTGTTTGCGGATTTGGCGATGTGCTTATATTTATGGTGCTTAGAGCATTTAAGACAGAACAATCTTTAATTAGTGCTGTGTTATTTGTTTTATTTTGCATGGAGTTAATAGTTTTTGGAATAGATTATATTAGAAAGTATAGGTTTTACAAAAGACTTGAAGATGTTGTTGAGAGTTTGGATAAAAAGTATTTGGCTTTGGAAATGCTTGATATTCCTGATTTTTATGAAGGAAAGATTCTTTATCAATCTTTGTATGAAATTGATAAGTCAATGAATGAACATGTAAAAGAGTATCAAGCTAGTATCAGTGATTTTAAGGATTATGTTGAGATGTGGATTCATGAGGTAAAGATTCCTATTTCAAGCTTAACACTTTTGAACCACAATCATCCTGATTCTTTAGAGAAAAAGTATATTGAACAAATTAAGAGATTAGATAATTATATTGATCAAGTTTTGTATTATGTACGTAGTGAGAATGCGGAAAAAGATTATATTTTAAAAGAAATTGAACTTAGTGATGTTGTTAAGAATGTGGCTTTGAAGAATAAGGATGATTTACTTGAGAATATGGTTAATTTAGAAGTTAATATTGGTCAGGAAAAAGTCTATACAGATGGTAAGTGGCTCGAGTTTATATTGAATCAAATTGTGAATAATTGTATTAAGTATAGAGATAATGAAAAGAAGCCGTTTATAAGCATAATGGCTAAGGAAAAAGATAGGGCAATTGAGCTTGAGATATTTGATAATGGAATTGGTATTCCTGAACAGGATTTACCAAGAGTTTTTGATAAATCTTTTACTGGCGAGAATGGTAGACTTCGAGCAAAGTCTACTGGAATGGGGTTATATATTGCTAAAAAATTATGTGAGAAGTTAGGACATCAAATAAAGATAGAGTCTGAGTTTGGCAAGTTTACTAGAATTGTAATTTCTTTTGCTAAAAATGATTTTTATAGTGTTAGTAAGTAAACATTACGAATTTGTAATATTTTGTAATATTAGAATGACGACTAGAGAAAAAAGGTTTGGTAAAATCTAAGCAGAAAGGAGATAAATATGGAGAATATTTTAAAAATTGATAAAATTGAAAAATATTATGGCAATAAATCAAGCCTTACTAAAGCGGTTGATAATATTTCTTTTAATGTTGAGAAGGGTGAGTTTGTTGCGATAATGGGTGCTAGCGGTTCTGGAAAAACTACACTTTTGAATTGTATTTCTACGATTGATAGAGTTACTTCTGGACATATTTATGTTGCTGGTGAGGATATTACTAAATTAAAAGGAAATAAGTTGAATAAATTTAGAAGAGAGGAACTTGGATTTATTTTTCAGGATTTTAATTTGCTTGATACATTGACTGCATATGAAAATATTGCACTTGCTTTGTCCATTCAGGATGTTAGAGCAAATGAGATTGATAGAAGAATAAAGAAGGTCGCTAAAGATTTAGATATTGAAGGAGTTTTAAATAAGTATCCTTATCAAATGAGTGGGGGACAGAAACAAAGAGTTGCAAGTGCTAGAGCAATAATTACTAGTCCAAAATTAATATTGGCTGATGAACCAACTGGTGCTCTTGATTCTAAATCTTCAAAGATGTTATTAGAAAGATTTGAGTATTTAAATAAAAATATTGAAGCTACTATTTTGATGGTTACACATGATGCGTTTACTGCAAGTTATGCATCAAGAGTTATTTTTATCAAAGATGGTAAAATTTTTAATGAATTGCATAGAGGATCAAGTTCGAGAAAAGAATTTTTTGATAAGATAATTGATGTGGTAACTGTATTGGGAGGAGAATTGAATGATGCTCTTTAAGTTATCAATTAAAAATATAAGTAAGAGTATGAAAGATTATGCCATCTATTTTTTCACTCTTATTTTGGGTGTATCAATATTTTATGTTTTTAATGCGATTGATAGTCAGACAATTATGATGAATGTATCTTCAGCTACATATGAGATTATTAAACTTATGACAAATATGCTTTCTGGTGTAAGTGTGTTTGTTTCTTTTGTATTGGCTTTTTTGATTATTTATGCGAGTAGGTTTTTGATAAAGAGAAGAAATAAGGAGTTTGGAATTTATTTGACTTTAGGAATGAGCAAGAGAAAAATATCTTTAATTTTGTTTTTTGAAACTTTATTTATTGGTATTATTTCACTTGTTGTGGGTTTAGGATTAGGATTTTTGTTATCTCAATTGATGAGTATATTGGTTGCTAATATGTTTGAAGCAGATATGACTAATTTTAAATTTGTATTTTCAACAAGTGCATGTGTAAAGACACTTATATATTTTGGTATTATGTATTTTATTGTTATGGTATTTAATACTTTTAATGTGAGTAGATGCAAGTTAATTGATTTGTTGTATGCTAGTAAAAAGTCTGAAAAGGTTAAGCTTAAGAATCCTTTATTATGTGTGATTGTTTTTATAGTTTCTTCTTGTGCCTTAGGTTATGCATACTATTTAGTGACTGATGGAGTAAAGGTTTTACAAAATGCTAGTTCTATTTATTTGCCTATTGTACTTGGTGCAGTTTCGACTTTTTTGATTTTCTGGTCTTTGTCTGGTTTGATTTTGAAGATTGTGAGAAGCAGTAAGAGATTTTATTACCATGGTTTGAATAGTTTTACAATTAGACAAATTAGCAGCAAAATAAATACTACTGTTTTTTCTATGACTGTTATTTGTTTGATGTTATTTTCAACTATTTGCATTTTATCAAGTGCGTTGTCTATGAAAAATTCATTGACAGCTAATTTGAAAAAACTTGTACCTGTTGATATTCAATTTTCGCAGAAGATAGAGAATGGAGATGAAGAACATATTGAAGAAACTTTAAAAAAGGCTGATTTTGATGTAGATTCTAATTTTAAAGATACTGTTGAATTTTATGTTTATACTTGTGATAATGTTACGTTAGAAAATACTCTTGGGGAATATATTTCACAGATTAAGTCTAATTATCCATTTTTGATGACTGATACAAAAGAAGAAATTGTTAAATTAAGTGATTATAATAAAGTTGCACAGATGTACGGGCTTGAGAAACAGAGTTTGAAAAATAATGAGTATATTATTGTAGCAAATTATAAAGATTTTATAAATATTCGTAATGGTGGATTAAAAGCTGGAGCGAAGATTAATATAAATGGAATTGAGTATAGACCTAAGTTTGACAAGTGTGTAGATGGGTTTATTGAGATGAATGGTAGTTATGCTAACTCTGGATTTTTAGTTGTTCCGGATGGTGCGATTGAAACTTGTGTGAAGAGTGAAGAGATTATGATTGCTAATTATAGTGTGAATAGTAAAGAGGAGAGAAAAACAATTGATCAAAAAGTTATTGATTTGAATAAGGTCGATTATATTCTTAATAGTACGATTGAAGCTAGAACCAAATTGTATGTTCATGAGGCTAGTATTGGCTTAGGTGCTATGGTTACTTTTATTGGCTTATATCTTGGAATTATATTTTTAATTTCATGTGCTGCAATTCTTGCGTTGAAAGAATTATCGGAGTCAAGTGATAATGCTGAGAAGTTTCAAATGCTTAGAAAACTTGGGGTTGATGAGAGAATGCTAAATAAAGCTTTATTTAGGCAAATTGAGGTGTTCTTTATGTTTCCGTTAGTACTTGCTATTATACATTCTATTTTTGGAATTAAGTTTTGCAATTTCTTATTAACTTCGATTGGAACTTATAATTTGTTATCTTCAATTATCATGACAGCTGTGTTTATTGTTGCAATATACGGTGGTTATTTTGTGGTTACGTATTTATGTAGTAAAAATGTTATTAAAGAGAAATTGAATAATTAGCCAATGTATGATATAATTGAATTCCAAGGTTCTTATTTGAAACACAATCTGGACTAATGTCCAGTTCATCGGATAGATATTATACATAATGGAGGTGTTCTTATGAGAGAACGGGAAAATCAGAATTTCAAAATGTACCTGAAAATTGCGTTGGCTATAGTTGCCTTGATTGGATTTATTGTAATGATAAATCAGATCTGGAAAACAGAGGGCTTTCGTGAATGGACAATGTGGCGTATGGTTGTCGCAGTTATCTTTGGATCATTAGCATACTTTTATTCTCTGATTTTTGGAATAGGCGGAGTATATTTTTATATGATAATTAAAAAAGATAATTACGGCGAGAAAATGAATACGTGCATTATTGTAAGTATGGAAGGTCTGGCGGCAATATTTCAGTTGGTTTTCTGGGGTGTGCTGAGAAGCAATTATACACTGTGTATAGTAGCAGGTATAGTTGCAGTTATTATAGCTATCTTTTATGGTAGATTATTAATAGCTATAAGAGAATAAAGATTGTTCCGTTTTGGAGCAGGAGTTTGATGTCAAATGTGATGTCAAGCTCCTGTTTTTTTATAGCATACTACTCAGTTTTGTTCTATATTAGGCATAAATTTTAAGTTAAAATACCATACTAAAAATAGAGGTATTATTATGGTAATTGATATGAAATATTGGAACAAAATTTTGAAGAAGATTATATATTTTGTTTGTTTGATTCTTTTAATATTTATAGTGTTAAAATTAGCATGTTTTTTTATGCCTTTTATTGTTGCTCTTATTATTGCAAATATGATTGAACCGATGGTTAGGTTTATAAATAAAAAAATTAAATTGATTAGGAAAACATCTGCCATTATATCAATTGTATTAGTGTTTGTCTTTTTAGTTGGTGTTATTATTGCTTCGTCAGTGGTTATTGTTTCAGAGGTAAGTAATTTATTAAAAAACTTTGAAACGTTTGGAAATAATATTTTTCATAATGTAGAAACGTTTAGTAATTTTCTTAAATTAGAAGATGTGAATGTATCAGATGATGTAAAGGAGCTTATTATAGATGCTACGAATGATTTACTTGCTCATGTACTTGATTATATAAAGAATTTTTTGATTGATATTTTAAATTTGATAACACAGATACCTATATTTGCTATTTATTTAGTAATTACAATTTTAGCCACATATTTTATTTCTACAGATAGACTTGGAATATTGGATGATTTAGAACAGAAAATTCCTAAAAGATGGATTAGAAAAGTAAATAAATATTTTAAAAGCACTGTTTCAGTTTTAGGAAAATACTTAAAAGCGGAATTAATATTAATTTTTATTTCCTTCATAGAGGTTCTTATTGGATTATATATTTTTAAGATGATAGGTTTGAATGTTAAATCACCTTTTTTAATTGCTTTAGGAATTGGGTTTGTAGATTTGCTACCTATTTTAGGTTCTGGAACTGTAATGTTACCGTGGGGAGTAATAGAAATTATAATGGGAAATGTTGAACTGGGATTAGCTGTGATAGGATTATTGATTTTTATTTCATTAGTTAGACAGTTTCTCGAACCTAAAATTGTATCATCACATCTTGGAATTCATCCTTTATATACATTAATATCTATGTATATTGGTTTTAAGATATCTGGTGTTTTGGGACTTTTGATAGGACCAATTGTATTAATAATTATTTTGAATTTTTTTAATGAAAATAATAAAAGATTTAGTTTAGTAGTGAATGAAGATGAGGGAGAGGATGGTTAAAAAGTTGCACTTGTTGGGACGTATGTTTCGTCAGGTGGATATACGAATTCATCATCTGGTTTTTGAGATTGTTGTATATTTGTTATTTTTAAAATTGGAATATCTCCGCCAAGATAACCTTTTGTGATAGTTCCTGTTATTTGTACCCATGAATAATTTTCAAATTGATTTATAGTGTCACATTCACATAAAAATCCAACTACAACTGTTTGTGAAGCTGGATTTATTATCATATTTCTCGCAAGTACAAATTGGTTATCTGCTAAATAATTAATTCTGTAGACATATCCGACAAATGTTATTTCTTTACCTATATATTCATCAATATTTTCGTGAACTTCTTTTAATACGTTAGTATATTGATTAGATGCGATATTGGTTGGTTTGCCGAGTTTCAAAATAAGGATCGTCAACAACAAAGTTTTCTTTGCCTAAATTTTTCATTTCTGTATAAAGTTTGAATCCAGAATATATAAAAATGATTAAACATATTAAAATAAAAAACAAGAGAATTCCTTTAAATATCTTGTTTTTATTGACTTTAAAATTGTATACGTGCATATGAAAATCCTACCTATAAATAAATTTATTAAATACTATGAAATATTTTCAATATTATTCCTTGCTATTTCAAAAAAATAATGATATATTTATCGATAGTTAATAATTAGGAGGCAAATCAGATGGGTTTATTTAAATCTTATAGTGAAAAAGAAGTAAAAAGAGTTCAACCTATAGTAAATAAAATCAATAGTTTAGAACCTGAAATGGAAAAATTATCAGATGCAGAACTTAGAGCAAAAACAGATTATTTTAAAGCTCAGTTAGCTGATGGAAAAACTCTTGATGACATCTTACCAGAAGCATTTGCAGTTGTAAGAGAGGCATCAAAAAGAGTATTAGAAATGAGACATTTCGATGTGCAATTAATTGGTGGTATTATATTACACCAAGGTAGAATTGCAGAAATGAAAACTGGTGAAGGAAAAACTTTGGTTGCTACATTGCCAGTATATTTAAATGCACTTACAGGAAAAGGTGTTCATGTAATTACAGTTAATGATTACTTAGCAAAAAGAGATAGTGAGTGGATGGGTAAATTATATAAATTCTTAGGTTTATCAGTTGGGTTGAATATTTCAAGAATGAATCAACAAGACAAACAAAAAGCTTATGCTTGCGATATAACATATGGAACAAACAACGAGTATGGATTTGATTATCTAAGAGACAACATGGTTATTCATAAAGAAGATATGGTTCAAAGAGGATTGGAATATGCAATTGTTGATGAGATCGATAGTATCTTAATTGATGAGGCTAGAACGCCACTTATCATATCAGGTAGAGCAAATAAATCATCTGATTTATATAAAAGAGCTAATGACTTTGTAAAGAGATTACAAGCTAAAGTAATTATAGAAGAAGATATTAAAGATGAAGCTCAATTAGAAGATAATGAAAAATATGATTATATAGTTGACTTAAAGGCAAAAACAGCTACATTAACACAAAAAGGTATTAAGAAAGCTGAAGATTATTTTGAAGTTGAAAACTTTAATGATCTTGATAATACAGATATAGTTCATAATGTAAACCAAGCTTTAAAAGCACATGGTGTTATGAAGAGAGATAAAGACTACATCGTTAAAGATGGCGAAGTTTTAATCGTTGATGAGTTTACAGGTAGAATTATGTATGGAAGAAGATATAATGCTGGTTTACATCAAGCTATTGAAGCTAAAGAAGGCGTTAAAATAGCTGATGAACAAAAGACTTTAGCAAATATCACATTCCAAAACTACTTTAGAATGTATAATAAATTGTCTGGTATGACAGGTACTGCTAAAACAGAGGAAGAGGAATTCAGAGAGATTTATAACTTAGATGTTGTATGTATTCCTACAAACTTACCAGTTGCAAGAAAAGACTTAAATGATATTATTTATAAAAATGAAAAAGTAAAATTTAATGCTGTAGTTGAAGACATTAAGCAATCACATGAAAAAGGACAACCAGTTCTAGTTGGTACAGTTTCAATTGATAAATCTGAAAAATTAAGTAATTTACTTAAAAAAGCTGGAATACCACATGAAGTATTAAATGCTAAATTTCATGAGAAAGAAGCTGAAATTATAGCTCAAGCTGGTAAATATGGTGCTGTTACAATTGCTACTAATATGGCAGGTCGTGGTACTGATATTATGCTTGGTGGTAATACTGAATATATGGCTAAGCAAGAAATGAAGAGAGCTGGATATACCAATGATCTTATAGTTCAAGCTTCTGCTCATAATGAGACAAAAGATGAAAAGGTTATTGAAGCTAGAAAAGCATTTAACGAATTAGAAGCCAAATTCAAAAAACAAATAAAAGAAGAAAAAGAAAAAGTTATAGCTGCTGGTGGTTTGAAAATCATTGGTACAGAGAGACATGAATCAAGAAGAATTGATAACCAGTTACGTGGACGTAGTGGTCGTCAAGGAGATCCAGGTGAATCAATATTCTACATTGGTCTTGATGATGATTTGATGAAAATATTTGGTGGTGACAAAGTTACTGCTGTTTACAATGCGTTAAAAGCTGATGAAAACATGCCAATTCAATTTAAGCCAATTTCAAAAGCTGTTGAATCTGCTCAAAAGAAAGTTGAGAGTAGAAACTTCTCAATCAGAAAACATGTATTAAGCTATGATGATGTTATGAACACTCAAAGAGAGATTATATACAGACAAAGAAGAGAAGTTTTAGATGGTGAAGATGTTACAGAATCAGTTAAAAATATGATTAGAGAAGCATGTGCTTTAATAGTTGATACTTATAGAACTGAATTAACTGATAAAAATCCAGATACAAGTGCTTTATTATTAGAAGTACAAAATGGATTAAATATTAAAGAATTAGATTCATTAAATAAAGATAAAATTGATCCAGATGAAATATTAGCAGAATTACAAGAAAAAGCTTTAGCAATATACGAAGCTAAGAGAGAAGAAATTGGTGAAGAACCATTCAAAGAACTTCAAAGAATCGTATTATTAAAAGTTGTTGATACAAAATGGATGGATCATATTGATGCAATGGATGAATTAAAGAATGGTATTGGATTACGTGCTTATGGACAAAAAGATCCAGTTATTCAATATCAAATTGATGGTTCAGACATGTTTGAAGAAATGATTAATAGCATTAAATTGGAAGTTGCTAAAATCTTAATGTGTGTTAAAAAGAGAGAAGGATATGAAAGAAGAAGTACTGTTAAAGTAACAGGCGAAGGTAGAGAAGATATCGATGGAATGATTAATCCTGAATTAGCACAAGAAGAAAAGAAAAAAGTAAAAGCTCCAATAGTTAATGAGGGACCTAAAGTTGGTAGAAATGACTTATGCCCTTGTGGAAGTGGTAAGAAGTACAAAAATTGTTGTGGAAAAAATCAGTAATAGCAAGGGTTACAAGAAATGATACAAATTGACATAAATGCAAAAAATATGCTTTTGTCGCCAATTTGTCGCCAAACAAAATAAAATTGCCGCCCAAAATCCTCGAAAGTACTTATTTATCAATGAATATAAAACTGGCGACAAATCTAAAATATTAAAATTAGTTTAATATTGACTGACATTGTAAAAGATGCCAGTCTTTTTTTCGTTCAATCGTTATTTGCAGATTGGAGGTAAAAACAAAATGGTAAATGTAAGAAAGAGAGGAAATGTTTATGAGTACAATTTTGATGTTGCTAAAATTGAGGGTAAAAGAAAAAGAATAACAAAGTCTGGATTTAAAACTAAAGCTGAAGCACAAGAGGCAGGAACAGTTATTTATGAAGAATATATTAGAACAGGAGTTATTGTGAAAGAATGTCAAATGTCATATCATGATTATTTGGATTTTTGGTATGAGAATTATTGCAAGATAAATTTAAAATATACAATACAAGAGGCTTATAAAAATATTATAGATAAATATTTAAAACCTTCACTTGGATTGTATAGATTAAGTGCAATAACGAGTGTAATTTTGCATAGTTTCTTAACTGAATTATGTAGTAAATATTCTTTTTCTAGAAGTTATTTTAAAAATATATTAAAAGTAATGAAAGGAACTTTTAGAGAAGCAACAGATGTGTTAGGACATAAAGATATTGAAACAACAGAGAATTATTATATTTCAAGCACAGATGAAACAAGAAAAAATGTAACAGATTCTTATGAAAGTACTATAAATTTAGATGTGATTGATGAAATTATAGAATATAAAATTTCTATCTAAATATTAATATAAAATTTTACTAGAATTAGAGAGCTGGTTGGCATAATTAGCTCTCTAAAAAGTTTTTAAATGAATGATGTTTTGTAAGAATGTAAATTTTTTGATATAATACCTATCAAGAGATAGCTAATCATTGTATGTATTTAAATTGAATAAAACATAGAAAAGGAAAGATATATTATGAAGGTTTTTATAACAAGACATGGTCAAACTGAATGGAATTCGCTTGGAAGATTACAAGGTAGAAAAGATATAGAATTAAACGAAGTCGGTAAAGAACAAGCTTTGATAACAGGTGAAAAAATCAAAGATGAAAAAATAGATATTATAATTACTTCGCCATTAAAAAGAGCAAGAGAAACAGCAGAAATAATTAATAAACAATTTAATGTTGAAATTGTTGAAGATGACAGGTTAATGGAAAGATGCTACGGAGATTTTGAAGGAATTACTAAAGTAGAGTTAAAAGAAAAGAAAATCCAATATCCTGAAATTGATGATGCGTGTAATTATTTGAAGAATATAGATATTTTTAATATGGAAACTATACAAGATTTATGTGCAAGAATATATGAGTGTTTGGATGAAATAACTACAAAATATAAAGATGAAAATGTTTTAATAGTAACTCATGGAAGTAGCTCCATTCCTATAAAGTGTTATTTTATGAAGTATCCTTTAGAAAATCTAGTTGATAGAGAAAAAATTAAAGGACTAGAAAATTGTGAAGTTGTTGAATTTGAAATATAAATAAGTTGGAGAAAATTATGTTAGGAAAATTTTTTGAATGTGAAGCCGATAAAAATATTAAATTTTATAGAGTAATTCAAACGGTTAAAGAGTATTCAGATGGAAGAAGATTTCCAATTGATGAAATTGTAATTGCCGATAAAAAAATAAATTTTAATGCTGAACAACAAATAGACATGGGAGGCTTTTGTGTTTCAACATTCGATTATATATTTAGATGGTTAATCAGAGGAGATACATTATGCGAAGTTATAATTCCAGAAAATGAAAAAATATATAAAACAGTTAGTGAAAATGGAATATATATAGCAGAGAAAATAATATTAACAAATCCAACGAAAATAGATGACGATTTTGCAACTGAATTGTACTTAAAATCTAATCTTCCAGAAGTGTCATATTTTAAAGCGATGACTGCATGTGCTATATGTGGTTATATTAAGACTGCTTTGAAAGTTTGTGAAGATAAAGTAAATAAAGATAATGTTGATACTGCAATTATTGAATTAGAAAATTTTTGTACGAGAAGAAATAATGAGAATTTTTTAGAAGATGTGGAAGCAATAGAAAATGTCAAATTATTAAGAAATCATTTATTAGAAATAAGAAATAGGAGGTAGGTACTATGAAATATAAAACTATTATAAATAGAAGTGGTAAAAAGATTGATTTACATATATGTCAAACCAAAGACGGATCTTATATTATAGGTATTCCAGAAGGAATGAAAGATAATGCTGAAATGTTTGTAGAAATGTATAATTCAGGTGGAAAACAAGCTAATTCATATGTTGAAAATGTACAACATGCTATGACTGATAAAGGAAATCCAATTGAAAAAAATTATGCAGATTTTGTAACAGATTTTCCGCTTGTTGTTCCAATTGTACCAGATTTAAAAGGATTACCAGATTTACAACAAATGTCAGTAGAATCAGTAAAGGATTTTCAAATACATGAAAAAGTTAAAGAATGTATTGATGATGCAAGAACTCAAATTGAGAAAATAACTGGTAAAAAAGTACAAGATAAAATATTTTTAAGTGGATATTCTGCATCTGGTGTATTTGCTCAAAGATTTGCATTAGCATATCCAGAAATAATAAATAGAGCTTTAATAGGTGGTGCAGCAGGAACAATACCTGTTCCAACAAGAAAAATAAAATATCCAATAGGTATTCAAGATTATGAAAATCTATTTGGAAAAGAATTTGATTCAGAAGCTTACAAACAAATTCAATTTGCTTATTATGTAGGAGAATTTGAAGCAAGAAAAGCAGGAAACTTTGATATAAATGGGGATAGAATCACATCAGATATGCAAATCCCTGCGCCAATGCATGATATGTCATTTAGAAGTGTATCAACTCCAAAAGAAGTAGGAATTGAGCAAAGAAAATTATTAGGGCAAACACTTAATGAAAGATATAAAAATGCAATTGAAGCTAATAAAAGATATGGAATAGATATAGAAGGTGTTGTTGTTAGTGGTTCATCCCATAGATACATTCATAATGAAAAAATAACTCCAGCATTTACATGTTTAAAAAAACAGATTATTGATTTTTATCATAAAAATAAACAACTAGATCCAAATGCTCAAGGATGTTGTAAAAATATAAATGAATCATATCAAAAAGCTCGTGAAAATCATGATGAAGGAGTACAATTATAATTCAATATTGGATGATAATGATAAAATACAAAAGTTCATAAAAAAGGAGGATATAATTATGGATGAGTCTAATGGAGACATTATAATATATCAGACAGAAGATGGATTAACAAAAATAAATGTTAAAATTGAAAATGAGACAGTATGGCTATCACAACAACAGATGGCAGAACTGTTTAGTACATCAAGAACTAATATTATAGAACATATAAACAATATTTATGAAGAAGAAGAATTAAATAAGAATTCAACCTGTCAGAATTTCCGACAAGTTCGAAAAGAAGGCAATAGAAATGTTACAAGAGAAATACCTTTTTATAATTTAGATATGATAATTTCTTTGGGATATAGAGTAAAATCTAAAGTTGCTACAAATTTTAGAAAATGGGCGACAGAAAGATTGAAAGAATATATGATTAAAGGTTTTGCATTAAATGATGAAAGATTTTTAAAAGCAAAAAAATCTGATGTAATTATTTCCAAGAACTATTTAAATGAACAAGAAATTAAAAATTTAAATAATTTAGTAAACTTATTTTTGGATATTGCTGAAAATAATGCAGAAAGAAGTATAACAATGTATATGGAAGATTGGAAAAATGAAGTAGAAAATGCCTTAAAAGTTTTCCATTATGAAGTTTTAGAAGGAAAAGGAAAAATTTCACATAAACAAGCAGTCGAAAAAGCAGAAAATGAATATGAAAAATATAAAGTTATACAGGATAAGAATTATGTGTCAGATTTTGATAGACTATTAAGTGAAACAAAGCAAATTGAAAATAAATAAATTGCACATTGGATAAAAAGACAAGAATTCATAAGAAACAAAAAAGTTGAATTAAATATATTTAGAAAGGTTTAAAAATGAAAAATAAGATAACTAAAAAACAGATAACGATTGTAATATTTTCTGTAATATTTATTTTTATGTTTGTATTAAATTTTTTAACTCCGTTAATTGCAGATGATTTTTCATATTCATTTGGAGCTGATGGAAGAATAAAAAATTTGTATGATATTTATAATAAACAAGTTGACCATTACTTTACTTGGGGAGGAAGAACTGTTGCTCATACAATAGCACAAATATTCTTATTATTTCCAAAAATAATATTTAGCATAGCTAATACATTTGCATACGTTCTTTTGATATATTTGATTTATAGGATAGCCAGAGGAAAGAGCGAAGATAAGCCTATCTTAGTAATTGCGATTAATTTATTGTTGTGGTTTGTTTTACCAGTATTTGGCCAAACGTGTTTATGGTTAATAGGTTCATGTAATTATTTATGGACAACAGATATAATATTAATTTTTATTTTAAAATATATGGAGAATAAACCTACGAAAAGAAAAATATTATCAATGATATTAATGTTTTTGCTTGGAATAATTGCTGGATGGACAAATGAAAATACTGCTGTTGGTGCAATTTTTATAGTAGTAGCAAGTTTATTTTTTATGAAAAAGAGTAAAGTGAAATTAGAAAAATGGCATATATCAGGTGCGATTGGTATTGTTATAGGATTTATATTATTAATAGCGGCTCCAGGAAATTATGCAAGAAATGAATTATTTGTAGACAATACATCAGTAATAGTTAAATGGATTTACAGAGCTGTAAATTATTCTATAAGTTTTGTAGATATATTAAAACCATTAATTTTATTTACAATAATTCTTGTTACAATTAATATTTATTATAAGAAGAAAATAGAAAAGAATGTTATAGTATATTTGATTGCGGCTGTGTTAACTGTTTATTCAATGGTACTTTTGCCAACATTTCCTGAAAGAGCATGGTTTGGAGTAATTATTTATGCAATTATAGCTGACATGTACTTATTATATAATGTAGATAAATTGAACAGAGTATATACATATATAATAGCTGATGTTGTACTTGTGTTTTTGACACTGTATTGTAGTCAATATTTAAATACTGCATTAGGAATAAAAGAATTGAAATCTACTTGGAATTCTAGAATTGACTATATAGAATCTGAAAAGGCTAATAATAATTTTAATGTTAAAGTAGAGAGATATGTTACATTAGATAAGCATAATCCAAATTATAAGTTAGAGGATATTGCTGCTGATGAAGGCACTTGGCCAAATAATGATATTGCTAAATATTTTGGAATACAGGGAATTAGTTCAAAATAAAAGGAGATAAATTCAAATGAAGAAAAAGATATTAATAACATTAATAGTTGTTTTAGTATTGGCTGTAATTATATTTTTTGCTAGTAAATTTATGAATATGAAAGATACTCAGGAAGATCAAAAGAATATGAATGAAAATGAGCAAATCGATGATCAAGATGTTGCTCAAGAAGATGATGATATTTACTTTAAAGTTTTAAAAAATGAAATAAAATATGTGAATGAAGATAATAAGGAAACACTATTCAAAGAATATATGGAAAATTACAAAGAAAGTACTGAAAATCCAAAAATTAAGTATACGGTATTTGACTTTGATAATGATTCAAAGAATGAAATGATTGTAATGATTGAGGCTTTTAATGATGGATTTTATTTGATTTTAAATAATGAAGATGGAACTGTGTATGGATTTGAAGAAGTTTATAGAGGTTTGAAAGATTTAAAAACAGATGGAACATATTTAGCATCTGGTGGTGCTTCTTCAAATGGAATTTTAAGAGATAAATTTGAGAAAAATAAGAGAATTCAAGAAACTTTAGCGGAAATGGATATGGGAAAATTCCAAATTGATGGAAAAGATGTTTCTGAGGAAGAATATGATAAATACTTAGATGAATTTAGCAAAAAAGAAAATGTAGAATTTAAAAATTATGTTGAAAAGTATGAATTTGATGAAAAAGATTCTACTGAATCAAAAGAAAATTTGAATCCTGAAAATAAAACTACTGATAATAATGAAACGGAAAATACTTTGAATAAAGTATCGTTTGAAGAGGGAGTGTATACGATGACAAAGCCTTCTTTAGTTGAAACTGATGCTGAAGGGTTTGACACTACAATTACGTTTAAGGATGGAAAAGTTTCTTATTTAGAGTCATATTGGGATAGTAAGAAAAATGGAACTTATACAGTAGAAGGTAATACTTTAATAGTGAATTATACATCTGGTAATGAAGTCGATAGTATTAATGGAGATATGGGGACTGTTACAATGAATGAGACAGAAGAATATAAGATTGAAGGAAGAAAAATAATTTTACAAAAAACTAGTGCTGATGTGTATTATACTGCTGGAAGTAATGTATATGAATTAGGCAAATAGAATGATGTAAATTAGGAGAAGCTTATGGATGAAGTAGTGATAAGAAAGACAAAATTTAATGATTTAATAAAAGTTTCGGAAATAGTAGTTTCAAGTTGGAAAACGGCGTATAGAGGTATTATTGCAGATGAATATTTGGATAGTTTAACAGTTGAACAAAATTATCAGAAAAGAGTAAATGATTATAATGAGAATAATTTTGTTGTTGCCGAATTAAATGGCGAGATTGTGGGTTTTTGTAGATTTAGATTTGAAAATGTGTATAACGAAAAATTCCCAGAGATTGATTGTGAATTATGTGCTTTATATGTAAAGCCTGATTACAAGGGAAAAGGAATAGGAAAGAAACTTATAAATTATGTGATAAATAATTACAAAAGCAATGGCTATAAGAAAATGATTTTATGGTGCTTTAAAGACAATTATCCTTCACGTATGTTTTACGAAAAAACAGGTGGAATATATGGCGGAGAGGATGTAATTGTTCGTGGTGATAAGCCATATAAAAAAGTATGTTATATTTATGATTTAGAAAAATTACCCAAAGATGAGTTAGAACTTGTGTTTCCATCAGAAAAATATAGGAAACAGGTAGAGGAATATTTACAAGAATTTTTAGATAATAATGAATATGATATTCCTGGCGATGGTGGACTTGATAAAATTAAAGATTTTGATGAATGGTTAAAAAAGGTTCAGAATGATGTATCTGAAAATATAATTGAAAATGAACAAGTTCCTGCAACTGTTTATTTAACCGTCAGAAAGTCTGATAATAGAATTGTTGGAAATGTACAAATACGTCATTTTTTGAATGAGAGTTTGTTAAAGTATGGCGGTCATATTGGTGACGCTGTAAGACCTTCTGAGAGAAAGAAAGGATATGCAACAGAGCAGATTAGGCTAGCTTTGGAAAAGTGCAAGGAATTAGGAATAGATAATGTTTTGATGGATTGCAATAAATTGAATGTAGGTTCAGCTAAGTCTATAAAGAATAATGGCGGAATTTTAGAAAATGAAGTTATAATTGGAGATAAATGTGTTCAAAGATATTGGATTAGCTTGAAAAAACGATATGCATATAAGCATTTGGATGGCGAGAAAAATGTTATATGTAAGTCAATTTTTGTTGATACTAGTGAATTTTCAGGTGATATCTATTTTTATTATTTTAAAAATGTCACAGAAAAGTACATACTTCCTAGTGGTATTTGTATTATTGACAATGATTATAAATGGCTTGAATTTTATGATTGCAATGATAAAATTAAGTTATCTGTAATGTATGATGACAAAGATAATGTAATTGAGTGGTATTTTGATATTACTAGAAGAATAGAAAAAGATAATGGAATTCCATATGAAGATGATTTGTATCTAGATGTACTTGTAAAATCTAATGGAGAGATAAAATTACTAGATGAGGATGAGTTAGAATTAGCTCATGAAAAATTTGAAGTTACTGATAAAGATTATGAAATGGCATATAAAAAAGCTCGTGAATTAATGAAAAGATTGGAAAATAGTAAGAATGAACTAAAAGAATTTACAGATAAATATTTGTATAAAATGATGAAAAATTAAATAGGAGTATAGAAAATGGAAAATGAAATTGTTTTTGTAACACATAATACAGGAAAAATCAAATCTGCAGAAAAATATTTTAAAGATTTAAAATTTAAAACATTTAATTATGAGCTAGATGAACCGAGAAGCGATGATATTAAAGAGATTGCAACTGCAAAGGTAAAGCAAGCATATGATTTAGTGAAAAGACCTTGTATTGCTTTAGACACTGATTTTAGAATTGATGAATTGAATGGATTCCCAAGAGCTTTTGTTAATTTTTCATTAGATACAATAGGTATTGATGGAATACTTAAGCTTATGGAAGGCAAGAAAAATAGAAAATGTGCTTTTAATGAATGTTTAGCGTATTATGATGGAAAAGAAATTCATTATTTTTATGGAAAACATCCTCGGAAATTTATCAGAAAAAGTACAGGGACAAGATAGAGAAGAAAAATGGTCAGATTTGTGGTATATTTTCAAACCAAATGGTTTTAATAAGACATTAGCTGAAATGAGTTCAGAAGAAAGAGAAAATAGAAGAAGTGTAGATGGTTCAGTTCAATCTATGAATGAGTTTGCAAAGTGGTATGAAGGTATGTAAACATATTTTTACTTTTTACTGAAGAGGAGATTAAAATTGAAGAAGAAATATAAAAAATGTATCTTCTTTTTAGATTGAGCACATATGCGTATTCTGTGGGTATTTTATTAAAAAAAGATTAATATATAGAATAAAAATAAGATTACATAGTAATATGTTAGTATGAGAATAATTTGTGTAAGTAGAAAAATAATAATTATATTTATATTGATAATTTTGATAGCAAGTGTTGTATTAATAGCAGTATCTGTTAATAATCCGACACTTGCTATTGAGCTTTTTAAGAATAGTGATATTTCAGAAGAAACTTTTAATAGAATTACAAATTTAACTAAGGAAAATGAGAAGGTTGCTTTTCTTACTTTTGATGATGGACCAACTACTTCTGTAACGCCTAAGGTGTTGGATATATTAAAAGAAGAGCAAGTTACCGCTTCTTTTTTCGTTATAGGAAAAAATGTTGAAACATGTCCAGAACTTGTGAAAAGAGCTTATGATGAAGGTCACTTTATAGCTAATCATGGGTATGATCATAATAATAAAAAAATGTATAGTAGCGAAGAAAATTTTAAAAATGAGATAGAGAAAACTGATGATGCTATAGGTAAAGCTCTGGGAATTGATGAATATTGTTCACATGTTTTTAGATTTCCCAATGGCTATATGTCCTCTAATAATAAGTATCAAAAAAGTAATGCTGTAAAATGGCTGAAAGAACTTAATTACGCATATATAGATTGGAATTGCTTGAATAATGATTCAGTAAAAAAGTATAGTAAATCTCAGCTTCTAAATAATTTAAAAAGAACTAGTAAAAATAAAAATACATTAGTTATTTTAATGCATGATACAAAATTTGTAAGCGATTCTTCGACGGCTTTAAAAGAGTCAATTGAGTATTTAAAAAGTGAAGGATATATATTTAAAAATTTTTATGATATTTTGTAAATGTAATAGAAATGATAAGTGTTTGAAATGGAATATTCTTATAAAAATATATACAATTATAATGGTATGAAATAATTGTTATAAGAGGTATTACAGTATGTTCGAAAAAGAAATTGAAGCATTAAATGATGCATATAAATCATATAATTTAAATTACAATAAAGCGAGAGAAAATGAGATTTTAGATTATATTCGTTCGCGTATAGTTGATGAACAGAGTTCATTAGAATATATATTAGAACAAATGGATGAAAAGTATTCATTTGATGATATTCTAGCTACTTTTGATGAGCAAGCTAGAAAGAAAATTATTTATAAGAGAGAAACTCACTTGAGTGAGAATAAATTTAAGTTTTACTACGGAAAGATGACTACATCTGTTGGAAATATTGCTGTTGAATGTTCAGATACATTAGAAGTTTTAAGATATTTCATTAGAGCGATTCAATCACATAATACTATTACTATTTCTGATATTGAATATAGTGAAGTTAGTGTTAAAGCAGCTTTATTGGTTATTTTTTGTGAAGCTTTGGAAAAATTTCAAATTGATATGAATTTAATCATGTTACTTCCTTGTGAAGAATGTTATTATGATGAATTTGATAAGGTATTAGTTTATGATGAAAACGGCCTTACTGTTACTAAGAAAGCACACAATTATAGTATGTTTATTTATATAGAAGATGCCTATTTTGAAAGCGTTGTAGAAAATGAGATTGGCGTTTTAGAAATTAACAATAAGAAATATAGAACTGTAAGAGGCGATTTTTATGATGTTATATCTGAAATTAATAAGGAAGTTCCAGCAGGAGCTGTAATATATACGCAAAGTAGTGTAAAAGCATATGAGTTTATGAACTTAGTTCATAGTAGTAATGTTTTTGTAAATACTACACTTATGGCAAAGGAAGATATTGAAGAACCTGATAATGAACTATATTGTATAAGAAAAATTATGTATCCATCTAAGGATGCGGTTCAAGCAACTAATAATAGAGCTCCTGAGGATAAAAAGATGATTGCTGAAACGGCATTGGTAGTTCAAAAACCAAATCCTTGGTATAAAAAGATTGTTGAAAAAATAAAAGGATTATTTAAAAAGAATTAACTTTCAGGAGATAATATATGGAAAAAATAAATTTAGAAGAATTTAGAAGAATAAAGGCACAAATTGCTGATTTTGTTGCTAGAGTTGAAGCTTTGGAAAAAAGAGAAGATGTAACTGAAGAGGAAGAAGAAAAAATAAATACTGAGTTTGATGATTTAGTTATTTCTTTAAAAGATTATGATCTAAGTGATATACCATTTGAAGAATATGAAGGATTTTATGATATTGGATTTGAGTTTGAAGGAACAGGTGCTAATTTAGATTATAGTATTATAAATACAGAATATCGTTCAGGTGCAATTACTCGTCTTAAGGGATGTAATGTTAGAAATTTTGATTTTGCTAGTATGCAATATGATGATGATAGCTTTGATCAAGATTTTATAGATGAACATAGTGAAATGTTTTTGACTAGTTTGATAAAAAATACACGTGCTAGACATAGATATTATACTGGTTCATTAGATTATCCTGATTTGCTAGTTATATCCAACACAGAAGGTATAGAGAGAATATCTGATTATATACAAGGAGAAGATAAATGTATTGGATATAAAAAACTACCAGGGTTAATCAGAAAATTTGGAATAGATGTATTTTCAAAATTAGATTTTTCTGGAATAGATAATTTAGAATCGTTTAGTGGATATCAAGAAGTTGCTGAAGCTTTAATTGATTCTGATTTAACAGCAAATAGTCCAAAAGAAGATTTTGATAAAATTGTTGCTGATGGGATGTTAAATGAATTTTCAAGAAGATCATATGCATATGCTGAGACTTATGAACTGGTAACACAAAGTGAAGTATTTAAGAAATATCATCCTGAATATATTATCGATTTTGGTGATGATGAAATTTTGAAAAATGACTTCTTTAATGGAGAATTGACTTTAAAAACTTTAATTAATAATAAGGAAAAATTTAATGGAAAAAAATATGTTTCTAAATTGAAAATAGGAAAGTATAGAGATTTAGGAGTTACAGAAGATCAAATTGATTATTTTATAAATAACTTTCCTGGAATAGCCAAAACTTTTACTAGAGTATCATCTGATTTTATTGGATTGACAAAGCTTATTGATCCAACGAAGTCAGCAGAAGAAAACAGAGAACAATTGGTTGGTTATATCAACGAATTATCTATAAATGATAGTAAAACTTTTGTTGCACTTGCTGAAGTAATGCCTCTTGAGACCTTATTGAATAAGGTCCCTTTACAATATGATAAGGATGATTTGATTGATTTTTTGAAATATGCTACGCCAGAACAATTTTTAGAATATTTTCATGATGGTGAAGATTTATTTGGAACTTATAATGATGTTTATGGAAAAATAAGTTTTGCTAAAACATATTCTATTCCTACTATACTTGAGTTTGAAAAGCAAAATGGAGAATTAGTTACAGATGGAAATATTAGAGGTTATAATCAATTATATGAAAGTTATTTACATTATGCTAATAATGATCATAATCCCAGAACTAATGTTTTAACGAGAAAGATAAAAGAAAATGAATCTTATGATAGGCCATATACTCAAGAAGAAATGTATGAATCTATTAGAAGAATGATTTTGAGTAATAGTTCTAAAGGAAAAGTTTTAAATCATGAAAAGATTAAAGGGCCTTTTAGAGAAAAATTTCCAGAGCTATTTTTGCCTGATAATGCACCAGATGAATTAAAAAATAAATTTTACACAAAAACAATGTCTTTTAGTGATATTGCAAAGTATAAAGATTATCTTAAAGATGTTGAAATAAGAGCTGGTTTGGTTAATGATTTGTATGTTAATAATGATTATAATTATTATACATTAGTTGATTATCTTGAGGTGAATGGTTATAGAAATGAAGATATAATTTCTTTTATAGAAAATAATAAAAGTGAACTTGAATTTTATAGTAAGAATATTAATTCTATAAATGATATAAAAGTGTCAAGTGTTCCAAAAGAACAAATTATGGATTTGTTAGTAAAAGAAATACATAAAAAAGTTTCAGAGAAAATTAAAGAAAACAGATATCCATATGCTGAAGATTTTTCACAAAAATTTAAAAATACTTATCCAGAATTGTTTTTAAGTGAAAATGTTCCAGAAGAGATAAAAAGAGCTTTTTATAACAGAAAATTAACATGTGAGTTGATTCATGAATATCCAGAAGTAATAGATGAATTGAGTGAAAAGAGCTTTAGTTATTTGATCCCAGGAGCTGTTAGTCAAGCTTTTCAATATATAGATACTGCACATAGTGTCGCACAATCTTTCTCAGATATTGCTGCAAGACTTGCTGCTAAAGATGAAAGATGGTATGAAAAAGATAACTATGCAGAAAGACTTTCTAATGAGATCGTATTACATTTTGCAAATAAATATGGAAAGTATGCAACTGAAGTTTTTAAACTTATGGATCAAAGCGTTGTAAGAGAACTTAGTGATGAAACATTTGAAAAATTTTTAGAAGGTAATATTGTATCAGGAAATATTTTATATGGCCCTGATCTTCCTGATTCTATAAAGGTACGTCATCCTGAAATGTTTTTAGATGAAAACGCTCCTGAAGAATTGAAGCTAGCCTTTTACTCAAGTTATGTTTCACAAGATGAAAAGTATAAGGATCATTCTTCAACTAATTATGTAATGACACTTGATTTGCTTAGACGACATCCAGAATATTTGGAATTTTTACAAGGTAAGAATTTGAGTGTTTCTTCAAGAGATGAAGCTTTTAGAAATATGGCATTAACTTTTAATATTAATGAAATATATGAATTGGTTTCTAAAGATGTTGAAGCTGTTTCTTTAATTGGTGCTACATCATTAGAAAAAACAGAAAAGTTTAAAAGATTTTTAAATGAGATGCCAGAGTATTTTGCTAAAAGAGAATTAATAAAAATTGATGGATATACTGAAGAAGAGATACAACAAGCTATAGAAAACAAAACAAATGATGAATTATTATCAAGATTACTAAATAAAGAGCGTAAATTTAGAGATAAAATAATTTCTACTCCAGGATTGATATTATATTATCCAGAGGCTGAAATAGGAAGATTTGATTTCGGAGAATATAAGAATTTATTAGAGCTTTCACATTTTGCCGCTTCTCAAAATTATAGAAGAGGAACAGCTGAACAAATTGTTTCTACTATGTATGGATTTTTAGGATATTCTGAAGCTAAAGATTTGATGAAATTACCTAATCTATCTGAAGAAGAATATGCTGAAATTTGTGCTCAAAATGCTGAAAAATACAACCAAATATACGAAGAGAGATATTATATTAGTGGTAACTTAAAAACCACAAACGCTTTATTTAATAAGCTTGTGCCAGCTGTTTCAAATCGTAAAGTACTAATGAATGTGTTTAGGTCAATTAACACTAAAATTACAGAAGGTTATGATGGAAGTTTAGAAGATTTTATAAATGAAATTTTAAAGGAAAATAGTGTAGATATTCCGGCTGAAAAAGTTAATGCTATTGCTTTGAATGTTATACTTACAAATACACAAAATAAACTTTCTATGGTAAGTGATAATATATATTCTTCTATAAATGAAGTGGTTGCAGAAACTGATGAAAATAAGAAGATATTATATGATACTGCTGTTCTAGCTTTAAAGAAAACATTAATGCAATATGACAAAGTTGATATGGACACTATAAAAGAGTTGATTCATAAAGAATTTGAAAAGACAAATCAAGATGGAACTACTTTTTACTCACCACATGTTACAAGTCATGAAAGTGAAATTATAGATATTATTGATAAATTAAGAACTCATGAAAAGTATGGAAAAATATTAAATAATTCTGTTGTTGGTATATTAAGTGAAGAACAATCTAAGATAGGAAAAGGTTGGATTAGAAAGTTGAATTCTGTTCCTGAGAGCGTTTCGTTACAAGAACTTGAGAAATTGGAAAATTCACTTTATGGCGAAACATCGAATATAGGAATTGATACTGTTAAGAGAATTGAACTTAGAGATGCGTCAGAGCAAACAAAGCAAGCTGTATATGAATTATTATCTGAAATTGATTCAAAAGGACTGCTTACTTATGAAAAAGGCGAAAAGATGTTTGCTGGTTTCCCATATCCATATTCAGATAAGTTTAGAGAATTTTTTATAAAAAATAAAGATGAAATAATTAGAGATCCTAAGTATTATAGTAAAGTAATTGATATGGCGACAACATTTGATGAATTTGTTAATCACCCAATGAGAGTTAATAGATATGAATCTGGACATATGACACTTGATGAAGTTATTGATAATTTAGGAAAAGCTTCATATGGCGGAAAAGAAGATGAGTATGAACTTGAGCTTCGTGCTAAACAAGCTGGATTACCAAAACAACATTTCCCATTTGCACAGAAAATATTTGCCCAGATGCGTCAAAGAGAATCACAGACTGTTCCACCAGAACAAGCTAGAAAAGGACATTTGATTGGTAGGATTGTAAGGATGGATGATCCTATTGCAATATTTGCTGGCAATATTACAAGTTGTTGTCAAAAACTAGGTGAAGGGCAACCAGGAGAACCTTCAATGATACATTCTGCAATTGAGCGTAATGGTTCTATGTTTATAGTAGAAGAGGTTGATGAGTTTGGAAAAGTGATTAAACCTGTTGCACAAAGTTGGACTTGGAGAAATGGTAATAGAGTTTGTTTTGATAATGTTGAGATTCCTGATGCAATTGAAGAAGAATTAAAACAAAGTAGAATGCATGATAAAATTTTAGAGGTTTATAGAAAAACTGCTGAAAGAATGATTGAGACTGATAGAATTAAAATGCAGAAATTGCTTGAAAAGGGTAAAATCACACAAAAGCAATATGATGATGTTGTTTTAAGTGAAGTTACATTTGGAACTGGATGTGATGATTTATATAGAAATTTGTCTCCAGAACTTAAAAAGAGTTTACCAACCACTTCAATTGTTTCGCCAGTAGAAAAGGAACAAAAATATACTGGTATGCATACAGCTTCACCATGGATAGATTCTTCTGCAACTCAGATCTTATTAGCTAGATCAGAATCAAATAGAGAATTTACTGAAGATACTAAATTGTCTGATGTTCCAATTGAATATGGAAAAGTAAGAAATATTGTTAGATACGAAGATTATGATATTAATGCTGGTGTGATGAGAGAGATAGCAGGAATTAACGAAGCGGAAGGAAGACGTGATTTTATAAATTCATCTGATGTATCTGAACGTGATTATAAAAAAATAGTAGTAGCGATGAGCGATGATAAAGATTGGTATATGGCATATATTGAAAAAGATGACTCTATTGAAGTAATTGATTCTGTTGTGGCAAAAGCAGATAGAAGTGCTGAAGATATATTAACGTCATCTTTAGAATCTACAAGAGAATTATTCATGATAATGCAAACTGCTTCTTCAAAAGGAAAAACTGTAATAATAAAACCTGAAGAATTTGAAGGGAATATAGCTGTTAATAAATTGATTGAATCTGGTGTTATTGCAAATGATGCTGGCAAATTGAAAGTTGAAAATGAGGAAGAATTTGCAAAATGTGTAGATGCATTAGATAAAAAATTAGATACTGATAAAAGAAAATCATTACAAGAAATTGAAGAGAGATAGTTCGTTTTGACGATATATAAAAAACATGCTATAATGATTTTATGTAACCTTTAGGCGCTGAGGTGTTTTAAAATAAAAACACAATACTAAAGAAAAAGGATACATACGTAACTTATAAACAATTAAATATATACAGGAGGACAATATTATGTCATGGAAAAAAGAAGTAGTAACAAGCGCATTTCGGAAAAAATTCGGATTAAAGAACATGATCTTAGACAACTGTTGCAATTTTGAGTGTATAACTTTCTCAAAAAGAGATGGTAGTCTGGTAATCAGTTTTGTTTATCCGAACGTAACGGCTGAAGGTATATCATTACGGTATATGGTTATTAAGCGATACAATAGTGAGAAAGATAAAGTTGAAGAATTAACTTTATTTGATGACAATATTCAGATGGAATCTTACCATTGGCCTGTAACGGAACTTAATGTTGATTTTGATTCGAGTGTTCACCTCTTCGATTATGAATGGAGAGATATTGAGGAGAATTTAAAATTCATGCACGAGCTGGATATGGATAAAAGCATCAATGGCTTTGAAATCCTTTGCAGAGCTTTGAGCAATTTGAATATTCCTCTTTCAACGGTGAACTCTTGTAAGGTGGCAGGCTTAGAGATAAAGGATAGAGAAATTTATTCTTATATTGAGGCTCATAAAGACTATAGTCTTAATTATGCTTGGTTTAGAACCACGTATAAGTCTGGTGCTACCGAAGTTGAAATTAACAAAGAGGGTGACAGCTATCAGATTTCTTTTTCGGGTGACAGAGATCTTGTTATGAAGTGCAATCCGATGGATGCTGTAAATGATGCTGAATCTAAAATCTTTGGAATTCGCAAGTTTGCATCTGAGTTTAATTCACTTCAGAAGCGGGGCGAAAGTTGCGATGAATTAGTAAAAGAGAGATTAAAGGGTGTGCATTAATGCACGCCCTTTAATATTTGAGAAAGATGGATGAAGATGTTTTTTTGCATTCAAAAGCAAATCTTTTCAACGATAAAACTGTATCCAAAATTGACAGCATACCTCAGGAGGGTGTATACTTTTTATGTGTTTTTAGAGAGTGAGAATTGATAATGAATAAAAAATATATTCATTTAAATAATGTTATAATAATTTAATGAATTGAAGGGACGAAACGTAGTAATGGAAAGATATGAAGAGATAGAAAAAACTATAATAACAACATATCGTAAAACAATTTGGAGTAGATTTATAAAAGGTGTAAAAGAATTTGACATGGTTCAAGAAGGCGATAAAATTGCTGTTTGTATTTCAGGTGGAAAAGATTCTATGTTACTTGCCAAATGTATGCAGGAATTGAAGAAACATAGAAAAGTTAATTTTGAACTTGTATTTCTTGTTATGGATCCGGGATATAATCCAATAAATAGACAAAAAATTATAAATAATGCAAAGATACTTAATATACCAATAGTAATGTTTGATACAAATATTTTTGAATCTGTTGAGAGAATTGATGATCATCCTTGTTATATTTGTGCCAGAATGAGAAGAGGATATTTGTACAGAAAAGCACAAGAATTTGGATGTAATAAAATAGCTCTTGGTCATCATTTTGATGATGTTATTGAAACTATTATGATGGGAATGCTTTATGGAGCACAAACTCAAACAATGATGCCAAAATTATATAGTACATCTCATAAGGGAATGCAGTTGATTAGACCCTTATATTATGTAAAAGAAGCAGATATTATAAAATGGAGAGAAAGAAACGATTTACATTTTATACAATGTGCTTGCCGTTTTACAGAACATTACACTATGTGTGATAATTGCGATGGAAGCTCTAAAAGAGAAGAAATGAAAAAACTAATTAAGCAATTACGTGGAGTATATGATAATATTGATATGAACATATATAATAGTACAAAAAATGTAAATTTAAATACTATTATTTCATATATTAAAGATGGTGAAGTTCATAGTTTTATGGATGACTATGAAGAAAGTGGAAAAAGAAAGAGCGCAATGATAGAAAAGAATGAAAAAAATAATTAATTTTGAACAAAATGGTCAGTTTAGGAAAAAATTGGTTGACTAAATAGTTCTTATATAATATTATATGTGCAAGAGTGGGAGTGAATTTAATGAAACATAGTGATGAAAGAACTAATGTCATGAGAATTTTAGATAGTCACAAAGTACTTTTTAATTCTTATAACTATTTAGATTCGGGTGCTATAAGTGGGATGGAAGTCGCTGAGGCTTTGAACGAAGATCCTAATATGGTATTTAAGACGTTAGTTACTGCCGGTAAATCCGGAAATCACTATGTTTTTTTAATTCCTGTAAATAAAGAACTAAATTTGAAAAAAGCTGCTAAAAGTGTTGGAGAAAAAAGTATTGAAATGGTAAAATCTAAAGAATTGTTACCGTTAACTGGTTATATTCATGGTGGCTGTTCTCCAATTGGAATGAAGAAATTTTTTAGAACGGTTATTCACATATCCGCTTCTGAATTTGAAAAAATTATATTTAGTGCAGGAAAGATTGGATACCAAGTAGAAGTATCATTAGATGATTTAAAAAAGATTATAAAGTTTGATTTATTTGATATTGTTGATTAAAATTATATATAATAGTTAATGTGAGATATAGATGTAAAGATAAAAGGAGATGAAACAATAAATGATTAACAAAAAATTACGAATGAAAGAAGTTGGAAATGAGTATATGGAACAATATAATGCTCTTTTAAGATATGTTTTTCAAGTTACTGATCAAGAGCTAAGTTCTATAGACTGGGAAGAAAAAGAAATAATACGTGCGAAGTTTCCTACGTTTAAAAAAGCGGAAGTAATAGGTTGGTTTGATGGAGACTCATTAGTTTCTCAAGTTGCTGTATATCCTATGAAAGTTAGAATTGCAGGAAAAACATATGCAATGGCTGGTTTAACAGGAGTAGGAACATATCCAGAATATTCTAATCAAGGTTTGATGCATAGATTATTGGAAACTGCATTGAAAAAGATGAGAGAAAGAGGACAATATATATCATATTTATTTCCATATTCTATTCCATATTATAGACGTAAAGGATGGGAAATTATTTCTAATAAGATAACATATGAGATTAGTGATTATCAATTACCAAAAAATCATCAAGTGTCTGGCAGCGTGAAACGTGTTAAATATGATAGTGATGAAATAAAAGAAACTTATAATAAATTTGCAATGCATACAAATGGAGCTATTTTGAGAGATGAATTGGCTTGGAATGAGTATTGGTTATGGGATCCAGATGATATGATGGCTGCAGTATATTACAATAAGGACGGAGAGCCAGATGGATATATAATATATTGGATTTCTGAAGAAGTTTTTCATATTAAGAATATGATATTTAATAATGAAGAAGCTAGAACTGGACTATGGAATTTCGTTTCTGCACATTTTTCAATGATAGATAAAGTGGAAGGCCATACATACACGGATGAAAAATTATCATTTTTGTTAGAGGATTCTAGTATTAAAGAAGTAGTTTCACCTTATTATATGGCTAGAATAGTTGATTTTGTTGAATTTATAAAAGATTATAAATTTAAGAAGAGTGATATAGAAACAAGGTCTTGGAAATTTGTGCTTACAGATCCGATATTAGAAGAAAATCAAGGCACATTTAATTTGATTATTGATAAAAATGGAAAGGCTCATGCTGAGAAAATTGAAGAACATTGTGATGATGAAATTAGTATTCAAACGATGACTACAATGTTGATGGGATATAAAAGACCAGAATATCTATATAAAATTGGAAGAATAAAAGCAGATAAAGAAATTGTTGAAATGCTTGAAAATTCAATTGCACAGGATGTACCTTATATATCAGATTATTTTTAATAAATAGAATATGCATAATATGTATGAGAGGAAGTGATTTTTTGTTAGAATTAGAGGAGAATAAAAGAGTTATTGATTCTCTAAAAGAAAAGATTGAAAGTTTAGGTGAGTCTCTTTGACATCACTACTAAAAAGAAAGAATTACAAGAATTAGAAAATAAAACATTAGAGCCTAATTTCTGGGATGATAATAAAGAATCTGGAAAAGTATTATCTAAAATAAAAAGTATTAAAGATGTTGTTTTAGAATATTCTAAGCTTTATGATGAAATTTCAAATTTGCAAGAAATGACTGATTTAGTTATGGAAGAATTTGATGAAGAATTAAAAAAAGAGATTTTACAAGGAACTCAAAGTGCTGAAAAGAAAGTTGAAAAGTTGGAATTACAGACGTTCTTATCAGGAAAATATGATAAGAATAATGCTATTATAACTATTCATCCTGGGGCAGGTGGTACAGAATCTCAAGATTGGGCTGAAATGTTATATAGAATGTATACAAGATGGGCTAGTAAGTCTAATTATGAAGTAAATGAAGTAGACTTTTTAGAAGGTGATGAAGCTGGTATAAAGAGTGTTACTTTTGAAGTAATTGGAGAGAATGCATATGGGTATTTAAAAGGAGAAATGGGTGTACATAGACTTGTACGTATTTCACCTTTTGATAGCAATAGCAGAAGGCATACATCATTTGCTTCTGTTGAGGTGCTACCAGAGATTACTGATGATATAGAATTGGATATTAATCCAGATGATTTAAGAGTGGATACTTATAGAGCATCTGGTGCTGGCGGACAGCATGTAAATAAAACTTCATCAGCAGTAAGAATTACACATATACCAACTAATATAGTTGCTCAATGTCAATCAGAACGTTCACAAATCCAAAATAGAGAAACTGCTATGAGAATGTTGAAGTCTAAACTATTAGATTTGAAAGAGAAAGAACAAAAAGAAAAAATTGAAGATTTAAAAGGTGTTCAAAGAGATATTGCTTGGGGAAGTCAAATACGTTCATATGTATTTTGCCCTTATACCCTTGTTAAAGATCATAGAACTAATTATGAAGTTGGAAATGTTCAAAGTGTAATGGATGGAGATTTAGATGGATTTATAGAGAGTTACTTAAAGATGAAATAATTTTTGGAGGTTTAGTATGAATGAGACTATTAAAAATTTAATTGAAAGAAGAAGTTGTAGAAGTTATAAAAAAGATCAAGTAACAGATGAAGAATTAAAGCTTATATTAGAAGCGGCTGAGTATGCACCAACTGGAATGGGAATGCAATCACCTATTATTATAGTATTGCAAGACGAAGAAACAATTGCAGAGCTTTCAAGATTGAATGCAAAGATCATGGGAAGAGATGGAGATCCTTTTTATGGTGCTCCTACAGTTGCTATTGTTTTAGCAGATAAAAATAGACCTACTTATATTGAAGATGGAAGTTTAGTTCTTGGAAATATGATGAATGCAGCTTATAGTATTGGTGTTGATTCTTGCTGGATACATAGAGCTAAAGAAGAATTTGAATCAGAAGAAGGAAAAGAATTATTAAAAAGATGGAATATTTCCGATGATTATGTTGGAATAGGTCATTGTATTTTAGGATATAGAGATGGAGAATTATCTCAAGCTAAACCAAGAAAAGAAAATTATGTAACAATTATTAAATAATGTTTTGTGAAAGAAGTTTATATGTGTCATGAAAAAGAAGAGTAGTTTTATTAAGAATTTTGCTATATTTGCAATTCTTATTTTCTTAACTTTTTATATTTTATTTAAAGACCAAAATTTGCTAGATATATTTGGAATATTGAAATCTGTTAAAATTCAATTTGTTATTGTAGCAATATTTTGTATGTTTGTATATTTGATGTTAGAAGCGATTAATATTGGAAGGACATTAAAAAATTTAAACGAGAAATCTAGTTTTTTACAAAATCTAAAATATTCATTTATTGGTTTCTTCTTTAGTTCGATAACCCCTGCTGCTAGTGGTGGGCAACCAATGCAAATTTATTATATGCATAAAGATAGAATATCTGTTGCAAATTCAACTTTAGCATTATTACTAAATTTAACAAGTATGCAAATTACAACTATTAGTTTTGCCTTAATTAGTTTGCTTTTTACATATCAACATTTAAATAAAGTTTTGATTATTTGTTTTGTTATAGGTATTTTTCTAAATTCAATGGCATTAACTTTATTAATAATAGGTATATTTTCAAAAAGAATGTCAAAATGGTTAATAGAGTTTGCTTTAAAAATTTTGAAATTTTTTAGAATTAGAAAACTAGATGAGAAGAAAGAAAAGTTTGAAAATGAATTATTAAAATATCAAGATAGTGCAACATACATAAAAGAAAATAAATTGCTCGTATTAAAGATATTACTTACTACAATAGTTCAGTTTACAGTTTATTATAGTATTACTTATTGGGTATATCGTGCATTAGGATTTAATTCATACAATATTGCTCAAATAATATGTATGCAATCAGTATTATTTGCTACTGTATCAGGAATACCTTCACCAGGGGCAGTTGGAGTAAGTGAAGGAGCATTTACAGAACTTTTTAGAAATGTGTATCCTAAAAATATAATGGGAAGTGCGGTATTATTAAACAGAGGTGTAAACTTTTATTTGTACGTTTTAATTTGTGGAATAGTGACAGCAATTAATCATATTAAGAAAAAGAAGATTGATTCAGTAGATGAGGTGAATATATGTTAAGAAATTCATTAATTAAATTTATAACAGCTGTATTGTTTTTTGCAAGTATGGTTGTGTTTTATATTAATCCTGTTTTTAAATTTGTTTTATATATCATGATATGTTTAGCTATTGTTAGATTTTTTGTAACTATGATATTAGAACCTGATAGCATATGGGAAATAATTAAAAAGTTTATATATGTTCTTATTGTTATACTGCTTGGTTGTTATATTGCTTTTAATAATATGATTTTATTGTGGATTGTGAATATTGTCATAGTAATAGATACTATAATTGAAACTAGAAGATTTACAAAAGCTATAAAAAAATAAATAATTTAAAATTTGAGGTACCTTTTAATAAAAAGGTACTTTTTCTTGTTTAGTATGATTAGATATCAATTAATGGTTGACTTTTACTTTATAATGATGTTACAATGTTTACATAAGTTAATTTGATTGCGTTTAAAAAGAAGCTAGTAGAACTTTATTTTGAATATAGAGAGACAATGGTTGGTGAAAATTGTTTTCGGGTAAAGTTTGAATTACAATTCTTATAGTGATTGACGTGTAGCTACGAAAAGCTGTTAATGAGACAATAATTTATTGTGAATAAAGGTGGTACCACGAGATAGTTCGTCCTTTTAAGGATGGGCTATTTTTTTATTTAATAAGTAAGTATTATTAGATAAATGATAATGCTAAGTTGCATAAATGTATGGAAAAATTTCAGAATGTTTTATGTGTATAGGTGTTTGACTATAATGATGATTAAATGGTCAATCATTAGTTTAGGAGGTGATGCTATGACCCAATGGTTTGCTATGAAGGTAATTATCCAAGGGTTCTTCTACAACACTCATTCTATAAATAAAAAATAAATAGAATGGAGAGATTGTAATGAATAATTTAGAGATTATAAAAAGAAAAGCAGTTCAGATATTTTCTGAACAGGATTTAGAGAAGAAATTAAATAGTGGAAAGAAGTTGACTATAAAATTAGGAGCTGATCCTTCAAGACCAGATCTTCATATAGGACATAGTGTTGTATTACGTGTTCTTAAAAATTTTCAAGATATGGGACATGAAGTTGTATTTGTTATTGGTGATTTTACTGGTATGATTGGAGATCCTTCTGGAAAGAGTAAAACTAGACCAGCACTTACTTTTGAAGAAACTAGAAAGTCAGCTGAAACGTATTTGGAACAGGCTACTAAGATATTAGATAGGGATAAGACTCGTATAGCTTTTAATTCAGAGTGGTTATCAAAGTTGAATTTTGAAGATGTTATTAAGTTGTGTTCAAAATATACAGTAGCTAGGATAATGGAAAGGGATGATTTTAAGAATAGATTTGAAAATGGTTTGCCATTGTCTATGCATGAATTATTATATCCGTTAATGCAGGGATACGATTCTGTTGCTTTGAATGCTGATATTGAGATTGGTGGTACTGATCAAACATTTAATTTGTTAGTGGGGAGAGAACTACAAAAAGATTATGAACAAGAACCACAAATTGTAATGACATTTCCACTATTAGTTGGATTAGATGGGAAGGAAAAGATGAGTAAGTCTTTAGATAATTATATAGGATTAAATGATACTCCTTTTGCTAAATTGGAAAAGAGTATGAGAATTCCTGATGAAGTATTGAGACAATATTTTGAGTTAGCTACTGATATGCCTATTGATGAGATTAATAGTATTCTTAATGGTGATATAAGAGAAGCTCATTTTGAATTTGCTAAAGAACTTATGAGAATGTATGATACTAATGTTGATTTTGAAGAAATAAAGAATAGATATTTGAATATAGCTAATGGAGGAATACCTGATGATATAAAAGAGGTTTGTATAGAGAATAAGCAAATAAATGTTTGTAATTTGCTTGTTGAACTAAATATTGCTAGTTCTAGAAGTGATGCTAAAAGAAAAATAGAGGGTAAAGGTATTAAGATTGATGCAGAATTACAGTTAGATGTTAATGAAGTTATTGATTTTAGTAATGGTGCTAAGGTAGTTCAATTTGGTAAGAGCAAGTTTATAAAAGTTAAATAATTTAGTAACGTATTTATAAAAATTAACATAGTATACTTTAAAAGAAAGGAGTGTGCTATGTTTCAAGATTTTAATTCATATAATCAATATTATGGAATAAATGGGGCTTTTAATAATCAAGGTCTTAATGCTAATAATTTGAGTAATGGTTTTGATTTTAGAACTATGAATAGTAATGTTAATAATGAGGAAATAATTACTTTAGCTCAAGGAGTTGATTTAATAAGACAATCTGTATCTGATGAGAGAGAAGATGAAATGTTTTATGATAGTTTGATTAAAAAAGCTCGTACAGAACAGGAAAAGAAAATTATTACTGAAATTAGGGATGATGAGAGAAAGCATAATAGAATTTTAAGAGAGGTGTATTTTAATTTAACTGGTCAGATGGTTTCTGGAATGGGGATGTCAGATATGCCGTCTATGCAGATGATGTCAAATGCATCTAATATGTCTAGTCCACTTGAGAAGTCTCATGAAACGCATGAAGAATTAGAATATAAGACTGGCTTGGAGAAAGCTTTATTTGGCGAATTAGAAGCGGTTATTAGGTATAGGAGAATTATGAGTGTTATGCCTAGTGGTAATAATTATATTTTGCTTATGTCTATTATGACAGATGAGATTCGACATTCTGCTATGTATAATTTTTTGATACATATTGCTAAGTAAGATTCTTATTAGATTAAAAAATAAGTGAGAGATATATTGAAGGTAATAGAAAGGAAGAAGTAGAAGCGGAAAAAAATAGTCTTTAACAAATGAATGTTAGAGACTATTTTTAATTTTAATTATACTATCTGATTGTATATTGGATAGTTATTATATTATACTTACGCATTACCATTTGATTTTAAATTTTGAGAAGAACTATTGTTGTTATCCTCTGGTTTTAGATTACATAGAATAATATGCAGAAGAAATGTAATAAGCTACCTAAAAATATGAAAATATGAAATACTGAGTGAATATATTTTTTCTTTTTTCCTAATCCATATAGTATAGCACCAATACTATAAACTATTCCACCAGCTAATAATAAACCAAAACCAAAGTTAGTTAATAATTGTGGTAAAATAGATACCTTTACAATAATGCACCATCCCATAAGTAAATAACATACCATTGAAAGTACTTTATATTTTTTTATATCTATTGAGTTAAATAATATACCTAGTACAGCTGTTCCCCATATTATTCCAAATATAGTCCATCCCATTGCTGTATCATATCCACGTAAAGTACATAAGCAGAATGGGGTATATGAACCTGCAATTAAAAGAAATATTGCACAATGGTCAAAAATTTGGAAAACTTTTTTTGCTTTTAGTTTTGGACTTAATCCATGATATATACTAGACATTGTGTATAGTATAATCATAGAAATACCAAAAATAACACCACTTATAATTCCGTATACATTATGGTGTATAGCTGCGAATATAGGAAGTAGAACGGTTGCTACTATTCCTAAGACACCTCCACATATGTGTGTTACCATATTAAAAATTTCTTCGCCTTTTGTGTAAGTGGGTAAAATTCTGTCGGCTAATTTTGTTCTTTTCATTTGAATCCCTCCGTTATTTTAAACTATATCATCTAGTATTGAATACTATATCATAATACTATTAAAATGTCAAAGAAATATTATTGATTAAAACGATTTTTAAAAATAGAAATTCATTCAGTAAATTTGTTTGTTTGCAAAGATTTATGCAGTAAATTTTCTGCACAATGAAGTTTTATATATTGGAAGATTGTATTATTTTTCAGATTTGTAAAAAATTCCTTGATATAGATTTTTTTCTTTTAGAATTTTGTCTAATCCGTTCATTACTTTCTTTTTGTGAAGGTTCCATTCTGGTGCAACAAGTAAATCTTTTGGAGCATCTCCAGAAATTCGATGAATGACAAGTTCTGGAGAAATGTGAGTAATAACATATTCTAAGCAATCCATATAATATTCATATGATATCGGTTCATATAAATGTTGATTATATAGTTCTTCTAGTTTAGTGTTTTCTACAATATAAGTTGAGTGAATTTTAATACCATTAATATTATGAGAGTTAATGAAATTTATGGTATTTTCTAAATCTATTTTTGTTTCATTTGGTAATCCAATCATTATATGTGTTACAACATTGATATTATATTTGTTTAAAATATTTACAGCGTTTGTAAAGTCTGCTGAGGAATAACCACGATTGATAAAGTTTGCTGTTTTATCGTTTGAAGTTTGTAAACCTAGTTCTACACATACATAATATTTTTCAGAATATGAGTGTATCAATTTGGCTATTTCTTCAGTAATACAATCTGGTCTTGTTGCAATTTCGATTCCAACAATTCTATCATCTATAAAACATGAATCATATTTTCTTTTTAGATTTTCAATAGTATCATATGTATTTGTAAAGTTCTGAAAATATACTATGAATTTATTAGCACGAGATGCTTTATAGCTATTGAAAAATTGATTGATTTGTTCAGGGATACTAGTATGCTTTAAATGATCTCCTGAGCCTGTTTCACTGCAAAAAATACATCCACCATATCCGCATTTGCCATCTCTGTTCGGACAAGTAAAGCCACCATCAACACATATTTTTAATGTTCTTTCTCCAAATTTATTCTTTAAATATTCATTTAAATGTTTGTATCTTAAATATCTTTCTTCCATTATTTTTTCCAATCTTTTTTGTAATATTATATAGGCGTAAACATAAAATGTCAAAAATTTTGAAATAGCTAAAAATAAATGAAAATATTAATTAATAACATATTGAAAAAACAATTTTGAAATGATATTATTGCTTCGTGAACATGAAGAAAGAATAAATTAATTCGATTAGACTTAAAATATAAATAAAGGAGAGTGCTATATGGAAAAAGAGTACAAAATTGTAGACAGCGTAGAAGCTTTAGAAGAGACAATAAGAAATGTAAAAAAAGCTCAACAAGAGTTTTCTCATTATACTCAAGAACAAGTTGATAAAATATTTTTAGCTGCTTCTATTGCTGCGAACCAAGCAAGAATTCCTCTTGCTAAAATGGCAGTTGAAGAAACTGGGATGGGAGTTGTAGAAGACAAAGTTATAAAGAATCATTATGCGGCTGAGTATATTTACAATAAGTATAAAAATGAAAAAACTTGTGGAACTTTAGAATATGATGCTTCTTATGGAGTAAGAAAAGTAGCTGAACCTTTAGGATTAATTGCTGCTGTTATTCCAACAACAAATCCTACATCAACAGCAATATTTAAGACATTAATTTCATTAAAAACAAGAAATGGAATTATTATTAGTCCTCATCCAAGAGCTAAAAATTCTACTATTGCTGCTGCAAAAATAGTTTTAGAGGCAGCTGTTAAAGCTGGAGCACCAGAAGGAATTATTGCATGGATAGATGTTCCATCACTAGAACTTACAAATACATTAATGCAATCAGCAGACACTATTCTTGCTACTGGTGGACCTGGAATGGTTAAATCAGCATATTCAAGTGGTAAACCTGCTTTGGGTGTTGGTGCTGGAAATACACCTGCAATTATTGATGATACAGCAGATGTTATATTAGCAGTAAACTCAATTATTCATTCAAAAACTTTTGATAATGGTATGATCTGTGCTTCTGAACAATCTGTTATTGTTTTAGATAAAGTTTATGATGCTGCTAGAGCTGAATTTGAGAAAAGAGGATGCTATTTCTTAAATCCAGAAGAAACTGAAAAAGTTAGAAAAACTATAATTATAAATGGAGCATTAAATGCTAAAATAGTTGGACAAAAAGCTCATACAATAGCTGCTTTAGCTGATGTAAATGTTCCTGAAACAACAAAAATATTAATTGGTGAAGTAGAAAGCGTTGATCTTTCAGAAGAATTTGCTCATGAAAAATTATCACCAGTTTTAGCAATGTATAGAGCTAGTGATTTTGATGACGCTCTTGCAAAAGCTGGCCAATTGATTAATGATGGTGGACTAGGACATACTTCTTCATTATATGTTAATACAATTACAGAACAAGAAAAAATTGAAAAATTTTATAGTTCAATGAAAACATGTAGAGTTTTAATTAATACTCCATCTTCACAAGGTGGTATAGGTGATCTTTATAATTTTAAGCTAAATCCATCTTTAACATTAGGATGCGGTTCTTGGGGTGGAAACTCAGTATCAGAAAACGTTGGAATTAAACATCTATTAAATATTAAAACAGTTGCTGAAAGGAGAGAGAATATGCTTTGGTTTAGAGCACCTGAAAAGGTATATATTAAGAGAGGTTGCTTACCAGTTGCCTTGGAAGAATTAAAAAATGTTATGGATAAGAAAAAAGTATTTATAGTAACAGATACTTTCTTATTTGAAAATGGTTATACAAAACCAATTACAGATAAATTAGATGAATTAGGAATTGCACATACTACATTTTCTAATGTTGCTCCAGATCCTACACTTGCTTGTGCAGTTGAAGGAACAAAAGCTATGAATGAATTTAAGCCAGATGCAATTATTGCTGTTGGTGGTGGTTCTGCAATGGATGCTGGAAAAATTATGTGGGTTATGTATGAACATCCTGAAGTTGATTTCTTAGATATGGCTATGAGATTTATGGATATTAGAAAGAGAGTTTATACTTTCCCTAAAATGGGTGAGAAAGCTTACTTTATAGCTGTTCCTACATCAGCAGGTACTGGTTCAGAGGTTACACCTTTTGCTGTTATTACAGATGAAAAAACTGGAACAAAATATCCATTAGCTGATTATGAATTATTACCTAAGATGGCAATTGTTGATGCTAATATGATGATGAATGCTCCAAAAGGATTAACATCTGCTTCTGGTATTGATGCTGTTACTCACTGCTTAGAGGCTTATGCTTCAATGATGGCAACTGAATATACAGATGGTTTAGCTATTGAATCATTAAAGAATATCTTTAAATATTTACCAAGAGCTTATGAAAATGGAGCAAATGATCCAGAAGCAAGAGAAAAAATGGCTAATGCAGCAACAATGGCTGGTATGGCTTTTGCTAATGCATTCTTAGGTGTTTGCCACTCAATGGCTCATAAATTAGGTGCATATCACCACATACCTCATGGTATTGCAAATGCTTTAATGATAGATTTAGTATTAAGATTTAATGCTGCTGAAGTTCCAGCAAAAATGGGAACATTCCCACAATATGACCATCCACATACATTAAGAAGATATGCAGAAGTTGCTGAAGCACTTGGATTTGGCGGATCAAATGATCAAGAAAGTCTAGACAATTTAATTAGAGAAATAGATGCATTAAAAGAGAAGATTGGAATTAAGAAAACTATTAGAGAATATGGTGTAGATGAACAATACTTCTTAGAAAAACTAGATGAAATGTCTGAACAAGCATTTGATGATCAATGTACAGGAGCTAACCCAAGATTACCGCTTATTAGCGAAATAAAAGATATGTATTTGAAAGCATATTATGGAGGTGAAGAATAATGAACTTGAATTTTGATAATCCAATAATGGAAAGAAAAACAAAGACAGTTTATAAAGATGGCAATAAAACTATAAAACTATTTGTTGAAAATTATTCAAAGGCAGATATTCTTAATGAAGCATTAAATCAATCAAGAGTTGAAGAAGGAACAGACTTAAATATACCTAAATTACTTGAAGTAAGTAAAGTAGAGAATAGATGGGCATTAGTTTCTGAACATATTGAAGGAACACCTCTTGATAAATTAATGGAACAAAACCCTGAAAAAACAGATGAATATATGAATATGTTTATTGATATTCAATTAAATATATTAGATCACAATGTACCTTTATTAAATAGAATTAAAGAAAAATATACAAGAAAAATTAATTCAACAGATACAATTAGTGATAATATTAAATATGAATTATTGCAAAAATTAGACGGAATGGAAAACCAAACAAAAGTATGTCATGGAGATTACAATCCAAGTAATGTTATTGTAAAAGATGACGGAACAGCATTTGTAATTGATTGGGCACACGTTACTCAAGGAAATTCAGCAGCAGATGCAGCTAAAACATTTTTAATATTCTCTATGGATGGAAAAAATGATATGGCTGAAAAATATGTTGATTTATTTGCTCAAAAAAGTGGTGTTAAGAAAGTAGATATTCAAAGATGGATTCCAATAGTTGCTGCTTCACAAATGGCAAGAGCAACTGAAGAAGAAAAAACTTTCTTAACAAAATGGATTGATGTTGTAGATTATGAATAATTGACTAATTCTACAAATTTTGATATAATATTTATGTATTAATAAAAAAGGAGGTTTTTACAATGGGAAGATATTGTGATAACTGTGATAATTGGTCTGCAGACGGAGACGGATGGGGAAAATGCAAAAAACAAGGATACAAAACAACAAAAGGATCTGAATCTTGCGGAGAATGGAAATAGGAATTGGACCCCTCGGTATATAGTGCCGAGGGATTTTCTTATTATTGAATATATTATTTAAAATCTTTTAACTAGCTAAGAAAATTTGATTTTAAAGCATATATAGATCGTACTTGAAATTAATAATAAAAAATGGTATCATATTCACGTAATATGTTATTTTTTTATATAATATATTAGATTACTAGTAGCAATATTTAAATTTAAATTTGCTGGTATATTTATTCTAAAGAAGGTGCCAAAATATGGGCATAGTAGTACAAAAATTTGGAGGAAGTTCTGTCGCAACTACAGAAAAATTAAAAAAAGTTTGCAATCACATTACTAAAGAATTTGAGAAAGGAAATGATGTAGCAGTAGTAGTTTCAGCCCAAGGAAAAACAACGGATCGATTAATAACTGAAGAAAAAGAAATTACACAAAGCCCAAACAAAAGGGAACATGACGTCCTTGTTTCAACTGGCGAACAAATTACTATTTCAAAATTAGCTATGATGCTTAATGAAATTGGATATAAAGCTATTTCATTAACAGGATGGCAAATACCAATAGTTACAGATGAAAACTTTGGAAATGCTAGAATAAAATCTATTAATGTACAAACAATTTTAGATTTATTTGAAAAAGGTTATATTGTAATTATAGCTGGTTTCCAAGGAATTAATGAAAATGGTGAAATAACAACTCTTGGAAGAGGTGGATCAGATACAACAGCAGTAGCGATTGCTGCAGGGCTAAAAGCTAATAAGTGTGACATTTATACTGATGTTGATGGTGTATTTACTACAGATCCAAGGATAACAGAAAAAGCTAAGAAAATTGACAATATTTCTTATGATGAAATGCTTGAGTTATCTAGCTTAGGGGCTAAAGTGCTTCATAACAGATGCGTTGAAATTGGAAAAAAATTTGATATTCCTATTGTTGTAAAAGATACAGCTTTAGAAGAATCAAAAGGAACTGTGGTTAAAAATAGCAAGTATTTAGAAGATATGGAGATTAGCGGAATTGCTAAAGATGATAATATTTCTAGAGTAACTGTTATGGGATTGGAAAATAAAATAGGAAAAACATATAGAGTTTTTGATTTGTTAGCTAAACATAAAATAAATGTTGATACAATAGTTCAATCTTTTGGAGAAAGCATAAACAAGAACTTATCTTTTACAATAAAAACTGCAGATTTACCTGAAACATTGAAGGTTTTAGAAGAAAATTTAGAATATTTAACTGCAAGAGAAATCATTCATTTTGATAATTTGTCAAAAGTATCAGTTGTTGGAATAGGAATGACAAATAGGACAGGAATTGCTTCAAAAATGTTCGAAGCGTTGTATGAAAAGAACATCAATATGCATTTGATTAGCACTTCTGAGATTAAGATTACGGTTCTTGTTAATCAAGATGAAGCGCCAGAAGCTGTTAAAGCAATTCATGATAAATTTTTTGAATAAGATATTTAAGGGACGATATTGAATCGTCCCTTTTTGTGCGAAAATTATGCTTAGATAAGGTTCTATTAATTCAATTTATTGCATATAATATTTTAGACGGAAAAGGGGAGTGGAGGTGTTTATATGCAATATGATGAAGTACAGACTAATATAATGCAAAATGTTATATTAGAAAATAGAAAAAAACTTACATTAACAGGGATTAAAGACGTACTAAGCTTTGATGATGAAATAGTAATTGTAGAATCTGAATTAGGACTTTTAAACATTAAAGGAGCTGATTTGAGAGTTAATAAAATATCAGTAGAAACAGGAGATGTTATTGTTGAAGGAAATATTAGGGCCATAGAATATTCTGATAAAGATTTATCTTCAAAACAAGGGTTAATGAGCAAGATTTTTAAATGATATATACAGAATTTAATATATTTCTTGCGTTTATTCTAATTGGTTTAATTATAGGTTTCCTTTTTGATTTTTTTAGAATTTTGCGTCGTACATATAAAACTCCCGATTTTATTACGATTATAGAAGATATTGTTTTTTGGCTTGTTTCAGGTATTATTTTATTACTTGGAATATTTATTTTAAATGAAGGAAAAATCAGAGCTTATTTATTTTTAGGTCTATTTTTAGGGATTATTGTATATACAATGATATTTAGTAGAGGAGTTGTAAAGATTGGAACAAAAATTTTAAAAATTTTTAATCGATTTATAGCATTTCCTATACAAAAAGTGGTAAAATATGTAGGAAAGATACTAAAAAAGTTGTTACAAGCATTTATAAAAAGAGTAAATAAATTAAAAATCGACTTAAAGTCAAATAAAAAAACACAAAAAAGAAGGAATTACTGATTTTTTGTAGAATATTATAAATGTATATGTAGATATATTATAAACAAATGTATTGGAGTACACTGATGAAAAAATTTTTAGGTATGAACAATTTATATATTAAAGTATTAGTTATAATTTTTTGTATATATGTTATATCTGTTATGATTAATCAACAGACCAAGTTAAATAACTACAAGGAGTCACAAGCATATTATCAAGAAAAAACAGATGAAGCAAAACAATATCAAGAATCTTTAAAAGCTCTTAAAGAAAACATTAATTCACCAGAGTATATAGAAGAACTTGCACGTGAAAAGTTAAATATGTATTTACCAAATGAACGTGTATATATAGATGTTGGTACAAAATAAAGTAACTATACTCTAAAGTAGTTACTTTATTTTATTTTCTAAAAAGAAAAATTTAAAAATCTTATTAAATTACAATTCAAAGAAATTTTATTCTTAAAATAATCCATTAAAAATTAAAATTTAAATAAAAATATAGGGGGCTTTATATGAATTATAATGATATGTCACTATTAGAATTACGTGAAATAGCAAAAGAGAAAGATTTGAAAAATGTTTCAAAAATGAAAAAACAAGAATTGGCAGAAATGTTAGAATCATTAGAAAACCAAGAGAAACCGACAAATGAACAATCAATTAAAAATAATTCTAGCAGAGAAAATGATGGAACATATAAACCAAATAATGAAAATGATGAAATAGCTGAAGGAATACTTGAAGTTATGCCTGATGGTTATGGATTTTTAAGAGGAGATAATTATTTATCAACTAGCAAGGATGTTTATGTTTCTCCAGTTCAAATTAGACGTTTTCACTTAGATACAGGTGATAGAATAAAAGGTGTTATGAGAAATCCAAAAGAAGGTGAAAGATTTCCAGCACTTATTTATGTTGGAGAAGTAAATGGTGAACATCCTGAAAATGCAATGAGACGAAGATCATTTGATGATTTGATACCTATTTATCCAAATAAAAGATTAAAATTAGAAACAAGTTCAACTAATTATACTATGAGAATAATGGACTTGCTTTCTCCAATTGGAAAAGGTCAAAGAGGAATGATCGTTGCACCTCCAAAAGCTGGTAAAACAACAATTTTAAAGCAGATTGCTAATAGTATATCTATTAATAATCCAGAAGTTGAGTTAATTGTTCTTCTTATAGACGAAAGACCTGAAGAAGTTACTGATATGAAACGTTCAATAAAAGGAGATGTAATTTATTCTACATTTGATGAATTACCAGAACATCATATTAAGGTAGCTGAAATGGTTTTAGAAAGAGCTAAAAGACTTACTGAGCAGAAAAAGGATGTTGTTATATTACTAGATAGTATAACAAGATTAGCTCGCGCATATAATCTTACAATTCCTTCTTCAGGAAGAACATTATCAGGAGGTTTTGACCCTGCAGCATTACATAAACCTAAGAGATTTTTTGGAGCAGCTAGAAATACAGAAAATGCAGGAAGTTTAACGATTTTAGCAACAGCACTTATTGAAACTGGAAGTAGAATGGACGATGTTATATTTGAAGAATTTAAGGGAACTGGAAATATGGAAGTTCACTTGGATAGAAACTTGTCTGAGAGAAGAATATTCCCAGCTATAGATATAAACAAGTCTGGAACTAGAAGAGAAGATTTGCTACTTTCTCAAGAAGAATATTTACCAGTTATGGCATTGAGAAAATCTATGTCCAGAATGAATAATATGGAAATGGCTGAAAAAGTCATGAATTTGATAGCGGAAACAAAGTCAAATACTGAATTTATTCAAAAGTTAAATTCTATATTAAAAAAAGATTAATTACGGAATACTCTAAGATTGTAAGAAAGCAAAGGTAATACAATATCATAATGAGCATATCAGTAATCGAATTATATGATATCAAATATTGAAAAGGCGGATTCTACGATTTATGAGTGATAGTTATATTTATATGCAAAGAAGCCAGTGGAAGTTACCACTGGCTTCTTTGTGTGTCTAAGTTGTTTGAATATGGAGGGCTTTATTTAACACTGCAAGCCCATGCTCTTTTAATATTTTTTAAGAGCTTATTTACGTCCATCTGCAAATTGCTGTTTGATGAGGTTGTACTGAAAGTACACACCCCATCAGCAATGTTCCAGATGATGATGCATTCATTGGTTGGAACACCTTCGCCGTGCAGAAAAGATGCAGGTACCAGTGCAATTACTGGTTTTTGTGAACAAAGTGAATCTGCCAATTCAAAAATGGAATTTTGGATTTTTGTTACTATGCCATATTCCATTTCCAGCACTTTGTCAAGTGCTATCCACAGAGTTCCATTGTCCGGTGTGCGATAGCCGTTTTCAACAAGCACTTTTCCGATTTCTATTACCAATTCCTCGTTTGATTGTGCTTTTGGAGTACAGCTCTGTGTGCCGTTGAAATATTTTCTTACAGTGGCCATTGCACAAGGAATTGATCCTCCAATTGCAATTGTCTTGTAAGCTTCTTTGTCGGCATCAGAACGATCAACTCGTTCTTCAAAATCACAAGCACGATGGTCAAATACTATATTGCTATATAATTTCTGATTTACAGGTGTAGGGATCTGCTTGGTTATGCCTACTCGTAAGTCAGAAGGAAGTTCTTTTTCTAAAGATGCCTCCCAATTCTTAGCAATAGCACTAGTTTCAGCTTTGTAAGCCTCGTATGTGCTTTGTGTTAACCGTGCGTTGATTCCTGTTTCTTTTAATGCTCTTAACATAGTTAAGTCCTCCTTTGGTAAAACTAAAATTAAAAACTTACATAATATATTATAACTTGAAAAGCAAACAAAGTCAATTGTATCAAGCACTTGAACAATAATGCTGAAGCTTTAAAAGTTTATTTGAAATATATATATACACTTTTTTTGAAATAATATATAATGTTTTCAGTGAAAAGGGGGAGTTTTTATGCTTAAGAATTTTTATCCATACGAATATGTGGAAAGTGTATTTACAATTGATTATGAAAAATTATATGAAAAGGGTTATAGAGGGTTAATATTTGATATAGATAATACTTTAGTACCTCATGGAGCTGATTCTACGCCAGAGGTAGATGAGCTTTTTAAGAAGATCCAAAATATTGGATTTAAAACTTTTTTATTGTCAGATAATGGTGTAAAACGTATAGAAAAATTTTTGGAGAATATTGATAATTGTTCTTATATAGATAATGCTGGAAAACCTAATCCGGACAATTATTTAAAGGCTGTAGAATTATTAGAGATTGAAAAAGATAAAATTATATATATTGGTGATCAAACATTTAAAGATATTCTTGGAGCTAATAGGGCTGGAATCACTAGTATTTTAGTTAAGTATATAGGATATTATGATAATGACAAAAAAGGAATAAAGAGAAATATAGAAAAGTACATATTAAAAATGTATCACAGAAATAAGAAGTATCAGCACAGATTAGGAGATATTGAAATAAAAGGAGAAAATAAAATGAAAGAAAAAAAGAAAAAATTATTTTGTGAAAGAAATGCGTTATTTTTTAAATTAGCTGTCCAAAAAGGAATTTGCAAAAGACATATTCAAGATTTTTTAAGTAAAGAGAAACTTGCTAAAGAAAAAAGAACAGAAAAATTGCCTAATTTGGTATCTAGTTATAATTCATATTTAATTAAAAAAGGTACAGAGCCTGACTTACAGGAAAATAAGGTTGTAAATGTTAATATAGCATCATCAAAAATTAACGGATTAGTTATTCATCCTGGAGAAATTTTTTCATATTGGAGAATTATAGGTACAGTCACTAAAAGAAAAGGATATAAAGAAGGTAGAGTTTTAAAAAATAATAAAATTCAACCAGGCATGGGCGGAGGACTTTGCAATTTAGCCAATACGATTAATTTGGTTGTTTTAAATAGTCCATTAGAAGTTACAGAGTTTCATACTCATTCTGATGCTTTGGCACCAGATTATGGCGAAAGAATTCCTTTAAAAGATGGAACATGTGTTGGGTATAATTATATTGATTATAGATTCAAAAATACGACAGATCAAGACATTCAATTATTTGTTTGGGTTGAAAATAAAACTTTATATGCTGAATTAAGAAGTGAAAAAGAATTTCCTTGGAGATATGAAATAACAGAAGAAGATCATCATTTTCAAAAAGAAGGAGAAAATTATTATAGAGTATCAAAAATTTATAGAAATAAATTTGATAGGAAAACTAATGAATTGCTGGAGAAGACATTGATTTGGGATAATCATTCAAAGGTAATGTATGATTTTAATTTGATTCCTAAAGAGCTGATAAGAGAAATTTAGTATAACTAAAAAGGAGTTTAAGAATTAAATGAAAAATATAATGAAAAATTTTTATAATAATGTCATAACTAATCCATATGTAATATTGTTTTGCGTTACCTTTTTAATAATGATTCCGTATATTTTCTCAAATAAATATATAGATGGAAATGATTCAAATTTTCATATTAGCAACATATTTTCAATATATACAGGAATGAAACAAGGTGTGGTATCTAATGTATTGCCTGTAATTGCTCATAATTTTGGATATGCTACTAGAATCTTTTATCCACGATTGGCACATTTTTCAGCTGCTTTAGTTACATTAATAATTAATGGAAATGTAATTTGCGGATTAAAAATAATTCATTTTATGGCGTTTTTCTTATCAGCTGTTATGATGTATAAACTTGTTAATAAATTATTTAACCATAAACTTTCAGCAATTATTTCTGCAATATTCTATTTATCTTTTCCATATATGATAACTGAAACTTTTGTTAGAGATTCTATAGCTGAATCATTTATCTTTATTTTTATGCCAATGATATTACTTGGTTTATATGAACTGTTTCATGGAGATAAAAAATACTTTTATTTATGGTTTATATTAGGATATGTTGGACTAATTAACTCACATTTAGTATTAGCTGTATATTTCACAGCATTTGCATTTATATATCTATTGTTAAATATTAAAAAAGTTTTTGATAAAGAAAATTTGCTAGCTCTAATAACATCATCTACACTAATTTTATTACTTACTGCAACATTTACTATTCCTATGTTACAGCATAAATCGTTAAATGCTTATACTGTTTTTAAAGATGATGGAATGGCAAACGGTGGTTCTGTAGCAGGGTCAACAATGGGATTTAAAGACTTTTTCATACAAAAACCATGTGCTGCATATTCAGATATAACTTATTATTTGAATTTGTTAGGATTTGGACTTGCTGTTTATGCTATAGTGATTAATAAGAAAATATTTGTGAAAGATGAACAAAATAATTTTTTTAAATTTCTATTTATTGCTATAATAATATGTACATTTTTAATGTCAAAATTGTGTCCATGGGTAATTTTCCCTAAGACTCTTTTGATGATACAGTTTGCATGGAGATTAGAAGCAATATTGCTATTATTACTAAGCATATTGGCTGGCAGTGTATTTAAAACAATAGAAAATAAGAAAATACGTGTAGTTGTAGTTATAATTACAATTACATTTAATGTTTTTACTGTATATAATGCTTATAATTTTGATATTTTGAAAGACAGAAAATTAGAAGATATTGATATGTCATCATATGGTATGGGATGGCAAAGAGAATATTTACCAACCAATACAGAAAATAATTTGGAATATTTTGATTCAAGAAATGATGATATTTTAGTAAAGAATGGTTCTGCAACAATATCCGTAAAAGAGAATAATGTTCCAAGATTAGAAGCTGAAATAGAAGATTGCGAAAACGAGATAACTATTGAATTACCTAGAATTTACTATTTAGGATATGAGGCTACATTAGAAGAAAATGGAACTACTAAAAAATTGGAATTATATATGAATGACAAAGGCTTTATAGAAACTAAAGTTAATTCTAATGGAATATTAAAATTAACATATAAGGGAACATTAATGATGCAAATAGCAAATACTATATCTATTATAACGTTAATTGGTATAGTTGCCTATGTTATAATCAGATATGTTTTAAATGGAAAAATAAAATGTCTTGTTAATAAGTAGTTTAACTATTTTATTAAATATATTTTTTAGGAGGAAGAAAAAATGAAAAACAATATTTTAATTATTGGTTTTATTTGCTTAATTATTTTGGGGATATCAATGATTTCTTATTCAGAAGATTCATCTAATGCTGGACGTAGTGCTTCTTCTGAAACATATGGTGGAGATGCTTATACAGGAATTCAGCAAGCTGCTGCAACTACTGCAAATAATGTTGATAAGGAAAATGACAATTTTTTATATTATATAAAATGTAATGGTATTTTTTATATAATAGTTGGTGCTGTTGGTATCACTTATTCTGCTATTGATAAATTCAAGAAAAATTAATAAATTACTAAAATTTTTTAGTAAATATGTAAAACGGCTTGCGAGAATTGCTTATAAGCCGTTTTTATTTTTAAGTAATATAATTTGTTGTTTGAATATTTGGTTAATGTGCTGGAATTTAGTTTATTGTTAAAAAAATCTATTTATGGTATATTGACATTAAATAATAATTTAGGAGTTAGTAAATGGAAAAAATAGAATATGATTATAAAAAAACACCTTTGACTTATCAAATTACAGAATATGATTGTGGGACAACTTGTGTATTAAATGCAATAAAATACTTATTTAACAGAGAAGAAATAGTACCACAAATGTATAAAAAAATCTTAGAAGAAACATTAGATAAATCGTTTAATAATGAAATTGGAAAAGGTGGTACTACTAATATATCTTTAAGAAAATTATGTAATGAATTATATGTAAAGGGAGGGAAAAATGTTGACATTATATCTAAAGAACTATCTCAAGATAATGTGAGTATTTATAATAAGGAATTAGAAAAAGAAATAGTTAATGGATGTGTTGCCATATTAAAAGTTTATCAAGAGGTATCACATTATGTATTACTAACAAAATTAGATGAAAGTTTTGCATACATTTTTGATCCATACTATTTACCAATAAACTATTATGATAATGATGATTCTGTTGAAATAGTAAAAGATAGAGGCTTTGAATATAATAGAAAAGTAAGAAAAGAACGTTTAAATTCTAATACTTCATTAGATTTTGCATTATTACAAGGAGAGCAAGCACAGATAATAATTTTAAAGAAAATCTAGAATTAAGTCGGAGTAGGAGAGAGGAGCTGCTTTGAAAACTACAAGTTTGAAAATATAAATTTAAATAATTTTAAATATGATTTTTTAGATCTAAAAACAAATCTAAAAAATATTTAAAAAAAGTTTTTATAAAAAACTAAATTATAAAAACAAAATTTAAAATAAAATTTTGAAATTTATAATTTATTAAATCTGGTTTTAATTTTGCGCAATGTTAATTTACAATCATTATATACACATAAAAAAACAAAACCGAACATTTGTGTATAATAATTTTTTATATTATATTGTTATAATTAATGATTATTTTTGTGAATTTTTAGTACTTGAATTTAATTATTAAATTAATGATATTATTTATAAATAAAACACTTCAAAATCGTTTTTAAGACATTTTTATACAAAGTCAAACAAATTATATATTTAGAATTTAAAAGCCAAATATATAATTTATACGAAATATTATATAAATCTAATGAAATATTCATAAATTAGGTATTTCTAAAATATACAAAAAATGGTCAAAAAAACGACGCACGAGAATCGATTTTAAGGCGTTTTTATAAATTAGCCATATAGTTTGTTGTCTTAAAAATAAGGCTAATTTAGGCTTTTTCGTAATTTGATGATTTTTTTGAAAATATAAAGAGTAAATTATAAAATTAAAAATAAATTATATTAAAACTGTTATAATGAAATTATAAAGGTTGATTATAAAAGTTCGTTAAAATGGATTTTAACTGGTCTGATAATTGAATAGATAATATATAAGAATAATATGGAATAGGTAAATATGTATAATAATTTATATATAAGAACGGATGGCTGAAAGCATTGAAATGTCTAGGAGTGGAGCTAATATGGACAGTACTATATTTGTTCTACTCCTATTTGCACAAAACTTTGATTTTGCGCAATGTTTCATATCCCTTTTTTAACACTTTTCCATATCTACTTCTACCTCTCTTCTATTGTTTATTTATGTGTGCAACCAAAAAGAGATATTGATTAAATTCAATACCTCGTAATTTTTTTATTATTTACTTATTTTAATGTTGTTAAAGTGATTTGATTTACTTATTGCAATTATTAATACAATAACCATTATTAAATATAAAAATTTTCTATTCACTATGATTATATTGCTTCAGTAAAGTCTTTTCTCTTTCCTAAAATGATTTCATCATATAGCTCTAATTTATAATCTAATCTTTCAATAGTTGCATTTATACTTTCTTGCTTTTCTTTTAGTTTCTCTCTTTGCTCCTCTAATAGTTTTTTTCTTGCCTCTACAGTAGTTTTTCCTTGTCTAAATAAATTAACATATTCTAATAAAATTTCAATTTCCATTCCTGCATTTCTCATACATTTAATAAATTCTATCCAGCTGCAAGATTCTTCATCAAAATCTCTAATTTCATTTTTCGTTCTAGGTATTGTAGGAATTAAACCTATTCTTTCATAATATCTTATTGTATCTGCTGTTAAATCATATTTTTTACTAACCTCTGCTATTGTCATTATTTTTCACTTTCTTTATTTTATATCTATTATTTCTTTTATATCAGCTATTATTTGTTCTACTGTAATTCCATTTTCTTCTAAAAGTTCACTTACAACATATCTATCTGGGAAACTCTTTCTGATTCCATAATTTTTAACTTTCATATCTGTTATTCCGTAGAAACTTGCTATTTTTTCTCCAAATCCACCTTCTAAAATTCCATCTTCTAGTGTAATAACAATTTCATGTTCTTTTTTTAATCCTTCAAGTAAGTTTTTATCTAATCCTGTAATATATCTTGGGTTAATTAAAGTTGGTACTATATTCATTTTTTTCTTAATTTCTTTTGACACTTGTTCTCCTAATTGATAAAAATCTCCCAATGCAATAATTGCTACTTTGCTTCCTTGTTCTTCTACTTTAAATTTGTTTAAATTACTATAATCTTTATCAATTTCTCTATTATCTGAAATTACTCCATTACATGGAATACGAACAGCTACTGGATATTTGTCTTGTTCAATACTCCAATCTAACATTGCAAAATATTCTTCCTTTGAAGTTGGTGCAAGATATACTAGATTTGGTATATTACTCATCATAGCAATATCATACAAGCCTAAATGAGTTACATCATTCATTCCATATACAGATGCTGTATTTACTAAAATTGTTGCTGGATTATTATTAATACATAAATCTTGTGATAATTGGTCATAAGTTCTTTGCATAAAACTTGAATGTGTAGCAAATACAGGCTTACCTCCGTTTTTTGCTATTCCTGACACCATTGCGACTGCATGTTCTTCTGCAATTCCGACATCTACAAATTGTTTTCCTGCTTGTTCTCTTTTATCTTTTGTAAATCCAATATTTGTTGGAACGCCTGCTACTACTGTTACTACTTTTTTATCATTTTTCATTTTTTCTAATAGATAATCAGCAGTTAATATACCATAGTCTTCTCCATCAGATGAAACTTTTGATTTACCTGTTTCTGCATCAAAAGGCATACACCAATGCCAATCCTCTTTATTTTCTTCAGCTAATTTATATCCTTTTCCTTTTTGGGTGTTAATATGAACAACAATCGGATGATCAATATCTTTAATATCATAAAATGAATGAATTAATGTATCAATATCATTTCCGTTTTCAATATATTTATAATCTAAATTCATTGCTTTAAACAAGTTGCAAGAACTTGTACCTTTACTTTCTCTCAATTCCTTTAAATTTTTATATAGTCCTCCATGATTTTCTGCAATTGACATATCATTATCATTTACAATAATGATAAAATTACTTTGTAATTCACTTGCAAAATCTAATCCTTCTAATGCCTCTCCACCACTTAAAGAACCATCTCCAATAACAGCTATTATATTTTCTTTATCGCCTTTTAAATCTCTTGCTTTTACCAATCCTGAAGCTAAACTGATAGAAGTAGATGTATGTCCGACATTAAAGAAGTCATGTTCACTTTCTTCTGGATTTGTATAGCCTGAAACATCTTCAAAGTGTTCTTCATAAAGGTAGGCATCTTTTCTTCCTGTAAGCATTTTGTGTGGGTAACTTTGATGTGATACATCATATACAATTTTGTCCACTGGAGAATTAAATACATAATGAAGTGCTATAATAGTTTCTACCATACCAAAATTTGGCCCAAAATGACCTCCATGTTTACTTAACCTATTCATTAAAGCATCTCTAATTTCTGATGCTAAAACCTTTAGCTCATCATTACTTAATTTATTAATATCTTTGGGTTCATTTATTTTTTCTAAATACATTATTTTACCTCCTTAATTTTTTTATATTATATATATCACTTAGAGTTAACTCCAAGTCAATACTTTTTATCAAAATTCTTAAAAAAATAGAAATAGTCTGATTATACTATTTCTAATTTATGTTTTTTTGTTCTTAATTTGCATGACAAATTACTATTTGCATTTATCTTTACTTCGTCAATTGATAACTTTGTTCTATCAATTCTTTTACTAAATCCTCGTCCACCTTTTCATCTATAGTAATTGTATTCCAATGTTCCTTATTCATGTGATAAGCTGGTATTATATAATCATAAGTATTTCTCAATATATCAGAATAATTTGGATCTGTCTTAACATTAAGGTATAACTTATTATTTACATTCATTAATAATGCAAACCATTTTTTATTTTTACAATGTTTCATCGTTACAGATTCGAAATCATCTGGAAAAGGACAATCCTTATATGTATTTTCTAATGTTAAACAATATTTTATTATTTCTTCTTTATTCATAACTAAATCCTTATTAACTTTTACACTATTTATTATTTAATTATCTGTAAACTATGTCATCTACTTTGTGTCAATTAACAATTCCTTTGGTTTCTTTTTTAAAGTACTTATAGATGATAACGCTAAAGATATTATAAGTACCAAAGACATAAATAAAATTACATATATTATTGATTTTGGTAATATATTAATATCTAAGCTTGTTAGAGTTTTATTAAAGCCGTCTACTTCTGCTCCTCCACCAAGTCCGCTAGATGCCGATTGCTTTGCAATTTGTTTTGTTATATTTCCAGTAACTTTATTTAATATATTATTTCCTATCATGTTTCCTGCATAAACAGCTAAAAAATATGATCCTATATATGCAGGAATAGATATAAATACTAGCTCAATAACAAATTGTCCAAAAATTTTCAATTTTGATATTCCTAATGCTAGAAAAATTGCTATTTCTTTTTTTCTAGCATTCATCCATAACAGTAATAATAATGAAACTGTAATACCTGCAAATATTAATGAACCAGCAAATAATTTGTTTGCTATTGAATATATACCAGATATTGATTGTTGTAGTGCTGGATAATTTGTTGAACTTTTAATTAAATTGTATTCTTTCCAATTTATATCAAGTTTTTTAATATTTTTAATGACTTGATCCAAATTTTTATCACCTTTTACAAAAAATGTTGCATCTTGATATACTGCAGTATCTTCTGTGTTTCCATAAACTTTTGCAGCTGTATCTAAATCTGTTATTAATGTATTTTCGTAAAGTTCTTGTGCATAAGTTACACTGCTTTTATTGTGTCCATCGAAAATTCCTTTTATTTCTACTTCTAGTGTTTCATTTGCTCCTTTTTCATTATCTGCATCAAATAAATTGGACTTAATTTTTATTTTATCTCCAATTTTCAAATTGTTTTTTTCAGCTAAGTCTTTATGTATTAAAATCTTACCTTTGTCATTTTCTTCCAAATGTTCTCCTTCTATTAATTTGTAAGCTCCTGACACAAATTTATTTTCTTTTGATGAATCATTAACTCCTGTTAGCATAACTGTTCTTTTAAAATTTTCTGCTCTTTCTGGTGATTGATTTGCAAGTGTTTTTTTCGTTTCTATAATATCATTATCTACCAAATCAGCTACACTATTTATTCTCTTTACAAAAGAGGAAATATCTTCAGATTCAGCTATTTTTTTTATGTCATTTCCTTTTATATTCCCTCCACCTCTTGGTGTTCCAAGATTAACTCTTCTATTTATTTCCATAGAAAAACTATTTGTTATATTTTTAAAAGTTTCCTCTGAAGCTCTATTAGTAGCATCTTTAATTGCCAAGCTAATCAGACTAAGTGTTGACATAGCCATAATAACTAATAATATTATTATTGATTTTAAACTTTTTCTTGTTACATATGCAAAAGCATTTTTTATCATCAATATGCCCTCCTAATTAATTTTACTTATCTTTCTTAATTTTTTGTCACTTAATTCTAAAATAATATCAGCAGAATTTGCAACTTCCTTACTATGTGTTACAACTATTACACATTTATTTCTCTCTTTAGCCAATCTTTTTAATATTTCTATTATTTCTCCTGCAGTGTCACTATCAAGATTTCCTGTAGGTTCGTCAGCTAGAATTATTGGTGCTTCTGATGCTAATGCTCTTGCTATGGCTACTCTTTGCTGTTGACCACCAGATAGTTTCATTACATTTCTATTTATCTGACTTTTATCAAGTCCCAATTTTAGCAAAATATCTTCTGATGCCTTTTTATTTACTAATCTAACATTTTCAATTGGTGTTAAATAATCAATTAAATTATAATTTTGAAAAACTAATGTTATGTTGTTTTTTCTATGATTACTATACCCTTTGTTCTCTATATTCTCATTTTTGAATAGAATTTGACCTTTTTGTGGTTTGTCTAGTCCTGCTAATAATGAAAGTAATGTTGACTTTCCTGCTCCTGATTTTCCTATTATTGCATAAAATTGTCCAAGTTCAAACTTTTGATTTATTGATGACAAAATCTTCTCTTTTGAATTTGAATAATTATATGTTACATTTTTTATTTCTAATATATCCATTGCAATCTCCTAACTTATCTTTGATAATATTTCTTTTGGTTTTTTTACTAATATCATTGCACTTGCAATAATAACTGATAAAACAATAATTCCTATTAATATTCCATAACTTTGTAAAAAAATTGTAATATTTGATATTAAATTGTCATTTTTTAGTAGATTATTAATAATTATTGTCGAATTATCAGAATTGATAAATCCACCTATTATTTGATTTAATATCACATTTCCTAAAAATAAAGATGCTAATATAGATGGTAGTGATATAAATATTAACTCAAATATAAATTGAGCTATAATTTTTGCTTTACTTATTCCTATTGATAATAATATTCCTATTTCATAAATTCTTTCCCTGAGCCATAAAATTAATATTAAAGATAAAACTATTATTCCTCCTGTCATAATTAAATATGTCATAACCTTTATTATATGTTTTATCCCTTCTACAGATTCTAAAGTTTCTTCATATACATCATCATTTTTTTCAATATTGAATTTTGACCAATCAATTTTTATTTCTTTAATTTTATTTAATACTATATTTGTATCTTTTGAACTATCTGAAAATATTTCAAGTTTATTTACAACTTTATTGTTTTCTGCTTTGTTTAATGCTACTTGGCTTGATTCATAATCAATAAATACCATATTTTCGCTAAAGTCTGATGTCATTCCTGTGTATTTTTCTTGTTTTTTTCCAGAAAAAATCCCAATAATCTCAAATTCATATTCTGTTTTTATTTCATTATTGTTTAAATCAAATAGTTCAAGACGAATTTTATCATTTAATCCTAAATTATTTTTTTGTGCCAGTTCTTCATGTATAATAATTTTTTTTCTGTCATCTTTTTCAATATGTCTACCTTTTATAAGAATAAAAACTCCACTATTAAATAAATTGTCCTTTCCAGTATTATTTGTGGCTTCTATTGAAAATGTATTTCTAAATTCTTCTGGCATATCGTCTCTTTCGATCATTTGCATTCCTTCTACTGCTTTAATATTTGTAGATTTTGCTAGCCCATCATATTGGGGAATTGTTTCTTTTATCTCTTTTATATTTTCTATTTCTTTAAATTGATTTGTTTTAAAGTTCTCATTGTTATTTTGTGTTATTGATAAAGATGTATTTGATAACTTATATAAATTATTTTCTAAGCTGATTGTTGACTTCATTATGTTTAAACATGAGTATAAGCATGAAAGAACTATTGTTAAAATAATAAATATAATAACTGTTCTACTCCTCTTTCTCGAGATATATACTATAGCATTTTTTAACATTTTTGTCACTCTCCTTTATACATATTTAATAGATTCCATTCTTTTTACTACTTTACATTCAAAATAGTACTTATGCTATGGTATTACAATAAGAAATATAATTTAGAAATTATAATTTGTCGTTCTACTTGTTTTCAATTAAATCGGTATAATATATAATTTTCTTACCTAATTTTTTTGCATAATCTATCTCCAAATTCGTACTATCTCCAATATAATTATTTATATTTACTACTAATATAGCATCGGATAATTCTATTCTTTTAAAATGTGCCTCTTTCAAATTTATTAATTGCTTTTTAGTTATATCAATTTTCTCTGATACAGAATATACTGGGGTAAGAATACAATAGCCTTCTAATGCCATTTTTTCGGCAACTGTCATCATCTCTTTTTGAAATTTTAGACTTCCACATAATGTTACTATTTTCATTTTATAATCCTCCCTACAAATTACTATCTTTTGTTCCGATTATAACATAAAGGACAGATAATTTTCAACTAATTACCTGTCCTACAATTTGTAATTTGGCTATCAAATGTTTTATTATAGTGTTTTAATCCAATTTTTAATATCTTGTTCTTTTGTAACAAGTTTATCGCTATAACTTTCAAATACAATGTTCATACCTTTGCAAATTTCTGAATTTGGACATAAAGTTCTAATTTCTTTAAATGTCTTTCCAAGCCATCCTGCATTAGTTGCAAAAGGTTTTATGGTTTTTCCTGATAAATCATTTTGGTTTAAAAATGTTCTTATTGCTGGAACAGGTCTGTACCACCATACAGGAGTTCCAAGTATAATTTCATCATATTTACTTAAATCAATGCCTATCTCTTGTATTTCTGGCAAATGATTACTTGCCTCACTATTTTGCTCATCATTTACAACAGTATCATAATCTTCTGAATATGGAATAACTGTTTTAATTTCTAAAATATCACAATTCAATTTTTCTCTAATTTTATTTGCTATCATTTTTGTATTACCTGTATAAGAAAAATATACTATTAATTTATTCATAACTTTCCTCCTAATTTTTTCATAGTTTATCATATTCCTCATTCGTAACCTTTTCGCACCATTCATTACTTGTATTTTCTCCTGGTACTTCTATCGCTAAATGACTAAACCATTTATCTTTTTTTGCACCGTGCCAATGTTTAACATTGGCTGGAATGGTTACTACATCTCCTATTTTTAAACTTTGAGGCTTTTTACCTTCTTCTTGATACCATCCTTCTCCATCAACACAGATTAAAATTTGACCTCCACCTTCTGTTGCCTTATGAATATGCCAATTATTTCTACAACCTGGTTCAAAAGTAACATTTGCTATAAATACTTTTGTTTCATTAGGATTTGTTAATGGTTTTAAATATGAATTTCCAATAAAATATTTTGCAAATAATGTGTTAGGTTCTCCCATTCCAAAAACTCCTCCATGAGTTTTTTGTATTTCTTCATTTGCATATACTTCATTTATTAAAGCAAAAGCACTCCATGCTTTTGGCCATCCAGAATAAAAGGCTAATTGTGTTACAATTTCAACTGCTTCTTCTTTTGTAATTCCATGTTTTTTTCCCATAATAAAATGTGATTTTAATTGTGGAAATAAACCTTGTGCCATTAAGGCTGATATTGTTATCATACTTCTATCTCTTAAAGATAATTTATCTTCTCTACTCCACACTTCTCCAAATAATATATCATCATTTAATTCTGCAAATTTTGGAGCTAATTCTCCTAATTTTTCTCTACCTGCGGTTTGTTTTTCCATATACTTCATCCTTTCTATTTAACAAGTTTTATACTTTTACCAATTTTTATTATCTTTTCCGTAATCTTCATTAGCCTTTTATTTTAATTTTTTATTTTCGTAACTTTGTATATTTTCATCATACCAGTTTATTTTTTTATTTAATCTATTTAAAGCATCTTGCATATCTTTAATTTTACTAACAATCTCATCTCTTTGCTCTATTAAAATTTGTTTTCTGCTACCTAGTGTCAAATCTCCTCGTTGAAATAAGGTAGTATATTCTATTAAGCTTTCTATTGATAACCCTGCATCTCTCATACATTTAATGAAATTTACCCAATTGCAGTCAACTTCTGTATAATCTCTAATGCCATTTTCATTTCTATTTACAGGTGGAATTACACCTACTCTTTCATAATATCGTAATGTTTCAGCCGATAAATTATATTTATTACTTACTTCCGATATTGTCATGATTAATACCTCCTTTTTATATACTTATTATATATCACTTGTAGCTAACTATAAGTCAAGAGTTTTTACAAAATTTTAAAAAAAAATTAGGAGTAGTTGATTTAAACTATGCCTAATTTGAACTAAAATATATTTATTTTCGATATTTAAGTAAACGATAACTTACTGTTTCTACTGTCAACACAATATCATAAAACCTTTTATTTATCAAATATACCAAGAGTAAATATTACATTACCTTAATATCTGTTATCAAAAACTATAATAAATGTCTGCATAAAAAAAGATGCTTCCATTAACTAAAAACACCTTTTTGTTCATTATAATATAAAATTGTAATTTGTCTTTAACTTTTATATTCTCTCACACATTTAATAATAATATTTTCAACATCATTAATTGACTCTTTACACTCTTCATCAATCCACTCTTTTATTATAGCCATAATACCATTTATTTAATTTGCTAGCTGCCATTTTCCCTCCTTTATCAAAAAAGAGGAACATTTTATATAAAATGTTCCTCTCTTCTTTTATAATTTAAATATTTGTGTCTATAACCTTTCCAAGTTAAATTATTATTTAATAAAATTAATTATTTGCCAATAATTCAATAAGTCTTACATTTTTATATATTTTTTCTCTACCAATTTTTTCTGAAACCAAAAGCCCTACATCTTCTAATTGATTTAAATATGAAGTAGCTGTAATTCTAGTTACATTACATACTTTTTCAATATAAGAAATTTTAGTATATACTTCATAGAATAAACTTTCTAATAGTTCTTTAGAATAAATTTTAGGAAGTTTTTCCTTAAACTCTTTTTTATATTCCATCATCTCATTTTGTATATTTTTTATTAATTCAATAGTTTCTTTTGAAGTGATTTCTATCCCTTTTAAAATATATAATATCCAATCTTCAAAATTATTGTTTTCTCTAACTTCATTAAATAATTTATAGTATTCTTGCTTTGTTTTATTAATATATTTGCTTAAGTATAATATTGGACTATCAATTAAGTTGTTTAATACTAAATATAATATATTTAATATTCTACCTGTTCTTCCATTTCCATCATAAAACGGATGAATGCTTTCAAATTGATAATGAATTAAACAGACTTTTATTAATGGATCAGTTCCATCATCATTATTATTTATAAAATTTTCCAAATTTTTTAAATAACTGCGTATTTCTTTCTCATTCTGAGGTGGAGTATAAATCGTTTTTCCAGTTACAGAATTTTTTAATTCTGTTCCAGGTAATTTTCTTATTCCTGCTCTATTATGTTCAATAGTTCCTTGTATTTTTACTAAAGTATTTGTGCTTATAAATCCATCTTTCTTTATTTGTTCATACCCTGTCCAAATAGCATTTCTATAATCAACAACTTCTTTTGCATTTTCTTCTTTATAGCCACTTTCAGTAAGAACTTTGTATATGTCATCATGTGTTGTTACAATATTTTCAATTGCACTACTGTCTTTTGCTTCATTTATTGTTACTGCATTTATTAAAATATGCATATTAGGAATTGTATTTGCATATCCTTTTAATTCTGCAAGTGCCCTTGATGATAAAGTTAATTGCTCTAAAATACGATTAGTTTTTAAATCTATGTTATTATATGGTAATAAATTTAAGCTCATTTTGGATACCTCCTTATATATAAATTACCATATTTTTTATATATATTCAATAAATATGTATAAAAAATTCAAAAAACTATACATGTTTTATTTAATATATAATTTTTCTAAAAATTTATATGTTAATATTGCAAGTATTATGAAAGAAACTACAAATTCAATCGTTCAAAATATCGTTCAATCGTTTAACCATAGGTAACTTGATTTACTTTATGTAATCTGCACATCTGCCCACAATTACGCAATCGTTTTTAGAAGCAATTAACTTTATTGTTTCTGCTTGCTTTATCATTGAATCTTTTTCGGCATCTAAAGATAAATAAAATTTATATAATTCATCGTCATTATATTTATTTTCAATTAGTGAATTTTCAATTGCAAATTTTTTAATTTCTTCTTTATCAAAGAATTTTACTTCTAATTTTTCTGCTACTCTTCTTGCTATTTCTTTACCACCAGTTCCGTGCTCTCTTGAAATAGAAATTATTAATTTATTATTTATAATATTCTTGTCAGTCTTTTCTTCAAGTATTGCAATTTTTTCTTTATATGTTTTCTTTAATATAAATATTGAAATTATGCAAGTTGCAATCTCTGCAATTGGAAAAGTCCACCAAACTATACTTATTACACTATCTGATAATGTAAATAAATATGCTACTGGAAATACAAATATCACAAGCCTTAATAACGAAATTATTAAGGGTCTTATTGCATATCCAAGTGATTGTAATACACCTTGTACAGCTACAGAAAATCCCATAAAAACATATCCAATACTTGCAATTCTTAGAGATATTGTGCAAACTTCAATAATTTCTTTACTTGTTCCACCTGATAATGCAAATAAACTTGATAGTGATTTAGCAAAAACCTCAAAAACTATCGTTAAAATTAATGTTACTATTGCAGTATCAATAACACCATATTTAATGCAGTCATTTATTCTATCTTTATCTTTCATACCATAATTAAAAGATAATATAGAAATTATAGTATTAGATAATCCAAATGCTGAGAATAATGCTATTTGTTGTATCTTATAATAAATACCAAATGATCCAACAAGAATTGTAAGATTTGCTTTTGCTTCTCCAAGTATTGCGTTCATTCCTGCCATCATAACTGATAATAATGCTTGCATAATTGCAGCAGAAATACCTATTTTATATATTCCTTTGATTATACCTATTTCAGGTTTAATATATTTTAAATTTCCATTTATTTCTTTGTTCTTAGTGTAGTGGAAAAACATTGCTATAAATAAAGAAACAAATTGTCCTATTATTGTTGCCCAAGCTGCACCAGCCACTCCAATATTTAATGGAAATATAAATATATAATCTAATACGATATTAGTTACAGCACCAGAAATTTGGGAAATTGTTGATAACATTGTTTTTCCTGTTGCTTGTAAAAATCTTTCATATACAGTATATCCAATTGATCCTAGTGATAAACAAGTACAAATTTTTAAGTATGTTGTTCCCATAGATATTACTTCTTGATTTCCACCTGCAAATAAAGAAATAAACCATTTAGATCCAAATAAACCAAATAGCAAAAATACTATAAATATGCATATACTTAAAAATATTCCATTTCCAGCTATTTTGTTTACTTTTTCTTGATTTTTTTCTCCCAAACTTTTAGATAATAAGGCATTTAAACCTATTCCTGTTCCTACACCTATTGCTATAATTAAAATTTGAATTGGAAAAGCTAATGTCAATGCTTGGTTTGCAATAGCCCCCTGTTCTCCCATGTTTGCTACAAATATACTATCAATAACATTGTATAATGCTTGTAGTACCATAGAAATAATCATTGGTAGTCCCATTTTTAATAACAACTTTTTCATAGGTGCTTCTGCCATTTTGTTTTTTTGTGTTCCTTCCATTTTACACACTCCTTTTTATTTTTTTCAAAAAAATAAGCGTAAGTCCTTTTTCTGGACTTACGCTTTCGCTACTCGACTTTTGCATTTTAACACATATTTTATTTTTTTGTAAGTATTTTTATTAAATTTTGTTAATTTTTTATTTTAACTACTCTACAACTTAATGTTTCTACTGTCAACACAATATCATAAAACCTTTTATTTATCAAATATACCAAGAGTAAATATTACATTAACTTAATATCTGTTATCAAAAACTATAATAAATGTCTGCATAAAAAAAAAAGATGCTTCCATTAACTAAAAACACCTTTTTGTTCATTATAATATAAAATTGTAATTTGTTATTTAATTAATTTCTCAAATGAATTTGCATTTAATATTGTATTAGATATAAATTCGCCTTTATAAAAATTAGCCCAATTATTAAAAATACAAGGTGCATTTTTTGCTTTTTCTAATGAATCTATTTTTATAAAGTTGATTTTTATATTCTTTTCTTTTGCATATTCAGAAAGTTCTTTTACTTCATATTTCATTACTATAATAAATTGTAAATTCTTTATTATCTATTTTCATATTTCTAGCATTTTCATTAAATTTAGGTGCTTCAGCATCATCAAATTTTAACGCTAATAATTCATAATCAGCAATACTATCTACTACTTCAAATCCATAATGTTCAAAGAATTTCTTTTCTCCAATAAATGTTTTTTCTTTTTTGAAACAAGAGTACATATACCACTCATTTTCTTTTCTTTAGCGTCATTTATTGCATATTCTAATAATTCTTTTCCTATTCCTTTTCCTTTAAAACTACCTGCTACCCATAAACAATATATGTATTCATAATTTTTACCACTAATAGGAACCCAAGCATTTTCTATTGGTTCATATTCAATAAATATTTTCCCTCTAGCATTTAATTTTCTAAATACATGACCATCTTTTAGCTTGTGTTTGATCCAATCCTTTTTTCTATCTACACCTTCTTGATGTTTAGGATCACCAATAGCACAACAAATATGTTCTTTATCTATATTTTCTAAACTCAAATTTATATATTCATTCATTTACTTCAACTCCTTAACAAATTGTAAGTTGTAGTTAACCTATTAATTTTATTGTTCTTTTTTCTATATGTTCCTTTATAGCTTCTGCAATAATTTTGTGTCCTTTTTCATTTGGGTGTATTCCATCATCACATAGTAGATTTGAATAATTTTTATTTCTCCTCGTATAATATTACAATTTGTTCTAATGTTTTTAAATCATCTTTATTTGGATGTGATAATGCTTTATCAAAGTTATCAATTAATTTATCAATGTTAAGTGAAATATTATTTTGTTCTCTCATTTTTTCATATCTTTCTCTAACTGATAATGGCATTTTACCTTGACACATAAAAGTACCTATTATTGTATTGCTACTATCAATATTCTTTTTTACATTATTAATAATACCCTCAAAATATTTTTCACTTTCGCCATATCCTGCTGTCCCAAATAAAAATATTTTTTTGTTTTTTAATTTATTTAAAAAATCTATTGTTAGATGATCAGCATTTCCTTTTTCTGTCCAAAAACCAATATAAATTACATTACTTAATACATCATCAATTTTATCCACTGTACCATAATAATCACACTTATTTTGAGGTAAAGTATTATAGATTGCCTCTGCAAGTTTTTTTGTATTTCCTGTTTTACTACTATAAATTATTGAATATCTCTCTCTTTTCATAATACATAATCTCCTTTTTCTTTATTATCAAAATTGTAATTTTTTAATCAAATTGTGTTTGCCACTTTTCATCTTTATATGCTTTAAAACACATCTCAATTTGTTCATTATTTGTTTTTTCTTCTGCTAAATTATTGGGTATCTCATCTAATGAAAAATATTTAATTTCTGTCGTTTCAATATTTTCAATAAATTCTCCACCAATAACATTACCTAATACAAATATTTTGCACACACCATAAGCATATATAGGTTTATTATGTTTGTTTCTATCTTGGACTGCAATTATTTTAATTGTTTCTACATCTAATCCAGTTTCTTCTTTTACTTCCTTTATTGTATTACTTGCAACAGATTCTAAAACATCACACCAGCCACCAGGCAATGACCAAGTTCCATTATTTTCGTGAGTTAGTAAAATTTTATCATCTTTAAATATGGCGGCTCTTGTATCTATTTTAGGTGTTTGATAACCATTTTCGTTGCAAAATAAATCTTTTACTTTTTCCAAACTTATATTACTTTTTTCTTCTATTATTTCTGCTGCTATTTCTCTTAATCTTTCATATCTTTCTATATCATATACATTATCTGTATATGTAAGTCCTGCTTGTGCTAAACTTTGAATTTCTATTGCCCATTTTAACCACTTTTCCATACATAAATCTCCCCTACAACTTACTATTTTGACTTTACTTATATATTGTAATTTTTTATTATATTTTATTGAAAGATACTGTCTTTTCTTTCATTGATATTTTACTAACCTCATAACCATATTCTTTTAATTCTTTTTTATAGGTCAAAAATGAATGGTCTATTTCAAAACCTAAAATAGATTTAATTTCTTCATAAGTTAATTTATAATTTTCTTTTTTATTTTCTTTTACATAATTCCATAATGGTTCATATTTACTCATTTTTGGTACCTCACATAATTATAATTTATTCACTAAAACTTTTCTTGTATGCAGGATTTATTTTTTGATAATCAAGAAAATATTTATTATTGCTATAATTCCAAAAATTATTTGTATTACAATTTCTGGTATTCCAAATAGTAAAAATTCAATTCATATCTCCATTACTTACAAATTTATACATTATTGTCAAATATAATGGATCTAATAACAAAAATGCAAGTGTTGTATAAAAACATATTGGTTTAATTATCTGGAATTATTTGATGTTTTTTCTTTCATGCTAATAATATTTGAATCTTTTATCATTTTTTGAGCATAAGCAGTTAAATTATCAGTATTATTTCTTTTTGTATTAACTTGTTCAGCTTGATCTGATAAAACTTGTTCGTAAGTATATTTTAACATAGCAAGTTTCTTCTGTCTTTCATTATCAGAACTTTTTTCCATCTAACATATACTCTAAATCTGCATATAATTTTTGAAATAAAAAATAGACACATGAGATTATAAATGACATAATGAGATTTGCAAGAAAACATTGATAGCAGAAAGTTTACATAATCATAGACTTTACAATGTTTATATGCTATAATAAATATAACAATTATTAGAAAGGGGTCTCGAAGAGTATCGAGACCATAAGGACTTTATAAATGAATACAAACAATCCAGTCTATGGTTTATGGGTGAACTACTGGGAAGATGAAATTCTTCCTACAAAGTATGGCGAAAGTTATTGTCCTCAGCAGGCTGATCTATATGAAACTATAGATCCGAATGAAGAGCTCCATGTATTTAATTTTAGTCATTTATGCTTAATATCTAATGATATTCAAGCCCAGAGAATCTGGAAAAAGATTGCAAAAATTGCTCATTCAGAATTAACTTATTGGAATGATGATGAAGATGATTTTATGATTATTGAATTTCATATTAATATTTTAAAGTCAATCTTACAGGAAGAAAATATTCTTCCTGAAGATATGAGCGATATGGCTGCAATCCGTTGGTTGGTTGAGCATTGCCATGGGATTAAAGTCAAAGGAAAAGTTGCTAAATAGCAACTTTTTCTTCGTTTTAACATATTTTCTATTTTTATTCGTCTTCCAATGTTTCATCATATTCAAATTCATAATCTTTTTTTACACTTTTCCATATCTACTTCTACCTCTCTTCTATTGATTATTGATATGTTAAAGTGAATCCAATTTTTTATATACACTTAATGTTAGATTATCTTTCTTTTCAAATTTCCTTATCATATATTTCTCCAACTAATTACTAATCTATCTTTCAATATCATCTGATTCTACCATTTTTTTTATATTTTTTAAAGCTTCTCCTGATTCTCTTTCTATAGTATGATCTTCTTTTTGAAATGCTCTCATATAACTTCTATCGGGATATTTTTCTTTATGTATTTCCATAATTGGAATTGGTTTACCATCTTTTCCAAATTGTTTGGCTAATTCCTTATGATAATCTGTAGTTGAACCATATACTATAATATAATCTGGCATTATTCTTCCATCACTTGTATAATTTTCTATTCCAGAAGCATCAACATTCATTCTCATCATTGTTGCTTCATTATATTCATGAGTTGGGTCTTTTTCTTCGATTCCTTCTACCTGTGCAGCTGTTTTTCTTAATAATTCTTCACTATAATCAAAATGAACACCAGTATGTTGAAATTCTGGGTCAATTCTTCTTTTGCTATGACTAACATGTGCATCATATGGTGACATACCGACAATTTGTTTTGCTGGAACACTTGCAAATCCTAAATGAATTGAACCAATACTATCGCATGAATGCATATTGTTTGCTTCAATTACACAACCAGATACTGTGCTGCAACCTTCTTCAAATTCTCTCCAAATTTTACCTGCAGGCATATTGTTTGGAATACTAATGCCAGAGTTGTTAGTTCCTGCACCATCTAGTCTAGTAGAATGTTCAATAACTTTAAAATCAGCTCCTGTTAAAGAAATTATTTCGAATCCATCATCAGTTTTTTGGTAGGAAATACCCTGTTCACCATTTTTAGCTCTTTCTTTAGCTTTTTCAACTGTTGTTAAAGAATTAACTAAATCTTGTGCGTATTGTTGTGGAATTTTTTCTTTTAATTCTTTTACATCTTGTACTTTAATAATATCTGATCTATGTGATAGTTCTTGGTATATTTGTTTTAAAACATTAGGATCATCAATTTTTGAGATAATTGTAAATAATTCTAGAGTATCAAGATCATCTTGAGAAAAATTATTACTATTAATTGTGCGTTCATCATTTACAAATGATTCTAATCTATAAGCATTAACCATACCTTGTAATGTTACTGTTCCTGCAGAATAATTTTCTCTTTTATACGTTAAACCAAATAAACGTCTAGACATAGCTTCTTTAATTTTTTCTGGATTAGTATTTCTTGTTACATATTGATCATACATTCTATTTCTTTTTTCAACATATTGATCTAAATCATCAAGTGTTTTTAAAGGAATTGTTGATAATTCATTTGGAGCATAAGCTCCTTTTACATATCTAGATTGAATATCTGCAATTGCAATTTTTAAACTTTCACATCTTTCAGAAGTTAAATCTTGTTCAGAAATATTTTGCAATAAATCATCTAATTGCATATAGTTTGATAACTTTGATTCTAAATCGGCAAATGAATCATTGTAATAGTCGCCAATTGCTCTATCAAACATTTCAAATCTACGCATTTTTTCTGGGTGACGCACAAGCTCTCCAATAATTTTAGATGCATTACTATTATATGATAATAAATTATGTGTTACACCTTTCCCAAATTTTTCTTCAACTATTGGATCAAACATATCAATATTATCTATCAAATCTATAGTTAACATTGGTCTATCATCAAGAATTTGTTTAGCTCTTTCACCATGAGTTTTAATAATTATATCTTTAAATTTTTGTGAATCAGGATCATTAATAAATTCAGCAATTTCTTCTGGCAAACATCTTTCCATTACTTTTTTATTTAACAATACTTTTGCTATAGATGTAATCATAGTTTTTTGGAGTGTATAATTAGATAAATTTCTTTGCAATTTGTTTTGAGCATATTCTAAAGCTGTTGTAATTTTAGAATCTTGAGTTTGTGACTTAAACATATCAGTAACATGTCCAAGTTTTTTAAACTTTGTAAAATCCTCTCCATATTGAGAAAATAATACTTCAGGTTCAAATCTTGAAAGTTCTGCTAGAGTTTCTGCATCTCTAATATTATCTGTTAATACAGAAGCTGAAATACTTGAGCCTCTCCAATTTTCAGTAAGAATTTTTTTATAAAGTTCTGAATTATTTATTATAGGTTTTTCGTAAGTTCCAATACTTGATTTTAATCTAATTTCAGGACTCAATTGTTCTTTATTTGGAAAAAAATATAATATATTTTTTCTTTCATCTTGACTTAATAGTTGAATAAATTCTGGATGAGTTTTTACATATTCTACTTTAAAACTAGAAGGCATATCCAAAAATACCATTGGATTATTTCCTACATATTTTTCTTGAGCTTCTTGAGCCATTTCACTAATAAATTCATTGTCTATTAATGCTATTTTAATTTGTAAATCAACTGGTAAATTATCAATTTTTACAAAACTTAAATATGTACGTTTTCTAGTTAAATTCCAATTTTCTCCTTCATATGCTTTTTGAGCTTTAGCTGTTTCGACTAATGAAATAACAGCTTGTTCAACAGCTTCAGGAGAAAACTTATCTAATTCTTTATAAAATGTATTTTGAGGAGATATAGATTTTTCATATGATTCATTGGTATCTATTCCATATCTTTTAACTGTATAATATTTCTGTTCTTGTGTTAATAATTCAACTTGCCTTTCTATTGGAAGATTTTTTAAATATTCCATATATATTTTTGAAACAGATCTATCATCAATTTTTTCTAATAATTCATATTTATCAATTTGGCTAATAAGGTCTGGTAATTCTTTTAATACTGATTGCTTAGAATTTTCAGGTAAAATCCTTATATTTTCTGGTTTTTCTTTTAATGCTCTAATTTGATGTCCGAAAGGTACTTCTGTTATATCATAAGAATTGTGTGCTAATAAAGCATCTACTACTTCTTCATCATTTTTCAAATATTCTGGTGCTTTGTTATATTTTGTTTTATTAATATTTCTAATTAATAATGCTTTTCTTATTCTTTGAAAAAATCCTAATTTGGGTTTTTCAATTATCCCATTTGACTCTGCCATATTTTTTTCTCCTTATATAACTAATTTATATTTCTTTTTTCTTTTAATTTTGAAATATCTGCATATGCTTCTTTTACGGATTTATTATTTTTATTTTTTTCCAAAATATCTGCAACAGCTTTTATTGTGGTATTTAATCTTTGGCTTTTATTTTCCATATTATCCTCCTTACAAATACTATTTTTAAAATGTATTTCACATTCAATAATTTTTATTAAATCCAATATAACTTATATAAAATTTATATTAAAACATTAAGATATACAATTAATTTTTGATTAAATGTTTGTTAAATATTTGTTACAACTTTATATTAATGAACGAAAGTGGACATTTTAATTTTTTCAATTTGATCTTCAGCTTTTTTGTGTTATTTGAAACGTATTGATATTATAACATGAAAGGAGCTGCTAAGATCTGCTAAACTAATGGCATATCCAGTAGTTTGTTTACAAACAAAAAAATCAACCAGATTTTATTTTCTGATTGATTTTCATATATTTCAATTCAATATATAGAATGCTTCCTAATTATTCTGTAGATATAATTCATACGGATTAGCGTTAATGTATGTAACTATTTGTGCAACTCCTGGCATTTCTTGTATGTTTTCTGTGATATTTTTTATGTCTGCATTAGTTTTTATTTTGAATGAGGCTGGTAAAGGATTATTTTCTTCATTGTATTCATCTAATACATTTTTATTGTCTTTCATTTTGCTTTTAAGTTTTTCTAATTCTTGTTGTTTAGAAATATATTCAATTTGAGCATTGCTGTCTTTTTCTGTTATCTTATTTTTTATATTTTCTAGTTCTTGCCCAGATATATTGTCTTCTAGGTATATTTGCATTGTTGAAGATACTTCTTTGTATTTTTTATATGCTTGTATGTTAAATATTATAAAACATATTAGGCATATTGAAATCATTGCTATTAGTGCGTTTTTTCTGTTTATCTTATGTCTAATTTTCTTTAGAAAATCTATTTCTTTTTTTGAGTTTTTTTGGGTGCAATCTTCTCTTATTTCTTTTAAAAATCTTTGACATTCATCACATTCTTTCAAGTGATTTTCTACAAATTCTTTAGATGTATTACTTAAAATATTGTCATTATAGCTAAACAACAAGTCTTTTACAATATCACATTCATTTTTCATCTTTCAATTCCTCCTTTAATTTTTGCTTACCACGGAAAAATACAACACGTGCCCAGTTTGATGTTTTGTTCATTGTTTCTGCAATTTCGCTATATTCAAACTCACCTAGTATTCGCAAATACATTACGTTTCGTGTATCATCATCGAGATTTTGTATTTTTTGGAATAATTGCTTCTTTTTTTCTTTGTCATAAAAATTTTCTTCTATTGATTCTTCTATTGATATTTCATTTTGTAATGCTTCTAGAGGTATTTCTTTTCTTCTTTTTTCTTTTTTGATTTTTTGATACCATATATATTTACTGATTTGACATAGCCATGTTGATATTTTGCAATCACCTCTAAATTTTTTGATGTCTTTTACTGCTACTAAAAAAGTTTCTTGAACAATTTCTTCTGCTGTATCTTTGTTTCCTGTTAAGCAGAATACATATTTGTAAACTATTTCAATGTATTTTTCATATATCGAATTCATATCCTGCATAACATTTCCTCCTTTCACTTATTTAGTGTGTTTTGCTGTTGCTATGTTACAATATTTTTTAATTATATAATATTTTTTAATAAACGAAAATAAATCCTTCTCGTTAATTTTTTTTCTAACAAGAAGGATTCTTTTATTATTGATTAAATATTATTCTCATTTTAATGTGTATTGACTTATGCCTGGCTCTACAAATATTGCATCATTTACATTATCGAATGTAGATTCTTTTTTCTGTAATTGCACCATTAAGTACGTTTTTGATAAGTAAAGCCTATCTTTTTCTATATATATTTCTTTATCTTCAAATTGGAAATTTTTTATATAAAAAGCATTCTTTATCATGTGAATATATGATTCCTATTGCTTGTAAATATGAGTATATGATAGTTGATCCAACAAATTTCATTCCTCTTTTCTTTAAATCTTTCGAAATATCATCTGATAATTTTGATGTTGTTTTGTCACTTTCATATACTATTTCGTCATTTGTAAATTGTTTTAAATAATTATGAAACGATCCAAATTCTTTTTGAATTTCTTTAAATATTTTTGAATTTGTTATACTAGCATTTATTTTCAGTTTATTTCTGATTATATTTTTGTTTGATAATAGTTCACTTATCTTTTTATCATCATAGTTTACAATCTTTTCAATATCAAAATCATCATATGCTTTTTCAAAGCTCTCTTTTTTATTTAGTACACATTCCCATGATAATCCTGCTTGAAATGATTCTAATATAAGCATTTTATATAAGTATTCTTCATCTAAATTTAACTTACACCACTCTTCATCATGATATTTTATATACTTTGGATTTTTCAAATTACACCATTTACATCTAGTTAATTCTTTCATAAAATCTCCTAATTCGATTTATTTTTACTAATAATTCATTTCGTACTTTTATTAATTATTTTTAGCTATTTTGTAAGCTAATTCTAAAGCTAGCGCTGGAACTTTAACTTTTTTATCAAAGTTTATAAGTTGGCTTAAACTTCTAGCATCCCATTCTATTGCATCCAAATTATCTCCAGCATAATAGAAAGTAAAGTAATCTAAATTTTTGTATTGACAGACTGCTCCTATTGATGCTCCTTCCATTTCAACACAAACAGCACCTTTTGACTTGAAATAATTTATTTTTTCTCTTGTTTCTCTATAAAAGGCATCTGTTGTCCATGTTGCACCTTCTGTATATGAAAAATCATTCTCTTCTAATATTTTTTCAAACATTTCTTTATACTTTTTATTTAATTCAACTGACTCAGAATCAGGTAAATAGTGATAACTCGTTCCTTCGTCCCTATATGCTTTTGTAGGAATAATTATTGAACAATCTTCTATTTTCGAATCTAAAACACCACAATTGCCAAATATAATAAATGTATTTACTCCATTTACATTTAATTCTTCTATATCTGAACTAATCCATGGTCCACTGATTCCTGCTAAAAACAATGTGAATTCTTTATCTTTGTAGTTTAAGATATGAATTGGTCTTGATATACTAGATCCTCCAAATTTTCCTATTTGTACGCAATTATATTTTTTTACTATGTCCTTATATAAATGTTCTGAAAAAACACCTATTGCTATTGATGGTAACTTTAAATTCAAATCATGTATACCTTCTAAATTTTTTATTCCAGTTGATGGAATAATACCTTTTTCGTTACTATAAAATATCATTTTAAACCTCTCATATAATTTCTATATTTGTCATAATTATAATTTAATCTGTTTTTTCAGTCAAATACTTATATTAATAATAGTAAAAGACACAGGGCCGACAATTGTCAGTCCTGTGTCTTTTACTTATTATGAAACTTTAATCGCCAAAGTCAACCAAATTTGGATTGTTTGCTGCTTTATCAGCTTGAAATTCTTTAATCTCTTCAAATCCAAATGCTTGTGCTAGTATATTTCCAGGAAATTTCTTTACCTTTTTATTATACTTTCCAACCATCTCATTGTAACTAACTCTAGCATTCGTAATTTTATTTACCGAAGCTGATATCTCATCCATAAGTGCTGTATATTGTTCCCCAGCAACTAATGTTGGATAATTTTCAACAACAAAGTTAGTTAGTCTATTAATTTGAAGTGATACCTCTTGATTAGCTTCACTAATTTTGTCTGGATCTTGCGTATCAAAGCTATCTGAAAGAGCTGCTCTAGCATTTGCAATATCAGCAAATACTTGTTCTTCATGATTGCTATATGCTTTTACCGTTTTTACTAAATCAGGTATTAAATCTAACCTGTTTTGCATCACTGTTTCAACATTGACTTCTGCAAGTTTTACATTTTCTTGCATGTCAACCATAGAATTGTATGTTGATACAAACGTACTGCCTAGAATTATAATTGGTAAAACAATACAGCAAACTGCTATTATTGCTATTATTATTGGTGTAGAATTACTTTCTTTTTTCATGTATATTGCCTCCCTAAAGTTTAATTAAAAGTGTCTATTGGCTCCTCCACCATGTGAAATACCTCCATGACCGCCAAAGCTTCCTCCACTATGCTGGTGATAATTGCTACTGTGATAAGAGTTTCTGCGTCTGCGTTCTTCTTCCTCTCGTTTTCTTCTACGTCTTGCTTCCTGCTCATCATGATCATCATTTGCTTTTCTTAGCATTTTCTTTAATTTTTCATAAAGCATAACATCAAAGAAAGTAACGGCTGCAGGATTTAATCCTTTATAGAATTCCATAGCTCTTTTTAACTTGCCTCTATCATCTTCATCAGGTGTTCCAATGCCCGAAATAATCTCATTTACGCTTTTCTCGGCTTTTTTAGCTTCTTCATATAGTTTATGAGATTGTTTCGCATCAGACCACATCTTTTTGAATAAACAAAGCCATTCCCAAAAATAGATAGGGCTTATCATTAAAGTTAATAAAAAGAGAGCACCAACACAATTTAAAGTTGGTGCTCTCTTTTTATTCTTTTAACAAGCTCACTTTATATTTCCCTTTTTCGATCTTTTCAATTCGGATCAAAGTCGGACTAATAAGATGCTCCATCGAGCAAGCAAGCTTAACGCAAATGCTCAGAAGGTCAATGTTGCTATCTATACCATCTTTCACAGTCTCCTTTACATATTCTATGTCATTTACTGTGAGAGGCTGATTAGATACAACCGTTACTTTCTGTACTTTGCTTAATACTTGCCATTTTTTCCGAATCCTAGTTAGAATTTTCATAAAAACAGCTCCTTTCTAGCTCTTGATGTTCCTATTATATTATAAAAAGCTATATTTTTCAATAGTTTATGTAAACTTTTCAGATTCTTACCTTATATACCAGGTATTCTGCAGAGTACGATTAGTTTGTTTTTCTTTTATCAACTTGACATAAAACGGTAAAGGTCATACAATATATATTGTAGTATTATTAACCGTTCTCAAAAACAGACTTGTTAAGGAGGAAACTATGGGAAGACGATGCGTTGATAAGAATTGCTCTAAAAATTGTAGGTATGCTTTTTTAGAAAAAACAACTGTAAGATCAGAAAGCTATTTAGATGGCCACAAGGAAGATGAATTTGATCAGGATGCAATTAATGTATACTGCAATCATCCCTCATTAAAGAAGAAACTGTACATAGATTTTGTTATCATACTTGATGAGTATTTGGAACCTAATTTTCCTTGTCCTATCGATAATGAAAAACAATCTTTTATGTCCAAAATAATCAATTGGTGTAATTCATTGAGGCGTCATAATGATACTGTTCATTAAAGTAAAGAAAAAGATTAAGAAATGTTTTCGAACGATTCTTAATCTTTTTTCTTTTTTACATTCTTTGTTTTTTACTATAATGGTTATATTGCTTAGAATTGGCTCTAAATCAATACTTTTTGTTTTTTTCTTTATTCATAAAATAATTCTTAAAAATGCTCACATTGAGTTTGTTAACATAATTTGATATAATATATTTGTACACGTTGTTTTCCCGATTCTTGGGAACCCTTATATATAGGAGGACTACTAATATGGTAGAAAAAATGAATATCTATGAACTGTCTGTTTCAGAAGTAAAGGATTTACAGATGTTTTTCGAATTAGCTGATGAAGCTATTGAAGCATCTAAAATCATCCAGGCACAGTTCTCATCAGCTTTTGGTATTGGAAAAACAGAAATCATGGTTTATGATATCAATCAGTGTGGTGGCGATTACGTTGCTAACGCTGTGCTGACCATCGATGGTATCTGGAAATTCACCGATTACTGGGGCGGTTGTAACAAATGGGAACTTGATTGTTCTTCTGAAGATTCTATCTTTCAGTTTTTGAAGAAAGCGTATCTCAAAGGAAAAAAGAATGAGCATGATGACTATCTCACACCTGTCAGACATTTTAGATACTTCATTGCTGAGGAAGAGAAAAAAATGAATAAGGATTAATAGTCTTTTTCAACCTCAACCGTTTTAGAGACTAGGCGTTTGCCTGGTCTCTTTTCTTAGCTTTAATGATACCCCTCAGTTATACTTTGGGTTAGTTATAACTTTTATGCTCTTATCTACTATACTTGAATACTATTTTATTTGAAATTTATCAATGTAGTAAGAATTTATTTTTTATTGCTTTATATGTATTTAAATAAAATTATTTTGGTAAAGAAAAAACCCACAAACTTGCTTTTAACAAGCTTGCGGGTTTAGACTTTTGGAATTTAGTGCTGCTTAACTAGCTACTGCTTAAGCACATCGTGCACCTCTATTACAGTCTTTTAAGTAGACCAAAGAACCAGACTCCTACTGTAATAGCCAGAATAGAGAACACCGCAATGGCACCTCCAGACACGTAACCATGGGCAGCGTCCCAAAGACAACCAACGGCCAAGTAGCCGATGAAAACTGCTAACAACATTTTTAAGATTCCCTTCCAGTGGTTTATAATAAAAATGAATGTTAAGATGATTGCCAATGCTGCAAAAATGATAGTGAGTATCATAAAATCTCCTCCTAAAAATGTGTGTTTGTTCAATAAATTTGTTTCAATAAGTATTATACACCATTTTGTTACATTTTTCAAGTTTTATGTTAATATAACCCCACCATAGTCTATTATTTCTAAATTCTTGAAATCAATCAGTTCTAGTTTTTGCTTGTTTAAGAAGTCAACCAATTTTGATTTTGAATTTAATTTATTGCTATCTCCGAATAAAATAAATTTATTATCTATAATGCAACTTGAGCCACCTATAAATCCACTCATATTGGTTATATTTTTATTTTTATCTTGTAGATGTATAATTTCATCTCTTAATAATAAAACGTCTATATTTTCTTTTTGAAGTGCTTTGTAGATACCTTCATCAGATGTTATACACGAATTTTCGGATGTGACAGCTATACTGCACTTTGCATATCCTTGCTTTATATTTATTTTTTCTAGCTCTACACTATTTATATATTCATTTACTAAAGGATCTGTATATTTAAAATTGTGTATTATTTTTTTCCCGATTTGGCATATATTATATTTGACATCGTCTGGATATTGTTTTCCTACTGAAGAACTACCTTTTTGGGTTTTCAATTGTTTTTCCAATTTTAAATTTGGCGCTTGAAATATTTGGCCATTTATTTTGCAAAAGAAGATATCTGGATGTGCTGATATTTCATCATACACGCAATCTTGGCATTCTATTTCTATAAGTTCACCATATTTTTTTAAATATTCTTTTTCTTCATTTCTCATTCTTGAATCTATTATTATTTTCATATGCTTTCCTTTTAACTTTAAATTTCTTTTTTATTTTTTAAATAATCTAAAAAACCATTGCATCCTTCTATAACATCATTAAATGTAATATCAAAATTTCCTGTATACCATGGATCTGCAATATCTCTTGGGTTATCAGAAAAATCCAATAGTCTATATATTTTGTGGTCTATGTCTTCTCCAACTATTCTTCTGATATTAATTATATTTGATTTTTCCATTCCAATTATGTAGTCATACTCGTCATAATCTTCTTTTCTTAATTTCGTAGCGCTTCTTTTTTCGAACGGAATTTTCTCTTGTGTTAACTTATTACGTGTTCCATAATGAATATCGTTGCCTACTTCTTCACTTGAAGTAGCTGATGATCTTATACAAAAATTATTCTCTAATCCTCTCTTTTTTACCATGTCTTTAAGTACAAATTCTGCCATTGGAGAACGGCATATATTCCCTAGACATACAAACATTACCTTTATCATTATAATTCCTGCTTTCTATATATTTATTGATAATTTTTAGATACTTGTTATTATACCTTGTTACATTTCTTTTTTCCAGTTAATATTTATATTTAACGTGCTGACTTATAATATTTTGGAAAATTGCTTTAACATGTCATTGCAATTTTATTACATTATTTTAAAATTATATTAGCTTTTTTACTAAATTTTATAATTACTGGTCGATTATTGTAAAAAAATATCTAATGTGTTACTATGTTTTTGATTGCTTACAAAAGAAAGGGGGATATACTATGGATGAGCAAAAATTCAAAAAAATATTAAAAGATGTTAAATGGAGTTCTATTATTCTTCTTGTTTTAGTTTTAATACTATTTTTTATAAATATTGCGGCTGGTACTTTAAGTGGACTTTCTACAATGTCTATAATTCTTCAAATTGTTTTATTATTAGGTACAATCGTTGGTTGCAACAATGAAATGTTGTATGGACCTATCTGTGGAACTGTTGTTGCTATTTTAATGATATTATCTTTTACTATTGTTACTGTTATTATAGGAGTGGCATATTTATTAGAATGTATTAGCTTAATTAAATATATGCAAAACTAAATTTTAAAACCCGAATAGCAAATCTGCTTATTCGGGTTTTAATTAACTTTAATGATACCCCCCAGTTATACTGGGGGATTTTTATTATTATATTGCTTCTGTATATAAATATCTCTTTTCTAAAAATATTGCTGCTATATATATTGTGCATATTCCAATTTCTACTATTGTTAAATATTGATACATCTTATCTTTCACTTCTTTGATAATTTTTTCTTTTTCTGCATGGTAAATTTCCATTTCATTTTCATCATATAAATATGGTAATACTGTTTCACTATATTGCCACCAGAAATCTTTTTCTATTACCTCATTTATTGTCGTCTCAACACTTGAGAATACACTAAAAACTTGTATCAATAATAAAGCTATAATAACAAATGATATATTTTTTATTACTTTTGAGACATCTTCTTTATAAATTGTTCCTTTTTTTATCACTCTTTTATTTCCTAATTTAAATGTTGTGAATATCATTAATGCTTGTAGTCCAATGACAAAGAAAGCTAGCAATGCATAATGTTCGTTTTCTGCAAAATATTTATATGTTAATGCATATATAATTCTATATAAAACAGCAAAAATTCCTCCATATATAACTAATGAAAGTAATAGTTCTCCAACCATTTGATTTGCTGTTAATATATTATTCTCTTCTATTTTTTGATTCTCCATTTTTTTCTCCTCAAATATATTTTTATTATTTCGTTAATTACATTTTTATATTATTCTACGCTCTTCAAACTTTCAATCATATCTATTTTCTTTAAAACAAAGTGTATTACTTTGTTAACTATCCATGAAAATACTGCTGTTATAACTGCTGCATATACATAGCTTATTGGTTGAACGTGTCTGATGAATTTTAGTTTATCTATTTCAACACTTGCTACAACGCCGTTGGTTAGGAAGTATCCAAATACTAATCCTAATGCAATTCCGACTATTGTGAATATTATGTTTTCTTTATTGATATAGTTATCAACTTCTTTATCATAAAAACCTAATACTTTTAGTGTAGCTAATTCTCTTTGACGTTCTCCTATGTTTATATTTGCTAAATTATATAACACTACAAATGCTAGAAGTGCTGATGCTATTACTAATATTAAAACAACATAATTTAGTGTTCCTAGCATGTCGCTTATTGAGTTTACTAATGCTGATATAACTGATACTGATGCAACACCATCAATGTTTAATAGTTTTTCTGATATTTGGTCTAATTGTTCTTCTGATGTATTTTCTGTTGCGTTTAATAGTATCATGTTTGTTTTAAATGTTTTTATATGAGTTTCGTAAAATTCTTTTGACATATATACATTATTCATTACGTAGTTTTTGGCGATTCCTGATACTTTTAATTTATACTCTATATTATTACTGTCTATTAATGAAACTTCATCTCCTGGATTAACATTTAAAAATTCTGCTACTTTGTCTGTAATTATTATTCCATCGTTTGATGGTTCTAATTTTTCACTTGTTTTATAGTCCATTATATTGCATGATTTTTCAAATTCTTCATTTGATTCTGGCGCTAATATTGTGACGTCATATGATGTTCCGTTAGTTTTTATTTTTCCTGTGTTTGCACATACTTTTGAATATGAATCAATATGTTCGTCGTTTGTAAGTGTTTCTTCAATCTGTGCTAAATTGTCTGTGTTTGATAATGTTACAGTTGAATCATATTTAAATATTCCACCGTATTGTGAGGCTGGAATATCTATTATTGAATCGCGTATTCCAAATCCTGTTAGCATAAGTCCTGTACATCCTGCAATTCCTATGATTGTCATTATAGCTCTTTTTTTGTATCTGAATATGTTTCTTATTGTTACTTTTTTTGAAAAGTTTAATTTATTCCATATAAATGTCACTTTCTCTAGTAATATTTTCTTTCCGTTTTTAGGTGCTTTTGGTCTCATAAGTACTGCGGGCATTTCTTTTAATTCTTTATATGCTACTATTATTGTTGCTCCACCTATGCACACAAATGCAATAAGTATTCCTGCTAATCCAATTTCTAGTTGATAATTTAGATGGAAATCTGGAATTGTATACATTGTAGAATATAGACTCCATACTATACTTGGTAGTAAATAAAATCCTATGCTCATTCCTAATACGCCTCCTATTATACAAGCTAGGAATGCGTATAATACGTATTTTGTAATTATTTGAATGTTTGTATATCCTAATGATTTTAATGTCCCTATTTCAATTCTTTCTTCTTCAATCATTCTTGTCATTGAGGTTAAACTTATTAGTACTGCTACTAAATAAAATATTACCGGAAATAATTTTGATATATTTGACATTGTTTTAATTGCATCAAAAATATTTGCATATCCTAAATTGTCAAATCTATCTTGTATGTACCATGTTGCTTTTTCTATCTGGCTTACTTTATCTCTTGCTTCATTTATTTCTTTTTGTGCATCATCTAATTTAGTTTGTGCCTCTACTTTTCCTGCTTCAAACTCACTTTCTTTTGTGGCCAATTCTGTTTTACCACTTTCTAGTTTTGCTTTATTTGATTGTATTTCTCTTTTAGCAGATGCAATTTTATTATATGTTGATGTTTTAGTTGCAGATAATTGTTGTTGCTTTGATGTTAATTCTGCTTTAGCTGCTGATAATTGCTGTTCACCTTCTAGAAGTTGTTGTTCTGCTTTTGCTAAGTTATTTGTTATTTCTTCTTTTTGTGCCTTTAGATTTTGAATTGCTACAGTAGCTTGATATATTAATGCATCAACTTGACTTGTATCTGTCTGTCCCGCTTCTATCATTGCTTTTTTCTGGTTGTCTAACGTATTCAAATTTGTTTGCGTTTGTGAAATTAGTGTATCTATATTGTCTATTCCTGCTTGCGCATCTGCTTTTTGAATATTGAATTGTTCACGCCCCTTGGCTAATTCATTTTCCTTACTATTCAATGTTGCTTGTGCATTTGCGATTTCCGCTTCTGCATTACTAAATTGTTTATTGGCATTTGCTTCTTGAAGTGATATTTTGCTTTCTGCTTTTTTTAGTTTTTCTTCTGAACTTGTTAATTCTGTTTTAGCATTATTAATTTGCGTTTCTGCGTCATTTAGCTCTTTCTCTACTTCTGCTTTTTTAGAGTTATATTCTTGTTGTGCATCATTTAGTTTTGAATTTGCTTCATTTATAAGCTCATTATACCTAGCTTCTTCTCTTTTTTCTTTTATGCTTTCTACTTTTGAAATTACAAGATTAACTTTGTTTAAATATTCCTCACTATTTGTAACGTATTTTCTTGCATCTTTTACTGTTGCACATATCTCAGTATAATAGTCCAAATTAATAACATCATCTTTTACGTATATAAAATATTTAACACTTCCGTTTCCTATTGATGTATTTCCACGCTCACTAGATATGTATATAGGAGTATCTGCTATTCCAACAATAGTTAATTCTTTTTGAGTTATAATTGGTGTCTTGTCTTCGTTTGTATCTGTATTTTCAATAGTTATTTTTTTACCTATTAAATCATTTACATCTTCAGTTATTGTATATCTTTTATCTAATAAACATTCATTAGAATTTTTTGGCATTTTTCCAGCTACTATTGTTGGACAATTTATATTTTGATTATATTCTATTATTTTACAAACATTTTCTTTTTCATTAATTTGTGACAATGCATCTTTTGTTTGTAGTCCATATACTTCATCTATACCATCTATTTGTTTTATTGCATTTACATCATCATCTGTTAACCCCAGTGTTGAAATGACATTTATATCATACATTTTATTATTATCTGTATAACTGTCTAGGCTATCTAACATATCTGGACTTGATGCTGTTAATCCGGCATAAAATCCTACTCCTAAAAATGCCATAATTAATATTGATATGAATCGTCTTCTAGTCTTACTTATTTCTTTTAAATTATTCTTTATTAATGATTTTTTCATTTAAAAGATTTCCTTTCTTTGCTTCTTTATTTTTTACCATTCAATATTATCAATAGATTCTGGTGTTTCATTTATAATTATATCTTCAGCTGTTCCATTTTTAAAATGTATAACTTTATCTGCCATTGGTGCTATAGCTCCATTATGTGTAATAATGATTACTGTCATGTTTTCTTTTCTTGACATGTCTTGTAATAATTTTAATATACTTTTACCTGTTTTATAATCTAGTGCTCCTGTTGGTTCATCACATAATAATAACTTTGGATTTTTAGCTATTGCTCTTGCTATTGCCACTCTTTGTTGTTCTCCTCCTGATAATTGTGAAGGAAAGTTATCTTTTCTATTTTCTAGTCCTACTTTAGTTAATATGTCATCTACGTTTAGGGCATCTTTACAAAGTTGCGTTGCTAATTCGACATTCTCTTTTGCTGTCAAATTTTGTACTAAATTATAAAATTGAAATACAAATCCTATATCATTTCTTCTATATGTTACTAATTGCTTACTTGTTAATTTTGTAATTTCTTTATTATCTACTATAACTTTACCTGATGTTGCTGTATCCATTCCTCCTAGTATATTTAGTGCAGTTGTTTTTCCAGCTCCACTTGGCCCTACTATGACTACTAGTTCTCCTTTATTTATTTTAAAATTAGTATTATTTAGGGCGTTAATTTTAACTTCTCCCATTTTATACTGTTTAGTTATATTTTTAAATTCAATATATGGCACTGTTGGTGCTCCTCCTTTAATCTAAAAATTTAAATAAGTTTAATCCTATTTCTTCATCTTTATATCTATCTACTTCTCCGTCTATTAATGTAATTACCATTTCACATGTTGCGCTAATAATTGCTTTATTTAAATGTCCTCCAAATACTTTTCCTTCGCAATCGCCTGCACTCATGTGTAAATGTGAGTAAAACTCTCCATTCATTGTGTTTATTGTCCCTGTTAAAGATACTATTTCAAAATCTCCTTTAAATTCATTTGAGTAATATTTCTTTTCTTGTGTTTTAAAAACTCCTACTGTAAATTCTCCTACTGCACCTAATGCATTTATGTTAGCAAGCTTGATATTTTCTTTTAACGCAATTTCTTTAACTTTTTCTAAAATTTCTTCTCCTTTATCTATTCTAGCTACAATCTTATTTCCAAATTTTCTGTATTCCATAATATTTCTCTCCTTTTCAAACTTTTCGTACATATTATATATTATTTTTTTAGTTTGTTAAACTGTTTTTTTAAAAAGATATTTATAGATTGAAAAACTATTTTTTTAATATTATAATCCTAAATAAGGTGGTGATATTTTTATGATTAATCGTGACGAAAATCCTGTTTTTTTGAATGATTTTCTTGATTATTCTGCAACAATTTTGAATAAATCTCCTAATACTATGAAAGAATATAATTATGATATAAATCATTTTTTAAGGTTTATTAAATATAAATTTAAAATGGCTCCTATGGATGATGAAGTAGGTTTATCTAATATAGTTATTAGTGATATGGATATTTCTACTATTGCTAAGATTCAATTAGAAGATATTCATGCTTTCTTAGGATATATGAAAGAAACTTTTCATAGTAAACCTGCTACATTGGCTCGTAAAGTTTCTAGTATTAGGGTATTTTTTCATTATATGTGTAATAAGACTAAAAAAATTTCTAATAATCCAGCTACTGATCTGGAAACTCCTAAGCTTGGGAAAAGACTTCCTAAATACTTAACTTTAGATCAAAGCCGTGAATTACTAAAGGCTGCTGCTATGCCTCCAGAAGGTACTCATGGAAACCATGATAATTCTACTAGAAATTTTGCAATTATTACTTTGTTTTTAAATTGTGGTATGCGTTTATCTGAATTAGTTAATATAAACATTAAAGATATTGATTTTTCTGAAAATAAATTAAACGTTATTGGTAAAGGTAATAAAGAACGTACTATTTATTTAAATAAAGCTTGTATTAATGCTATAAATGCATATCTTGCTGATAGACCTCGTGAAGGAGTTAAATTTGATTCTCGTGACGCTTTATTTTTAAGTGAACAACGTAGACGTATTAGTAATAGAACTGTTCAATATGTTGTTAAAGAAGAAATGAGGATTGCGGGCATTGATGCAAACAAGTATTCTGTACATAAACTTAGACATACTGCTGCTACTTTGATGTACAAATATGGCAATGTTGATATTAGAGCTCTCCAAGAGCTTTTAGGACATGAAAGTATTTCTACAACTGAGATTTATACTCATGTTGATAATGAACAAATCAGAAGTGCGGTTGAAAATAACCCACTTGCTGATGAATAATATGGAGGTTTTTATATGGAGAAAATAGGTTTTTTTGCTGGAAGTTTTGATCCTTTTACAAAAGGTCATTTACATGTTGTTAAAGTTTCCGCACAATTGTTTGATAAAGTTATAATTGGTATTGGTATTAACCCTACAAAAGTTAAAAGATTTGATACAGATATTATGGCTGATGCTATTAGAAAAGTTTTAAAACGTGAAGGCCTTTCTAATGTTGAGGTTGTGTCTTATGATAATTTGTCTGTTACTACTGCTATTTCTTATAATTCAACTTTCCTAATCAGAGGTATTAGAAATGGTATGGATTATGATTTTGAAGAAACTTTAGCTACTTTTAATAAAGAGTTCTCTAATTTAGATACTATTTATATTCGTGCTGGAGAAGTTGGTCCTATTAATTCTACTATGATTATGGATTTAATTCGTAATGGTGCCGATTTATCTAAATTTTTACCTGAAGAAATAATCGAAGTCGTAAAAAAATAAGCCTCAGTAATGAGGTTTATTTTTTGCGAATGTTTGTTTTCTTTTATAAATATGTTTTATCTGCTTTTTATCTATTTCTTATTTGTGACATTATTTCTGCTAATGTTATTTCTTTTGAACCGCCTTTTATTCTTTCTAATTTTATTCTAGTTGGCGCTATATTTCCTTCAATTAATTTATCTTTTAATAATTTCATGAATACTTCGTCTTCTTGTTTATTACTTGGCGATTTTATTCTATCTACAACCATATCTCCAATTTTCTTATATGCAATTTCTTTTTTCTTTTCTCTTGCTGATCTTGACATTTCTGATTCTACTTCATCAAAACGTCTTAATTGTATGTATTGATCACAAAAGGCAGAAAGTTCATCATATCTTCTTTGCGCTAAAAGATTTTGTGCTACTATTTTAAATAGCTGGCTCTTCCCTACATCTTTTTTGGATAGTTGGTTAAGCTGTTCTAATGCTTTATTAGGATCTTTTATTGAATATGTATCTCCTCTTTCTGACAATAATGTTCTTACTTGAATAGTAACTTGTCTTTCTTGCTGTTCTTTGCTTAATGAAAATCTTGACTTTTCTGTTAAACTTACTCTTCTTTCCGCTTCTTGAGCTATAATTTCATTAGCTTCTTCTATATTCATTGTGCCATTTGCAATACTTTGTACTAATTTTTCTACAGCTGATGGTATATTATTTCTTAAGTTATATACTGTTTTTTGAGAATTTAGTTTTTGGATTTGTTGTGAAATATTTGAATCGGCTATACCAATTCTATAATTTACCGATTGAGTTTCTCTTGATATTCTAGTGATTCTTGCTCTAATGTTTTGCAATCCTGCTAAGTCATTAACTTCTTTTAACTCATTTGCTACTGCTAAACTCATTTTTGAACTAATATTTGCTCTTGCTTTACTTAGTAGAATATTTATTTTGTCACCTCTTTTTAAAGATAGGTTTTCCCATTTTTTATCTTCTATTATGAATACAAGTCTTTCTATTTGATCAAATGATAGTCTATGTTTATCTAGAGTTTTCAAATCATTTAATATCGCTATTAATGTTTCTCTTTTATCTTTTTGACTTTGCTCATCTGCACTTTTGCTTTTTTCTTCTATTCCGTCTATTATTCCATCTACCTTCATATAACTAGCTAATTGTTCTGTTGATGGTAATTTGAATTTTTCTTTCTTATCCTCTGGGTCATATATATCAAAATATTTTTTTCTCATTTTATCCATTTCTGTTTCACACTTTGATGCATTTCTTTCTTTTTCTAGTAATGCTTCTTGTATTTGCGCATATGGAATATTAAACTCTGATGATATCGTTTCTGGTTTAAATCCTCTTTCTATTAAAGTTAAAATTTCTTTATTTTCCATGCTTTTCTCCTTAGTATTTTTTTATATCATGATTTAGCTTATTTTTCAATCTTTTTGTATATAATTGGGTTTAAAAAAACTCGCCTATGTTTTTACATAGGCAAGCTCTTCTTTTTGGAGTTGCTTCTCACTTTACTAGTAACCTCTTCAAATCGAGTAAGAAATACTTAGCTCTGATAGGAGACTCGGGCACATGTCCAAAATAAAATTCTGAAACTAAATTTGCAATATTGCTCCACTGAAGATATACATCTTTTTCTTCAAGTGGTGTCTGATCATCATAAGAGATTTTTTCTCTTTGGAGAATCTCTGCTGTTTTTTCAGACATGCTTTCAAACTTAGCTACCGATTCCGATGGAACAAGCACATGAATAACTTGACTCACTTTTTCTTTTAATGTGAGATCATTCCTGTCTTCGACTTGTCTTAATTTTCCTTCCATTATTTTCACTGCCTTAACTTTGTCAGCAGCAGGCTTTAACATGCACGGAAAAATACCATCATGGTGTTCAATGTTTGCAGATAATAATCCATTGTCTTCTGGCTTATCATCATTATTTTTTTCCTGCTCATCATCAGACTTGTTTCCAGTATCTGTTTTTTTGCAAGCTTTGGATTCTTTTTCAGTCTCCTGTTTTTTAGGTTCTTCTTCATGCATATGTTCTTCTTGTCCATTCTTTTCTTCAAAAGCTTTTGGGTCTTCTTTAGTTCGTTCTACTGGTGCTACATCATCCCAGTTATGAACAAAACTAATGACTTTTTTAAAGAATTCCTTATTTGTGTAATTAAATGTCCCTTTAATCTCATCTCCTATTTTCAACATGGTGTATGAGTTTATGGGAGTTTTCTTGCTTGCAACAGTTTCAATTGTAGACAAAGTAAACCTTTTCACGGTAGGTGCCGCAAGCATCATTTCAATTAATGCTGCTGCATGCTCCTTCGAGAGATTTTCAGTTCTACTTACTACTTTACTTACAAAGTCAGTATAACTTACCGCATTTTCTGCGATTTGGCTAATTATGTCATCATTAGCATCTTCGGATTTTGCCATAGAATCTGACTTTTTTTCATGGTCATGTTCTTTTTGGTTTGCATCAGGCTGTTTTGATTCTTCATCTTTTTCGCCTGATTCAATTTGTGTGTTTCTGTCTAATACTTTGCCAGGATCAAGCTCTTGCTCACCAGAATCAGGCTGGTTTGGTTCTTGAGCATTTTTATCTGGCTCAAGCTGAGTGTTCTGGTCTAATACTTCACTAACATCCTGTTCTTCTTTTTCGTTATCAGGATAGTTGTATGAAAATGATAAAACATTTCCAATCTGACTCATTGCTTCAAGTGCTTTTTGTGGTTTGTTAATGGCCATTTCAATTTTACACTCAAACAAATTTCCTTCAAACCTGAAACCATTAGACTGATTAAACTCTTCTGTTACTAAACTCCGAAACACTTCTACCATTTTTTCTGGGTTTGTCACTTTCCATTTTGCAGATAATTGCATATCTGTACCTCCTAATTTTTGAATGCTTGGTTAACGAGTTTCTGTAGTTTCCCTCCTTGTTTTATTTATTTAGCATAAATAAATCTAATTCCAGATCCTTATTGTAGGACTTAGTACAATATTAGATTATTGCTAAATATGTTTTTGGCACAAACCAATTATGTTAATTATACTGTATTTTTATTGTTCTTTCAAGGCTTTTGCTAAATGGTTTCCTTCATATTAAAATAAAAAATCCAAATTACAAACTTTTTACATTTGTTAATTTGGATTATATCTAATTTATTTATTATTTTAGCTCATATTTAAATCAGAATATTTTTCTTTCAATTTTACATATCCTAATTCATGCCATTCGTTATATGCAAGATTTAATCGGAATAATAGCTTTGGCTTTGCTCCTGCTCTATTTTTATCGATTACTGCAATATAATATCTTACATCTGGGTCTTCAAATACTTCTAGTTCTTTACAATTTGTGAATCTATCAGAGTCTGAATATTCATAATCATTTAGATGATTTCTTTGTATTTGCTTAAACAATGTTAATGAATCAAATACCTCTTTTATTGTTTTACTTACTGATAAATCATTAATTGTTAGATTTATAGGTAATGTTGAATTTTCTGATAATTGTATTGATGCTCCTATAAATATATCAAATTTTTGAGCAAGTTCTGAAAGTAATGTTGCTGTTTTCTTTAATTCATCAGCATTTCCAATATTGTTAACATCTGATTTTAATGTGTCGTAAAATACGTATTCAATACCATCTTTATACATGTAGTTTGATATTACTTCATGTAAATCATTGTTTGTATATTCTGTCAAATGTACAAAATATACTGAGTTATCTATTTGTTCATTTAACCATTTTGTTACTTCTAATATTTGATTAAATTCTGTTGAGATTGTTATTAATCTTTTTACAAAATCTTCTTGAGTTTCATTATCTAATTTTTTGATAAAACCTTGTTCATCTAATAGTACTTCTTTGGGATTGTCTGCTCTAAATTTAAATTCTAATAATTCACTTTCATTTTTAACTAATTTTTGTTTGTGAAATTTTTGAATTTCTGGATTGTTTATTATTGTTGTAAGAAGGCATAGTCTCATTTTGTCTTCTGTCATTTCGTTTGATACTACTAATACTTTCTTTTTATGTATAAATGCGATATTGCATGCTAAGTTTACCGTGAATCTACTTTTACCTGCATTTGATGGCATAGCATATGTCATAATTTCGCCTTTTCTAAATCCTTTGAAAACTTTTGTCATTACTGGAAAAGGTAGTGGTACACCTTCTCTTAGGTCATTTTTATCATCAAGCCAGAATTCTGCTATATTATTGTTTAATACTGCTTGGCTTAGTCTGTTCGTTACATTTATTTGCTTTATTGCAGCTTCTACTTCATCAGCAGACATATTTTTATATTTGATATAACTTTTTATTTCTAATATCTTGTCTTGTATTTTTCTTGTTGGAGCTTTTATATAACTTCTTTTTAAGATAAATAGCTTTTTTAGTTCTCTATAGATTAATTCAAAATCATACTTTTGGTCTAATGGTGCTGCTGCCATTGCACATTTCAAATCATATAATTCTGATATTGCTTTTGGAAAGTTAAATCCTTCTTTTAATTGTGGTGGAGCATGTTTTTCACCTTCTTTAAAGATTACACTTTTGTATAGGTTTAAGATTATTTCACTTGAAAAGAAACACAAATCTTTTTCAAAATAAAATTTTGAAATGGCATTTGGTGTTCCGTATAATAGTGCAATATAAATAATCTCTAGTGTAAGGTTGTCTAGCTCTGGTGGATATAATGGTGCTGGTTCTTCATCTGACGAACTATTCATTCGTGCTATTTTTTTCTCTCTTTCATCTAATACATTTATTTCTCCTTGCAATTGATAGATGAATTCGTCTTTGTCAAATTCTGTTTCTTTATTTTCTTCTTCTTTTTTTAGACGTTCTGTTTCTAATTGAGCCTTTCCTTTGTTAAGGATCTTATTTAGATTTGTCTCTAGTGTTTTATAATCACTATTTTCTTCTGTTATCAATCTTTTTTACCTCCGTACATTTATTTCTTTTGATATTTTATCAAATACATTTTAAAAAGTCTAGTTAATATAAAAAAGAAACCGCTACTCCCCAATGTTATATTGAAAAGTTGCGGTTTGAATATGTCTACTAAGACTTTAATTTGAGATTGAGTGTTGTATTGCTTTCGTACTATTATTTATTGCTTTTAGCTCATAGCCATTTGTTTTGCAATAGTCAATAATCCGTTGCAATGCATCTGCAGTATCTTGATGTGTGGACGAATCATGCATAAGCACGATATTAGTACGCCCAGGCTGAACGCCAGCTACTACATTATTATAAATTTCATCAGAACTATCTGCACCTCCTGCATCACAGCTATCCACATTCCAGTCAAAATATGTATAACCACGTGATGTTACCTCTTTAGCAGCAGCTGTCATGATTCCATTACAGTAATTTTTGCTTACTGTGTTAGAACTTCCTCCCGGAAAACGAATAAATTTTGCAGTATAACCATTGGTTGTGTCATAGACCATATCTCTCAACTTATCGAAATTGTTCATCAATACATCCAAAGACGTATAAATTTCAGAATAATTGTGAGAATAGCCATGCAATCCAATTGTGTGTCCAGCATTCATCTCTTCTTGGACTAGTTTAGAATTTTCTTCGTCATATCCAACTACAAAGAATGTTGCTTTAACATCATTGTCTGCAAGTGTCTTCAAGATTTGAGGAGTAATGTTTTGAGAAGGTCCATCATCAAATGTAAGAAAAACACACCCTTTTGCAATATCAATGTACCTAATCGCTCCTCCTTGATTGCCACTGCTATCTGCTACAAAGTATTCCATATAGTAGCGATTTTCTTCATATTGAACTAATTCAGATGTCACTTTACTGGTTACATCTCCATCGTACGAATCTACCGCTTCATAACCAGGTTCCACAAATTGTGAAATATCGTCTAGTGTCATCATAATATCACCTGATAAGTTAATGACTGGTGGCTTATTGTCCACTACATTATAAACCTTATGAAACTTCTTTCCCAAGAAAGAGTATTCTACAGGATATTCTCCGACAACATTTGTGTTTACCTGATCTTTAACTGAAATATGGAAGACTTCATCATCTAAAAAATTAATCGTTTCGATCAACTTGTTAGACGAGCTCCCTACTTCAATGTTCTCGGTCTCTGTGTTACTATTGATAGAGAAGTACACAAAAAAAAGACCGATTACGATGAGTACTACCAGCATTAAAAGAACACTTAATGCATTCTCCTTTTTCCGGTAGTACGAACGCCGATAATAGTTCTTGCTCATTTCTTTTTTCCTCCTGATTGCTATCTATAATCTCAAATTAACACTATCCATATTCTTTTTCATTTCCTCCTTAATAAATTATTATTTATGGAATAGGATAATTTGTATCATTAATTATACTCTCTTTTTTATGTTAAGTAAATACATATCAAAAAAAATAAAAGCAAAGTAACTTTGCTTTTATTTAGCCATTTTCTAAGAATCTTTTGAATAATTGTTCTCTACATTTTTCTTCAAATTCGTCATTTAATGGTTCTAGTGATATTTCTTCGTTGTATTTTCTTTCTAATGCATATTTAATTATATGATCTGCAACTTCTGGATTTTTTGATAACAGTGGACCGTGTAAATATGTTGCTATTACGTTCTTTTTTACAAACCCTTCTGTTAAATCTCCAAATTTATTTCCATTTCCGTATAATACTGTTCCAAAAGTATCTTGTGTATCATATGTTTGTCCACCATGATTTTCAAATCCTATTACTTTTGTCTCTTTTCCATCTATCATTGTTTCTATTATAATGTTTCCAATGCATCTTTTTTCTCTATCTTCAATAGCTTCTGTATAATAGTCAAAAATTTCTAATCCTGGAATAACATTACCTTCAACACCTTTGTAATATTTTCCAAACAATTGGTATGAACCACATATTAATAAGAAAAATACTCCCTCTTCTACAGCTTTTTTTATTTCATCTTTGTATTTTATTAAATCTTCTGATAATATTTTTTGTTCATTATCGGCTCCACCACCAGAAAATACTATATCATAATCTGAGAAATTTGGTGCCTCATCATCAATTGAATATGTATCTATTTTAGCTATGAACCCTCTTCGCTCGATTCTATATTTTAATACTTTTATATTGCCTACGTCTCCATATAAATCTAAAATATCTGGATATAAATATAAAATTTTAATTTCTTTCATTGTGATTTCCCTCACTTTTTTCTTTGTACTTTAATAATTCATGTCTTGTTGGTTGTATAGATGTGTAATTAGCTATTACATATTTTCTACCATTCGTCTTATATAGTTCTTCTACAGCTTCTTCTATTGTCATACATGGTATTATTTTATCAGCTGGATATCCACTTGTTTTTATTCTAATAGCCATATCATATGGTCTAGTTCCTGCTGTTATCACTCTATCTACATTTTCCATATCTTCAAAATTAATATCCCATATCCATGAAACATCTTTTCCGTCTGCTAAATTATCATTTAAAACAAATAATAATTCCTTGTTTTCTTTATCTTCATTTAATAATCTTAAACTTACATTTGCTCCTGTTGGATTTTTAGCTAAATTAACAACTGTTGGACAACTGCAAATTTCCATTTTTTCTAGTCTACCATTATTAAGTTGAAATTTTTCAACTGTCTTCATAACCGATTCTTCAGGTATTTGATATACTTTTGCAACTGTTGTTGCTGCTGCTAAATTGTATATAGCATATATATTGTTAAATTGTGTTTTATATGTTTTTTCTCCAATTCTAAATGTTTTATTCTCTAAATCAACATCTTCTATCACTTGATATAATTGACTATTTCCATAATAACAATTTGGACATTTGAATTTTCCTATGTGCGCATATTGATAATATTCGTATTGCAATCTTGTATTACAGAATGGACAAAACTTTCCTTCGCCAGCTTCTTTTAACTCTTCTGTTGCATATTTATATTTGTTAACTCTATAATAATAAATTGTTCTATTTTTCTTATTAGCTTTTCCCAATCTACTTACATTTGGATCGTCTGCATTAAGTATTAATTTTCCTGTGTATGTTTCTAAGAACTTTTGAATTTTTAATATTATTGTTTCTACTTCGCCAGCTCTATCTAATTGATCTCTAAAGAAATCTAAAACAACTAAGCAATCTAATGGAATCATTTTATATAATATAGGTACATAGCTTTCATCTGTTTCAAAAACTAAATAGTCTGCTTTTACTTTTCCTGATAGCGTACAATTTTTTATTAAAACTGATAGTATTCCAGTTTCCATATTGTTTCCTTCAGCATTTGTTATTATTGTTTTTCCACTATCTTTTAATATCTGTCCTATGCAATTATTTGTCATTGTTTTTCCGTTTGTTCCTGTTGTAGCTATTATTTTTCCATCTATTTTAAAATACTTAAATATGTTTGGATTCATTTTATAAGCAAATTTTCCAGGTAAATTTCCACCGTTTTTTCCAAATAACTTTAGTATTAAACACAATATTTTTGTCATTAGTATTGTTATAACGTTTCTCATTATTTCCTCCCATATAACCAGGATTTTTATTTATTTTGATTATATTTTTATTATTAATAAAGACGTGGACATTGCTTTATGAATGTCCACAATTTCTCTCGTTTAGATTATATTTCTAATATATACGTATGTCAATGATGTTGTTGGAATATTAGATGTATGTTTTCTTAAAGCTGTTGCAATATTGGCTGAACTTGTTTTCCTTCAAGGGCATGTTCTAGCGCTGGAATTATATATTTGCTATCATATACTATTGAACGTGGTTTACTTATTGGATTATCTTGCTTAAATGGTACGAAATAATAGTTTCTCATATTCAACAATTTACCAATATTTATTGCATTTCCACTTAGTCCGTTGTTTGTTGATGGTGCAATTACCAGTGGATTTTCATTTCTTAAATGTGATTTGGCAGCCATTGTTGCAGGTGTGTCTATAATATCATTTGCTAATTTAGCCATTGTATTTCCTGATGCGGGAGCTATTATCATTATATCTGTTAAGTGTTTAGGGCCTATTGGCTCTGCTCCTTGAATTGTGTGTATGATTTTATTTTCTGTAATTTTTTCTATTTCTTCTATAAAATCTTTTGCCTCTCCAAATTTTGTATCTAGTGTATATGAGTTATATGACATTACTGGAATAATTATCGCATTTTGTTTTTTTATTTCCTTCATTTGTTCTATGCTTTTTCTAAATGTGCAAAATGATCCTGTAAATACATATCCTATCTTTTTTCCTTCTAAAGTCAATTACATAACCTCCTTTTATAACATCTTATGAAATTATGTTAAGTTTTGATATATTATTTAATAAAAGCATTGAAAATTAAAGGTTTTGCTAGTATAATACTTATGTAACCCTATTGAATTGTATTTCTATTTACTAAGAAATACTTGCATTATGAAAGGAGTTTTCATTATGAAGAAGACATTTGTTTTACTTACAGAAGCAACGTTGTCATCTGAAAAATCTACTCTTAATTTTGGAGGCGACAATAATATTGTCATTCCACTAGCAGTTGTTGAACGGATTTACCAGTATGATAAATCACCAGAGAAAGCTAAGATAGCTAGTAAGTTTGTGGATTACATTTCCACATTTCCTATGAAAGATCTTATTTCTAACAAAGGTGTGAAGCAGAGTAATGGCTCATATTTGAGAATTTTAGATTGCGGTGCAATCTCTTCTCAGGTTAATGAACTTCACAATGTTAGCGATCTTTATAAAAGATCATTTCAGGTTTGCTTGGATCTTCTTGAATCATCTAAAGACTCTCAAGTCATTTTGATTTCACAGAATCCTTCTGTACGTCTGAAAGCACAGAAATTGGGAATTAAGTCTCAGGAATTCAAAGATGAGATTTTCCCTCTTCCTCGTGATCAGTACAAAGGAAGAGTAAGCGTATTTTCTACCAAATCATCAATTGACAAATTGTATCAGGAAAAGACATTGTCTATCAATGCTATCTATCAGTACAATAAAATTGAATGGCATGAGAATATGTTTGTTACAATCGAATCTGAGGGTTCTTCTGCTATCGCAAGATATACTGATGGTAAACTTGTTCCACTGATGTATCAGGATCTCAAGGCATTTAAGCCGGAGAATGCTGAGCAGAAAATGCTTATGGAATGTCTGCTCGCTCCTCCAGAAATTGCACCTTTGGTTATTGTAAAGGGAGGTGCCGGAACTGGCAAAACCTATTGTGCTCTTGCAGCAGCACTCCATAATCTTGCTTCGTATGGCCCTATTAGTACCTATGAACAGATTTTGGTTGGTGCACCTACTGTTACTATTGATGAAGATCTCGGTTATCTTCCTGGAGATATTGATGATAAGGTTGGTCCTTATATCAATGGTGTTCAGAATAATCTCATTGAGATTTTCAAAAATAACGGAACAGCTATAACAGGTGGAAGGGAAAAGGTTTCTAAGAAAGAATGTAAGGCAAGTGTAATTGAACTTTTTGATCGTCAGTTTATTCAGATTCAGGCAATTGGTTTTCTTCGTGGTTCCTCTATTGCAAATACTTTCTACTTCTTGGATGAAGTACAGAATGTTAAACCGGAAATCATGAAGGACATTATCACTCGTCTGGCTCGTGGATCAAAATTAATCTTGGCTGGTGACCCAACTCAGGTTAATGCTCCAGGATTGAATGAGAGACGTAATGGCTTAGTATATGCATCAGAGAAGTTCAAAGATATTGCTCGTTGCTGGCAGATTGAACTTGATAGTCAGAAAACTATTAGATCTGAGCTGGCTAAAATCGCTCAGGAAATTCTGTAACCTTGTAACAATGTTATTTTAATGAATTAAAGACTCTTAAAAGCCCTCAAGCTTTGTGCTTGGGGGCTTTTTCTATTTTTTATCCTAATCATTACGTGGTAATCCATCATATATCCATGTATTTAACCATTCCGTTGATTTTATATATTTTACACTAACCGGCATACCTGAATACACTGGATAAAAATATATGAAAAATGCTAGAAATATAGTTGACAATACAGGTATTAAGTAATCTATTTTTTTCCATTTTTGTGCTAATTTGCTGATGGCAAATACTATTGTTAACATCATGAATGGTAGCGTTATGAAATAATGATATATGAACATTACTCTTCCTATAAAAGCATATGGAAGCCATGTACATAGTATCATTACCAACAAAATTGCTCCCTCTCTACTTCTTTTTACAACTGAGTATATTAATGTAAATACCGCAGTGGCTATTGATAACCACCAAATTGCAGGATTTCCCATACATGCTATTGTTCCTATTGTTTCACTATCTGGTCTTGATACATAATACCACATTGGTCTAATCATTGCTGGCCATTCATACCATTTGCTTGTATATGGGTGTGTTGCTTTTAATTTTGAATGATAATTATACATTGCTTGCTGATATTCAAAAAATGATTTTACGTCAGTTATTCTTACTGTCCTTGATTTTTCTGTATCTACGTTTCCTTCTTTGTCATATATTTGAAGGTATGCACTTTCATTTGTATCAGCAATTACTGGAATATATGAAGCAACATATATACAAATTGGTATGATTATAAATGAAATTACTGACCACAATAATATTTTTAGATTAACTTTTCTTATTTTAGTTAAATATAATATTCCCATTGCAAGTCCAACAAATGCTGCTGTCCATTTTACTGATATAGCCATCCCCCAGAATGTACCTGCTATTAACAAGCTCATTTTCTTTTTCTTAAATTCATCATCTTCTGCAAATAAATATTTTAGGAAAAATAAGAATGAAGTTAAGCAAAATAAAACTAACATACTGTCTACTGTACCTATTCTTGTTTGTACAAAATGCATTCCATCTAAAGCCATTATTACTGCTGCAAATAATGCATATCTCTCTCTTTTAAATAATTGCTTGGCTATTAAATATATGACCAATATAATAAATATTCCTGCTATGTTTCCGCATAATCTATATGCAAATGGTGTTGTTCCTAGAAAGTACATAGGAATTGACATGATCAATTTTCCTAATGGCGGATGCACATATTCATATAGCGGTAATTTATTTAATATTTCATATGCTGCTCTTGGAAAATATATTTCATCAAAGTATGAACTATTTTCTATTGAATATGCTTCTGGCACACATTCTTGTTCATCTATTAATTTATCTGAGTTTTCATTTATTGCTTTAATAGGTATTTCTTTTTCATCTGCATCATACAGTTTTATTTCACCTATTGCTGTTGTATCTAAATTTGATTCTAACATTATGTACTTACTTTTGGTTCCATTATAATTTATAGAAAATTTTATCCATCTAAAAACATTCGAATAATCTAAGTTTAGATATGTATCATAAACATATTTATCATAATTTTTGTAATCATCCGTGTAAAATATAGAAATATTTGATTCTGCATATCCTGAATATAACATTATTTTGTCAGGAACTTGATTAGATTCTATTTCAAATATTACTTGTTCACTTTTCTTCATACTTGGGTATGTTTGAGGATTCGAATTATCTCCTAATTTATAAAAAGAAACGATTGTGTAAATTAATAAAATTGCTAATAAGATAATTGTTGCTGGTTTTACATTTTTTATTTTTTTCATTTTTCCCCCTAATACAAGTTATGTAATAAAATAAAGAGCCTCACTAGATATGTGAAGCCCTTTTATAAATTGCTATTTTAATCTTCTTCTTGAAACCCATACACATATTCCTGCAACTATTATTGTCATTGGCACTGCATATATAATCGTTCTAACAACTTTATTTTCTTTATCCGTTGGTGTATATGTTACATATGACGATGTTTTTCTTATTGAGTATAATTCTCCTCTATTTGCTGAAAAAGCAAATGAATTCATTATTAAGTTTAAGTTATATGCTACCATCGGTGTCTGATTTTCAAAGATATTATCTGAAAATGCAGTTGTTGATGCAAATACAACTAATCTAGATTCTTCTCCTGATTCAACAGTTTTTTGAATAGCTGCTCCTATAACATAGTAATTTCCATCATTGCTTTCTGTGGTTTCTGTTGCTAGATTTGCGGCTGTTGCTTCTGTTGATGTCATAACAATTGGAGTTGCTGTCACTTGATTTTCTAACATTTTTGATGAATCCATTTTGATTATTCCAGAGGCTATAAATGTTGGTTTTACGCTTGTTCCATTTGTTATTGCAGCATTATAATTATATAACAATCTTGTAATTTCATGATCTGATGCAATATTTGCATGGAATACTAAATTGTTATAGCCTGATATTTTGTTTTGACTTGAGTTTTCTTGGACAACCTTATTTGGTAGTGAAATATCATATTCGTCTAATATTTTTTGGAAATTTGGAAAATCTCTTTGTTTATTATTGTAGTCTACATCATTTGTTATAATTAGGTCTCCTCCTTTTTCAATGTAATCGCAAATGACTGCAGCTTCTTTATCACTAAAATCTGATGATAATCCCATAATTGCAAGCACATCACAATCTTCTGGAATTTCTGGGTCTGCTGTTATATTTATTGTTCCTACTTCATAATATTCGTTTTGTAAATATTGACTTAAATAGTAGATACCACTTTCTGTTGTGTAATTTGTTCTTCCTTCAACAAAATATACTTTTGTATTTTCTTCTGCAGATAAATTATTTATTGCATTTGTTAATTTTTGTTCTGTTAGATCAACAACATTATAGTTCTCGTCATATGTATATAAGTCGGTTCCTGAAATATATGAGATTCTTTCGTCAGATGCTACACCTACTATTTCTTGATAATTTTTTTCAAAAGAATATTTACTTACCAACTCTGCATCATCTGCGGTAACTATTTTATATTTTATTTTATCATTTTCTGCATTGTATTGTTTTAATAAATCTACTAATTGATCAGATTCAGAATATCCCCAAACATAAAAAGTCATTTCTTTATCTATTGAACGTACTATGTTTTTTGATTGGTCTGTTAGTGTGTATCTTTTTCCACTTGTTAAATCTATTTGAGCTAAATTAATTTGCCTTACTCCAAGATTTATTGCTATATATGCTGCAATTAGTATTGCTATTAATAGAATCATTCTGGTTGTATCTTTTATACAATATTCCTTAAGAACTGTAAAAAATGCAGCTACTCTTTCTTTTGGAGTTTTTTTATTTTTTTCTTTTTTCTCTTTTTTTTCTTTTTCACGACTCATTTGTTTTAGAATCTTCTGGCTCTTTTTTTCTTTTTTATCCATTATATATATCTTCCTTTCTAGACATTAATTCATTATTTTACGCTTTTACGTCTTTGTAAAACTATTATTGTTAGGCTCACAAATAATAAAATAAATGTGACATATCCTACAACTTCTTTTAATGAAATAATTCCTTGTGGGAATTTCTGATACATTTGTACTAATGAAAATATCTCTACTATTCCTTGATAATTTTGTAAAAATGATAGTATTAAGAAAAATCCTATTGATACAATTGCTGCTACTATTTGATTTTCTGTTATTGATGAAACAAACATTCCAAATGATATATATGACATTGCAAGTAATAAAAGTCCTAACATTGCAACTAATGGTTCTGTTAGACTAACAGTTCCAAAATGTCTTAATATTCCATAGTAAATAAACATAAGCAATGTTCCTATTACTACGACTAGTGTTGCAGCCAAAAATTTTCCAAGAACTATGCTAACTATACTTTTAGGCGATGTCATTAATAATTGATCTGTTCCATTCTTTTTCTCTTCTGCAAACATTCTCATTGTTAATACAGGAATTATGAATGCTAATACAACTGTACTATCCCATATGATGTATTCAAAATTTAAATATCCTGATGTAAATGTATATTGGTAAAATACAAAACTAACTACAGCTAGAAACAATCCTATAAATACCCATCCTATTGGAGTAAAAAAGTAACTTTTTAATTCTTTTTTAATTATTGCAAACATTATTTCTTTTCCTCCTCTTTTGTTATTTTTAAGAATGCATCTTCAAGTGAAATTTCTTTTTTCTTCATTTCTATTATTGTAATATCTTTATCTACACATTTCTTAAATAATTCTTTTCTGATGTCTTCTGAACCAGTATGTTTCAAAGAATAAACTTTTTCATTTTCTTTTTCTTCAATAAGTTCTATGCTAGTAATTGCTTTTATTTCATTCTTTATTTCTGGTAATTTTGTATTGTTTTCTTCTACTGTAAGTGTTATCTCTGTTTCATCTGGTTTTGCTTCTTCTTCAATATTCTCCATATTGTCTGTTCTTATAATTTTACCTTTGTTTATAATAATAACTTTGTTACACATCTGGCTTATCTCTGCAAGAATGTGTGAACTAATTAAAATCGTATGTTTTTTTCCTAATTCTTTTATTAATGTTCTTATTTCTTTTATTTGAATTGGATCAAGTCCAACTGTTGGTTCATCAAGTATAAGTATTGGAGGGTTTCCAACTAGAGCTCCTGCTAAACTTACCCTTTGTCTATATCCTCTTGATAAGTTTCTTATTAGTTTTCCTTTAACTTCTTCTAATCCAGTTGCTTTTAATACTCTAGCTATTTCATCTTTCTTTTCTTTTCTTTTAACAAGCTTTAAATCTGCCATATAAGAAATGAACTCACTTACTGTTAGTTCTAAATATAATGGAACATTTTCTGGCATATATCCTATTTGCTTTTTAGCTTGTTTTGCTTTTTGATTAATATCAAAGCCATTTACTATAATTTTTCCAGCAGTTGGTTCGATAAATCCTGTGATCATATTCATTGTTGTACTTTTTCCAGCACCGTTTGGTCCTAAAAATCCAACTACTTCGCCATCTTCGATTTTAAAGCTTATGTTATCAACTGCTATAAAATCATTGTACTTTTTTGTAACATTCTGTAGCTCTATCAATGTATTTTCCTCCTTTTATTTTTGTATTTTCAGTATATTGTGTCTTTAATACTTTAATAATACGTGCTTATTCTATTATTAAAATATTAAAATAAAATTAAAAACTTTTTATATAAGAACATTTTAAATTTTTGCAATTAATGCTTTTATTTTTATTCCTTGTTCTGAGAACATCTGCTCATGTTCTGTTCTTATGTCTTCAAATATCATCTCATTATGTAAGTCATGTGTTATTTTTTCTAACTTAAAACCTTCTTCTTTAAAATATTCCAAACTTTCTTCAAATAATTCATCATCATCGGTCTTGAAATATATTTCACCATTTTCTTTATCTAGGAATTTCTTATAATTTTCTAGTTGTCTTGTGTGAGTTAATCTTCTTTTTTTATGTTTTCCTCTTGGCCAAGGATTACAGAAATTGATATATATTCTTTGTACTGTGTCGTTTTTGTCAAATACATCTAATATACGTTCTGCGTTCATCCTTATTAAATATAGATTATTTATTTCTTTTTCATTTTCTTGATATTCTTTTTCTATGTTTCTTTTTGATAATCCTAGCATTGCCTCAATCATATCTGCTGCAATATAATTATTTTCTGGATGACTAGAAGCAAGCTTAGCTATGAAACTTCCTTTTCCGCATCCTATTTCTAAATGAAGTGGTGCTTTTTTATTTTCAAATAATTCTAACCATTTTCCTTTGTTTACAGTTGGGTCATTTATATAAAATTTTGATTCTTCTAGTTCTTGCTTTGCCCATGGTCTTCTTCTAATTCTCATCGTTTTGATCCTTTCTCATCAATTTTAGTGTGGACTATATGTGTCAGTTGAAATTAGTTGCGTACCTACAAATTGTCCGTTTTTATAAAAGCTTTTATATGCTTGATACGTTCTAGCTCCTATTTTTTTACTAAATAATTCTATTTGATAATCATCATCTGTTCTTAATCCGTATATTTGAACTGTGCAATATCCATTTTCAACACTTGCTACTATTTTTATTGGATAACTTCTATTGTTTTTAAATTTAAAGTCTAATGAGCCATATGCAACAGTTGCATCAAGCCCTCCTGGAGAATATGTTGTTAAAAACATATGGTTTGTTCTTTCTACTATATCTAAATTTGATTTTAAAACTGAGTTATATAATGTTGATGATACTTGGCAAATTCCTCCTCCAAGTCCATCTACAACTTGACCATTTTCGTATATTGCTGCATTTTTATATCCCGCTGCTATAGTTCTCTCTCCTACTATTGTATTATATGAAAATGTTTCTCCTGGCATTAAAACAGTTCCATTAATTTTATTTGCTGCTAATCTTAGATTTGTTGTTCTATTTGCATTATTAACATATGTTGTAGATGAACTAGCTAGTTGGTCTGGGAATGCATCTAATCCAAGATCATTTACTGTTACATTTGCTGGTGTATATTTTAATGGTATCTCATATTCTGATTTTTTCTCTGCTGCAATTTGTTCTTTTACTGTTTCAACACTCTCTTGAAAATCAACTCCTGTTTCATCTGCATACACCATTCTTGGTTCTACTGTGTAATATGCATCTTTTACTTCTCTGTATATCTCTGAGTGAATTTTATCAACATCTATTTCATCCGGATATTTATCATATGTTGGAATATCATAATATACATCTTTGAAATTTTTATTGTTTAATGCATCTGATATGATTTGTTTTGTTTCATCATCTGATGCTGCTTTTCCTATTTTTCCAGATGTAATTATTAAATTTCCATCTTCTATATAATAGCTTGGTTGCTCTACTTGCTCTGGAAGTTTTGCTGAAATATCAACTATGCATGCATCTAATGCGATTTCGTCATATGATACTTCTATTTTAATATTTTCTGGTGATTTCTTTAATTTTATTAATTTCAAATCTTGTGATATTAAAGATCCAATTCTTCCAATATTATAAGCATTCTCAATAGCTTCATCTAATTTATATTGAACATTTATCTGTTCTAACGCTAATGAATATTGACTTTCTCCATATTGAAAATATATTGTGTTATCTAATTTATCTAAAAATTCTGTTTGAACTTTCTGTTTTGCTGCATCTTTTGACAATCCAGAAACATCAACGCCTTCTATTGATACTCCTTGTTTTATGTTTGTATCTTTATTATTTATAATAGAAAAAACAGTAATAGAACCTACAGCTATTACCATAATAATCCCTAGTATTATCAAAGAAATTTTTAAAGCTCTGTGTGTATGAACTTTTACTTCTATATTACATATTCCTTTGTTATCATCAGGTACTAATAATTGATTTTCTTTTTTATTTTTTTTCTCATTTTCTTTTATATTTTTATCTAAATTCTCATTCTTTTTTTGATTTTCATTTTCATCTGAATTTTGCTGACTTAGAATCTGATTTGCCATCTCTTTGCTCCTACTTTAAACATCTCTACTTATTCTTTTATATTATATTTGTATGCTTATAAAAAGTCAATAAATGGCTCAGTAAATTTTGTTTCATCCAATAGCCATTTTCTAGTATAATGAAGTTCTCAACAAAAAGTAAGTAGTACGTTTGTACTACTTTTACTTTTAAAATTTGATACTTTGGTTCTACTTTTTAATTATAAAAAATCTCTCTTTTTTATAAGCCACTCTACAAATTTATATTTATATTTTTATTGTTACTATAATTCCTTTTGGTTTATTGTGCACTATCTTTATACTTCCTCCATGACTTTTTACTATTGTTTCTGCTATTGATAATCCTAATCCTGTACCGCCTTTTGATCTTGAACGAGCCTTATCCTCTCTATAAAATCTTTCAAAGATATGTTTTAGCCCTTCGTCACTAATTCCTATTCCTGTATCTTTTATATTCATTATTAGTTTTTCTTCATGATTGTGGATGTCTACATCAATTGTATCGTTTTCCTCTGTATATTTTAATGCATTGTCTAAAACAATTACTAGTAATTGTTTTATCTTATTTTTATCTATATTTAATTCTCTATCACAATTTACATTTAACACCATATTCTTATTTTGCAATTCAGCCATTTCTTTATATGGAACAACAATTTCTTTTGCGACATTTTCCATATTAGTCATTGATTTGTGTATTTTTGTTGTGTTTGAATCTGACCTTGCTAAATCCATTAATTCTGTTATCATTTTTGATAACCTTCTTGTTTCATTTAAAGATAGTGCTATATCTTCTGATTTATCTATTATTTTGCTGTCTGGTGACTGTAATAACATTTCTTGTTTTGCTTGTATTATTGTTAATGGTGTTCGTAATTCATGTGATGCATTTTGAATAAATTCTGCTTGTTTTTTATATGATGCTATTATAGGTTCCATTGCTCTTTTTGATAAATACCAACTTATAATTATTGATAATATTACAACTATTACTGTACCTATTGATAAACTTTTACTAAAATTTTCTGTCATTTCTTTTTCAGAATTTATATTGATTAGAATGTCCATGTAATATGTATCTCCATTTGATGCAGTTAATTTACATGTTGTTGCTCTATAAAAATATTTTGAATTTACTTTTATTTCATAAATTTCTCCAACTCTATTGCCATTAAACTGGCTTTTTCCAATATAATCTGCAAAATATTTTACACTTAATGATGTTGCAATAACATCTCCCTCGTCATCTCTCAAAATTGTTACAACTCTTGGGTTAGCTATTTTGTCAATATTTTTTTGAACTTCTTTAGTAAGATCTTCGTCCGAAAAATTTTCATCATTTAATGTTTTTTCATCTTTTATAATAAAATTAGAAATATCTTCTAATTGATTTTTATACTGCATAAGTTCTTTATCTACTGATTCATATAAATAATTATTAAACTGATTTAAAATGAAAAGACTAAATACTCCAAATATTACTGTCAATAATATTAAATTTACTATCATGTTTTTTAGTAATTGTATTTTTATAATTCTTTGCTCTTTCACTTTAAAATTCTTTCCTTTCTATAATTTTAGTCAGACAAAATATAGCCTACTCCTCTTAGAGTTTTTATGTATTTGTCATATCCATATTTTTTTAGTTCTTTTCTTAGAGCACTAGCATAAACCTCTATTACGTTTGTTGATGTGTCAGAATCAAATCCCCATATTTTATCAAAGATTTGCTCTTTTGTTATTATTGTGTTTTTTGAATGAATTAGGTATTCTAATAAATCAAATTGTTTTCCTTGTAGGTTTATTTCTTTTCCTTTTATGTATGCTTTTCTGTTTTGTAAATTTAATTCTAAATCTTTAAATTTTATTGTATTGTTAATAAAAAATCCATGGTTTCTTCTTATTAAGGCTTCTAATCTTGCTAACAATTCTTCTCTTTCAAATGGTTTTGGTAAGTAATCATCTGCTCCAAGATTTAGTCCTTTTACTTTATCGTTTAATGAGTCTTTTGCTGTTAATATTAGTACTGGCGTAAGGATTTCATTTTTTCTTAATTTGCTTAGTACTTCATATCCGTCCATTTCAGGCATCATTAAATCTAATATTATTATGTCATATATGTTTTCTTTTGCAAACATATATCCTTCATATCCATCATATGCTTGTTCTACACTATATTTCTTTTCTATACATTGTTTTATTGTATCTGATAATATTTTATCATCTTCTACTATTAATGCTTTCATGGCATTCTCCTTTTTCTGTGTTATTATAATATTTTTTGTAATTTATTACTCTAACGATGTTATTATAACATAGATTATACATTCTGTAACTTAAAAAATACTTAAGTATCTATTTTGTATTATTTATTTTATGCTCTAACTGTAATAAAAAAGTTTAATATTAAAATTTTTGAATCATCGCGCAGCGACCAAAGGAACGAAACGAAGTTTTCGTGACTGCGATTGAAGCAATCTTTACATAAGAAAAGAGCCCACGTTCTGAAAGAACAGGGCTCATCAAGATTGCGACAGCAAGATGTAAAAAAATATTAATATTAAACTTTTTATTGTATTTATATTAAAATAATACAAAATTGATACTATCTTTATCTTATTTTGCTGTTAATGTTGGATTAGCAATAAAATAATTCTCCTTAGTATTAGCAGTAAATTTAATTTTTATCTTCTCAACATTTGTTACGTCAAATGAAAACGTTCCTTCTGCATTATTTGCAGTATAAATTACATTATCATCCTGATCAAAGAATATTATTTGTGGCACTCCAGTTTGATTAGCATTTGCATCTAACTCTGAAATGTGAATTTCGCCTGATAAAGCTTTATATTTTTTATCAAGTGAAAATTCAATAGTAGCTTCACTTACAAAAGCTGATGAATTACTTGGCTTTAATATGTAATTTTTGTATTCTGCGCCATCTATACCTTTTATCGCATTCTTTCCATCTGACACTGTAAGAGTACCAGCTGTTACTGAAGATTTCAAACCTGTTAATTGCTTGTTAGATTTAGCTTCTGAATTGTCAACTTCTTCAACTAATTTCTTAATATCTTTATCATCTGGTAATATCTTTTTAGCAGCTGTAACGTTACTCTTTGCCTTTTTATAATCAGTTAATAATAATTCTCTAGTCTCTAAAATAAATGCGTTTTTATATTGAGAAATTAGTTCATCAATTGCATCTTCAACTTTTTCTATGCCTTCACTATCTATTTTTAAAAGATATTCTAGTATTGCTATATTGGTTTCTTCATCTTTTGCCATTTGAGCAACTTCAGATTTTATCATAGCAATTTTTATATCAGTTCTTTTTTCTTTTACTATATCGCTTTCTTTGAATTCATCTTCTATTCCATCTAAAACCTTTAAAGCTTTCTCAAATTTTTCATTTTTTAAATACTCATCAGCCTCTGTTAAATATTCATTTAAGTACAATTGTTCAGCTTCTTTTAACTTACTTTCTACCTCAGAATATTTTTCATAACTTTTATCAATTTGTTTTAATAGTTCAATTGCTTTTTTATAATCTTTGCTAGTCATAGCAACTTCAGCAGATTGATAAATTTGACTCATCTTTTTATTTGATAATTCTTCTTGCTTTTGTATTAAAATTTTATTTGCAAAATAAAATCCAACACATAATAATATTATTGTAAAAATTATTGTTAATATAAAGTTTTTTACTTTTCTTCCAAATGAATTTTTTCTTCTTTCTTTCTCTGCTTTTATTTCAGCTTTTTCTTCCATCTTTTTTTGCTTTGCTTCAAGCTTCATTTCTTCTGCTTTTAATTTAAGTTCTTTTTTAGTTAATACTTTTTCTTCTTTGTTTTCTTCCATAAAATATCGTCCTTTCGAGTTTTATGTTTTACTAGTTTGTTATACCATAAAAAACTTTTTTTCTCAATATTTCTCATTACATTTGTTGAAAATTTAAAACGCGTATTATTTCATATATATTTCTTGGAATCGTATTGGGATATTCTAATATTCCTGTTACTATTTTTTCTTGATTTATTAATATGGCTTTGTTCAATATTTGATTATTGTTTTCTTTTGAACACATTCCGTACTTTCTGCATTGTTCGCCTATTCTATCTTCAATGATTGGAAATTCTATTTCTATTCCTGTTTTGTATTTTATATTTTCTATCCAAGCATAATGAGATAACAAATTACCTGATGTCATTAATATTATTTCTGTTTTTAGATTCTCGAAGGTTTTCTTGTTTTTTTGCAACTCTATTATCTCTAGCTCAGCAATATTATAAAAATCTTCCTTGTATGAAAATAATAATATATTGTTCTGTGTTTTTTCTAATTCTATTATTTCTTTTGTCGAATTGGCAATGAAATTACTTATTTTTTCTCCTACTTTTACATTGCCGTTTTTTAATAACTCATAATCCATTTTATATCCTCCTACAAAATAAATTATTCTTGAGCATAAAAAAATGCCACCCTTTTTCAGGATGGCTTGGGGAAGAAAAAAATTTTCAAGACTATTTGTTTAGTCTTTATGCATATATAATAACTTTTAAAAATTAAAATAACCTTAAAAATTATTTTTATTTTAAAAATTTTAAAGTTTTTAATTTTAATAATGAAATAACTGATGCTGAATCATTTATTTCTCCACTATCTAGCATTTCAAAAGCTTTATTTATAGGAAGTTTAATTGGCTCTAGATATTCATCATCATCTAAATTTAATTCTTTTACTTTTTGGGCATGTTCTGCTAAATAAATATATGACTTATTGTCACAACATGCTGGATCACTAACAAATTCTTGAATCATCTTAAAATTTTCTGCAACACATCCTGTTTCTTCTGCTAATTCTCTTTTAGCAGATTCTTCTGGATTTTCTCCTGGTTCTATTAAACCTGCTGGCAATTCTATTGAATCTAATTTTCCACTTCCAGCACGTGGTTGTTTTACAAAATATATTTCATTATCATCTGTTAGTGCTATTATTGAAACCGTATCTTTTTTTCTAATTAATTCTCTTACAATTGTCTCTCCATTTGGCAATTTTATTGTTAATTTATCTAGTTTTAAAAATCCTTTATATAAATTTTCTTCACTTAATATATCCATTTTTTCTCCTTTACGCAATAACTTTATTTACTATCTTAGTTATAATTAATAAAACTATATATACTAATACAATACTAGCTCCTGTTGGCAAGTTAATGAAAAAGCTTAGCAACATTCCTAATATAAAACATATAACAGATATTATTCCAGAAATTATTATTAATTCCTTAAAGCTTCCTGTTAGTCCTTTTGCTATAATTGCTGGAAAGACTATCAAGCTTGATATTAAAAGTGTTCCCATCATTCTCATTCCAAGAACTACAATTAATGCTGTTAGAAATGAAATTAAAAATTGATAAAATGTTACATTTATTCCTCTGGCTTTTGCAAACTTTTCATCATATGTTATCATAAATAGCCTATTATAAAAAATCATGTATATTGCAAATACAACCATTGATAATATTACACTTATTATTACATCACTTCTTTTCATTGATAAAATGCTTCCAAACATATAATTAGAAACATCAATATTAAATCCAGTAGATAATGATGTTATTATTATCCCTAAAGCTAATGCTCCTGTTGAAACTAATGCAATTGGGATATCTCCACTTTCACCTTTTTTTTGACTAATTATCATTATTATAATTGCTGCAACCATGACTATCGGTAAAGATACAGCTAATGGTGGCAATCCTAATGCAACTGCTAAAGTTAAAGAAGCAAATCCAACTTCACCTAATCCATGTCCGATCATTGAATAATTTTTTAGTACTAGTGTTACTCCTATAAGTGCTGCACATAATGATATTGCTACTCCGCATATAAGAGCCCTTTGTATAAATGTGTAATTTAATAAGTTAATAAACTGTTCCATTTTTTCCTCTTTTTCATAAAATCTATTATTTATTTTAACATAATGAATTAGTTTATTCAAGAAAAAAAGCTCCCATAATAATTATGAGAGCTTTCTATTTTATTAATATATATAATCTAAACTTGAATCTATAATTTTGCCTTTATAAATATAGAATGATGCATAAGTTTCTGAAACTGTTTTATATGATTTTTCTTTTTCCCAGATGCTATCATCATCGTCATCATCATCTTTATCTGGTTTACTTGTTGTTTTTACTTTAGCAACAACTTTCTTTAAGTCTTTGTTGTCCTTAGCTTTTGTTACACTTACTACTTTTATTAGTTTATATTTAACTTTTCCTTTATCCTCTTTGTCATATTTGTCATCTAACTTATCTTTATATTCATCAACATCACTATCATCAACGTTTTCTATAGCTTCTCCGAAATTTTCTATTTCATCATCTCTGTTTGTGCTATAATAAATACCATCAAAAGCTACTTTTCCTTCAACATTCATAGCTTTTTCAATCTTTTTAGCATCATATGAATTTAAAGCTGATATATACTTTTTGATTGTTCTCTTTTCAGATCCTCCTATTAAATTTACTGCAACTATAGCAACTATTACAACAACTAATACTGCTATAACAATTTTAGCATGAGCTTTTATCCATGCTCCACATTTTGAGAATACATTCTTAATTTTTTCCATGTATTTTTCCCCTTTCAGTTTTATTTTAAAAATTACATATCAAGTATATTATATAGAAAATAAAATATCAATAATTTTATAAATTTATTTTCTATATATTTTTTAAATTCCTACGTCGCATAAATCATCTGTTAGCACCTCTCCACCAATATCAATCTCTGTCATTTCAGTGCTTAGTAATTTTGCATATTTTTCAAACTTTTCTGGATTTTCTATTTGTTTTCCATTAAATGCAACTAATATATAATTCTGCATTTCTGTATTATCATCTGAACCTAAATCTACTTTAAATATTTTCACGTTATCAAATATTTTTTTGTATGTAGTATATTCATTCCTCAAAAACTTAGAATCCTCTCCTTCTAAAGCAGAGAAAATATTAGAAATAATAATTCCGTCATCATTTAACAGTCTTTTTTCATTTTCTAAAGCTTCAACTGTTGTAAGTTGAAATGGAACATTTAGTCCTTTAAATGCGTCAACTAAAATGCAATCATATTTGTTATTACTTGTATTTAAAAATCTTCTTCCATCTTCGTGATATATTGTTAAATTAGAATTGTTTATATCTAAATTAAAGTATTTTTGGGCTAGTTCAGTCATTTTAGGATCTATTTCTACAACATCAATTTTCTTCTCTTTAAAATTTTCTAAATAATAAGATGGGTATGTATATGCAGCCCCACCTATTAATAAAACATTATCTGTATTTTCTTGATAATAGTCAAATAAATCATAATATTTCAAATATTCACTTGTTAACTTTTTCTCATTACTTGCTATTGATTCAAGTCCAAGATCTACTTCTAAAGTATTATATTCTTTTCCTGAATCATTAACTAATTTACGTATCCATATTCTACTATACTCAGAATCTGTGTCTAATACCATGTCTTGGTATTTTTGGTAAAATAGTTTCTTTCCTAAGAACACTACTGCAACTAATATTAGTAATATAATTATTGATTTTATTATATATTTTATATTTTTGTCTTCTTGTAAAATAAAAGATAAAATATTTAAAATAACAACAATCATTAATATTATGTTTTTTACGCCTAGTTTTGGAATTAATATGAAACCTGCCAAAAATGTTCCAAATATACTTCCAATTGTTGAAATAGCTGACATTTTACCTGATACTTGACCTATTTGATTTTCGTCTTTCTCTTTTAATTTTACTGCAAATGGTGATGCTGTAGCTAATAATAAGCTTGGTATTCCAAAAGTTATTGTTGAACATATGATTGCTATTATAGGTAAACTTATATTCTTTTTAGACAATGGCTCTATTGCATATACTTCTATTAAAGGTATTATACTTATGAAAATGCTTGCATCTAAAATAAATAATGAAAGTAAGTTCATCTTTGGATATTTGTCTGAAATTTTACCACCTATAAAATATCCTATACTCATAAAAGCTAACATCATTCCAATTATACATGTCCATATTAAATTTGAGCTTCCTAAGTATGGTGATAAAATTCTTGAAGCAACTAATTCTACAATCATCCCTGTTGCGCCAGCTATAAAAGTAGTAATCTCTAACTTATATTTTTTCATTTTTTCCCCTTTAACTTTTGTATTTATTGTTTTTCTTTTATGCTTCCATCAAAAATAATTTCTTGGTCTAATTCTATAACTCTTATGTTAGGATTATGTATTTCGTCTAAATCATGTGTTGCCATTATTATTGTGATATCGCCTTTTGCATATAATTCATCTAGTATCTTATAAAAAGTTTGTATCGTTGTTTTATCTAATCCGCTACATGGTTCATCTAATAATAAAACTTTGGGATCTCCTATTAAGGTTCTTGCAAGTAGTACTCTTTGTCTTTGTCCTCCTGAAAGATCGCCAATTTTTTTATTTAAAAGATTCTCAATTTTTAGTTCTTTTACAACTTCTTTTAATTTTTCTTCGTCTTTTTTAGTATAGAAAGGTTTTATTCCGTGTTTTTGTGTTCCTGTCATTATTATTTCTTTCGCTGTTGCTGGAAAAGAAATATCAGTTAAATTATTTTGTGCTAAATATGAAACATCTCCTCTATTTATTTTAAATTCAACTTTTCCTGATTCTTTTTTTATTAATCCTGTTATAGTTTTTAATAAAGTGCTTTTCCCTGAACCATTTTTTCCTACTAAACATATATATTCTTTTTCTTTTACTGTCATGTTAATATTTTTTAATGCAATATGTTCATTATATTTAACATTTAAATTCTTAACTTCTATTATATTCATTGACATTCCCTTCTTTACCATTCTATTTGCTTGGTAGTGCTTGCTTGATGTTTTTCAAGTTTTGATACATTATTGATAAGTATGTTTCTCCATCCTCTAATTGCTTTTGAGTTACAGTGTGAACACTATTAAACTCTAACATTTTTGCTCCAGTTTCTTCAGATATTGTTTTTACAATATTTCCTGATGAAAGTTCTTTGTAAAATACTACTGGTATATTATTTTGTTTTATTTCTTCTATTACTTTAAATATCTTATCTACACTTGGTTCTCCGTTTTCTCCACATGAATCGTATGCTGTTACAAATTTTAAGTTATACCTTTTTATAAAATATGCATATGAAAATGGTCCACCAAATGCTATTTCTGATTGACTTGAATTTTTTATTGTAGATTCTATCTCTGAGTCTAGCTTTTCCAACTTTTCAATGTATTTTTCTGCGTTACTATTATAATAATCTGCATTTTCCGGATCTTTGGCTGATAATTCTTTTGCTATATTTTTTACTAATTCTATTGACTTCGTTGGATCTAACCAAATATGTGTATCATATTTTTCATGTTCACTTTCTTCTTCATGGTCATCTCCACTAAAATATTCATTTTCAAATTCTTCGTTTTCTATTAACTGGATTCCGCTTGCGATTTCTTTAATATTTGACTTATCAGACACACCTGATGTAATCGTGTCTCCCCAAGGTTCCAAATTTTTTCCTAGATAGAAAAACAAATCGGATTCTTCTATGCTTATAATATCTTGTGGCGTTGGTTCATAGTCATGTACATCCACTCCTGGAGATAATAGCATTTTTACATTTGCTTTATCTCCTGCAACTTCTTTTGTGAAATCATATATTGGATATATACTAGCAGTTATATTTAGTTTTCCGTCATCTTTCACAGGAGCAGTTTGCTTATTAAATATACTTATTGCTCCTAAAACTATAACAATTAAAATTAATAATGAAATGGTTAATTTTTTCAAAAGTTCCTCCTATTATTTTTGTGAATAAAATTCTTCACCAATAAAATCGTACTTAATATCTGTCAAATTATTTATATATAAATCGTAATTTGAAACGTTTTTCTTATTGTCAATATAATACAAGCTTGTATATGCTGGATTTTCAATTACTGTTCCATCTGGGTTCTTTAACGTTATTTTATTTCCAGATAAGTCTATTAGATCATATTCTATGTTACTTGGAAACCCTGAATTATTAAAATTAACCTTTACTGGTAAGTTAGCACATACTAAAATACCTTGTCCAAGTAATATTGGATTTATGTAATCATATTCTATGTTTAATATTTTTTGAAAATTTTTATCTATTACTATATATTTGTTTTCACTGTTTTTAACTATGTATCCATCATCTAACACAAAAATATCTTTATACTCATCTGAAACCCTTTCACCGTCTTCATTTGCAAAATAAATAATATTTTTATCATAGTCCTTTATTAATATATATTGATCATAGAACTCTAATATTTGGATATTTCCTTTTAATTCAACTCTTTTAGTTTCTTTTGTATACCAGCCTTGAATTTTTTCTGATGTTTTATAAAATGGCAAATATCCATTGCTGTAAACATATAAATTGCTTCCATCAAATTTTAAATTGTCACAGTTAATACTTACTTTGATATTAGAATTGTCTTTTTTCATGAATTCATATCTATTTTTTCCTGTTTGTGAAACAGTTATATATATGTCATATTCATCATTAAATGGATATCTGTATGGATATTTATCATATGCTTGTATTTTTTTCATATTACTTGTTAAAACTGTACCTAGCTTATCTGTAATTTTTCCATCTTGGTTAAATGTTTCTTCATATATTTCTTGAAATTTTTCCATTTGTTTTTGATAATCATCTACAGATATATCATTTCTATATGACATTACTGTTCTTTCATTTTTTAAAATAATTGATGCTGTTCCATCTTGGCATACTAATGCCACATCAAAGTTTTTATCATACATTTTTATTTTTATAAATGGTGATGCATAATCATATTTAAATCCTATTTTTGTTTCTCCATCTTTATTTATGTATCCCCATTTATTGTTTCTTTGGACATTTAAATAGAATTCTTGATCTTCTCCTAGTTCACTTATATTTTTGAAATATTCTTCATTATATACTAAATATCCTTTATTTTCTTCTTTTACAATTTTAGTTACTTTATCCTTGTATGTTAATATATTAATTCCTACAAGTCCAATTGCTACAATCGCTATTGCAACAATAACTATGTAAAACATATTATTAGTATACAGCATATTTTCTCTAAGTACTTGTACTTCTATCATTATAGCAGAAAGTATATATAAAGCACTTATATATGGAATTTTTATAAAATAAAAACTTGATGAAAACATTGCAAATAAATATGCAAATAATAATATTTTATCTTTTCTGTTACATCCCAGTGTTATAAGATTAATTACTGAAACTGTAACTGTTAATATTAATATATATTTACTAGTTTCGTTTATAACAGTAATTTCTTCTGCACTAGCTCTTGCTATGTTAGGCATATAAAAATTAAATAGTAGTATTAAAACACCAAATAATAGGTTCATTCCTCCTACTATACTATTAACAATTTTCCCCCTCATTTGTAACTCCTTCTTTTGTTTCTTCTGCTTTTTTGTCTAATTTTGTTATTCCAAGCATTGCTACAAAGAATATAGCAGCAATTATAACTCCGATTATACCTTCTGTAATATTATTGAACTTTGGTATAAACATTACTAATGATGTTAATGAAAATCCAATTATGGCATAATATGTAATTCCATAAAATCTTTTAAATAAATATGTAATCATACTAGCTGTTGTTAAAGCTAACGCAATATAGCCAATTCCAAATGGTATTATTACACCTAGGTTTAATGATGTAAATCCTGATAATATTGGTCCAAGAACTCCCATGTATATTAAAATATGAATTGTTGTCATCCCAGGCATTACAGCTCCCCAAGCATATATTGCACCATATATAATTAATTCAATTGGGCTTAAATATGTTACGATTTCACCCGCTTTAGTATTATTAGCTATTGCTGTGCATATAATTGTAATGATTAATGCTACTAGTGTACTTATTAAATATGTTTTTTTAAATCCTTTTTTATTAGCAACTTTAAATAATGTTGGTATTCCTCCTATAATTATTCCTAAGAAAGCACATCTCGTAAATGCATTGTATTCGTTTAATAAATATGTTACTAAGTTTGCACAACATGCTGAACTAAATAATATTCCTAGTAATATTGGCCAAATATATTTTAGATTCTCTTTAAAATTTTTAAATGGATTTGCTATTATTTCCATACATCTGTCATAGATTCCAAGTACTATAGCAAATGTTCCTGCTCCAGCAGTTAATGCTGCAACACCAACAATCATTCCTTTTATAAATTTTGTTATAATTTCTTTCATTGTTTTTCCTCTATATTTTTTTAATGTATAATTTATTTTCTTTTATATATTTTTCTATATCGCTTGTTACTAGATTAGTAATACTCTCATTATTCTTTATCTTTTCTCTAATTATACTTGAGCTTATGTTTAAATTTTCAACACTATTAATATATAAAACATTTTCTTTATTTATACTAGATTCTCGTTTTCTCTGAAACACTATGTATTTGTATTTTAATAGTTTATTATAATTACTCCATGAGCTCATTTTTAAATAATTATCTTCGCCCATTAAAAAATAGATATCATTTTCTTGAAATTTTTTCTCTATTATTTCAAATACATCAATTGCTTTCAATGGTCTGTCATTTTCGACTTCTATATCTGAAACAGATATTTTAGTTTCTTGTGAACATATAATCTCTAGCATATTAATTCTTTGTCTGATATCTAATAAATCTTCTTTTTTGTAAAAATTGTTTACTGGTACAAAATAAACTTTATCTAATTGATATTTTTGAATAGCTTTTTTTACTAGATCTAGATGAGCTATTGTTGGAGGATTGAATGATCCTCCAAAAAAGCCTATTTTCATTTTAATATTCCTCTTTATCTATTTCTTTTTTTATTATTTCAAATATTTCTTCATGTATGTCATCTATTGATCTTATTTCATTATCTTTTATACAGTTAATTTCTGTCCAATCATATTCTTTGGCTAACTCACATGCTGCATTGTAGCTTTCTTCTAAGTACGCAGTTTCTTTTTCATGTATATCTTTTTCTTGATTATGTGTGAATTTATTTTCTCTGTTTTGCATTAATGCCTGACTACTTTTTGGTGGCATATTTAGGAAAATTACTTTATCTGGTTTTGGAATCTTATATAAATTAAACTCTAAATCAAATAGCCAATCTATAAATTTTTTTCTCTCTTTTTTATCTTGAATCTTTCCAGCTTGATGAATCATGTTTGATGTTGTATATCTATCTGCTAGTATAATTCCACCAGTTTCATAATATTTTTCTAATTGTGTTTTATATGTAGCATATCTATCAGCAGCATAAAATGTTGAAGCAACATATGCACTTACATCACTTGGATGTTTTCCAAATTCTCCTGATAAATACATTTTAACTAGTGATGATGAAGGACTATCATAATTAGGAAATGCTATATTCATGTATTTTATTCCTTCTTTATCAAATCTTTGTCTTAATTTTAAGCATTGTGTTTGTTTTCCACTTCCATCTGTTCCATCAATAACAAATAATTTTCCCATTTTATTGTTCCTTTCTTATAAAGCGATATAATCGCTTTTTATTTCTCATATGTTGAATCCTATTTTATTCTTTCAAATAATGGCTCAATATTTTTGTTTGTTAAGTCAATTTCATTTTCTAAGTATATTGGTTCCCATTTTGCTTCTGGTAATTCCAAGTATTCTCTTATTTTATCTGTAGTTGTTGGCATTATTGGACTAAATAAATTACTCAAGTTAGCAATTATATTTGCACATGTAAATATTGTGTTATTAAAAGCTTCTTCATTTTCTTTTATTTGTTTCCATGGCTCTTGTGTATCATAATATTTATTTGCTTTTTCAACTAAACTCATTATTCTATTTGTTGCTTCTCTAAATTCTAGTCTTTCAATCAATTCACTAACTTCAGAATATGTTTTTTCTATTTCTTCTTTTAACTCTGAATCAATTGTTCCTACTTTAATTTTTTCTAAACCTTTAAATTTCAATGTTCTGTTTACTAAATTTCCAAATTTATTTAATAATTCGCCATTGTGTGTAGCAACGAAATCTTCTGGAGTAAAGTTTGTATCTTTCTTTTCTGGTCCGTTACTTACTAAGTGATATCTTAAAGAATCTATTGGATAAATGTCTAGAGCTTCTAAAGCTGTTATACCTATTTTTTTACTTTTTGAAAATTTTTGATCATTATAATTTAAGTATTCAGTTGAAACTATTGTATCAACTAAATGATAATTTTCTTTTTGCCCTAATAATAATGCATTTAAGATTATACTATGAAATACAATATTATCTTTTCCATGGCACATATATATTTTGTTATCTCTTCCTTCTTTCCAGAAATCTTCCCAGTCTAATCCTCTTTCTTCGCACACTCTCATTGTATCTGTAAGATAACCTAAAACTGCATCTATCCATACATACATTCTTTTATCTTCATATCCATCTACTGGGATTTCTACTCCCCAGTCAAGATCTCTTGTTACTGCTCTTTCAACTAGACCTTGTTTTAAATATTTTCTAGTTTCATTTCTAGCATTTACTCTCCAATTACCTTCAACTTCTGCTGTGTGGGCTTCAATCTCTTTTTGAAAGTCTGGTAAACGTAAATATAAAATTTTGTTGTCTCTTTGCACAGTTTTACTTCCACAAACTATGCAATTTCCACCTATTAATTCCTCTGATGTTGGAACATGAAGGCACTTATCACATTGGTCACCTTTTGTTTCTTCTCCACATTCTGGACATGTTAATACAACTTCTCTATCTGCTAAAAATTTATTGCACTTTTCACAGAAACATTGTGGCTCTATTTTTTCATAAATATATCCATTATCATATAATTTTCTAAATAATATTTTTACTTTTTCTTTGTGATAATCTGTATCAGTACTTGAGAATAAATCATAAGAAAAATTTAATTTCTTGAAAAGTTCTCTGAATTCTTTATCATAATGATCTGCGATTTTTTTTGGACTTATTCCTTCTTTTCTAGCTCTTTCTGTTATTGGAGTTCCATGGCAGTCTGAACCTGAGACAAACATTACTTCGTCTCCTTTTAATCTATGATATCTTGCTAAAATATCTCCTGATATTAATCCTGCAATATGTCCTAAATGTAATGAACTGTTTGCATATGGCCATGCATTTCCTACAAGTATATGTTTTCCCATTTTATAATCTCCTTTACTTTGTTGTGTTTATTTGCCTTTATATGCTTGTACTCATATATAAAGACGTGGACACATTTTTTTGCGTCCACCTTCGTTCCACTCTATAATAGAAAAATATTTTGAGATATCTACTATAGATTTTTTCTAATGGTGTCTTCTGTTTACTCCTATTTCCATTTCCTCTTCTTCTTGTTCTTTGACTGCTGTTACTTCATCTATCCCTAATTGTCTTAATACAGTTGATCTTTGACTATACAAATCTGGTAATTTTCTTTCTGGATCTGACGTATTTTCAAAAGCATCTATATCTCTAATTAGTTCTGATCCTTTTTGAGTTTCTTGTTCATCTTCATGTCTTATACAGTCATCTATACACTGTTCATCATGTCCAGTCTTTCCTTCGATTTCTCTTATTTGTTTTTCTATCTTTATTAATCTCTCTAATAATTCTCTTTTTTTAGAGATATCTTTGAAATCAACTGTCTCTGGTTTCCTGCTATTTTCTTCTTTTTCAGGATCATCTTGAATTAATTTGGTCTCTCTTCCTGACGTTGAATTATTTTCCATATATATGTTTCTTGGATGTACTGATGAAACAGGAAGTCTTACAAAGCTTTTATCTCCATTATCTCTACTTTCTATTAATTCCATGTCTGTATCTCCCATCGTTCCTACAAAAAGTAAAGTATTTGAATCATCATCTTTGCTTTCACCAGCTCTTCTTATTTGATAATATGAATATTCATTATCCATAGAATGCATTTTTCCAGCTTTTATTTCACCAGGTTTTAAAGCTACACCATCTATACTATTTTGAGTATCATGTAATAAACTTGCAACATTTTTTGCTACTGGTGTTGATTCAAAACCTTGTAATTGTTCGAACTTACCTTCTCCAACCTCTTTGGCTACTATAAATTTGTTTCCTACAATACCGTTTCTTGTCCTGATAATATATTTTGAACTATTTTTATCTTTTTCATCGTTAAGTAATCTTGATCCTTCTTCTCTGTCTTCTATTCTAATCATACTAACAATTTCTGATGGATCAATTCCTAAGCTTTTAGCCATTCTTTGCTTTTCTATTTCTTCTTTAGTTATTTCTGCTTTTTTCTCTTCTAATGAAACTACTTGCAATGATTTACCTTTAACTTTTTCCATTTCTTGTGGTTCTAATTCTTTAACAACTAATTCTTTTGATACTTTTATAAGTCCGAATTCTTCAAATGGTTTAAGGCTTGTCACTAAGTCTTGGTCTAGTTCTACTAAGCCTTTCTCATCAACATCGGCTAAATGTTGAATATTAGTTACTTCTAAACTTCCATCTGATGCTGGAACTATCTCTATACCCTTCTTTTGCATTAACGCTAATTGAGCAGGATCTATTTCTTTTCTAATCATTTCTCTTATTGCTGCACTATCTGCGATTTCTTTAAAAGGTAAATTGTCTGCAAAATCAGATATTTCTTCTATCTTCATTCCATCTTGCAACAATAATATTATGTCATTTCTATCTAATCCTGTTCTTTTAGATAATTCTTCTATTTCCTCTCTATCGTATTCTTGTTTAGTTATATTTAACAATTCTGTTTTTCCATCCACTGATTGCATTGCTAATATATTAGGAATTTTTAAAGCTCCGTTTCCTAATTCTAATTCTTGCATTCGCCTAATTGATGTAAATTCTAATTGAGTTTGACCAGTTTTTGAAAGATAATCTTCCATTAAAGAAAATGTTGCTAATTCTTCTTCAAACTTGTCTCTTTCTTCATCTTTTAATAAACCTTTTACCATTTTTTATTCCTTTCATAAATTTATGTCGAGAATTATTTTAGTTTCTTTTCTATTAAATCTGCAATTTCTCTTGCTTTTTTACTTATCATTTCTTGATCTTCGCCTTCAATCATTACTCTTACTAATGGTTCTGTTCCTGAAGGTCTGATTAGTACTCTACCATTTCCAGAAAATTCACTTGTTAATTTTTCTATAGCTTCTTTTATTTCTGGATCTTTTTCATAATCATATTTTTTATCACTTGCTACTTTAGCATTTATTAAAACTTGTGGATATATTTTTACAACTTTGCTTGCTTCTGATGGTTTTTGATTTGTTTCAAGCAAGATTTGTACTAACATTAATGATGTTAAAATACCATCTCCAGTTGGGTTATAATCTAAGTATATAATATGTCCTGATTGTTCTCCGCCTAAGTTATATCCATTTTTCAACATTTCTTCTAATACATATCTGTCACCAACTTTAGTTTGTTTGAAATTGATTTCTGCTTTTTCTGAAAATTTATTTAATCCTAGGTTACTCATTACTGTAGCTACTAATGTATCTTTTGCAAGAGTTCCTTTTGATTTTAAATAATTAGCAGCTATTGCTAACATAATATCACCATTGATCTCATTTCCATTTTCGTCAACTGCTAAGCATCTGTCACCATCACCATCATATGCAATTCCTAAACTGTATTTTCCTTCAACTACTTTTTCTTTTAGCATACCCAAATGTGTTGAACCACAATTATCATTTATATTAATTCCATTGGGTTCATTGTTGATTATGTCATGTTTTATTCCTAATCTTGTATAAATTTTATCAGCTACTTTGTATGTAGCTCCATTTGCTGTATCTATTAATACTTTAAAGTTATCATTATTATTTTTTGTTATACTTCCATGGAATATACCTACTATAAAATCGACATAGTCATTTATCATGTCTTCAGCATTTTCAGATACACCTATTCCTTCAGCTACTGCTGTAAGTGCTGATAGTTTTTCATCTGAATCCATAATTTCTTCTATTTCTTCTTCTAAGCTGTCTGGAATTTTCATACCTTTATTGCTGAAGTATTTTACTCCATTAAATTCGAATGTATTGTGTGATGCTGATATAACAACGCTTGCATCAGCATTATATTTTTTTGTTAAATATGCAACTGCTGGTGTTGGAATTACACCTAATGTTTTTACATTTGCGCCATAACTTAAAAATCCAGCTATCATTGCACTCTCTATTAATGTTCCTGAAATTCTTGTATCTCTTCCTATAAAAATTGTAGGAGTATGATCTGTATGTTTTGATAATACAGAAGCTCCTGCTTTTGCTACTCTAAATACTAGACTTGGAGAAAGCTCTGTATTAGCTATTCTTCTTATTCCGTCTGTTCCAAAATATTTTCTCATAATTAAACCTCCTTATAGATGTTACTATTATACATATTCATTCTTCTTTTTTCAAGTGCTTTTATAGAACAAAAGAGTACATTTTATAAAGCAAAAAGACCCATATAAATTAATTATATGAGTCTTTACGATTATTTTTCTTCAGCATTTTCTATTTCTTTCAACTTAGCTTCGTCTCTCATTGTTTCTGATAATAGTTGTAGCAACCATACCATTAATAGTATTGTTGGAACATACATTCCTACTGGTATTCTTACTATTGCTATTACTGCTAATATAAATGCTTCATTTAATATTAGTTCAAAGGCTATTCTTAATGGTTCTAAAATCCAAGCTTTTTTATATAAACTATGATATCTTATTGCCATATATACCATTACTATTACTAAACTTATTATTAAAGGTTTTACAAAATTTTTAACTGTGTCAAAAACACTTATTCTTGGAACATCATATACTTTTACTTGTGTAGATGAATTCTTTAATTCATCAGCTGTATATTCTAGTCCATATTTTTCTTTTATTTGGCTAATTATTGTTGCAATTTCATCATCTGTTTTTTTATCTATAGATTTAACTTCTAATTCTTGTAAGATATTTTCTTTTTTTACATCTTTAATATTATATTCTTTTGAATATTTTTCATTTAATTTTGTAAACAAAGATGTAATTTCATCATCAGAAAGTTCTTTTGCATCTATTGAAACGCTTGTACCATATAATGTTGATTTTCTAACCACATTATCTGATTTAATTGCTTCATCAGCTATTTTCTTAACATCTTTTAAATCATATTCTGATCCTATTATAATTTCTATTCTTTTATGATTTGAGTATAGTGTACTATAATTGAATCCTTTTACTTTTACTATAATCGCACCTAATATTACTGCAATTATCATAATGATGTATAGTGATTTTTTCTTCATATTACTCAACTCCATTCTTTTTTGCATTTTTTTCATTTAGTAAGAACATGGCTGATATAAGTGTATACACAAATACAAATATTCCCCAAATTCCAACTGAACCTACTGATTGTATATTTGCCTCTTTACCTAGTGCAAATACAATTACAGTTATTATGAATGGAATTACTGTTAGTATAAATTTTCCAAAGCTTGCTAATTTATCTACTGCTCTTTCTTGATTCATAAGCGCTACTAGTAATATATAGTTAGCTAATGCCATAAATGCAATTGTTAACAATCCTGATAATGTTAATGTTACTGATGCGGCTCTTATTACTAATAAATGAATAGCTATATATCCAATTTCTATTAATGCAGCATAAATTCCTTTTTTCTTATTTTTAACTATTGTACATACTAGCACAATAGCTAATATTATTATTCCGACTATAGTTAAATTTCTTATAAAGTTTTCGCCAAAATCAGATTCTATAAAACTTCCTGCTGTTAGTGTATATACAACAGGCATTGTTTCAGCATTTACAACTGCTTGAGCTACTAGGCATTCATTGTAATCTTTATTAAATGTTTCCATATCATCTGTTGAAACACTTCTATATAAAGGAATAGCTAATTCTGTGTATTCTCCATCTGGTGAGAAATAAGTTATATATTTATCTTCTCCATCTATTTGAACTGTTACAGTTTTTTGACTAGCATTTCCATTTTCATCAGTTGTTTCTATATAACTTTTTGAGATTTCATTTAATTTTTTCTGCCCAGCTGATGTAAATGTTAATCTTATTCCTAAATTATATGTTATTTCATCTGATGATGATGTTGTTGTATCTGAATCAGCTTGTTGATAATAAGCTGATGCTTTTTTAATCATGCTTTTGTCAATTAATACTTCTTTTGAATCTGTATCAATTATTTCTAACTTTCCTGCTTGACTTGCTAATGATGCAACGTTGTCAGTATTTTTTGAATATGGAACTGAAACAAATAAGCTTCCTGTTTCTTCATTCATTGTAACATTTGCATCTGCTATTCCAAATTCACTTAGTCTTTTCTCTGTGATTTTCTTTACTTTTTCATAATTTTCTTTTGTTAGTACAGATGGATCATTTACTGGTACTTTAGCTGCTTCACTTGATGTATCTGTACTATCTGTTGTTTCATCTGTTGTAGTTGCCTCATCAGTTGTAGTAGTTTTGTCATTTGATGTTTCTGTTGAATCACTTGAACTGTCTGCATCTTTTGTTGATGTATCCACTGAAAATTCAAAAGTTCTAATTTTGCTTAGCTCTTTACTAAATTGATATTCTGGTAAAACGCTAGCCCATGTGTTTAAATTTCTTTTGTGAATTCCTATAAAAGAAATTAAACTTAATAGCACTATTAGTAATATTACTATGCCTTTTTTTAGTGCATTTTTTAATGTTTCTTTTTTCACCTTTTGTTACCCCCTATAATAAATTAGTATCATTTATTACTACTTCAAACCATAATCCTAGATATTTTGCTGCGTGTTTGCTCATCATTGTTCTATCCATAAAGATTTCAAAATAATCTAATACTGGACACATTTTTGTATCTATTGTTAGGTCTAAAATAATTTTTCTTTCTTCTTGATCTATTCTAAGCTTTGCATCTGTTACAGCATAGTTAACTCTATCATGTTTATCAAATAAAGATTTATTTGTTTTTGATACTCTACTTCTGTGTGCATCTGACTTATCGGCAAGTATTATAGCTGCTGAAATATCACTTACTGCTGTTCCAGAATTTTCATCATGATTTCCTATTGCCATCATTATGTCACATCTATCTTTAACATTCATTCCCATGTCTTTTAAAATTCTATCTGCCAAAATTGCTCCTGTATGTGCATGATCTTTTCGGTTAATTGCATTTCCTAAATCATGTAGATATCCAGCTATTTCAGCAAGTCTAATTCTATCTTCTCCATAGCCTAATTCTCTTAGAATTTCGCCAGCTCTTTGAGATACAATATTTAGATGTCTGTGAGAATGCTCGGTGTAGCCTAAAACATCTAATTGCTTTTGTGCTGTAATTATTAATTGCTCAACTTCTTCATTATTCTTTACGTCTTCTAATGTTATCTCCATGCCTATCTCCTCCTTAGCTTTTCATTTTTTGATTGTATATTAAAAAGATAAAAATATCAACTATTTTTTATAACTTTTTGGCTTCTAGTTTTTTATATTTATTCCTACAATTCCTCCTATTCCTCCACAAATACATGTAGCTGCAAACATGATCCCAGAATAAATATTTATTTCGAAATTTTTCAATAAAATACTAGATATTGAATATAGTATGCCAAAATATATGAGTCCTATAGCTCCACCTTTCATCATTCCTTTGCTGTCGCTTTTTATAAGACTGACTGAACTACCTATTAATATGCTTATTCCAGTAATAACTATTATTGCTGGAGTTATTATTTTTTCTGGCACGCTTGTATATGATAGTATTATACCTAATATGTAAAATAATATTATTGTAATTATAAAACTTATAATAATTCCTTTAATGATATTTACTAATGTTTTAGACATTCTCTTTTCTTCCATATTCCCATTTCTCCTTTATTAATGTTACCTTTACTTTTTATGAGATTATACTATCTGGAATTCTATTACACAAAAAATAAAAGCTCTTTTCACATTTATATGAATGAGCTTTTATTTTTATACTGTATTCTTAATTATTATTTTTAGTTTTCTTCATCTATATTTTCATCTTGATTATCACTATCTTCTCCATTATCGCTTTCATCACCGCTATTTTCTTGGTCATCACTTTGGCTAGATGTTGGATTATTTGCTCTGTCTATATTTTCTTGTTCTCTTTTCTCTTCAGCTTCTTTTTCTTCTTGAGATCTTGTTTGTTCTATTAAATCTCTTACTGTTGCTCTAGTTGCTAATAATTGTTTTAGTGTTAATAGTTCATCATTAGCTGGTTTGTTGAAGTAGTATGTTGTATTTCCATTTCTTTGCATATAGTAAATTGCTGTATAATATGCATTTAATACTATTGTTCCTTTTGTGGTTATGATTCCATATGATGTTATTCTTGCACTATTTGTCATAGCAAATACAATTCCAGTAACATTATCAGACAACGGAATTGTTAGTGTAGGCATTGCTGATGTATTATCAATTATTTTATCTGGTGTTTCACATCCAATTTCTGTGAATCTTGTGCTAGCTAATAATTGACCATCTACGCTATACAATCCATAAGCCTTATTTCTCATTACAGGAATACATTCTCCTGCAATTATATATTTATTTGTTATTCCTTGTGATTTGTATGCAGACACAGTTGATAATCCTATTTGGTCATATTCAGTAGGAATTATGTCTTCGCCCTTTGCACTTACCACTCCAAATTTATTATTTTTTTCTACTATATATAATTTTCTTGATGCATCTAATAGTTTTATGCTGTCATACTCTAGTTTTATTGTAGGTGATGCTTCACCCGGTTTTATCATTCCAAAATTTGAATTACTTGAAACTATGAATTCACCTATGCTTTGTACATATTCAACTGTATCATATTTCAAACTTATTACTTCTTTGTTTGTTGATAGGTCAACTACTCCATATTCTTCATCTTTTCCAACAACAGCATAATTATTACATAATGCTCTTTGGTTTTTGAAATTACTTGTTAATGTATATCCTTTTTGTGATAATGATGAAGAATATGCTGATGTCAAAGCCTCTATTGTATAGAATTGCATTGTATTTCCATTTTGAATTATCATCATGTTTAAACCTTTATTAATTGCTTCTGTTGATGCGAACAAACTTTCTTCAAATAAAATTACAGGCTTTTCTAACGTAAATGATTCTACATCAAGTTCAACGTTTTCTTCTGAATTGTTTTGTTTTTCTTTTAAATCTTTTAGTTCTCCAGTATATTGCTCATTTGCTTTTATATTTTTAGAAATTTCGTTTGTATCTGCAAAAAAGTTAACATATTCGCCGCCATTATCTATATAGCATTTATCTTTTGTCTCATCTATGTTGTCTGAACCATATGCTCCATTATTGTATTTATACCCTGCTATTTTAGAAATTGTTTCAATATTGTAATATGCATTTCCTTGTGGATCAACTAACATAGCTGGTACTTTTTCTTCTCCTAATTGTATACTTTTTTCTTGATAGATTCCTTCTTCTGTCGTTACTTCTACTGTTGATGTTTTATAAATCTGATCACCAAATTGAATCTTAGTTTTTTTGCTTTCTTGAGCCATTAAGATTAATAGTACAACTAAGACAACTGCAAAAATTATTACTGTTACTATTATTCCCATTAGTAACATCTTTTTCTTTTGATTTGTTTCGTCCATTTCTTAGATTCTTCCTCCTATTTTATATAACCATATTTACGATAGAATTCATCTCTGAAGCTTCCTAAGTTATCATTTTCTATTTCAATTCTAACCTTATCCATTAAGTTAGTCAAGAATTTTATATTATGAATTGAAAGCAATCTTATTCCTAAAATTTCATTTGCTTTTACTAAGTGTCTTATGTAGGCTCTAGTGTAATTTTTACATGCATAGCAGTCACATTCTGGGTCTAATGGAGTAAAATCATGTTCGTATGTTGCATTTCTTACAACAAGCTTTCCATGTGACGTTAAAGCTGTTCCATGTCTAGCTATTCTTGTTGGTAGAACACAATCACACATATCTATTCCAGCTATTGCTGCTTCTATTAAATAATCAGGTGTTCCAACTCCCATAAGATATCTAGGTTTGTCTTTTGGCATTAGTGGTGCTGTATACTGTAATATTTCTATGAATTTTTCTTTTGGTTCTCCAACACTTATTCCACCAATAGCATATCCAGGGAAATCTAATTCTATTAAATCTTCTGCACTTTTCTTTCTTAGGTCTTCATAAAACCCACCTTGAATAATTCCAAATAATCCTTGATCTTCAGGCCTTTTGTGAGCTTCTTTACATCTTTTAGCCCAACGAGTTGTTCTTTCCATAGATTTCTTGGTATATTCATATGTTGATGGATATGGACAACATTCATCAAATGCCATCATAATATCTGAACCTAACGCATTTTCTACTTCCATTGCTTTTTCAGGAGATAAGAATTTTTTACTTCCATCTAAATGTGATTGAAATTCCACTCCTTCTTCTGTTATCTTTCTCAATTTTCCTAAACTAAATACTTGGAAACCACCACTATCAGTTAATATTGGTCTATCCCAATGCATAAAGTTATGTAATCCTCCTGCTTCTTTTACAAGTTCATGACCAGGTCTCAAAAACAAATGATATGTATTTGATAATATTATTTGAGCATTGACTTCTTTCAATTCTTCTGGAGTCATAGATTTCACTGTAGCCTGTGTTCCTACTGGCATAAACACTGGCGTTTGAATGTCTCCATGAGGTGTATGGATTACTCCTCTTCTTGCTCCTGTTTGCTTACATTCATGTAATAATTCATAAGTTATGGCTTGCTTTTTTTCCACTTTATTCATCCTTTCTAAGTTTTTTTAAATTTCTCTATCTGATTCCACATTTTTCGTTTTATCTACTGTATCTTTTCTTTCAACTACTGTTTGTGCTATTTGTGGTTCTATTTTTACTTTTATTCTTTTGTCAAAATCACTTTCTTTTGGCATTATCTTTTGTTGCTTTTGTTGTATTGCTTGCTGAAATTCTTCTCTTCGCTCTCCAAATGATTTTTTTACGCCATATTTTAATACAGGTCTCTTAAATGCATCATATGTAATATCTATTTTTTTAAGTTTAACTTCTTTTTTGCCATTTCCTATAACTTTATCTGCATTTTGCGAATCAGGTAAAGCTAGTACTCCTGTATGACGTGATTTTTCACCCAGAAAAATCAATTTTAATTTTCTCCATGCTCTTTGTTCTTTGGCTGATAAATTTTCCATATCAGCATATCCATTTGCTTTATCATATAATTCTTCAAAATTAAAATGTTTATCTGTCAATCTAAATGTTATTTTTTCTATTGGCTTAGAAAAAGTTTTTATTTCTTCTTTTGCAGCCTCTCTCTGAACCCTGTATAAAGCTAAAATATCACTTAATTTATTGTTTCCAGCATTAGTATACCTTCCACTGTCTTTTTTATATGATATTATCGCATTTTTTCTGGCTTCGATTGATGCTTTTGCCATTTTTTTAAGATCTGTAAAGTTCCTAAATCCTATTTTTTCATATAACAAATTGGTTCTTTGCTCATTAGGATAAAATCTTGAAATTACATTGCCTAGTCTTCCTCTATGTAATGCATCAGGTGATTTTCCCATTCTTTCTAGTGATTTTTCTGCAGTTTCAACTATTTTTTGAACAGCAGGTCCAAATTTTTCATAAATCTCATTTCTATATATCATTGATTCTCTTGAACATATTTTCAAATATCCTAAATCCTCTAATGCTTGTAGCATTGTCAAATTATTACTGTGTGTTACTGTAGAAATCTTTTGATCATACACTTTAGTTCCATCATTATCTTGCATCAATGGTTTTGTTCTCTCAAAATTTATCTTATATCTTTCAAACCCAACTAATGATTGCAATGACATTACTGAGCTTTTCTGCATTGGATTCAGCCCATTCAGGTATGAAGGAAATTGAGTAGGATCTTGAAATAGCATTATTTCGCCTGTTCTCTTATTTCTTTTGTAACCAAAAGCTATACCAGGTTCTCCTCTAATTACACTTTCACCTGCGGTTTTTACCAATCCATATGTACCTATTCCTATTGATGTTACTGCCATTACAGCACTTGTAATGGCAGTTGTAGGAACTGCTGTTGCTCCTACGACTCCAAATAATCCAGCTGTTGCAAGTGCTGCATGTCCACTAAGTTTGGCATAATGTTTTAAAGTGTCTAGCGTTGTTGGAACTCTGTCTGTTACTTTTTTTGCTAGACTTTTTTCTTTTACAGGGACAAGCAATAAATTACTTTCTTTATAGATATTTTCTTTTTTATCTTCCATAAAATATCCTTCTTTTGTATTTTTTTATTTTATAAACATTGCGTCTCCAAAACTGAAAAATCTATACTTTTCTTTTACCGCTTCATTATATGCCTTTAATATTGTATCTCTATCTGATAATGCAGAAACTAGCATTAATAATGTAGATTGTGGTAAATGAAAATTTGTAATTAAGCAATCTATACATTTGAATTTATATCCTGGGTATATGAAAATATTTGTATCTCCTTCTGTTTCTTTTACCAATCCATTCTCGTCTGCAACTGTTTCTAGTACTCTGCATGATGTTGTTCCAACAGAAATAATTCTCTTTCCAGCTTTTTTAGCTCTATTAATTTTTTCTGCATCTTCTGCTTTTATGTAGTAATGTTCTGTATGCATATCATGTTTTTCAACTTCATCTTCTTTAACTGGTCTGAAAGTACCAATTCCAACATGTAAAGTTACATTGGCTATTTCTACACCTTTTTCTTTTATTTGCTCTAATAATTCATTTGTAAAATGTAGTCCTGCTGTTGGTGCAGCTGCAGAACCATCATATTTTGCGTATACTGTTTGATATCTATCTTTTTCTTTTAAAGATTCATGAATATAAGGTGGTAATGGCATTAATCCTATCTCATCTAATATTTCATTGAATATTCCATTGTAATAAAATTTTACTTTTCTTGTTCCTCCTGGAAGAATATCTAAAATTTCTGCTGTAAGCCTTCCATCACCAAATTGTACTTTTGTTCCTATGTGCAATTTATTTCCTGGTCTTACTATTGATTCCCATATGTCGCCTTCAATATTATTTAAAAGTAGAAATTCTACATTTGCTCCAGTTTCTTTTTTTCCATATAATCTTGCTGGTATTACTTTTGTGTTATTTCTAACTAAACAGTCACCTGGTTCTAGATAATCTATTATATCTTTAAAAACCTTATGTTCAAATGTTTTAGTATTTCTATCTAATATTAATAATCTTGATTCATCTCTATGTTTGATTGGTACTTGTGCTATTAGTTCTTCTGGTAAATTGTAATTAAAATCTGATACTTTCACTTATTCCATCCTCTTTCCTTAATCACTTGTTATTGTTACATAATTTGTTTGGTTTATTTCTGAATCATCTTTGCTTGATAATATTTGCTTAAAGTTTCCTATAATCTGTCCAATTGCTTCGAATGGATTTTTAGGCTCTTTTTCAAATTCAATCTCTTCAGAAATTGTAAAATTGCTCTCTTGTACTGGTTTAGTTTGATATACGATTGGTGCTAATCCTGTTTTTCCGCTTGATGAATTTATATTGCAACTCATATAATCTTTATACCATTCTTCCAAACCATTTTTATCTTTTGATTCATAACCATATTTTTCATTGTCATGTAATGCTGGGAATGTATATCCTTTTTCTGATAAGTTTCTCTCTAATGAGTGAAGAAATTCATGAACAAATACTTCCTCTGGAAACGTATCATTCTTTATATTATATTTATACATTGTGCTCTTCTTCAAATCATTTGGCATTCTAATGTTTGAAAATCCAATTGAATCATATCTCATACTTCCTAGTCCAATCCAATCATTTACAGGAATTTCGCTTATAGAATTTCCCATTCTAATTCCTACAAAAATATGATCATATTCTTCATCTTTTATGTATTTATCAATTAGTGACTTAACATCTTTTGGTGCAACATAATAGTAATTTTCTTCATCATAAGATAATGATGTTAATGGCTCTTTTATTTCAATTGTACTATATGATACTGTCATTTGACCTTCAGAAAATTCTTCTGTTGTTTCTGCAAATCTTTCAAGGTTTCTTTTTAATAAATCTTTATCTTCTTGTGTTAGGGAATAACTATATGTATTACCTTCTAAGTTAACATCAATATTATCAATTAAAAAACATACTACATTCCAGTTTTTATCTGTATCTTTTGTACCTTTTTCTACGTGTATATCTGAGAACCACACTTTTCCTTTAGAGTAACCTTCGCATCCTCCTAATCTAAAAGAAATATCAAGAGTGTCTGAATCTTTGCTATCAACAAGCAATGTGACTTTCTGCCAGTCATTTGTTCCTTGTAAAGGAAGAGTTTGATCTGCAGTTCCCATTATACTTATACAGGCTCCGGCAGTTTCTGGTTTATCACTTTCTACATTTTCTGTTTTTACCATACAAGTTATTTTATATGGCGTGTTTTTTTCTACATTAATTTTTTTGAAGAATAATGCATCATTATATTCTTTACTCTCTATACAATAACTTTTAGAACTATTGTATTTTACAGTGTCATCTCTGTAATATGATGTTTCGCCTTTTTTCTCATTTGCTTTTATAAAATCATTGAAATAATACTTATTGTACACATGCATTATTACTAATAACAAACCAATAAATATTATTAATGTGAATAATCTTGATAACCATTTTTTCATATCTTTTCTATTATCTCCTTTAGTGAATTACTCAATTTTTCTAAAGTACCATCATTGTGAATTACAAAATCCGCTTTTTTAGTAAAAAATTCATTATCATTCTGTATTTTTAATCTTTGCATAGCTAATTCTTCTGATATATTGTCTCTTATGCATATTCTTCTTATTTTTTCTTGAGTTTCAGCTACTACAGCTATAACATAATCACATATATTTTCCATTTTTGCTTCATATAATAAAGGTACATCAATTCCAACATATTCGTATTTTTTCTGTTCTATTGATAATAATTGCTTTTTTATATCTTCCACTACATATTTAAATGTTAATTTATTTAATGCACGTCTTTTTGACCTGTCTTTATATATTATTTCTGCCACTTTTTTTCTCTTTAAGTGTCCATCTTCTCTTACTGCTTCTTTTCCAAACAATTTAACCATTTCTTTGAAATATTCTGTTTCTGTATTATTGCTTAAATCTCTTGCAACCTGATCAGCATCAATTATAAAAGCATTATAATTTTCTTTGAATATTTTGCTTATTGTTGTTTTTCCTGAACCAGAAGGTCCTGTTATTCCTATGACTTTCATTTAAGTCTCCTTAATTTAGATTTTTTATTGCATTTCGTGCCAATTCATCACATCTATTATTATACTCATTGTCACTGTGCCCTTTTACTTTTATAAATTCTACTTTGTGAATTTTGGTGAACTTGTATAGTTCCATCCAAAGTTCTTTATTTTTTACAGGTTTTTTATCAGCTGTTTTCCAATCATTTCTTTGCCAATTATAAATCCAGCCATTATTAAAAGCATTTACAACATAAGCACTATCGCTATATACTTTTACATTACATTCAAATTTCAATAGTTTTAATGCTTCTATAACCGCTGTTATTTCCATTATATTATTTGTTGTATCTGGGTTTCCACCTGATATTTCCTTTTTATTTTCTTTATACATTAAAATAGAGCCCCATCCTCCTGGACCAGGATTTCCTGAACAAGCTCCGTCTGTATAAATAGTTACATTCTCCATAATAAAAACCTCTTTTAAATTTTATTAAATGCCCGTGGCTTCAATTGCCATATATTGCAATAATATTGCGATTTTATTAGATATATGCTATTATAACAGTAATTAATTAATTATACAATATTTGAGAGGAGAAAAATTTTGTCTAGTAAACTTTGTATTATATCTGAATATAATCCATTTCATTTTGGGCACTTATATCATTTAAACGAATCTATTTCTAAGACAAATGCTGATTGTAAAATAGCAATTATTTCTGGAAATTTTGTTCAACGAGGTGAACCAAGTATAATAAATAAATGGGAAAAAGCTAAAGTGGCTTTGGCTGCTGGGTTTGATTTAGTAATTGAATTACCTACTTTGTATGCAGTTTCAAGTGCTGAAAATTTTGCTAATGGAGCTATTAAAATTGCTAGCCAAATCAGAAGTAATTATATTTCTTTTGGAACAGAATCTGGAGATTTAGAAAAGTTAAAAGAATTATCTTCTCTTATTAATAAAAATGAAAAAAAATATATATCAAAAGTTAAAGAAAAAATTGCTGAAGGTTTTTCATATCCAAAATCTCAAGAACTTGTTATTAATGAAATGTTTGGTAATGAGTTCTCTGGTATTTGTAAACCTAATAATATTTTAGGTCTTGAGTATCTAAAGTCTTTAGCAGCTATTTCATCAAATATTATACCTATAACATTAAAACGTGATTTTGAAAAATCATCTTCATCAGATGTTCGTGCTCTACTTAGAACTCCTGGATTTGAAAATAAAAGTTTGAAAGATTCTATTCCTGATTTTTCTTATGAAATTTTGAATGATAATATTGAAAATGGAAATGCGGTTCTATCTTTGAAATCATTTGAAAAAGAAATTATATATATTTTAAGAACTATTAATGATGAAAAGCTAAAGTATGTTCCTGATGTTCCTGATAATATGCTTTCTAATTTGAAGAAAGTTGCTTGCTCTACAAACTCTTTAGACGAACTTATTGCTGCTTTAAAAAATAAAAGCATTACTCAAGCAAGAATTCAAAGAATTTTATTATATGTTTTACTTGGTATCACTAAATCTGATATGGAATTATCAAAAAGAATTATGCCATATGTTAGGATCCTTGGTATGAGTGAAAATGGTAAGAAAGCTCTTTCTGATTTTTCTAAAGATACTGAAGTTATCACTTCTGTTAAGACTTTTGAAAAAAGTTGTAATAATCCTGAATTACTTAGAATGTTAGAAATTGACAAAAGAGCAACTGATATTTATACGTTGGCGTATGCAAAGGGTTCTGTTGCAAATTTGGATTATACGATGAGGATTCAGAATGGGATTTAGAATACTATAAAGCATCTAATTTTAAAAATTATAAAGAAAAAAGATTCATATAAAATTTTCGAAACACCGCGCAGCGACCAAAGGAACAAAGCAAAGCTTTGTGACTGCGATTGAAGCAATCTTTTCATATGAAAGAGCCAAAGGCTCATCAAGATTGCGACAGCAAGGTGTAAGAAATTTTTATATGAATCTTTTTTGTGTATGTAATATTTATGGTTATTGCATTAATTTTTTTCGTTCTGTTTATTTTAATATTATTTCTTTTTGGTTTAGGTATTCTAATGCTCCGGAGTTGCTTGTGAAGTCAAATTTCATTTTATAGTTTTCTAGCATTTGATATTTGCATTTGAATTTTTTGTTTATTTCGTTTATGCCGTATTTGCCATCTCCTAGAATTGGATGACCTATATGTGCTAGATGTGCTCTTATTTGATGGGTTCTTCCTGTTATAAGTTCAACATCTAATATTGATGTATTATTTCTTTTATCTTCTGATAAAACTTTATACTTAGTCAATATCTCCATATATCCCTTTTTAGGAGTATCTGAAATATAAACTAATGATTTTTTGTTATCTTTAAAAAGATATGCTTTTAGTAAATCTTCTTTTTTGTTTAATATTCCTATTACTGTGCATCTATAATTTTTCTTTATTTCTTTGTTTTTGAATTTTAAAAGTAATATTTCCAATGCTTCTGGATTTTTTGCAAATAAAACTAATCCTGTTGTGTTTCTGTCTATTCTATGGCATGGACTTATATATGTATATTTTTTATTTAAAATTTTAGTCAATGAATCTGCAGTTTTATCTTCTGTAACCACTTCTAACTCCGCAGGTTTGTTTACTATTAAAATATTTTCATCTTCATATATTGTCTCAATGTCATAATTTTTATATAGTAATTCATCAACAATAAATACTGTAATTGTATCAAATTCATGTACTATTTTATCTTCATTTACTCTAACATCATTTATTCTTATATCTTTTTTTCTTAATGTTTTATAAAATGTTGCTGATGTTAATCCATTGAAATGAGCATACAAAAATGCACTTAATTTTTTATTATTAAATTTGGGTTCTACGATTAGTTTTTGCATGGTTCCTCCATTTTAATGTAGTTATTATTTTTCAAATATACTTAATATTTTTGATACTGCATAGATGATATCTGTACATTTTGTTTGTGCAAAACTTTTGCCTAAAGCTTTGCCTCCAACAGTAATTGATGCAACAAGGGCACTCATTATAAATTGAATATCAAAGCTTAATCCTAAACTTTGTGTGATTTTTACAGTTAACATGGCACTTATCGCACCACTAAGTACGCCACATATATCACCAATAACGTCATTACATATATTAGAAACTTTTGGTGCTGATCTAATTAATTTTATAGCTGTTTTTGCACCTTTCACTTTTTTTGATGCCATTGCATGGAACTCTTCTTCTGTTGCACATGTTATAGCAACACCAACAATATCAAATACAACACCAACTAATATAACTACTATTAATACAATTAAAGCTGGTAATGTTGCTAGTCCATTTATGCTTGTTGTTGACACATATGAAAATGTCATTGAAAGTACAAAGGTTATTATAAATATTGTAAAAAACCACTTAATTGCTTCATTTTTAGGATTTTTGTTTTTATCATTCTTTTTCTTCATTTCTCTTCCTCTCTTTAGTTCATCTTTTCTTGCATTTTAGCATAACAATTTTTGTATGTCAAAATACTATTTTAAAACTTTTATGTTGTTTTTCTTTAATATAGAAAAAAGAATTTATATAAAATAGACACTTTCATCTATTCCTATAAATTCTTCACTATAATTATTATCGAATTTAAGATGGTAGAAATTTAAGTAAATTTTACGGTATAAGGTCTAGCAGAATTTCTCTACTTTTTACTAAGCATTACTGCTTAGCTGTTTCCATTTAAAAAAGCATTCCTTAAAAGTTTCGGAAAGCTAGATCGCCACTAAAATCCGTACCTTAATCCCTAAATTTCCAAGCTTCTTGATTGAAACAAACATTCTAGAAGTTTTCCTTAATGTACTTAATCTATTATTAGTTTCTTTTGCAATAATGATTTCATAATCTTTCATAAGAAAACGTGGCCGCGCTTTTTTATAAAATACTGACTAATCCCAAGATTACCACTCAAAACAGATTTATCGCATACAATTTGATATGTACACTCAAAATAGATTATATCACAACAAGTAAAAAATGGTGATAACGAAAATAGGAATCCAAATATATGCCGTTATATTCTATCCTAAATTCTTTACTTCCCATACCCACGCAAAACTGGCATTTTGCGCACGACATAAGAAACTTTATCTAATAAATCATGTGTGGATTTTTAGCCCCACCTTCATAATAGACAGTACAACTAGAATAATGCACCATCGAGTTTAATTATAGCAGAATCTAAAAATAAAGACAAATTTGAAATTAAAACTTTTTGAATAATTTTAATCAAATTTGTCTTGAAAGATTAATTTTGTTTTTATATTTTACTATTATTTCTCTTTTTTTCTCGTTTTTTCTTTGCTTTTCTCTTTCTTTTCTTTCTTGATTTTGTTTTTATCTTTTGTATTAGCTATTAGCTTTGTATATTTACTATTTTGTTCTTTCACTAATCTAACTGTTCGAAATAATATAAATTAAAAAATATATAATATATATTATTTCAAAAGATAAAAAATTTACTGAGTTATATCTATAAATGCGATTGGAAATCCTTCTTCTCTTGTTGAATCAATTTGATTATCGCCACTGTAAATTATCATTTGACAATTCTCGCCCTTTGCAATTACTTTATTTATTTTTTCAAAGCTGTAATATCTTATATTTCTATTTTCATCTTGAATAATACATGAATTTGCATAGTACATTCCCTCTTTATACATTATATCAAGAATTTCTACTTCATCATCTGCAACTTTATCATATATTCTTATATATAATTCTTGCTTTGTTTCTGCCATTTCTTCCAGCTTTTCAATATTATCAGATAGTAATTGAGCTTTTACTATTACTATGCACCCATCTTGTATCGCCTCTTCTGCACTATAATCTGAAGGGAGATTTTCTATTTTTTCGAAATCAGGTGATTCAATTTTTGTTTTCAATATTTCAAACTCAATATTATTCTTTATTTTTTCTTTAGGTAATACAGCATAAAATATATTACTAAAAGTATTATCTTCATCTCTTTCTAGTTTAATATATGTAGTATCATCCTTTACTTCAATTTCATTTATTATTAAATTTCTCTCATCTGATTCACCAGGCAACATTTTAGTCATAATAAAAACAACGTTGTTTTCAAATTCATTCTTTTCTACATTTGGTAAATCATCTATCTTTTCTTTATATATAGAATATTTTTCATAATCTTTTATCACTGTATAATAAAATTTCATTTCATCATCATAGGTCATCTCACTAAGCAAATCTTCACCATTTTTGGTGTTGGTTTGTACTAGTCCACCTGATAAAATTCTTCCTTGTTTCATGTTATTTGTATATTCTCCTATTTTAGGCCCTGCTATACATATTGTTGACATTCCTAAGATTGTTGTTATTATAGCTATTATTGCTCTGGCTATTTTTTCTTTTAATTTATTTTTTGAAAAATCAATTTCATTCAATGTTTTATTTATCATCTTGTTGTATCTTTCTGGGATAATATTATTTTGTCTTAAAGATTCTTTTATATAAAAATCAATTTTTTCCATTATTTTTCCTCCTTATACATTCTTTTTATTTTTTCCCTTGCTCTTGCTATTCTGTTTCGAATAGTAGATTCAGGTTCTTTTACGATTTTAGATATCTCTTTTGTTGTAAAATCTGAAAGATAAAATAATGTAAGAGCTAATCTTTCTTTATAATTTAACTCTTTTATTAAATTATAAAAATCTAGATTTCCAATATTATCTCCTTCTGTTCTTGAATATTCTTCATGCAGATTTTCATCTAAATACTCGAGTTTCTTTTCTTTAGCTGACTTTCTGTAAATTTTATTACACCTATTTATCAAGATTTTTATAACCCATGTTTTGAATAGTTCAATTTTTCTTAGTTTTTTTATATTTTTGTATACTTCAATTATTGTTTCTTGTACAGCATCTTCTATATCGTCTTCACAATGTAATCTCATTTTTGCAATTTTATACAAATCGTTTTTTATTTTTAAAATTAGTTCTTTAAAAGCTTCTTTTTCACCGTTCTGAGCTCTAACAATTAACTCTTCAGTGCTTTGTTCTTTTACCATTTTTTCCTCCCTTCAGATTGTGAATTCATATATTAGAGCTTATAGCTTTTTGCTTTTGTCTCATACTTTTAATCAAATTTATATTATATTTTTTTACATTTTTCTTTATAATATATAAAAGTGTCAGTATGTAGATTTTTCTACTATACTGGCACTTTTGGTATACTATTTTTCCTTTATCGTTTTAGTTTTTTTAGTTTCTTTTTTTATTTTTTCTTCTTTATCTGCTTTTTTAGTTTTTGATTTTGCATTTTCTTCTTTATCAGCAACTTTTTCAACAGTTTCTTTGAGTTTTTCCGTTTTTTCTTTTTCATTTTTTGATTCTTCTGAAATAGTGTTTTCTTTATCTATTTCATCTTTACTTTTCTTTTCTGCTTTGGCTGCTTTTTTATCTGATTTTAATGTAACATCATATTCTTCGATATATACTGTTAGAACTCTTGGATATAATTCTTCTGGTAAATTAAAGTATCTGTTTGTTTTTATTTTATCTTTTTTAACTAGTTCATAATCAAACATATTAGCATCAATTATTAATTTTGATGTTACGTCCATTCCGTTAGGTAATGTGTTATTTACATTATCAAAATATGTTGCGTTTGTTAAAAAAACTGCTGGATATCCTTCTTTAAAGTTTAATTTGAACAATTTTACAGCTGTTTCAAATTTATTATCGTATGATTGCAATTCTCTTTCTGCATTTATATTGAATATGTTGTAATCTGTTTGATGTAATTTTTCGTTTATTGATGTTACTTGATAGATTGGCATATCATAATCAAAGCTTATTTTATGCATTGATTCATTTAGTGAGCTTGCTATCAATTGTAATTTCTCTGTGAAATCAAATATATCTATTTTCTTGTTTATATTTAATATTTGGAATTTATCTTTTTCGTTCTCTCTATGTGATTTATTATTCAAGTATTTTACTTGTGTTGAATCATCTTTCATAGATCCAAAAATATCAAAGTCAACTTTATTGCTTATTGATGAATTAGATGTAGTAAAATATTCGCTCTTTAGACTTCTTAATTGTTCTTCTATTACATCTTTGTCCATGTCTCCATTTTTTAGCATATTTATCATTGGTAATACGTTAGTTCCTGCTATAAATATACTGTCTAATTCTTGTTTTGAGAATTTTGTTCTTTGTAGTTTATCATATGAAATTCCTAAATCTTCAAAATCATATTCATAATCAAATTTTCTTTTTATTTTTTGATTATCACCTTCTAGAACCTCTTCACTACCTGTTTCTAGTTCTAACAATTCATCTTTATTAGCAAATTTCCAAAATTCAAATAAACTCTTTTTGTGTTGATCTATTTCATCTATGTATAATGTTGCATTTGCTATTTTTCTTTTTGTATTTACTATTTTTAGTTCTAATGCTTTTATATCTTGTTTTAAGTCTTTTACATATCTTTCACTCTTCTCATATAAAGCTTGAACAGTAACTAAATCATCTATTGTATGATACTTTTTATCATCACTGTATCCTTGAATTGGCTTGGGTTCTTTTTCTTCTTCTTTGTTGTTATTCTTTTCAAACTCTTCTTGTTCAGCTTTTTCTTCATCTTTTGTTTTCTTTTTTGAGAAGAAATATTTTACTTTTCCAAAGAATGTTTTTTTACATTCAAGATATGTTGAAATTTCTTTTTGTTTAATAAAATATTCAGCGTCTTTCTTTTTGGCTTCATCTTTTAGGTCTTTAAGTTTAAATTCTAATTCAAAAGCTTCTTGATTGAACTTTTTAATTGTTGCTTCTGTAGTAATATATTTTTCTTTTATGAATTCTGGTAAATCTCCGTAAGTAATTTTCTTACCTTCGTATAGAAATTCTATTCCGTTATTGCTGTTTATTTGTGTTGTAAAATGATATCTGTTTCCTAATTCTGTTTGAAGTATGAATAATGCTTTTAGCAATTTATAAAATTCTTCTGCTTCTTCTTTACTTCTTAATATAATTTTATACATTGTTTTTAAGTTTTCATATATAGGTGTTTCGCCTACTATTTGAACTGTTAATTTATCATTAATATCGTGCACTTCATATGTTAAAGACCAGTTTTTTGTGAATACCCATAAGTAGTTTTCTATATCGTTAATTTGTTTATTTGTCAAAAATTCTTCACTGTAATTTACATATGAGATTGGCACGTATATTTTTTCGTCTCTTTTTACTTTTTCAAGTTCTATTTTCTTTTTTATTAAATAAAATAATTCGTCAAAAGTATCTTCTTTTAATGATACTAGCATAAAATATCTATTTGTATCTTCAGAATAATATATTTGCCATAATTGATTCTTTGGATAATGTACTAAAAATGGAATTTTACTTTCCATTTTGCTTTGTTCTAATGCAACTCTTTTTATTGTAATATCTGATATTTTGTCAAATACGTTCAATAATTCTGCTGATTTTTCTGCATCTTCTTGACTTGCTTTTATGTATTCTCCTAAAGGCATTGACTTTGAATATTTTTCTTTTATTGGTGCATCTCTGTATGCTGTTGTGCAATATATCTCAATGTCTTTTATTGATACATATTTATATACTTTTAATTCTTTATCATTGTTTAATCTTGATGGGTTAAATATTATAGGCTTTGTTTCTGTAAAAAAACTTGGCAAATTTTCTAAATCTAATCCAATTACGTTTAATTTCTCTTTTATATCTTCTTTAGTAGCCAATTTTTATTTCCTCCTCGTCACATTTGAGCTTAGTATATCATAATATAAAATAATTTCCAAGTAATCATATTATGTTTTTTAATAAATTTCACAATAAGACAAAATAATAAGTCAAACGCTGAATTTAAATGCTGTTTACACTTTTATTCTTATTTGACTTATTATTTATTTTTATATACTAAATTATAATGCTTTTGTTTCAATTTCTTTTGAAATCATAGAAATGAATTCTTCTACTGGCATTTGACCAATGTCTCCTTCTTTTCTCTTTCTTACTCCAACAGCATTTGCTTCTACTTCTTTTTCTCCTAGAATTAACATATAAGGAACTTTTTGCAATTGTGCTTCTCTTATTTTGTATCCTATTTTTTCTTGTCTTGCATCTAATTCAACTCTAATGCCTTTTTCTTCAAGAAGTGCTTTTACTTTTTCTGCATATTCTTTTTGGCTATCAGAAATTGGAAGAATTGAAACTTGAACTGGTGATAACCAAACTGGGAATGCTCCAGCAAAGTGTTCTGTTATAATTCCTATAAATCTTTCAAATGATCCAAATATAGCTCTGTGAACTAGGATTGGTGTTTTCTTTTCTCCGTTTGAGTCTATGTATGAAAGGTTAAATCTAAGTGGTAATTGGAAGTCAACTTGTACTGTTCCCATTTGCCATTCTCTTCCTAAACAATCTTTCATTTTTATATCAATCTTTGGTCCATAGAAAGCTCCATCACCTTCATTTATTCTATAATTATCTTTTCCACAAAGTTCATCTAATACTGATTTTAGATTTGCTTCTGCTTTATTCCATAATTCTATATCTCCCATATAATCGTCTGGTCTTGTTGAAAGTGTTAATTCAAAGTCTAGTCCAAATATTCCGTATAAGTATTTTGCTATTTCTATTATATCTTTAATTTCTGCACCAATTTGATCTTCTGTTATGAAGTTATGTGCATCATCTTGTCTGAACATTCTTACTCTGAATAGACCATTTAATTGTCCTGATTTTTCGTTTCTGTGAATTACATCAATGTCATTAAAACGCATTGGTAAATCCTTATAACTTCTTAATTTTGAATCAAATATTTTGATTGCATTTGGACAGTTCATTGGTTTTAATGCTTGTTCTTTTCCATCTGAATCTGTTAAAACAAACATATCTTCTTTATAGTGATCCCAGTGTCCTGATATTTTCCATAATTCACTACTATTTAATTGTGGACCAGAAAATTCCATGTATCCTCTTTTTTCATGTTCTTTTCTCCAGAAGTCTATTAAGACGTTCATCATCTTAAATCCTTTTGGCATCCAATATGCCATACCTGGAGCTGTTTCATCAAAGAAGAATAGTTCTAATTCTTTTCCTAATTTTCTATGGTCTCTTTTTTTAGCTTCTTCTATCATATTTAAATATTCATCAAGTTCACTTGCTTTTTGGAATGAGATTCCATAAATTCTTTGTAGCATCTTGTTGTGTTCGTCTCCTCTCCAATATGCTCCTGATGATGATAATAGTTTTACAGCTTTTACGCATCCTGTTGATGGTAAGTGTGGACCTCTACATAGGTCTGTGAATTCTCCTTGTTTGTAGAATGAAATTACTTCTCCTTCTGGAAGTTCTTTGATTAATTCTACTTTGTAAGGTTCTTCTCTTTCCTCCATAAGTTTGATTGCTTCTTCTCTTGGAAGTTCAAATCTTTCAATTGGATGATCTTCTTTTATTACTTTTTTCATTTCTTCTTCGATAGCTGCTAAATCAGCTTCTGTGAATGGCTTTTCAACATCGAAATCATAATAAAATCCTTTTTCAATTGATGGTCCAATTGTTAATTTTGCTTCTGGAAATAATCTTTTAACAGCTTGTGCCATTATATGTGAAGTAGTATGCCAATATACTGATTCTTCTACTTCTTGTGTTTTTCCTCCGCCAAGTTTAATTCTAAACATATAAATTCCTCCTCTACCTATATTCATATAGGCTAAACAAAATTTATTTGAAGCCTTGCTTTATAGAGGTTTTTGCTATAAATATAACAAAAACCCCTATAAGCCGTTTAGACTTATAGGGGTAAGTTTATTTTCTTACGGTTCCACCCTAATATTTAACTTGTTTACCGTTTTAACGCAACTTCTACGCTTTTCTTTCGAAAAGAAACTCCGGGGTAGTTTTTCAAAATCGTTTATTAAGATTAGCTTTCAGCCGGTGACTAATCATCTCTTTTAATAACCTTATTTTTACTTTGTCCCATCACTGTTTACATTAGTATTTTACTACTTTATTCCAGCTGTGTCAATGTTTTTTATTTTTAATATTCATTTCAAAAAGTATTATTAATATTTTCTTACACCTTGCTGTCGCAATCTTTTTTAGCCTTCGGCCCTTTCTGTAGTAAAGATTGCTTCAATCGCAGTCATTCAGCTTTGCTTCATCCCTTTGGTCGCTGCGCGGTGTTTCGAAAATTATTAATAATACTTTTTGATTTGAGTTACTTAGTTTGACATAGTTTTTCTAATTCTTCTGGTGTGAGTTCTCTTGTTTTGCCTGGTGCTAGGTCTTTTGGCAACTCTAATTTGCCCATTTGGGTTCTATGTAGTTTTGTAACTTTGGCTCCATAACAGCCAAACATTCTCTTAATTTGATGGTACCTTCCTTCTGTTAAAATTACCTCCGCAGTATACTGACCTGTTATTACCATATCTGAACTTTTGCATTTTCCATCAATTAACTCTACGCCATCTTTAAAGCCATTTCGCATCTCTTCTGTTACTGGAATATCGATTGTTACTTCATATTTTTTTGAAATATGCTTTTTAGGAGCTAATATATTATGAGCCATTTGACCATCATCTGTGATAATCATCAATCCAGTAGTGTTTTTATCTAATCTGCCTGCAGGAAAAACTTCTCTACTTTTATATTCGTCTGGCACTAGATCCAATACAGTCTTGTCTTTTCCATCCTTTGTTGCAGATACATATCCCTCTGGTTTATTTAACATCAAATAGATATGTTCTTTTATCGTTAAAGCTTCATTATCTATTAAAATTTTTGCATTATCTTTATCTATTTTTATATTTGGAGATGTTATTATTTCTCCATTTACTTTTATTTTTTTTTGTTGTATAAGCTTCTTTACTTCGCTTCTCGAATATACACCTTGTGAAGCAATTATTTTATCTATTCTTTCCATTTTCACCTCTTAATTTTCAATGAAATTATACTATTTTTTTAGTTTTGCTTCAAGGTTTAAAAAATTTAACCTAGAGAAAATACTTTGGAAATATATTAATTTATCTTTTGTTCTAATTCTATTTCTTCGTCTATTTTTCTTTCTCTTGTTTCTTCGTCATCTGTAAGGTAACTATACAAGATTTCATTTCTTTCTTCTGCTATTAATTGTATTTTCGTTGATGTTTCTGAAACAATTACGTGTTCTATTTGGATTTTATCGCTAGAGCATTTTTTTACGTAGTAGATAATTTCTTCTCTATTATAAAATTTTTCTGGAACGTCATATTCTATTTGCCAGTTTCCTTTTATTATATTATTGTTGTAAAGAATTGGGTTAGATTTATAAATAGTTTTTTACTTTTGGGAAAGTTGCTTGCACAAAGGTTGTATGTTAAGTATAGCGTGTTTCCGTTAACTGAGCTAATGTATTTGTTGCCTCCTGTGTTTATATAGTTTTCATCGTCTTTTTTATATTCATACTTTAAGTTATTATCTTGGCAATATTTTTTAAATGCTTCTTCGTCTTCACAGTATAATATTTTTTGTTTTTGTCTATTTTCTTGATAATTTTCTATTGTTTTTTTGATTGTATTTTTTACGTGGCTAGGGACTTCCTTCAGAGTATTTATCCTAATGCTACATCTAGGATCATCATTATTACAAATCCAATTGCAACTCCTATTGTTGCTATATTTGAGTGTTCTCCTGATTGAGCTTCTGGAATCAATTCTTCTACTACCACATATATCATTGCTCCTGCTGCAAATGAAAGCAGGTATGGAAGTATTGGCACTACTGCGTTTGTTAATAATATTGTTATTATTGCTCCTATAGGTTCAACTATTCCTGAAAGTGTACCATATATAAATGCTTTCCATTTTGATATTCCTTCACTTTTTAGTGGCATTGATATGATTGCTCCTTCAGGGAAGTTTTGTATTGCTATTCCTATTGCTAGTGCAAATGCTCCTGCCATTGTTATTCCGGCATTTCCTATTAATGCTCCAGCAAATGTTACTCCTACTGCCATTCCTTCTGGAATGTTGTGTAATGTTACTGCAAATACTAGCATTGTTGTTTTCTTTAATTTTGCTTTTATTCCTTCGGGTTCGTTTGAGTTTAGGTGCAAATGTGGAATTATACTGTCTAGTATTAGTAGAAATAGTATTCCCAGTAGAAATCCTACTGTTGCTGGAACCCATGGTATTATGTTTTGACTCTCTGCCATTTCTATTGATGGCATTAATAATGACCATATTGATGCTGCAATCATTACTCCTGATGCAAATCCAAGTAGTAATTTTTCTACTTTTGAATTCATTTTGTTTCTCATTAAAAATACTGTCGCTGCTCCAAGTGTTGTTCCTAAGAATGGTATTAGTAATCCTAAAAATAATTGCATTTTATTTTCACCTCTTTATCTATGTATTTTATATTTTTATTCTTGTGCTAATTTTTTCTTTATTTCCTCATGTGGAATTTTTATTGTTGTTGGTCTGCCATGTGGGCATGTGTAAGGATTTTTTAGTGTTAATAGTCCATTTATTAAGTCATCTACTTCTTGCCTTTTTAAGTCCATGTGTGCTTTTACTGCCGCTTTACAGGCTACTGTTGCTATAAATCTTTCTTCAACATCTTTTGATGTACTTCTTTGTCCTGTTAACATTTCATCTAATATGTCCATGAATATATTTTTGCTGTTTGTTTTATATTCTAAGTCTGGTATTCCATTTATTTTTATTGTGTTTTCGCCAAATGATTCTAACTCAAATCCAATTTGTTTAAATAGTTGCATGTTTTGTTGTACAAATTCTGCTTCTCTGTGTGATAAGTTTATGATTTCTGGAATTAGCATCATTTGACTGTTATTTTTTATGTTATTTTTATAATTAGCTTTGATTTGTTCATACAAAATTCTTTCATGCGCTGCGTGTTGGTCTATTAAGTATATTTCATCATCTATTTCAACAATTATATATGTTCTAAATATTATTCCTATGAATTTGTATTCAATTTTTCTTTTTTCTTCTCTTGTTATTTCTGTTGCATCTGTTTGTTTCTCTGCTTCCGGTTCAATTTTTTCAAAATGATTAGTTAAAAATGAATACTCATTTTCTACATAATCTTTTTCTACTTCTCTTTCATCGTTTCCAAGGAATTCACTACTTAATATTGCTTCTTTGATGGCATGATAAAAGATTCTGTATAATTTGTCTTCTTCTTTGAATCTAACTTCTGATTTCGTTGGGTGTACATTTACATCATAGCAATCTGCTGGCATTTCTAGATTTAATATAAAGAACCCATATTTTCCTATTCCTGTTGCTCCTTTAAATGCTTGATCTGCACTGCTGTATAGTATTGGATTTTTTATATTCCTTTTATTCAAGAATATTATTTGATCTTTTCTTGAATCTTTGGCAATTTTTGTATTTCCTACTACTCCTGTTATTTTTATACTGTCTTCTTCATAATTTACTTTAACTATGTTTTCTTTTATTTCTTTGCCATAAATTGTGTATATTATATCTTCTATTTTGCCGTTTCCGTTTGATTGAAATACTGTTTTCCTGTCATTTATAAGTCTGAATGAAATATCTAAATTTGCAATTGCTGCTTTTTGTACCCATTCTTTTATTACTCTAGTTTCAGTTTGGTCTTTCTTTAAGAATTTATATCTTACTGGTGTATTAAAAAATAGTTCTTCTACCATTATTGTAGTTCCTTGGTTTGCAGCAACTTCTCCAGCTTCTTCTATATTTCCTGCTCTTGCTACGATTTTAGCTCCAAATGGGTTATCCTTAGTTTTTGATATTAATGTTGTTTTTGAAATTGCTGATATACTTGCTAACGCTTCTCCTCTGAACCCCATTGTATATGTGTTTTCTAAGTCCTCTATTTCTCTTATTTTGCTTGTTGCGTGTCTTTCTAAAGCAACAGGCATATCTTCAATTGACATGCCTTTCCCATTATCAGAAACTTTAATTAAGCCTTTTCCACCTTTTTTAATTTCAATAGACACAGATGTTGCCCCTGCGTCTATTGAATTTTCTACTAATTCTTTTACAACGTTTGCAGGTCTTTCTATAACTTCGCCTGCAGCTATTTTATTTATTGTTAAATCATCTAATAGTACAATGTCACTCATATTACTCGTTTCCTTTTAAACTTGTTACCATATCTATTTTGTTTACTTTCTTAGCTAACATATGTGATGATAACCATGATACTATTGCTGTTCCTATTAAAGCATATATGTATGATATTACATTTATATATGCTTGCATGTCGTATGTTTCTGCAATTGCCATTTTAAAGATATAAGCAGCTAAGAAATATCCTGCTGGTAATCCAATTATTATTGATATAATTGTTATCCAATTGTTTTGTCTTATATAAATTTTTCTTATTTGTTTGTTTTTGAATCCTAATACTTTTAGTGTTGCAAATTGATATTGTTTTTCTGAGAATGATAGCACTCCTAAATTATAGATTATTATAATTCCAAGTAATGCTGCGATTACAATTAATAAAATAATCATTGTTTGCATTGTATTTAACATATTGTTCATTCCGCTTCTTAATGCTGCTTTATCTTGTATTACTTCTACACCATCTATATCTTTAACATCTTTTAGATTTTGATTTGTATATACACTATCTGGTCTATATATTATTCCTAATGATTCTAAATATTTTTTTGTCATTTTAATGTTTTGATTTTGTGGATCACTATCTAATCCCACAATTTTGCTTTCATGATATGTATCATCTCCATATACATGCCATCTGATTGTATCTCCTATTTTGTAGCCTTTATTTTCAGCTAATTTTCTTGTTACAAATATTCCATCATCTTTTAAGTCAACATAGTTTCTGTTTCCATCTGTAAATCTTACGTATCCATCGCTATCATCTACGAAAGCATTGTTTCCCTCTTTTTTATCTCCATTTTCAATTTCGATTCCAAGTGTTTCTGATGTTGCTGTACCATATTCATCTGTTATTTTTTTGAATTGGTCGTCTGTATAATCTGATTTTAACGATAATTTGTAATCAAAATTATATAACCCTTCAAATTGCCAATCTATAAAACTGTTCATTGTATCTCTTAATCCAAAAGCACAAGTTAATATCATCGTACAACTTGTTATTCCTACTATTCCCATTAATGTTCTCATTTTGTTTCTTAATATATCTCTTAAATTCCATTTGTTTGAGAATTTCATTTTTTGGAATATGCCTTTTGAAGTGAATTTGCTTGCTTTTACTGTTGGCATCTTTTCTCTTAATGTTTCTGCTGGTGATTCTTTTAGTTCTGATCTACATGTTAAGTATGTTACTAATGAAATAACTAAAACAGCTATAATCACTATGATTACGCTACTGTCATCTATTACAGCTTTACCATTTGGAACTTCAAAGTATGACATTTCCATTTCTATGAACATTGTTCCTATTAGTAATGGACCTGCTATGAATCCTACAATTCCTGCTAATACTGATATCCAGAAACCATATCCAACATAATGTGCTGTTATTTTTCTATTTTTAAATCCTAATGCTTTTAAAGTTCCTATTTGAACTCTTTGCTTTTTTACTACTCTTGTCATTGTTGTTATTACAGATAGAATTGCTATAAATAGGAATAGCCCAGCAAATACTCCTACATATGTTTCTCCTTCTTCTATTTCACCTTGATATGTTGCATAAGATGATGAATCTTTTATATCAGTTACTGCTAATTCTGATTTTACTTTGTTTTCTATGTCTGATTTTACTTGGTCTTTATTTGATTCTTCATTTACATCAACAAGTACATAATTGTATTTAATATAATCTTTATAGTCAAAATTTGGAACTGCTAAATTAAACATATCTTCATCTGTTATATTCATTTTAGCCATTACTGATTTTTTTATATACTCTTGTGGAAATTCATTTATTGAAACATATGCAAATCCGAAATCTGCGTGGTCTGGGAAAAGTGAGGCTTCATCTTTTACATCATACACATGATCTGGCACATTTATTAATCCCACAATCTTTTCAGTGATTTTTACACCGTCATATTTTAATGAAATTGTATCTCCAACTTTTAGATTATTTTCTTGTGCATAAAAATTATCTAACCAAATTCCTGCCTTATCTTTTGAGAATTCTTCTCCATCCATAATATAGAATCTTGAAATGTTATTGGCTTCTATAAAACTTAATTCCATTGTTTTTTCTTCATGTGACTCAACTGTTGCTGTTATTGTTAACTTTCTTTCAGCATCTTTTACATTATCTATTGATTTTATTGTATCTAGATCTTCTTGAGTAAAATTTTCTCCAATCGCAGTTAAATCTTCAAGATTACATTCCGTGTAAAATTTATCTGCTGATTCTGTCATTCCTCCCATATATGAACGAATTCCACAGTATGCAAATACTCCTAAAAATACCATTAAAAAGATTGCTATAAATTGTGACTTGTTTAATTTCATGTCACGAATCATTTTCTTTTTTAACATATTACCATTTCACCTCATCAATCTTTTTAGGATTTTCATTTGCAGTTACACTTTCTATTTTTCCGTTTTTTACTCTTATTACTGTGTCTGCAATTTCAGCAAATAAGCTGTTATGTGTTACTATTATTACTGTATTTGCTCCATTATTTCCATCGCATTGTTTCTTTAATAGTTTTAATATTTCTACACCTGTTTTTGAATCAAGTGCTCCTGTTGGTTCGTCACATAAAAGAAGTTTTGGATTTTTTGCAATAGCTCTTGCTATTGAAACTCTTTGTTGTTCGCCTCCTGATAGTTGACTTGGAAATTTGTTCATGTGTTTTTCAAGTCCAACTGCTTTTATTGCTTCTTTACTATCTGTTCCCTCTTTTACAACATCTTTGATTAACTCAACGTTTTCTAAAACTGTTAATGTTGGAAGAATGTTATAAAATTGAAATATAAATCCGATATTTTCTGCTCTGTATTCGCTTAGTTTTGTGTCATTATATTTTGAAATATCTTCTCCGTCTATTTTAATGCTTCCTTCTGTTGGAGTATCCATTCCTCCTATTAGGTTTAATAATGTTGATTTTCCTGCTCCAGAAGGTCCAAGGACTACAACGAACTTTCCTTTTTCTATTTCTAAGTCTATTTTATCTAATGCTTTAAATTCTTGTTCTCCAGTTTTGTAGACCTTACTTAATTTTTTAATTTCTACTATGTTCCCCATATCTCTTTCCTTTCTAATGTTAATATTCTTAACATATGAAATAACTTTCACATTTCAAAAATATTATATTTATTTAAGTTTTAATTGTCAATGGGAATATGAAACAAATTTCATATTGTTTGACTTTGAATTTGTTTCATATTATAATGGTATTTGTAAAAACTATTAACAAGGAGTTTTTTGTATATTTATGAGTGAAAATGAAATTAGAGAACCTGTTCAAAAGCGTTCTATTGAAAAGAAAGAAAGAATTATAAATGCTGGTTTTGATTTAATCTGTCAAAAGGGATATTACAATACAAATACAGCTGAAATAGCTAAAGCAGCAGGAGTTTCAACTGGAATCATATATCAGTATTTCAAAGATAAACATGATATCTTATTAGCTGGTGTTGAAAGATATGCTTCTGATATTTTTTATCCTATGTTAAATATTACAAAATCTAAATTTGAAAAAAAGGATTTAGACAAAATTCTTAGAGCAATGATTTCAAAATTTATTGAAAATCATAAGCTTTCTCAAGAAGCTCATGAGGAAATTATGGCTATGACTCATTCTGATAAAGATATCGCTAATTTCTTTCATCAACACGAGATTTTTATGACAAATGTTTTGACTAAATTACTATTAGATAACAACTTTGATCATGAGAACCTTTCTGAGAAGGTTCATATTACTATTCATTTGATTGATGATTTGTGTCATGAGATTGTTTATCACAAACATAAAGAAATGAATTATGATGTAATGACTGATATAACTATAAAAACTATAGAAAATTTGTTAGGATAATTAATTATACAATAAATGAAATAGGACGCCACATTTGTGGCGTCCCTTTCGAGATAAACTAAAGTTATTAATTCTTTTTAACATCTGATAATTTATTGTCTGAACCACCTGCTAGGACTAATGAAGTACTTGAATCGTCAAAAATCTGCTCTAATTCAACTCTTGATAGAATTCCTTTTTCCATAAGTTCTTCTACAAGAATTTCTAATTCGGCTCTATGCTGATTTAATATATTATCAGCATACTTTTTTGCTTCTTTAAGAATTTCGTCCATTTCCTGGCTGATTTTTTCAATGATACCCTCAGTATACATGGGATTTTCGCTTTCGCGAAGATATACTCTATCCTCAGTGAACTTTTCATCCAATCCATACCTGGTTATCATATCTTTCGCAAGGCGTGTTGCTCTAGTAAGATCAGACTGTGCACCTGCTGAAAGCTCATTTGTATACAGCTTCTCGGCTCTTCTTCCACCTAATGATTTTGCAATCAACTGTATATAAAAGTCTTTTGTGGCAGATGGTGTTGCATATTCATCTTCTTCAAATACATTAACACCAAGATAGTCTTCTGCTGGCATGATTGATACAGCTAATGTATTCAGATACTGTAATTCTGGTGAGAACCTCTGAATAATATAGTGTCCAGCTTCATGGTAAGCAGTAGCTTTCTTTTTCCTTTCAGGCATCTTTTCAAACTGTTTTTTTCTGATTTCAAAGTTATCCAAAATATCTTCTTTATCCACTTCTGTCTTACCTTTAAGCTCTGCACCAGCCATAGCTCTGTCAAGCAAATCCAGTGTCCTATCTGGATTTTTAGTTTCAAAATTGAAACACGATGCATTTAAAATAGTAAACTCCACAAGTTCTTTACTGATTTTAGTGTGATGAAATTCTTCCAGACTCAAAATCTGATTTTTAATCATTTCATACAATTCGTCAGTTTTAGGTTCTTTAACAACGATTTTCTCAAATCTTCGTTTAAGTGCTCCATCTTTTGAAAAATATTTTTCATATTCATCAAATGTAGTTGCTCCAATTACCTGTGTGTTTCCTCTAGCAAGAATTGGCTTTAGCGAATTTGCCAAATCTAATTCACCATCTTTGCAAGCACCTGCACCAAGCACAGTATGAATCTCATCGATAAATAAAATACATCCTGGGTGAGTTTCAAGGAATTTAACTAACTCCTGAAATCTTGCCTCAGCTGTTCCTCTGTACTTTGTTCCTGCAACAATGGAAGTAACATCTAATGATAGTACCAATGCATCTTTAAATCTGCTGTGGCACGTTCCTTTGACAATACTCCATACGAACTTTTCAACAATTGCAGTTTTTCCGACTCCAGGATATCCTACCAAAATAGCGTTTCTCTTTGTCGCTTTGGAAAGAATTCTGATTAGAGTTTCGGTTTCTCGATCTCTTCCAAGGATCTTACAATATTCTTCATCAGGTGAATAGTTGTTATTCAAAACCGTCAAAAAGCTTTCCAGATTCTTTGGAAGTACAAATTTCTGATTTACTTCTTCAAAGCCTGGTTTATCAAGTGCAGTACTCGGAAGAAGTGCATTTGGCCCTAAGCAATTCATAATAAGCTCTAAATAAATATCAGTCATTTTTTCTGAAAATGCTGCAAGCATATAATGATTTGTTAAGGTGTCAGTATTATACATACTTTCTGCAATATCGATCGCTGTCACTAAGATTTCATACAGTTCTTTTGTTATAGTTATCTGTATTTTTCTTGTGCCCCCTTCTACAATCAGTTCAATTGTTAAGAAAGTGCTACCGATATTTTCAAACTCCTCCTTTGTGAGTTCAACCTCCTCTGGATATGCTTCACCATTCATTGATGCCTCATATGCACTCTGAACAATTGCATTGTATTCTTCTGCTCGTTCTTCTTCACTTGGAAAATGTTCATTATACAGTTCCTGTACTTTTTCTACAATTTCCATGTGCTTCATTCCCTGCTTCAGGAAATATCTGTGCAATGGGCTGTCATTCATGATTGCAAGCGTTCCAAAAGCAATCAATTCTGAAACATAGCCTAGTCCATTCCGTTCAGCTGTTTTCATTGATGTGTACAACAAATTAAGCGTATCGTTATTAAGTTTCATAACAATTACCTCCTATAATGTATTAACCTGTTGATTTGTTACTTTTTTATTTTATAGCGATTATCTTTTTTTGTCAACATAATACAGAAAAGGACACTAATTCGCACTAGCAAATTAGCGTTTTCATTTCATTAATGTTTCAGATGATAAATCAAAAGTTTCCTTATGTGCAATTTCTTTTTTATTTTCTGTTTTGTATCATATCATAAATTATATCTGCTGATTTTTCTACACCAAATGTATCACTATTTATACAAATGTCATAGTTTGAATATTCTTTCCATTCTCTTTCTGTATAATATTTATAGTGGTTAGCTCTTTGCTTGTCTATGTTCTTAATTTCTTTTTCCGCTTTTTCTTTATTTAATCCATAGAATTTTGTTGCTCTCTTAATTTTGTCTTCCATATCGCTATAAACAAATACTTTTACAACATTTCTATTATTTTTTAATATGAAATCTGCACATCTTCCTACGATTACACATGAATCCTTTCTAGCTAATTTCTTTATTAATTCTGTTTCTTTTATAAATAATTCGTCTTTGCTTGAAAGTCCTGTTACTTGGTCATTTTCTAAGGTAGATAAGATACCTCTTTTTTGTTCATTTTCTTCAATATATTCTTCTGATAATCCTGTTTCTTCAGCTAATTTTGTTACTATTTCTTTGTCATAGAACTTAACGCCAAGTTTTTCTGAAAGTAATTTAGCAACATATCTTCCTCCTGAGCCATATTCTCTTGAAACTGTTACTACTATCTTGTTTTCTGATTTTGCTTCAACAACTGTATCACTTTCAAGTACTTGACTTTCTTGTGACCTTTTGCCTAATTTTCTTACTTCACGAATTATTAATATAAGTGCTATCATAAATGCTATTCCATCTGCTATTGGTCCTGCTGATAATACTCCATGTACTCCAAATATATTTCCTAATATTATCATAGCTGGTATTAGTAAAACAATTTGTCTTGATATTGATAATATTGCACTAATTGCACTTTTTCCGATTGCTTGGAAGAATATACCTGATGGAATTTGAACTCCGTTGAATATACATAACATTAAGTATGTTCTAAATGCTAGACATGCGAATTCAATATATTTTTCCTCCCCACTACCAAATATTGCAATTAATTTATCAGGTATTGTTTGGAATAGTATGAATGCTATTGTACTTACTATAATACTTAATCCAAGTACTTTCTTTAATGTCTCTTTTACTCTATCATTTTTTCCCGCACCATAATTATATCCTATTATTGGTTGAGCTCCTACTGCAATTCCTAGAATTATACTATTTAATATTTGGCTAATTTTCATTACGATTCCAAGTACTGTAATTGGTATTTCTGAACCAAAATCAGAATTTGCTCCGCATTTTTTTAACATATTATTTTCTACAGCCATTACAAATACGATACTCATTTGTGTTATAAAACTGCTTATCCCTAGTGATAATAATTTTCCTACTGCTTTTCCGTTTAATTTAAAATCTTTTTTATCAAGTTTTACTGATTTGAATCTTTTTATATAACATATATTTAATATAAATGTTAATACTTGGCTGACTATTGTTGCAATAGCAGCTCCTTTAACTCCCATATTAAATACAAATATAAAAATTGGATCTAATATTGTATTTAATAATGCTCCTGAAACCATTGATACCATTGAATATTTTGGACTTCCATCTGCTCTAATTATTGAATTTAATGTTGTTCCAACCATCATAAAAGGTAAACCTGTTGCAATTATAAATCCATAATCTAACGCATATGGTCTTAATGCCTCTGTACATCCAAATAAATTTAAAAGTTGTGGCAATAAAGCTAATATTACAACAAAGAATACAATTGATATTAATATTGATGTTAATATTCCGTTTGCCACACCTCTTTTAGCTTCATCTTTTTTCTTTTCACCAAGTTTTAAACTAAGGTATGCTGATGTACCATCACCTATCATTAAAGCAAATGCTAAGCATATCATATTTAAAGGGAATACAATATTTGTTGCTCCATTTCCTAAGTATCCAACACCCCATCCTATGAAGATTTGATCAACAATGTTATATAATGAATTTACTAACATTGATATGATACAAGGTATTGAAAATTTTCTCATTAATTTTCCTATTTTTTCTTTTCCTAGTATGTTTTCTTCTACTTCCATATTTCTCCTTTCTTTTTTCTTTAAAATTTGGTCAATTTTTTGACAACAATTTCGAGTGCTGTCTTATGTCTTTTTTAGACATAAAAACAACACTATTTTCATAGTGTTGTTCGTTATCATCTTTACTATTTCTGTATTGCAAAGATGTACGTTTCCATTTCACAAGTATTTTTTATTATACCAATGATTAAATTACTTGTCAAATTGTAAACTAGATCTTTATGATCTTTTCCCATGGTAAATTTTCTTTTCCAAAGTGTCCATAATTTGTTGTTTGTGCATATATTGGCTTTCTTAAATTTAAATAATTTATTATTCCTTCTGGTGTTAAATCAAATTTTTCTTTTATGATTTTTACTATTTCTTCGTCAGATTTTTTACCTGTTCCAAATGTGTTTACATATATTGAAAGTGGTTCTTCCATGCCAATAGCATATGCTACTTGAATTTCACATTTTTCTGCATATCCATTTGCTACTATATTTTTAGCAATATGTCTTAACATATATGCTGCTGATCTATCAACTTTACTTGCATCTTTTCCAGAAAAAGCTCCTCCACCGTGTCTGCTATAGCCTCCATATGTGTCTACTATTATTTTTCTTCCTGTTAATCCAGTATCACCAAGAGGTCCACCTATTACAAATCTTCCTGTTGGATTTATGTATATTTTTGTGTTTTCATCTATCATATCTGATGGAACTACTGCATTAATAACTTTTCCAATTACAGCTTTTTTCACGTCTTCTGTTGATACATCTGCTGTATGCTGTGTGGAAATTAATATTGTTTCTATTCTTTTTGGTTTGTTATCTTCATACTCAACAGTTACTTGTGTTTTTCCATCTGGACCAATGAATGGTATTATTTTTTCTTTTCTAACTTGTGTTAGTTTATTAGCTAATTTATGCGCCATGTTTATTGCATAAGGCATATAATTTTCTGTTTCAGAGCATGCATATCCAAACATAATTCCTTGATCTCCTGCTCCTCCAACATCAACTCCCATTGCTATATCTGGGCTTTGTTTTATTATATCTACATTTATAGTACATGTTTTATAATCAATGTCTATATCTTTTCCAAAGTATCCAATTTCTTTTATTGTATTTCTTGCAATTTCTTCTACATTTAATTTAGCTTTTGTTGTAATTTGACCTGCTATTGTTACTGTGTTGTTGCTTGCAAATGTTTCTACAGCTACTCTTGAATTTTCATCTTGTCTTAAACATTCATCTAATATTGCATCTGATATTGTATCACATAATTTATCTGGATGCCCTTCTGTTACACTTTCTGATGTAAAATAAAATTTGTTCATTATATTTTTTCCTTTCCGATTTCTTCTTTAAGCATTTGATCTAGCCCTGGATTAATTCTGTTTAGCCTTAATGGTAAACCTTCTGCATTTGTAAAACAGTGTTTAGTTACTGCTGTTGCTATAATTTTATCATCAATTTTTAGATCATATTCAATCTCTAATCTAACGCTGTTGTATGACTTTACATACATGTATATATCTACATTATCATCAAATGTACTACTATGTTTTATATTTATTGTATAGCTTAATACTGGTGAGAAAATTCCTTGTTCCTCCAAACTTTTAAAGCTATATCCCATTTCTCTCATCATTTCAACTCTGGCTTCTTCTAACCATTTTATATAATTTGAATGATGCACAATTCCCATTTTATCTGTTTCGTAATAATGTACCTTATGTGTATATTTTCTCATTTTAACTTCCTTTCTAATTACTCTTCTACATTAGTTTGCAATAAATTTTCTCTGTCTTCTTTTACAATTTTTATTACCATTCTAATACCTAATAAAATTATTATTATTCCAACGATCATTCCTGTTATTCCATCAATTTGTATTCTTTCTGGAATATCTGAAAATTCATCTAGCAATGCAACTTGCGTTAACACTATTGAAGTTAATGCCTTAGCTATATTTCCTTGACATGCAGCAGCTACTATTGGATCATTTTTTCTTCTATACTTCACTATTCCTACAATAGCTGTTCCAAAGCTTGAGAACGAAATTAATGCTACAAGATATACCAAATATCCGTCTATATTGTTGTGTGTTTTTCCTGTTTTAAAAATTGTCAAGTTAATTATCAGATATGCTATACCTAACAATACTAATAACCATCCATTGTACAGGTAATTTTTATATGCTATTGCTTTTTTCTTTTTCTTGTCTTTTACTTTTTTTATTTTTCTATAATCTCTTACTGATCTATATTTTGAAAATGCAAGTATTCCATAAAAAGTTGCATTCATAAAAAACCAAATTGAAGAATATATGATTCCAAATATCATCTTCACCATGGCTACTATGAATGTCCTTATTGTTGTTACTTGTAGCATATACATTTTTCTATCTTTTCGATCTAATTCTAGAAATTTACTAATGATTTCTTTTGCTTCCATTTTTACTCCTATAAAAATCTTTATTATTTTATCATATATTGTTTTAAAATCAAACCTTTTGTTTACATAACTTGATATATTCTTTTTGATATGCTATAATTAGTTTGTATGCTTGATTTGAGCATATTGTACATTGAAATTGGAATAGTGGTTCTGCATAGATTTCCCTATCACTAACTTAAAATTTAAAAATTTAGGAAGGTGATTATATGACTATTTTAAGATATCAAATAGAAGAATATAAAAATATTATAGAAGGAAATCTATTGAAATTGAGACCTAGTGATGGTACTTCTCATATTTCTTTAGATATTGATTTGCATACAAGAATCTGTATTGAAGAAGAAATTAATGAGAATTTGGAATACATTGAGGTTGGCTTTTTTAGAAACCGATATTATAAAGATATAGTTTGCAATGATCCGAATTCATTTTGCTCTAACTCAGAGTTAAATAGTGAATATTTCGAAGCACTTAAAAATATAAAGAAATTTATTGAAACTAACTTTACTGATGATACGATAACAGAATTCGTTTTTATCATTTACTCTCGAATATCTTGTATAGTAACTAGCTACGAAAAATGAAAAGTATTCCCATCACTTAGACTTGATCTGCAGAATCAAGTTTTATAGGAATACTTTTTTCAAATAAAACTATGAGTAGTGATAGATAATCTATCGACCACTCCTATTTCAATTATACTACACCTTGTTTGGTGTTTCAAGGGGCTCTTAGGAGTCTCTTTCTATATTAAATGATTGTTTTCCCTATTGTATTCTTGGTAAATTTCTTTTACTGCTTCATCTCTTTTGGCAAACACGGCTAATGTGAATTTTTTTCTATCTTCAGACATTCTTTCAAATTGATTTAAAGTTTCTTCTAGGAATTTTCTATCTACTTTAAAAACTGCTTCTAAAGCTTTTTGAGTTTGCTTTGGATATTTCTTTAATAGATATTTTAATAATGAATCATATTCTTCTTCAACTTCACACTCTTTTTCTGAACTAGGTGTAATGATTGAACATTTTCTACTTCTATCATATTTATCAATAATTTCTTGATATTTTATTTTATCTTTCTCATCTGGAACTTTGTCTTCTTCGAACCCTAATGATGCAGCATTATCAAACATTGGATATAGCTCAATCTCACCTGTAAGTGAGTTTTCAATTAACATCCAATTATCTCCGCCTCTATCTGCATTTGTGAACTTTATATCAAATACTAACATATTAATAAAGTCTTGTTTAAATTTTAGAAATTCACTATATGGTCTTTTAGCATCTGTAAATCTTTTAAAAGCTGCATTAATAATTGTTTCTACATTGTATATCCACTGGGCTTCTGGATGTTCTCCAACTGATTCTCTGTAATCTTCAATCATTATTTGTGGTAATCTGATTTGGTCATATTTCGATTTTTCAACATAACTAATTGCCCCATAATCCCAATATTCTGTATATGGCCTTTCTGATTTATACAAATCAACATCACATGCATTGAAACCACATCTTTTTGCAAAAATCTCAGCAAGTTTTTCTCCTATATGCTGTTCTCTACTCCATTTTGATAATTTTAAGAAAAAGTTATTATGATTTTTTCTTATTTCTTCATTTTGAGGAGTTATTGCATAATATTCATATATTCCTTTGCTACTTGAATATATATCTACCTGTTTGTACTTAGCTGTGTCTATTGGTTTTCCTTCATATTTCATAATGTCTCTTTCTATTTTTTAATAAAATTTGTTAATATTGTTTTTTCTCTCTTAGGAAGTTCTATTCCAGCTTTTTTACCAGCTTCAATACATTTTAGATAATATGCCATATTTCTTCCTAGAATTCTCATCGTTTGCATGCCTTCTTCATCTTGTAATACATCTTCTGGTGTTGAACCATGAACCATATTCCAATATCTTGATGAAATTATTGGCATTTCTGTTATTCCAAAATATTTATTAAGCTGGTCATATGTTGATGTAGTTCCTGCTCTACGTGCAGAAACTACTGCAGCTGCTGGTTTGTATCTAAATATATTTGCTTGTTTATTGCTTCCAGCTGAGTAAAAAGCTCTATCCATAAATGAGCTTATAGCTCCTGAAGCAGCTGCATAATGTACTGGTGAACCAAATATAAATCCGTCAGCTTCTTTTGCTTTTTCTACAAATTCATTTACTGTATCATTAAATACACATTTTCCCAATTCTTTGCACTTTCCACATGCAATACATCCCGCAATTGGTTTTACCCCAATCCAAAAAATCTCAGTTTCTATACCTTCTTCGTTTAATGTTTTACTTACCTCTGATAATGCTGTATATGTACAACCTTTTTCATGAGGTCCTCCATTTACTAATAATACTTTCATAATATCCTCCTTTAGGCTTATATATTTATTATTATTTGTTCAAATCCATCTTTATTCTCAGTTTCTTTCTTTTTTGGCTTGAAATTCTTATCTATGAATATTTCTTTATTTAAAATATTTTTTATTGTTGCTGTTTCTGAAAAAGGAATTTCCCATGTTGCTCCTAACCAATATGTTTTTCCTCTTTTATCACGTTTTGTTGGTTTGCCAATATTATGAGTCAAATTTTTTATTACATCGACTCTATTACTATATATTTGTACTGTTTCATCTTCGTAACATATATTTATTGTTGTTTCTTGCTCTTCTACTGGCGTATCAAAATATTTCATATTCCACCTTTTGCTTTCATAATTTCTCCTTCTATATTTTTATCTTTCGTATATATTTATATTTCTTTTATTTTTAAATTAAATTTATCTTCAAATACTTTTTTCTTTGTTATATATTCTTTTGTTTTGAACCCTTTTACATCAATGATTTCTTGAGTTCCATCATTGTTGAATATAATAAAGTCAGCTTTATATTTTAATCCTGCTGCTAATATAAAAGTTGGTTGAAGGCAAAAACCTTTGATATCATTTGCTTTTAATCTATTTTTTAATTCGCAATAATATTCTGCTTCTTTTTGACTATCAAAAGTGTGTCCATCTACTGATGTTTTATTCGCCCTATATTTAGCTTTTTTGTAATTTCTATCAGTATAGTTTTTATAATCTTCTACACTCCAATGTTCCATATCTTCTCCAATCTATTTTCATTGTTTAATATATCAAATTTTTCTAAATGTTTCAACCTTGCTATTTTTAGTGCACGTATGTATTTTCTAATTAACTAATACATCATGAAGCTTTTTTTACAAGTCTTAACTCTAACGTTGTAATTTCAAAATTATTCTGCTTTTTCATATTTTATATATTCAATATTACTGTTTTTGCTTCTTTCTTTCATTTGATCATAAACTTCATTTCTAAGTTTTTCTGTTGCTTCTTTAATCTTTAAGCTTTTATCAGGATAGAATGGTCCATCTATGTATGAAATAATTTTTATTTTATCATTTTTTCTTCCATAGCTTTGGTATGTATTAGTAATTGAATATACTGGCTTATCTAATTTTACAGGATACTTAAATGATACTGATTTAAAATTTCTTATACCTGTATAAAATGGCCAGATATGAGCTTCTGGATATATTGTTATAGAATGATTTTGATTTATTCTTTTTTCTATTTCTTTTAAGAACCCTCTTGTTGCCTCCACTGTTGACGGAACTGGAATAGCCCCTAACATTTCTACTATCCATCCTGTTCCTTTAAGTGAAATATTTTCTGGATTAACTATTAGAAAATTCCTTTTGGGATAGTTTGCTAGACTTGGAATAAATGTATCTTCAAATGCTTGAGTATGATTTGCATACATAAAATATCCGTGTTTTTTACATTTCTTTAGTTTTTCTTTTCCAATAAATTTATGCTTAAATTTTATTTTTGAATGTAATATTTTTATTGGCATACTCAATATATTTTGAAATAAAAATGAACAAAAATCCCATACAGGATTTTTGTCATAATTATATCTCTCATCTATTACTCTAGCTTGTATTTGTACCTTTGAAAATTCATTATTCAATTCATCATTATAATAAATAACTTCTTGATTTTCTTTTTTTATTTTCATTTTACTTTTCTTTCTTGTTTATTAATATTTGGGCATTTTCTCTGGTGGTGTTGTATATTTTAATGGAATCTTATAAAAGTCTTCATATACTTTTTTCCATACTTCATAATTCTTTTCTTTCATTTTTTGAGTGTTTTCTTTAACATTTAAACCTTTTTCTGGATAAATTGGTTCTTCAATATGCATTGTATATTGTTGAATTTTGAATCCATCCTCACCCGTGATTTGGCTATCTTCCATAGTTATAAATATTGGAACTACAGGCACATCGTTTTGTGCAGCTATTTTAAATGCTCCTGGTTTTAGTGGCTTTGGTTTCTTATAATTCCACCATAGACTTTGCTCCGGATATATTAAAATAACATCTCCTCTTTGTAATATTGTGTTTGTTGCTCTAACAAATTCTATCATAGTTTTTGTACTAGAACTTAATGGTAATGTATCACAATTTCTAAAGAAAAATCCATATAATCCAGGGAAGTTAGTGTAATTTCCTTCTCTTATTACTTTGTACAATTTTTTATTTTTTACTAAATTTGATTTTCTAAATGCTGTTTCTACTGCAAATGCATCAAATGGATTAAAATGATTACATGTAATTACTGCTCCATCTTGAATCGAATTTAAATTTTCAATTCCTTTTATATCTTTTATTAGTAATTTTTGAGTTTTTATAATATTCTTTAAGAAATATTCACCTGTTTTGTTTGCGAATATATTTTTTACTCTACTTGTTAATTTTTCATTTAGATAGTCAACATCTTCTGATTCTAGTGTAATTGTTGGCGGATCATTTTCTGCATCTTTATCAAACAAACCTGCTTCCTCAAGTCTTTCTATTTCTCTAAGAATTTTTATTCTTTCTTTTGATTTCTCCTTAGTTCTTAGTCTAAGTCTTATTCTGTCGTCACCTACGCAATCACATTCTTTTTGAGCTAACATTCTCAATTTTTTGTCAGCTTCTCTATCATTAAATTTGTCTTCGTCAGAATATGTGTCTTTTATGTTTCTAATTTCTTTAAAGAACTCTGTTTTTTGAGCATACTCCCAAAAGTATTCTTTGTATAGTATTTCTTCAAAATGCCATGGTTTAAATGCTAGATTGTAGTGAATTAAGTTAAGTTCTTCCCTTCTTATTAAATCTCCGCCTATTGGCATTCTATTCCAGGTATTATCTATTAATTTTACTCTACCTTTGCATAATCTATTCAAATAATCCTGATCTTGTGCTACTGAAAATTTGATTGTTTCTAATAAATACATGAATTTATCTTGGAAATGAACTTTTCTCATTTCATCTAAATTCATAACTAATATTCCAGCATTAAAATAATGTCTATAATCTGATACTCCTACAACTTTTTCTGCATACTCTTGGAAAACTGTTATATTTTGAATTACATCGTCAGGAGCTGCTGCTAATAAATTATCTTTTATATTAATGTTATATAATTCAGCTACATCTCTTAATATTGTTATATCACTGTCTAGATACAATGCTTTGTCATATTGTGGATATAAATCTGGTATAAATAATCTAAAATATGTTGTTTTGGAATAATAATCTCTTGTGTATAGCTTGTCTTTTATCTTGTCAATGTAATAATTTAAATCAACAAATTCAATATCAATATTTTCTTTATTGTATTTTTTTATTTTTTCTTGATTCTCTATTGATATATCTGTATATAATACTTTTACTAAATAAAAATTGTTATCTGATGCATGATCTGTCATACTTTGTAACGCAACAGCTAGAAATGGAATATATCCATCATCTACTGCAAAAAATATTGGTATTGTTTTCTTTTTATTTTCTCTCATTTTCTTCCTCTTTCTTTGCATATTCTTTCTTATATTTTTTATATTCTTCTAAATCATTATCAAATGCATGGCATTTCAATATTTTGTGAACATTTTCTACTTGCCATTGTTTTATGTTCTCTGTTCTTGGATATGGAAACCACAACATTCTTTTACAAAAATGACAAATTATTGTATCTTTTTTATTAAATCTTGATTGTTCATTATATATTCTTGGAATAATTTTTTTTGATGTTGTTGTCCAAAAAATTGCATCTTGATCTGCAAAAAGCATTTTTTTATGTTTGATTTTCTCTCTGGCTTTTTCTAATAACTTTGTTTCTTTCATCTTTTTTAAATTCATTAATAACATTCCAGCATTTATATAATCTGGTCTGATTATCCATGAACCATACTTTTCTTTTACAGCTGCATATTCATAATTTTCAATGTCAATATTATATAATTTACTGATATCTCCACCTGCCATCATATCAATATCCAAATATAATATTTTATCTGGCATTGTTTGATCTAAATCAGCTAATAATCTCAATAACGTGTATGGTGTACAATATGCGGTTTCATTTGCACTACCTTCGAACTCTTGCTTGTATAAATTTGTTACATCTTTTTTGATTACATTATTTTCAATATTTTTTTCTTTAACGACTTTGTTTAAGAACTCTATTTGTGAATCTGTTATATCTATATATTCAGGATTCATATATGAAATATTCATCGTAAAGATATAGCAATTTATACTTTCTGCTGTCCTATTTGTTATTGAAATCAGTTCACTTAAAGCCCCGTCAAAAACCTTTCTATTTCCACAAAGTAATATGTTTATCATATTTTCTCCTTTATAAAGTTAAAATAGAAATATTGTTTTTTAAATTATTTATCTCTATTTTATTACCACTTAATACTTCTTCACCATCTAGTGACCATACCATTTTTTTATCAGATTGAATCGTTATATTTTTAGCTTTTTTGTATATAACATTATCATCTCTTACTTGCATTGCAAGCTTGGTATAAGTCCTTAGTAGTTCGGCTTTGTTTTTTGTTTTTTTAATTAATATAACTTCAAATTCTCCATCATTTATATTAATTTCATCCTCTTTGAATAATTGGAATCCACCTATATATTTTGAATTGCTTATACTTCCATATTCGAAGTCTCCTTCGATAACTTCGCCATCTAATGTTACTTTCAGATGATAAGCTTGCTCTGTTTCTATAAAATTTTTTGTTCCAGTTCTAATATATGCCAATCTTCCAAATTTGTTTTTTTCTTTTCTGCTAGTACTAAATGATGTTTCTGCAAAAACTCCAAAAGCTGATACATAATTAAAATATTTTTCATTAAATTTTCCGGTATCGCATTTTTTATATTTAAAATCATTAATGTTTTTGGATAAAAAGAATCTGTCAGTAGGTATTTTTAATGTTCTGGCAAAATCATTTGTTGTTCCAAATGGAATAAAGCCTAGTTTTACGTTTTTTTTGCTTTTAGTAACTCCATTAACAACTCCATTTAATGTTCCATCTCCACCAATAGCAACTATGATGTCTTCTTTACTATCAGATTTTTCAACTATTTTTTCTGCACTATTATCTAATGTTGTAAGTTTCGTCTCTACTTCAAATCCTGACATTTCAAAATTTTCTTTTATCTGATTTATATCTTTTGAAGTTGTTCCCTTTCCTGCTACTGGATTGACAACCAATAAAATTTTCTTCTCCATTTACAAATCCACCGTATTCATTATTTTTCCCCTTTTAACATTAATATCATATCAAATTAATTAATTTTTTACAATATAAAAACTACAAACAGTATCTGTTTGTAGTTTTTATCATTTTAAAATTCTTTATTTGCTTTGTTTTGATATTTTTCTTCTTTGTATAAATTTAGCTATTTCAGTAAATGGTATTATCATAAAAGCTAATCCAAAAGCAATTAAAAACTCTTTCAAACTAATTTGAGCTAATCCAAACATATTAGATAATGCTGGAATATAGATAACTCCCGCTGTGAACACTAATGATAGTATAAATGAACCTGCTAACCATTTATTTCTTGTATTCATTTTAAAGATCGAACCTTTTTGAGTTCTCATACATATTGCATAAAAAATTTCTATCAAGTTTGCTGTTAAGAATGACATTGTCATCCCATCTACTGATTCAAATACTCCGTATCTTCCAAGTTCGATATACTGTCCTATGAAGAATGATAATACAACTATGAATGCCATTATTACACCATGTATTATCATTGATGATCCTGCGCCATCTGAGAAAACACTTTCTCTTGAACTACGTGGTTTTCTTTTCATCAAGTCACCTTCAGCTTTTTCCATTCCTAGTGCTAATCCTGGTGTACTATCTGTTACCATGTTAATCCATAATAATTGTGCTGGTGTTACAACAGTTACACCCAATATAGATGCTAAGAAAACATATATAACTTCTGCTGTATTTGTAGATAATTGGAATTGTAGAACTTTTCTTATATTGTCATAAATTTTTCTTCCTTCTTCTACTGCATTTACAATTGTTGCAAAATTATCATCAGCTAATACCATATCTGAAGCACCTTTTGTAACGTCTGTTCCTGTTATTCCCATACTTATACCAATATCAGCTGCTTTAATTGATGGAGCATCGTTTACACCATCTCCTGTCATTGCAACTACAAGTTCTTGTGCTTTTAATGCTTTTACTATTTTTGTTTTATGTTCTGGTTGAACTCTTGCAAAAACAGAGCATTTATTTATAACTCTTATTAACTCTTTTTCAGATAAATTATCTAGCTCCGCTCCTGTGATTGCTTCACTAGAATCTTTTATTATTTTTAAATCTTTACCAATAGCTGTTGCTGTATCTATATGATCTCCTGTTATCATGATTGGTCTTATTCCAGCTTTTTTACAGTTCTTAATTGCATCGTATACTTCTGGCCTGCATGGATCTATCATTCCAACAAATCCTATAAATGTTAAGTCTTTTTCTAGGCTTTCTGCCTCAAAATCTTCTGGAACATTTTCATATTCTCTATATGCTGCACCTAATACTCTAAGTGCTTTATCTGCAAATTTTTTATTTTCGCTTTTAATATTCTCTTTGATATCATTTGTCATTGGAACAATTTGTCCGTTTTCATCTAGATAATGTGTACTTTTTTCCAATAAAATTTCGCAAGCACCTTTTGTATATTGAATTATTTTTCCGTTCTTATTATGAACTGTTGACATCATTTTTCTCATAGAATCAAATGGTGCTTCACCTATTCTTGGTGCTTCTTTTTCTAATTTATATTTTGGTAATTCCATTTTATTTGCAAAATTTACTAATGCTGCTTCTGTTGGTTCACCAATTGCTTCTACATCATTTTCTCCAATTTCTGCATCAGAACATAAAGCCATAGCTTCTGCTAATAATTTTTCATCATGACTATTTATTTCTACAACAGTCATTTTATTTTGTGTTAAAGTTCCTGTTTTATCTGTACAAATTACTTGTGTACATCCTAAGGTTTCAACTGCATTCAATTTTCTGACTAATGCCTGTCTTTTTGACATAGATGTTACACCTATTGATAATATTATTGTAACTACTGCTGGCAATCCTTCTGGAATTGCAGCAACTGCTAATGCAACCGCTATTAAAAATGTATCTAATATGTGCTGTCCTGTGAAATCACCTGATTTAATTATTCCAAATAAAAATACAAAAACGCTTATTCCAATAACTACTTTTGTAAGTACTTTTGAAATTTCTCCCATTTTCTTTTGTAATGGTGTTTTCTCGTCATCTGCTTGTTGAAGTGCATCTGCAATTTTTCCCATCTCTGTATCCATTCCAGTTGCTACAACAACTGCTTTTCCTCTACCGTAGCTTATTGTACTTCCACTATATAGCATGTTTGTTCTGTCTCCAATTGGAACTTCTATTGTATTTTCTTTTAAATTTATTAAATCAACTATTTTGGTTACAGGTACTGATTCTCCTGTAAGAGCTGCTTCTTCAACTTTCATACTGAATGATTCTAAAATTCTACAATCTGCTGGAACTGCATCTCCCGCTTCTAGTACTATTACATCTCCTACAACTAAATCTTCGCTTTTTATATTTTGAATTACTCCATCTCTTATTACTTTTGATGTAGCTTTAGTCATTTCCATAAGAGAATCAATCGCATTTTCTGCTTTACTCTCTTGAACTAATCCTAAAATTGTGTTTACAATTACAACAAATAAAATAATAAATACATCTGTAAATGAATCATTGCTTGCAATTGCTGTAACTGCTGAAACTGCAGCTGCTGCTAGTAGCATAATTATCATTGGATCCATTAATGATTTTATAAATTTTTTTAATAATCCATCTCTTGGTGGCTCCTTTAATTTATTAGCTCCATTTTTTTCTAACCTTTCTTTGGCTTGACTAGAAGTTATTCCATTCTGTGTTGAGTTTGTATCTTTTAAGACTTCCTCCGCACTTTTTAAATATTCTTTCAATATCTTCTCCTCCTCTTAAATAATGTTTAATAAGTGGTCTTAATCACCAGACTTTTAGCAATCGCTCTTCTTTATTATTGATATTTGTTTTAATAACAAAAAGAGACATGTTTGCTTTTTATTTTCTGCAAACAAGTCTCATTATTTAAAGCATAGTCAGATTTAAAATCGGGTATGTTGCCTATGCTACATATTTAAAATATGCTAATTACTCCCTCATTTAATTTTAAATTATTATATATTAAATAAAACTTATTGACAATATTTTTTTATATTTTTTTACTTGTAATTATGCTTCTATCTACATTTTTTAATATTAGTTCATTTTCATCTATTATTATATAGCTGTGTTCTGTATTTTCTTTTGGTAAAGAAATTGATCCTGGGTTTGCAATAATTATGCCATCTTTTTCTTTTATAAATCCTGTATGAAAATGTCCATATAACATGATATCTATTTTTTCGTTTGGCAAATTATCTATATTATAATTTTGACCATGAGTACAGAATACTCTTTTTCCATTTATATCTAATATTAAATTATCATTGAATTTAAACTCTGAAATCATTTCATCAACTTCTGCATCACAATTTCCTTTAATTGCTTCAATATATTCTTTTAATGAATTTAATATGTTTGCAACTTCCATTGGATTATATTCTTTAGTTAATGGGTTCCTAGGTCCATGATAATATAAATCTCCTAATAAAATTATTTTATCCGCATTTTCTTTTTCAAATATGGTTGGTATTTGTTTTGCATAATATGCTGAACCATGTATATCTGATACTACTAGAACTTTCATTTTATCCTCCTATTTTATATATTATTTATAAATTCAAATATTTTATTATAATATGTGTCTGGTTCTTTATATTTTGAATCAGTATGTCCAGCATCTTTAATTATTAATTTGTCTTTTTTACAATTAGCTGCTTCATATAATTGTTCACACATATATTCTGGGACAAAATCATCTGCATCTCCATGAATAAATAATATAGGTGTTTTACTTTTCTTTACTTGCTCTAATGCAGATGCCTTTTTTATGTCATATCCAGCACGTACTTTTGCAACTATTTGAAACATATTAAGTACCGGGAACTTTGGAATATTAAATCTTTTCTTTGCTTCTGATGCAAAAATATCCCATACAGATGTGTAACCACTATCTGCTATTATTGCTTTAACACTTGAAGGTAGTTCATCTCCAGATGCCATTAAAACTGTTGCAGCTCCCATTGATGATCCATGTAATACTATTTCTGAATTTTGGTTCTGATTTACAATTAATTTTATCCATTCTTGCAAATCATCTTTATCTAACCATCCCATCCCAATGTATTCTCCTTCGCTCTCTCCGCAGCCTCTCATGTTTGGAATAAGAACATTGTAATCTTTTTCAGAAAAATGTTGTCCAATTGTTAATACTGATTCTGGTGTTGAACGATATCCATGTAGTATTATTGCCCATTTGTTATTTTCTTCATTTACTATATATTCTTTTCCTTTTAATTTTATTCCATCATTTGCTGTTATCTCAACTTCTTTTGAAGCTATATTTTCACTCCACTCTTTGGCCTGCTGTTTAGTTTCATTTTTATTTTCTTGAATTATATCTTCTGTTTCTTGTGCTATACTCATGTCATTTTTTACTTGTCGGTCTCCACCATCACCACTTCTTGCAATAGCATAATTTACGAAATAATTTCCAACTCCGATTGTTACTCCTATTATTATTAATAGTAATGTTATCACTGTTATGACTATTATTTTTGTTTTTTTCTTTCTTGAATTTTCCACACATTTTAACTCCTTATTTTTTTCTGTATTTTAACATATGACATTGTTTTGTTCAAGAAAATATCTTCATTCATATATTTCAATTAATTAATTATATTGTAAATATATTTTTTTAATGTTAGACTTAAATTGTATTATAAATTTATAAGAAAAGGTGGGATAAAATTTATGGAAGAAAAAAAGACAATTAAAATTAGTTTGTCAACATTCTTTTTATTACTAGCTTTAATAGCTATTGTTGTAATGGCTATTTTTATGTACAAATTTTATGATGACAAAAAGAAAGCTGATGAAAAATCATCAAACTTAGAAAATCAATTGAGCACTCTAAATGAAACAGTTAAAGATTTAAATGACAAAATAAGCAATACTAGCAATACAAACGAGGTTTCTAACTCAAATAATACTACAACTAGTTCAGAAACATCATTTACAGATGCTGAAATTAAAACGACTTTATCTAAATTTTTAGAAATGGATGCACGCTCTGGTTGTGATTCACTTTTAGATTATTTATCAGAACAAGGGCTATTAGGAAACATTCCTTATGCTTCTACAGTTTCAGATAATGGCGTTGTTACAACTAATGTTAAATTTTCAGATTATAAAAAAGCAATGTTAAACTATGTATCTGAAGATTACTTTAATAAAGGCTGGACTTCTCCACAAAACTTCTATGAAAATGATGAAGGCTATCTTGTAAAAGTTCAAGGTGGAGGCGGTTTAGTCGAATACACCATTAATAGTATATCAAAAATTGATGACACAACTTATTTGGCTAACACAACAGCTAAATTAGTGGACTTGGATGATAGTACAGAAAGTAGGATGTTTAATTTTTCAGTATCATCATATAATGGAAAATGTGTTATTGATTCATTTGAGTATGCTTCTAATTAAAAACAAAACACTACATTCTTCACTGCGAAGTTATGTAGTGTTTTATTTATTTTTTCTTTATGATGGTTATTAGTTTTCATTCTCTTTTACTAGAATATCCAAGTTATCAACTTTTAAGGCAAAGTATGGCATGCTTTTGTCTTTTTCTTTCATAAAAATTACAAAATCATCATTGAAGTAAAAGCATCTTGTTTCTTCATCCTCCTTTTTATATTCACTTTCTATTCCTGCTTCACTTGTTAAATTTCCGCCTCTTTCGTTTAGATTGAATTTTACGTTCTGTACTGCATTTGCTATATACATTCCATTTGTTCCTTCTATATATCTTCCGCATAGTTCATTGTAATTTATTACTGTATTTACATTTATATATGGAACCTTCAATTCATCACTTGTTGTGAAATATTTTTTACCATTATAGGCATTTGATTTTTCAGTGATTTCTTTATATATGTCGTTAAATGATTTGGTACTTTTAGTTTTGTATAGTATTAGTTCGTCATTTCCTTTTGTTTTTATTTTTACAGAAAAATCTTCATTGTTGTTATAGAATAAAACGTCTACATTATCATTTATGTTTTCTTCGCTTGCATTATTTATTCCAAAATATTCAACGCTCTCATGAGTATCTCCGAACCCTAAAGCTCCTAATTTATCAAATGGTATTTCAAACTCGAAATCTTTTGATAACATTGCATACATTGTGTAACTTTCTCCTGCTTGTTGGAAATTAATTTGATTTAGTATTGATTCGTTTTTCATCTTAAACTTTTCGTCTATGTCTTTTAATATTGATGCTTTTAATTCAGGTGTCGTTTTCTCTACTCTTACATAATAATCTTCTGATGAAATCATGTCTTTAGTAAATGTTTTTTTATTTAGTTCGTCTGCAAGTATGCTTGGCCCATCTTCAAATTTAATATTGTCTCCTACTCTATTCATAAATTCGTTCCAAGCAATTTGGAAAGTTCCTACCCACACGCTGTTTGTGTCCGTATTTCCTAATTCTCCTGTGAATATTGGTGTCATTGTTGCTTTTTCTTTTGCCTTTTCGTACATTTTTCTTCCTGCATAAGTTAATCCTGTTAGCAAAATTGTAGCAGAAATTACAATTAATAAAATTTTTACTAATTTATTCATACTATCAAATCCTTTCTTTATTAATATTTTTCTTAATTCTTTTTTGCCTCTATGAACAAGGACCTTAGTATTTTCAATAGTTTGTCCGTAATATTTCTGCTGTTTCTTTATAAGATAATCCTTCAATTTTCGTTAAATATATTGCGTTTTTATATTTGTCATCTAACATGTTTATGGCTTCTGTTAGTTCTTTTTCTCGTTCTTGTTTTTCAATAAGGTCACTTACGTCTTTTTGAATTTCTTCGGAATCTAATAGTGAATATTTTTCATTAATTTCTGTTCTTCTTTTTTCTTGATTAATGTAATTGTAGGCTCTGCTTCTTGCTACTAAATATATGTAATATTTGAAACTGCAATTTTCTCTAACTTTGTTTTGTAATATGTATATAAATACTTCTTGGGTGATGTCTTCGGCTTTCTCATAATTTTTTACTATGTTGAAAATAAAGTATTGTATTTTGTTTTTGTATTTGTTGTACAATGTTTCGAAGGCATCTTTTTCTCCGTTCATATATTTGTTGTATAATTCTAAATCTAAATCTTTCATTTCTTACCTGCTTTCAATTATATATACATATAACTTTGGAAAAGGTTACATGGTGAGTTAATTTTTTATAAAATCTCTACTAACATTAAGAACAAAAGCGGACATTAATAACATTTGCACTAATTATAGCATTTTTAAGTCTGCGTCTTTGCTCGCGTGAGAAATTTGCTTTGCAAATTTCTGTGCATTATTATTATACAAAAAAGTTTGCAATAAATTGCAAACTTTTCTTGTATTTTATTAATTTTTGCAGTTGAGTTAATTTTATTTTGATGTTTTTTCGTCTATTTCTTCTTGTCCTTTGTTGTCATCTTTTTTTATTGAATCAACTATTGTAATGAATTTTACTTTTCCTTTATTTTCGTCATCTAATTTTGTAAATGTGTTGTATTCGTCTGATAGTTCTTTTAATTTTTCTGCTCTTGTTTCTAAGTTTTTCAAGTCTCCTGTTACATAGTTGCAGATAACGTCAATTCCTGTTTTGTTAAACTCTGCTGTTCCTTCTGCTAATTCTGCTGCTCCTGATTGGATTGTTTTTGCTCCTTCTACTAATTGGTTGTTTGCGCTGTATAGTGCTTGTGAGCTTGTATTTATTGTGCTTAGTCCTGCTTTCATTTGTTCAGAACCTTGTGCTAATTTTGTTGTTCCTGCTTCTAGTCCTAATGTTCCTTGATATAATTTGTTTGCTCCTACTGCCATTTTTCCTGTGTTTGTATTTAATACTTTAATTTTTGTGTTTAACTCTCCTACTTGATCTAATAAACCATTAACTCCATCGCTAACATCTTTTGCACCTTTGGCTAAAGTATCAACTTGTTGCTTTAATTTTCCTATTTGTGTATTTGATGCATTTAATGATGTAATCATGTTATTTAAATATACATTATCTGCTGTTAATGTCGCAATTGTTGATTGGTTTGCTGTTATTTGTGCTTTTATTGCTTGTGCCGTTGCTTCTGATAATGTTGTATCTTCTAATACTTTGCTTAATTGTTCTGTTGTTGTGCTCAATGTTGTAATCATTTTTTGGTTTGTATCTATTTGAGAATTTATTTTATTTATTTTTTCTGTATAGTCTGTCGTTTTCATTGCTGTGCTTAAGTCTGTCAAACCTTCTGAAATATTTTGTGCTCCACTTTTTAAGTTGTTCATTGATTCTTGTGAACCGTCTAACATGTCTGACATTGTTTTTACGCCATTGTTTACAGCACCTAAATTATCTGATAATGATTTAGTTCCTAATGTTAAATCTGGTACTTGTGCATTAAGGTTCTTTATTCCGGTATCTATGCTTGAGTAACTCGTGTTTGCAGAACTTACTCCATTTGAAAATTTATTTAATGCTTGATTAAATTCTTCTGATTTTTCAACATAAGTTGTTGTTCCGTCTGATAATGTTTTTGCTCCGTTTTCAATTTGTTTGCTTGCAGATTGTAGAGTTTCAACTTTGCTATATATGTCATCTAATTTGCTGAATATATCTAATTCTGAATCTTCAATTAATTTTGGTGTTGTATAGTTTATGATGTTGTTCATTTCAAAGTTTGTTGTTTCCATTGTTATTTCAATTGATGTTGGAATTTCTAATGTGTCTTTATCAATATTTAAGCTTTCTTGCATTCCTGGGAATGTTAATCCAACCACCATTGTTTTACTTCCATCATCTATTGCTTTTCCGTTTGTTACTTCTATGTTTTTATTGTTGTCGTTGTTTATGTATGTTCCTGTTGCTACAACAAATGGTGTATACATTTTTTCTGTTTTTCCGTTTATTTGAACTTCGTGTTCTTCTTTATTTTCGAATGATATCGTAATTTTAACTTTTCCTGATTTTCCAGCTATTTCGTCTGAACTGATTTCTTTTCCGTCTAGTTCATATTTAATGTTTAATTTAACTGGCAATTCTTGATCTATTTCACCTTTATAATATATATCGTTTGAATCTGCTTCCCAAACTAGGCTTTCTCCATCCTGAGTAAATTTCTCATCTCCACTTGTATTTTCGATATTTAAAAGGTTTGTCATATCTTTTAAAAGTTTTTCATCTTCTTCGTTTATCAAATGGTCTGTAACTATTGTTTGGTATTGTTCTCCATTACTTTTGGCATTTGTATAGACTGTTTCGTCTTTGGTGAATGCAGCTACTGGTAATGTGTACACTAGCATTGTTCCTAATAAAATACTAGCTGATATTTTAGACAATTTGTTATTCATAATTATACTTCCTTTCTATTTACATTCTTTCATTTTTGATGTTGTTTTACATACTAATTTGTCGAAAATCATTAGCATTGCTGGTAATACAGTTATTACTACTAGAACGCTTATGATTGCTCCTCTTGACATTAATGTGCATAATGATCCGATCATTTCTATTTTTGAATATGCTCCAACTCCGAATGTTGCTCCGAAGAAACATAATCCACTTACTAGAATTGAACTAATTGATGTTCCTAAGGCTTCTGATATTGCTTCTTCTTTCTTCATACCTTCTTTTCTGTGTCCTATGTATTTAGTTGTGATTAAAATTGCATAATCTATTGTTGCACCTAACTGGATTGTTCCAATTACGATTGATGCAATGAATGGAATGCTTGTGTTTGTTACAAATGAGAATCCCATATTTATAAATATTGCAAATTCTATTATACAGATTAAAATTACTGGTAATGATATTGATTTTAAAACAAATATCATGATTATGAATATGATTGCTATTGATACTGTGTTTACACTGTTGAAGTCGTGGTCGCTTATTTCAACTAAGTCTTTCATTAATGGTCCTTCACCAACGAACATTCCGTTTTCATCATATTCTTTTATAATTTTATTAATCTCATTTATTTGATTGTTTAGTTCGTTTGAAGCTATTTCATATTTTGAGCTTACTATTATCATTTGATAATTGTCGCTTGTGAATATACTTTTTATATCATCTGATAAAATTTCTTTTGGAAGGGTTGTGTCAATTTTTGAATATGAAACTGCAAAGTCAACACCTTCAACTTGTTCAATTTTATCTAGCATTTCGTTAACTTTGTAATCATCTAAATCTTTATCAACTAATATCATTGCTTCTGATGTTAGTCCGAATTTATCTTTTAATTCATTGTTTGCTGTTATACTTGGTAATGAATCTGGCAATGAATCATCTAATTTGTAATACACTTTTGTGTTGTTGTTTGTGTATATTGCTATTGGTAATATTATTATAAATAGTAATGTTATTAATTTATAATGTTTCATAACGAAATTTTTTACGCCTGTGAATTTAGGTAAAATTTCTTTATGACTTGTTTTTTCGATGGCTTTGTTAAATTGAAGTATCATTGCTGGTAATATTGTTACAACACTTATTACTCCAAATAGCACACCTTTTGCCATTACAATTCCTATGTCTTTTCCTAATGTTAAGCTCATACTACATAATGCAAGGAATCCTGCAATTGTTGTTAATGAACTTCCCAGAACTGCTGTGAATGTTTTTTGTATTGCTGTTTCCATTGCTTTATTTATATCTGATGTATTTTTCAATTCCGCTTTATAACTGTGATATAAGAATATTGCGAAATCCATTGTTACACCTAATTGTAAAACAGCACTTATTGCTTTTGTTATGTATGAGATTTCGCCCAAGAATATGTTTGTTCCCATATTGAATAATATTGCAATTCCGATATTAGCTAATAGTAATACTGGTGTTACATAAGAATCTAGTGCAATTTCTAGAACTAACAAACATAGTGCAACTGCAATTATTACATATATTGCTATTTCTGAATTTGATAAATCTCTTGTGTCTATTAATGTTGCTGTCATTCCGCTAATCTTGCATCTTTCATCTGTTATGTCTCTTAATTTTTGAACTGTATCCATTGTTGAATCAGATGATATTGCATCTTTGAATGTTACTAACATTATTGTGCTTCCATCTTTATAAACTTTATCTTTTATTTCATCTGGAAACATTTCTATTGGTATGTTTGTTCCAACTAAATCTGTTGTACTAATTACATTTCCTACATTATCTAATTTCTTTATTTCTTTTGTTAATTTATCTATGTCTTTGCTTTTCATGTCATCTAATACAATAATTGAAAAGCCTCCCATATTAAATTCATCTGATAATATATTTTCACCTTGAATTGTTTCAATATCTTCAGGTAAGTATACTAATATATCGTAATTTATTCTGGTAGCTTTCATTCCTATGACTGATGGTATTAATAATAGTAATGTTATTATTAATATTAACTTTTTGTGCTTACACACAAATTCTGCTATTTTTGACATATGAAAATCTCCTTTCTTTGGTTATATTATAGAAGCGTTATGTGAACTTTCTATGAATATTTTCTCATTCCTTCATTATTATAGAAATTTTTCCAAAATCTTCAACTACATTTTCTATACGTTTGGATAGATAATATACATTTCTTTTATTTCTGTATATACATTTGTAGTTTTTCTTTACTTTTGTAGAAAAAAGTTATATTATGTTTAAAGAATTTTGGAAAGGAGATTATTATTATGGGTGATTTACGTACTACTCGTACATATTTACTTTTAAAAAATGCTCTTTTAGAATTACTTAGTAAAGAATCATTTGATTCAATTAAAGTGAATGATATTTGCAATTTAGCTATGATACATCGTACAACATTTTATAGTCATTTTTCTGATAAATATGAATTACTAGATTATTGTATAAATGATATTGAAGCTGAATTAACTAAGAATTTCGAACCTGGCAACTACTCTACTGCCAAAGAATTTTATTCTGATTTAATTAATCATTTATTAAAATATTTAGGTGAAAATAAACAATTTTTTAAAAATATGCTTAACAATAATTATTCAGCTGGAATAATCACAGTTTTTCACAATTCAGCAATAAAATACATCACTGACTTAATCGAAAAAGAAAATCAAGCTGGAAAAAAATTCGATGTTCCACCTAAAATTATGGCTGAATTTTATTCTGGTGCTGTTACAGCAATTATCATGTGGTGGCTAAAAACTAACAGTAAAATTTCTGAACAAGACTTATGTAATTATATCGTTTCTTTAATTTTTGATGGTCAGAAATAAATTTTATCTGGACTTTTTAGTTTTTATTGTGTATGATTATATATATTATCGAGAAAGGAATGATTATAATCATGTCTAATTTAAGAAAAATAATTTTTTTATTAATAGCAATTTCTTTAATTATTTGTAATATTGCTTTTGCTGCAACAAATAGTTCTGTTATTAATGACGATGATGAAGATACAGATAATGATGTTTCTAATTCAGCCAATGATACAAATTCTACTGATAATGAAACTTCTAATTCTTCAAATTCAACTAGAAATACATCTAATCGTTCTTCTAATACATCTTCAGATGATGAAGATGAAGATGAAGAGAACACTACTTCTGGAAACAGAGTAACAAATCAAACTTCAACAAATGCAAAGTCAACTACATCTTCTGCTAATTCCACTACAACAGGTGTTGATAATACTGATTTAGGTATTTCAAATGCTTTATCATTTGTTCTTATTGCAATTGGTGTTTTACTAATTTTCTTATCAATAGCAATTTTAATTAGAATGAAAAAATAATAAAAATACATTTTGGCAGGTATCTTTAGATACCTGTTTTTTTATGTATATTCTTCAAGAATTTATTATATTAACATTTACGCAACTTTTTAAAATTACTTTTTAATTTTTCTTATTATTTTATTTCTATATTTTTCAGTACGCTTTGTATATTTTTTATTTGCATTGATAATACTAATATTAAATTCTGAAATAATTATGGAGGTATATTATGAAAATAAAAAATAAAATTTTTCTTTGTTCTATTCTACTTCTTCTTATTTTATCTCTTTTTAGTTTTACTTATGCAACTGAAGAGTTGAAAGACATTGGGAATTCTGTTAAAAATGCAACTGAAGATGTTGGTGGAGCTATAAAAGATGGTACCGAAAAAGCTGGTGATTCTGCCAAAAATGCGACTGAAGATGCTAAAGATGGAATGCAAAATATGACTAATAGTGCTAAAGGCGGTATGGAAAATATGACTAATGATGTAAAAAATGGTATGGATAATAATGATGAAAATACTATTTCTGAAAATCTAACAGGTAATTACAATACAACTCGAACTACTTCTGATGATGTGACTGCTACTGCAACAAATAATGCGACTATGTGGATGTGGATTATGTTAGCAGTCGTTGCTGTTCTAATAATTGCTCTTGTTTGGTATTATGCAGCTCAATCTAATAACTCTAAACATTAATTTATCATAGTAGCGTTTTTCATTTCTCTTAATTGCTTTTTAGCTTTTTCGAGAAATGCTGAGCGCTACTATTTTTTATGTATTCTGCTCTGTTTTTCATTAAAATTATTGTTATCCAAGATTTCTCTTTCTTTAGTTTATCTAATATGATATAATATTTTATATTTTTGAGAGGTGTTATATGGAAACAAAATTAATTGCTAAAAATCCAAATGCATATCACAATTATGATATTAAAGATACTATTGAGGCTGGAATTGAGCTTTATGGTACAGAAATAAAGTCTATTCGTAATGGGAAAATGAATTTAAAGGATTCTTATGCTATTATAAAAAATGGCGAAGCTTTTGTTTATGGAATGCATATTAGTCCTTATGAATTTGGTAATATATATAATAAGGATCCACTTAGAACAAGAAAGCTTTTGCTACATAGACATGAAATTAATAAACTTTTTGGGCAAATTCAGCAACAGGGCGTTTCACTAGTTCCTATTTCAGCTTATTTTAAAGGTTCTAAGGTTAAAATTCAGCTTGGTATTGGAAAGGGTAAAAAATTATTTGATAAGCGTGAAGATTTAAAACGTAAAGATGACAATCTTTATATTCAAAGACATATGATTTAAGAGTGAGTGATATCACTCTTTTGTTATATAATAAGAAAATTCTCCGAACTTCCTATTATATGCACAGAAATTTGTTTTGCAATTTTGTGCACGAACAGAGATGTGGACTTAAAAATGTTATAAACAGCTCTACTTTGCTCTTAGCTAGTTATATAAAATGCAGTAATAATATAATTTTTTAATACCTTGCTGTCGCAATCTTTGTGAGCCTCCGGCTCTTTTATATGTAAAGATTGCTTCAATCGCAGTCACAAAAGCTACGCTTTGTTCCTTTGGTCGCTGCGCGGTATTTCAAAAATTATATTATTACTGCATTTTTATTTCTAGTTTTTCGTACAAAACCAAAAGAGAGTGATATCACTCACTCTCTATCTTCATTTTATTAAATTAAGCTTTGTTAGCTGAACAAAATACATTATTGATTTTGTCAGAAACTGTTTCTTTAATTTCTGTTCTAGCAGCTCCTAAATATTTTCTAGGATCAAATATAGAAGGATCTTCATTAAATACTCTTCTTACTTGTGCTGTCATAGCTAAGCGTAAATCAGTATCAACGTTTATTTTTGATACTCCATTTTCACCAGCTTGTTTTAACATTTCATTTGGGCAACCTTTTGCACCAGGAATGTTTCCACCATTTTCATTGCACATTTCTACAAGTCTTGGAATTACTGATGACGCACCGTGTAAAACTATTGGTGTATCTGGTAATTTTTCTTTAACTTTTTCTAATATATCAAATCTTAATCTAGCTTCTCCTTTAAATTTATAAGCTCCATGGCTTGTTCCTATAGCTATTGCTAATGAGTCACAACCTGTTCTTCTTACAAATTCTTCAGCTTGATCTGGATCTGTGTACATTGCATCATTTTCAGCAACGTTTACATCATCTTCAACACCAGCTAATTTTCCTAATTCAGCTTCAACAACTACTCCTTTTGAATGAGCATAGTCTACAACTTTTTTAGTTAACGCTACGTTTTCTTCAAAATCATATTTTGAACCATCTATCATAACTGATGTAAATCCTGCATCTATGCACATTTTACATGTTTCAAAATCTGGTCCATGGTCTAAGTGAAGTGCAATTGGAATATCTGTCTCTTCTACTGCGGCTTCAACCATTTTTAATAAATAATTGATTCCTGCATATTTTATAGCGCTTGAAGATACTTGTAATATTACAGGTGATTTAGCTTCATTTGCAGCTTCTGTAATAGCTTGGATGAACTCCATATTATTAATATTGAAAGCACCTATTGCATAGTGTTCTTTCATTGATCTTTTAAACATTTCTGTTGTTGTTACTAATGGCATAGTATTACCTCCTTAAATTTTCTTTCCGTGTTCATTTTATTTCTTATATTTATTTCTGTCAAGTTGCTATTTCAAATTTATTATGTTATACTACGAATAAATAGTTAATGTATACAAATGAGAGGTGATTTTAATGTTGGTTATGAATCGTGATGGCGATTTGTTTGATGAAAGAAGAAAAAAAGACAGAAGAAAAGTTAATTCTGAGGTTTCTAATGATCGTAGAAAAGAAGATAGACGTAAAGAAAATATTAATGAAGTAAAAAAGAAAAAATAAATGACTGAAAATAAATTTCAGTCATTTTTTACTTTTAGCCACAACGATTATACTTTAGAAAATTTTAAATATTTTCGTGTAAGCAATAAAATCATTTGCCTTCTATTTGTGTGCACATTTATAGTTTGAGCATATTGTTTCATCAGGGTTTCTTGAATTATCATCTGGATATGGTTTTATTGTTATTTGATCAAGTTGACAATTACAGTCCTCTATTCCATTATATTTACAGCTACATACTGTACATTTTATTTTTTGATTATTTTCCATTTTCTTTAAAACCTCCTTTTAGATATATATTTATTATATCCAAAAAGAATTTTTTTAATCTTAGACTGCTGCTCTTGTTCTAATTATTGTTATTGGTGTATTTACTTGTGGTGCTTCTAAACATCTTATTCTATTTTTGTATTCTTTTAATTTTCCTTTATATATTAATTTTGAATTTCTTATTTGTTTGAAATCTTCTGGTTTTATTACTTCTGGTAAATAATTTAATTCTAGATTTCCTGTATTTAATGCATATCTTACAAATTCTGCACAATATAATGCTTTTTTCCTTTTTATCTGCTTATTAAACATTACGCAAAAAACTCCAATAAAATTGAATTTGTATTCTTTTCTTTTTTGGTACATTGTTCTAACTGCTGTTTGCATTGATTTATATTGTTCATCTGTAATTATTACCTCGTATACAGATGTTGTTGTATTTTTGAATCTTTTAAATGTTCCTTTATCAAGATATTCTCTAACAAACCCACCAATAAAAGCATTATATGTATATAATCTTCCAAATGAATACATCTCATTTAAATCTTCATCAAAAGCTAAAGAAACATGTGAATAATCGTTTTTAGTGTATAATTTTATTAGGTTAGATAATAATGTTCCTGTATGTGTAAGCACGATGTATATTTTTTGCATACGTATCCCCTTTCAATTCTTCCAGATTTAATTATAACTTTTATCTTTATTGTTGTAAATATTATTTATTAAATTCTAATTCTCTGCCCCACAAATATTAAATTAGGATTTGCAATATTGTTTAATTTAACAATGCTTTCTACTGTTGTATCGAATCTAATTGCCAATTGAGAAAGTGTATCTCCTGATTTTACTGTATAAAAATCCTTACCTAATGCTGATACATGTTCAAAATTTGTATTAGTTAATATTGTTAAATTTTCTCCTGGATAAATCAAATTTGGATCTTTAATATCATTTATTTGAACAATTTCTGATATTGTTACATTATATATTTTTGATATTTTCCATAAAGTATCTCCTTTTTTTACTGTATATTTTATTTCTTCTGATGGATTTGATTCTTTTCTTTTTTCTATTTTTCTTATTTTTTCACTATTATCTAATAAAATATCACTAGTAAATAAATCACGATCTACGTAATCTGATATTCCACCTATTTTTCCTATATCTGAATATTGCTGACCTTGCCAATTCTCCCATGCTAATTGAGTTAGTTCCATTTCTTTGTAATTTCCATAAAAAGCTACCCAAAGTGGATATTCTTCTGCTAATGTAAATGTATTTTTAGCATTGTATAAATCGCTATATATAATTACATCTTTTTCTGTTAGTTCTTCAACTTTTTCGGCAAAAGCTCGCGTTATGTCATTTATATTTTCTTTTGACAATTCTCCGAAATCTTCAAAGTCTATTGCTAATTTACAATCAATCTGTTTTTCTGAAATGATTGATGAAAAGAACTCTGCTTCTCTCTCCGCTTCTGTTATACTTCTTGCAGTCAGATAATGATAAACTCCTACTTTTAAGCCATTCAATTTAGCATTTTCATAATTTATTTCAAAATATGGATCTTTATAATTTTGACCTTGTGATGCCTTTATATATACGATTTCAATTCCATCATTTTTTACTTGATTGTAATCTATGTATCCCTGCCAACTACTTACATCTATCCCTTCAAATAAATCTTCAGAACTTGGTAATAGTGCATAGCAATTTGTTGCCATGATAAACAATATAACTATTTCAAGAACAAAAAAATTTCTTACTTTTTTCATATTGTCCCTCCGTTTCAAATTTTTATTCTGTATATTATATGAAAATAAGTAAGAAAATTTACTTTTATTTATTATAAATTATTTCTCTAGCTTTCATTAAGTTTCCTAATACTTGATTTTTCAAGTTCTTTTTTAAATCATATTCCTCAAAAAGAATTTTTTTTATTTTATTTTGATTTTCTTCTGATATTTCATTCCATTTAGGTTGAAGTTCTTCTAAAAATTTTACCCATTTTAAATATATATCTTTGTTCCTTTTATAAATATTGTGATTTCCATTTAACCATTCATCGACTTTAGTCATTTTGTTATTTTCTTTTGGACATGTTCTCATATTTATGAATAAATCTTTTTCTACATCTATTGGTATTAGTGGAAACATAACACATTGAATTGGTTTGACTTTATGTATCTTACATCTATAATTCTCGTTGTTATTTAGCACGCAGCGTCTTTCCTCTCCTTCTGCATTTATTGCTATTTCTGGTGCTTCATTTTCTACAGGATGAGTATATTTTTCTATAAATTCTTTTGGTGATATTTTTAAAAACTTGCTTATTTCTAAAACGCTTATTGGCGCTAATTTAATATCTCCTCTATATTTACAGCATCTATCGCATATTTTACAACTTAAATTTGTTTTAGACTTCAATGTTAATACTTCTTGATTCATCTAACTATTTTATCAATATCATACTAATGTTGTATTTAATTGATAAATTCCTTTCCTTATTTCTAAATATGTATTAATTATATATAAAACTTATTTTAACTTCAATAGAGTATACTTCTTAAGGTATATTATTTAACTATTTTTATATTTATTTTACTTATATCAAAAAAACAGCAGACATTGGAAATCCAATGTCCGCCATTTTTGAAGATTACATAACCTTGGTAGTCTGGTAAGACTCAAGTCCTGTAATCTTCAGGAAGTCTTCCACGATGATGACTTCAGGCAACTGCCCTCGATTTGGAATTACTCCCAAAATCTGGTGAACTTCGCCTTCACGAGTGAGCAAAAACTCTCCGTTTGTCACAAACTCACAGAGTTTCCACTCCGGATGCAACTCACGATACAGCTTTCTCAGCTCAGAGAGCTTCTGAAGTCCATACTCTTCCTTCAGCATTTTGCTGATGCCCATCCGAGTATCGAAATTCATACGTGGCGTGGTGTTGATAAGTTCCTTTTGCGCTTCTGTCATTTTCATAATGACACCTCCTAATGTCTGTTCCTTTTCTCCTCTGCACACATCTGTACAAATTCTAAAAGGTTTTGCCAACGAGCTACACTTTAATTATACTACGTGTTTACATAATTTTCAAGAGCTTTTAATCTCTATTTAATCATGCTACTCTATCTTGCTAAGGAGTTAATTTTTTCTTTATTTTACTTTTTGATATTCTTTGGTTTCTATATATTTTCCTAAATATTTTTCAAAAGCATTTTGACTAATTATTATTTCTTCTTTTTGCATTTTACTTAAGTGTTTTATTCTATATTCTAATTTACTTGCTAACACTCTATTTTCTGATGTCCATGCAGTTTCTATTTTTTCTACTGTATGCTTTTTTGTATACTTTGCACATTTTTCATTTTTGCTTACATGTTCCTGAAATCTTTTTTCTAGGTCAGTTGTTATTCCTGTATATATCGTGTTATCTTTGCATCTAATCATATATGTATAATACATTTTATTCCTCTTTTATATTCTCGTCTATTTCATCATTATTTTTAGATAATTCATCATTTAAATTTTTTATGATAAAACCAATACTTGTTACTGTAGATAAAATCATTATAAATATTGATATATCAAGACCTATATCATATGAGCCAATTAAAATACTGTATATCAATTTCAATGCTGTTATTATAAGTATTATAGTTGAAATAATTGTTATAACTGTGCTTACATTATTCTTCCATTTCTTATCTTTTCCGGTTTGAAACCAATCGGCTACTACTTGTATTAGTATTATCATAATGTTCACCATAATACTTGGAATAAAAATATATGTTCTATTATGAAAATGACTACATTCTATTAGAGTGCTTTCAATTGTAGTTAAATCATATATCCAATTTCCAAATATTATTGCTATGATAATTACTACCAAATTAAGTAGTGTTACATAAAGTACATTTCTTGTCATTTTTTTCATCTTTTCTCCCCCTTGAGCTTTTGTTTATATCATATTTTTTATTACGTGTTCTAAATAAGCGATAATAAGAAAACAGAGTGATATATATAATTATATCACTCCACAGAATCTATTTTATCTCAGTTCCGCCCCATTCAACAGCTACAAATCCTGTTCTAGTAGGTGTTTCTAATTGTTGTTCTGTAATGTCAATAGGAGTTTCTAATCCTTTATATGTCATTAGTACTCTTATTATTGTATCTGGATTTGGATTTATTTCCAAAGGCATATTTTTATTGATTTCATCTAAAGTCGCAAATCTTATGTAGTTATATTTATTAGCTTCTAACTTTGGTAACCAATATATTATAAATTCTTCGGCTTCTCTTTCTGTTAACCCCAAAATGGCCAATTTTTCTTCCAAAAATGTAGATGCATCACTTCCTTTTACTATAAATCCATCGTTTTCTACTTTAAAATTTAGTAAATTTTCGCTTTCATAATATAATGAATATAAATTTTTATTTGTTGATAAATCTGTTAAAGTTCCATCTTTTTTAGCTAATACATTCCAACCATCTAAATATTTTGGATATGAAGTTGTTATATTATCTTTGTATTGTAATTTAACAGAAACTTCTGTGTCTTCTTTTGGATATAAATATATAATTGGCTTCTTTGCTGTTCCATAGTCATCTATGTTATTAACTTTTTTTGTATTGATATTAAATTTTGCATAAGTTATATTTTTGTCCAATGTTATAAATGTAAATTTTACTCTTGGAGCCAAATCACCTCCATGTAAATAACTTGTAAGAGTAATATTTATATTGGCTTCTGTCCCATTTAAGGTTACATTATCTATTGTATACTGATTGTGGGATGATGATTGATCATGAGCTTCTATTGCCAAAGTGTGATTTTCAAAATAATCCTTATCAAAATAATTTAAAACATCTTCATTATCAATCGTAATCGTTTCAAATTGTTTAACATACTTTTCTAATTCTCCATATGACGTAACAAAAGTATTTTCTATGCAATCTGAACTTCCACTATAATAACCTGTCTTTGTTGTATATTTAATTTCATTACCTTTTATTTTATTTTTTGAATTAGTATAAATAGTAGTACTATCTCCATTTGTGTAAGATGATATTCTAGTTTTATTAAAGCAATATATTACTATTCCTATAACAACTAAAATAGCAATTATTATAATTATAGTTGTTTTTAAACTAATTTTTATTTGTTTCTTTTTCTCCATTTTTTCTTCTCCTTTGTATTTGAATAATATTATAATCTGAATTTATAATATCATTTTGAATATTATAATTGCAATATTTTGTAATACTTAAATTATTATTTTTTGTAGGTTCGTGAAAATTTAAAGATTTTCTTCTTTATCATCAGTATCTATAACTTTTTCAGTACAGGTTAGCCCTTTTATGAAGTTAATTATAAATAAAATCAAATTTATTGTAGCAATTGCGAATGAAATCCAACAAAATACACACTCTGCTTTATTTATTTTTACATCTTCTTCAGTCAAATCTGTCCACGCATCGTATACTATATTTCTCCCCCTTTATTCTTTGCTCACATTATAACATATATAGAATATTTTTTTGAACAGTTTTATTCTATAAAAATCATGTGTGTTAAATTTGTTCGTGTGCGAAAATTTATGAAATAAATTTTCTGTGCAGTGTAGTTTTATATATTAGGAAAGTTTCATAACTTTCCTAATATATAAAAAATCCTAGAGTAGTTTGAATATTATATTTCTCTCTACTCTAGGATTTTTTATATGGTACCGATGGTGGGACTCGAACCCACATGGTTTCCCGCATGATTTTGAGTCATGTGCGTCTGCCAATTCCGCCACATCGGCATAAATTAACTTGCTTTTAAATAATACCAAATTTGCTATTTAAAAGCAAGTGATTTTTAAAATTATTTTAAATATTTCCACCGTCTGTCATATTATATGTTTCTCCTTTAGCTGTACCACTTACTGGCACACTTAGTTGTTTGTATGTTTTTCCGTCTGCTGATATGCATATTGTTCCAATGTATGACCAATGATCAACAACAAGCCATCTTACATCAAATATATAATATTGTTTTCCTGCACTATCTTTTCCCCAACCTGAATATGTGTATCCTATATTATATCCAGTTTCTTCTGATGTAGTTCCCCATGTTTTTTCAGCTAATTTTTGTGCTTGGTCTTTTCCTATTGCTCCTTTTTCTGTTGGTTCGTCAGATGTATTTGTTGATGTTGATGTAGTTGCTGAAGGCGTTGGTGTTGTACTTGGTGTTGGTGTTACGCTTTCTTCTTTGTAGCTTTCCATATAATGTTTTATTGCTTTTCCACCTTTGAATGTTAGCTCTGATGTTTTATATCCGTTTGTTATGTTTACTATTACTGTTTGTATACAGCTCCATTGTCCACCTGCATGTTCGAATTCACCTAATATGCATAATTCATTTTTATCATTTATGTATACTTTTAATTTTTCTATACTTTTTTTGATTCCATCTTGCCATCCTCTTACTGTTTTATCATCATATAACGTACTCCAATTTGTTCCTAGTGCTGCTTTTTCTTTTGCTACTAGTGTATCATAATCTTTTCTTACTGCTTCTGCTGCTTTTGTTATTATTTCATCTTTACTTGAATTGTATTGTTTTATTAAATCTTCACTACTCATTTTATTTAGTGTTTGTAAGTCAATATTATATGTGTCTGCTGTTATTGTTTCATTTCCGCCTCTCCATACTAATACTGATAATACTGATTTATTTATTGTATATGAATAAGAAATTTCTTCTGTTTCATATCCAACTTGATCATAATAATTTGATGAATTCATGCTGTCGCTAAATCCATAATTTTTCTTTATTTCTGCATTCATTGCTGCAACGTCTGTTGAATCTATGTTAATACATGGATATTCATATGTATTTCCATTTATTGTTTTTGTTGCTACTGAATAAACTATTTCTTTGCTATTATCTAATTTCTTAACATTCTTTAATGTTTTTACAGCTTCAACTTTTTCTTTTACTTCATCTGTTATCATATCGTCAGTATCAACATAATCTTTTTTAGCTTCTTCAAAAACTTTTTCTTTATCTTTTTTACTTGCGTCTTTGTCAAAGTCTACTTTTGCACTGTAATTTTCATCAACTTCTACGCAATCTGTATTTTTTGTTAATTTTACTTCTTCTGATTTATATTCTTTATTCTCTAAATTTAAATCATAATATTTTGATGAGTTGTCTGCTTGTTTTTCAACAGCATACCAAACATAATCATCTTTATTTGCATCATATACTAGTTTTAACTCAAAATCTTTGTCTAATGATACTTTTATTGTATCAACTTCATTTTTGTCGTTTATCTTGTATATATTTGCAATGTATTCTTTTGCATTTTTTATTCCATAAATGATTAACTCTGGTATTTTATCTCTATCCAAATCACATAATTGAATTTTTTGATTATCCATATCGTCTAATTTGTTTTTATCATTTAGGACTTCAAGATATACATCTCCCCATTCTAATTTGCTTTGCTCTTTTGAATTGTCGTCTCCATTTACTGACATATAATACCATACACCTGCGCCAGCTCCCGCTAATAGTACAATTATTATAGCAATTACTAATATTATTTTCTTTTTGCTTTTTTTCTTGCCATTCTTTTTAGCTTCTTTAGACTTTTCTTCTGTTTTGTCTTTTTTATTTTTTTCTGGTTGTTGTGTTTCTTCAGCTTTTGACTCTTCTTCAACTGATTTAGTTTTTTCATTTTCTTCTATTGCTCTTTTTTCTTCTTCAGCTTTTTTTGCTTCTTCAATTTTTTGAGCTTCTAGTTCTTTTGTTACTTCTTCTATGTTTGCTCCGCATTTTGTACAGAATTTTGAGTTATCTGCAATTTTTTCATTACATTTAGGGCATATCATAATTTTTTCCTCCGTTTCTTATTACATTTTATCTGGCATTTTGATACCTAATAATGATGCTCCTGTTTTTAATACTACGCCTACTGCATATGTTAAGTATGTTCTTGCATTTTTAACTTTTTCATCATCTACTAAAACTTTATTATCATTATAGAAATTGCTATAATTTTGTGAAACTTCTATTAAATATCTTGCAAGTATTGCTGGTTCGTTTTTCTCTGCAGTCATTTCAAGTGTTTCTTGGAATGCATATAATGATTTCAAAACTTTTATTGATGATTCATCTGTTAATTGTGAAAAATCAACTTCTGAAAGTTCTGGAACTCTTCCAACTTTCTCCAATACACTCTTTGTTCTTACATATGTATATTGAATATATGGTCCTGTTTCACCTTGGAAATTTAATGCTGTATTCCAGTCAAATATTTGGTCCTTAGTATTAGTCGTTGATAAAGTATTAAATATTATTGCTGCAATTCCAACTTTTTTTGCTACTTCATCTTTATTTTCTAGTTCTGGATTTTTGGCTGTTATTATTTCTTTTGCTTTTTCAATTGTTTCATTTATCAAGTCTTCTATTTTTACTACATTACCTAATCTTGTTGACATTTTTCCAGTTGGTAATTGAACCATTCCATATGATATGTGTTTTAGACCTTTGGCATATTTCTCATCAACTAAGTATTTTGCAACTTCAAAGATTTGCTTGAAATGTAAATTTTGTTCATATGCAACTACATATAAGCATTTATCAAAATCATATGTACGTGCTCTATAAAGTATTGCAGCTAAGTCTCTTGTTGCATATATTGTTGAGCCATTTGCTTTTTGGATTATGCATGGTGTTTCTATTCCTGCATCTGTTAGGTCAACAATTTTTGCTCCTTCTGAGTCTGTTAATTTGCCTTTTTCTTCTAATATTTTTATTACTTCGTCTGTTTTATCTGCATAAAATGCTTCGCCATTTAATGAATCAAATTTTACATCTAAAACATCATAGATTTTATCGAATTCTTTTAAACTTAGATCTTTAAACTGATTCCATAAATCAGTACAATATTTATCTCCATTTTCTAAAAGTCTAAAGTTCTCTCTACAATTTTCAAGTACTTGCTCATCTTCTTTGCATAAATTGTTTATTCTTACATACATATCCACCATTTTATTTATTGGATCTTCTGTCAAATCATATTCAGTTCCCCACATTTTGTAAGCTTCTATCATTTTTCCAAATTGTGTTCCATAATCTCCTAAATGATTTACACCTATTGTATTATATCCTAAATACTTGTAAACTTTATATAAAGCACTTCCTATTAATGTTGTTCTTAAATGTCCTATGTGGAAAGGCTTAGCAATATTTGGTGAAGAATAGTCAATTACTATATTCTTTCCATTACCTTCATTGCTTTTTCCGAAATTTTCTTTTTCTGTATTTATCTCTGATAAAACTTCTTTTACTAATTGCTCGTTATTTATATAAAAGTTTAAATATCCAGCTTTATCTTCAATTTTTTCAATATATTCGTCTGGTGAGATTTTTTCTCTTATTTCTGTTGCAATCATTACTGGTGATTTTTTTAATACTTTTGCTAATTTAAAGCATGGGAATGCATAATCTCCCATATCACTTTTAGGTGGTATTTCTATATATGTCATTATTTCATTTTTGTCTAATTGTGTTGCATTAGCTATTTTTTCTGCTATTAGTTCGTTATAATTTATCATAATTATCATTCCTTTATATATAAAGAAAATTACTATCTAAAATTTAAATAGTAATAATCTTTTGTAAATTTGTTATTTTATTAATCTCCTAGGCAAATTCCTATATCTCTTGCTGTCTTTACTAAATCGTGATCCATAGTAACTAATCTTACGTTACTATCTTCTGTTCCTCCTTGAACAGCTCCTAATTCTTTGTTGTTTCCAACAACTTCTTCTAGTGGAACATATGTTAGTTTTCCATTTTGAATTACGGTTAATACTCCAAATTTTTCTTCCATTGCAAGTTCCATTGCTTTTGCTCCGTATTTTGTTGAAAGAACTCTATCATATGCTGTTGGTGTTCCACCTCTTTGCATATATCCTAACACTGTGCATCTTGCTTCAAGACCTGTTAGCTCTTGTAATTCTTTTGCCACTTTTGGTCCAATCCCGCCAAATTTTATGCTTATTCCAGCTTGTGCATCTATGCCTTCAGCTGAATGAGTTTCATTTTCTCCATCTTTTGACATTGCACCTTCTGATACTACTACTATACTAAAGTTTTTGCCTTTAGCTTGTCTACGTTTTATAGCTTCAGCTGCTTTGTTTATATCATATGGTATTTCTGGGATTAAAGCTACGTCTGCTCCTCCTGATATGGCTGATTCTAGAGCTATCCATCCAGCAAATCTTCCCATAACTTCTAATACCATTATTCTGTTGTGTGTTTCTGCTGTTGTATGAAGTCTATCTAAAGCTTCTGTTGCAACTGATACAGCTGTGTTATATCCAAATGTTACATCTGTACATGCTACATCGTTATCTATTGTTTTTGGTACACCAATTGTGTTAATTCCTTTTAAAAATAAATCTCTAGCTGACTTTTGTGTACTATCTCCACCTAGTGTGAATACACAGTCAAATCCTGCGTCTTTTACATTTTGAACACATCTATCTGATAAATCTTCATATGTTACTGTTCCATCTTCGTGTTCTACTTTGTAATGGAATACTATTGCATTTGTTGAAGATCCTATTATTGATCCTCCTTTTGCTAAAATTCCTGATGCTTTTTCACTGCCATCTAATCTTATATAATTATTTGTTACTAATCCTCTATATCCGTCAATATATCCGTAACATTCAATTCCGTTTGTTTCAGCTGTTCTTACTATTGCTCTTATTACAGCATTAAATCCTGAAACATCTCCTCCGTTAGCTAAAATGGCTACTTTCTTAATCATCTTATTATTCCTCCCTTAATGACTTATTTTTCTACAATTACATCATCTTTGTCTTCTGATTTTTTTGTTTTTATATATTTATAAAGAGTATATATTGCAAATGGAATTTGACCCAATATTCCTACAATAATTATTGCATATATCAATAATGGTAATAGTATTATCAGTACAATTACTCTCATTGCTATACTTAACCACTTTTTTATATCTGGTGTCTTTTTCTGAATTATCCAACCTGTTAGTATAAAATACATCATTATTGCGATTATTGGTCCAGAATATGAAAGTGTAATTAATATAATTTGTGCTATCTTAGGATATTTAACTATTGAATTATATGTTTCTTGAGTTTCTTGTATGCGTTGTAGAGCATCTTCCTTTGACTCATATAATTCTTGACCTGATCCCTTTAATTCTTCTAGTCTTTGAGCATATTCCTCACTTGGTATAGCTTGTAGAATTTCAACTGTTTCATCTATTTCAGTGGCTTTTTCTGAAATTATTTTTTGTGATGCGTTTGCAATTATCGCTGCTACAATTAAAATTACTAACATTATGATTAATCTTTTTTTGTATTTTGTGGATTCTAAATTCATATTTTACTACTCCTTATCCATTTTTCAACTATTAAATTATATTATATATAATTCCATTTTGCAATAATTTATTTACTAGTTATATTAATATTTTTACCTTCTATTTGAAATTCTCTTTCTATAATATTTTGGATTTGTGCCACTTGTTCTTGAAGTAATACATCGCTTCGTACAATTACACTTACGCCACTATTATTTTTGAAAATTACAACATTTTCGAACCCTTTCATTTTTATCAAACTTTCTGCTGTTTGAATTGTCTTTTTTTCATTTGTTATATTTTCAATTTCATTTTGGGCTATTGCTTTTTGATCACTTGATACATTTGTGTTTTCTAATATTTTTTCATATATTTCTACATTTTCTGAATATGTATTATCTCTTGCCATTCTTGCTTCTAAAAAGTAATCTGTTTCAGCACTTGTTTCAATTTCTTCTGATGGATTTTCTGTTGTAGTATCTGTTGTAGCATCTTCTTCAATTACATCATTACTGCTTACAAGAGTTGCTTCCCCTAATGATGATTCTGAATAATTTTGAATATCTGCTATTCTGCTATACTCTTTTTTTATAATTGGATTATAGCTAAAAAAACCTACTAACATAAAAAATATAGCAAGTAATCCAAGCAAAACTTCTTTCTTTTTTATTATTGCTATTTTCTTCATATTTATCCTTTCCTTGAGACAATTGTAATTTATCTCCATTATTTATTTTTATTATTTCATTTCAAACACTTGTATTTTATGTACTGCTAATCCTGTTGCAGCTTCAACAGCTTGAGTTATACTTTCTTTTACAGCTGTATTCTTTGCTCCCTTGGCAATAATGATTGCCCCTTCCATTTTAGGGTAAACAATTTTTTCAGTAATTATTTCTTGATTACTATCTGATACTACTTCTTTTGTTGAATCATATGTTTCAGTATTTCTTTCTCCACCTTCTGTATCCTTTTCCTTTGTAGAACTTTGTGAAGAGCTTTCATTATATATAGGAACTATTTTTTCAGTTTCGCTATATGTAATCAAAACTTTGACATCATCTACGCCTTTTATTTTACCTAATATTTCTTCTAACTCTTTTTCTACATCTCTCTGTTTTGTTTTTTCTTCCGCTTCTTGTGTTCTAATATTATTACTAACATTTTGTTTTTCCTTACCTTTAAATATATTATTAATTGCATATAATGTTACTAATAACACAATAATTGCAAATACTAAATTTTCTATTTTCTTTTTATTAGCCTTATCATCCTTTTTTACAAGTGCTGTTATCTTTTCTTTAATCATTAGATTTCTCACTTTCTGATATTGAAATTTTGCCTTTTTCTATTTCATAGTCTTTTTCAATATCTTCTACTAATTTTTTTATCTCATCTTGACTAATTTCTTCATTTGAATTTATCTGAATTTTGTTAATAGAAATTCTCCCTTCTGCATTTTGCTTTTTTCTTTTTATTTGCATTTCTATTTTCTCTATTTCTAAATTATCATTTTTGTAACTCAATTCTGAATTTATTTTTATTAGTTCATACTGTTTTTCATTTAAATATTGATTCAATTCTTCTTTTAATTTTATTTTATATGCACTTTCTATTTGTTTTTCATAATTTATTGTATTTTCATATTGTATTGCATTATTTGTGTTTTCGGCGGCCACACTTTTAAATTCTAAACTGCTTATTTTATTGTTTATTAAAGGTGTTATAACTACATATAGTATAAATATTCCTAGTATGATTTTTATATATTTTTTATATGAACTTTGACTCGGCAAAATCATTTCAACGACAACAATTATTATTAACGCAACTATTAATTGTTCTGCCCATGATACTAAAAACTCAATCATTTTTTCTCCTTATTATGATGGAACTCCTAATTTCATCGTTATTGTAAATCCTATTATTAGCATAATTACAACCGTCGTAATTGAGGCTAATAGGACTTTGCAAGAATCTCCCATTTGTTCTAACACATAAACTATTTTCTCGTCGGCTACTATTTCAGCTAATCCACTTATTAAATATATAAACAATGTTGTTAGTCCTACTCGTATTAGTGGCGTAGCTGCTATAAATATGGTTCCTATAACACCTAATGTTCCTACTGCATTCTTTATAATATTAGTACAGCCTAGTACTGATTCTACTGTATCACCTAAAATTTTTCCTACAACTGGTACAAATGTTGATACTGCTGTTTTGGTAGTCTTACTTGTGAATTGATCTATTCCCTGTCCAAGATTACTTTCCAAACTTAATACGCATGTAAATATTGTTAAAAATATACACAGTATCCATATTATTGTTGACTTCATATATTTTGATAATCTATTCATGTGGACTTCATCTGATATGTTTGAAATTATCCCAATAACTGTTGCTACTATTATTATTGGAATCAATATTTGATTAATAAATGTTGTAATAATATTTATTGATACTAATATTACTGATTGAATCCCTGTTGCAGCTGTAATATTACCGGTTGAAATACTTAAACTTATAAATAATGGTAATAGCATATATGTAAAGCTTGATATTGTTTCAAGAGTCTCTTTAACTATTTGTAAAATATGTGTGTAAACTTCCATTAGTGCAGTAATTAAAATAATGATTTGAACAAAATGTCCTATCTTTCCAGTTTGATTATTTCCTAGATTTTCACTAATGTTTTTCATTAGTCCATAAATTATGATTATTAGTAATATTGATACTAACATTTTTAATGATTCTTTTAACTCTGTTCCTAAAATTTTTCCAACTGTATTTATTATTATATTCTGTGAAAGGTTTCCTTGAAGTGATTCTTCAAAAATTGTATTAAAATCTATATTATTTTTTGTATCTTTTTCTGCTTTATCTATAATTGAATTAATATTCATATCTTGTATTTGACTTTGGATTAATTCCTCTTGCGTAGTTTGTTCAGTGGCGTAAATTACATTTGATACTGGTGCAAATATACAGTAAATTATTATTATTAAAAATATTTTCTTCATATTTTTACCTCATACTTTATAAAAGGTTTAGTAAGGTTTCTAATAATGACATTATAATTGGAACTGACATGCTTAAAATTAGTATTTTTCCTCCTAAATCAATTTTAGAAGCAATTGCTGATTCTCCACTATCTTTACAAATTGATACCGCAAATTCTGTTAAAATCGATATTCCTGTAACTTTCAATAGTATATTAATAAAACTGCTACTAATATTTAATTTACCCGAAAGTATATGTATTAAATTTATAAATTCAGACAGCTTGTCTACTGCTAAAAAAAATATCACTATTCCTACTACTATAGACACATATATTTTAAATTCCGGTTTATATTCTTTTAAAATTCCTGCAATTATTACTCCTGTTAAGCCTATCCCTATAATTTGAATTATTTCCATAAGCGCTACTTCCTATAAATTAAATAATGTTCTTACTGTAGTAAAAAGTTCACTTATTTCATTTATTACTATTGATAGTACAATTACTATACCTGCTAATGTTGTCATCATTGCTTGATCTTCTCTTCCAGCCCTTACTAAAACTTGATTTAGTACAGCAACAAGGATTCCTATTGCAGCTATTTTAAATAATAAATTTATATCCATATTTGCACTTTCCTTTCTTACAGTATTGTTTAAATTAATATAATAACTAAACCAACTCCTAATATTACACCAAGCTTTTTGTACATTGTTTCATTTTTATCTTTATCAATCTTGGCTTTTTCTATTTGTCTTTCTAATAATTCATTAACAAAATTTATTTGATTAATCTGACCTTCTTTATTAGTTTTTCCAAGCAATATTCCAAATTCTTTTAATACTTTTTTGTCTTCTTTTTTCAAACTAAGTTCTATGGTTTTTACTTGATTTTTCCATGCTTGTTCTGCACCTTGTTCTTTTATATTATCAGCAACATTTTTAAATAGTTCTGATATTGAATATGTAGAAATTTCTGCAATTTCAGTAAATATTTCTTCTAAAGGTTCATATGTGTATTTGATTTTATTTTCTATTATTTTAAAATCGTTTTTTAGTTCGTCAAGTTCCTCTAGCCTATATCTATATTTTTGAGATAATAAAATTCCAATTTTAGCTGAACATATAATTATCCCAATCGCTAAAATAATTTTCAAAATCATAAACATTCTCTTTTATATTCCTTTTTATTTTTATCTAAAAAGTACACTCCTTGTACTTTTTCTTTTTTATATTTGTCTAATATAATTATTTTTTCTATTATGTTGTATTTTAGTAGCTCTTGAAGCTCTGGGTTAATTTTAATATCATTTAAAGAATTTCCATGAGCTGTTAACAAAGCTTTTGTTCCTGAACACATTGCATAATATATCATTTTACTATCTTCTATTCCTCCTATTTCGTCTACCGCTATTACTTCTGGTGCCATTGACCTTATTAATAATTTAATTCCTATTTTCTTTGGAATATTTGATATTACATCTGTTCTTAATCCTAAATCTGTTTGTTCAAATCCCTTGTACATTGAAGCTAATTCATTTCTTTCATCAACCACACCTACATTTAGTCCTTTATTATATTTGTTTCCATCACTAACTTGTCTTATTAAGTCTCTTAGTAATGTTGTTTTTCCAGTGCCGTGGACTACCTACTATTAAAGTATTTTGAAAATCTCCATTTTCGTACAGCTCATGCAAAATAAAATCTCCGCAGCCTTTAATTTCTCTGGCAATTCTGAAATTCATTCCAGATATGTATGAAATGTTGGTAATTTTTTCATCTTCATTTATTGCATTTCCTACTACCCCAACTCTATGTCCTCCAGCTAGTGTTATAAATCCTTGTGATATTTGTTTTTCATATGTATATATAGAATTCTCTGTGACTTTTTCTAAAGTTTCTAGTAAGTCTTTAGCTGTAACTTTGTAACTTAAAATCATTTCTTCATTATTAAATTTTAATATAATATTCTTATTTCCTCGAAGTCTGATTTCTTCTAAAGTATCAGCTTTTTCTTTTATGATTTTTGTATTTAATAAATTATAAATATTTTTAGATAAATAATTAAAAACCTCTATCATTTAATTACTCCTTTTCTTTAAGCTTGTACTATATAAATATATTCATGTTCTTTAAATTTAGAACCTATTTTTAGCAATTTTTTCTAGATTTTCTGATATGATTTTTCGACATATATATTGACGAAATTTGTAAAATGGAGTAAGATTTATTTGTATTTTTAAGGGGAAGTAAGGTGCCATTATGTATAGTGAAAAAAAATTTAAAATAACAATTTTACTTACAAGAATAAGAAGATATCTTTTTATTTTCTTTTTTGTAATATTAGGATTAATTGGTGCATATGTCGTTTCAGAATTTTTAACAGAAATTGCCCGTGTATCTAGAGAAATTGCTAATACAGTTATGATTGTTACTGGTGTTTCTGTTTTTGCTATTGGGCTTATTTTAACAAGCAATTTAGAATTTAAAATTCAGGAAGCATATTTAGAAATGAAAACTTTAAAGAAATTAAACTTGATTTCTTTTAAATTAGATAAACTTTTAGAAAGCTCTGGTATCTCTATTTCAGATGAATTAGCTAAAGAGCTTCAATCTGTAAATGAAGAATTAACTATGAAAAAAACTAAAAGCAAAAGTTCTAAATTACCAAAAATAAAATTAAAATCAAAAAATTCATAAAAATAAAGAGCAGATATTTAAATCTGCTCTTTATTTTTATTTACCCTAATTTGTTTTTATTGTTACTGATGTAATCAATCTTGATTTATATGTTGCTTTTATTTCATATGTTTTTGAACTATCTAGCGAATCTGTTAATGCTACTAATTTTTCTTTATCTGTTCCATCTTCTGTGTCATCAAATTTTACTGATATTACTTGACTTTCGTCTGTTGCTGAGTCATTAATTGATATAATTGCTTCTATTAATGATTTAACATCTGTTGAGCTTTTTTCGCTTCCAACATATGCTTCAACTTTAGCATTTATTATTGCTTTTTCTTGTTCAGACAATTCTGTATTTGTTTCTTCTGAATTGTCGCTAGTCCTTGATTTTAATTCTTCAAATGATTTTAATTTATATCCATCATCTGTTTTAATAAATGTATATTTATAATCTTTTATTTTATTTAGATCAACATACTGGGAAACTGTATCATAAACATATCCATCTGCATCTTCACTTGAATCTGTTCTCAAAGATTCTTCATAATCAGTATATGAGAATGCTGTTAGTACACTATCATCTACAAAATCTTTTGTTTGAAAATCATATTCTGCAAATAATTGACATCCCATTGCATTTATTTGCTCTGAGAAAAATGGGTCAATAAATATTGGTTTTACATATACTTCTATTTTACTATTGTATTTTACTGCTTTTGTTATTATTTCTGTTACTTCTGGTGGATTTGATTCTTCTACATCACTTTCTTGTACTTCATAATTAGCAGTGTTCTTGTTATATGTGTATCCTATTGTTTTATATTCATCTATAAAATTTGTATCACTATCGAACAAACTAAAATCTTTATATTCTACTACGCCATCTTTAAATACTTTTTGAGCATATTCATCGATTTTATCTTTAGATACTGATTTTGTGCTACCTTCTTTATCCATATCCGAATTAGTAACTTGTGCCATTGCTAATTGTAATTTTAATTCATTTCTTATATTGTCATTATCTTGATCGAAGCCACCTGATGCATAAACTGCGTACTTAGCAAATGTCTTTTTGTTTCCTGCTAATTTGTATGCATCTTTTATATCATTGTCACTATTTATTAAGTCCTCAGATGTAATTTCTTCTCCTACTTCATCATCTACTGATGGCTCATTTTCTTCTTGTCCAGAGTTTGGAGAATTTGAAATTAATGGTTCATCTGACTTATTATTCTTATTGCTACCTAATATAATTACACATGTTAATATTATAGCTACTAGTAGTGCAATAAAAATGACAAGTGCCACTAATGGTATTCCTTTTTTTCTTTTCATATTTTTATCTCCTCTTTAGTAATTTATATTAATTATTAAATATAATTAAATCTATATTTAATATTTTATTTACGTTTTAAATTATATATTTTACAATTTGTTTTTTCAATATATTGTTAGCAATTTTTACATAATACTGTTTTTAATCCTATATCTAAGTCTATTTGGCCACTTTTAGACTTATAGTCTAAATCTATTAATTCTTTTAATATTTGTAATATCTCTTTTTCTTTAAAATATTCAGCCTGCTTTCTATACTTAGTTGTTAAAAACACTTGATTTGGCTTTAGTGATAATACTTCCACCAAATCTCGTCTTTCTTTTAGAGCTAATTTGGTTAAGTATATTTTTCTAAAATGATTATATAGTGTAATTATTATTTTTTGTAAAGGTTCTTTATTATATATCAAATTATTTAGTACTTCTAATGCTTTTTCAGTATTTTTTGTTCCTAAATAATCTGTTAAATCAAATATTATTGCTTGAATTTCTTTTATAGTTAATTTGTCTATGTCTTCTTTTTTAATCTCACCATTTTCTCCAGCGTATTCAATAAGTTTTCTTATTTCATTAATTAAATCTTGCATACTCGTTCCAGCTGTTTCAATTAAATAATTCAAGTTTTGATCACTTATTTGTACTTTGTACATTGCACAAATTCTTTTTAATCTATTTTTTATTTCTATTGGTTTTAATTCTTTAGTTTCAATTATAACTGCATTTTTTTCTACTGTTTTATATAGATCCATTTTATGAACAATTTCTTCAATAAAGACTATTACAACTGCTTCATTTATTATATCCATATTCTCTGAAACATATTTTTTAAATTTCTCTTTCATTGGTGATTTACAGTCTTTTTTGAATAAATTAGAATCCCTTATTATAATCAATTTTTTTTCATAACCAAATGCGGGTGTTTCTATATCTGATATTAATGTATCTATATTATTCTCATCTAACAAAATATAATTTATTCCTAAACTTAGTTCTCCAAATATTTTCTTTATTTTTCTTAAATATTCTTGTTGCAGATATTTTTCTTCTCCATAAAATACATATATTCCATGTAAATTTTGATTTTTCAAATCATTTTCTAAGTCTAATATATTGGTAGACATTTGTTTCTCCCTTATAAATTATTTTTCTAACATTATTTTTATAACTTCGGAAACGCTCCATGCTTGGGCAAATGCTCCTTTAGGTTCATATGGCATTTTTGAATCATATAGTTCAGAAATGCTACCTAAGCACCCCTCTTTCATTGAATGTGTAAAACTCTTTTGATAATTATTAATTATTTTTTCATATTCTTTTTCTAATTTTTTCTTTTCTGTCTTATCTTTTTCATTATTTATTACTGTTTTATAACTTGCAATATATAATCCTGCTAACCAAGGCCATGTAATTCCTTGATGATAACTCATATCTCTTTTAAACCCGTCACCTTCATAAATTGCTATGTATTTCTTATCTTTTGATGATAAGGTAGCTAATCCATATTTAGTGTATAACTCTTTTGTAACCGTTTTTAGCATTTCTTTAGCTTTTCCGTTTGTTAATATCATTACTGGATATGTTGTTGATAATGCAAATAATTGATTTGGTCTTATCTCATTATTTCCAAGCACATCGTAAAGGCATTTATTTTTTTCATTGTAAAATTTCTTGTTGAAGTTTGTTCTAACTTTTTTAGCAAGTTCTTTGTATTCTTTTTCAGCTTCTCCATCTTCAAATTTATTAGCTAGATTTTCAACAGTTTTTAAAGCATTATACCATAAGCTATTTACTTCTACAGCTTTTCCATTTCTTGGTGTTACTGCAAAATTTGATACTTTTGCATCCATCCATGTTAATTGAGTATTTTCGGTACCTGCTGATATTAATCCGTCTTTGTCCATGTATATATTATTCTCGTCTAAATCAATTCCATTTTCAAAATGATATATTACATTTTTCAAAATATCATATAATTTTTCTTTAACAAAATCGTAATCTTGAGTATATTCTAGATATTTGTTAATTTGTTCAAATAATAATAATGAGCTATCTACACTATTATATAATGGCCTGCTATCATATCCTGAATATCCATTTGGAACTAGTCCAAACTTAATATCTTTTGTCATCATTAATAGAACTTCTCTTGCTATATCAAATCTTTTTGTTTTTAGCAATAATCCTTCATATGCAATTAGTGAATCTCTTCCCCAGTCTAAGAACCATGGAAATCCTGCTATTATTGTGTGTAATGCAAATTTAGGTCTGTATGTAACAAAGTTGTCTGCTGCAATTACTAAATCTCGCATTTTCTCTTGTTCAGTTTTACTTTTAGTTACATCAACTAATTTACTATCATCAATTATTTTACTTAATCTTTTTTCCTCGTTTAGTAATACAGCTTTTCCATCAATTTCTTCTATATTCTCTTCTAATGCACATACAATTGTAAAGTTTTTAATTTGATTTGCTTCTATTTCTATTTCATATCTTCCTGGAACAAACAAATCTTCTTCAGGATAAAAACCTCTTTTTTCTTCTTCAACATAAAACATATTTTTAAATATGTCATTATGATGTTCAATATATTTTCCTTCCTTAGAATATAGATATACTGGCGTTGTTTTGTTATCATCTACTACTATTCTAATTTTATTTTCTTTTATTTTTTGGTCTACTTTATATTCGTGTTCTGTACTCATACAATGGAAATCTCTAAAATTCATTATTGGAGCAATTTTCATTAATGCTTTCTGATTATTTTTTGTATTATCAACCGTATAATATACACAAACAATATTTTTTCCATACACCATTGCAATTTGTTTTTTTACTACTATTCCGCTTTCTGTTTCATAATTAAATATAGGATAATATATTTTTTCAAATTTTTCTAATTTTTTATATCCCTCTGATATATAGTTTTTACATACATTACTATATAAAATTTCTTCTTTGTCAGCTATTTTAATGCTTTCGTCTAATTTTGATAACACTACATATCTTCTTGAGGGAGGCACTAATGGAGCAACAAGTAATCCATGATATTTTCTAGTATTAATTCCTAATACTGTTTGTGAGGCAAATCCTCCTATTCCGTTCGTTATCAACCATTCTTTTGTTAATCCACTTTTAAGTTCTAAATCTTTCTTACTTAATTTCATTTGTATTTCTCCTAATATCTTATTTGTCTAGCTTTTCCATTTCTTTGTACAATTTCTGATTTTCGTTTTTCTTTTCATTTGAAGTTTGAATTGACTCTATTCTCTCACTATATTTAGTATTAAACTTACTTTTTCTTTTGGCTCTTGTTTGTGGTTTTCTTGCTTTTTCAAATTTCTTTTTCTGTTTCTTGATTCTATTATTTTCTTTTCTCTCTCTTTTTAACTCGTCTTCAAGAATTGAATTGACTAATACATATTCTGGAGTACTTTCTTTATCTCTAAATTTCAAATCATTACATATTAATTCCATAATTGATGATGCAATAGCATCTGAATTGTGTCTTATGTACTCTCCTTCAATTTTTGATAAATTCTTTTGAATTATCTTTATTCCTTTTTTAGTAGCTTTATCAATATCTTGAAGTACAATATCTTGTCCTTCTTGATTATATTTTCTAACATATTCTGGGACAATTTCTCCAGTGTCTGCTATACAGTAATCAATGATATCTCTGCCAGTGTGCTCAAATAATGCCTCTAAGTGATCTGTTATAGAATAGTTATCTGTTTGACCTGGTTCTGTCATAATATTTGTAATATAGAATTTTAATGCTTTACTTTCTTTGATTGCTTTAGATACATTTTTCACAAGTAAATTTGGTAATACATCAGTATATAAACTTCCTGGTCCTATAATAATTGCATCAGCATCTTGAATTGCTTCTATAACTCCTGGTGCTGGTTGGCAATTAGATGGACTGTTATATATTCTTTTTATTTTGGTTATTTTGCTATATGTAACTTGAGGTATTTTCTCTTTACCTTCTACTGTAGTGCCATCTTCTAATTCTGCACAGATCGTAATTTTATCTAAAGTTGCTGGTAATACTTGACCTGTAATGTTTAATATTTCTGTACTCTTTTTCAAACCAACAGATGTTGATTCAAACATTTCATTCATTGCCTCTAAATAAATATCTCCGAAATTTAGATTTTTTAATCTTTCATTGTTAAATTGCCAATAGAATAAATTTCTCATTAAATTTTCTTTATCTGATAATGCAATTATACTTTCTTTTATTTCTCCATATGGTAGAGCACTTAATTCTTTTCTTGAAATATTTTCTGCTGTAACACTATTATCTTCAGCCGTATTTACTATTGCTGTGATATTATTTGTGTATTTTTTCAAACCTTTAATTACAGTATTTAAACCATTTCCGCCACCTATTACAACTATTTTTGGTCCTTCATCATACATTGTTTTATTGAATATTAATCCTTTAATATTCAAATTAGCTTTTCTTCCTTTTTCAGTTGATGTGTTATTTGCTTCTATTAATATTTCCAAAAGTCTTTTTTGCATAAATATAAAGCCAACAACTACAGCTGTGAATCCTAATACAAATGCTAAAACTATTTGTATCACTTCTTTTGGCCTTAAAACCTTATATTCTAATATACTTGCAAAAGCAAAACATGTTAAACATATACCAACAAGTATTAAAAGCATCCATCTTTTTATTTTTGTTCTAGAATTGATCCAGCTAAAAAAACCTTTCATTCTTTCTCATCCTTCCTAGTTACAATTTTCTATTGCTATAATATAATAACTTCTAATTCTAATTCTTTATCAAATTTTTCTTTTATCTTTTCTTTGGTATATTTAATTAATTTTACAATATCTTTTGCAGTAGCATTTCCTGTATTTACGATAAATCCAGCATGTTTTGTAGAGATTTGTGCCCCACCTATTGTGTATCCTTTTAATCCAGCTTCATCAATTAACTTAGCAGGTATACAATCTTCGCCTCTTTTGAATATGCTTCCAGCGTTCGGCATATCTAATGGTTGTTTTTCTTTTCTTGATTCCATAAATTGTTTTCTATTTGCTTTTATTTCTTCAATATTGCCCTTTTGTACTCTAAATGTGCAACCAATTATGATCCACTTTTTATCAAAGAAAATACTATGTCTATATGCAAAATTTTGCTCTTCATTTGTTAATGTTCTTATTTTATATTTTTCATCAAGAATTGTAGTTTCTAATAAAACATCCTTTATTTCTGAACCATATGCACCTGCATTCATTTTAACTGCACCGCCTATAGTTCCTGGTATTCCTGATAAAAATTCATATCCAGAAATTCCTTTTCTGTATGTAAATTCTGAAAGTAATGCAACTGGAACTCCGGCACCAGCTGTTATTTTGTCCTTTTCAATTTTTAAATGTTTAAAATCTAATTTTATGATGATACCTCTGAAACCAGTATCCTTTACTATTACATTACTTCCATTGCCCAATATATAGATTTTCATTCTCAAGCTTTTTGAAACTTTAAGAACATAAATTAGTTCTTGAACATCCTGTACTTTGACGAAAAAATCAGCTGTTCCTCCTACTTTAAATGATGTATGTTTTGACATATTTTCATTCATTAAAACTCTTTCTTCTGGAATCCCTTTTATTAATTCATCATAAATCATATTTCCTCCTATTTTATATATAAAATTTTATTATTTTCTGGAGTTATTTTGACTGTACTGTTATAACATTCTCCTGTGTAATAATTCACAATATATGTATCTTCTGTATTAGTTATTCCTATTTTCTTTAATTGTTCAGGTGTAAGTGTATAATAAATTTTATCAACATCGCTTTCACCCCAATATTGATTTTCTTCTTCCCAAACTATATCACCATCGGGTTTTTGACTGCATTTTGTTCCAACTATAAAGCTGGCATCTCCTGTTGTTTTATATTGCTCATATTGTTCATATATTGCATGATGAACAGCCTCTAAATCTGCAAGCAATTGTTTTTCTTTACTGTAATTTGCACCTGTAATTGAATAATTAATAGTTATTACTGCAATCATAGCTAATACTATAATTGTTATTACTAATACTATCATTGTAATTCCGTTATTATTTTTTATCTTTCGCATAGTTAAAGTCCCCCTTTTTAGGATAAGCTTATCATATCATTTTTTCTCTTTTTTTACAAGAATTAATCAGACAAAAGCATAAAAAGTCTATACGAATTTTACTTCATATAGACTTTTTTTATTTTACATTTTGCTTTTGATACCTACATTACATATCATTAATTTTTACGTTTCTCTTATGCTCTATTTTCTCCCATTCTGTATTTGGCTTAATTAAGCATTTTATATTTATAACTATCCAAGATCCCATAAATACTGGATATAATAATATACCTTTCCACATTTTCTTTATAGGTTTCTTTTCAATTATCATAACAAATATTGCTGTTAAAACAGGAACTATAAATGTTGCTACAATATACTTTAAATAGTTAAATATTAACATTCCTGCTGACATTCCATCTGCTAAAAAGATTATTGTATTAATTGCTAATAATAAGAATGTAACAATCATCATAGGAATTCCCATCAAATAAAGGAATCCATCAAAATTCATCAATGTTCTGTATTCTATAACTCCTTCAGCTAAGTCTTTTGTATAATATTTCATACATTGTAGATGTCCTACTGTCCATCTTGATCTTTGTGACCAGCTTTGTTTAAATTCAGTTGGTTGTTCATCATATACTATAGCATCTGTAGCCCATCCTAGTTTTCTTCCTTTAGCAATATTTTTAAGAGAGAACTCTATATCCTCTGTTAAAGTTATAGTGTCCCATCCTGTTGGTTTTATTAAATTAAAATCTACCATAAACCCTGTACCATTTATTAATGGTGATAATCCTAAATTATATCTTGCTAAGTGGTAGAATCTATTCATCATCCAATAGAATAATGCATATCCTGCTGAAATCCAACTATCTGCTGGATTTTTTATATCTCTATATCCTTGAACTATTTCTTCTCCTTGACATAGTTTTTTATTCATAGCATTTAAGAAGTTCTTATCAACTACATTATCTGCATCGAATACACAAAAGGCATCATAATCTGCATTTTCTTTTATTTTTTGATTTAAGAACCATTGCATTGCAAAACCTTTTGTTTTTTTCTTTTCATCAAATCTTTCATATACAATAGCACCTAAGTCTTTAGCAATTTGTGCTGTATTATCTGTACAGTTATCAGCAATTACATATATGTCATAAAGTTCTTTCGGATAATCTAATGATTGAAGACTTTCTATTAAAGCCCCTATGACAGATGCTTCATTGTGTGCAGGTAAGATCATCATGAATTTGTGTTTCTTATTTTTTATTAATGGTTTTTCTTTAAATTGTATTAGTGCACAAGCACTTATTATTAGTTGATATAACCAATATATAACTATTATCCAACCAAGTGCTTGTTGAAGTATATAAATATATTTCATATTTTTCTACCTCTTTCTTTTCCTATTCTTCTACTTTTTCTTGTTCTGATTTATTTTCTTCTTTGTTTTCTTCGCCAAATCTCATTGTAAGATTTATTCTATCTTGATCATCAATATCTGTTACTTTTACCATAACTTCTTGTCCTACTTTTAAGAAGTCTTCTACATTTTCAACTCTTTCTTTTGTTATCTTAGATTTGTGAACTAAACCTTCTTTTCCACCACCTACTGCAACAAAAGCTCCGAAACTCATTATTTTTGTAACTTTTCCTTTATAGATTTGACCTACTTCAATTTCTCTTGCAATATCTTCTATCATTTCTAACGCTCTTGGGCCATCACTGCCTTCATTTGCATATATAAATACTGTTCCGTCTTCTTCGATATCTATTTTTACGTTAGTTTCTTCAATAATCTTATTGATCATTTTTCCACCAGGTCCAATTACATCTTTTATTTTGTCTACACTAATTTTTGTGTTGATAATTTTTGGAGCATATTTTGAAACTTCTTTTCTAGGCTCTGATATAACTGGTTTCATAATATCATCTAGTATATGCTTTCTTGCTTTTCTTGTTCTTTCAAAAGCTTCTGCTATTATATCATATGATAGTCCATCAACTTTAATGTCAACTTGGATAGCAGTAATTCCTTTTTCTGTTCCTCCAACCTTAAAGTCCATATCTCCAAAGAAATCTTCAATTCCTTGAATGTCTGTAAGCATTACATAGTTTTTGTCATCGTTAGGATCTGTTACTAGTCCTGTTGAAATTCCTGCAACTGGTCTCTTAATTGGAACACCTGCATCCATCAATGCCAATGTACTTCCACAAATACTTGCTTGTGATGTTGAACCATTTGAAGATAATACTTCAGAAACTAATCTCATAGCATAAGGAAATTCTTCTTTTGATGGCAATACTGGAACTAATGCTTTTTCTGCTAAAGCTCCATGTCCAATTTCTCTTCTTCCTGGTCCACGAGATGTTCTTGCTTCTCCAACGCTATATGGTGGGAAGTTATATTGATGCATATATCTCTTAGTTTGCTCTTCATCTATTCCATCAAGCATTTGTTCTTCACTAATCATTCCTAATGTAGCTACTGTTAATACTTGTGTTTGACCTCTTGTAAATAATCCACTACCATGAACTCTTGGTAATAATCCAACTTCACAAGATAATGGTCTTATTTCATCTAAAGCTCTTCCATCAACTCTTTTATGTTCATCAAATATTAAGCTTCTTACTGTTTTCTTTTCTAGTTTATATAAAACTTCTCCAATTTCTTGGTTATGTTCGTCAACAAATTCTTCTCCATGTTGTTCTTTTAAGTATTCTTTTACATCATCAGATAATACAGACATTCTATTGTCAATTACAGTTTTATCTTTATCTTGTACGTCTGTTTTCATTCTATCTTTGAATTGTTTTTCAACTTCTTCATATAAATCTTCATTAACTGCAAATGATTTGTATTCAAACTTAGGCTTTCCAATTTCATCTTTCATCTTTTGGATGAATTCACACATTTTTTTAATTTCAACATGAGCTGTTTTAATTGCTTCAAGCATTACATCATCAGGAACTTCGTTAGCTCCTGCTTCTATCATTGCTATTTTTTCAGCTGTTCCAGCTACTGTTAATGTTAAATCTGATTTTTCTCTTTCTGCTGATGTTGGATTGATTATAATTTTCCCATCAACTAATCCAACATTTACTGCAGCAGTTGGTCCTCCAAATGGTATATCAGAGATTGAAAGTGCTGCTGAAGCACCTATCATTGCTGCAACTTCTGGTGAATTGTCTTGTTCAACTGACATAACAGTTGCAACAACACATACATCATTTCTAAAATCTTTAGGGAATAAAGGTCTAAGTGGTCTATCTATTGCTCTTGATGTTAATATTGCTTTATCACCTGGCTTTCCCTCTCTTTTTGTGTATCCTCCAGGAATTTTTCCTACAGAATAAAGTTTTTCTTCAAAATCAACTGATAATGGGAAGAAATCTATTCCTTCCTTTGGTTCTTTTGAAGCTACTACATTTACTAGTACTACTGTTTCTCCGTATCTTACTAATACGCTTCCGTTTGATAAACCTGCAAGTTTTCCTGTTTCAAATGATATTTTTCTTCCTGCAAGTTCTGTTTCATAATATTTTACCATGTTTCCTCCTTGGGAGATGTGTAGAGATCAGACTTAAGCTCACATTTCAACAAAATAATCATTATTTTATTGTGTCAAATGCTCTATTCGTATTCTCATTTTTGAAAAATAATTGCAATTTTATCTGAGTCATCAATAAAGCAGTTACATATATGTTCTTTTGCTTTTTAATATATTTTTCTTTGCTAAAATTTAATTTTTCCAAACATCTTGAGATTTTAATATGAACTTAAGTCTAACATCTAACATCTCCACTAATTTTTTATAAAAAATAGCGTAGCTTATAGCTACGCTGTTTTTTATTTTCTTAAAGATAACTTTTGAGCTATATCTCTGTATCTTTGAATGTCTTTTTTTGCTAAATAGTTAAGTAAGTTTCTTCTTTTACCAACCATTTTTAAAAGTCCTCTTCTTGAATGGTTATCTTTTGGATGAACCTTCAAATGTTCTGTTAATTCAGAAATTCTTTCTGTTAAAAGAGCTATTTGTACTTCTGGTGAACCAGTGTCATTTTCTTCTCTTTTATAAGTGTTAATTATTTCTTGTTTTCTTTCTTTAGTCATATCGCACTACCTCCTTATTTTTTATTTGCCAATCACTGAGTATGAGTAGGTTTTTCTCAAACTAAGTAATGGTAATTTGCATGCAGTAATATTTTACTATATTTTTCTTTTAAATGCAAGAGATTCCTAAAAAATATTACCTTTTACTTGTAAATAATTTCTAAATATATTATTATTTTATTAGTAAAAAACATACATTAACTTTTACTAATTTTAAGGGGATTAATGAAAATGCATTTATATGACATACTAGGAGTATCGAAAACAGCTACTAGCAGTGAAATAAAAAAGGCTTATAAATCTTTAGTAAAGAAGTATCACCCTGATGTTTTTGAAGGGAATAAAGATTTAGCTGAGTCTAAAATAAAAGAAATAAATGATGCTTATGATACTTTATCTGATCCAGTACTTAGAGAGGAATATGATCGTTCACTTGAAGTTCCTGAAACTGATAATGTTTTAAAAAATTCTGCATATGATGACACTTCTGAATCCGAAGTTCAAAAACGTTATAATGATTTTAGAGATAGATATGAGAATGTTTATAAATATGGTAAATCTGGTAGATACACTACGAATTACTATGGAGTCTCTCATGATCCAAGCAAAGCAAATACCTGGAATTACGAGAAAAATAGGCCTTTACACGATTCTGATTTCTTATTTGGATCTCGTTCAGCTTTTATTATCAGAATGTCTTTAATTATATTGTTGATTTTGATTCTTCTGATTTTATGGCTTTCTTTTATGAAAAAGTATATGGATAATAATTATGTTCATGTACCTGTTGTTGAAAAATCAGCTTACCAAAACGATGATCTGCCCTTGATAGATTTTGATATGGCCTATGAAGATGTTGTTGTTCTTCTAGGTGATCCAGATCCAATTCAATATAAAGGTTCTAATCTATATGCTTATTGGGGAAGTTCCTACATTATATTTGATAAAAACTTTAAGGTAATTGGTTGGCTAAATAATGGAGCTTTTCATACCGATGAATACACTGGAGCAGCAAGTAAACATTTAAGAGAATTTTATAATTCAATAAATTCTTCTTATAACTATTAAATTGTAAGATTTAATTTATAACATGTTGTAAATAAAAAAACTCTCAACTTAAAGAACTAATATATGGTTTGCTTTAAGTTAAGAGCTTTTTTTATACTATAATTACGCCGTCTCTGATTTATCAGTTTTGCGCATTTTCTTTTTATTTGTTTGTTTTGTAAGAGTTACAGGCTTTTTATTTTCGTCTATTATCAATTCTGGTTCTTTATTTTCAAGTACTGTTTCTTTTGTGATTATACATTTAGCAATTTTTTTATTATTTGGTATTTCATACATTACATCTCTCATTATTTCTTCAATGATTGATCTTAATCCTCTGGCTCCTGTCTTTCTTTCAATAGCTTTATCTACAATTACTTCTAGAGCTTCTTTATCAAATTCTAGTTCAACACCATCTAATTCAACTAACTTTTTATATTGTTTTACTAATGCATTTTTAGGCTTTGTAACAATTTCTATTAATGCTTCTCTTGTTAGCTCATCAAGTGTCGCCACAATTGGAAGTCTTCCTACAAATTCAGGAATCATTCCAAATTTCAATAAATCTTGTGGTAAAATTTGCTTATATATTTCAGATTGACTAATTTCTTTTTTAGATTCTACACTCGTTCCGAATCCTATTGTATTTTTTCCTGTTCTATCCTTTATAATTGATTCTATTCCTTCAAATGCCCCTCCACAAATAAACAAAATATTTTCAGTATTTATTTGCAAGAATTCTTGATGAGGATGTTTTCTTCCTCCTTGTGGTGGAACTGAAGCTTTTGTTCCTTCAATTATTTTTAATAATGCTTGTTGAACACCTTCTCCACTTACATCACGTGTAATTGATGGATTTTCAGATTTTCTTGAAATTTTATCAATTTCATCTATATAGATGATTCCCTTTTCAGCATTTTCAATATTGTAATCTGCTGCTTGAATTAATCTAAGTAAAATATTTTCAACATCTTCTCCAACATATCCAGCTTCTGTAAGTGTTGTTGCATCTGCTATTGCAAATGGAACATTTAAAACTTTTGCTAGTGTTTGTGCAAGTAATGTTTTTCCACATCCTGTTGGACCTAATAATAAAATATTACTTTTTTGTATTTCGACATCATTTACTTTTTCAAGATTGTTTATTCTTTTGTAGTGGTTGTACACTGCAACAGATAATGTTTTTTTAGCGTCTTCTTGACCTATTACATATTCATCAAGAATTGTTTTTATTTCTTGTGGTGTTGGTATTTTTTCTTCTTCCACTTCTTCAAATTCTTCATCTTCTTCGTAGAATTCATCTTCTATAATTTCTTGGCATACGTTAATACACTCATCGCAAATGTATACTCCTGGTCCTGCAATTATCTTTTTTACGCTGTCTTGTGATTTACCACAAAAAGAGCATTTTACATTTCTAGTATTATTTGGCATTCTTTCACCTCTTTATTTATCTTCAAAATTACATTCTTTTGTCTAGGATTCCATCAATTAATCCGTATTTCAAAGCTTCTTCTGCCGTCATATAATTGTCTCTTTCTGTATCTCTCTCAATTGTTTCTAAGCTTTGACCTGTTCTTTCACTTAATAATTTATTTAATTTTTCTCTTGTTCTTACCATATGATCAGCATGAATTTTTATTTCTGTTGTTTGTCCTGATAATCCTCCTGAAATTAATGGTTGATGTATTAAAATTTCTGCATTTGGTGTAGCAAATCTCTTACCTTTTGCTCCTGATGCTAGTAATACGGCTCCCATACTTGCTGCCATACCAACACAGATTGTAGATACTGGGCATTTTATATAATTGATTGTATCTACTATTGCCATTCCATCTGTGATTGATCCTCCTGGGCTATTAATGTATAATGATATTTCTTTATCAGGATCTTCTGATTCTAAGAATAATAATTGTGCTACAACTAAGCTCGCAGAAGCACTATTTACATCTTCTGATAAAAATATTATTCTGTCTTTTAATAATCTTGAGAATATATCGTATGATCTTTCTCCTTTACTTGTTTGTTCTATAACATATGGTACTAAACTGTTTTCCATTTATTTCACTTTCCTTTCTTGCTTTTGTAGGTTCTTCCTACAAAAAATTCTTTAATATAAATATCATATTTGATATATAAAAGTCAATTGTTTATAATATCTTTTAACTTTCAATTATCCTCATTTTTCGATGTTTTTCTAGAATTTATCCATTTTAATGAAGCAATTATATTTTTTATTATATGCAAAAAGAGTAAAGATTTTCTTTACCCTTTTTATTGACTCTTTATATTTTATTATTCAAATATTATAGAATTATTTTATTTTTGCATTATCTACTATGTATTTGATAGCTTTTTCTGTTTCTAAACTTGAAGAAACATATTTTTTGAATTCTTCATTTTTCTTTAATTCATTAGCTTCTCTTCCATAAGTTTTAGCTAATTCTTCAATTTTTTCATTTAGTTCTTCTTCTGTTACTAAGATTTTAGCATCTTTTGTAACAGCTTCTAATACTAATCTTGTTTTAACAGATACTTCAGCTTGTGGTTTCATTTCATCTCTGAAAGCTTCTTCTGTTTTGTTTAATATTTTTAAATATTGTTGTAAATTAACACCTTGGTATGCTAATCTTCTATCAAGATCATCAGCCATTGCATCTATTTCGTTTTCAATCATTCCTGATGGAATTTCTACTTTTGCATTTTCGCAAACTGCTTCGATAGCTTTATCTTCTATTTCATGTTTTGCTCTGTGTTCGTTTTGTTCTTCTAAGTTTTTCTTTATATCAGCTTTTAATTCAGCTATTGTATCAAATTCACTTACGTCTTTTGCAAAATCATCATCCATTTTTGGTAATTCTTTTGCTTTGATTTCATGTAATTTTACTTTGAATACAGCATCTTTTCCAGCAAGATCTTTTGAAAAATATTCATCTGGGAATTTTACTTTAATATCTTTTTCTTCATCAATTTTCATTCCAACAACTTGGTCTTCAAATCCTTCGATAAAGCTGTGGCTTCCTAATTCTAATTCATGGTTTTCAGCTTTTCCACCTTCAAAAGCAACACCATCTACTGATCCTTCAAAATCAATAACTGCTATATCTCCTTCTTTAGCAGGTCTATCTTCTACAGTAATTACTCTTGCATTCTTTTCAGCCATATGTCCTAATTCATGTTCGATATCTTTATCTTCTACTTTATATTCAACTTTTTTAAGTTCAATTCCTTTATATTTACCTAATTCAACTTCTGGTTTTGTTTGAACAACTGCTGTAAATATTAAGTCTTTTCCTTTTTCCATTTGAACTATATCAATTTCTGGTTTGCTAACAACGTCTAAGTTGTTCTCTTTTATTTCTTTATCATAGATTGCTGGAACTACTTCATTAAATGCGTCTTCATAGAACATTTCAACTCCATAATGTTTTTCAGCAATGTTCATTGGTACTTTTCCTTTTCTGAATCCTGGAACATTGAAGTATTTTGCATTTTTCTTGAATACTGTTGCAATTCCGTCCTCAAATACTTTTGCATCAATTGTAAATTCAAGTTTTAATTCATTGTTATTTTCTGTTTTTTCTATTTTGATACTCATCTTAATTCCTCCATTTTTATTTTAATAGCTTTTTTATTATACCACATAATCCAATAATTGCAAGCTTTTTTACGTTTTACTTTCTTTTGGTTTTACAACTGGAATAAATTGTTTTATAAATTTTCCATCGCCTCTTTGTTTTATATACAAATATCCTAAAGTTGAAAATACTACTGCTCCTATGCAATTTACTATCAAATCCTTCATTGTATCTATTAATCCAATATCAAGTGCTCCATTTTGAATTACTATTTCTGTTTTTTTGCCATTTATTTCACCTTTTATTGTGCTTTCTTTTATATGTTTTATAACTACAGGTTTATTTTCTTTATTTTCATTTAGTGATACTGATGAAACAGTTGATACTATCCTATCTTTTTGCATATCTGTTTTTGTAAAAGTATCCATTCCATATTCAAAAAATTCCCACATTACGCCAACAGTCATTGAAAAACAAAACGCAACTAATGCCACAAATACAGGTGATAATTTTATTGAAAACTTTTCACTCTGATTTAATATATCAATTAGTGAAAATCCTATCGCAGCCATGATAAATCCATTTATCGTGTGTAGCATAGTGTCCCAGTGCTTAAAAATTCCATAGAAGTTTTGAATTTCTCCTAGTATTTCAGCTGCAAATATAAAAACAAGTATTATTGTTTCTAGTACTGTTGGTAATTTTATATTTAATTTTTTATCTAATATTGATGGTATCATTAGTAAAAATAATGTTAATATGCATAAGAATACATCATTCCAATTTTTATGTACTATCTGTAATATCATTGTTATTATAACTAATGTTCTTAATACAATATATACAGACAGGTCTCTTACTTTATGTGGTTTCTTTATTTTTTCTTTTTTCATATATTAATTTCCTTTTTTAATAATTGTCGCACTCTTATATTTTTATTTTGCATTTATGCAATAATTTATATTTGAAAGTAAAAAAATCTTTTAATAATACAAAAAGCATACATAATTGTGTGCTTTTTTGCTTTTTCTATTATAATAGAAAAAGCCACAGAAGTTGTGGCTTTTAGTTTATTATTTTATTTGTTTCATAACTTCTTCAGCAAAGTTTTCTTCTTTTTTCTCGATTCCTTCACCTTTTTCTAATCTTGCAAAAGCTACAAGTTTAGCACCTTTTGAATTGATTAAATCTCCAACTTTTACACTTGGATCTTTAACAAATTCTTGATCTAATAAACAGATTTCTCCATAGAATTTACCAATTCTTCCATGTACCATTTTTTCAGCTATTTCAGCTGGTTTTCCTTCGTTCATAGCTTGAACTTTAAGGATTTCCATTTCTTTTTCAACTTGTTCTTGTGGTACATCTTCTCTTGATAAATATTCTGGTTTAGCTGCTGCTATTTGCATACATACGTCTTTAGCTAATTCTTCTTCACCTTTTTCAAAGTTAACTAATACACCGATTTTTCCATCTCCGTGTACATAGCTTTCAACTAATCCTTCTGATTCAAATCTTGTGAATCTTCTGATTGACATATTTTCACCTATAGTAGCAATTTTTCCTGTTAATACTTCTTGAACTGTGCTATCTGTATCTAAGTATTTTTGAGATAATAAATCTTCTACTGTTGCTGGATTTTTTGTAGCTACTTGTTTTGCTATATCAGCAACAAATGATCTGAATTCTTCATTTTTTGCAACGAAGTCTGTTTCCGCGTTAACTTCAACAACACTTCCTACTTTTTTGTCATCTGAAACATATGTTGCTACAAGTCCTTCTGCTGCAACTCTTGAAGATTTTTTAGCTGCTTTTGCTATTCCTCTTTCTCTTAATAGTTCAGCTGCTTTTTCCATATCTCCATCAGTTTCTGTTAAAACTTTTTTGCAGTCCATCATTCCAGCACCTGTTTTTTCTCTTAATTGTTTAACTAATTCTGCAGTAATCATTGATATATCCCCCTTATTATTAAATTATTCTTTAACTTCTTCAGCGTCTTCGTTTGCAACAACTTCTTCTATATCAGTTGCTTCTTCAGCTTCTGGCATTTCTGTTTCAACGTCAGCTGCTTCTCCTTGTCTTCCTTCAATAACAGCGTTAGCCATAACGTCTGTAATTAATTTTACAGCTCTTATAGCATCGTCATTACCTGGAATTGGGTAATCAACATCTTCTGGATTACAGTTTGTATCTACTAATCCAACTACTGGTATATTTAATTTTCTAGCTTCTAAGATAGCAATTCTTTCTTTTTTAGGATCAACTACGAACATAACTCCTGGTATTTCTTTCATATCTTTGATTCCACCAAGATTTTTTTCTAGTTTTTCCATTTCAGCTTTTAATCCAATAACTTCTTTTTTAGGTAATACATCGAATGTACCATCTTCAGCCATTGTTTCTAATTCTTTTAATCTTGCAACTCTTCCTTGAATTGTATTGAAGTTTGTAAGCATACCACCTAACCATCTTTGGTCAACATAGTACATATTGCATTTGATTGCAGCTTCTTTAATACATTCTTGAGCTTGTTTTTTAGTTCCAACAAATAGAACTGTTTTTCCTTCTTCAGCTTGTTCTTTTAAGAACTTATAAGCCTCGTCTAATTTTTTTGATGTTTTTTGTAAATCGATAATGTGGATACCATTTCTAGCTTGGAATATGTATTCAGCCATTTTAGGTTCCCATCTTCTAGTTTGATGTCCAAAGTGAACACCTGCTTCTAGTAATTGTTTCATTGCAACTACTGCCATTTTAAATTCCTCCTTGTTTTTTATACTTCCGCAAGCCTTGATTTTTAGCATTTAGGGTCACTAGATATTACTAGCACAAGCCTAAACTAAACTTGCGTGCTTTTTAACGCTTTGTTATTATACCAAAGTTTTTAAGTTTTGGCAATACTTTTAGCTATTTTTCTATGTATCTTCTATTTTTTATTAGTAATTTTTTTAACTTCTATTTTATTCATCTTATTTTAATTCCATGTTATCAATTATATTTTTCGCATACCGTTTATTTTCTTAACTATATTTTATTGAATTTTACATTACAAAGTTTTTCATTAATTATAAAAAAGAAAGGGTGGCTTAATTGTTCCACCCTCTTAGAGAACTGATTTTTCTCTTACATTTTCTGATACTTGACCCTTCCATCATGCCGAGTTATCTTATAGTCTATCTCAGCCATAGACAGAAACGTTTCGATAAAGTCCGAATTATCGTTTTCCCCTCTTTCGTAAAGGGTAGCGTTTGGCAAGCTAAATCTTAACCTCCTAATCTCGCCCAGTTGTCCTTCTTCAGAAATTACTTGATCCAAAAACCGCCTACTCAAAATCATCTCTCTTACCTCCCTATGTGGAAATGTATTTATTTTAGCACTGTTTACATAATTTGTCTAGCTATTTAATTCTTTTTTTCCAAATTTAACTAATTTTTCATTTTATTTCATAAAAAATCCTATATGACTCGTTCTTAAAAAAAGTATAGTTCATATAGGATTTGATTTTAATAAACTTTTTGCAATTCAAAATTAAGATAATCTGCACTAATTAATTTGTATTCGATTCCATACAATTCATAATCTTTTACATTCCAATAAGCTTGTTCTCCATGTAAATGTCCATAATAACATTTACGTATATTGAAATTTTCCATTATCTCCGCATATGGGTTAATATTATTACTTTCTGGCTTTTCATATGGTGGATAGTGCATTAAAACTATGATTTCTTTTGAATCTCCATATTCTTTTTTTATCGAATTAAGTTCCATTTCTAATCTCAATTTTTCGCGTCTTAATATCTTATTGTCTTCTTCTTTTCCATTTATAATCCATCCATGTACACCTGTTATTATTTTATCTTCAAATATGTAATAATTATTTTGAATAAAATCTATATTTTGAAATTTATTGTCTTTTACAAATTTTCTCATTTTAGCAAGAGTAGTCCACCAATAATCATGATTACCTTTAAGTAGTAATTTTTTTCCAGGTAAACTATCTAAATATTCAAAATCTTTTTTTGTATTTTCTAGTCTCATTGCCCATGAAAAGTCACCTGGTAATAAAACTAAATCATCTTCTTTTACTTTTTCTTTCCAACTGTTTGCTATTTTCTCATCGTGTTTTTCCCAATTACTTCCGAATATGTCCATTGGTTTATTTGTGCCAAATGACAAATGCAAATCAGCTATTACAAAGATTGACATTATCTTGTTTCTCCTAATTTTAAATTTGGTATTGCATTTAATGTTAAGTCCGATCTTTTTCCTTTTATATAATTATAATAACCTGCTGATGCAATCATTGCAGCGTTATCTGTGCATAAAACTAATTCTGGAAAATAAATTTCTAACTTATTTTTTTCTGATAGTTTTTCAAGTCTATTTCTTATGTATGAATTTGCAGATACTCCTCCTGCTAAAACAATTTTATTTATACGTGTTTCTTTAATAGCTCTTTTTATGTTGTTTTCTAGCATATCTGTTGCTGCCTTTTCAAAGCTTAGACACAAATCTGCTTTATTTATATTTGGATTTTTATGATTCAAATTTATAACTGCTGTTTTTATTCCACTAAATGAAAAATCCATGTTATCCATATGTGTTACTGGTAAATCTATTATCTCTTTTCCTTCTTTGGCAAGTTTATCAACTTTTGGTCCTCCTGGATATCCTAATCCAACAACTCTTGCAACTTTATCAAAAGCTTCTCCTATAGCGTCATCTCTTGTTTTGCCTAAAACTTCAAATTCTGTATAGTCTTTTACATGCACGATTTGAGTATTTCCTCCTGACATCATTAAGCATAGAAATGGTGGTTTTAAATCTTTATGCGTTATATAATTTCCAGCAATGTGTCCTTCAATATGATTTACTCCTAGTAATGGTTTACCAGATGCAAAGCTTAGTCCTTTAGCGTATGATACACCTACAAGTAATGCTCCTACTAGTCCTGGGCCGTAAGTCGTACATATTACATCAATATCTTCTATTGACATATTTGCCTCTTTTAAAGCCTGTTTTGTAACTTGATTTATTACTTCAGTGTGACATCTTGATGCAATTTCGGGAACAACTCCGCCATAGTTTTCGTGAATTTTTATTTGTGTATTAATTACATTTGAAAGTATTTCTCTTCCATTTTTAACTATTGCTACTGATGTTTCATCACAGCTTGATTCAATTCCTAATACATATATATCTTTTTCCATTTTATATTACCTTCTCTTTTATATGAATATAGAAAAAATTGCATTAACACAAATTTCTAATCCTTTCATTATTACAGAAATTATTGGTGTTGTTATATAACTTAATGCATCTGTAACAAACAATAGTAAAAATATTATTGAAATAATCTCCATATGTTCATCAATCCATCTTTGTGCTCTATATGGCAAGAATCTCAAGAAAATTTTTGAACCGTCTAATGGTGGAATTGGAATTAAATTGAATACACCAAGTCCTATATTTACTACGATTGCATAATATATCATTGTTATTACAACATTCATAACATTTATAGCTTTTAATGAGTTCAATACTCCAGTTCCTGGTATAAATACTATCATAGCGTAAAATATTATCATTAATATAAAAGCCAAAATAAAATTCATTACAGGTCCTGCTAATGCAACTAATGCTTCTCCTTTTTCTTTTGAAACTTTAGAAAAATTATTTGGATTTATTTGTACTGGTTTCCCCCAGCCCATATGTGCGAATATTAATAAAAATATTCCAACTGGATCTATGTGTTTTAATGGATCTAATGTTAATCTTCCTTGATTTCTTGGAGTTGGATCTCCTAATCTATCTGCAACAAAAGCATGTGCAAATTCATGAAAAGATAGTGCTATAATTACGCCTGGCAAAGTTAACAATGTTGCAACTAAGTTAAATGTAGCTAGATTAAATAGTGTTAATGCTAATAATGCTGCCATTATTATATATACTGTTTTTCTATCTATTTGGTACATAATATTTTCCTCCTATAATAAGGTTTCTTTTGTTTTAAAAATCTGTTGCAATTATAACATATTTTTCAAATTTATCAAATATATATTTTAATGTCTATACAATTTATACCATATATTCTATTTTGTTACTTGGAAAATATTTTGCTAACTCTGCTTCAAAAAATCTTTTTCCATCTTCTCTTAGCTCTTGCTTATACATATATTTTCCTTTTCCTCTTCCTTGCATCTTTTCCTTTTCGTATATTTTAAGTGCATTTGGAAATGCTTCTGTATTAATTTTGTCGTGTACAAAACTATATGTCATAAATATTACTTCAAAAAATACTTTTGATTTACTTTTTGGAGTTAGCTTTGCTTCTAATTCTTTAATTAGTTCATGATATTTTTGTTTCCAATCTTCTATCATTATTACAGGTGCTATTAAAATTCCTGTTTTATATCCCGCTTCATTTAACTGATTTATTGCTTGGATTCTTTTTTCTAAACTTGATGTTCCTAATTCCACTCTATTAATAATTTCTTTTGGATTGACACTCATTCTTATAGTTATTTTTCCTTGATGGTCTAATCCTAATATCGGCTCTACCATTGAAAATTTTGTTGGTAATGTTAGTTCTCCTTTTTTACTATCTTTAAAATTTTCTATAGTCCATACTAAATTATTTGTAATTGTGTTTTCTAAAATTAAGTCACTATTACTTCCTATTTCAAAAGTTAATTCTTTATCAGCTTTTTCCGCTGTTTTTATTATTTTTTCTAACATTTTCTCTCTATTTACAAATAACCTCAAATAAGCACACTTATTGTAGTTACATACTAAATAGCAATACATACATGCAGCTGTGCACCCAGATGATGTATATGGAACTAAAAAATCTGATGTCTTATGGTTAGGTACAAACTTATGCGTTTTCCTAACTCCAATTATTAAATTTCTTTTCATATTCATAAATTCTTTATTTGATTTGCTTCGCATTTCTTCTATATTATTATGGTTTTCAATTTCATGTTTTGGTATATTCTCATATTTCTTCATAAGCTCTTCTCCTAAGGTGTAATCTAAAATTTCTTTTTCATAATAAATATTTTCTGGTATAAACATAAAAAAATCATCCTTTCTATAATATTTTCTCCTCTTTTAAGAAAAAATATTTGAAAGAATGATCTTTTATTTTTTTACCAATCGCTATCCCAGTCTGTTGAACTTGAATCCCATGACGAGCTAGAGTCCCATGATGAACTAGAATCCCAATCGCTACTTGATGAGCTGCTACTAGAAGAATCAGCTTTGTAGTAGCCTGAATCTGTAAAATCATCTACTCCTGAACTATAATCATAATCTCTTGTTGAGTAATAGTCTCTGAAATTATCTTCTAAATCTCTTGGCGGTGTATAGTATCCCCAATGATCATCATAGTATCTATACCATGATCCGCTCTGATAGTAATAATATGTACCATCATAATTATAATATCCCCTTGATGGTGTATTCATTTCTGTTACAATTGCTGATATAAAACCAACAATCATGATAAATGCTATAAATATTATAAATAGATGTGTTAATGTAAATTTAAACTTTTTATGTGGTATTTCTCCATTGTTAAAATTATGTTGTTTTTGATTTATTATCTCTTCCTTTAGCTTTATATATAGTTCATTTACTGCATATACTTCATCTTTTCCTTCATATCGTACGCTTCTTGTTCCATCACCTTTGTTCTTATATACAATAATGTTTCCTGTATTTTGATCTTTATATATTCCAAAGGCTTTTGGTTTGGTATAATTTTTTCCAATAAAAAATCTTGTTATATTTTCATCAGGTAAATTGTGATCTACATACCATTTTTTTAATTCTTCTATTGTTTTTGGAACGCCATCTCCAACTTTTTTTAAATGACTATTGTCCGCTCCACAATGTGGGCATTTTTCGTCTGTATCTTCTATATCTGCTCTACAATAATCGCATTTTACTTTCATCTTTTGATCCCCTTTTCATTTTATATGTTTGGTGTTTGATTTGTTGTATCGTTTGTTACCACTGAATTTTCTGTTGTCACATTTGTTGATGTAGAATTCTCTGGTATTGAGTTTGTTGGTGTCGGAGTAGTTAGTGGTTCATCATTATTTTGTTCATTGGTATTATATATTATTTTAACTGTTGAGTTATTTAATTCAGTTCCATAGTCTTTAAATTTAATTTCAACAGGTTCTTTACTACTGCTTGTTACGTCTATTTTGTTACAATTTTTCATTAGTATTCCATTAGTTACTCTATAAGAAGTATTAGCAAAATATTTTCTTAACATATTTCTTAATTCTTTATATTGTGATATATCAACTTTATTTTCTTTAACACTGCTTGTATTTATAGTTATTGTTGCATTACTAAAGTTTACATTTGGATTCTCTGTTTTTAGTTTTGCAAATTGCTCATAACTAACACCTTCTGCTACTATTGATAGAAACTCTCTTTTTAATGATGTTGCAGAACTTATAAGCTCTGTAAGATTTGTGTTTTTTGAAATATTTATTATATTTAAAGCTGGTAATTTAGAAAAATCAAAGTTCTTATCAAGGTTACAGTCTGTTAAATTTAATACTCCTAAAGTTTCACTAGTTAATGTTCCTGTCAAATTTTTATTTCCAGCTAGTGATAAAGATGTAAGGTTTTTTATTTTTGAAAGTTCATTCAAGTCTGTAAAATCGTTATTTTCTAGACTTAAATTATATAAATTTTCTAATCCTACAATCTCAGAAACATCTTTTATATCGCAATTATTTAACATAATTGTATCTGTGGTTGTTAACACTTGTAAGCCTGTCACATTTTTATTTCCAGATAAATCTATCCAATATATTTCTTTATCTTTAAGGCTTGATACATCTTTTATATTATTGTTAGCAAGTTCTAAAGAAATTGGTGTATTTATTTCTCCAAATATGCTAACATCTTCAATTCCACAATTTTCCGCCTTTATTGTAAATGTCATATACATTTCATCTGAATTTTCAAACTGCACTTGGCTTAAACTGCTCCAATCTGTTATTGGATTTCCAGATACATCTAATTCATATATATTTTTAAAATTTTCTACTCCATTAAGAGTTGTTATATTGTTGTTGGCTACAATTAATGCGCTTATATTTGGTAATATTCCATCCATCTGCGGTAATTGAGTTAAATTACAATTGGTTAAATTTAAAATATTTAGGCTTTCTGGCAATTTGTCTAATCCCGTTATTCCAGGTGTATCTTCGATTATTAGGCTCATTAATTTTGAACAATTTTGCAAACTGCTGACATCTTTTATTTTGCAATTACTTATATCTAGCATTCCTAAGTTTGATAATTCTCCCATACCTGTTACATACGGATTGTTAGATATGTTTAAATTTAGAGTCATATAGTCTTGCTGTTTTTCCATATTTTTTAATACACTTACATCTTTTATTTGATTATTTGATGCATATATATTTGATAATGTTTTTATTTTTGTAAGTGGTGTTAAATCTTTTATATTGTTATTTGAAATATCAATTGAATATATATTATTAAAAATTTCTATTCCATTTAATGAATACATATTTCTATTAGATAGATCTATAGTCATTATATTTGAAATAACATTTTTAGTTATATAGTCTTCTCCATTGTATTTTATAAATAAATGACTATAATTTTCTTTTAGATAATTCTTTATTGCAGTGTTTTGAATTGAATTTATTTTATATGCATTTTCTATTGATGTTGATACAATTCCACTAAGATTTAACTCTACATATTTGTCATCATATGAAATATAGTAATATCCATTATTATTAGAAAATTCTCCCCATGAATTTAAAGCTATATATGCTCCGTCATGTTCTGGAGTGTGACCATTGTCTGAAAAATTTTCTTTTGAATAATTGTCATCCCATCCAACAATCGTTACTGCGTGATTTGTCCATAGTTCGTCATTATCTGGGCTTACATATGCATTTTCTAATCCAGTTCCAACTATTGATGTATATAATCCGCCATTTTTCATGATATGTTTTTTTACTGCATCCCTATATTCTTTAAGTTGTTCATCAGTGTATTTTTCTTCTATATTTTTGTATATTGAAGGAAAATCAACTGTTTCCGTTACTTCTATCACTTTTTCCATGTCTGGAAATTTTTCATATTCTTCTTCTGAATATTCTTTAAAATCATATGGTACCTTTTCTTCTAATACCACTCCTGACTCTGCTAAATATTCTTTAAACATTCCAAAATTTCCGCCCTCATGTAGTTCTCTTGTTCCATACATTAAATTCGATGTTATATAGTCTACATGTAATTCAGAAAAATCATAATTTCCTAAGTTATTTAGTGCAAGATATGTTTCGAGGCTCTTGATTGATGCGAAATCCCAACACAATCCATATCCACCTTGATTTTCCACTTTTATATCTATTTTGTCTGCTAAATTAAATTGTGTAGGTATTTCATTATTTGTTTTGTCGCCTTTATCAAGGTTATCTTTTATATCTTCAATTTTTTCAAAAGGCACTTCTTCTTTTCTTGGAATTACTTCTAGGTCTTTCTTTTCTTCTTCTGGTAGTTCTAAGTATTCTTTATACATTTCAGAATAATTTTTCTCTTCATCTTTTTGACTTTCTGAACCTATACCAGCAATTTCTTTTTCAACATCTGTTAATGTATCTATGCTTTTTTCTTTATCTTGGTTTGTAATATCTGATTGAGCAATTTTTGACTGTTCTTTTTCTTTTGACTTGTTTACAACATATATTCCTGCTACTATACCAAGCATTATAGCTATAACAGCTATCACAGCAATGATACTGCGTCTTTTATTTTTCATATTCTCCCCCTACCAATTAATATTACATTTTTATTATACACTAAATGTTGTTCATAGCAAATACATTTTTAGATGTTTATTTTAGGTATTTTTGATAATAAAAAAACGACTATTTTTATATAGTCGTTTTTGGTTTATACATTTTACATATTAAGCTAATGGTTTCATTGTTGGGAAGAATAATACATCTCTGATTGATGCAGAATTTGTTAATAACATTATTAATCTATCTAATCCTATTCCCATTCCACCTGTTGGAGGTAATCCTATTTCAAGAGCTGTAACAAAGTCTTCATCCATTCCTCCAGCTTCTTCATCACCTTTTTCTTTTGCTTCAACTTGTTTCATAAATCTCTCATATTGGTCGATTGGATCATTTAATTCTGAATATGCATTTCCATATTCTCTTCCACCTATAAATAATTCGAATCTTTCAACAAGTCTTGGATCTTCTTTCTTTCTCTTTGTAAGTGGAGAAACTTCTACTGGATAATCTATGATAAATGTTGGTTGAATTAATGTTTCTTCAACAAATGTTTCAAAGAATTCATTTATTATATGTCCTCTTGTGTTTTTGATTTCTTCATATTCAACACCTTTTTCTTTTGCTATAGCTTGTGCTTCTTCATCTGTGTTGATTGTATTAAAATCAACTCCTGTTGCTTCTTTAATAGCGTCTATCATAGTTATTTTCTTCCATCCTGGTGCTAGATTTATTTCATTTCCATCATATTCAATTGTTGTTTTTCCTAGTACATTTTGTGCTACTGTTGATATCAATTGTTCTGCTGTATGCATCATATCATTATAATCTAAGTATGCAGCATAAAATTCCATGTTTGTAAACTCTGGATTGTGTTTTATATCCATTCCTTCATTTCTGAAGTTTTTTCCAATTTCAAATACTCTATCGAATCCACCAACAATTAATCTTTTTAAGTTTAACTCTGGTGCAATTCTTAAGTACATTTGTAGATCTAATGTGTTGTGGTGTGTTATGAATGGTCTTGCAGCATCTCCTGTTGCTACTGTTGTAAGCATTGGAGTTTCAACTTCCATATATCCATATCCATCCATAAAATTTCTTATTTCTTTTAATATTTTACTTCTTAAAATAAAAGTATCTTTTACTTCTGGATTTACTATTAAATCAACATATCTTTGTCTATAACGTAAGTCTGTATCTTTTAATCCATGGAATTTTTCTGGAAGTGGTCTTAATGATTTTGATAATAAAACTACTTCTTTTGCATGTACTGAAATTTCTTCAGTTCTTGTTTTAAATACAAATCCAGATATTCCAATGATATCTCCTATATCATATGTTTTAAATTCTTTATAGCTTTCTTCTCCTAGGTCATTTATGCTAACATAACTTTGGATTTTTTCATCGCAATCTTGTATTGTACAGAATGATGCTTTTCCCATTATTCTTTTTGCAATTATTCTTCCAGCTACTTTTACATCTTTTTGTTCAAATTCTTCATATTTTGCTTTTATTTCCCCTGCTGTATTTGTTCTATCGTATTTTGTAATTTCAAAAGGATTTTTTCCTGCATCTTGAAGTTCTTTCAATTTGTCTCTTCTTATTTGCATTAGATGGTTTACATCTAGTTCTTCATTTTGTTCTACTTCATTATTCTTGTTTTCACTCATAGTATAAACTCCCTTTCTTCTCATAACACATTAATGTTATTTTTTAATGTTTGTATTATATATTATTTTCTGATTATTGTAAACCTTTATTTGAAGGCTTTTGCAGTTTGTTTTCTATTTTTTTCTTCTTATAATCCAATTTTCTTTTACTTCTATTGGTAAAATAATTTTAACTTTTTGATTTGCTCTTCCTGGATTTACTGTATCTATTTTCTCATCTGTTTCAATATCCCATAGTTTTTCAATTTTAAACTTTTCTGTTTCTAGTTTGCCTGGAATTAGAATTTCCATTTCATCTCCAACAGTTAGTTTGTTTTTGATTTCTAGTATTGTTTTTTCGTTTTCTTTTCCTACAACTTTTGCTCCGAATTCATATTCTAGATTATATTGTTTTCCTTCATATTCTTGAAAATCTTTATTGTTTCTGTCATTGAAATAAAATGTTGTTAAGCCTCTTGTTTTTGTTTTTTCTAGTTCTTTTAGATATTTTGTATAATCATAATTTCCAGGATCTTTCATGTAATCATCTATTGCGTTTCTGTATGCACTTACAACTGATGCTAAATAATATTCTGTTTTAAGTCTTCCTTCTATTTTTATACTATCTACTCCCATTTCTATGATTTCTGGTATCTCTTTTATTAAACATAGATCTTTTGATGAAAATATATATGTTCCGTTTTCGTCATCTTCAACTGGCATAAGGTTTCCTGGTTTATTCTTTTCTTCTACATATACGTTGTATGCCCATCTACAGCTTTGTGCACAATCTCCAAGGTTTGCACTTCTTCCACATAAGAAATCACTTAAGAAACATCTTCCTGAGTATCCAAAACATATTGCTCCATGGCAGAACATTTCGACTTCTAGATCTTCTGGTTTATTTTGAATTAATTTTTTTATTTGGTCTTTGCTCATTTCTCTTCCAAGGATTACTCTTTTGGCGCCATTATGATACCAAAAATTTGATGTATGGTAACTTATTACATTGGCCTGTGTGCTTATATGAATGTCTACGTTTGGTGCATATTCTTTTAGCACTTCTATTACTCCTCCGTCTGAAGCTATTATTCCATCTGGTTTTATTTCATTAAGTTCTTTTGCAACTTTTATTATCTCATCATATTTTTCATCCCATGCAAATATATTTAAAGCAACATATACTTTTTTATTAATTTTGTGTGCATATTCTATTGTTTGTTTTAGCTCATCATCATTTACACTTACTCTTGTCCTAAGTGATAAGCTTTTAGTTCCCATGTACACAGCATCGGCTCCATATAAAAATGCAATTTTAGCTTTTTCAAAGCTTCCTGCTGGGGCTAATAATTCTATATTTTTCATCATACATTTGTCCTTTCTATGCTAATTCGACATAAATAATATACCATATATCATACTTAAAATCCAGTTATTTCTAGACTTTTTTTATTTTCCATGGTATAATTTTTACGTTTGCGAGGTGATTTTATAGATGACAAAAGATAATGACTTTCTGAAAAGTCTTATTGTTGACAAAGAAACAATTCAAAGAACAAATGCTTTATCTAGGTTTGCTGGGAAAAGAGCATATTACATTTCACATTATAAAAATGCTTACCTTAAGCATTTGAAAGATGAATATAATAAACTTCATAAAATGTTTCCGAATGTAGAAATAGTTCCTGAAGCTAGAATAAAAGGACAAAAAAGTTATGCTGATAAAGTTAAAAGAGTAGTAAATGAAGATCCAAATAAAGACATTTATGATATCTTTGCTAATAGATATATCGTTCTATCTGTGAATGGATCAAATTCTGATAAAGATATAGTTCCTATTTTATATCAAATTAGGGATTATTTGGCATATTCTAATCCTAATAATGAAATTATGCCTGAACGTACTAAAGATTATATTGTAAATCCTAAACATTCTACATATCAGTCTTTGCACTTAACACGTTTACATCATGATACTCCATATGAACCATATCAGTCTGAAACACAGCTTAGAAGTTATTTTATGCATTCTAACGCTCATAGTGGTCGTGCAAGTCATGCTAATACTTATAAGGAAAGAATTCCCGGGAAGACACCACTTCCTAATTTGCTTGAGTATGTTTTTGATGAAAATGGGGCATGTGTTGAAGTAAAAGAAAAAAGTTATGAAAAAGCTTTTGAGGACTTTTTTGGTATTCCTTATGATCCTCGACTTTTTTCTTCTTTTAAAGAAAAATAATATATTTCATATTGATTTCAATATAAAAATATTATAAGATATTCGTAAATCTAATAAGAATGGAGTAATTTATATGGAAAAAATATTAGTTTTTGGACATAAAAGTCCTGATACAGATACTATAGCATCTTCAATTGCTATGGCTTATTTACAAACAAAATTGGGAAAATTAGCTGAACCTAGAAGACTTGGTAATATCTCAAAAGAAACTGAATATGCTTTAAATCATTTTAAAGTTGGAGTTCCTGAACTTCTAGATTCTGTTTCTGAAAATGATACAGTAATTTTAGTTGATCATAATGAACCAGATCAATCAGCTGATAATATGCTAAATTCAAAAGTTTATATGGTTGTTGACCATCATCAAATAAATGGATTCCGTACACCTGGTCCTTTATATTATTATGCTGAACCTGTTGGTTGTACTTGTACAATTATTTATAAATTATTTAATCAAAATGATGTTATTATTCCTGCTGATGTTGCTGGTTTAATGTTAAGTGCTATCATTTCTGATACTTTACTTTTCAAATCACCAACTTGCACAGAAACAGATAAAAAGGTTGCTGAAGATTTAGCTAAAATAGCTAATGTTGATATTAACTCTTATGGATTAGCTATGCTTAAAGCTGGTACTGATTTAACTTCTTTCTCTGAAGAAGAACTTGTTAACTTAGATGGAAAAATAGTTAACTTAACTGATACAGTTAAAGCAAAGATTTCTCAAGTTAATACAGCTGACATTGATGAAGTATTACTTAGACAAGCAAAATTAGAAGCTGCTATGAATAAAGATATTGAAAATTTAGGATTAACTATTGATGTTTTACTAATTACTGATATTATAAATAGTAACTCTCAAGTTGTTGTTTTAGGTGAAAAAGCAGATGTTGTTGAAAAAGCTTTTGGCGTTAAATTAGAAAATAATACAGCTTTCTTGCCAGGTGTTGTCTCTAGAAAGAAACAAGTTATTCCTGTACTTACAGCTAATGTTTAATATAGAAATAAATCTGAAAATTGTATGTAATATAAAAGATGGGCATTTATAAAAAGCTCATCTTTTTTCTATGTAATCAGATTTTATTCCTATTTTTATTATATTTTTTGCTATTGAAGTTTTATTAGAAAAATAAAATTTATGGTTGCGCAGTGAGAGTGGTAGTAGAAGCTCTTAAGAAAATCAATTAGGGAATCTCACAGCAATGAGGGCGCTGATTGATTTTCGTTAGAGCTTCTAAACCACGAAACAAGGTAAAATAAATTTTATTTTTCTAATAAAACTTCATAATAAATAATAATAAAAAGATTGGAGGGGTAGCCCCCTCCTTTTTTTGTGTTTCGTTAATCATACGTATATAGAATGTCGATGTACTCTTCAAAATTTCCCTGAACTTTTTCACCTTCCCTATTTGTGTATTGTCCATAAGATTCCTCGAGTGTTGGCAACCGCTGAAGTTCTGTACGCACTCCATTTTCGCCAACATACACCCATCTTTTTCTGAACTTCACAAAGCTCATTGTACCATAATAATAAGCTTCGTCATTCTGGCCCCAAAGTACTCGCTGAAGCAAAACATTTTTTGTTGTTTCAACATATTCTCGGGGTAACGGGCTAAGTGAGGGGACTTCAGTAGTGACATACCACAGATTATACCGATGCATATAGTCACTTACTTCATCTCTAAATCTCCAATACCGGTCAGTTACCACGTCAGTTTTGTATACTACATTAATCTTCTGTAAAGAATCAATATGTTTCAAAACCTCCTCTGGAATGACTAAATGTGGGTGAAGCTTCCGTGCTAATTTTTGAATAAGTTTCATCTTGAAACACCTCCATATTGTTGATAATTTTAATATTAGCACTTTATGTTAATTAAGTCAATTACTTTCTTACTTTTGTTATGGCTAGGCCATCACCTATTTCCAATATTTCTGATTCACATTTATCATTTTCTGTAATCTCTTTTATGTATTCTCTTAAATGTCTTACTGCTGTACGTTGCTTATGTGCATTGTAATCACTCATAACATACCCTTTATACAAAATGTTGTCTGCTAAAATTATTCCACCATCTTTTATTAATCTGATTGCGTTTTCTAAGAATATTGGATATTTACCCTTGGCAGCGTCTATAAATACTATATCATATGCATTTGTTAGTGTTGGTAATATATCTACTGCATTTCCAACCATTATATTTATTCTTTCTGCTACTCCTATTTTCTTAATGTTTTCTTCTGCTTCTTTAGCTCTTTCTTCATCAATTTCTATTGTGTCAATTATGCAATCTTCATCTGTGCTTTTAGCAAACATACTTGCTGAATAACCAACTGCTGTTCCTATTTCTAGAATTCTTTTTGGCTTTTCTTCTTGAAGGATTTCTTCTATTTTTTCTAAAGTATCATCCATTAATATTGGTATATGATTTTCTAATGCTTTTTCTTTTACTTTTTTTAACTCTTCTTCGTTAAACATATCTTCTCCTATTACTTGAATATTGCAAATAAAAGGGCTTGAGTTTTCAAGCCCTTTCACGTATATTACATATTTTTATTAGAATTTCTTGCAGCTCTTTCTCTTTCTTTTGAGTCTAATATTTTCTTTCTTAATCTGATATTTTTTGGTGTAACTTCAACTAGTTCATCATCTTGAATGAATTCAATAGCTTTCTCTAAGCTCATTTGAATTGGTGGAACTAATCTTAATGCATCATCTGATCCAGAAGCTCTTGTATTTGTTAAGTGTTTTTCTTTACATACGTTTATTGCTAAGTCTTCTGATCTTGAGTTAATTCCAACTATCATTCCTTCATATACTTCTACACCAGGTCCTATGAATAAGTCACCTTTATCTTGTGCATTGTATAATCCATAAGTAATTGATTTTCCAGCTTCAAATGCAATTATTGTTCCTCTAACTCTGGCAACAACTTCTCCCTTGTATGGTTCGTATGAATCAAATATTGAGTTCATTGTTCCATTTCCTTTTGTGTCTGTTAAGAATTCTGTTCTATATCCAATTAATCCTCTTGCTGGAATCTTGAATTCAACTTTAGTATGTCCTGCTTCTGCTGGTTCCATATTAACCATTTCAGCTTTTCTTCTACCTAGTTTTTCAATTACTGTTCCTATGCAATCATCTGGTACATTTACAACTAATCTTTCGATTGGTTCGCATTTTACACCATCGATTTCTTTTATGATAACTTTTGGTCTTGATACTAATAATTCGAAACCTTCTCTTCTCATTGTTTCTATTAATACAGATAAGTGAAGTTCTCCTCTTCCTGATACTTCAAATGAATCTGGTGAATCTGTTTCAGCTACTCTTAATGAAACATTTCTATCTAATTCTTTAAATAATCTATCTCTTATATGTCTTGATGTAATAAATTGTCCTTCTCTACCAGCTAAAGGTCCATTGTTTACACTAAATGTCATAGATACTGTAGGTTCATCTATATCTACAAATGGTATTTTTTCTGGATGTTCGTAATCACAGATTGTATCTCCGATATTTATATCTGCAATACCTGACATACAGATGATATCTCCTGCACCAGCTTCTTCAACTTCAATTCTTTTTAAACCGTCATATGTATATAATTTTGCAACTCTTGCTGATTCTGTTTTATCATCTTTTTTACAAATTGTAACTGGCATTCCTAATTTTACAATTCCTCTTTCAACTCTACCAACAGCTATTCTTCCAATATAGTCATCATAGTCTATGTTTGATACTAACATTTGCATTGGTCCATCTTGGTCACATGCTGGAGCTTGGATTGTGTTTACTATTGTTTCAAATAAGCATTCTAGATTTTCTCCTGGTTTGCTTAAGTCCATTGTTGCAGTTCCTTGTTTTCCAGAAGCGTATACTACTGGGAAATCTAATTGATCATCATTTGCATCTAATTCAATAAATAAATCTAATACTTCGTCTACAACTTTTTCTGGTCTTGCACCAGGTCTATCAATTTTATTTATAACTACTATTGGTTTTAAATTTAATGCTAATGATTTCTTTAAAACTTCTCTTGTTTGTGGCATTGCACCTTCAAAAGCATCAACTAATAATACAACTCCATCAACCATTTTCAATACACGCTCAACTTCTCCTCCGAAATCAGCATGTCCTGGTGTGTCAACTATATTAATTTTAAAGTCTTTATAGTGAACTGCTGTGTTTTTTGAAAGAATTGTTATTCCTCTTTCTTTTTCTAGATCATTTGAATCCATTACTCTTTCAGCCACTTGTTCATTTGCTCTGAATATACCACTTTGTCTAAGCATTGCGTCTACTAGTGTTGTTTTACCGTGGTCAACGTGAGCTATTATTGCTACGTTTCTTATTTTCTCGTTATTCATTTTATTTCTTCCTTTCTCATTTTTCATCAAGTTTATATGAACTTGTTATTATTCTTAACACGTACTTAGGGCGTAGAATCTACGCCCCATATAAATTTCTCAAATATTATATTACTTTTCATTAATTTTGTCAATCTGTATATACTATTACTGATTTATTATATTTTAATGTTAGTTCAGTTGATGAAAGTCCACTATATACCCATGCATTTTCTAGTGTTATCTGCTTATTATCTTTATTATAAATTGCATCTAAGTTATAAATTCCTCCACTTCCATTTCCATTTCTTTGGAATGTCATTGTTCTCTTTTCGCCTGTTTCCGTATTCTCTAGTTCTAAAACAACTTTATTTACATTTTCAAGTTCTAGTTCTTTTAATTCACCTGTTGTCGTATCTCTTGTCATAATTGAGTGAGAATTGTCTGCATCTGTCATAGCGTCTTGGTTTATTTTTATTGATTCTGCTATTGCTTTAAATGCATTTATTAGTTCTGTGGCATTATCTGCTGTATATGCACCTTTTATGTTTTCATTAAAGTACTGTGGAAATGATTTTGCTTCTTTCCCAAGTCCAACAGCGTATACATCTGTTGGATGGTCTCCTTTAACAATTTGCATTATATTTTTAGCAACATTACCAATACTAGTTGTAGTATTCGTACATGGCCACCAATAATCATTTGAGTCACCATCTGTCATAATAATCACATCTGTTGGCATATTTGTATCAGTTTTTTGAATATAATTATATGCATAATTCAAAGCATTTGGTGCACAAGTACTATAATTTAATGATGCTGGTGTTATTCCTGAATACAATTTTGAATATTGCCTATTAGCAAGTCTACAATTTATTTGATAGTTTCCTCTTGAAGAAATAGAAAAATAGTCATTTGTTCTTAAATCACTGTTTGTATATTGTATAGCTCTCCAGCCATATCGGTTTTCATAACTTTTGTATGTATCTATTATTGTTTTGACCATATTTGTATACTGTGCTTCTGAAAAAATAGTGCTATATGATGATTTAGCTTCATCTTTATTGGTATATGTTCCTATTACTTGAATTCCGTTGTCATTTCTTGTTCCATAAAAAGTTATAATTGTAACTTTCCTATCCGTTGATGGAGTGTTTCCAAAATATGTATCCATAAATTGGTCCATTGCTGTTACTGTTGAATACCATCTTGTTTGTTGGTATCCCGCTGTATAATTTATTGATCCATCGCTATTATACAAAATAGGAATATCTTCATCTTTATCAGCTACATTGGCTACTGCTGGATCATTTGGATCGTTACATAAAGCCATTGAAACCGTTCTGTCTATTACCATTACTACTTCATGCGATTGTACTACTTCTTTTGGGTTTACTGATAATTTTATTAATTGTGATTCGAATTCAGATGTATTTTTCTTTTTATCAGCTCCACCAAAATTTGATAGTTTGCCATATGTCTTTTGATTTTTTAGATATGCTGCATTTAAATCCACATCTACAACATATATTCCTTTATCCTGCAAATCAGATAATTCTTTATATTTGAAGTTTGTTAGTTTTTCTTCGTTCTCATATTCTTTTGCTTTTAATCCTAAAATATCAGCTACTGAAATGTCGGGGTTTTCAAAGTTTACATAGTACAAATACTTGTCATCATCTTCACTGTCACTTTTTGCTCCAGTTAATGTAATCTTTTTAAGAATCCCTTCTGATACTAAATCATCCAATGACTTTTTTGATGATGAATAAGCATTATTACTTTTTAATGTATATGCTTTAATACTATCATCTAAAGCTTGGACTTTATTCATATATTTTCCTGTTCTCATTCCAGAAAAAATTCCGTTTTCCCCTAATGTAAATGCTATTGTAACTGTTGATAACACTATCATTACTAGTATTGTAATCACTAATGCTACTAAAGTTATTCCTCTTTGGTTTCTCATAATTTATCTCCTTTTAGCATATATATATTTATTATAATTATAATTATTTTTCTTTTCAATATATCTTTAACAATTGTAATAAATTTATTATATAGGGGGTTTTATGTGCGGTTTTTGTGGAATTGTAAATTTTGAAAAAAATATTTCAAATGATTATCCAATTATTCGAAATATGACAAATACTCTTTCTTCTCGTGGTCCTGATGAAGATGGTTTGTATTTTGATACTAATGTTAATTTTGGTCATAAAAGATTAATTGTTATTGATGCTGAAACTGGTAGACAACCAATGAGTTTCAATTTCCAAGATAATATCTACACAATTGTATATAATGGTCAAATTTATAACACAGATGAACTGAGGAAAAAATTATTAAAAGAAGGTTTTTCTTTTAAAGGTCATTCTGATACTGAAATTTTATTAAAATCTTATATTCATTTTGGTTATGATGTTGTTAAAAATCTTAATGGAATTTTTTCTTTTGCTATATGGGATTCTAAAAAAAGGGAACTATTCATGGCTCGTGATCATTTTGGAATTAAGCCTTTCTTTTACACTTTTAAAAATAATAATTTTATTTTTGGTTCAGAAATAAAAGCTTTGTTAGAGCATCCAGAAATCTCTGCTAATGTTGATGCTGATGGAATTTGTGAACTTTTTGGAATAGGTCCTGCACACACACCTGGTCTTACTCCATTTAAAAATATTTTTGAATTGAAACCTGGATATTATGCTGTTTTTGATGTTAATGGTTTTAAAATGGATCAATATTTTAAATTAGTTTCTGCTCCTCACACAGATAATTTTAGTGAAACATGCGAAAAAATCAATTTTTATTTAAATGATTCTATTAATAAGCAACTCGTTTCTGATGTACCTCTTGGTATGATGCTGTCTGGTGGATTAGACTCTAGTATTATTACAGCTTATGCTAGTCATAATTTTAAAGATTGTCCTGAAAAATTCAGAACATTTTCTGTTGATTATTTGGATAATGACATTAATTTTAAGAAAAATGATTTCCAACCAAATTCGGATAATGAATTTATTGACATTATGGTAAAACATTTTAATTGTAACCATTCTCGCATCATTTTAGATACTCCTGAATTAGCTAAATCTCTATTAAATTCTATGGTTGCACGTGATATGCCTGGAATGGCTGATGTAGACTCTTCTTTTTATTTATTCTGTAAAGAAATTAAAAAGGATGTTAGTGTTGTTTTATCTGGCGAGTGTTCTGACGAAATTTTTGCTGGTTATCCATGGTTTTTCAGAGAAGATGCTTTGAGCAGTAACACATTCCCTTGGTCTATTGCTATTTCTGAAAGACAAAAATTATTAAATCCTTCTTTGGCTACTAAAATTGATTTAAAAGAATATGTTGATTGTCGTTATAATCAAGCTCTAAATCAAATTGATTTTATAGAATCTGATTCTGCCGATACTACTGAAAAGCGAAAAATTTCTTATTTAACATTAAATTGGTGGATGCAAACATTATTAGATAGATCTGATAGAATGTCTATGGCTTCTGGACTAGAGGTTAGAGTACCTTTTTGCGATTATAGATTGGTTCAATACATGTGGAATGTTCCATGGGAAATGAAAGCTCTCGATGGTAGAGAAAAAGGTCTGCTTAGATATGTAGTTAAAGATTTATTGCCAAAAGAAATTGTAGAAAGGAAAAAAAGTCCATATCCTAAAACATTCAATCCGACTTATTTGCGAGCTGTTAAATCTATATTACAAAATATCCTTAATAATCCTAATGCACCTATTAAACAAGTATTAAATGAAAACTATATTAGAGAAATATTAGAAACTAATGGCAGTGCTTTTTCTAGGCCATGGTTCGGTCAATTAATGACAGGACCTCAGCTTATTGCTTATTTGTGTCAAGTAAACATGTGGCTTGAAAGATATCATCCTAATATAGAAATATAATTCATACGAATATTCAAATTTCAAACAAATTAAACTTTAGTAGAAATAATATTTGATTTTTATAATATCATTTATGCAATTTATAATTAGATACGTTTCTAACAATCAAATATTATTCCAATAAATCTTCTGCCGCATAGAACAAATCTGAAAAAATCAAAGATTTTTTCAGTAAATTTGTTCGTGTGCGAAAATTTATGAAATAAATTTTCTGTGCAGTGTAGTTTTATATATTAGGAAAGTTTCATAACTTTCCTAATATATAAAAAACGGCGTAATTATAAATAATCTACGCCGTTTTTATTATTTAATTATTACTTTTTCTATTAATTCTATTATCTTATCAATTGGTAAATATATTATTAAAAAACTTAACAATTCAAATATTGTTGCTAGTAATATCGCCCATATGTCTATATCATTTTTTCTAGATATCACAATACTCATTGCTAATGCTGTTACACAAATTATTCCTATTAATTTTAATATAAACATCTCCATATTATCCCCTCTTTTTCTTCTTAATTGTATAACTATGTTTGATACATCCTGGGAGTAATTTTATTTACGCTTTTTTGTGGCTGTGATTATGATATTGTAATCCGTGTACTAAACTTCCTACTACTATTAAAACTAAACCTATTGCTAAATATATGTAGCTGTATGTTGCAATTTTCTCCATTATACTTAATACATATTCTCTTAAAAGAAGTGTTATTGCATCATTTAATATAGTTAGATTTTCAATTTGCACTTTTTGTGTTATATAATTTTCAATTATATAATATGCTAATCCTGTAGCAAATACTGCAGTTCCAACATATGCAACATTTTTAAATAATTTTCTAAAATATGTTACTATTATGATTATACCTAATATTGCAGCCAAGATAATTGAAGTTTTCTTTCCAATATCAATCATTTTTTCTGCCTTTGAATAATATTTATATATCTGATTTTCATATTCTGTCTTCGTCATTGTTTCTTTATATTGTGTTGTTATTTGATCAACAAATATATTTATTTGTTCACGTGTTTTATTGTCTATTTTTCTACCATTTAAACTTGTATCTATGTTTGTATTTAGTCTCTCAGCAATTTTATCTGTATTTATTTCTTCATGTAGACCATTATATAAACCTGATACTATCCTTTGTGTATCAGCTTTCACTTCATCAAGGGTTATAATGTCATCTATGACATTTTCATCTAATCCTGACTGATATATATAATTTCTAAAATCTGATTTTATTTGTGAATAAATATTTGCATAATAATTTGATTTATCTAGCATCTCTAATGTGTACTCTTGACTAAATATTGTTTTTGATAATATGTTTAGGATTCCAAAAGTAAAAATACATACAAAAAGTAATACTACTAGTATGATTTTAATTATTGTTTCTATAACTTTGTTCACGATTTTTATCTCCTTTTAAACCGGTTTTGCATAAACTACATATCTTTGTGTTGCATATCCTATATTGTTAAATGGATAGCATGTATAACACATTAATATTTCTTCATCTTTTTGAATTGGTAATGCTGCCAAATCAGTTTCATCAACTAGTTTCATATCATAAATTTTGTATTTAAACTCACCGTATGCTGCTTTTATTGTTATTTCATCACCCTTTGAAAGTTCTGAAAATCTACGAAATACATTTTGTGAATTATGTCCCATATAAATTATTGAGCCACCCTCTCCAGGAAAAAAGCTTGCGCTATCATGTCCAACGCCATTTTTTAATACATCTAATGTGCTACCAAAGTACACTGGTAAATCTACATTTATTTTTGGTATTTCGATGGTTGCATATTGAGTTCCATATTCAGGATAGTTTTGAATTTTATTTGTGTCTAAATCAATTGACATTACTTCATTCTTTTTGCTACTTGTATCTACTGCAATTTTATTTATTAGAGAAATGTTCAATTCAATTTTTCGCCCTAAAAACACATATATTAATCCAAAAAAAGCTATTACAATTAAAAAAGCAACTATTATGTTTTTAATAGTTGCTTTAATTGCATATTTCATTTATTATCCTTAATTATTCTGCAGTAGCAGCTATTCTTTTTTTGATTATAACAGCAGCTAAGGCGATTGCTGCAACTGATGAAACAGTTATAGCTACTATGTTTAATGAATTTCCTGTATAAGCTAATTTTCCATCATGATTTGTTACTACCATTAATTTTTTTCCATTTTTCCAAATTTCTACACCCTGTGCTTTGAAAACTAATGAAACTCCAACTTCGCTAGCAGCAGAATTTGCAATTGATTTTAATTGATCTTTTTGGGCTGTTGTTAAATCACTGTAATTTGTTTTTCCAGCAGCTGTCATAACTGCTTCTGCTTCTTTAGCTTTTTCAACTAATTTTGTTGCTTGAGCTTCTGTTATTTCATTTCTGTCTATAAAATTTTGTAATTGTTGTTTGTCATTTTCTGTCATTCCATATTTTGATCCTATTGTATAAATTTCATTAACTGAATCTGCTGTTGTTGCATTTACGCTAACAGCTAACATCCCCATTAGTACAACTGCTAATGTTGCTATCACAAATAATTTTTTCATTTTAAGTTCCTCCTAATCTATTAATATAGTATTTATACCACTAATTTATTTTTTTAACAATACTTTTTAACTAAATTTTTAAAATTCCCCATTTTCCATCTTTTTCCACGAACATTTTTTTATCATGCACACTTCTTGTTTCTTGATATTTGCATTTTACTACTTCTTCACCTTTTTCATTTATTATACCTGCTAACTTGTCTTTTTTTACTGCTGCATATCCATCTGTGAAGTCGTATGCTTCATCATAATCACAATTAATTGCAAGTTCACCTGTAGCTGTATCAAAATAACCTTTAGTTAATAATGTTGATTTGGCAAAATCTATTGAAAAACTTTCAGGTAAATCTGCGTCCTTGGCTGCTATTCCTGTATTTGTTACTAAATCTATATCTGTACAGACTTTTAATTCTTTTTTAGTAGTTGTGTTTGCTTTTACTAAAGTACACTCTTGTGAAGGACTGTTGTAATAAATTGCTGGTCCATGATGATCATAAAAATATGTTCCTTTATCTGTATTATTAATTATATTCACTTCTGTTGAAACTTTGTAATCTTTGTCTAGTTTGTAGTATTTTTCTATATCTTTTACCACAATTCCTGTTTCTTTCTCGTTTTCTGTTTTATCAATGTCATAATATTCTGTATTTAATATTTGGCTATATTTTGCTTCTAATATGATTTCTCCAGAATCATTGCTTATTAATCCTTGCTTTTTATCTTTTTCTATAATTGATACTTCTGCATTTAAATCTTTTATATCATCTGCATCGATTGTTGGCTCTTTTAACCAATTTTCATTTTCCATAATTTCTGCCTGTAAAGATTTGTCATTTTCCTTTACTTCTTTATTTAAATTAATTACATTTTGTAAAGTTTTATCAAATTCTTCTACTTGTTTTTGAGCAACTTCTGGCAATATTCCTTGGTTATAACAATAGTAAACTCCACCTATAATTAAAGCAGCAACTATAATCATAAAAATAATTTTATTAAATATTCTTTGAAAAATATTCTTTTTTATTTTTACTTTTTTCTTCTTTTTAGATTTTGTTTTTTCATCCTCTTTTTTCTTGAATTCTGAATTTGGAGTTTCTTCTTTATGTTGTGGCTGATCAATTATTTCTAGCTCTATTCCTTCTTCTTTAGCTTTCCTAATTGCTTCAGCTTTTTCAGCTTCTTTTAATTCTTCTTCTCTCTTTAATTCTTCTTGTTTTCTAATTTCTTCTAATTTTTTTCTATCTTCTATCTCTTTTTTTCTTCTCTCTAATTCTTGTTCTCTTTTTAGTTCTTCCTCTTCTTGTTTTTTCTTTTCTTCTTCTATGTTTGCTCCGCATTTAGTACAAAACTTTACATTATCTGCAATTTCTTGATCACATTTTGGACATTTCATTTTCGATTCCTCCTACTTTAAGATGTTAATCTTATTTTAATTTTTCCTTTATTTTAACAATTGTATTTAGAGCATCTATAGGTGTTAATTCATTTATATTTATTTTGTCTAATTCTGAAGCTATATCTGCTAATTTATAATTGTACATATCTAATTGTCCAGTTACTTGCTTCTTCATTTCTTTCTCTTCTTGTTTCTCTTTTATTTTAACTTTTTTCTCTAAAGTTTTCAATATCTCATTTGCTCTTGTTAACATTTTTTTAGGTGCTCCTGCTAATTTAGCTACATGTATACCATAGCTTTCGTCGGTTCCACCTGGAATAATTTTTCTTAAGAAAATTACATCTTCGCCCTTTTCTTTTACTGCTATTTGATAATTTTTTACACCTTCCAATTTTTCTTCAAGTGATGTCAATTCATGATAATGTGTCGCAAATAAAGTTTTGCAACCTATGTTATTTGTATCTGCAATATATTCTGCAACAGCCCATGCAATAGCTAATCCGTCATATGTCGATGTTCCTCTTCCTATCTCATCTAAGATTACTAAACTATTTTTAGTAGCATTTTTTAATATATTCGCAACCTCTGACATTTCAACCATGAAAGTACTTTGTCCCATACTTAAATCGTCTGAAGCTCCAACTCTTGTAAATATTTTGTCTACAACTCCTATTTTTGCTGAAGATGCTGGAACAAAGCAACCTATCTGTGCCATAAGTGTTATTAATGCTACTTGTCTCATATATGTTGATTTTCCTGCCATATTTGGCCCTGTTATTATAGAAAGTCTATCATCTCTTCTATTTAAATATGTATCATTTTCAACAAATGAACCATTATCAATCATTCTTTCGATTACTGGGTGTCTTCCATCTTTTATAAGGATTTCATCTTCTTCGTCTACTTTTGGCATACAGTATTCATAATCTTCTGCAATATTTGCAAAATCATTTAATACATCTACTATGGCAACAACTGTTGATGATTTTTGTATTCTTTCAATTTGTGAAGATATTTTTGTTCTAATTTTTACGAATTCATCATATTCTAATGTAACAATTCTTTCTTCAGCACCTAAAACTTTATCTTCAATTGATTTTAATTCTTCTGTTATAAATCTTTCTGCTCCTGTCAATGTTTGTTTTCTAATGTATCTATCTGTTGGAACTTGTTTTAAGAAAGACTTTGTTACTTCAATATAATATCCAAAAACTTTTGTATAACCAACTTTTAAATTTTTAATTCCTGTTAGTTCTTTCTCTTTAGCTTCAATATTTACAAGCCAGCTTTTTCCTTCGATTGCAGCTCTTTTACATTCATCTATTTCTTCACTATATCCTGTTTTTATTATTCCACCTTCTTTTATTGTAATTGGTGGTTCGTCAACTATTGATTTTTCAATCAATTCAGTTACATCTTTTAATTCATCTAAATCAGAATATAATTTTTTTAACATCTTTGAATTGGTTTGACTTAATTCTGTTTTCAATTCAGGTAATTTGCTTAAAGAACTTTTTAAAGAAATTAAATCTCTTGCATTTGCATTTCCATAAGAGATTCTTCCAGCTAATCTTTCTATATCATATACTCTGTTTAATGTTTCTAGGATATCTCCTCTTAAAATCATATTTTCTTTTAATTCTTTAACAGCTTCTAATCTTTCATTTATTTCTTTTACATCTACTAGTGGGTCATTAATCCATCTTCTTAACATTCTTCCACCCATTGATGTTGCTGTTTTATCTAATACCCATAATAGAGTTCCCTTCTTAGATTTATCTCTCATTCTATCAGTTAACTCTAGGTTTCTTCTTGCATTTACATCTAATGCCATATATTTAGTTGTTTTATATAATTGAATTGTATTTATATGATCTAATTTTATTTTTTGCGTTGCATTCAAATATGAAGTTAATCCATTTATTGCTGCTATTGCAAATAAATTGTCTTTTAGCCCGCTTCCTGTTTCATTTTTAAAAGTATACATTCTCTCAAGAAAATCAGTTTCTTCAGAAAAGCTATCTTCTTCTACATTTGATATACATACATTTATTCTGTCTTTTATTCTTGCAATTTCTTTTTCTGATTCATACATCATTTTGTTAGCCACAATTTCTGCTGGCATAAATCTTGCAATTTCATCTAATAATTTTTCAAAGTTATTTTCTTCTGTAATTTGAGTGGCTAAAAAATCACCTGTGCTTACATCGCATACTGCAATTCCAAAGAACAATCCTTTTTTTACTATTGACATTATGAAATTATTCTTTTTCTCATCTAGTAAATTGCTTTCAATAACAGTTCCTGGAGTTACTACTCTTATTACATCTCTTTTTACTATGCCTTTTGCTGTTTTAGGATCTTCTAGCTGTTCACATATTGCTACTTTATAGCCTTTTGATATAAGTTTTGCAATATACATTTCTGCTGCATGGAAAGGTACTCCGCACATTGGTGCTCTTTCCTCTAATCCGCACGCTCTACCAGTTAATGTTATTTCCAATTCTCTTGATGCTGTTATGGCATCATCAAAAAACATTTCATAGAAATCTCCTAATCTGTAAAATAGTATGCAATCTTTGTATTCTTCTTTTTTCTCCATGTAGTGTTGCATCATTGGAGATAGTTGTTGGTCTGCCATTTTTTATCCTTCTTTCTTATTTCTGAATTTCTCCTGCTAAATACCACTTATGTTCTTCTGTAATTTTAATATCTATCATTTTGCCAATCAATTCTTCATTTCCTTTAAAGTTTACAACTTTGTTTGTATCTGTTCTTCCTGTTAATGTCTCTTTGTCATTTTTACTATATCCGTCTACTAATATTCTTTGTGTTGTTCCTATGTATTTTTGATTGTTTTCTGAAACTCTACTATCAAATAATTCTTTTAGTCTATCAAATCTTTGATGTTTTATTTCTTCCGGAATTTGATTTTCCATCTTATCTGCAACTGTTCCTTCTCTTCTTGAATATATAAACATATATACTTGTTCGTAATTTACTTTTCTAACTACATCTAATGTGTCTTCAAAGTCTTCTTCTGTTTCATCTGGAAAGCCAACTATTATATCAGTAGATAAAACAATATCAGGTATTCTAGTTTTCATTTTGTCCACTAAGGCAAGATATTGTTCTTTAGTATATTTTCTGTTCATTTTTTTTAATACTTCTGAGCTTCCTGATTGTAATGGTAAGTGGATTACTCTTGCTATTTTGGAATTATTGGCAATAGCTTCAATTACATCGTCTGTAAAATCTTTTGGATGTGGCGAAATAAATCTTATTCTTTCAATTCCGTCTATTTTGCAAACATCATTTAATAAATTAGCAAATTTGTATCCTTCACCACCATTATATGAATTTACATTTTGTCCTAATAGTGTTATTTCTTTATATCCTTCTTCTGCTAATTCTTTTACTTCATTTAATATATCTTCTGGTTTTCTACTTCTTTCTCTTCCTCTTACATAAGGAACAATACAATATGTGCAGAAATTATTGCATCCATACATAATTGTTACAGAAGCTTTTGATGAGTCATTTCTTTTTATTGGTAGTCCTTCAATTACTTCACCATCAATATCTATTACATCTCTTACTCTTTTTCCACTTTCTAATGTCTTTTTTAGATCTTCTTCAAATTTATGTAATGTATGTGTTCCAAAAACTATATCTGTGTAATTATAACTTTTCTTAATTTTTTCTAGCATAGCTGGTTCTTGCATCATACAACCACCTATAGCTATAATAGTTCCTTTTTCCTCTTTTTGCTTTTTTAATTCTCCTAATTTACCAAATAATCTTTCTTCTGCATTTTCTCTTACACAGCATGTATTATAAATTACTAAATCTGCTTCGTCTAGTTTTTCAGTCTTTTCGAATCCCATTTTTTCAACGATTCCAGCTATTTTTTCTGAATCGTTTTCATTTAATTGGCATCCCATTGTTGTTATGTAATATTTCTTCATATTTTTTCCTTTCTATTATTCCTTATGATATAACTCTGGATATATAAATTCTTGTCCATTTTCTGTTATTGTTCGATTTAGAAAATGATTTGTATTAATATTATCACCTTGGCAAAAATACTTGTATCTATTTTCATCTGGCACTTTATTTCCATTTATTATTGGGTCATCCCATGTGGCATCTACTGAATACCATTGTTCATTTATTTTTACATAATTCCACATGTGATTTTCTCTTGTACCTTCTGAATTTTCCGCTTCCCCTGAAACTAATATACATGGTATTTCTAGTTTATCTAATAAATATTTGAATGTTTTTGCATATCCTTCACATACTACTTTTTTATTTATTAGTGCTCCATATATGTCTCTATTATTTTCTGCTGAGTATGTTGTGTCATACTCTAAGTTGTCTATTAACCAATTGTGAATATATTGTATTTGCTGATAATTACTTCCATCTGCATTTTCTAAAATTTCACTTGATACAGCTTCAATTTCAGCTAATTGCTCATCTATCTCTTCTGATAAAATATCATCTTTCAGATAATTTGCTTCTCCATCACTACTTGATAAATATACTTGATATGTGACATTTCTGCCTTGTGTATATGTTATAGTTCTTAATACCATTTTGGTAAAATCCACATAATACAAATCCACATGATCATACCTTAAAGCATCTACTGCATTTTGATATTCTGAACTAAGTAATTCTAACCCATTATTTTGACCTAATAAATTATCAAATTCGTGGTTAGTAAATCTTATTGATTCTGTTCCTGTTTTTAGTTTGTCTTTTTCCTTAAGAAATTTATCATAAATTATTTTTGCAGTTTCACCTAACTGATCATAATAATATGTATCTTCGGTACCATTAGAATGACTTAAATTTCCATCAGATAATGTTAATCCATTATCTATGTATTCATCTACACTTTTTATATTTATTATTTTCTTAACACTTATAACATTAGTTTTTTCTAATATTATAAATACTGCTAAAAAATATATTATAACAATTAACAAAATCTTTAGTTTCTTTTTCATTAATCCCTCATTATACATTAAATCTAAATAATACTATGTCTCCATCTTGCATGATATAATCTTTACCTTCTAGTCTCATAAGACCTTTTTCTTTTACAGCATTCATCGATCCTTCTCTTATTAAATCATCATATGATACAACTTCTGCACGTATAAATCCTCTTTCGATATCTGAATGAATTTTTCCAGCTGCTTGAGGAGCTTTTGTTCCTATCTTAATTGTCCAAGCTCTTACTTCTGGTTCACCTGCTGTTAAGAAAGACATTAATCCTAATAATTTGTAGCTTGCTTTTATAACTTTGTCTAATCCTGATTCTTCTAAACCTAAATCATGTAGCATTTCTATTTTATCTTCTTTGTCTAATGTGCTTAATTCTTCTTCAAGTCTAACGCATAATGGTATAACTTCTGCATTTTCACTTTTTGCATATTCTCTTACCTTTTTTACATTTTCATTATCATCTGCATTGTTTATTTCATCTTCTGAAATATTTGCTATATAAAGAATTGGTTTCATTGTTAATAGAAAAGCATCTTTTATAACTTCTTTTTCTTCATCAGTTAACTCAAGCGTTCTTGCTGATTTTCCTTCTTCTAAAGTTTTCTTTATTTTCTCTAATGTATCAATCTCAAATTGATATTTTTTATCTGCTTTTAAATTTTTCTTTGCTCTTTCTAATCTTTTATCTACTGTTTCCATGTCTGCAAATATTAATTCTAAGTTGATTGTTTCTATATCTCTTAATGGGTCTACGCTTCCGTCAACGTGTACAATATTGCTATCTTCAAAACATCTTACAACTTCAACAATACTGTCTACTTCTCTAATATGTGATAAGAATTTGTTTCCTAATCCTTCACCTTTGCTTGCTCCTTTTACTAAACCTGCTATATCAACAAATTCTATTACAGCGGGTGTTGTTTTTTCTGGATGATACATTTCTGTTAATTTTTCTAATCTCTCATCTGGTACTGCAACAACTCCAACATTTGGTTCTATAGTACAAAATGGATAATTTGCACATTCAGCTCCAGCGTTTGTTATACTATTAAACATTGTGCTTTTTCCTACGTTTGGTAGGCCTACTATTCCTATTTTCATCTTATTTCTTCCTTTCTATTTTTTATCTGATAATTCTCTTATATATCTATATACTTCACCCCAAATATAACACTCCTTTATGTTCTTATCGTTGGCTGGTTTCATATTACTATCTCTTAAATATATTGATTTTATATTTTCTTTTGAAAGTTTCATACAGTTACTTAATGAATCTTCTACCATTAGATCTATATTTTCTTTTTTTGCAGTTTCAACTTTTTCTGGCGTTTCCCAATAATATTTATCAAAAGTTATATTTTCTTTTTCAAGCATTTCTTGTGCTAATTTTTTCATAACTGGAATATCATGACCTCTAGCTGTTATTACTACTAGTTCATGTCCATCTTTTTTTAATAGTTCTATAACTTCTTTGGCACCTGGCATTATGTGGCTTTTTTTAGTTCCTTCTATTAAATATTTTTCTATAAACTCATTTTTTTCATCATCTGCCCATTTATATCTATCTTGAGCCCATTGTGCAGATTGATCTTTCGTTGAATTTCTATTTAATTTCAATATATCATATAGTTCTGCTTCATTTCTAAATTGTTTTTCTGTATCTAGCACTACTCCATCAAGGTCTAATCCTATCTTCATTTTTTCCTCCTTATAGTTTTTACTTATATTTGTATCATTTAAATAGACAGCATTCCTGCTGCCTATTTTTTCTTTTATATTTTATTACGAAACAGGTATGTTTTATTTTTCTATTTAACGCATATAATTTATCACAATTCTTCATTTTTTACAAGCATTATTGAATAACTCTAATTTCTATTTTTTCGCATTATTCATTATTTCAATAATTTTTCTATGATATTGTTTTTAGCTATTTCATCTAAGTTTATATTTGTATTTATCAATCCTATTTCGATATGATTTTTTCCGTATGAGTGGAAGTCTGAACCTATTGTTGTAAATAAATTGTTTTCATCAGCAATTTTTTTCCAAAAATCCACTTCATCTATTATATTTTCTTCTTTATTAACATATATGTATAAGGCTTCTATGCCATCTGGTTTCATCTCTTTAATGATTTCTATAATATCATCTCGAGTTGCCTTTCCTTCATTGGATATGCCATTGGATGTGCTAATACTACTTTTCCATTCGCATTTTTTATCATCTCTGTAGCTTCTTTTGGAGATATTGTTTCTTTTTTTACATAAGCTGGGCATCCCTTATTCATTATAGTTTCAATAAACATTCCTTTATTTGGTATATTTCCAAATTGTTTTAATAACTTTTCTGCATTTTGCTTGTTATTTATTACATCTAGTGCAATATGAGATTTTGTAACAGCATCTATTTTGTCTAGTTCTTCAACATTTATTTCATATCCAATTTCTCTAAGTTTTTCTCCAACATCTTTTAAATACACATGTCGCGATTCTCTTATTTTTGTTAATTGATTTTTAAATGTCTGGTTATTAAGATCATAATTATACCCTAATACATGAATTTTAGTTTTCTCTGTTCTAGTTGAAATCTCTACTCCAGCTATAAGCTGTATTCCTTGATTTTGGGCATATTGTATTATTTCACTTGTATATGCTTCCGTACTATCATGATCTGTAATTGACATGGTTGTAACTCCGTTTTTCACAGCTTCGTCTATTATTTCTTTGGGCGTTAATTTTCCATCTGAAATAGTTGTATGCATGTGTAAATCTATTTTTCCCATATAAGCTCTCCTATCTTTTGGTTTACATTTTTTTATTTTATAGTTTTATTGAAATTTAGTTATATCTTCAACTCTTCCAGCAAAGTATGGTAATTTTCTTCCTTTTTCTCTTAAGAATATTGCAAAAGTATCATCTACATAAAAATATCTAGGTTTATCTTTTTCCTCTATTGATGTTGACTTAACCATTATATCAATACCTGCTTCGCTTTTTATTTCTCCGCCTTTTTCGTCTAATGAAAACTTTATTGTTTGTATTGCTTTTTCTATTATAGCCTTATCATAAACCGGATCAGCTGTTTCGAATTCTTTATTCTGTAATTCAGTATATTCTCTTTTTTCATTAAATGTTAAATTAGGTGCTTTAAACTCATCCACATCTTTAAATTCACTGCTTCCTTTATAATTTTCTGATTCTTTATTCATATTGTCATATATTTCATTAAATGTTTTTCCTTGTGGACTTTTGCAGAAAATAACTTCATCATCACTTTTTGTATTTACTATAATTGCAAAATCATCTTTCGAATTATAATATAATACTTTAATTTGACTGCCAACTGTTTCTTTTGTATTTTCATCTATTCCAAAATATTTAACATCTTTATACTTATTTCCAAAATCATCGTTTTCTAATTTATCAAACTCTTTTAAAAATTCAAATTTTCTGTATAACATAGCATAGAAGAAATATCTTCTTTCATCATTGTTATCTGGATTATCTAATTCGTTTTCTGACCATCCAAAATCCTCTAAAATATCACTTTCTTGATTAAATTTTTCCTTTATGCCATTTTCTATTTGCTCTTTTAATTCAAGTGACTTAATTCCATATGTTTTGAAGTAATATTCTTCTGAAATCATGTCTTCAGTGAAATCTTTTTTATTAAGATTCTCTGCCATTTTTTCTTGTGGATCAAATATAATATCCTTTTTTACAACATTATCTCTCATGTCGTTCCAAACTAATTGAAATGTTCCACACCAACTGCTATCTGATGTTATTGTGTCACTCATAGTTGGAACAATAGTAATTCCATCTGTTTTTTGTAATTTAGTAGCTGTTTTTCTAAAAATATTCGTCTTACTTATTATGATTATTCCTGCAATTAGTAAAACTGCTAAAATAGTAATAATAATTAGATATTTGTTTTTCTTTTTCATATGCAGCTTCTCCTTTCTTCCCTATATGTTTTATTTTAACATATCCTTTTAATAATTTTTATATCAAAAGTAAAATTTGTAAAAATTATCTCCAGTATAATTTAAGTGGTAAGATAAAAGTAGACTTTTGTATCTACTTTTATCTTACCACTTAACATAGCTTGCGGTTGTTGTTTCACTTCGTTTTACAAAGCTAAAGGCGTAATAAGTTGTACACTGCATTAGTTGGAATTTTTATCTTCGTATGCATGACATATCTACGGCAAAAAAAATCAACTATTACTAGTTGATTTAAGCATTAACGTCACACTGGTGCAACGATTTTATTTTATGGAGCTTTCAGCCAGAATCGAACTGGCGACCCCATCCTTACCATGGATGTGCTCTACCTACTGAGCTATGAAAGCACTTTATTACTCATCATAGTTCAAGATATTTTTTATTGTTTTCTTTCTAATTCTTTGTATAGCATTATCTACTGATTTAACTGGTGCATCTAGCTTTTCTGCAATTTCTGTATAACTTTCACCATTTGTATATCTATGTAATACTTGTTTTTCAAAATCACTTAATGTCTCATCAATCCTATCTTCTACAAATGTATAGTATTCTTTTTTAGTTACTATATCCAAAGGATCTTCTGCTGCGTTTTCTGTTTCAAATACCTCTAGCAAACTAGTATCTTCATTTTCATCATATGCTGATATATTTAATGACAAGTATGAATTAAGCGGCATATGTTTTTGTCTCATTGATGATTTTATTGCTGTTTGTAATTGCCTTTCTACACATAGATTAGCAAAAGTTTTAAAAGAACTTTGTTTTTCAGGGTCAAAACTTTTAATGGCTTTAAATAATCCTATTAAGCCTTCTTGAATTATATCTTCTTTTTCGGCTCCTACAATAAAGTATTTTCCAGCTTTCATGCTGACAACTTCAGTGTATTTTTCTAAAAGGTAATTTAAGGCCTTTTTGTCTCCATTTTTTATTTTTTGAATCAATTTATTATCATCAAGAGTATCAAATTCTTCATTTTGAAAATATAAATTTTGCATTCGTTCCCTAACCATTCCTTTTGCTTAATCTATTTTGTATTATATTGTCAAAGTATTTATATGTCAATACTTTGAGCAAATTTTTATTGTAAAACATCTTTTATAGCTTCACCTATAATTTTATTAACATCAGCCATCATTACATTAAATCTTACCTCTTTGTCAAAATAATCCTTAACTTCTGGATTTTTAACTAGAATATTATATAATTCTTGTAATTTTTTCATTTTTTCTTCTGATTGTTTTTCACCTTGTAATGCTAATACTTGTTCTTCATATCTTATTTTTTCAAATTCATCTATTTGTTTTTTTAATCCTTCTACTGAATTCACTTTTTCTTTTGCTTCTTTGTATTCTGTAAATTCCCTACATTCTTTTATAGCTCTTGCTAAGTTATTTACTTCATCATATACGTTCATAATATCTCTCCTTTTTTATTTTATAAAAGAGAGCTCTAATGGCTCTCTTTTGTATTTTTCCATATTTATTTTTATTCTATGCATAAGCTTGTCTTTTTTTGAATCCAAGTAAGTTTGTAATTTCTTTGTCTGTATTTTTTGCTTTTTTTGTTTTTTGTGCTTCTTCTTGAGCAATTTGACGAGCTTGTCTTTCTGCCATTGTTTGACAAATTGCTTTTTGATATGTAAAGTGTGTATCTTGAGCAATTTTTGTCCAGTTATATTTATTTTTCACATCTAATTTTGCTTGTTTTACAACGTTAGTGCAAAGTTGTGGATTATATAATAATGAAAGAATTGAATCAGCTAATGAATTAGCATTTCCTGCGTAACTCTTCATTCCATTTACTCCATGATCAACTATTTCGTTAAGTCCTCCAACATCTGATACGACTACTGGTACACCTGCAAGCATTGCTTCTAATGCAACTATTCCAAATGGTTCATATGTACTTGGAAAAACAGATATATCAGCACATTTATACATTTTGCATAAAGTTTTATGATCTAGGTATCCTGTAAAGTATACTTTATTTGATATTCCTAAGTAATCAACTTGTGCTCTTAATTCATCTATCATTCCACCACGTCCAGCAATTATTAGTTTAGCATCATTATATCCTTGTAATATTTTTGGCATTGCAGCTATTAAATTCTGTATTCCTTTTTCATATACTAATCTTCCTGAGAATAATATTATTTTTTCATTATCAGCTGCAAATCTTCTTCTGAATTCATAATCTCTTTCGTATCCAGCGAAGTTTGTTTGTGTTATTCCGTTAGGTACTACATTTATTTTTTCGTATGGCAATCCGAAAAGTCTTTGTAATTCACTTTTCATATAATTACTATTTACTATTACTTCTGTTGCTTCATATGTAAGCATCCATTCTGTATCATTGATGTATCTTTGCGTATTGTCATGTATTCCGCTGTTTCTTCCTGCTTCTGTTGCATGTATTGTTGCAACGATTGGAATATCATATGAATTCTTTAATGATTTTGCAGCATATGCTACTAACCAATCATGTGCATGTATTACATCAAATTTTCCTTCTTTGTTTATTATTTCACTAGCTTTTGCTATAAGATTAAAATTTAATTGCATTATCCAATCTATAAAATTATTAGGGCTAATCATGTAATTATCAACTCTATATACTTTTACTCCATTATCATCTTCAAAGTATGGAACATCTCCATCTTTGTATGTAACAACAGTTACTTCATGTCCATCTTTTATTAGTCTTTGTGACAAATCATGAACAACTCTTGATATTCCTCCTACTATTCTTGGTGGATATTCCCATGACAACATTAAAATTTTCATTTTTTCAATAGCCCCTTTCGTTTTTTATTACTTTTTCTTTAGTATATAATTTCTCTAGTGTCTATTTTATATAATAAAAAAATAAAAGTAAATAGAATTTTCAAAAAATTTTATTTTATCGACATTTTTCTAATTTAGTCTTGTTTTTTTATAATTTTATATATATTATTATATAAGTATTATTAATTTTACAAAGGAGGAAACAAAGTATGCCTAGAGCAAAAAAAGAAGTAGAAAAATTTGATGTAAAAGAAGTTTCTAAGGCTACTTCTACTGTCAAAAAGGCTGCTGCTAAAAAATCTAAAACTCCAGCTAAAAAAGTTTCTAAGTCTACAAAAACTGAGAAATCAGCTGCAAAATTGGATAATACAGTTTTAAAAACAACTAAAGAAAAATCCGTAAAAAAATCTAAAACAACTACTAAAAAAGCTAGTTCTTCTAAGACTTCAAAAGCTAGAAAAACTAAAATAGCTAAAGTTCCATCTTTAGCTACTAAACGTAGAACAAAATCTGTTTCAAAAGGAAAAGAGACAAAAAAAGATTTTGCACATATTTTAGAATATTATGATTTACCTTATCGTTATAATGAAACTGTAGTTAAAATTTTAGCTCAAACGCCTAAAATTTTATTTGTTTATTGGGACATTTCAGACAGTGATAGAGAAAAATATGTAGAAAAATATGGTGAGTATTTCTTTAATGATACTTATCCTGTTTTAATTGTTCATAATAAAACTTTAAATTATTCACAAGAAATTGAGATTAATGATTTTGCTAATAGTTGGTATATTCACTTACCTGATTCTCGTAGTGAATATTATGTTGAACTTGGCAGACGTTTTAAAGAATATGCAAAGAGAAATCCAGAAATGCCTCACAAAGAAGAGATTAATTCTGTAATACCTGTGTCTTCTTCAAATGACTTGATTATGCCTAATGATCATGTTCTTTTAGAAGAAATTAAACCACAAGTTAAATATAGAAATGTTAAAACAAATGAGGAAACGTTTAAAAATACTACTCGTATTTTAGCAAATAATAAATTAATTGATTTTTATAATTTGTATAAGGAACTTTATCAAGTTGAAGATTTGTCTTCATTCTTTACTTTAAGCAACCCATCTTCTGGTAACCCAACTTCAACTTTTAAATAAAATTTGGCAAAAGCTATTATTTTTTAAGTTGTTGCTTTTGCCTTTTTCATTTCAAACAAATTATACAAAAGGAGATTTTTATGGATAAAAATAAAGGATACGTAACTTTTATACTTCATGCTCATTTGCCATTTATTCATCATCCAGAAAGCGAAGACTATTTGGAAGAGCAATGGCTTTTTGAAGCTATATCTGAAACATATATTCCATTATTACTTAATTTCAAAAAATTAGAGGAAGAGAATGTTAAGTTTAGATTAACTATGACTATGACTCCCCCTCTTCTTTATATGCTTGATAATAAGTTGTTACAAGAAAGATATATAAAATATTTAAAAAAACATATTGAACTTGCTAAAAAAGAATTAAAGAGAACTGTTTATGATGAGAGAGTTCATAATTTGGCTCAATATTATTTTGATAGATATTCTAATGATTTGCACGTTTTCAAGGATGTTTATGATTGTAATTTAATTACTGGTTTCAAGCATTTTCAAGATGCTGGTTTCTTAGAAATTATTACTTGTGGTGCAACTCATGGTTATTTTCCTATTTTATATGTTACACCTCAAACAGTTCGTGCTCAAATTGCTGTTGGGGTTCAAACTTATAAAAAGTATTTTGGAAAACAACCTCGTGGTATTTGGCTTCCTGAATGTGGTTATATTCCTGAGGCTGATCAATATTTAAAAGAGTTCGGAATTGAATATGCAATTGTTGAATCACATGGTATTTTATATGCTGACCCTGCTCCACTTTATGGAACTTTTGCTCCTATTGTCTCTCCTGGCGGTCTTGTTGCTTTTGGTAGAGATATTGAGTCTTCTAAACAAGTTTGGAGTTCTATTTGTGGTTACCCTGGTGATTTTAATTATAGAGAATTTTATAGAGATATCGGCTATGATTTAGATTATGATTATATAAAACCTTATATTGCTTCTAATGGCGTTAGAGTTCATACAGGTATTAAATATTATAGAATAACATCAAAGTCTGGTGAAAAAGATTATTACAATCCAAGATGGGCTATGGATACTGCTGAAATGCAAGCTGGCCATTTCTTAGATTCTAGAACAGCACAAATTGATATGCTTTCTAAGTTTATGGATATACCTCCTATCGTTGTTTGTCCTTATGATGCAGAATTGTATGGTCATTGGTGGTATGAAGGTCCTTATTGGTTATATGTATTATTCAAAAAAATTTATTATGATGATTGTAATTTTACTTTGATTACTCCTGGTGATTATATTGATAGACATCCTAGTATTCAGGTGGCTTCTCCTTGTCGTTCAAGTTGGGGTGCTAATGGATATAGTGAAGTATGGTTAAATGAATCTAATGATTATGCTCATCGTCATCTTCATAAAGCTGGTAATAGAATGGTTGAACTTGCTAACTTATTCCCTGATGAACAAGATGAAGTTAGAAAAAAAGCTTTAAATCAATGTGCTCGTGAGCTTCTACTTGCTCAAAGTAGTGACTGGCTATTTATTATTACTAATGGAACTATGGTTGATTATGCTAAGAAGAGAATTAAACAGCATATTGGTCGATTTACTAAACTTTACTATCAAATTAAAAATGATAAAATTGATGAAAAATTTGTTGATGATATTTATGAGCAAGACTTAATTTTTGATAATATTGATTATAATATTTATAGATAAAAGTGGATTTAAAAATCCACTTTTTTGTTAATTATTACTGTTTCGAATAGTTTAATTCAATTGTGTTTATATCATCCATATTGGATATGAACTATATTTATCTTGAGTTTGTTGGATAATGACAAACTCTTTTTTTATGCTTTGGAATAAACTATTATAAATTGTTAATAATACATTTTGTAGGAGGCTTTAGCTATGTTTACTTTAATTCTACAATCTTCTAGTGAAACTCAAGAAATATATTCCTATATTTCTAAGAAAAATATTCTACAAAATATGAAAAAAGATAATAATTCAATTATTTTTGAATTTGATAATTTTGATGCTGAATGTAAAAAATTTTCCCTGCTTCTTTCTAATATGATTATTGATTTATATGAAAAAAAATTAATCAAGAAAATAATTAAGAAAAATTATTTTTACTTTGACGAATTTGAACAAATTCAAATTTCTAATATCTCTTCTTCTATTGTTGAAGATGACTCTCAAAGTAAAAAAGATTTAGTTTTTCTTTCTACTTATGATTATATAAAAAATCATTCTTCTATGATTTTAGATGGTTTTATTAATTTTAGACTTCGTGATTATCTTGAAGTAATCGAGTATTTAGTTGATTTATCTGTTAATAATTTTATTATTAATCGAGAATATGATAAATTTATAACTTTGCTTTGTGATTATATTAATTCTGAACCTTCTAAGATTGATGTACTCCACTTAATCTATATTAATCAAGAATCTATTCTCCTTGACAAAAATAAAAATCCTGTTCCCATTGATAATAATATATTAGATGCAAAATATTTGTCTGACATTTCTTTTTCAAATAATGATTTTGTTTTGAATACTATTTTAAATTTACTTCCTAATAAATTATATGTTCATGTTTTAAGTGAAGAAGATGAATTTTTATCTACATTAAAGAAAATTTTTTCTAATAAAATCTATTGTTGCTATGGTTGTGAAATTTGTTCTCTTTATAAATCTGCTTCAGATTTTATACATTTTAATAATACTAATTAAAGCATACAATATCTGGTTTTAAATCAGGTATTGTTTTTTTTGCTATTGAATTTTTTTATTTATAATTGATATAATTAGATTAGTATAAATTATAAAAAGGAGTTTTATTATGTCAGCATTTGTATTAAAAATTATTGCTTGTATTAGTATGCTTTTATGTCATATTCCTTTTGTATTTTCCCAATTAGCTATTCCACTTATTTATATAGGAAAACTTGCTTTTCCTATATATGCTTTTTTAATATCTGAAGGATATGCGCATACAAAAAGTTTTTCTAAATATTTAGTCAGATTATTATTTTTTGCAATTATTTCGCAAATACCGGCTATGCTATTATTTGAAGGTAAAAATTTTACATTATATTTTAATATTTTCTTTACATTGGCTTTTGGATTATTAGCAATCAGGGTATTTGATAAAATAGAAAAAAAATATATTAGCTATCCTTTAATAGCATTGCTTGCTATCATTGCTAATTTACTAGGTTTTGATTATGGAGCTATTGGAGTTCTTATGATAGTTTGCTTTTATGTATTTAAGAATCATAAAATGTATATGGTTTTATCTGAATCGCTTTTAATGATTACTTTGTATGTACATAAATTATCTGTGCTTACTGTTGTAAATGTTGCTACTATACGTTACGTTTTATTTCAGCTTCTATTTTCTATTATTTCTTTATTATTTATTCTATTCTATAATGGAAAAAGAGGAAAAAATAGTAAAGCTATTCAACTTGGTTTTTATTTGTTTTATCCGCTTCATTTATTTATACTTTGTTTATTAAAATATATTGTAGCATAAAAAATCTCCACTTTGATAAGTGGAGATTTTTAATTTATTACATTGCTTCTCTAAATAATCTAATAAAGTCTTCTTTTGATACTTCTCTTGGATTTCCTGGTTTGCAAGGATCTTGCATTGCTTTGTCAGCAAGCATTGATAAATCTTCTTCTTTGCATCCTGTATCTTTTACTCTCATTGTAATTCCAACTTTTTTTGATAACTCTTCTATCATCCAAACGAAAGTATTTATTACATCTTGGTCGTTTAAGTGTGCAGCATCTGGTCTTCCTATGTTAACTAGTATCTCTCTAAATCTATCTGCACATACAGCTCCATTAAATCTCATAACTGTTGGTAATAAAATAGCATTTGCTACTCCGTGTGGTGTGTCATATACAGCACCTAATTGGTGAGCCATTGAGTGAACTATTCCAAGTCCAACATTTGAGAATCCCATACCAGCTATATATTGTGCTAATCCCATATTCTCTATTGCTTTTTCATCTTTTTCATTTACTGCTGCTGGTAAGTTTTCAAATATTAATTGAATTGCTTTCATATGGAACATATCAGACATTGTGTTATGTGCTTTTGTGATATATCCTTCAACTGCGTGTGTTAAAGCATCCATTCCTGTTGATGCAGCAATTGATTTTGGCATTGATGCCATTAGGTCTGAATCAACTATTGCTAAAATTGGAATATCATGTGGATCAACACATACCATTTTAATTTTTCTTTCTTCATCTGTGATTACATAGTTTATTGTAACTTCAGCTGCAGTTCCTGATGTTGTTGGAAGGGCTATTAATGGTAATCCTTTATTCTTTGTGTTTGATGCTCCATTTAATGATACAACATCCATTCTATCTGGGTTTGTCATTAAAATTGAAATTCCCTTTGCAGTATCAATGCTAGATCCTCCACCTACTGCAACTATTACATCTGCTCCAAATTCTTTACACTTTTCTACTCCGTCTAATACATTTTTTATTGTTGGGTTTGGTTTAACTTCAGAATATACAGTATATTCTATTCCTGCTTTATCAAGAACTTCTGTTACTCTTGCAGTTACTCCTACTTCAAATAAAGCTTTATCTGTTACGACTAATACTTTTTTGAAACCTCTTTCTTTGATTTCTCTTGGTAATTCTTCTCTTGCACCTTTTCCAAAATATGAAGTTTCATTTAAAACAAATTTTGTCATTGGTTAACATCTCCTTTTCTTTTTTTCTTGAGTTCTTAATTATTATACCAATAAATTTAAAAAATATATACCTTTTTTAAAATTCTATTGAATAACCATCTCCTGGAACAATGATATTATTGTTCTCTAGTTTTTCAGCTTCGAGTCTTGTAGCTTCTTTCATATGTGTTAGAATAATTGTATTATTAGGATATTTTTCTGAATATTCTTTAATATTGTCTATGCCCATATGTGTTTGTTTTCCAATTTCTACCGAACAATCTGATACTATTATTGGTGATTTTTTTAACATATATTCAACAGCATCACATTTTGATGTATCACCTGTAAACGCACACATTTGATTATCTATTGTTATTATATATCCTTGGCTATCTGGTAGCATATGCTCTACTTTTACCGCTTCTATTGTTGTATCTTCTATATATTTTGTCTCTCCTGGTAGTATTTCCATGAAATTAATTTCTAAGTTATCTTCTATTCTTTCTTTCCATTCTCCTGGAAATGCAAGTTCAAATAATTCTTTCGTTCTTTTTTCAATATCTTTTGGTCCAACTATATTCATTTTTTTGTTTGTCATCTGAGACTTTTCTAATATTATAAATGGTAAATCAAAAATATGATCTGCATGATAATGAGTAATAATAATTGTTTGTATTGAATTTAAATCTTCTCCAAATCTTTTTATTTCTCTACATGCACCATTAGGTATGTCTATTAATATTTTTTTATTTATTAGTGAACATGCACTATTCTGCATTGTTCCTATACAACCAGTTCCGATTAATTTTACTTTCATACAATCCTCTTTTATTTAAAAATTTCTTTTACTTTCATGCTTAATTTACTTGCTAAAATTCTATGTCCATCTCTGCTTAAGTGTATTCCGTCTTCTCCTACTAGCCAATCTTCATTTCCAATGAAATCACAATCATTTCTCATCGCTATATCTTCATATATCTCAGAAAGTTTTCTTGATTTTTCTATTCCGCCAATAAACTTTGGATTTTCTTTTGTTATTATTGGTGGAGCAACAATCAATAGTTTTGGACATGTTTTTCTGCATACAGATTTTCTGGAAATAATCTTTTTAACAAAACTTTCTTCAAATATTTCTCCAATTTCTTTTGGATTTCTATAAAATTCTGTTTTTAATTCATTTGTTCCAAGCATTATTATTACTAAATCGATTGGATCATGTGTATCTAAACATGGTAGCAAATATTCAGCTCCGCTTCTACCTTCTCTATCTCTACGTTTATCTACTGATATTAAAGTTCTACTATTTAATCCTTCTTCGATAATCTCATACTTGTCTCCTAACATTCTCTGAAGTGCTCCTGGCCATCTTTCATCTTTGCTAAATCTCTGATGATCTGTTCCTGGTATGTATCCCCATGTATTTGAATCTCCATAGCATAAAATTTTTATTTTCTCTCCCATTTTCGTACTCTCCTTCCTTGTTGTTTCTTGTTATAATATATCAAATAAAAATAGTATTTTCAATTTTATAATAATGTTTTTGAATAATTTTGATATTTACATAAAAAAATGAACCCTCCTTATTAAACAAATTTTGTCTAACAATTTGGGTTCACTTCACATTGTGTTCTCTGATTTATGATATTAAAAATCATATCTTTTTTGATTAACAACTTGGATTCATTTTTAATTTATTGCCACATTTATTCCTTTGGCAACAATGTCTTTCATGTTATCTATTAAGTCATCTATTTCTTTAGGCGTAACAATCATATTGTATTCGCCAATATTTAGGGCATTCTTTACGTCTTCGTAATTATCTTTATCATGTAATTGATTTAAATACTCATTTGACATAGCTTCATCTTGTAATTTTTCAATAAACAAATCTAATCCTTCGCTAACTATTGTTGCAAAGTCTAATACAGTTGGAATTCCTATTGCTATAACAGGTATTCCTAATGTTTCTTTTGAAAGTTCTTTTCTCTTATTTCCAACTCCTGCTCCTGGAATAATACCTGTATCTGAAATTTGTACTGAACTGCTTATTCTTTCTACACTTTTTGAAGCCAAACTATCTATTGCTATTATTAGTTTTGGCTTTACATTATCAACTATTCCTTTTAGTATCTCCTGAGTTTCTATTCCTGTGCTACCAAGTACACCTGGTGAAATTGCTGAAACTTCTCTGTCATTTTCATTAACATACTGTGGCAAGTATTTAAATATATGTCTTGTAACATCTACACTTTGTATCACTTTTGGTCCAAGCGAATCTGGAGTTGAATATAAATTTCCTAACCCAACAACTAGAATTTCATCTTTTGGATTTATAAGACCTTTTATCAACTGTTGAAGTTCACTTGAAATGGTAAATGATATTTTATCTTTTTCATCATTTGTAATATTTCTCATTTTTCTTACATCTATTGTTACATAATTTCCTATTGGCTTTTGAATTGCTTTGGCTCCTTCGTCATCTTTTACTCTTACATTATAAACATGTATTGTATCTGATATTTGTTTTTCTTCGCTCTCTATTCCTGGTATCTCTTGAGAAATTTTATTAATCTTTCTGAATACATCTCTTCTCTCTACTGCTAAATCTGTTCTAAAATCCATAAAAAACCTCCTTTTTATTATTTTTTATCAAAAGAAGGTTTTTATTCATTTATTATTCTGATATTTTAAATATTTCACCTAATGGTCTTTCTTCATGGATTCTTTTTATTGCTTCTCCAAAAGTTGGAGCCATACTTAGAACTGTTAATTTATCTATTCTTTTTTCTTTTGAAACTGGTACTGTATTTGTTACTACTAATTCTTTTATTGGTGAATTTTTTATTCTTTCAATTGCTTCTCCAACTAGAATTCCATGAGTAGCTGCTGCATATATATTTCTTGCTCCATATTTTGATAATACATTAACTGTTTCCATCAATGTTCCTGCTGTACTTATTTCATCATCAAAGATTATAGCATTTTTATCTGTTACATCTCCTATGATTGTACTTGAAATTGCTTTATCATTATTTCCATCTCTTCTTTTATCAACTAATGCAATTGGGCAATTGAAAAATTTTGAATATTTATAAGCTTTTTTTGCACTTCCAGCATCTGTTGCTATTATTACCATATCTTCTATTTTTTTATCTAAAAAGTATTTTTCTAATATGTATTCACCTGTTAGTCTGTCACAATTTATATTAAAGTATGCTTGAATTGCTGCGTTATGTAAGTCACATGTTATTACTCTTGTTGCTCCAGCTGCTTCAATTATTTGTGCCATTAGCTTTGCTGTTATTGGTATACGTGGTTGATCTTTTTTATCTGATCTTGAATATGGAAAATATGGTAATACAACATTTATATTTTTGGCTGATGCTCTTTTAGCTGCATCTATTGTTATTAATAATTCCATTATTCTTTCATTTACTGGTGGCTGTGTTGTTTGAACTATGTATACATCTTTTTCTCTAACTGTTTCTAATAATTGAACAAAATTGTTATCATTTTTAAATTTTAGTGAGTTAATTTTTCCTGGTTCAATTTTTAGATAGTCACAAATTTCTCCTGCAAATTCTTCAGCTGTTGGACATGCAAATACTTTGATTTCTTTCATTTTTTATCTCCTTTTTTATATAATAAAAACTCCTTTTATTTTATAAAAGAAGTTTCATTTACGATTATAAATCCAGATCGTCTCCATCTGGATCTCCATCTCCATATGTATCAGTATTTTTTGTTTTATTTTCTGCTTTATTAGATTGCATTTTTTCTATTGCCATTTCTTCATTAACAACAACTCTTGGGCAAACCTCATCGAAATTGTTTTCTGCTTTTTTTGAAGTTTGTTTTATAGGTTCTTTTTCTGTTTGTTCTTGAGATTGTGTTTGAATTTTTTTATTCTTTAATCCTGATATTTTATCTTTTAATTTAGCAAATATACCAGTTGCTTTTGCTCCAATAGCTCCACCAATAGTAGCTAAAATTCCTATTTTAGCTATTGATTTACTTGCTTTATTTTCAATATTTTCTATATCTTCTTCTGTTAAATCTTTTTTATCTAACTCTTTTGCTATTTCTTCTGCAATTTCATCACCTTCAATAATTAGGTCATCTGCAGAAATGTCTTTAAAATCTATTCCTACTTTGCTAAGTTCTTCCACATGTGTTATAAACTCAGCAACATTCGATATTTTTGATATATCACTCATTGAATCTAAGCATACACTTCCGTTATCATGTAAAAAAATTGAATATGGTGATTTACTATTTTGATTAACTCTTTTAAAAATCATATTTCCTATTGCTTCTGCAATTACTGGACTTGTTTTAGCATACTTCATATATTCTCTACTTACAAATGACATGTACTTTGGATTATCACTTCTTATAATCTTGTTCATGTTGTTTAAATATTTTTTTACACTTTCTTCTTCCATTTCTTTCTCCTTGATTTTTTTGAGTATCTACTTTGAAATTATAGCATACGGTCAAAAAGATAACAATATAAATAACAAAAATGGACATCCTAAAATGTCCATTTTATTTTTATTCTTCATCCCAGTTATGATACACATCTGATACATCATCTAAATCATCAAGTTTTTCTAAGAAGTTTTCCATTCTTTCTGCATCTTTTTCACTCAATTTTACATATGTATTTGGTACCATTCTTACTTCGGCTTCAACAAATTCTAAATTATTTTTCTCTAATTCTTCTCTTACTGCTGAGAAATTTTCTGGTGCTGTTGTGATTTCATAGCATTCGTCTTGTGCTTCAAAATCTTCTGCTCCAGCATCTATTGCTAATAGCATTAAATCGTCTTCGCTCATTGATGTGCTTTCTTTCTCTATTACTATAACACCTTTTTTCTCAAACATGTATGAGACACATCCTGTTGTTCCTAAATTTCCACCTGCTTTATCAAATACATGTCTTATATCTGCTGCTGTTCTATTTCTATTATCTGTTGATGCATTTACTATAACAGCTACTCCTGAAACTCCATATCCTTCATATGTAATCTCTTCGTAGTTTGTAGAATCATTAGATCCAGATGCTTTTTTGATTGCGTTGTTTATTGTATCGTTTGGCATGTTTGCTGCCTTACATTTTGCTATAACATCTTTTAATTTAGAATTACCTGCAGGATCAGGTCCACCTTGTTTTACTGCTATTAATAATTCTCTACCTAATTTTGTGAAAACTTTTCCTCTTGCAGCATCTGCTTTTCCTTTTTTGGCTGCAATGTTATGCCATTTACTATGTCCTGACATGGTTAATTCCTCCTTTTAATTTTTTATTATACAAAATAATTTGTATGCAATTTTTTACTTATATATATTATCACACTTTTTTCTTTTTGTGTAGCCCTTTACGTGGATTTTTATTTTATATTTAGATAATAACAAAAAACACAGGTACTCCTGTGTTCTTCGTTATTAAATCATTATTCAATTTTTTTCATTCTTTGGTCATTTTACTGTGATGAGTTTATATAAGCCTCCGATTCCTGATATTGCTCCAGCATATCCTAAATATCTGTATGCTTCGTCATTAAACATTGCATGACAAATTGCACATATGGAGCAAACTCCAATCATCAATATAACATACATAAACCATCCAAATAACTTCATGAATGTCCGCATCATATCTGATACCTCCTATGAATGATATAATTATTATACAACTTTAATATTTTCGTTTCAATAGCTTTACATAATTCTAGGATATTATTTTATTTTCTTATATTTTATGTAACTTGTTACTGCACATGCACTTGAAATAATCATGCCAATTACAATTAAGAATCCATTCCATCCTGTTTTAGGTAAATTTGTATCACTTGTTGTTTTTGATCCGCCATTACTATTTGAAGAATTACTTATAGTGCTTGTTGTTTGATTTTTAGTATTATTATTTTTATTGCTGTTAGTATTATTTACGTTATTTGAATTATCATTTTTATTGTTAGCTTTGTTGTCAGCTTTATTGTTGTTTTTGTTATCATCTTTGTTGTCGTCTTTGCTGTCGTCTTTGTTATTGTCTTTGTTGTTGTCTTTGTTATTGTCTTTGTTGTTGTCTTTGTTATTGTCTTTGTTATTGTCTTTGTTGTTGTCTTTGTTATCGTCTTTGCTATCGTCTTTGTTATTGTCTTTGTTGTTGTCTTTGTTATCGTCTTTGCTATCGTCTTTGTTATCGTCTTTGTTATCGTCTTTGCCATCATCTTTTTTATTATTGTTAATTGAATTAACCTGAATAGCTTCAACATGTGTATTTCCAGCTTCGTCTTCTACATAGATAGTATATATACCATTTTCAGTTATATTAATTATTCCTGTTGCTTCTTGGCCATCATTTTCAATTTCAAGCTCTTGACCTTTTTCATTAAAATATTCTGATGTTTGTTCACCTTTTGCAAATTTTATTTTAGATATTTTTGTCAAATTGTCTATTACTGTAATTGTTAGTTTTATATTTTTTTCATTTGGTTGTTCTGCACTTAGTCTTATTTCTGGTGCTGTTTTATCTATTATAAAAGTAACTTTTGTTTCATTTTTTGCTTTGTCTGTTGCTGTTAATTCATATAATCCTTCTTCAGATATTTCTGTTTTATTTTGAAAATTTTCAACTACTTCATTATTTTTCTTTAAGATAATTTTATCTAAATTCTCGTCTATAACTTCAGGCATAACTGATGTTTTATATATTTTTTTATTTTCAACTCCTATAATTTCTGGAGCTTTTGTATCTGGGTCTGGTGTTGGTTCTGGATTTTTATCTTCTATTCCAGTTACATCCCTTGTAATCATTGCTTTATATCCATTTTCGTCTTCAATGTATATGTTGATTGTGCAATTTTTCTCAACCGTATATTTTCCAGTTACTTCTCTTCCTTTTTCAATATTGATATTTTCTCCATTTGTTTTGAAGTAATCTATATCTATATCATTTCCTACCGCAACTTTCATCTTAACTATATCAGCTAATGAGTCTTTTGCGGTAATTGTTAACTCTTTTTTATTTTCTTCATTTTGAGAAAGTAATATTTCAATTGAATTTGTCGCACTAACTCTGAATTGCGTCATCTTTTTGTAGCCCGCTTCATCTTCTACATAGATTAAATAATCTCCATCTTCTTCTATTGTATGTGTAAGATTTATTTCTTTTGCTGGTGTTATTGTAAGACTTTTTCCTTTAATCTTAAAATCCTCTATATTATTAATTTCAGATCTTTTGGCTATTTTAATTTTTGTTATATCACATACTGTATCTATTGCTTGTAATTTTATTTCTCTTGCTGAACTTGCAATCTTTAAATTTGTTGTTATTGGGGTTTTGTTCTTACCTAAATATATTTGCTTTGTACTACTATTTCCTTTGTCGTCCTCAGCATATATAACATATAAACCTTCTTTTGTTGCTGATGTATATTTTACGTTTACATCTTTGCTCTCTAAAAATTTTATTTCATCACCTGTTGTTTTAAAATCTATTTTATCATCATATTTTTCTTTCTTAGCTATTTTTATTAATTTGATAATATTGCTTTTACTAGTTATTTGTATGTTTAAGTTAAATAAATTTTCCTCATCTCTTGTTAAAGTGATCTCTGGAGACTCTGCTGGATCTTTTATTGTTATGTGATTTAACATTCTGTCTCCTCTTTCATTTTTTGTGTATATTGTATATGTGCCATATCCATCCATTTCAAAGGATTCAGTAATTTCTTTTGATGGTGTTATATCAAAACTATAAACATCTTCGTTTGATTCTTCAAAGTAAGATATATCTGCTAATTTTATTTCTTTATGTACATATTTTAAATCTGTTATATTATAAGTTGTATCTTTAGCTGCGATAGTTATTGTATTTGAAGTTCTTTTTACTTTCACACTTAAAGTTGTTTCAGCTCCAACCATTTCGTTATTCTCTATTTCAAACGCATTTGCGATTATTGGTAATATCATTTGTGAAATTAGTATTCCTATCATTAAAATTGATATGATTAATTTTTTTCTCATTTACATCCCTCCTTGAGTAGTTATTATACCACGATTTTGCTATTTTTAAAAGCCTAATAAAGCTAGTTTGGAGTATTTTATTAATAATAAAAAGGCAAGATATTTTTGAACTGTACCCACAAGAGTAGATATTTATAAAGTTCATTTCATTTTGATCCTGCCTTTTTATAATAATTTTTATTATATTTTACTATATAATTCTTATTTTATTTTTACTCTTACTTTCTTCATATGGCAATTCTACTATAAATGTTGTTCCTTTCCCCTTCTTACTTTCAATTCTTATTTCTCCATCTGAAAGTGTTATAATTCTTTTTACAATTGATAATCCAAGACCACTTCCTTCACTCCCATGAGATTCATCAACTTGATAAAATCTTTCAAAAGCTTTTCTTTTTTCTACTTCTGTCATTCCAATTCCATCATCTTGAATTGATATAATCGCTTTCTCTTCTTTATTTTTTATTGTTATATGTATATGTCCCTTATTATTAGTAAATTTAATTGCATTATCTAATAAATTCATCCATACTTGGTGCAGTAATTCTTCATCTCCATTTATTACTGTATCAGGTAAATCATAATTTATTTCTATCTGTTTTTCTGCTCTTTTATTATCTAATAATAAAATTACTTTCTTAATTTGTTCACTGATATTTACATCTTTTTTATTATTTAATTTTTCTTTGTTTTGTAATTTTGATAATTTTAATATATTACTACTTATATTAAGTAATCTATCTGATTCTTCGACTATAATCTCCATATACTCTTTTTTCTCTTCTTCTGTTAAGTCCGCTTCTTCTAGCAATTGGGCAAATCCTTTAATTGAGCTAATTGGAGTTTTCATTTCATGTGACATATTGTTTATAAAATCTTTTTGCAAAATTTCTATTTTACTTAAGTCTTTAACCATGACATTAAAGTTCTTTGTTAGTTCACCTATTTCATCTTCTCTTTGTGTTTCTAGTTGAATTTCAAAATCTCCTGCTGCTACTTTTTGAGTTGCTTCATTTAATTGTTTTATTGGTTTTAATATCTTTTTCGCACTATATCTCATTATTATAATAATAAAACCAACTGAGGTTCCTATTGATATAACGACGCTTCTTTGCACAATTCCTACAACTTCTGCAGCTTCTATTTTTTCTCCATTCTTATTGCTCTCTTCTACTTTACGTTGTAATGCGTTACTTACACTAAAATAAAATATCAATATTGATGCAATCATTAGTGTAATAAATACTATAACAAATTCTTTTATTAAATTTCTTTGTAAAGATTTGTGTCTACCTAATATTCTTTCTAACATTTTCTATTTGCGTAACCAATTAAATATTTCGTTTAACTGGTCTCCTTTCTTTTATTTGATTATTGCTTTATATCCAATTCCTCTTATTGTTACTATTTCAAATTCATTTATATCCGCTAATTTCTCTCTTAATCTTTTTATATGTACATCTACAGTTCTAAAATCTGATTCATTTTCTAAGCCCCATATTTCTTCGATTAAATCTTGTCTTTTAAAAATAGTATCTGGCGTACTTAACATTTTGTATAGCAAATAGAACTCTTTTTGTGTTAATTGGTATACTTTATCTTTTTTCCTTATTTCTAGTTTATCATAATCTAATTCTACATCACCTATTTTAATCTTTTTTTCATTTGCTTGATTAGATCGCTTTAATAGTGATTTTACTCTCATTATTAATTCATCAATATTTATTGGCTTTACCATGTAATCATCTGCACCAAGAGAAAAACCAACTCTTTTATCTTCTATATCTTCTTTAGCTGTTATTATTAAAATTGGTGTATTATAATTTGCATCTCTCAATTCTTTTATTAACTCATATCCATTCATTTCTGGCATCATTATATCTGTAACAATTAAATCCACATACTGGCGATCCATTAATTCTAATGCTTCCTCACCATTTTTGGTATCAAATACTGTATAGTTTGCTTTTTCTAAACACGTTACTATAAGTTTTCTTAAATTCTTATCATCTTCTACAACTAATATTTTAAACATTTCTACCTCTCTTTTTAGAAAAACTTTATAAAATTAATTTTGTGTGCAATTGTAATTAATGCATTATATTAAAAAATAGAAGTAGCCTATTCTCATTTAAAAGGGGATAATGAAAATATAAAAATGGCTACTTCTAAGTTGACTATAATATACCAGCTTTTTATGAACTGTTTATGAACTATTTATATTTTATAGAAAAATTTTTGGTATCCATATTATTCCAGCGATTATTGCAGCCATTATTGCATTTATTAATACTGCTCCTGCAGCCACATCTTTTGCGTATTTTGCAATCGGGTTAATATCTTTCGTGACTAGATTTACAGTTTGCTCTATTGCTGTATTTATTAATTCTGATGATATCACTAGTCCAAATAAAATAATACATACTATCCATTCTAGGCTTGAAATTTTATATAGTATTCCCATTATAATTACTACTACAATGGCTACTAAATGTATTTTTATATTTCTTTCTTTTTTTATTGCTTTTATTAATCCTTCAAAAGCATATTTAAATGATAATAAATTTTTTTTCATTTTCTATCTTTTCCTTTATATAAAAAAGTTAGTGCAATGCACTAACTTTTAATCGTTTCTTCTTCCGAAAATTGATAATATTCTAATAAACATATTAACGAAATCTAAGTACAATTGCATTGCACCATATATTGCAACTTTTTCTTGATCATATCCATAATTTTCGCTTAGCATTTTAACTGTATTCATATCATACATTGTTAATCCAGCAAATATTCCTAATACTACCCAATCTAAAAGAATATCTAATCCTGAACTTCCAACAAAAAGATTTACAAGAGTTAATATTAAAGCAACTATAAGTGCTGCTGTAAGTACTGTTCCCCAAGAGCTCAAATCTTTATCTGTCTTGTAACCAATATATGCTAGTATTCCAAAGAAAGCTGATGTTGCAAATAAAGCATATGCAATTGTTGATAATTCAAATGCTGCAAATATAACAGAAAATGTTACTCCGTGTTAACATTGAATATAAGAAAAATAAAAATGTAACTGTTCCTGGTGACAATTTGTGAAAGCATAATCCAAATAGCAATGCAATTACTATCTGCCCTATTGCTATTGCAGTCCATCCACCTTCAATATCTAGAAATGCTCCTGTATAATAAGTAATTGCTGCAATTATTCCTGTGCTAAGTATTCCTAGAAACATCCATAAAAAAGTTTGCGCTAATGTTTTATTTGCGCTTTGAATTGTATTTGTTTCTTCCATACAAATTCCTCCTTTTGTACAAAAAGAGGAAACATAATTTTAACAATTTATATAATATCGTTATATAAATTATATGTCTCCCCCTTTATTGTATTTTATTATTTAATTATTAAAATAATGTTAACTATTAGTCAATTTTTAAGAATCCACCAAAAGCTTTGCTTGTTGGGTAATCTGGTAATATTTTAGATCCACCAGCAACAACAACTTCGTCTCCTGATTCTAAGTTTCCTAATTTTTTATGTTTTTCAATTCCTTCAGAAATAACTTTGTTTATATCTCCTTTGTTTTCAATATAAACTGGGAATACGTTCCATGCAATACCTAATTGACGGAATGTTCTCTTGTTATCTGTTACAACTAAGATTGGGCAAGCAGCTCCTAATCCAGATAATCTTCTAGCTGAATCACCTGTATTTGTGTAACAAATAATAGCATCAGCTTTGATATTTTTAGCCATAACACATACTGAATAAGCAATGTTATCTTCCATATCTTTTAATTCATAGTTATCATTTTGTTCAAATCTCTTCCAGTAATTAATTGTTGGCTCTGTTCTTCTTGCTATTTTGTCCATAGTAGCAACACACTCTACTGGAAATTCACCCATTGCACATTCTCCAGAAAGCATAACTGCACTTGTTCTATCATAAATAGCATTTGCAACATCGTTTGCTTCTGCTCTTGTTGGTAATGGATTGTGCGTCATAGACTCTAACATTTGTGTAGCTGTTATAGCTGGTTTGTTAGCTCTATTTGATAATTTAATAAATCTTTTTTGCATAACTGGTGGTTCTGTGAAATCAGTTTCTGTTGCCATATCTCCACGAGCAATCATTTGAACATCAGCATTAGCAACGATTTCTTCCATATGCTCTAATCCTTCAAAATTTTCAACTTTAGTGATTATTTTGATGTCTTTTCCACCATTTTCATCTAATACTTTTCTTACTTGATCTATATCATCTTTACCTCTTGTGAATGACATTGCAACATAATCATATTCATGTTCACAAGCTGCTTTTAAGTCATTGATATCTTTTTCTTTTAATGCTGGTAATCTAACTGCTGTTCCAGGTAAGTTGATTGTTTTTCTGCTTCCTAATCCATTTCCATGAACTACTGTACAGTGAATATCTTTGTCAACGATTTCGTCAACAACTAATTCTATTGCACCATCATCTATTAAAACTTTAGCTCCTGGTTTAACATCTTGATATAAGTTTTTGTAAGAAACAGATACTCTGTCTTTATCTCCAACTATATCTTCGTTAACTAATACGAATTTTTGTCCATCTTCTAACATGATTTTTTCATTTTTTCCAGTAACTAACATTCCTGTTCTTATTTCTGGTCCTTGCATATCAAGAATCATTGGAATTGGTAGGTCTAATTCTTCTCTTAATTTGATTATTGTTTCTGTTTTTTCTTTTTGTTCATCATAGCTACCATGTGAATAGTTAATTCTACAAACGTTTAATCCTGCTTTAAATAATTCAGGTAATTTGTTTTCACTAGCAGGTCCGATTGTTCCCACAATTTTAGTTTTTCTTAAATATGTTTTCATTTTCTATATCTCCTTCTTTTTATATATTTTTCAAATTTACCGATGTTTAGTATATCACAAAATTCTTTTTTTTCAAGTATTTTAAGCAATTTTTTGATAGTTTCATTATGTTATTATTTCTTTTTTCAAATTCATTATTCATTTATGTTATTTTCGCATAGCAAAAATTTCATATTAACATTTTTGAATCATCGCGCAGCGACCAAATGAGCGAAGCGAATGCGATTGAAGCAATCTTTACATAAGAATGAGCCAAAGTTCTGAAAGAACGGGGCTCATCAAGATTGCGACAGCAAGATGTGAAAAAATATTAATATGAAAATTTTTGAATATTACAATATATAATTAATTTTTTTCAATAATAAAGCGATGACTAAAAAGTCATCGCATAAATTTATCTTGTCATCCATTTTATCAAATTCATATTCTCAGAATCTAATAACATCTTATTCTTTGGCATAACTCTAAATGTATATCCAAAATTTCCGCCAGTTGTCAATTTTATCTTTGCAGCATATGTATAAAGATTATCTTCTTTATCTTCATCAACCTTCTTCATTTCAGTTACACAAACATTATTTACAATACCTGTATCTAATATTTGACCATAATATACTTGAACTGCAACATTCTCTGGTTCAAAATTTGGAAGTCTAACTTTACATTTTACTTCGATAATATCTCCAGCATTCATTTTCACGTTGTCAACATTGTCTTCTTGCGTAATTTCAATTTCATGCCATCTTTCTTTAGCAGATTTTTTCCATTTTACAAACTCATTAACATTATCTAAATTCTTAAAGTTTTTATTATACATATCGCAAAGTGGCATATATATTCTTTCCATGTAGTCTACTAACATTCTTGATGTACTATATTTTCCACCTGTTGTTATAATAGAATTCTTCATGTATTTTACCCAATCTTTTGAATATCCTTTGTCATTTTGTTTGTAATATGTTGGTATAATTTTATTTTCTAATGTGCTATAAATGCTATCGCTATCACTATTATCTTGAATTTCGTAAGAATCATATTCTGTTTCTGTTCCGATTGACCAACCATTTGTTGTGTCGTATCCTTCAGCCCACCATCCATCTAATACACTAAAGTTTACAACTCCATTTACAGAAGCCTTTTCTCCAGATGTTCCTGATGCTTCCATTGGTCTTCTTGGATTATTTAGCCATACATCCACACCACTTACTAAATATCTTGCCATTCCTATGTTATAGTTTTCAAGTATAAATATTTTTCCTTTAAATTGTGGCATTAAAGATATTTCATGAATTTGTTTTATTAAATTTTGACCTTCAACATCTGCTGGATGTGCTTTTCCTGCAAATACTAATTGTACTGGTTTGTTTTCTTGATTTAATAATTGTGTTAATCTTTCAATGTCTCTAAATAATAATGTTGCTCTTTTGTATGTTGCAAATCTTCTTGCAAATCCAATTGTTAATGCATTTGGATTTAATTTGTTAACTACTTCATTTATATCTTCATAGCTGTATCCACTTCTCTTGTATCTTTCTGTTACATTCTTTTTGATAAGATTCATTAATTTTTCTTTTCTTTTTAAGTGTTCATTCCATAATTTTTCATCTGGAATAGTATTAATTTTCTTCCAAATATTATCATCTTGAATATTATCTTGCCAATATGGTATTAGATATTGATTATATAATTCTTTTAAATTAGGAGCAAGCCATGAACATGTGTGAATTCCGTTTGTTACATATGTAATTGGAGATTCATTTGCAGCTATATCTGGCCATACTTCTGAGAACAATTCTCTTGAAACAGCACCATGAAGTTTACTAACTCCATTTCTCTTTCCTGCTATTCTTAATGCTAAAATTCCCATATTGAATCCTGGCTCTAAGTTAACAGTTTCTTTCATTCCTAATTTCATGAATTCATCTCTTGAAATACCAAAATCGTCCCACATTCCTGCGAAATATTTGTCTATTAGTCCTAAATCAAATATATCGTTTCCTGCTGGTACTGGTGTATGTGTTGTAAATGCTGTTTGAGATGTTACAATCTCTTTTGCAATTTGGAATGCTACTTCTTTTTCTTTCATTGTATTCTTTATTAATTGAAGTGTTAAGAATGATGAATGTCCTTCATTCATGTGGTATACAGTTGGTTTTAATCCTAATTGTTTTAGTAATTCAACTCCTGCCATTCCTAAGACAATCTCTTGTCTTATTCTCATTTCTTTATCTCCACCATAAAGTTTCATTGTTATATTTTTGAATTCTTCTATGTTTTTATCTATATCTGAATCCATTAAGTATAGACTAACTCTACCAACTTGGATTTTCCAAACTTTTAAATATAGTGTGTTTCCTAACATAGGAAATTCTAATATCATATCTTGGTCATCAGCTGTTTTTACAGGATTAATTGGTAAGTTATATAAATCTATATTATTGTATTCTGATTCTTGTTGACCATATCCATTTATTTTTTGATTAAAATATCCGTTTTTATATAATAATCCAACAGCTACTAATGGTATTCCTAAATCACTAGCTGATTTCAAATGATCTCCAGATAATATTCCTAATCCACCTGAATATATTGGTAAGATTTCATCTAATCCATATTCAGCTGAAAAATATGCTATTAAATCTTGTTTGTTGTTAGGATATTTTTTTGCAAACCATGTATCTTTACTGTATATGTAATTTTCATAGTATCCAACTACTTGATCATATAGTTTTAAAATCTCCTCATTTTTTGCTGCTTTTTCTATTTTTTCTTGTGCAACAAGTTTTAAAAATTTTGTAGGATTTTTGTCTATTCTTTCCCACAAATCTGGATCAATCATTTTAAATATCTTTAAAAATTCTGTATTCCAAGACCACCATAAATTGTTTGCTATTTCTGTTAATTTCTTTAATTCTTTTGGTAATTGTGGAACAACTGTAATTCTATTAAAAATATACATTTTTTCCTCCTTTGTACATTCCGGATTTCTTTTGTAATCTCCTTTTTTTCAATATATTAATTATCTATTAAAATATAATTTTTGTCAAATATTTTGCAATACTTTTTTGCTTATTTTTTCTTTACATTTATTTCTTTTATATTACATTTTTCTTACATTAATCTTATTCTTTTATTTAATTGTTATAATTTATTTAGGTCAAATTTTATTAGAGCGTAAACAATATCATTTCAGGAGGGTTAACAATATGAAAAAAGATACAACAAAGAAAATGAGAGTAGCTCGTAAACGTACACTTCGTACATTCTTACTAATTGTTACACTTGTGGCAATGGCATTTGCGACATTTAACGTTTGCAAAGTTGGAGGAAATATCCTTTTGACACAGTTCAGAATGGGCTATTACTATTCTGAAATTGAAGACCTTGAAAGTGAACGGGCTTCTCTGCAGCAAGAGTCCCTTGGACTTATAGGTGAAGCTAGAAGAGCGTATCAGAATCAGGCTGACGCTTGTGTTGAACGTTCAGAAGCTTTATCTCAGGCCAGAAAAGATCTTCACAACAGTAGTGATCCAGTTGTAGCATTTGCTGCCAAAGATTACTTCGAAGTAAAGATTCTTCTTCTTGGATTTGCCATTTTTGCAGTCTGGGGGCTTCTCCTTCGAGGAATTTTTCAGCATATGGCTGAAATCGTTATTGCAGAAGAAAATATTTTTTCTTTTGTAGTGTCTGTTGGATTTTCTATGCTTTCCGCACTTTGCTTTATTCTTGCTCGAATTTTTAGAAACTGCTCTATGATTTTTGTACCTAGAGCAAGAAAAAGAAAAGTTATGAAAAAGCATGACTCCGCCAACAATGTCGTTAAGTTTCGCAAGAGAAGAAAAATTAGCTAGTCCAATTTTAAGAGGTGTCTTGTAAAAGACACCTCCTTCTCTTTTTTATTTAAAATAATTTTTTATATTTCCTTTTCCATCGTTGTAGTTCACTTCAATTATTCCGCCTGACACTATTGGCATTTGTGGTGCTACATGTCCTATATCTGCATCATATACCACTGGAATATTTAAATCTCTTAATGCTTCTTTTATTGTTTCATCGTATGTAACTCCATAATCTTCTCTTATCATTAAAGGTCTGCCTAATATTATACCTTTGCAGTGTTCAAAATACCCTGCGTTTTTTAGTTGCCATAAATGTAAAAATACTTGTGGAGTTGACATTTCAAACACTTCAAGGAACCACACAATTCCATCCTCTTTGTATTTTTCTATGTATTCTTTTACTTTATCAAATTTTGTTCCAATTAAATTAATAATTACATCTAAGCATCCGCCTATTGCTCGTCCTTTAAAAGATATTTCTTTTTCATTATTAAGGCTTTTCCATAATACTTTGTTTTGTAAGTCATATTCTTCATAAGGATCTTCTCTATCTTTCCATTCTGTTGTTTCACACTTTTCAAAGCTCTCTTGTGCTATTTCGTGGCCTTCCATTATTTTTATAGAATCTTTTAATGATCTATGTAATTTTCGCATTCCAAAATCTTTTACTGTTGGCCCATATATGCAAGCTGTATCTAATAGTGTTGGAATTAAAAATGTTAATACTGTATTATCTGAATATCCTTGAAACCATTTTGGTTCATATTTTTTTAAGTCTTCCCAGTCAATGTAATCCAACATTTCTGTAAGGTAATCTCCTCCTCCAGCTGATATAATTGCTCTTACATCTTCATTTTTCCATAGCTGCATAAACTGTTCTGTTCTTTCTTTAGCTGATGAACTTCTTCCTTTTTCTTCTGTTCTAACATTTTTAGTTTCAATAACCTTGTATCCCATATCTTTTATGTTTTTAATTGCATTATCTAATCGAGGTTGGTCTACTTCTTTTGTTATTCCTCCAGATGGTGCAGTTATACCTATGTATTTCCCTTGCTCTATTTTTTTAGGATATTTCATACGCGTATTCCTTTCCTTATATATTTTCAAAGCCATTATACTATATAAAAAAATTAAAGTCATTAAGTATTTTCATCAAATCTTTTTCATTATGTATCTAATAATCAAAGATTTCTTTAATTTACTTAATGACTTTTTATTAATATTACCAAAATTTCAAAATATTTAAATGTTCTAATAAAATTTTAATTCCAAGGAAAATTAAAATTGCTCCACCAAACAATTCTGCTTTGTTTTCATATCTATCTCCGAAAACATTTCCAACTTTAGTTCCTATTATGGATAATACAAATGTTATTATACCTATTAATGTTATTGCTAAAATTAAGTTTACATTTAAAAATGCAAATGTTATTCCAACTGCCAATGCATCAATACTTGTTGCAATAGCTAACACTATCATTGTTTTGAATCCTACATTGTCATTGCAATTTTCACTGTTTTCTTCACTAAAAGCTTCTTTTATCATGTTTCCACCAATTATACTTAATAAAATAAATGCAACCCAATGATCTATACTTGTTACAAAGCTTTCAAATCCTTTACTTAAGAAGTAACCGATTGTTGGCATTAGTGCTTGAAAACCTCCAAAATATAAACCAATTATTATAGCTTTTTTCCAATTCATTTTTTTCATTGACAGACCTTTGCATATTGATACAGCAAAAGCATCCATTGCTAGACCTAGACTTAATACTATTAATTCTGTTATTCCCACATTAATTCTCCTTTACTTACATTCTATGTTTCATTACTTTTAGGCAGAACAATATAGCATAGACAAAAAAGAACTTATCTGCATTTTTTGTGCAGATAAGTCTCATTATTTAAAATATATCCAGATTTTTATTATCATTATGTTGAATATATTACATATTTCTATGCTAATTACTCCCTCATCGTTTTTTTATTATAACAATTATATATAATTAGGTCAATTTTATTATTTGGCTAGTTCAAAAATTGCTAGTGCATACATATTGCAAGCATCCATAAGATTCTTTTTGCTTATATATTCATCAACTTGATGACACATATCTGGTTCACCTTGTCTCATTGCTCCAAAAGAAACGCAATTTTGGAATGCTCTAGCAAATGTTGCTCCTCCTATTGCAATTGGTGTTTTGTGTTCTCCTGTATATTCGTTGTATATTTTACAAAGTTTTTGAACTAGTTCGTTGTCTTTTGAAATGTATAGGGCTTCTTTTTCTCCGGCAAATTTAACTTCTAATCCATCAAATGCTTTTTCTATTTTATCTTTTATTTCTTCTAAGTCCACATCTCCTGGAATACGTAAATTCATTCCTGCTTTTATTTTTCCGTCTTTTAATTCTAATCTAGCTAAATTTAATGTCAAATCTCCTAGTTCTTCGTTATCATGTTTTATTCCCAAACTTTCACCATTAGTCTCATTTCTAATATTATTTGCTAAAAGTCGTAGTAATCTGTCTTCTACATCAAATCTATTAAACATTTCATTTAATAGCATTACCATTGAAGATATTGCATTTTTTCCTAATTCAGGATGTGCAGCATGTGCTTGGATTCCTGTTGTTTCAATATAAAATTCATTTTGCATTTTTGTGAAAGCAATATCTTCTGAAACTTTACTTAATAAAAATGCTTTTACTTCTTCTTCAATTTTAGAGTCAACTTCAATTTTAGCAGAGCAATATTTTGGAACTACATTTATTCTATTATTTTTGCAATCAATATCTTTTATTTTTATTTTAGAATCTTCAATATAAGTTTCAGAAATATATGATGTTAATAATGCTTTTTCTGCATAAATACAAGGAAAATCAGCATCAGGGCTAAATCCAACTGTTGGTTGTTCTTCATGTTCTTTATAATAATTGATGCATCTCCAATCATTCTCTTCATTTAAGCCAATAATTAACCTAACTCTTTTATGTACTACCGTTTTCTCCATAACAGCTTTCATTGCATATAAACTAGCTATCATAGGTCCTTTATCATCAGTAGTTCCTCTTCCATATAATTTTCCATTTTCTATTGTAAGTTCAAATGGTGGACGTTGCCAACCTTCTCCTTCTGGAACTACATCAAGATGTCCTACTATTCCAACTAATTCGTCACCTTCTCCAAACTCTATGTATCCACAATGTTTGTCTATATTTTTTGTTCTAAATCCCATTCTTTTTCCTATTTCTAAAAATGTATTTAGAGCATTATCTATATTTTTTCCAAAAGGATACTCTGGATTATCGTATCCTTCTAATTTACTTGGAATACGTATCATTGTTTCCAAATCATTTATTAATTCTTTTTCATGAGAATCGATATATTCTTTAAACATTCTTATCTCCTTTTTCCAAAATCTCCATAATTGAATTTGCTGCTTTTTTTGCACTTCCTAATGCTCTGCATACTGTTGACTTGGTTTCTGATAAATCTCCTCCTGCATAAACACCATCTATATTTGTTTTTCCTTTTTCATCTATATCTATTAGTCCTCTTTCATTATATGCTAATCCTTCTTTTTCTAGAACTTCTTTATTAGGTTTTAATCCAATTGCAAACACTACGCTATCAGCCTTAAATTTAAATTCCGTATTAGGCATATCTATTGCTTTTCCATCTATAACTTGTGTTTTGATGCATTCAACATTTTCAATTTTTCCATCTTTTCCATTTGCTTTTATTACTCTAGTTGTGAATACAGGATTTACTCCATCTTGTATTGCTTCTTCTAATTCGATTTTTCTTGCTGGCATGTGTTCAGTATCTCTTCTATATAATATATTAGATGTCTTTGCTCCCATTTTTAGTGCTGCTCTTGCTGAATCCATTGCTACATTTCCCCCACCTATTATTACTACATTTCCTAGGTTTGGAATAAAATTATTTCTATTATAAGCCTTTAAAAAATATTCTGAATCATATATTTGTTCAAATTTTCCTAAATCATATTTGCTTGGTGATTCTGCGCCTATTCCTAAAAATACACAGTCAAATTTTTCTTTAAGTTCCTTAATATGAATATTTTCTCCAAGTTCTTTTTCTGTTTCAAAATTAACTCCAAGCTCTTTTAACATATTTATGATTTCTTCTAAAAATTCTTTGTTTAATCTAAAATCAGGTATTCCATATCTTAAAATACCACCAAGTTCTTTCTCTTTTTCATATATTGTTACTTGATATCCATTTTTTCTTAATTCATATGCACATTCTAATCCTGCTGGTCCTGAACCTATTACTGCAATCTTGCTTTGCTTTTCTTTTGATTTCTCTACATTAACTTTTTTATTATTTTTTCTAGCCCAATCGTTTACATATCTTTCTAGTGTTCCAATTTGTGTTGGTGTTTGCTTTATTCCTCTAACACATGAACCTTCACATTGTTCTTCTTGAGGGCAAATTATACTACATATATGTGAAAATATATTATTTTCTCTTAATATTTCATATGCTTTTTCTAAATTGTTATCAACTATTTCTGATATAAATTCAGGAATATTTGTATGCATTGGACATGCTTTTGAACATGGTTTCATTTTGCATTTTAAGCAATATTGTGCTTTTTCTTTTATATTTTCTTCAATCTCCATATATGTATTCCTCTCTTACTCTTCTACTATTTCTTTGATTCCTTCTATTTTCATAATGCTTGTTACAAGTTTATTTTGATTTATTGTTTCCATTAGTTTTCCTTTAACTTCTATATAGTCTGCTTCTGCTTTTATTCTTTTTATTCTTATTTCATCTTTGGCTAATATTTTTTCAATTTTTTTCATGTCATCATATACATGATCTGTGTATATTTTATAACTAAATTCATTATATTTCTCTACAGTATCTGATACTTTATATGAATAAGAAAGTATTATATAAACAACTGCTGTTGCAATTATTCCTATTATATAAGCCCCAGATCCAACAAGAAGTCCTATACCTGTAACTGCTAAAAGACTTGCTGCTGTTGTTAAACCTTTTACATGGAATCCATCTCTTAAAATTGTTCCTGCACCTATAAATCCTATTCCAGATAATAGCTGTGCTGGTATTCTAGAAGGATCTGCTCCATCAACATTTTGTGATAAAAATATTCCGCAAAGCATTATCATAACTGCACTCTCACCTACTAATACGTGAGTTCTCATTCCTGCTGGTTTTTTCCAAGCTTCTCTCTCATATCCAATTATTCCTGTTAAAATCGCTCCTAATACAAGTCGTATCACTGCTTCAAATTCAAAATTTTGTGTTATTGTTTGTAAAATTTCTAACATTATTTCTCCTTTCTTTTTCTTTTTTCTCTCAAAATACTTATCTATTTTAACATTAATTGAACCTCAAAACAACTTTTTTTGACTGGTCACTCAATAAAATTTAAGATTTTTTTATTTTCTTTAATATATTTTTTGTTTTTGTACAACCTAATATTATTGATAAAAGGAGGTTTTATTATGATTAATCATCCAATTGAAGGATTAATGAATACTGCAATGAACAGCATAAAAGACATGATTGACGTTGATACCATTATTGGCGAACCAATTTCTACTGGTATTGACACTTTAATTATTCCAATTTCAAAAGTATGTTTTGGATTTGCTGCTGGCGGTAGTGAATTTAAAGGTGAAACTATTAATGAATATTCAAAACGTGAAAAAGAAGAACAAGTTCAATATAGACTTCCATTTGGCGGTGGTAGTGGTGCTGGTGTAAAAATTGAACCAGTTGCTTTTTTGGTTGTTTCAAATGGTATTGTAAAGTTATTGCCTGTTACTCATGATTCTTATATTGATAAATTAATTGATTATGTTCCAGATCTTTTAGACAAATCGGGAGATCTAATTAAAGGCATGAAAGACAAAAATAAATGTATAGAAAAATTAAAAGAAAAAATTGAAGAAAACATAAAAGATGAAAAATCTTCTGAGAACTTGTCAGAGTAGCAGTTGCCATTTGATTATTTACTAATTTTCGTGTATAATAGTATTGTTACTAGTAGTTTGAAGCAACATATAAGGAGGTTTCCTATGTATACTGCAAATTATAAACGTAGGACAAAAAATAAGTGGAGCAAAGGAAAACGTGAATACCAACGGAGTCAATTAAAAGCTTTGATTCGTCAGGATCAAATCGCATTACATGCGCCGGAAGAAAATGCAAGAATCAAACAGTTGTTGAACGATTTAACAAAACTTGGAGAGTTTCCAAAGGACTCAAAAAGTATCATTCAGTTTACTGTACGATTTTTCAACATTATTTCTTTTTTCCAGGATGATGGTCTCATCCAGTATCAACCTGATTCTGTAGCAGATTTGGTTGAAGTTGCAAACAAAGTTATTACAGTTTGTGGCAGACAACCAACAAAAACTAGCTGGAATCAGAGTAACCGAGGTGAAAAAGTTACATTAGATAATGTAATGCTCGGAGCAGTCTGGGGATTACCAATTAAACCAGCACGTTTCTGGGTATCGTGTTCTAAAAAGAATACTATTATATTGGACTATCATTCACCAGTATTTGCGCAACTGCCTCAAGTAAATCGGTCTACCATGACACCTGAAGAAGCTATTGTACAAATGAAAGCAGATCAGCAACCAGCTAAAGATGTTTATAGAAGTGAAAAAGTCTGGGTGACAGACGCAGTTGTTTTGCATTCATCTTATAGTTTGTCAAAGATTATTGGTACAAATTGTGAGATTCTGATTGAGGCATTGCAGAATATTTTGTCCGCACAGGAATAATTACTTGTAGTAACGTAAAAACCGTGATACTAATGTATCGCGGCTTTTACATTTTTTATTATATTATTCAAAATACTAATTTCTACTCTACTTTTAAATTTAATTTTTATATAGTTCGTTTTAAAATTAGTTTTTATATTATATTCTCTATTTTTAGAGTTTATATCAAATTTAGCTATTAAGCATGGTACGATCATATTTATGATTCCATAAATATATACATTTAAAAATATATTTTTTATTCCATAGTCTAAATCAAGATTAAAAGTTTCAACTTTTGGATATATTTTTTTCAAAAATTTTCGCTCTTTTTTTATTAACTTATGTTTTTCTGAAAAAGAGAAAAATTTATACAAATCCTCTTTTTTTATAGTTTTTTGAAAAATTTTTATATACCTGAAAATGTATACTTTTAATTTTGCTCTGAAAAAAACTTTTTGATTTAATACTTCTATTTTTTCTATATCTATTTTTATTATCATTGTTAAAAAAAGAATAATAAAAAATAATATTATAATAATAATTCTCATAATACTATTTTTTCCATATTAACTATTTTTATAACTATTTACTTTTTACTTTTTTCAACTACAATATCTCCAAATAATTCTTCTTGACTTGCTACTACTTTATTTCTTCTTGTTAATTCTAATAATCCAGTAAATGCTGTTACTACTTCAGCTTTTGGCTTAGCTTTTATAGAAAATAATTTGTTAAATACAAAACGAGGTTTTTTAGATAATTCTCTAAAAATTTCTTTTACTTTACTTGTTACAGTATATGTATCTGTTATAGCAATTTTTTCTATGTTCTCTGCATTTTTATTCATCTTTGTTTTAAGATTGTTCATCATTCTTTGATAATTTTGATATAACAATTCTGATGAATAATCTTTTTCTATTTTTTGCTTTGGTAATTCTATTGTATCTGGAATTTTATAGAACCTTCTATTATTTTCTGCTAACATATCTTTGAATTGTTTGGAAATCTCTTTATATTTCTTATATTCTATGATTCTTCTGATAAGTTCTTCTTCTGTTATTTCTGTTTCATCTTCAGTCTCTTTTGGAAGTAATTCTTTTGATTTCAAAAATAATAATGTACTAGCTATAACAAGAAATTCACTTGTAACATCTAAATTTTGTTTTTCCATTTCATTAATGTATTCAATATATTGATCTGTAATCTCTGACAGTTTTACATCATATATATCCATTTTATTTTTATCTATTAAATGGCACAGTAAATCTAATGGACCTTCAAAATTATCTAATTTTAATGCATATTTATTTGTTTCAAGTGTTAATATTCCCATTTTACTCCCTACTTATTTCTTTTATTGTTTCACTCCTATATCTTTTCTTTTTTAGATATAATGTTATTTCTTCTGGTTCTAATGTACTTTTCTTTTTATTTGCTATATTTCTAGCAGATAATAATTCATAATCATTAAGCATATCTTCATTTTGAGAAATATAATCATCTATTATATGCTCCGGTATTCCCTTAGCATATAATTTATATTTTAGTTCAAATATAGATAAATTTTTTAAAGCTATTGCTTCATGCATAAATCTATCTACATAGCTAACATCATTAATATATCCTAATTCTTTCAAGTTTTCAATAGTCTCTTCTAAAATATCATTTTCTTCATTTTTAAATTTTTCTCGTACTTCTTTTTCTGATCTTTTTTTATAAAAAATATATTTTAGCATTTTAGTTTTTAACTTATCTATTCGTTCTAGTCTTTCTAAATCCATTATTTCTCCTCGTTTAAAACTTTCTAAAAAAGAGATGCATGCATGTGCATCTCTTTTTTAGTTATATAATTTCATTATTCTTTTTCATCTTCATCATCATCAGCTTCTTCTGATGCTTTTTCATCTAATGCTTGTTCAAACGCTTTACTATAATTATCTCTTATTTTTTGTTCTATTTCTGCAAGAATCTTTGGATTTTCTTTTAAATATTTCTTAACATTTTCTCTACCTTGTCCAATTTTGGCTCCATTATAACTAAACCATGCTCCGCTCTTTTCAACTATATCTAAATTAACTGCTAAGTCTAATATGCTTCCTTCTTTTGATATTCCTTCACCATATAAGATATCAAATTCAGCCTCTCTAAATGGAGGTGCAACTTTGTTTTTAACAACCTTTACTCTTGTTCTATTTCCTATAACTTCTCCATCTTGTTTTATGTTTTCTATTCTTCTAATGTCTAAACGAACTGAAGCATAGAATTTTAATGCTCTACCACCTGGAGTTGTTTCTGGATTTCCAAACATTATTCCAACTTTTTCTCTTAATTGGTTAATGAAAATTATTGCTGTTTTTGATTTATTTAATACACCTGCTAATTTTCTTAAGGCTTGTGACATAAGTCTTGCTTGTAATGCAACATGTGTATCTCCCATATCACCATCTATTTCTGCTTTTGGTACTAATGCTGCAACAGAGTCAACAACAATTATGTCTATTGCACCACTTCTAACTAATGCTTCTGTAATTTCTAATGCTTGTTCTCCTGTATCTGGTTGAGAAACTATTAAGTTATCTATATCTACTCCTAATTTTTTTGCATATATTGGATCTAGTGCATGTTCTGCATCTATGAATGCTGCTGTTCCTCCAGCTTTTTGTGATTCAGCAACTGCATGTAATGCAAGTGTTGTTTTTCCTGATGATTCAGGTCCAAATATTTCAATTATTCTTCCCTTTGGAATACCGCCTATTCCAAGTGCTACGTCTAATGTTAAAGCTCCTGTTGGTATTGCTTCAACTTCCATTGCTTTGTATTCGCCAAGTTTCATAACTGAGCCTTTTCCAAATTGTTTTTCTATTTGTCCCATTGCTGCATCTAGTGCTTTTCTTTTTTCATCATTATCTTTCATTTTTCTCTCCTTACAAATTTTTGTTTCCTAAACGTTTGTTTGTACTTATTATATATTATACTATTTTTTTGTCAATACTTTTTAGTAATTTTTTCTATACCATTTTTCAATATAGTTAAATATATTATATGCCGTTGGCTTTAAATTTCCAGTTAAATTTGTATTATATACTAGCAGGTTTTTCTTTCTGGCTATACTCATAAATGGTTTTTCATCATTGTATATTTCTATTATTCTTTTGTAATCTTCTTTCATTTTATTTGTGTCATCTGTGTTATCTGCTTCATTCAATAATTGATTTATTTCATCATTATTATAATTTGATATATTGCCATTTCCTAAATAAGTATTAATATTTGGCGTTTGAGATGAAGTTACATTCATTAAAATTGCATCATATCCAGTTCTTGAATTTATCAAATTATAATAATTATCTGTTGATACTTTTTTTATTGTTACTTTAATTCCCGCATTAGCCCATTGTTGTCTTAAGTTTTCTGCAACTGTTTCATTCATTGCATTATCTCCATTAATTGTTAAAGTAAATGATAAAGTAACATATCTCTTTCCATTTAATTTCTGCCATGAATTATTTCTGTATGTCCATCCATCTGCGTTCAAAAGATTTGATGCCGCTTCAGAATTATATCCATTATCAATCAAATCATTTGTATATAGAAAATAACCATAGTCTAATGGATAATCTGCAACTCTATATCCATTCCCATAACTACTAGCTATAGCATTATTTTTATCGACATAATAAGAAAGTGCTTTTCTAACATTTGGACTTGCTAAGTATCCATTGTTTGAATTAAATGCTACATAGTCATATTCTCTACTATCAAATTCTATAGAAGCAAATCCGATTGTTCCTATATATTGATTTACACTGCTTTGAGATGTATTTATACAATCTACATTTCCATTTTTGAAGTCATTGTATACTTCTCCCATTGTTTGATATATATTTATGTTTATTTTTTCAAGTACACTATTTTTTTCAGTGTTCCAATACTCTGTATTTTTTTCTAGACTTATGACTTTTTCATCATATGATGTAATTTTAAATCTTCCTGTTCCTATTGGTATATTAGTTCTATCAGAATTAGTAAAATCTATGTCTTTATAATATTCTGATGACATCATAGGAAAAGTTAAATTATATTCAAAAAATGGTTCATTTTGATCTAAAGTTAATTTAACTGTATGATCATCTATTACATCTACTGTAACAACATGTCTAACATTTGCTGAATAAATTGAATCAATATTTCTTAATAATCCAATTGTGTATTTTACATCATCTGCTTTAAAATCACTTCCATCTGACCATTTTACATTTTCTCTTAATTTTATTACATATGTAATATCATCTGTTTTAGAAATTTCTGTGGCTAAATCATATTCTAATGAATAATCTTCTTTCAAATTTACTAATGAATCAAATATTATTTTGCTTACTTCTTGAACGTGTTTATTCTTACTTAATATTGGATTTATTGTATCTAATTGTGAAATCGCTAACCTTAATTCTTTTACTACATCTTCGTTTTCTTCTGTTTCTTGTGCTACATTTTTATCCTCAGGTGTAGACTTATCTTTTTTGTATATTGAATATGTCACAATAGCCAATATAATTATTACTATTATAAATATATATTTAAATATATTACTTTTTTTCATCTTCCACCTCTTTTCAAATATTTTTCTGCACATGATTAATATATACTATTTTAATTTTTCTTTCAAGAATTAATAATTATTTTTACTTTATATATGTAACAAAAAATTTGAAAAACTTTTCTATTAGAACAATAGTGGGCTGATTAAATTTTTCTATATTTTAAATTATAGAGTTCAACCCACATTTAATTGTTCGTGTGCGAAATTTGCTATGCAAATTTCTGTGCAAAGTATTTATATTATAGGAAGTTCAGAGAACTTTCCTATATAAAAAAGGACTACTCTAAGTAGCCCTATTATTTATTTTCTTGATTCTATTATAAGCTTTATTCCTGTTCTGTCTTCACCTTCGACCTGAACTTCTGCAAAAGCTGGTATGCATATTAAGTCAACTCCAGATGGTGCCACGAAGCCTCTTGCGATGGCCACCGCCTTAATTGCTTGATTTAAAGCTCCTGCTCCTATTGCTTGCATTTCTGCCTTTGTAGTTTCCTTTACTAACCCTGCAATTGCACCTGCAACTGAATTTGGATTTGATTTTGATGAAATTTTTAAAACTTCCATTTTTTTGCCTCCTATTTTTTTAATTTGTAACATTGACATATTCTTTTATATAATATAGATATTCACTTGTCTATATATTTATGGCAAAAAATGGTAGAATCGTACGACCGTTTCCTTGGTTTTTCGACACTTAGTCGATTTTTACTCTTTTAATATTCGTAACTCGACATGTTTCGTCATCTATTTCAAATATACATCCATTTAATTTTGCATCATTCTCCGCAATTTTATATCTTTCTGGTAATGATGTTAAAAATCTTTTTATAGAAGCATCTTTATTCATTCCAATTACTGATTCTTTTGGACCTGTCATTCCAATGTCTGTTATATATCCTGTTCCATTTTTCATTATCATTTCATCTGCTGTTTGTACATGAGTATGTGTTCCATATACTATGGTAACTTTTCCATCTAAAAAATATGCTAAAGCTAATTTTTCAGCAGTTGCTTCTGCATGAAAATCTATTACTATCATATCTACATGATTTTTTATCTTTTCTATAATATCTTCTGCTACTGTAAATGGATTTTCACTTAACACATTCATAGTTACTCTTCCAATTAAATTTATAACTGCTATTTTTTTATCTTTGCAATGGAAAATTTGATATCCTTTTCCTGGATTATTTCTAGAATAATTTGCTGGTCTTATTAACTTTGGATTATCTATAAAATTAAATATATCTTTTTTAGCCCATGTATGGTTTCCCATTGTTACACAATCTACTTTTAGATCTAATAGTGTTTTAAATGCTTTTTCAGTTATTCCCATTCCTTCTGCCACATTTTCAGCATTTACTATGCAAAAATCTATATTTTCTTTTTCTTTTATTGCTTTATACTCTTTTTCGAATTTTTTCAATCCGACAGTTCCTACTAAATCGCCTACTGTAAGAATTTTCATTTTTATCATCCTTTCTCTTTTGACTTTTTTCCTTTATAGATAATACTATATATTTGCTATATCTTCAAGTCTAGTTACTAAAAATGCTCCGTCTTTGATTAACTGGTTGGTTCCTTCAGACTGTTTATACGTTATATTTCCTGGTATAGCGTAAACATCTTTTCCTTGTTCCATAGCTAAATTTGCAGTTATTATACTTCCACTTTTTATACCTGCTTCTGTAATTAATACTTTATCAGATATTCCACTAATTATTCTGTTTCTCATTGGAAAATTTTCAGGTACTGGCTTTGTATATAGTGGGTATTCAGATATTATTATCCCAGCTGTATCTAAAATTTTATTATATAATTTTTTATTTTCTTCTGGATATATATATTCTATTCCTGAACCTAGCACTGCTATTGTTGTGCCTTTTGCTAATATTGTTCCTATATGTGCATAGCTATCTATTCCTTTTGCCATTCCACTTACAATTGTAAAATCTTTTTTTGCTAATAGATAACTAAATCTTTGAGTTATCATTTTACCATATTCACTGCATTTTCTTGAACCTACAATTGCTATCTTGTTTTTATTTTTTAATTTTTCAATATTACCTTTTGCATATAGAACTAATGGCCTATTGTAGATATTTTTTAAAGATAGTGGGTATTCATTATTTTCAACAGTTATACATTTAATTTTCCTTTTTTCAGATTCATAAAAAATCTTTTCAGCTTGTTTTTTCTTTTCTTTATCTAATATTTTTTGAATTGTATCATTTGAATCTGTAAATTTTCTTAAATAACTTTCATCAGAATTAAATATTATCTTTGGGTGTTTGAATATTTCATATAAGATATTTTTTTGATTTGGCGTAAAATTTAAAATTGAGAGCCAAATCCAATAAATACTATTTTCCATAATATTATTTGATTTTGCCCCCAATTAATCTCATTATTTCTTTGCTTGATTTTTGCTTGCCTTTACTACGTTATTCATTAACATAGCAATCGTCATAGGTCCAACTCCTCCCGGAACTGGAGTTATATAGCTGGCCTTTTTACTTACATTTTCGAAATCTACATCCCCTTTAAGTTTGCCTTCTGCTGTTCTATTTATTCCAACATCTATTACTACTGCACCATCTTTTACCATATCTGCTGTTACAAATTCTGGTCTACCTATTGCTGATACTAGAATATCCGCGTTTTTTGTAATTTCAGGTAAGTTTCTTGTTCTTGAATGACAAATAGTTACAGTTGCATTTTTATTTAACAAACATTGGCTCATTGGTTTTCCAACGATATTACTTCTTCCGATTACTACTGCATTTTTTCCTTCTAAATCTATGTTGTACTCTTCAAACATTTTCATTATGCCATATGGTGTACATGATACAAATGTATCTTGCCCTAATACAAGTTTTCCAACATTTACTGGATGAAACCCATCTACGTCTTTTTCTGGTGATATTTTTCTAAATGCCTCATTTATATCTAATCCATCTGGTATTGGACTTTGTAGTAAGATTCCATTTATTTCTTTATTATTATTTAGTTTTTCAATTACATCTAATAACTCTTCTTGTTTTGTTGTACCAGGTAATAGATATTCTTCAAATTCTATTCCTACATCATTACATGCTTTACTTTTGTTACGCACATAAATTTGTGATGCACTATTATCTCCTACCATTATAACTGCTAATTTAGGTTGAATTCCTTCTTTTTTCAAATCTTCAACTTCATACTTAAGTTTCTCTCTAGTTTTTTTAGCTAATTGTTTTCCATCTATTATTTCCATTTTTAACTCCTATGTATATATCTTTTTTAATTTTAGTGCATCATTCTTGCAAAAAATACTCCATATACAACTAATCCTAAAATTACTCTATATATTGCAAATACTTTAAAGCTTCTCTTTTTAATAAATTCCATTAAGAATTTTATTACTGCAAGACCTACTAAAAAGCTTGATAATACTCCTGCGAAAAACGCAATTGAAAATTCAAAATCAAATATTTTCAAAACTGTTGCTGCAAATACTATTGGCGTTGATAATAAAAATGTATATTTGGCTACGCTTTCTCTATCAACTTTCAACGCTCTACCAACTGTTATTGTTGCTCCAGATCTTGATACACCTGGAACAAATGCTAAAACTTGTGAAATTCCTATTAAAAATGCTTGTTTAAATGTCATTTTTTCATAAGTTATTTCTGATTTTGATTTTTTATCAACAACATATAATAAGATACCCATTACTATTAATGCTGTTGCAATTATTAATGGTTGCTTTAGATAACTTTCTAAATAATGTTCAAATAATAATCCTATTATTCCTGCTGGTATTGTTGCTGCAACAATATACCAAAATATTCTTCCTTCTGTTGAATCTTCTTTTTTAAAAACTTTGTTGAATCCTCCTTTTATAAGATTTATCCAATCTTTGAAAAAGAAGATGCAAATTGCAAGTAATGTTCCAAAATGTAATGCTATATCAAATGAATCAGATATTTTCCAATTGAAAAAGAATTCTGACAATAAATATAAATGTGCTGAACTAGATACGGGTAATAATTCTGTCAATCCTTGAACTATACCTAATATAACTGCTTCTGCTATTTCTACCATTTTTCTGTTTTCTCCTTTGTTAATTAAATTTCTTTTAATATATGATATAAAGTTTCTTTTATAAATTCGGCTGATGTTATTGGTGCAACTCTTCCTGGTAATGAAAGAGCCCAAATTAATTTTAATCCTAATAATCTAGCTGCTTTTCTATCAACTCCACCAGGGTTTGATGATAAATCAATTATCGTACATTCTTTCTTTACATTTTTTAATCTATTTTCATCTAAAATTTGAAATGGAATTGTATTTATAATAATATCATAATTCTCAAGTTCTCCATCTAGTTCACTTAGATGAATAGGATTATATCCATATGCCTTTATCCATGCTATATCTGAATTTTTTCTTGCTTCACATGATACTTTTGCTCCAATTCCATCTAGCATTTTGGCTAAAACTTTTCCAACTCTACCAAATCCCATTATAAGAATATTACTTCCATGAATTGTTCTTTGAGTATTTTCCATTGCAATTTGTATTGTTCCTTCGGCTGTAGCTATTGTATTTAATACAACTAGTTCTTCTCTTTTTAATAAATCAATGTAATTTATATTTCCTTCTTGTAAACTTTGAATCGTTTTATCTGATAGTTTTCCAGCTAAGAACATTTTATTTTTGTTGGACATTTCTGTTATAAGTTCTTCTATTGATATTTTCTCTTCTGAAAAAGGTGCACTCAAATTTACTGAATCGTTTGTCATAGGAACAGGTCCTATAATTATTTCTGAGCTTCCTACTAACTCAGCAATGCTTGCGCATTTTTTCACATTTTCTCTTTCTACTAATTCTTCTGCGTTTTCTAGTCCATATGTATATACTAAAAAATCATCTTTTGCCAACAAGTTAATCAAATTGACTAATCTTAAGTCTCCCCCAATAATGGATACTGTTTTATACATACTTTCTCTCCTTTTCTTTTTAAATTTTTTCCTTTTGTATATCATTGTTTTCTTTTGATTGTTCATCTTTTTCTTTTTTTATTTCTTCTTGTTTAAATATTTCATCAACTTTTTGTACTACTCTATTTTTCATTTCATTTTCATTCATACCCTTTATCAAACCAACTGTCTCTTCTAAGTACTTCTGAATTTCTTCATCTCTTTTACTCGGTTTCTTTATTTCTCTTTCTTCCATTTTTACAGAAACAGTTAAATATTCTTTTATTGGTTCAAATATTTTTTCTTTAGCAATTATGTTTAGGTATGATTCATCTATTTCTATTGCTTTGTTTGCAAATAATATTGCTTTATCTTTTTCTTCTTTTACCATATATATTTTTGCTAACTGATAATATGCCTTAGCTTCTAATTCTTCTGACATTAAACATTCAGCAAAGTTTTTTTCTGCTTCATCTAAATCTTCTTCCATTAATGCTATTTGAGCTAAACTATATTTTGCTCCATATAATTTGTGATTGATATCTGCTGCTTTTTCATAACATTCTTTTGCACTTGCAAAATCATTTAACCTTGTATATGCAATTCCTAAACTATAATATAATTCAAAATCAACTGGTTTATATCTCAAAGCATCTTGATAAACACTAACAGCTTCTTTAAATCTTTCTTCCTCACATAGTAATTCACCTAACAATAATGAAGCATCATAATATTCTGGTTTATTTTCCAAAAGATTTCCAAGCATTGTTATTGCTTCGTCTTTTCTCCCTAAATCTTTTAGTAATTCAGCAATTCTATAATAAGAATCATAATCTTTTTTATTTGAATCTACTGCTTTTACATATTCATCTATTGCTTTTCTAGTTCCGCCTTCTTTTTCATATATCTTAGCAAGTAAAATATGCCCTTTATATGTTTCTGGATATTTTTCCATAAGGTTTAATAATACTGTTTTAGCTGCTTTTCTATCTCCAAGTACTAACAAACATCTTGCCCATAATGTTGAAAGTATTTCCGAAAAATTTCTTCCAGAATACTCTATGAAAATTACTATTCCTGGCAAAATTATTGACATTACATACATCAATATTTTTGCAAATTCACTCGCAAAAATTCCGCCAACTAATAATTCTAAAAAGTTTAATGCAATTCCTATTGCTTCAATTACTAATATAAAAACATAATTTGTATCATTTTTTCTTATTAACTTTGAAAAAATAATTATAAATAAAGAAAATGCTAATATATTAAATATGAATTTTTCAATTAACATTTTTTTCTTTTCACCCCTATAAACAACCTTTTATTTATCATAATGCAATTTGACAAATCACTTGAATTCTTCGTCTTTTTTCTGTTATACTTCGGTGTTTATTATAACACATGACTTTTTCTAACACAAGTTATATTTTTAAAATAAAAGATTGACTTTTTGCTATTAAATTACTATATTATTACTTGTAGAAAGGAGCTTTTTATGGCATTTGATGGAATTGTTGTAAAATCACTTGTAGCTGATTTTCAAAATAAACTTATTGGCGCTCGTGTCAATAAAGTTTTTCAACCTAATAAATATGAAATTATATTAAGTTTGTATAATTCTGCAAATTATATGTTAGATATTTGTATTCATCCTGAATATTATAGAATGTGTTTAACTAATATTTCTAAGCCTAACCCTACTAATGCTCTTAATTTTTGCATGTTGCTTAGAAAATATTTAACGAGTAGTCATATTACTAATATTGAAAGTGTAGATTTAGATAGACTTATTTTTATTGATTTTGAGGGAAATAATGAACTTAAAGATACTATTAAATACAGACTTGTTATTGAACTTATGGGAAGACGCAGTAATATTATTCTTCTTAATTATAATGGTTTTATTATAGATTCAATTAAACATATTATAACTTCGGACAGAGAAATATTACCTGCTAGAGAATATATCACACCAAAATCCTCTAAAAATTCTTTTTTAGAATTAAATAATTTTGATGAATTCTATGCTTTACTTTCTCAAAATTCTTACAATTCACTTTCTTCTTATCTACCAGAATTATTTACTGGATTTACTTCTATATTTATTTTAAATGTTTTAGAAGAATTAAATATTGAAAACACATCTAAAGATGTTAATGAACTTCGTGAATTATATGATTATCTAAAAAATCTTATTTCTAATTTTGGAACAGAAAATGTTTCTTTAAAGAAGGTTCATAAAGATTATGTTTTAGATTTATCTTCTAGCGATACTTCTTTGAGTGATTTTCTAGATAAATTTTATTGTGATAAAGAAATTGAAAATATCTTTTTAGCTGCCAAAGCTGAACTTTCAAAATCAATTCTTTCTGCTTTAAAAAAGGCATCTAAAAAATTAGATAATATTAATCAAAAACTTCGTTCTTGCAATGATATGGACAAATATAAATTGTATGGTGAACTTATAACAGCTAACTTATATAAGTATCATGAGAATTTTGCTAAACCTAGTATTGAAGTTGAAAATTATTATGATAATAACAATTTAGTAACAATAAAATTAGATACATCTGTTTCTTACAGTAAAAATGCTGAACGATTTTTCAAAAAATATAATAAATTGAAAAATACCTTATCTATTGTTACTGTTCAGAAAAAAGAAGCTGAACTAGAACTTGAGTATATTGAAAGTATTATTTACTCAGTTTCTAATGCTAAAACACTCGAAGATATCGAAGAAATTCATAATGAATTTACTGAGAATGTTTTGATGAAAAAATATAATTATAAATCTTTTCAAAAAGTAAATGCAGATAAGAACTTAACCAATAATTTAAATAAAATTGTTATTAATAAATATGATGTTTATATTGGAAAAAATAATAAGCAAAATGATTATCTTACATTACATTTTGCTGATAAATCTGATTTATGGTTCCATGCTCAAGGGTTCCATGGTGCTCATGTAATTTTGAAAACAAATGGAAAAAATCCTGATGAGGATACTATTTTTAAATGTGCTCAGCTTGCTAAACAAAATTGCAAGGCAGCTTTAGAACGCAATGTTTCTGTTGATTATACTTATATTAAATATGTAAAGAAACATCACAGTGGAAAAACGGGTATGGTTAATTATACAAATTATAAAACAATAATTGTTCCATAGCGTTAATAGGGACGTCCTTTTTGACAACATTTTTTGTCCAAAAAGAACGTCCCTATTGCAATTATATATTTTTAACTAGTTCTGCTGTTTCTTTTGCTATCATTAACTCTTCGTTTGTTGGTATTACATAAATATCTACATTTGAATCTTCTGTACTAATTTTTCTTTCTTTTCCTTTAACATTGTTTAGTTCTGGATCCATTTTTATTCCAAATGGCTCTAAGTATTTGCAAACTCTTTCTCTTGTTTCTATTCCGTTTTCTCCTACTCCGCCTGCAAATGTTAAAACATCTAATCCACCAAGTGAAATAATATATTGACCAATGTATTGAGCTATTTTATATGCTTGACTTTCAAGTGCTAATATTGATCTTGGATCTTTCATATTGTATCCATCTTCTATATCTCTATAATCTGATGAAACTCCTGATACTCCCCATGCTCCTGATTGCTTGTTTAGTATATCTTCAATATCTTCTGGTTGTAAGTTATCTTTTTTCATTACATATGGAATTATTGCTGGGTCTATATCTCCACATCTGGTTGCCATTGGTATTCCTGCTAGTGGTGTTAATCCCATTGATGTATCTATTGATTTTCCATCTTTAATTGCACATATTGATGCCCCCTGTCCTAAGTGGCAATTTATTATTTTTAGGCCATCTGTTCTTCCATATATTTGTGAAACTCTTTCTGCCACGTATTTGTGACTTGCTCCATGAAATCCATATTTTCTTATTTTGTAACTTGTGTAATATCTGTAAGGTATTTGATATATATACGCTTTAGCTGGCATTGTTTGATGAAATGCTGTATCAAATACTGCTACCATTGGTACATTTGGTAGTGCATTTTTTGCAGCTTTAATTCCTGCTACTCCTGCAGGATTGTGTAATGGTGCTAAATCTATGCATTTCTCAATTTCTTTTATTACATCTTCTGTTATTAATACAGATTTGCTGAACATTTCTCCACCATGTACAATTCTATGCCCTACTGCTGTTATTTCATCTAATGAATTTATTATGTTATATTCTGGTTTTAATAAAACTTCTAATACAAAACTTATTGCTTCGTCATAGTCTCTGGCAATGTGAACTAATTCTTCTTTTTTGCCTCCTACGTTTAATTTTAATGTGGTTTTCATTCCACCTATTCTCTCAAAATTTCCTTTAGCTAATCTTTCGCTGTTTTCCATGTTTATCAATTGGAATTTTAAAGAAGAGCTTCCGCAATTTAATACTAAAATTTTCATACTTGATTTAACTTCCTTCTTTTAAATTTTTCTGTTCAAATTTTAACATTAATATTTTTTTATATCAATAGGTTTTTAGATAATCTGAGCTGTCATCTTTGATGATATCATCGTTTTTTATTAATAAAATTTATATTTAGTACTTTTATTTTGAAAAAAAATACTAGTGACTGTTAATCACCAGTATAACTTTTTCTTATTTTGTTAAATTATATGCATCTTTTGCAATTACAATTTCTTCGTTTGTAGGCACTATGTATATATCAACTTTTGAATCATCACTTGATATTTTATGTTCTTCTCCTCTAATTAGATTTCTTTCTTTATCTAATTTGATTCCAAAACATTCTAAGTAATTACAAATTCTTTCTCTTTCTTCAAAACCGTTTTCGCCAATTCCTCCAGCAAATGTAATTACATCAACTCCGTTTAGAGTTACTATAAATTTTGCAATATATTGAGCTATAATATATGCTCTACTTTCTAATGCTAAAATTGATCTTTCATCTCCTTCAGCTGCTGTTTTTTCAATATCTCTAAAGTCAGTTGAAACTCCTGATACTCCCCATGCACCTGATTCTTTGTTCATAATTTTTAACATTTCATCTGGTTGAATATCATATAATTTCATTACCGTTGGAATAATTGATGGATCCACATCTCCACATCTTGTTCCCATTGGAACACCTGCTAATGGTGTTAATCCCATTGTTGTATCCACTGATTTTCCATCTTTAATTGCGCATAGTGATGCTCCTTGTCCTAGATGGCAATTTATTACTTTTAAATCTTTTCTTCCAAGAATTTCTGATATTCTATTTGCAACATATCTATGTGAAATTCCATGGAATCCATATTTTCTTATTTTATAGTCTTCATAGTATTTATATGGTAATTGATATATAAATGCTTTCTCTGGCATTGTTTGATGGAAAGATGTATCAAATACTGCTACCATTGGTACATTGGGTAACAATTTTTGGCATGCATAAATTCCGGCCAAACCTGCTGGATTATGTAATGGTGCTAAAGTTATACACTCTTTTATAGCTTCTATTACATCGTCATTTATTACTACTGATTCTTTAAATTTTTCTCCTCCATGTACAATTCTGTGTCCTATGGCTCCAATTTCATCAAAGCTCTTTATAACTTTGTATTCATCACTTATTAGTAGGTTTAGAATCTCGCCTATTGCTTCTTCAAAATCTCTTGCAGGATGTTCTATTACTGTTTTTTCTCCTCTTACATTAAATCGTAGTGAAGATCTTGCACCTCCTATTCTGTCATAATGTCCTTTCATAATTCTTTCGTTTTTTTCCATATCAATTAATTGACATTTCAAAGATGAACTTCCACAGTTTAAAACTAAAACTTTCATATTAGCTTCCTCCTTAATATTTTTCTTTTTTAGGTAGCATGCCTACTTGGCAAGTATGCTACTTAGCTATACTTGATTAGCACTTAGAATTTATATTATATTTAGTCCTGCTAAAATTATAATTAAACTTCATTTGCGATATCAATGTACGATTAATTTCTATAATGTAAATCTATAAAAACCATATAGCCATTATATCAGGGTTTCAGTTCAAAAATCAACCTTAAGTGACAAAAAAACTAGAAGTTTTGCAAAAACCTCTAGTTTTTTCTTATTATTTATTGTTTTCTACTATTCTCTTTGTATCTCTTGCAATTACCATTTCTTCGTCTGTTGGAATGATGTATACTTCAACTTTTGAATCATCACTTGATATCTTTGTTTCTACACTTCTAACATTATTTTTCTCTAAGTCTATTTTTACACCCATCCATTCTAGATCTTCACAGATTTTCTTTCTTATATTAATTTGGTTTTCACCAATTCCACCTGTAAATATAATTGCATCTATTCCTCTTAATGTAACTGCATACTTAGCTATAAATTGTGCTATTGTTTGTGTAAATAATTCTATTGCAACTTGTGCTTTTGGTTGGTCCTCTTTATAAGATGCTAATTCTATTTCTCTGAAATCTGGATCTAATCCTGTTATACCATATAATCCTGATTTTTTATTTAGTATTGTATTAACTTCTTTTGCTGATAAGTTTTCTCTTTCCATTATTTCTGTAACTACTGATGGATCTAAATCGCCAGATCTTGTTACCATTGCAATTCCGCCTAATGGTGATAATCCCATTGATGTATCTTGTGATTCTCCGTTTTTAATTGCACAAATTGATGCACCTTGTCCTAAGTGGCATGTAACTATTTTTAAATCTCCATCTTTTTTGTCTATGATTTCTGCAGCTCTTTTTGAAACAAATTGATGTGATGTTCCATGGAATCCATATTTTCTAATTCCATATTTTTCGTAGTATTCATAAGGAATTGGATATAAATAATTCTCTTTTGGCATTGTTTGATGGAATGCTGTATCAAAAACTCCACACATTGGAACTCCTGGCATTTCTTTTTGACAAGCTCTAATTCCTAATATTGTTGCTGGATTATGTAATGGTGCTAAGCTTGAACAGCTTTGATATTTTTCTATAACATCTTCTGTTATTAAAACTGATTGGTTAAATATTTCTCCACCATGTACTAATCTGTGTCCTACTGCGTTTATTTCTGATAAGTCTTTTATTACTCCATAATCTTTATGTACTAATTGTTGTAATATTATTTTTAAAGCTTCTTCGTGATCTTTAACTGGTTCTTTTATTACGTATTTTTCTCCATTTACTTTATGTGTAACAAAAGATTCTTTTTCTCCAATTCTCTCAAAGTTTCCTTTGGCTAATAGTTTTTCATTATCCATATCTATTAATTGATATTTTAATGATGAACTTCCACAGTTTACTACTAGTATTTTCATTTTACATCTTTCCTTTCATTTTATCTCAGTATGAGCATTTTTAGCTCTTACTCTTTATTTCATTCACTTTTATTGTGTTTTTATTTTTCTTGTCCTTGTACTGCAGTGATTGCAACAACACCAACAATATCGTCACTTGAGCATCCTCTTGATAAATCATTTACTGGTTTTGCAATTCCTTGGCATAAAGGTCCATATGCTTCAGCTTTTGCTAAACGTTGTACTAACTTATATCCAATATTTCCTGCATCTAAATTAGGAAATACTAAAGTATTACAATGTCCTGCAACTTCACTTCCTGGTGCTTTGCTTTTTGCTATTTCAGGAATAATTGCAGCATCTAATTGTAACTCTCCATCTGCCTTTATTTCTGGATATCTTTCTTTTAAAAATTTAGTTGCTTCTATAACTTTCTCTGTTAATTCTGATTTTGCGCTTCCATAAGTTGAATATGATAACATTCCAACTTTTGCTTCTTTTCCTGTTAATTGTTCAAAACTCTTTGCTGATGAAGCAGCTATTTCTGCTAATTTATCACTATCTGGATTTTCATTCAATCCACTATCAGCAAATACGAATACTCCATCTTCACCATATTCACAGTTTGGAACATTCATTAAGAAAAATGCTGATACTAATTTTGTTCCTGGAGCTGTTTTTAGGATTTGAAGTGCTGGTCTTAATGTATCTGAAGTTGAATGCGCTGCACCTGATACAAGTCCATCTGCATCTCCTTGTTTTACCATCATCATTCCAAAATAAACTGGATTTTTTAATATTTTGCGTGCTTCTTCTTCAGTCATTCCTTTTGCTTTTCTTAATTCATAAAAAGCTTTTGCATATTCTTCATATTTTTCTGAACTTTCTGGATCAATTATTTCAGCACTTGATATGTCTATATTATTTTCTTTTGCAATTTCTTTTGTTTTTTCTGTGTTTCCTACTAAAATAATTTTAGCAAAACCTTCTTTTCCGACTTTTTCAGTTGCTTCAAGAACTCTTATATCTTCAGCTTCTGGTAATATTATAGTCTTCATTTCAGATTTTGCTTTGTTTTTTATTGTTTCTATGAAATTCATTTTATCCTCCTTAAGTTATTAAACTTTAAACATTCGTATTGATTATATAAAATTGACTTCTCAAAGTCAATATAATAAAATTAGTTTGAAATGAGGTATTTATGGAATTAACATATATAGTAAAATCAGCTGATGAATCGATTAAGCAGATTTTAAAAAATGAATTTAATATGTCTGATAGGTTTATATTGAAATTAAAAAATCATAAATCAATTTTTATTAATAATGTTTCTGTTTTTATTAATTTTAAAATTCATTCTGGTGATGTTTTAAAAATAATAGAAAATTTTAAAGAAGATTCTTCTAATATAGTTTCTAATTCTGATATCAATTTAAATATTTTATATGAGGATGATTTTTTATTAATTGTTGATAAACCAGCCGGTATTCCTGTTCATCCTTCTATTTTGCATTATGAGGATTCACTTTCTAATGGGGTAAAAGCTTATTTTGAAAAAATTAATTTGAATAAAAAAATTCGTCCTGTTAATCGTTTGGATAAAGATACTTCTGGAATCGTTATTTTTGCTAAAAATGAATATATTCAGGAATGTCTTGTAAAGCAGATGAAATCTCATATTTTTAAAAAGAAATATTGGGCTGTTTTGGATGGCCTTGTTAAGGAGGATTTTGGAACAATAAATGTTCCTATTGCAAGAAAGGCAGAAAGTATTATTGAGCGTGAAGTAAGAGATGATGGTGATGTTGCCATTAGTCACTTTAAAGTTCTTGATAGATTAGCTAATATGACGGTTGTTGAATATACATTAGAGACTGGCAGAACTCATCAACTTAGAGTCCATTCTAAATACATTGGTCATCCAATCATTGGAGATTCATTGTACGGAACTGAAAGTTGCTTAATTAGTAGGCAAGCATTACATGCCTGTGAAGTTTCTTTTGTTCATCCAATTAGTAAAGAGATTTTAGTGATTACTTCAGATTTGCCTTTTGATATCAAGAACTTGATTGAAGGCTAGCAATATTCATTACTAAATAATAAAATCATATATGGCTTTAGAAATTTAATACTATCAATTATTAAATACTCCCTCTGGAGGTTAAAAAAATAAAAAGCGCATTGCAGAGTAATTAAGCTAGAAGTTCTTTAAAATTTCTTTGGAAATAGTTCGCGCTTGACGTGAAAGGGTGTCAAAGGAATTTTTTAGAACTTCTGCGCAAATTAGCTCAAACGAGCATTTTTATTTTTTTAATCACCAGAGGGATTTTATTTCATTTTACTTTATTTAATTATTATTTTTCCAAAGCCTATTCCAGCCTCTTTCATTTGACGAACAGCTTTTTCAAAGCTCTCCTCATTTCCCTGGCTTTTGCTACTCAACTCAATTGTTGTCAAATGACCACCATTTGTTAGTTCATGATATACCGCTTCTATTTCTAGTTGATCATCAATATCAATATTGTAATCTTCAGGAAGAGCAAATCCTTTGGTGTATCTTTCCTTATCTGTTATCCCTTTGAATTTTCCATATATTGATTTATCAATACTTGTAAAGTACTCAATTGCCTGTTCCTCATGTGTTTCATATAACACAAAATTTAGATTATTTTTTTCAGTAAACTCATCGATTTTTTCTCTCATGTGCTTAATAATCTTTATCCCTAATTCTTGAACTTCTTGAGATTCTCCATGATGTTTTCCTGTTAGAGCAGTTAAACATTCAGCTAACCCTAGAAATCCAATAGCTAATGTTCCATGTTTATTTACTCTTCTTAGTCTATCTGCAGGCTTTAGTTTTTCACTATCAATCCAGTTCCCTTGTCCAATTAAGAAAGGAAAATTATACACTCTTTTATCTGTTTGAAATTCATATCTATCTAATAGCAATTCCTTTGCTTTTTCTAGTTTTACATCTAGTTCATCAAAAAAGCCATTCATATCAGTTACTTCATTTCTAACTTTTCCGAATCTCAAACCTAAACGTGGAAGATTAATTGTTACTGTTGATAAATTTCCTCTGCCTATTGATGTAGGCTTGGCTTTATCAATTATATTTTCATATACTCTTATAGAACTTCCCATATATGCAATTTCACTATCTTTATCTGATGCTATATATCCATGTTTATTAAAATCTGCGTCTATGAATGAAAAACTAATCAACTGGTTTTCTGAATCAACTTTACATGCCAATTGAAATAAATCGTAATTTGGATCATTCTTATTATAGTTTACATTTTCTTTTACTTTGAAAATTGTTATAGGATATAGTGGCTTTTCTTCTTTTCCAATACCTGCTTTGAGAGCAAGTAAAAAATTTTTAGTAATCATTCTTCCTTCTGCTGTAGTATCTGTTCCTAAGTTAACTGTTGAATTTGGTAATACTGCCCCTGCTCTTGATCTCATTGTATTTAAGTTATGTATAAATGCTTCCATTGCTTGATATACAATGTTTTCTGTTTTCTTTATTGCTTTACTATATGCTATTTTGAAAAATCTTTTTAGTTGTTCTGATTCTCTGCAATATGCATCAAATATTCCTATGTCAAATTGAATTGTTGAAATTTTTTCAATTTCTCTTTCCATACCATTTACAGCTGCAAATATTCCAAAATCTGAATAATCTAAGAAATCATATACACTTTGTTTGAATTCTTTTTTAAATGTTTTTACTACACCTGGTGCAAAATAATAATCTAGTTGTGGAATACTTTGTCCTCCATGTTGGTCATTTTGGTTGGCTTGAATTGCTATTGCTGATAAAATAGAATATGTCATTATATTATTTGGCTCTCTTAAAAATCCATATCCAGTTGAAAATCCATCTTTAAATAATTTTTCTAAATCTATTTGACAATTTGTTGTTGTTCCCATTGGATAATATTCTAAATCGTGTATGAACATCTCGCCACTTTCATGTAAATCAACATATTTTCTTTTTATTAAATATGATTTTGAGAATTCATTTGAAATTGTTTGACCATAACTAAGCATTGTTCCCATTGCTGTGCATACACCTTTTGATTCTTCATCATGTGAATTTTGACTCATACTTAAATTCTCAATTGCTTTTAAAAATTTATGCTGTTTTTTCTCATCAAAAAATAATTTTCTTGATTGGTTTCTACGTTCTCTATATGTTGAAAATGACTCATATACGTCTTCATATTTTTCTTCTTTTAAAGCTAGTTCTATCATATCTTGAATTTCTTCAATTTTTATTTTCTCAGGTTTTTCATCATCAATTTTTTTGAGCACTTTATTTAGCACTATATTTATGTCTTTTTCAGTATATTTATTTTCACCATTTTCTAGCTTTACACTGTCAAAACCTTTTTTTATCGCAACTGCTATTTTGGCTTTATTAAAATCTACTTTTTTTCCATCTCTTTTTACAACAATAATTCTATTTGAGTTAACTATATTATCTGACATGTAATTCTCCTTATTTTATAAAATAAAAAAATAATATGATATATTTTATCGTATTATATCATATTATTTCTTTTATAATTATAAATTTTTCATTTCTTCAAATCTTTTTATTTTGGCTGTTGTTGTTTTTATCATTTCTTTATCTGTAACAACAATATTTTTTATATGTTTATAGTTAGGCATTGTTTTATTTATTTCTTTTATATCTTCCCAAATTTTTTGCTTAATGTCCTCTTCTTCTGTCTTTTGGAATTTTTCTTTCATATAATCTGGATCATATACAATTTTTGCAGATACAACTAAATCATCATCTTTTTCTTTTCCATAAACCATACACTCTTTTACATATGACATGTTTCCAATTAAAGCTTCTAATTCCTCTGGATAAATATTCTTTCCATTTTTCAATACAATAACATTTTTTTGTCTTCCTGTAATAAATATAAATCCATCTTTGTCAATATATGCTAAATCTCCTGTATAAAACCATCCATCTTTTAAAACTTTATTTGTTTCTTCTTCATTTTCATAATATCCAAGCATTACATTTGGACCTTTGGCAATGATTTCTCCAACGCCTTGTTCATTTGGATTGTTTATTTTTATTTCTACTCCTGGCATTGGAAGTCCAGTTGATCCAGATTTAAAATATTTAAAATTCTCCGCAGCTAATACTGGTGATGTTTCTGTTAATCCATATCCTTGTGCTACATAGATTCCAAAATTTCTAAATCCTTCTGCAACTTTTGGATCAATGCCTGATGCACCACTTATGACCATACGAATCTCGCCACCTAATTTATCTATAATTTGTTTGAAAATTTTTCTTCTTACATCTATTCCAAATTTTAAAAGAATTTTACTTAATTTTAATCCAAATTCAACTTTTTTTGTTTGACCTGTTTTATCAATTTCTTGCATAATTTTTTTATAAATTGATTCTATTAGTAAAGGTACACATACGAATGTTGATACTTTATATTCAACCAAGTTTTTTTGAATATATCTTAATCCATCACAAAACACGTTTGTGGCACCTACACTTAAAAACATTAATATTCCTGTACATCCGAAAGTATGATGAAACGGTAAAAATGCTATATTGCTATCTGTGCTTCTTATATCTTCACATCTTGTCATTGCACATATATTTGATGCAATATTTTTGTGTGATAACATTACAGCTTTAGATGCTGATGTTGTTCCTGAAGTAAATAATAATATGCTCATTTCTGTTGCATTTATTGTGCTTGTAATGAATGTATCGTTACCTTCTTCTAATAATTTTTTACCTTTACTAATTAATTCAGAAAGTTTTGTAAATTCTTCTTGGTCATCATCCATACATATAAATTTTGAAACATTTGTCTTGTTATTTGCCTTTATATTTGAAATCATTTCAATATATGAACTCTCAAATATTATGCAATCTGCTTTGCTTCTTACTAATGATGATTCTACTTCCGCTTCTGGCAATCCTTTATCTAGTGGAACTACAATTCCCGTTCCATTTATTACAGATAAGTAAGATAATATCCATTCATATCTGTTTTTCCCTATAATTGCTATTCTTTTTCCCTTTAACCCCATATTAATTAAAGCAGTTCCTAAGCCATCTATATCTTCATCAAATTGTTTATATGTTATGTCTTTATATATGATTTCTTTATCTTTTTTTTCTTTTAATATGAAAGCTTTATTTTCTGGATGTTTCTTTACAGCATTTTTTATTATCTCTCTTATATTGTTAAATTCAGTTGCCTCATATATGTACATTCTTTTATCTTCCATTGAAAACCTCCATAATACATCTAGTATTCTTTACTAGATTACCATATTAGATTTAACATGTCAATTGATTGACTATAACTTGACCGTGTGGTATTATTATATAGAGGAAAGTGAGTAGTATGAGTAACGATAGAACATTAACAAATGTTGAAAATAAAAAAACAACTAATTTTCATATACCAAGATGGAATGAATTTCCTGAAATTGATATCTATCTTGATCAATTAGTAACATATATAGAAAATTATTTAAATCCATATATAGGTTCAGAAGAAACACCTGTAATTACTAAAACTATGATTAACAACTATGTAAAACAAAATGTTATTCCTGCACCTGTAAAGAAAAAATATAGCAGAGAACATATTGCGTATTTGTTTGTTATTTGTACTTTAAAACAAGTTTATAGTATAAGTAATATCTCAAAGTTAATTTCTTTTGCAGGTAATGTTAGTAATTTGGTAACTTCATATGATCAATTCTGTTTAGAACTTGAAAATGCTGTTAAATCTGTTTTTAATAATACAGAGTATGAAATTACATCATCAACTTCTATTGAACATAAATTATTGAAAAGTGTAGTTTTATCATTTGCACATAAATTATATGTTGAAAGAACTTTTTCTTTTGAATATAATAAATAAAAATAGCAGTGAACATTTTTATAATGTCCACTGCCTTTTTTATGCTCCAAATTTATATGAACTTAATGTATGTGACAATTCAATTATTCTTTCTTTAGAAATCATGCCTTGTCTTATCTCATCCGTGCTCAAAAATTGACTTGGAACTGCTATTCTGGAAATAACGAAAATCTTATCAATATCATCTGGTCTAAATACTGTTTTTTGCGTTCCATGATAGAACTCTTGACCACTAAAATTACAGTATTCAGGTCCTTTTCTCTGACAATATTTTTCAAAATTCACAACTCTCTTGCTTCCTTCGTTCTCTTCTTTCCAGAGTAATAAAAATGTCTTAGATTCATCCTCGTAAAGGATCATTCTTTGATCATCTTCCTGCCGGCTTACCGCTGCCAGCTTACATAACCATAAACTTTCAATCTTATAGAATTCCATAAGCACTGCCCCCCTCATAAAGATATAAGGTATTTTACGTTACGTTTTGGCTTATTTTATCATACTTTCCTGTTTTTTACAAATTTATTTTATAGTGGTAAATCTTTCTTGTTAAATTTTGCTCTTCCTAATGCAAAGCCTACAATACCAATAGCTATCAATATCAAAAATCCTTTAATGTATTCTGTCGTTCCACTTAAAATTGAATTAACATTAAACAAAGAAATTATTGTACAGTAATTAAATTTATTCATGGCTTCAATTCTTATTGCTGATGGAATTACTTTCTCACCAAATAACCCTAGTATTGCGCATACTAAGAAAAACATTGTTATTCCACCACCAACACTTAGCGAATTCTTCGTCCTATTAAAATATGCTGATGCAAAATAGCAAATTCCACTTATAGCAAATAATATACAAAATACTCCAATATTAAATTTCAAAACTTCTCCTGCGGATATTGTAAATTCTGCACTTTTTACAATATTAACACATGTTAAACTTGTAATTGCAATACATAATACCATTGTAAATATTGCAGAAACTAAGTATACCATTTGTGTTGCTGATACTTTTGATCTTTTAGTTGGCGTTGATAATACATATGCCATTGAACCAGAATCTACTTGACCTGCTATTAAATCATTGGCTGTCATTATTACAAATATCATTGGCAATAATAATAATGCTATTTTGTAAAGAATATTACCTAATACTAAACCATATACATCTAAATCTTTTATTTCAATTATTGCATCTTCAACTTTTTGAGGTAATTGTTCTATTAAGCTTTTTGTTAATTCCTTTTTAGCTTCTTCTTCATTTTGACCTTTACTTGTCAAATTAACGTAGCTTAAAACTGCTTGTTGTGCTGAATTTTGTACTGTTCTAGCTGTGTTTTCACTGTAATCTTTTATTGCCTCGTTATATACTTTTTGTCCTATATATTCAGCTATTAATCTAGTTGTATCTTCTTCAGATAAAGCTCCTTTTTCAATATACATATTTATAAAATATTCAGCAGCTTCCTTACTGCTTCTTGCTTCTTCTTCATCTTTTTCTTCTTGTACATTTTTATAAATTTTTTCTTCTATAATTTCTTTTGTTATATCATTAGGTGTTGCTTGCGAATTTGAAGTAGATACTTGTATTGTCATTAAAGCAACTTCTTTTGCACTATTTGCTTGTTCTTCGTCATTTGTTTGAGCAAGTATTGTATTATACACTGTTGTTGCAACTGTTTCCTGAGCTTGCTCTGCTGGTAATTGTGCAACTGCTCTAACATATGAAGACAATGATAGTTCTGCAATCTGTTTCGTTGTGTCATATGATGTTGTTATTGTCTGATTTAAAGTTTTTAAACTTTCATAAGAATCTAATGCACTAGTTTTTATATCAGCCTCTTTGTCAGCATCTTCAAATAATGTTGTCATTGACTCCCTTATTTCATTTACATTTAAATTTCCTAAAATCATTATTACTATTGCAACAATAAAACATGATGCAACAGTTACAACTAGCCATCTTGTAAAGTTAGCTTTTACTGATTGTTTAAATAATGGTTTACTTATCATAATTTCCTCCTAATTCTCTTTTAAAAATTTCTTTAAAATATTTTTCTAAGTTATATTTTGTTTCTGTAAAATATTCTAACTTATATTTATTTAATTCAATAAATAGCTCTCTTACACTCTTTTCGTGAATTTTTACAGTTACTTGATTGAACTCTGGTTGTTCTCTTGTTATTTCAAATTTTCCCTGTTTGAATCTTTCTAAATCTTCTTTATTGATAAAGGCTATTTTATAAAGTCTAAAATCAACATTTCTGATTTTATTCATATCTGCAATATCAATTAATCTACCGTTCATTATTAAACCAACTCTATCGCAAGTGGTTTCAAGTTCTTCAAACATGTGGCTACTTATCATTATCGTTTTACCTTTTTGATGTTCCGCTTCAATCAATTCCATAAATGTATCTCTCATCAATGGATCTAGACCTGTTGTTGGTTCATCTAATATAAGTATTTCTGGATTGTTCATCAAAGCCAATACTATAGCCAGTTTTTGTTTCATTCCTTTACTCATTGTTCTAGGATTTCCACGAACATCTAATTGTAGTTTCTTTATCAATTGGTTAGCATAACTTAAATCTTTCAAATTTAAAAATTCTGCTTGTGATTTTATTACATCAGTTCCGCTTCTTAAATCTGGAAATGCTATATCTCCTGGAACATATCCAATATATTTCATAAGTTCACTTGATTTTTTCCAAGAATCTAATCCTTTTACTTTGGTACTACCTTTATCCGGTCTAGAAAAGCCTAATATATGTCTAAAAGTTGTTGTTTTTCCAGCCCCATTGTTACCAACATATCCAAACATCTCACCTTTTGGAATACTTAAAGAAATGTCAAAAATGCCTTTTGAATTTCCATAATCTTTAGTTAAATGATTAATTTCTATACAGTCCATCTTTTACACCCCCTTATATTCCAAATCTTCTTTATAAAATTTCATAAAATATTCTTGTAATGACACCTTATTTTCAATAAATTTCTCTATGTTATATTTTGAAAGAATTGCTAAAACTTCGTTTATATTGTCATCATTTGCTCTTATATGGCACATTTTTGATTTTGTATCCATGTCTAACACTTCTATAAAAGGCTTATTTGAACATTCATTGCAAAATCCAGTAATTTCATTTGCATTTTCAAAATATAATTCAAACACTTTAGTTTTATTATGTTTTAAATCATTTGTTATAAATTTATCTACTATTTTGCCATCTTTGATTATTGCAATTTCATCGCAAGTTGCATCTACTTCTGTGAAAATATGACTTGATAATAAAATTGTTTTTCCTTTTTCTTTTTCATTTAAAATAAAATTAATAAAAACCTCTTGCATAATTGGATCTAGTCCACTCGTTGGTTCATCAAGTATAAGAATATCTGGATCATGCATAAAAGCTGCTACTATTGCTAATTTTCTTCTTTGACCAGTACCCATACTTTTAGTTTCTCCTGAAGGATCTAATTCAAATTTTTCAATTAAAGATTTCATCATTTTTTCATTTTTTATGTGTCTTAAATCTTTCATCATTTTCAAAAACTGATAACCTGTTAGTCCTTCTGGAAGTGCTACTTCGCCTGGTAAATATCCTACATTTTCAAAAAGTCTATAATAATTCTTAAATGTATCTTTACCAAGTATTTCTGCTCTACCTGAATCAGGTTTTGAAAATCCCATTAAATGTCTTATTGTTGTACTTTTTCCAGCTCCATTTGGGCCCAAGAATCCATAAACTTCACCTTTTTGCACTGCAAGATTTACATTGAAGACTCCTCTTCCTAAACCATAGTCTTTAGTTAAATTTTGTACTGATATAATATCCATTTTTTCTCCTTTACTTTATTTTTTCTTTATTACGTTACTTTTAAATTGAAAAAAATTCAATGGACATTTGTAACTAATTTGTGTAATTGTTTTTCTTACTTTGTTGATATCACTAGTTTTACACATTTGAAAAAAATTAGACATTTTTCAGATTTAATAATAATTTAATATTTATTAATTATAATTTTAAAAAATTGGAGGTATGTTATGAACTATAAAACAAAATCTTATGAAACTAAAAAAAAGCTTGCAAAAGCATTAAAAAAGCTCATGCAAGAAAAGAATTTTAAAAACATATCTATAGTTGATATAACAAGCTTAGCCAAAGTTAATAGAAAGACATTTTATTATCATTTTAAAACAATTCCGGACTTACTAAAATGGATGCTTGAGTGTGAAACTGTTGAAATAGCTCAAAGTTTTGACTTGTTAAATAATTTTGATGATGCTTTTCAGTTTTCAATAAATTATATTGATGAAAACAAAGCTATATTAATTTCTGCTTATGATAATCTTGGACGTGATGAAATGAGAAAATTCTTTATAAATGACTTTATTGACATTATTGAAATCTCTGTAAAAAAATGCGAAGACGATTTGGGTATTCAAGTTTCAGATGACTTTAGACGATATTTATGTGACTTTTATTCTGAAGGTATTGCGAGTAAAATTGTTGAACGCATAAAAGATGAAACTTCTTTTACTATGGAACAATTTTCAAATTATTTTAAAATAATTTTTTCAGGCAGTTTGCCATATATATTAAAAAAGAGTAATGACAAAGCTTAAGCTTCATCATAACTCTTTTTTCCCTTATTTAATTTAGGCATATCATTTACTATATTTTTTCTGATTATTGCCATCAATTTTTTTAATATCTCTGCAATTATTGCTTTACTTTCTTCATCAAGATCTTTATACTTTCCAAGCATTAGTTTAGCATTAACAATCCAATTCTTTTTCAACTCTGAAAAATATTCTGCTTCTGTTGTTCTTAGTATATCAAAAACTGCATCTATTACTACTTCTCTTTTAGCTGGATCTATATTTTTTAGCCACTCTTTCAACGTTTTATCAAACATTTCGCTACCATTTGTAACATTTTCAAGGCATACAAATTCTTTTCCTTCTACTTCCCAACTATATAAATCATGTTGCATTATCCCCTTTTGAGTACTGTGAACAACTGTATATTTTTCCTCATGATTTAGTAATCTTCCTATAACTGAGGATTGTGGAATATATGTGTGAACCTTTGGAATCATTTTTTTGTATTCTTCAGTCTGTGTGATTTCATCATCAAATCCTGGTCCATCATTATTATATATATTAATAATTCGCTCTTGAATTTCTTTGGATGTGAATAATCCAGCATATACAGCTAAATTTCCGCCTTTTGAATGTCCACCTATTCTGATTTTTCTCGGATACTTTTCAGCACTTTCATTTAAATATTGAACAGCTTCTTTCTGAGACGTAATATGGCTTTTAAAACACATATTAAAATCTTCTTTCCAACCTATTATTGTACTGTCTGTTCCTCTATATGAAACAAATATTGTATCATCTGGTAACAATACTGTTGTTGCTGAAAATTGTTGTTCCTGTTCTGGATTAATTTTATTTATGTATCTTGTTACAATCATATCTTTGAATCTTTTTGACTGTCCTAATAATGGAAATAATTCATTATCATCTGGCCATAAAATTTTCATTGTGCTTTTATCTGCATTTATAAATCTATTACTCAATTCTTCTATTGTTGCTTCTTCATTTTTTTCAATTAATTCATCAAATGGAAAATATGATAATCTTGATAAAACTAGGTTATCTATTTCGTTAAACTCTGATTCTTCTAATGTTATATCTCCTCTCCATTTGATGTAATCACATATGTTTGCCACTTTTAATCCTCCATTTATTATTGTGCACATTTTTTACATGGTGTTAATCCTGCTGACTTTGCAGCTTCTAAAGTAGTTTGATAAGAATTTTTTCCTCCACAGTCAGGGTCAAAATGATATCTTTTTCCTGTTGGTGTTCTGAATACTTGTTTTCCATGAGTATTGTTGCTGTTAGGACTTGATGCTGAATTATTTTTAGAAATATTTTTTTTCTGCTGTTCTTCGTTATTTTTCTGTTCTGCTATTTTTTTCTCTTGTTCAATTTTTGCTTGTTCTGCTTTTTCTTTTTCTAATTTTTCACGTTCCAATCTTTCTTGTTCTTGTCGTTCTTTTTCAATTCTGTCTTTATCTATTACTTTTATAGTTACTCGATTACTCTCTATTTTTCCGTTTCTCTCTTGCAAATATTTCACATGTTCCTTCTGATATTGGCTTAACTATTAATGTTTTATCATCTATATTTTTACTTATAAGAACTGCTATATTCTCATCTGATGAACAATATTCCAAATTTTCTATGTTGGCTTCAGCCGGCATAATTATTAATTGGATTTCTTTTTCTTCTTTTAAATCCATTTCAATTTCTTCTTCATCAAATTTTAAATTTGTTACTTCGACTGGCTGATCTTCTTCTATTTCCTTATTTTCACTGATATTAATATTGCTTTCGTTGTATTTATTATTTTTTATATCTTTATCACTACTTCTTGAAGCAATTATACTGAATGCTAATAATATTATTATAGGTATGATAAACTGGATACTTTTTCTTTTAATTTTCATTTTTTTATAAAAAAGGTGTGTTAAACTAATTCCCCATAATATCGCAAATATACTGATATAAACATCATTCGAAAAAATTGATACAGCTCCTACGAACACCAAAAATAATCCTATAATATTTCTTATAACATTAATTATTGCTATTAATTTATTCATATTTTCTTCCCCTTAGTTTGTGTACTCTTTTTATTTATAATATACTAATTAACTATTTTGTCAATACTCATATTTATCCTTTTATGCTTGCTTAGATTGTTGGTATTATAGCTAATTGATTTTTAGTATAAAAAAAGATAATCACAAAAGTGATTATCTTTTGGCTCCTCTTGTTGGACTCGAACCAACGACCTATCGGTTAACAGCCGAGCGCTCTACCAACTGAGCTAAAGAGGAATGTTAATTTTATCGCGCTCTCCTCGCGCAGCTTCACTTCGTTACGCATACTGACACTCTAATCGGCTTCGCCTTCAAGAGTCTCAGCATCTACCAACTGAGCTAAAAAGGAATATTTTCCTTCGACATTTTGAATTATATATTATTGTATTATTTTATGCAAGTATTTTTCTATTTCATTTTTGTTACATTTTATAATAACATTTTTATGTTATACATTATAAATGTTATTATTAGTGCTATTCCTTCTTTTCTATTGACTGTCTCTTTATTTTTAATGATTATAAAAATGTACATTAATAATGTTACTATTAGAAGAAATATTAGACTTGTGTTGTAAGAAATATCATACTTTATAGGATGAATTATGCTTGTTATTCCTAATACAAGTAATAAATTAAATATATTCGATCCTACAACATTTCCTATTGCAATATTTTCTTTATCTTTTCTTATTGCAACAATTGATGTAACTAGTTCTGGCAAAGAAGTTCCAAGTGCTACTATACTGGATCCTATTATTGATTTGGCTATATTAAACTTTTCTGCTAATTGTACACTATTGTTTACAACAAAATCCCCTCCTAATTTTAATAATATACTTCCAATAATGATATAACCTATGGACTTTGTCGTTCTTATATTTTTTCGTTCTTCTACAACTTCTGTTTTTTCACTAAATGTCCCTAGCAAGAAGATTATAAATATTAAAATCAAAAGTATTCCTTCTATCCTTGATATTTCCATTCCCATATTACAAAATACTGCTATTGTTAGAAGTGATGCTATTTGAATAATTAAATTTCCTTGTGGTTTGCTTTTTATTTTTATTGGTTTTATTATAAATATAACTCCTAATATTAATAGTAAATTGTATATACAACTTCCAATTATATTTCCTAATAGTAATTCATCATATCCTTTTTTTACTGAATTTATACTTACTATTAATTCTGGTAATGATGTTCCAAATGCTACAATGGTTAGACCTATAACAATTTCTGGAATCTTTAACTTTTGTGCAATACTTTCTGCCCCATCTATTAAAAAATCTGAACCTTTTATTAAAAATATAAAACCTATTGTTATCAATATTATTTCATTCATAAAAAACCTCTTAAGATGCTTATATTTTTTCCAAATATGTTTTTTATATTCATCTTAAGAGGTTACTTTTTTAAATTCTTTCGTATGTTACAAAATCATAATCAAATTTGTTGTCTTCGTCTTGTGTTCCTTTTTCTCTTCTTGTTTCTTTCCATATATCTAAATTAATTTTTGGAAAGAATGTATCTCCTTCAAAATCTTTATTAATTTCTGTTACATACATTTTTGTTACATGAGGCATTAATAAACTATAAATCATTGCTCCTCCTATAACAAAGTTTTCTTCATCATTATCTATATATTCTTTTATTTCTAACATTGAGTGTACTATTTGCACATTTTCGTCATCTACTTTGAAGTCTGGATTTTGTGTAAATACAACATGTTTTCTGTTTGGCAAGATTTTTCCTAATGATTCAAATGTTTTTCTTCCCATGATTATTACATGCCCTGTTGTTAACTCTCTGAATCTTTTCATATCTGCTGGTAATGACCAAACTAATTTGTTTTCTTTTCCTATTATATTATTTTTTCCTTTTGCAACTATTATACTTAACATTTTTATCACTCCTATTCTGCTACTGGTATTTTTCCTAGTTTTATTTCCTTGTTATAATCATAATCTTTAATTTCAAAATCTTCAACTTTAAAATCATAAAAATTCTTTGTTGGATTATTTATTATTAATTTTGGTGATACATCCATAGCTTCTGCTTCTATAAGTTTTTTTACTAATGGAATATGTCTATCATATATATGACAGTCTCCAATGTTGTGTGTTAATGTTCCTACTTCTAGTCCTGCTACTTGTGCGAACATACATTGTAATGCTGCATATTGCATTGTGTTCCAACCATTTGCTGCTAACATATCTTGTGATCTTTGGTTTAAAATCAAGTGTAGTTTTCCTTCTTTTACAAGCCATTGTGTTCCATATACGCATGGTTCTAATGCCATGTCTTTTAATTCTTCATGATTAAATATATTTGTCATTATTCTTCTGCTTGAAGGATCATTTTTTAATAAGTAAAGTACAAAATCTACTTGATCCATTTTTTGTATTCCTTCTTTTGTTTTAAATTCGTATTTTTTACCCATTTGGTATCCATATGCTTTTCCTATTGTTCCATCTTCTCTTGCCCATTGATCCCAAATGTGTGAATTTAAGTCTTCAATTCTATTTGATTTTTTTTGCCAAATCCATAATACTTCGTCTATTGCTCTTTTTACTGTATTTGTATTATTTCTTAATGTTATCATTGGAAATTCTTTTCCAACATCATATTTGTTTGTTACTCCTACTATTGATATGTAGTTTGCTTCCGTTCCGTCTTCCCATCTTGTTCTTACATTTGTTCCTTCTGAAGAATATCCATGCTCCAAAATTTCTTTACATGTTTCTATGAAATTTTTATCTGCTTGTGTCACTTTAATTTCTCCTTATTCTTTTCTCTTTTATATTTTTTTCTTTGGTTAATTTCATTTTTATTAATATATCATTAATAAATTAAATTGTAAATAAATTTAATTTTATACTAAGAAATGTTCTGGATTATTTTTTATATCTTCTAACTCTTGTTCCATATCTTCTATATCTTTGTCATTAAAATATAATTTTAAGTATTTACTATTCGCATTTTTCATATTTTCTTTAATATATATATAGCTTTCTCTTAATAAATCCATAAGAAATTCTTTATTTTTTATTTCTTCCATTTTATAAATTTTATTAAATCTTTTGAACCTTGCTTGATAGATCGAACAAATTGATTTTATGTATGTATAATTATTCATGTAACCAACTTCTACTAGTAGTTTTGCTATTCCCAATATTTTGTCTAGCATTTCTGAAACTAGCCCTTCTTTGCCTGTTTTATATGTATTTATTAGTTTGTATATTGTTTCTCCTACTTTTTCTTTTAATTCTTGTTCATCTACTTCTTCAAGTTCTGCAAATAATTTTATTGTGTCTTCATTATAATTTTTTACTTGAGTTACTATTTCATTTCCTTTGTATTCTGCAAAATCATGAAATAATGATTTATATATAATTTCTTCTACGTCTATACTTTCTTCTAATTCTTTATTTAGATAATCTGAAAATATGATGCTTGAAACTGCGATTGTGTATTGATGAAATAGTACGTTTTCTGGAATTGTTGTTGTTAATGTTGAATATCTGTATACATCTCTTAAATTAAATGCAACTTCTAAAAGTTTTGAGTATTCATTAGTATCAAAAGAATTATTTTCTATACTTGAAATTATTTTTATTTGTTCTTTATTTATTTCATTAATCGGTTGTATTTGCTCTTTTACTTTTATGATAGATTTTTTTCTATCTTCAAATTCTTTTTTTGCATATGTATTCCCTGTTTTAATGATTCTATCTAATATACTGTATTCTGCAATTTGTTCACAAAATTCCAATAATTCTTTATACTCTTTTAATGAACTATCTTCATAATAATATTTTAATTTGCTTATGATTTTGTTTTTATATTCAAATTTTTCTTTAATTAAATTACTACTTACTTCGTCATAGCTTTTCTTTACTTTTGGGTCAGATATTTCTAATGCTAAATTTCCTGTTTCTCCATATATAATTTGTTTTAATAAATAATTTCTTAAAGTTCCTTGATCTGCATGTTTATCTATTTGTGCATTTTCTAATATTTTAATGTAGATATATGTTGCAAACATTGATTTATCTATTATTGTATATTTCTCATTAATTGTTTGCATTATTTTTGAATTATAGCTATCTATTGCGCTGATATAAATTTTAAACAAATCTTCCACTATTTCTTTCATATATTCTCTCCGTTTCTTTTTATTTCTCTTTGTATCCATGTCATAATTACTTCACAGATATAGTTCTTTTGCTCTTCTGAAAGTTTTACTCCTTTGGGAATTTTATGCCATTTGTAAAGACAACCTCTGCAACAGCAACCTGTTGCATGTTGTGCTATAAATACTGGATGGCCTCTCATAGGAGTTTGTTTCCCATCATTTTGAATTACTGCTTGTGCTAATCTTTTATTTATAAAATCTTTTGTATGTTCTTGAATTTTATCTATTCCTTTTTCTTTTATGTAATTAATTTCTTTTTCTTTCAAATGAAACTTATTTCTAAATGTAGATTTTGATAAATTTTCTAAAACTGTATTTATTCTGTTATTCATGTTATTCCTTCTTATATTATTAGATTGTATTCTTTTTTATTATGTATAATTAGAATTATTATCTAATTTATATTCTTATATATGTGGGAATTATATCACAATGGAAAAAAAAATACACCTACATAATATATTAAATTATATAAAGTATATTATGTAGGTGTTTGGTACATTTATTAAGTTATATTTTTTAATTGTTATACTTTGATTAACATCTCTATTAATTTGTATATTTTTAGTAATTTATTTGTTATCATCATAATATTGAGTTGTTTATCGTTTACTATTAAATTGTATATTTTTAATAATTTATATATTCTTTTTTAAACTATGTTATCATACATTCTAAATGCATAAAAAAAAGAGATACTTATGTATCTCTTTTTTGGCTCCTCTTGTTGGGCTCGAACCAACGACCTATCGGTTAACAGCCGAGCGCTCTACCAACTGAGCTAAAGAGGAATATAATAAACTGGCAACAACCTATCTTCCCAGCAAGGTAACTCGCAAGTATTTTCGGCATCCAAAGGCTTGACTTCTGTGTTCGGTATGGGTACAGGTATTTCCCTTTGGATCTAGTCACCAGAAATTCTTTGTGCACTTTCTAGTACACTCAAAAATACATAGACAAATATCTCTTCGAAGGTAAACCTTTCGTGGTTAAGCCCTCGATCTATTAGTACTGGTCAGCTACATGCATTACTGCACTTCCACCTCCAGCCTATCAACCAGGTCGTCTTCCTGGAATCTTACTACTTTAACAGTATGGGATATCTTATCTTAAGGTGGGCTTCACACTTAGATGCTTTCAGCGTTTATCCCTTCCATACTTAGCTACTCAGCCGTGCCACTGGTGTGACAACTGATACACCATCGGTATGTCCATCCTGGTCCTCTCGTACTAAGGACAGCTCCTTTCAAATATCCTACGCCTGCGACAGATAAGGACCGAACTGTCTCACGACGTTCTGAACCCAGCTCGCGTACCGCTTTAATGGGCGAACAGCCCAACCCTTGGAACGTACTTCCGCTCCAGGATGCGATGAGCCGACATCGAGGTGCCAAACCTCCCCGTCGATGTGAACTCTTGGGAGAGATAAGCCTGTTATCCCCAGGGTAACTTTTGTCCGTTGAGCGACGGCATTTCCATTCACTACCGCCGGATCACTAAGCCCTACTTTCGTATCTGCTCGACATGTCTGTCTTTCAGTTAAGCTTCCTTCTGCCTTTACACTCTTCCGCGCGATTTCTGTCCGCGCTGAGGAAACCTTTGGGCGCCTCCGTTACTCTTTAGGAGGCGACCGCCCCAGTCAAACTGCCCGCCTGACATTGTCCCCGAACCGGTTTACGATTCATGGTTAGAATTTCAGTAACTTAAGGGTGGTATCCCAACAGTGACTCCAGCAAAGCTGACGCTCTGCCTTCTCAGTCTCCCACCTATCCTGTACATAAATTACCGAAACCCAGTATCAAGCTGCAGTAAAGCTCCATGGGGTCTTTCTGTCTTGTCGCAGGTAACTAGCATCTTCACTAGTACTACAATTTCGCCGGGTACATTGTTGAGACAGCGCCCAAATCATTACGCCTTTCGTGCGGGTCAGAACTTACCTGACAAGGAATTTCGCTACCTTAGGACCGTTATAGTTACGGCCGCCGTTCACTGGGGCTTTGGTTCAAAGCTTCTCCTTACGGATAACCTTTCCCCTTGACCTTCCAGCACTGGGCAGGCGTCAGCTCCTATACTTCATCTTTCGATTTAGCAGAAACCTGTGTTTTTGTTAAACAGTTGCTTGGGCCTCTTCTCTGCGACCTACTTTTACATAGGTACCCCTTCTCCCGAAGTTACGGGGTCAATTTGCCGAGTTCCTTAACAATGCTTCTCCCGCTCGTCTTAGGATCCTCTCCTCATCTACCTGTGTCGGTTTGCGGTACGGGTACTGATATACAATGCTCGTAAGCTTTTCTTGTCAGTGTGATTCTTGATAATTCGTTACTTGTTATTTTCACTATATCTTTCGATACGAGTTTTTCCTCTTCCTCGCTTATCTTCCTCTCCTGCGTCCCTTACGCTTTTTAAGTATACCTGTAGTGCAGGAATTTCAACCTGCTATCCATCGGCTACGCCTTTCGGCCTCACCTTAGGTCCCGACTTACCCTAGGCGGACGAACCTTCCCTAGGAAACCTTAGACTTTCGACGGCAAAGATTCTCACTTTGCTCTCGCTACTTATTCCGGCATTCTCTCTTCTATCTCGTCCACATGTCCTTTCGATCATGCTTCGTCCTACTATAGAATGCTCCTCTACCACTCATGATTACTCATGAATCCGCAATTTCGGTGTATAGTTTAGCCCCGGTAATTTTCCGCGCAACTTCACTCGACCAGTGAGCTATTACGCACTCTTTAAATGTATGGCTGCTTCTAAGCCAACATCCTGGTTGTTTACGCAAAATCACATCGTTTTCCACTTAACTATATCTTTGGGACCTTAATTGACGATCTGGGCTCTTTCCCTTTTGACCACGGAACTTAGCTCCC